>Ga0207875_100023_pt1:7500-127482 | contig 127482 bp, 98 predicted proteins | sample CeladaPassage60A_FD_187476 | JGI IMG/M metagenome (GOLD analysis project Ga0207875, IMG submission 187476) | Cellulose-adapted microbial communities from the Joint BioEnergy Institute, USA - Passage3 60A (SPAdes) (version 2) | ecosystem: Engineered > Bioreactor > Continuous culture >... | reverse complement strand
CCGGGCGATCGAGCAGGATCGTTTGAGTTCGCTGATCCTCTGGGGTCCGCCGGGCAGCGGCAAGACGACGCTGGCGCGGATCATCGCCACGGTCACCAAGGCTGAGTTCGTGCAAGTCTCCGCCGTCTCCGCCGGGGTGGCGGACCTGCGGCGCGAGGTGAAGGAGGCCAGCGACCGGCTGGGGATGCACGGGCGCCGCACCATCCTGTTCATCGACGAGATTCACCGATTCAACCGCGCCCAGCAGGACGCGATCCTGCCCTACGTCGAGGATGGGACGATCATCCTGATCGGCGCGACAACGGAGAACCCGTCGTTCGAGGTGAACTCGCCGCTGCTCTCCCGGTCACGCGTCATCGTGCTTAAGGCGCTGGATGACGACGCGGTGCGCACCATCGTGCTCCGGGCGCTGGAGGATCCTGAGCGCGGGCTGGGTGGTCAGGGGCTGCGCATCGAGGACAGCGCGCTGGACCTGCTGGTCAACCTCGCCAACGGCGACGCCCGCTTCGCGCTCAACACCCTGGAGATGGCCGCAGTTGGCGCTGAGAACGGCGTGATCGGACGTGACCAGGTTGCGGAGGCGGCGTACCAGCGGGCCGGGGTCTACGACCGGGCCGGGGATGCGCACTACGACACGATCTCGGCGTTACACAAGTCGATCCGCGGCTCCGATCCCGACGCCGCGCTCTACTGGCTGGCGCGGATGCTGGAGCGGGGCGACGACCCGCTGTACGTGGCGCGGCGGCTGGTGCGCGCGGCGTCCGAGGATATCGGCCTGGCGGACCCACAGGCGCTCACTGTGGCGGTAGCTGCCCAGCAGGCCGTGCACTTCCTCGGGATGCCGGAGGGCGCGCTGGCGCTTGCCGAGGCGGCCGTCTACCTGGCTACCGCGCCCAAGAGCAACGCGCTGTACCGTGCCTACGGTGCGGCGGCCGAGGACGTGCGCCGTACGCGGAATGAGCCGGTGCCGCTCCACCTGCGCAACGCCCCCACGCGGCTGATGAAGGAGCTGGGCTACGGCGCGGAGTACCGCTACGCGCACGACTACGACGAGGCGATCGTCGAGCAGCAGCACCTGCCGGACAACCTGGTGGGCCAGCGCTACTACGAACCGACGGGACGCGGCTACGAGCGGGAAGTTGGCGCGCGCCTGGAGCGGTGGCGGGCGCTGCTGGCGCGGCGGGCGAGGGAAGGGAGGCGCGCGGGTGGTCGCGATCTTCAACCGGAAGCGCCCCGGCGGCCGGGCGAATGACGAGCTTCGCCCGGTGACGATTCAGCCGGGATTCGCGCCGTACGCCGAAGGCTCGGCGCTGATCACGATGGGCAACACCCACGTCCTCTGCACGGCGACGATCGAGGAGCGGGTGCCGCCGTTCCTCGTCGGCACGGGGCAGGGCTGGGTCACGGCCGAGTACGGGATGCTGCCGCGCAGTTCCCCGCAGCGCATCCCCCGCGAGCGCGCCTTGACCGGCGGGCGGACGCAGGAGATCCAGCGGCTGATCGGCCGCTCCCTGCGTGCGGTGACGAAGCTCGACCTCCTGGGCGAGCGCACGATTCTGATCGACTGCGATGTACTGCGAGCCGACGGCGGCACGCGCACGGCGGCGATCACCGGCGGCTATGTGGCGCTGCGCCTGGCCCTGGAGCGCCTGGTCCGCACCGGACAACTGAAGGCCGTGCCGCTCACCGGGTACGTGGCGGCGGTCAGCGTCGGGGTCGTCTGGGACGAAGTGCGCCTGGACCTTGAGTACGAAGAGGACAGCCAGGCCGAGGTCGACTGCAATGTGGTCATGACCGACCGCGGCGACCTGGTCGAGGTCCAGGGGACGGCCGAGGGGAAGCCCTTCCCACGCGCCCGGCTGGACGCGATGCTCGACCTCGCCGAGCGCGGTATTCACCAATTGATCGAGTACCAGAAGGCGGCGCTCAGCAGCCAGCCGGAGTAGCCGCGTTCTCGGAAAGCCGGGCTGATAGGCATTGCCGCAATACGCTGGCACGCCGACCGCCCCATCTCGCGCGTGCCTGAGCCGGCGTTTGCGAATGCCGACCGGGCCTGGGGTGGGTGGCGGGAAGGTCGCCGCGTCGTGGCGCGTGCCCGGGGCTGAAGCCGCCGGGCTGACAAGGAAAGCCGGCTGAAGCCGGCTGGGGCGACGCAGGACTGGCACCGCGGCGGGATCCGTCGCACCACCTACCCCTGGTCCGGGCGACAGCACGGTGTTCCGCGGGCCATCGATCCCGCGTCCCAACGTCGACGCGGCACCAACCCCGCGCGCGGCTGAGGCCGCGCGATACCAAAGCGGCGGCTCGAGCCGCCGCACTCCAAAGAGCCGGCTTCAGCCGGCTTTTCGTTGTCAGCCCGGCGGCTTTAGCCCCGGACACGGGCCGGGCGGCGGGCATCCTATTACCTGGTTGTCGATCGTACGCCGCCCCAGGTTTACCCCCGGGTACGGGCGACGGCGCTCGGGTCCATCCGTCGCAGGGCGATCAGGGTCGCGATGAGGGCGATCTCCAGCGCCGTGGCGGTGAGGTCCAGCCAGCCGACCGGCAGGCGCACGAAGGTGATCAGCATCGGCAGCCCCACCAACCGGGTGAAGGCCCAGGTCGCGACGATCGCGACGTTGAGGATCAACCCCAGCCGCAGCGTCCACCGGCGCGGGCCGAACAGCAGGTTCACCGCCAGCGCACCTTGTGCCATCGCGACCAGGAGGAAAAACGCCCCTCGCATCGGGGCAAGGGTAAACTCCCCGGGGAGTACCCACAGGTGGATCAGTTCTGAGGCGAACGCCATCCCAGCGGCGCCGACGGCCAGGCGACGGCCGGCGATTTTGGGCGACGCGATCTGCTCGGCGTTTCGTCTCGTGGTCACCGTCATCTCAGACAACCTCGAAGTTCTCCATCATCATCATGTCCTCGTGCTCCAGGTTGTGGCAGTGGAACACGTACTTGCCGCGGTACCCGCTGAAGCGGGCGATGACCTGTGCCGACCCGCCGCGCATGAAGACGGTGTCCTTCCAGCCGGCATCCCACGGGCCCGGTGGCCCGCCGTTGCGCGACAGCACGCGGAATTGCACCAGGTGCAAGTGGATCGGGTGTTCCGGGTCGGCGTGGAGTTCCCAGATCTCGGTTGTGTCCAGCCGGGGTCGCGCCGCGATCCGGTTGGGGTCGAAGATCCGGAAGTTGACCGTGGAGGGCCAGCCGAAGAAGCCCGCGATGAACTGGAAGCGGCGCACCTCCATCGCCTCGCTCGGGTCCGGCAGTGGCTCCTCGCGCGCCAGCCGGTCCGGGATCTCGCTGTATTCCTCCTCGCGGCGCGCGACGTCGAAGCGCATGACCTCGGCGGTGGGACCGACTCCCTCCCGATTCACCAGCCGGACGCTCGTGCCGACCGGATACTGGCCGAAGTCGACGACGACGTCGAAGCGCTCGGCCGGGGCGATCAGGATTTCGTCGTGCGGGATCGGTTGCTCCAGCAGGCCACCGTCGCTGCCGATCTGGATGAAGGCCGGTCCGTTCGGCGGCGGTGGGTCGAGCGCCAGGAGGTAGGGACGGGCGTTGGAAGCGTTCAGCAGCCGGAGCCGGTAGCGCGCGGTGCCTACTTCGAGGACCGGCCAGGGCGCGCCGTTGACCAGGATCGTGTCGCCGAACATGCCGTTGGCGAAGGACGACACGACGCCCGGACGGCCCTGGAGCGTCGGGTCGAGCGAGGGGTAGTAGAGCTCACCGTCCGCGGTGAAGGTGCGGTCGGTGATGACCAGCGGGACCTCCCGCTCCCCCCGTGGCAGCGGCAGGGCGTCCTCGATTTCGTCCCGGATGATGTACAGCCCGGCGAGGCCGCGGTAGACCTGGGGACCGGTGAAGTCCATCCGGTGGTCGTGGTACCAGAGCATGGCGGCCCGCTGCTGGTTCGGGTAGACGTAATCTCTGGTTCCGTGCGTGACCGCGCCGCTGTGGTGGTGCATGGCGCCGGCGTGACCAGATACCGGCAGGATCAGGTCGGTCGGGTAGCCGTCGCTCTCCGGCGGGGTGACGCCCCCATGGAGGTGGGTGACGACCGGGACCGGGAGCTCGTTCCGCTGGCGTATGATGACCTGCCGCCCGCTCCGTGCCTCGATGGTGGGGCCGGGGAAGATCCCCTCGTAACCCCAGATGGTCGTCCGGTAGCCGGGCAGGATCTCCGCCGTGGCCTCCCGCTGGACCATCTCGTAGTAGTCCGCCGACGCGTCGGAGCGGACGGGCTTCAGCACCGGCGGGATCGGCAGGGGAACCTGAAAGGGCTCGACCGGGGGGCTCGTGACGGCGCCGGCCTCCGCCAGTTCGTTCATCGGGCCGATCATTCGGCCGAGGGGGAGCGCGACCGAGGCGGCGCCCAGCATGCCCAGCCGGAGGAATCCTCTCCGAGAGAGCTTCATTGAAGGTCCTTTCCAGGGGTTTGCGTGCGTGGGGAGGGCTGCCCGGCCCCACCCGCGGGTCGTGCGACCCGCGGGTGGGGTGGGGCACCAGCAGCGACCTAGCGCGCCAGGAGGCTGCGGATCGCCTCCTCGAGGACGCAGGCCGGGTTGTCGACCGCGTCCTGGGCACGCCAGGCGACGATGCCGTCCGGGCGCACCAGCACCGCGCCGGAGCCGGTCAGGCCGTGGGCCTCGGCGAAGCGCCCCTCAACGTCGGCCAGGTCGCCGCCGGGGCCAACACGGTAGACATCGAGCGGGAGGCCCAGGTCGCCAGCCACGCGCCGGGCGGGTTCGACCCAGGCGCTGTCGCCTGACGGGGTCAGCAGCACGAACCGGCGGCCGTAGAGGTCGATCGTCGAGACGACTTCGCCGTTGCGCGCCAACGTGACGTGCGGCGCGCGGGTTCCCGGCTGCCCGGCGAGCTGACTGACCGGCAGCGCCGGTGCGTCGCTCTCGGGCGCGCCGATCACCGCCGGCGACCGGTAGATCGGGCCGAAGGTTACCGAGCTGTAGTCCATCAGCGGCGGGTTGTCCCCACCGGCAACGCGGGTCTGCCAGCGGGCCAGCGCCTGCTGCATGATGAAGCAGCCGACCGCGTAACGCTCGTCGTGGTAGGTGTCGAGCAGCGCGGGACCTGCCTCGCCGCGAATGACCGCCGCGAGCTTCCAGGCCAGGTTGTGGGCGTCCTGGATGCCGGTGTTGGCGCCCAGACCCCCGGTCGGCGGGACGATGTGCGCCGCGTCACCGGCCAGGAACACGCGCCCCGCGCGGTACCGCTGCGCGACCTGGGCGCCGATGGTGAAGCCCAGCACCTTGATGTCCGTGCCCGGGATCTGGGGCCGGACCGTGACCGGCACGCCGGGGATGCCAGCCGCCTGGCCCACCAACTCCGCGATGCGGTCGTCGGTGAAGTCTTCGACCGATTCACCGTGATCGGGCAGGTAGCCCATCCCGAAGACCCACCGGTGTCCTTCCTGGTCGTGGGCCATCAAGATCGTACCTGGGCGCGGCTGCTGCAGGTAGGCGATGCTCACCGGCCGGCCACGCAGCGCCGGGGTGAGGTCGGCCGTGATCGTCGCCGTGATGGTGTGGAAGAACGGACCAGGCCCCTCGGTCGGGATCTCCAGCCGCTTGCGGATCGGGCTGGAGTACCCATCGGCGGCGATCATGTAGTCGGCGCGGACCACGCGCTCGTCCCCGGTTCGGCGATCCACGAGCCGGGCGGTGACGCCGTCCTCGTCTTGCGTGAACTCCACCATCTCGGTCGAGAAGTGCAGCTCGGCGCCCAGCTCCACCGCGCGCTTGCGCAGCAGGATTTCCAGCTTGTCCTGGTCGATCGGCGCGAACGGCGACGGGCTCAGGTCGGCCGGGGGCACGTCGTCTTCCGGCTCCTCGACCTTGTGGTGCTCGCCGGCGAGGTTGTCGGCCTGGATCGCCACCCAGGCAAACTGGTCGCCGCCGGCATAGCTGGCCGCACGGATGGCCGGCTCGAGCCCGACCTGGCGGTACAGCTCCACGGTGCGGGGGGTGAAGCCCCGAGCTCGCGGGTGCATCAGCAGGTCCGGGTGGCGCTCGACGAGCGTGGCGCGCACTCCCTGCGCGGCCAGGAACAAGGCCGCGGAAAGACCGACCACGCCGCCACCGACGATCAGAACCGGGGTGTGCTCGTTGTTCATCATGGCGTTGTTCCGCTGCATCGGTGTTTCACCTTTCCTGGCGACCCTGCCGATGGCACGGCCGCCCTGGTTCGGCGGGGGACGGACGCCGTCCCCGCCCAGTACTAACTAGATCGAACGCTGGTAGGCGCCGAACGCCCGCGTGGCGAGCCAGGTCGCCACCACGGCCAGCGCGACCAGCCCCGCGCCGCGTGTGAGAACCAGCGACCAGTCCAATGAGGCGGCCTCGGGCGCGCTCCGGCCGATCTCCACCGCCCAGTTCAGCGGGTTGAACCGGGAGACCTGCCGGATCCAGCCCGGCATCAGCGCCGGGGCCATGAAGACAGACGACAGGAACGTCAGCGGCAGGAGCAGGAACTGCACGACGCCGATGATCGACTCCTCCTTGCGCACGATGAGCGCGACGGCGCAGGAGAGCGCGCCGAAGATCGCCGTGAGCAGCACCGCGGCCGCGACCAGCACGACCACCTGCGCCACGCCGCCTGCGAAGCGCGCACCGACCAGCAGGCCGAGCCCGATCAGGATCAGCGACTGGATCACCGTTACCAGACCCGTCTGGATCAACAGGCCGGTGATCAGCGCGCTGCGCGAGACGGGCGAGACCAGGAACCGGTCCAGCACGCCACGGTCGAGGTCGCTGACGACGGTCACGCCGAGCCAGCCGCCGCTGAACAGCGCGCTCATGGCGACGATGCCGGGCGTGAGGTAGGTGGCGTAGGAGCCGGTGTTGAACCCGGGCAGCTCCACCACGCGCTTGAAGAGGGCGCCGAACAGCAGCAGGTAGATGATCGGCTGCACCAGGCTGAACGCGATGTACCACGGCTGGCGGCTGAAGTTGCGCAGGTGCCGCCCGGCGATATCCAAGGTGTGGATGAGCGCTGTCATCGTTCCGTGCCCTTTTCTCCGGCCGCGTCGAAGGAGCGGCCAACGTACCGCAGGTAGACGTCGTCGAGCGATGGACGGGCGACCGTGGCCGCCGCCACCGGAATACCTGCGCGCTCCAGCGCCGCAAGCACCACTGGGATCGCCTGCCCGCCGCTGTTGGCGCGGGCGTACACCGCACCGTCTTGCAGCGTGACGTCGCGCACGCCGGGCAGATGCTCCAGCACCGCCTGGACGCGGGGCTCGGTCGCGCCATCCGCGAGCTCGACCCGGATGGTGTCGCCGCGCAGCTCGCCCTTGAGCTCCTCGGGGGAACCCTCGACCACGACCCGACCCTGGTCGACGATCGCGACGCGCGCGGCCAGGCGGTCTGCCTCCTCCAGGTAGTGGGTGGTCAGCAGGATGGTCAGGCGCTCCTCGCGGGCAAGCCGCTCGATCTCGGCCCAGAGCTCGGCGCGTGCCTCGGGATCGAGGCCGGTCGTCGGCTCGTCCAGGAAGAGCACCTTGGGTCGGTGGATCAACCCCATGAGGATGTCGAGCTTGCGCTGCATGCCCCCGGAGTAGGTGCCCGCGACGCGATCGGCGGCCTCGGCGAGGCCGATGCGCTCGAGCAGCTCATCAACCCGGCGTCGCAGCTCGCGCCCGCGCAGGCCGTAGATCCGACCCTGCAGCGACAGGTTCTCGCGTCCGGTCGCCTCGGGGTCGACCGCTGCCTTCTGGCTGACGTAGCCGATCGCGCGGCGCACGCTGCTGGGACGTGCCACGACGTCGAAGCCTGCCACCCGCGCGCTGCCGCTGTCGGGGCGCGAGAGGGTAGTGAGGATCTTGACGGTGGTGGACTTGCCGGCGCCGTTGGGGCCCAGCAGGGCGAAGATCGTGCCTGTCGCGACGGCGAGGCTGAGCCCGTTGAGGGCGCGCACCCCGCCGGGGTAGGTCTTGACCAGGTTGTGAGCCACGATGGCGAGGTCGGTGTCGTTGGACGCCGCCGCAGCCTCGCGTGGGGCTGCCTGGATAGTCATCGGTCGAACACTCCTTCGTGCAGGAACGTTGCACACCGTGCCTGATGCACGGCCTGTCGACCCGCGGTGCTCGACCTGCTATCCTTGAGGTGGACGCGTCGGGTAGCAGGTTTCGCGTCGCGGGACCAACTCGACGGATTCGGCCCCCATTCGGGTGTGCCAGCACCTGGATGGGGGTCAGTTCATCTCAGTCACTCGTCCACCGCTTCCTCCTCTCGCTCAGTGCCGTCCTGGGTCGTGTCGGGCCGCGCGTGGAACTGACGCCACAGGTCGAGGCCGGAAAGCTCCTCCGTCTCGATGGCCCGGATGAGATCCCGGACCCAGCGCAACTCCGCTTCCTTGAGCATGAGGGCGTAGTCGGACTCGATCAGGAAAACCCGGGGCAGCCCCTGCGCCGCGGCGTCGTCGATCGTGGCGCGCTCCTCCGCGATGTCGCGTTCCAGTCGCTCCACGCGCTCGCGGAGCAGCTCGACCACCGCCTCGGGCGGCAGCACGGCCATCAGGGAGAGGCCCGCCTCGAACTGGGGGTACTCCTTGATCGGCCGCCGCAGTAGGTCGCGGAGCCAGCCGTCCAGCTTGGCCCGACCGGCATCGGTCAGCGCGTAGATGGTCCGCTCCGGACGCCGCCCCTCGCGGACCGTCTCGACCGGGACGATCAAGCGGTGGCGCTCGAGCGCGTCGACTACGGTGTAGAGGGAGCCGTAGTTCAGCTTGATGCTGTGGTGCTTACCGCGCTCCCGCATGGTGGACGCCATCTCATACGGGTGCATCGGCCGCTCTGCCAGCAGGGCCAGCACCGCCAGCGCCAGTGGATTAGAGATCGTCCGCTTGCTCGTCACTGTCTACCTCGCGTAGCCGAAGCCGTATATCCGGTTGCGAGTATACGGGTCCGAGCATCCTTGTCAAGGGGGTGCCGGGAATTCGTTCGGGAAGAAGCTCTTCTTGGCTCTGTTGCACCCGGCGCGACGCGGAATTCGCTGTGGCAGTGGGGAAGAAATTCGCGGGAGGGGCGGCCTGGGGCATGATTCCCGGCCAGTTTCATGGGGAGTGACATCCTGAGTGAAGAGAGGCTCTCGCGTCGGACCAGGCACGTACCGGCGAGATCCTTCGCTCCGCCGCCCGGCGATTCGCGCCGGACGGCTCCGCTCAGGATGAGACTTGCGCAAGTGGGTACTCGGACTCAGTGTGAGAGGTGCCTGGTGGGGCGTCTGGCGATGCTAACGACGCTCATGCGGCCGTGGTCTAGCCCGTCTCGATGTGCTCCTTGGTGGAGGGGAGGCGGTCGCCGAGGCGGGGCTCGGGGCGGGTGGCGGCGTCGAGGGCACGGGCGAAGGCCTTGAAGAGTGCCTCGACCTGGTGGTGGGTGTTGGAGCCGTAGAGCGTCACGACGTGGAGGTTGATGCGAGCTTCGATGGCCAGCGTCTCGAAGAAGTGGCGCACCAGGTCGGCATCCATCAGGCCGACGCCGGGGCCGGTGATCGGGTCGCGCTGGACATAATAGCCACGCCCGCCGCAGTCGACGGCGACGTGGGCCAGCGCCTCGTCCATCGGCACCGCAACGTCGGCGGTCCTGCGGATGCCGCGGCGCTCGCCGAGTGCCTGTCGGATCGCCTGGCCCAGGCAGAGGCCGACGTCCTCAGTCGTGTGGTGGGCGTCGACCTGGAGATCGCCCCGCGCGGTGACGGCCAGGTCGAAGAGGCCGTGGCGGGCGAAGAGGGTGAGGAAGTGGTCGAGCGGCCCGATCCCGGTGTCGATCGCGGCCTGCCCGCTGCCGTCGAGGTCCAAAGTCAGGTCGATCTCGGTCTCGGTGGTCCGCCGGGTGATGGTGGCGCGGCGCTGCTCCATCGGCTCAGATCTCCCCTGCCATGCCGCGCAGCGCGGCCATGAGCGCGTCGGTGTGCTCCGGGCGGCCGACGGTGATCCGCAGGTAGTTGCGGAGCTCCGGGTCGCTGTACTTGCGGACCAGAATACCCCGCCGCTCCAGGCGCCGGTGGATGTCGTGCGCGTCGCCGCGCGTGACCCGGCAGAGGATGAAGTTGCCCTGCGAGGGGTAGGGCTGCAGGAAGTTGAGCTTGCGCAGGGCGCGGAAGAGGCGGCCGCGCTCGATCTTGATGCGGTTGACCGTCTCCCGCAGGTAGTCGATGTCGTCCAGCACCGCCTCGATGGCTTTCAGCCCGGCCGCGCTTACGTTGAACGGCTGCTTGACCTTCCACAACTCGGCGGCAAGGGCGTCGGGGAGGATGGCGTAGCCGAGCCGCATCCCGGCCAGTCCTGCCCACTTGCTGAAGGTGCGCAGGATGACCAGGTTGTCGAACTCGCGCGCGAGCGGAACGAAGGTCTTCCCGGAGAACTCGTAGTACGCCTCGTCGGCTACGATCAGCGCGCCGGTGCGCAGCAGCCGGACGATCTGCTGGGTCGTGGGCATGTTGCCGGTCGGGTTGTTGGGCGCAGTGACGAAGATCAGCTTGGTCCGCTCGGTGACGGCTTGAATGATCGCATCAACGTCGAGGTCGAAATCGGCGGTGCGGGGCACCCGGCGGACGACCCCGCCGAAGAGGGGCGCGCGGGACTCGTACACGCCGAAAGTGGGAGTCGGCACGATCACCTCATCGCCCGGGTCGATGGTGGCCAGCAGCAGGAGGTCGATCAACTCGTCCGAGCCGTTGCCGATGATGATGCGCTGGCTGGGCGCCCCGGTGTACGCGGCGATGCGCTCCCGCGCCACCCGCTGGTCGGCGTCCGGGTATTCCTGGTAATGGTCGAAGCTCGCCAGTACCTCCTGCACCCGCATTGAGGTCCCGTAGGGGTTCTCGTTCATGTGCAGGCGGATGATCTCGTCGACTGGTTTGCCGATGCGATCGGCGACGGCCTCAACCGGTTCGACCGGGACGTATCCGTCCAGGTCGAGGACAGTGTTGCGGATGAGCCGCCGAAGAGCCTTGGGTATTGCCACGTAGCCTGTCCGTCTCCCGGTGTCCGTCCCGGCGGCGGTGGCTTCACCACGCCGGTACCCGCTACAATCGTTTGCCGATCACCGTCGTGCGTTGTGGAAGCAAGGGTGACATATGCGACGAATTCCCGGTCCCGCTGCCATCAGGCAAGGACCGGCGCCATCTCCTTGCCCGGGGCGCGGCGGTGCGGTCCTGCGCCGGGGTGGACACCGTTCCGAGCGCAGCGCTGCCGCCATGGTCGCTATTATAGCCACGGTCGGGCTGGTGCTGGCCCTGCTCGCCACATCGGCGGGTTTCGTACCCGGCGCCGCCGCGGCGGCGCCGCGGCCGATGGTGGTGCCTGACGGGTCGCTCGCCGCCCCGGTTCCCGTGCCGAACATCACCGCCCGCGCTGTGCTCGCGGTCGATCTCGTCACGGGTGCGACGCTGACGGCCGTCAACCCAGACATGCCCTTTCCACCCGCCAGCACGACGAAGATGCTGATGGCCCTCGTCGTCCGCCAGCATGCCACGCTGGACGAGCTCGTCACCATCGAGCCGGGGGATCTGGTCGATGAGGAGATCTACGCCCACGTGGGCCTCCGGCCCGGCGACCGCGTGGCGGTGCGTGACCTGCTCGCCGGCCTGCTGATCCCGTCGGGCGGTGACGCCGCGCGGGCGCTCGCCCGCGTTGTCGGGGCTCGTCTGGATCCGGGCGCAGCCGATCCGCGCGCGGCGTTCGTCGCGGAGATGAACCGCGTCGCCCGGCGCCTGGGGATGCGCAACACGTACTTCGTCAATCCGGACGGGCGCGACGCGCCCGGCCAGCGTTCGACCGCCCGGGATCTCGCCATCCTCGGCGCGACGTTGCTAAAGGACCCGATCCTGGCGGAGGTCGTGGCGCGGCCGGTGACGACCATTTCCGTCGAGGGCCCGAACGCGCGCGACATCACGCTCTGGAGCACCAACCAACTGCTCGGGGAACTGGGCGTGCACGGGATCAAGACGGGAACGACGGCCGAGGACGGAGAGAATCTAGTTGCGGTGGCGTGGCGCGGAGACCATCAGGTCATCACGGTGACGCTCGGAAGCGACGAGGGTGAGCGCTTCAACGACGTGCGCGCCCTCTTCGACGCGCTGGATACCCACTTCCGCTGGGTGCGGCTCGGCCGGGACGGGGATCACCCGGACCTGGAGGACCAGCTCGCGGCCGACGGATTCCGGCTGATGACCAACCGAACCCTGCTGCTGACGGCGGGGCAGGCCGATCGGCTGCGGTACGACCTGCGGCTCGCGCCGGTGGGACGCTCTTCCCCGTGGGCTATCCAGGGTGAGGTAGTATTCCACGTGGGCGCAACGGAGGTCCTGCGGCTCCCCGTGTATCGATCCGGACGCGAGGCCGGAGATCCGTCCCAGCCGTGACGGGCCGTTGCTCCCGACCGGCTCCGACGATGCCTCCGGGGTCGGCGAGCAGGCGAGGAGCGACCGGTGGAGAGACTGCAACGAGTGCTGGCCGCGCATGGCGTGGCCTCCCGTCGCAAGGCTGAGGAGCTGATCACCGCGGGGCGGGTCACGGTGGACGGCCAGGTGGTCCGCGAGTTGGGCGTTCGGGTGGACCCGCAGCGCCAGGAGATCCGTGTGGACGGCAAGCGGCTGCGTCCCGAGCGCCGCCGCTATATCATGCTCAACAAGCCACCGGGCTACATCACGACGGTCAGCGACGAGCGTGGCCGCCGCACGGTCATGGATCTGGTCCAGGTGCCGGAGCGGGTGGTGCCCGCTGGGCGGCTCGACCGTCCGACGGCGGGGCTTCTCCTGCTCACTAACGACGGGGATCTGCTGTTCCGCATCACCCATCCTCGCTACGAGTTGGAGAAAGAGTACGAAGTCCTGGTGGATGGGCACCCGCCGCCGGCGGTGCTTGACCAGTTGCGGCGCGGCGTGACGGTGGACGGGGAGCGCGTGGTGCCGGATCAGGTCCGGCCGCTCCGGATCGAGGAAGCCGGGACCGTGCTCCGCATCGTCATCCACGAGGGCCGCAACCGCATCGTGCGCCGGATGATGGAGCGGGTCGGCTACCCGGTGCTCAAATTGACGCGGACGCGGGTCGGGCCGATCCACGTCCGGGGCGTGCCGCTCGGTGCCTGGCGCGACCTGACGCCGGGGGAGGTCACGCAGTTGCTGGAAGCGGTTGGCCTGGACCCTGCCTCGGCGGGTCGTCCGTTGCCGGAACCGGGGCGCCGGTCGGCTCCCGGCGGGCGGCGGGGCGAGGAACGTCGCTCGGGGCCGGCACGGCGGGGTGATCGGCGCGGTGGGCCGGGAACGGGGCCGCGCGAGCGATTCGGGAGAGGGCGTGGAGGTGAGCGAGGTGCCCGGCGACCGCCTGGTCGTGGCGATCGACGGCCCGGCGGCGGCCGGCAAGACGACCGTGGCGAGCGCGGCGGCCCGCCGGCTTGATGCGCTCTTCTTCGATACCGGCGTGATCTACCGGGCGCTGACGCTGGCGGCGCTGCGGCACGGCGTTGCACCCGAGGACGGCCTGCGGCTGGCCGGCCTGGCGCGGCACCTCGACATCCAGGTGCGGCCGCCATCCCAGCCGGACGGGCGCTTCTACGACGTCTGGCTCGAGGGCGAGGATGTCACCCAGCAACTCCGCGACCCGGAGGTCGATCGCGCGGTGTCGGCGGTGTCGGCCCACCCGGCGGTGCGCCGGGCGTTGCTCGACGTCCAGCGCCGGATCGCCCGCTCCGGTCGCGTCGTCCTGACCGGGCGGGACATCGGCACGGTCGTCGTGCCGGACGCCGACGTGAAGATCTGGCTCGACGCCTCCCTGGAAGAGCGCGCGCGACGGCGCCAGCGTGATCTGGCCGCGCAGGGGATCGAGCGGTCGCTCGACGAGGTGATGGAGGAGATGGAGCGGCGGGACCGGGCGGACGCCGAGCGTGCGATCGCGCCGATGAAGCCCGCGAAGGACGCGGTCGTCATCGTCACCGACGGACGCTCGATCGAGGAGGTCGTGGAGGAGATTGTCCGGCTGGCCGGAGGGGAGAGCGAGTCGCGATGACCACGGGGGGGAGTCCGGACGACGCCGCGTGGCCGGAGTCGCGGCGCCGTCGCATCAAGCTGGCACTGTTCCGCGGGGCGCGGGTCATCGTGCTCCCGCTTCTCCGGCTGCTGCTCGGGATGCGGATCGAAGGTCTGGAGAACGTCCCACCGCGCGGCGGTGCGCTCGTGGTGGCGAATCACCTCCACAACTCCGACCCGATCCTCCTGATCGCGGCGTTCCCGCGTCCGGTCTTCTTCATGGCCAAGAGCGACGTGTGGCGCGTGCCGGTGGCGCGGTGGTTCGCCGAGTTGTCCGGTGCCTTCCCGGTTGAGCGCGGGCGGCCGGATCGCAAGGCCCTCCGCCACGCCGAGCAGGAGCTGGCGCGCGGCTGGCTGGTCGGCGTCTTCCCGGAGGGCGGGCGCAGCACCACCGGCGCGCTGAAGAGTCCCTATCCCGGGGTAGCGTTGATCGCGGCGCGCAGCAGAGTGCCAATCATCCCCACCGCGATCTGGGGCACGGAGGTGCTGCCGTTCAACGGGAAGAAGGGACGACGGAAGGGGAAGGGGTGGCCCAAGGTGCGCGTGCGGATAGGCAAGCCCTTCTACCTCCCGGAGACCGGCGACGGGAGCCGTCCCGACCTGGCGACGCTCACCGACCTCATGATGATCGAGGTTGCCAAGTTGCTGCCCCCCGAATACCGCGGCATCTATGCCGACCGGGTGGCCGAAGCCGCCGCGGAGCCGCATCCATCTCCCACCCCGCTCCCGACTGCCGGGGAGGAGCGGCGGTAGGGGCACGCCGGCGGTGCGGCCACGGTGTCCGACAGGCCTGCTTGACGCTGCAAGGGGGACGGTGGTGCCGGTGATTGCGTTCACTCGCCGGTGCGAATCCGCCCTTGCGGCGTGCCGTCGCTGCGCCACGGACAGGGGCGAGTGGAGCGGGTGAGGCGACCCGGCGACGTCGATTCGGTCCCGTGCCTACTTGTACGTACTAGCGGTCTGGTGTAGTATGGTGCCTACTGGTCAAGGTAGGGCCGCGCACGACACGGCCAGCCGGGCCCACGTGGGGGACGTGGCTCCGCGCAGCCGCCTTGACCGTCTCGGGTAGGGAAGGTCTGATTGGGGAGGCCGACGGTGGGCCGGAGCCGGGCATGGCGCGTCCGGTGGAAGAGCCACCTGCTCTTCCTGACCGTACTGTCGCTCCTGTGGTGGCAGACAGGTGCGGTAGTCGCGGCGGACCATCCACCCGACATTGCCGCGGCGCATGCGGTGGTGGTGTCGGCGGACACGGGCGAGGTGCTCTTCGACAAGGGCATGGATGCCGAGATGGCTCCGGCCAGCCTCACCAAGATCTTCACTGCGGTCGTCGCGTTAGAGACGGCACCCCTCGATCAACCCATCACCATTACGGAAGACGATCTGGTCGGCGAATCGGCCATGGGGCTGATCGCCGGCGAGGAAGTTACCCTCCGCACCTTGCTCTACGGCATGATGCTGCCCTCCGGCAACGACGCCGCGATGGCGATCGCGCGCGGCCTGAGTGAGCCGTCGGACGGCAGTTCATCGACATCGATCGCCCCCTTCATGGCGCGCGTGAACGAGCTCGTGCAGCGGCTGGGCCTGACCCACACCCACCTGGTGAATCCGCACGGCCTCGACGAGCCCGGGCACGTCTCCAGCGCTCGCGACATCGCAGCGATCACGATGTACGCGCTCGGCAATCCCGAGTTTCGGCGGATCATCGGGAGCGCGTACTACGCGGACGAAGGCTTCGAGCTCTACAGCAGCAACGAGTTGCTCTCGAGCTACTCCGGCCTGATCGGCGGCAAGACGGGTATCACCGACGATGCGGGCTATTGCCTGGTCGAGGTGGCACAGCGTGACGGTCACACCATCATCGCCGTGGTGTTCGGCAGCACGGCCGATGATTGGTACGCCGACGCGGTCTCGCTGCTGGACTACGGCTTCGCCGCCCTTGCCGCGGCGCCGTCGGACCCGGCCCGCCCCCGGATCACGCTGGCGCCGGCCGAGCCAGTGGTGGCGGCGCCGACCGTCCAGGCAACGCCGGCGGAGGGCTCCTCGCTGACGGTCGATCGGGTGGCCGACACGACGGCGGTCGTACACGCGGCGGATGCGAGGCCGGGGAGCGGCGGACTGTCGTGGCGCTGGCCGCTGGCGTCGGTTGCCACGATGGGCCTGGCCCTGGCGCTGATCGTGAACTATCCCGTTCTCCTCGGGGTTGGTGGGCTGCTCTGGCAGCGTCGCCGGGCCGGCCATCTTGCGCTCGGCGTGCCGCGCCTCCTGACACGGTTGTTCCGGCCGCGACCGCAGCGCCGGCGAATCCAGTCCGCGCCGGTAGCCTCTCGCACCACCCCGATGCGCCGAACCGCACCGGCCGGCGCGACGCTGGCCGTTCAGACCGCCCCCACGCGCCGGACCGCGCCGGCCGTTTCGACCGCGCGGCCCACGACACCGGTGTGGCGGCCGAGCGCGGCGCGGATACCTGCGGAGCCGCAAGTCGTGCCGCTCAACCGGGCCGAGGCACTCGCGTCCCGTGCCGTGCGCCTGGCCCGTCGGGGCGATTACCGCGCCGCGACGCACGAGTTCGCCCGGTCGCTACAGGCCGACCCCACCTATGACCTCACCCGCTGCCCCGGCTTCTGGTCCATGGATGCCCTGGGCTACGTCGCGGCGGCGCGCGCCTATCTGCTCCTCAACCGCCCGGCCGACGCGCGCACCCTGGCGACCATCGTCCAGTTGAGCTACGGCTCAAGCCGCGAGCTGGAGCGAGTTCTGGCCCGTACCGGCACCACCGCAGCGTTGGTCTAGGATTCGGACCGGCGCGTGCTCCTCGCGTCACTCTCGCCGCGGAACGTGCCTGGGGCCAGAGCCGCCGGGATGACGATGGGAAGCCCGCTAGAGCTGGCCCAGGACGGAGATCCGACCGGGTGGCGTGAAGGATCCCACGCTGTGGCCCGTGCCCGGGGCTAAAGCCGCCGGGCTAGGAAGCGAAGCCCACTGAAGGGGCTGGGGACGCGGTGTCCGGTGGGTGGTCGGATCGGGTCCGCCGAGGTGCGGGACACGAGAGCCCCTTCAGTGGGCTTTTCATATTCAGCCCCGTGGCTTTAGCCCCGGGCACGAGCCGAGCGGCGGACCCCCATATCATTCGTCCAACTCCATGAGCGCCGGGCACATGCCGGAACGCTGGATTCCGTACCACCTGGACGTGAGTCCGATTCCTCCAGCCGGCTTGAGCCGGCTTTCGTGGTGAGCCCGGGGCTTGAGCCCCGGGCACCGACTACGCTGCGGGGCTCCGTGCTACGCGGGGGATGGCGGCCTGCCCGCTCCTGCGTCACGACTACAGACTCGATCCATCTGCCAGACGGCATCGCTCGAGGGCCATCGCTCAGTCGGCAGGCGATCGTGGCTGCCGTCGTCGTCCCGGCGGCTGGGCTTCGGGCGGTTGACACCGGCGGTCTGGATCGGGTAGCACCCGGGCAGGGAACCCACGCCCACCGAGTCGTCAACACACATTGATACGAGCCATATAAGCTGTTATACTACGTGCGTGTGAAACACGGTGGTAGCTCCGGGGAGGTCGCATGCGTCAGAACGAACCACTCTACGTGATCAGCGTCGCGGCAAGGCTGCTGGAATTGCACCCGCAGACGCTGCGGAAGTACGAGCGGGAGGGCTTCGTCTCGCCGTCTCGCACCGCCGGGAACCTGCGGCTCTATTCGTCGAGCGACATCGAGCGCTTGCGGCAGGTCAAGTACCTGGTGGAGCGGCGAGGGATCAACCTCTCCGGCGTGCAACTTGCCATGGATGTGACCCGCAGGCTCCGCGGCATTCGGCGTGAAGTCCAGTCGCTCTCGGACCGCAATAACGGGCGACTCGACTACCTGGTTCGAGAGATCGATGCACTGTTGGAGTTGCTCGGCACCTCCCCCGACGTCGAATAGCCAGCGACGGACGCGCGACCCATCCACGACCTGGGAGCACCCACACCCTGCCGGTGCCCGCGGGGTATCGGCACCTGCTTGGGAGAGTTGACCGATGAATCTATCGCGATTGACCGAGAAGGCGCAAGAGGCGCTGATTACTGCTCAAAGGGAGACCGAAGAGCGGCGCCTTGCGCAGCTCGACGTCGAGCCGCTGCTCTACGCCCTGGTCAGCCAGCGCGACGGTGTCGTGCCTCAGGTGCTCCTGCGGCTCGGGATCGACCCGCGGGCGGCGCAGGCGGAACTGCTCCGGACGGTCGAGGCGTCGCCGAGATTGCAGTACAGCGCGGAGCCGGTGCTCGGCGCCGGGCTGCGGCGTGTCCTGGAGCGCGCTGAGCAGGAGGCCCGTGCCTTCGGCGACGAGTACATCAGCACTGAGCACCTCCTCCTGGCCGCACTCGAAGCGACGCCGAATGCACCGGCGGTCAAGGCGCTGCAGCGGCTGGGTGTGAACCGGGATCGTGTCCTGACGGCCCTGAGCCAGATCCGCGGCGCGCAGCGCGTGACCGGCACGAACCCCGAAGACACGTACCAGGCGCTGGAGAAGTACGGCCGCGATCTGACCGATCTGGCCCGCAAGGGGAAGCTCGACCCGGTCATCGGGCGCGATGAGGAGATCCGTCGGGTCATCCAGGTGCTCTCGCGCCGGACCAAGAACAACCCGGTGCTGATCGGCGAGCCGGGCGTCGGTAAGACGGCGATCGTCGAGGGGCTCGCCCAGCGGATCGTCCGCGGCGACGTGCCGGAGGGCCTGAAGGACAAGCGGATCGTGCAGTTGGACCTGGCGGCGATGGTCGCCGGGGCCAAGTACCGTGGTGAGTTCGAAGAGCGCCTGAAGGCCACGCTCAACGAGATTCAGGAGGCCGAGGGGCAGATCATCGTCTTCATCGACGAGCTGCATACCGTCGTCGGCGCCGGCGCGGCCGAAGGGGCGATGGACGCCTCGAACATGCTGAAGCCGATGCTCGCGCGCGGTGAGTTGCACGCGATCGGCGCGACGACACTCGACGAGTACCGCAAGCACATCGAGAAGGACGCCGCGCTGGAGCGCCGGTTCCAGCCGGTGCTCGTCGGTGAGCCGACCGTCGAGGACACCATCAGCATCCTGCGTGGGCTGCGCGAGCGGTACGAGCTGCACCACAAGGTCCGTATCCTGGACTCGGCGCTGGTCGCTGCTGCGGTGCTGTCGAACCGGTACATCACCAACCGGTTCCTGCCGGATAAGGCGATCGACCTCGTCGACGAGGCGGCCGCCCGCCTGCGGATGGAGATGACCAGCATGCCGGCGGAGCTGGACGAGCTTCACCGGCGAATCATGCAGCTCGAGATCGAGCGCGAGGCGCTGCGCAAGGAGCGCGACGACGCCTCGAAGCAGCGGCTGCAGGAGCTGGAGCGCGAGCTGGCCGACCAGCGCGAGCAGGAGCAGGTGTTGCGCTCGCAATGGGAGCAGGAGCGCGAGGCGATCCAGCGGATCAGCGAGCTGAAGGAGCAGATCGAGCAGACACGGCATGAGATCGAGCAGGCGCAGCGCGCGGCCGACTACGCACGCGCGTCGGAGTTGCAGTATGGCCGGCTGGTCGAGCTGGAGCGGAAGCTCAAGGAGGAAGAGCGGCACCTGTCCGAGGTGCAGACCCACGGCAAGCTGCTCAAGGAGGAAGTCGACGCCGACGACATCGCCGAGGTGGTGAGCAAGTGGACCGGTATCCCGGTCAGCAAGCTCGTTGAGGGCGAGATCGAGAAGCTGGTTCACATGGAGTCGCGGCTGCACCAGCGCGTCGTGGGGCAGGACGAGGCGATCGAGGCGGTGAGCAACGCCATCCGCCGTGCCCGGTCCGGGTTGCAGGACCCGAACCGGCCGCTGGGGAGCTTCATCTTCCTCGGGCCGACCGGCGTCGGGAAGACCGAGCTGGCGCGGGCGCTGGCCGAGTTCCTCTTCGACGACGAGCGCGCCCTGGTGCGGATCGACATGTCGGAGTACCAGGAGCGGCACACCGTCGCGCGGCTGATCGGCGCGCCGCCCGGCTACGTCGGCTACGACGAGGGCGGGCAGTTGACCGAGGCCATCCGGCGGCGGCCCTACGCGGTCGTCCTGTTCGACGAGATCGAGAAGGCGCACCCGGAGGTGTTCAACGTCCTGCTCCAGGTGCTCGATGATGGCCGGCTGACCGACGGCCAGGGCCGGACGGTCGACTTCCGGAACACGGTCATCATCATGACCAGCAACCTAGGGTCGGCCTATATCCAGGCGGCGGGGCCGCAAGGCGAGGCCGAGATGCGGCGCCGGGTGTTCGAGGCGCTCCGCAATCACTTCCGGCCGGAGTTCCTGAACCGGATCGATGAGATCGTCATCTTCCACGCGCTGACGCGCGAGCATCTGGCGATGATCGTCGACATCCAGCTCCGGCAGGTGGCCGAGCGGCTGGCGGACCGCAACATCACCCTCCAGGTGACGCAGCGGGCCAAGGAGTGGCTGGCCGACCGTGGGTACGACCCCGTCTTCGGCGCGCGCCCGCTCAAGCGGACGATCCAGCGCGAGGTGCTCGACCGGTTGGCCAAGTCGCTGCTGGCCGGGAAGATCCACGAAGGCGACACGGTTACCGTCGATGTCGGTCCGGATGGCGAGCTGACGATCCAGGGTGTGCTGTCCGCGGCCGAGGTCGTGGCGTAGGCGCGACGGCGCCGGTTCTCCCCGGTTGGCGTATAATCCTGACGGTCGGTCCGCACGGGCCGGCCGTCAGGTGTCCTTCCGGACGGAAGCCGTCGTGCTGCCCGGAGGACCGGGGATCCGGGTTGCTTGGGAAAGGCACCCACGGGATGGGCATCATCCATGATCTGCTCCAACTGATCATTCCTGCCGTCGTGCTCGCGTTGATCCCGATCCTGTTTATCCTCATCTTCGACATCGGCGCACACCTGCGGGAGCTCTTCGGCAGGCGGTAGCGTCGCGGCGGGAGGCGGCTCGACGCGATGTCCGATCTGAGCCAGCTTGGCAAGATCATCCTCCTCGTCGGGTTCGCGCTCATTGTGCTGGGCGGCATGATCTACCTGGCCGGCCGGGTGCCGCTGCTGGGGCGCCTGCCCGGTGACATCACCATCCGCCGCGGGCCGGTCACCATCTATATCCCGCTGGCGACGATGCTCCTCCTCAGCCTGATCCTCACTCTCATCCTGAACATCGTGTTTCGCCGCTAGGGCGAGGTCGCGCTGCGGCCGTGCCCTGCGTTGCGGCCCGAATAGAGGGTCATCCTGAGCGACGCGAAGGATCGCTCGCGTGTGTCGTTGCACCACGCCGAGATCCGGCGCTGCGCTCAGGAAGACATCGCATTTTCCAGGGTGGAACGGCACTGCTCAGCGAGAGCGGCCCTCACCCCCGACCCCTCTCCCAACCTTGGGAGAGGGGAGTTCCATACGAGGGCCAGACCAGACGCCGGCGCTCCTGTTGTTCTCCTGCCCCGAACGACGGCTCGCAGGAAACCGAGGGCTTGGCGGGTTTTGCGCGTCCCGTCGCGGAACAAAGGGCCGCCGCCGGGCGTCATCCTGACAGGGTGGGCCGTGATGGCCCGCTGTGGAGTGAGGAGGAGACAGATGCGGGCGGCCGGACGATCGACGGTGGTGCTGTTGCTGGGAGTGCTGGTGCTGGCTCTGGGGCTAGCGGCCTGCGGCGGCGTGCGCGAGGAGTCGGCGGTGGCTCCGAGTGCGGGGGGCGGAGCCAGTAGTGTGTCCACCAACGATAGCGCGGATGGCGCGCGGGAGAGCGCTGGAGCGGCGCCACCCCAGGCCGCGCAGATCGCGGACTGGGACCGGCGCATCGTGCGCACCGCCGAGCTGACGCTGACGGTCCAGAACGTCGAGCAGGCCATCGCCGCGGTGCGCGACATCGCGACGGCGCAGGGCGGGCAGATCCTGACCTCATCGACCTCCTACAACGGCGACTACCAGTCCGCGATGCTGACGATCGAAGTGCCCTCGGACCGCTTCGACCCGACCATGAGCGCGCTGCGGGGCCTCCCGCTGGTGGAGCGTGTGGACCACGAGACCACCAGCAGCCAGGACGTGACCGAGGAGTACGTGGATCTCCAAGCCCGGCTGCGCAATGCCGAGGCGACCGAGCAGCGGCTCCTCTCGCTCCAGGGACAGGCGACGCGGCTGGAGGACATCCTGGCGCTCGAGCGGGAGATCGCCCGCGTGCGTGGGGAGATCGAGCAGATGAAGGGGCGCCTGAACTACCTGGAGCGGCGCACCTCGTTCTCGCGGATCGACCTCCAGCTCCTCCCGGTCGGGGCCGGAGCAGGCCGGGCGGCGCACGAGTTCGACTTCGTGCGGGTGGTGCGCGAGGCGTGGGATGCGTCGATGCGCTTTGCCGGGCAGGTGGCGACGGTGGGGCTGACGGTTGTCGTCTTCCTCTGGTGGCTCTGGCCGCTGGTTGCGGCAGGGGCGGTGTACTACGCGCGCCGCGCTCGTCGCCGCGGCGCCACGCCCGGCGCGACCGAGGTGTGATGCCATCTCCGGGAACGCAGCACGCGGAACCGCGAGAGCGACCCGCACCCCAACCCCTCTCCCAACGTTGGGAGGGGGGCTTGTTCTTGGGGCCTGCGTGGGTATGAGCAGACTGGCGCCGCGGACGCGGCGCCAGTGTCGTGTTGGGTGTTCCTACGCCCCGCCGAGGATGGCAAGGCCGGCGAGGGCATAGGCGCGAGTGGCGTCCAGCACCTCGTCGATGCCGACCCACTCGTCCGGCTTGTGCGCCAGGGACGGGTCACCCGGTCCGTAGATGATGGTCGGGTAGCCACGAGCGGCGAAGTGTCTCCCGTCGGTGGCCATGCTGAAGCCGGTCAGGGTGGTGTCGAACCCGAGGTACTGGTTGGCGGCGAGCATCGCCTTCACGATCGGGGAATCCTCGGCCACGACCGTGGCCTCTCTGCCACCCCAGCCGGCCGGCTCGACCTCGACGCGCAGGCCGGGGATCCGGGCGATCGCCTGCTCGGCGACGCGGCGGATCTCCGCGACGACCTCGGCGGGCTTCTCCCCCGGAACGATGCGCCGGTCGATGTGGATGGTGCAGCGGTCGGGGACGACGTTGGACTTGACGCCGCCCTCGATCAGTGAGACGCAGGCTGAGGACGGGTGGAAGTAGGGGTGGGTGCGCTTCGCCAGCTCCGGCCACAGCTCGTCTTGCAGGGCGACGATCACGCGGGCCATGCCCTCGATCGCGTTGGCGCCCTCCCAGGGGAGCGCGCCGTGGGCGGCCCGGCCGTAGACCGTGACCCGGACTCCCTGCCCGCCCTTCTCGCCGACGCAGACGCGGTTCAGGGTCTGCTCACCGACGATGACGAAGTCGGGGCGGATCGTGTCGGACTGGGCGACCAGTTGGGATCCGGCCACGCCGCCGATCTCCTCATCGGCCACCGTGTTGACGATCAGGGTGCCGCGCAGCGGCACGCCCGAGCGCGCCAGGGCGAGGGCGGCCATGATCTGCGCGGTGACGCTGGCCTTGTCGTCGCCGGCGCCGCGGCCGTAGACGCGGCGGTCGTGAATCTCGGCGCCGAACGGCGGGTGGGTCCAGGCCGACTCTTCTCCCGTCGGCACCACGTCGACGTGGGCGTTCCAGAGCAGCACAGGGCCGGAGCCGCGCTCGAGCCGGGCGATCAGGTTCGGCTTCGTCTCCTCCTCAGCGAGGATCTCGATGGCAAAGCCGGCCGCCTCCAGGGTTTCGCGGCAGCGGGCGATGGCGTCTCGGACGTCGCCGGGCGGGTTAATCGATGGGATGCGCACCAGTGACTGAAGGAACTCCACTACCTCGCGCTCATCGATCTGCGCCAGCACCTGCGTCGCCTGCTTCGGGTCGAGCCGTGGGCTCGCTAGGGTCATGCGGTCCTCCCTTCCGCGGTGTCGCCACCGATCCCTGCCCTGTTGGGGCCCGGCGGCAGTATAGCAGGCGGGCCGTGGCCCCGGATCGGCTTTGGCTGGGTGCGGAGGCTGTGCTATGCTGGCCGGCGGCGACAGCGGCGGGGTCTCGGCCCGCCGCTGCCTGATGGAGGAGGGACACAGGCATGACGCTGGCCGGAGCTGATCTCGCTCCCCGGCTTGCGCCCGTGCGCGGCTACGTGATCGATATGGACGGGGTGCTCTACCGCGGGGACATGGCGCTGCCGTACGCCCGCGAGTTCCTGGCCGCGCTCGACGCACGGGGCATCCCCTACGTGATGGCGACCAACAACTCGACGCGTACGCCCGAGCAGTACACCGAGAAGCTCGCCCGGATGGGCATCCCCGTTCCGCCCGAGCGGATCGTCACCTCGAGCCTCGCCACCCGCGCCTGGCTGGAGGAACGGTATCCGGCCGGCACGCGGGTGCACGTACTAGGCATGGCGGCGCTGCGCGAGGCGATTTTCGGCGATGGTCGCTATCAGCCCGCTGACCTGGACGCCGAGGTCGTGGTGACCGGGGCCGACTGGGAGCTGACGTACGACAAGCTCGCGCGTGCCTGCCTCGCCATCCGGCGCGGGGCGACCTGGGTGGCGACCAACCCGGACACGACCTTCCCGACGGAAGAGGGGCTGGTCCCCGGCGCGGGGGCGATCCAGGCGGCGCTGCGGGTGGCGACAAGCCGCGAGCCGATCGTCATCGGGAAGCCGGAGCCGGGGATGCTGGTTGAGGCCGGCCAGTTGATGGGGATCAGCCCCGATTCGACGGCGGTGCTGGGAGATCGGCTCGACACCGACATCCAGGCGGGGCACCGTGCCGGTTTCATTACGGTGCTGGTGCTGACGGGCGTGACCGGCGCAGCGGACCTGACGACAGATTCCCTCCAGCCTGATGTCGTGGTGCCGGATCTGGCGCCGCTGTTGGAGTACTACCGGACGATCCCGTGAGGCGCGTCGGACGTTACGACATCGATGATCCATCCAAAATCCAGGGGCGGGATGAGGTCCAGGTGCACGACCGCAGCCTGGCCTCGCTGCGCCTGCGGCACGCGCTGGCGGCGCTGGCCGGCGTGCAGGGTCGCGTCCTCCTGCTCGGCTGCGGCGCGGGGCGCTACCTTCGCGCCCTGAGTCGCGAGCGGCCGGATCTCACCGTCTTGGGTGCCGACCTGAGCCGGGTCGCCCTCCGGGAGGCGCGTCGCCGCTCTCGGGCCCACGATCTGGTCTGCCTGGACGCCAGCCTCCTCCCCTTCGCCGATAGCGTCTTCGACGCCGTCCTCTTCTTCGACCTCTTGGAGCATGTGCCGGAGCACCGGCGGATGCTCGCCGAAATCGCCCGCGTGCTCCGCCCCGGCGGCGTGCTGCACGCCTTCGTGCCGCTGGAGGGCAAGCCGGGCACGGTCTACCACCTGCTGCGGCGGAGTCGCCGCATCCCGATCAACCGCTGGAAGCGGGACCACGTCGGCCACATCAACCACTTCACGCCAGAGGAGGTCTTCCGCGAGCTGTGGGAGGCCGGTCTGAGCGTGGAGCACCGGGCGTACGGGTTCCACCTGGTCAGCCAGATCCATGACGTGGTCGACTACTGGCAGCGCGAGCGCAACAGCGGCGGTGCGGGCCTGCTACCCCCGGCAGCGGTCAACGCCATCGCGCGAGCCGTCTTCATCCCGACCTGGCGCCTCTCCTACCTCGAGGACCGCCTCTACCGCGGCCGCCACCTGGCTGCCGGGCTCCACCTCACCGCGCGGCGGTGCGCCTCGTCGCCTGCGGTGAAGCTTGACCCGCGGAACTAGCCGCTCGGGCCGCCGTACCCGCCGATACGGAACCCCTGCCAGATACATGTGATCGCTTTGGAAAATAGATATCCTCACGCAAACATTTCTTGCTCGGTCGTCTCCACGGCCACCCCGTCACCTGACGACATTTACACTGGCGACTTCTACGCCATCAAGGGAGCCGTCAGAGATCGTCCGTAGAATCAACGTCACATACGCGCCCATGGTGAACAGATGGACGAGCCTTTGTGCTTGCCCGGGAATGGCCCATCAGTGGAGGGTGGCCCATGTCCGCGCGGATCGACGCCGGAACACGTGAGGCATCGCCTCCTTGGTTGGAGGAGAGGTGCGACATTGCTCATACGGTCCCCGACGATTCGTCTCCGATCCCACCATCGCTCACGATCGTGGTACCGACGCGCAACGAGGCGGAGAATGTCGGTCCGCTCGTCGAACGCCTCGATCGGTGCCTGCCGGGCGAGGTGCTAGAGATCATCTTCGTCGACGACAGCGATGACGACACGGTGGCGGCGATCGAGGCGCTGGAGCGGTCACCCTACCGCGTAATTCGGGTTATCCACCGCCCGCGGGGTGAGCGCCATGGTGGGTTGGGCGGGGCTGTCGTGGTGGGGCTGCGTGCCGCCAGGGCCGACTGGGTCTGCGTGATGGATGCCGACCTGCAGCACCCACCGGAGGTGATCCCGTCCCTCCTGGAGCGCGCGCGGGCCACACACGCCGACCTGGTGATTGCGAGTCGTTACTGCGAGGACGGCAGCCTCGGCAGGATGGGTGAACTCCGGGCCGCCGCGTCTCGCACCACGACGATCCTCGCCAAGATGGTCTTTCCCGGCCGGCTCCGCGGGGTGACCGACCCGATGAGCGGTTTCTTCCTGGTGCGCCGCAGAGCGGTGGACCCGGATTGCCTCCGACCCTGCGGCTTCAAGATCTTGCTGGAGATCCTCATCCGCACCGAGGGGCTGCAGGTGGCCGAGGTGCCGTATCAGTTTGGGGAGCGTCACGCCGGAGAAAGCAAGGCGTCACTGCGCGAGGCGATTCGCTACCTGATGCTGCTCTGGCAGTTGCGCTTGAGCGACCAGACGCGCCGCTTCGTCCGGTTCGCGGTGGTCGGAGCCTCAGGGCTGGGGGTGAATACGCTCGCCCTCCTCGCCTTCGCCGAGATCCAGGGGCTCCATTATCTGGTCGCGGCGGCGTTGGCGACGCAGGTATCGACGCTGTGGCTGTACTTGCTGACTGAGTCCTTCGTTTTCAGCGGGCGCGAGAGCACGCGTGGGCCGCTGGCTCGCATGGGCCTGTATTTCGGGATGAACAACGCTGCGTTGCTTTTCCGAGGACCTCTGATGTACGTGTTGACCTCGATATTCGGGATCTTCTACGTGGCGTCCAATCTGATCTCGCTCCTCGCGCTGACGGTGCTCCGCTTCGCGGTCGCAGACATGTGGATCTGGGACGCCGCCCGGCGCGCACGCCGGACCACAGGTCCGGCACTCTACAACATCCACGACATCGTCACGGTGCGGTCGACCGTGCCCTTGCCGGAACTCGAGCAGTTCCGCGTGGGGGCACTGGACGGGCCGCCGACCATCGACGTGCGCACGCAGGCGCGCCGTCCCCAGCGGGTGAGCGCGGAGCGGCACTTCCAGTACGACGAGCGCCTCGGGATGTTTGGCTTCTGGATCGACGTGTGCCTCGGGGACGCCATCGACGTGGTGGCATCGCCGCTCCTGGCGCGCTCGCCCCACGTGCTCTACACGAACGTCGTCGAGCCGATCCTGCGCTGGACCTTCGTCCAGCGGGGCTACGCACTGATCCACGGGGCCTGTATCGCCTATGACGGCCATGCCTACCTGGTGACGGCCCGGACCGACACCGGCAAGACGACAACGGTCCTGCGCATCCTCGACCGGCAGCGGTGGGAAAACAACACCGCGGCATTCATCTCCGACGATCTCACCCTGGTGACACCAGGGGGGACCGTGCTGACCTACCCCAAGCCGCTGACGATCAGCAAGCACACGGTTGCGGCGTTGAACCGGCCGGCCCTGACGCGGCGGGAGCGGCTGGGCCTGCCGATCCAGAGCCGGATCCACTCCCGGGGTGGACGGCGCTTCGCCTTCCTGCTGACCCGCACGCGGTTGCCCATCGCGACCATCAACGCGCTGGCGCAGTGGCTGGTGCCGCCGCCGAAGTATCCGGTCCACCGGTCCAGCGGCTGATTCCGCAGGTCAAGCTGGCACGGGAAGCACGGCTCGAAGGGCTCTTCGTCATCGAGCGCGGGACGGATGATGAGTTCCGTCTCGACCCCGACGAGATGCTCGACATCCTGATGAGCAACTGCGAAGACGCATATGGCTTCCCACCGTACCCGGCCATCCGTGGGCATCTCCTCCAGGCCAATGGCAAGGATCTCTCTGTGGTGGAGCGGCAGATCGTCCAGCGTGCGCTGGAGGGGGTACCGGGGCGGTTGATCCGCAGCAGTTCGATGGACTGGGCCCAGCGCATTCCGGCGCTCATCGCTGCTCCGTCCCAACGGCGCGGGATGGTGCCGGGTGGGTTGGCGATCGAAGGCCCCGTGCCCGAGCCTGGCACCGGAGGATGAGTTGCCGGGCAGGCGCCTGGCAGCACCAAGGAGTGTGACACCGACGACGAATCCGGCTGGGTTAGACGGGTAAGGGTAGATGTGATCGGATCGCGAAGATGCCGGCGAGCGGCGCTACTGCAGCGAGCGATGGCCGTACGGTGCTTGATCGTAGGGGCGTCGCGCGCGCGCCGGGGACTCGTGCTATTCGGGATGATCGTTCTGCTTGCCCTGGCGCACGGGCCGGACCGTGCCGCGGCCGCCGATGCAGTCGAGCTGACCCTGGAGGTGCCGCCGGCGATCCAGGTCGGCGATGACATCCCGATCATGGCGCGGCTGACCGCCTCGGGAGCGCCGCTCTCCGGGGAGGTCGTCGAGCTTCGGATGGGCGACGAAGTCACCGAGCGCGCCACGACTGGGCCGGATGGCACCGCCGGGTTCCAGGTGCGGGGAACCCTGGCCGCTGGTGACTATGAGTTGGTCGCGCGTTTCCCGGGCACCGACACGCTGGCGGCGGCGACCGCGTCCGCCACGGTCACGGTCGAGCCGACGATGCTCGAAATCCGGACCGTGCCGCGCCTGCCGGGCGTCACCTTCACCCTGGACGACCACCCCTTCGCCGCGGATGCGGAGGGGATCGCGCGGTTCCCCATTTCGCAGCCGGGTACGTTCCGGCTCGAGGCCCCGCCGCGTGTGGACCTGAGCACGACCCAGCGAGCGGACTTCAGTCGCTGGTCGGACGGCGTCTACGTGAGCTTCCGCGACGTCGAGATTCCGGGGCGGCAGTTGGTTGCTGGGTTCCTGGTGAGCTATCTGACCAACCTGACCTTTGCTGACGCAGAGGGGGAGTTCGTCCCGCCGACGCGCATCAGCTCGATCAGGGTGAGGACCGCACAGGGGCAGACCCTCGATCTGGACCCGCAGGCCGCGCAGTGGCTTCCGGCAACGACCGTGGTGAAGACGCCGACAGGGCTCCGTGCCCAGCCGGTCCGCTACTCGGTGCAAGAGGTCATCGTCGATGGGATTCGCACGGTGCGCCAGGGCGAGGTCACCTTCACACTGCGGCCCGAAGTGGCCCCCAGCATTCCCCTCTCCCTGCATCGCATCACCGTGACGAGCCGGGCGACCCTGCTGGGCGACCGGGTTGGCACGGGCGTGGTGCTGCAGCATCCGGATGGCTCGCGGGAGTACCAGCCATACGACGAGTCGGGCAAGGCTACCTTCGAAGGGCTGCCGATCGGGACCTACCGTGCCTGGGTCCTCGGCGCCGGGGGCTATACACGGGCGCAACTCTTCGACCTGGTACCGGGTGCGACCGTCACGATCCCGGTGATCACCTACTTCCTGATTGCTGTGGTGCTGGCAATCCCGGTGGGCATCCTCTTCGCCCTGCTGGTCGTGTCGGGCACCCGAATTGGGCGCTTCCTGCCGGTCGCTGCAGGGCAACCCATCGGGATCGGCAGGCGTGCCCTGTATGGCGTGACTGGTGTCGCCGCCGTGGTCGGGGTCGTCGGGGTCGGCTACGGGCTGACAGCGGCGCATGGGCCATGGCTGCTGGCCCCGGATCGCCTCCTCCGGCCCACCGACACGCTCGCCGCGACGCAGGACCACGTGCCGGAGCAAGCCGATGTGGAGGTGGTCCCGACCTCGGAAACCCGCCCGGCCGTGGAGGTAGCCGAGGTCTTCCGGCGACTGTGGAACGCCAGCGGCGGCCCACGGGTGTTCGGCAGACCGCTCGGCGCCGCCTACCAGCAGGTCGACCCCGAGACGGGGGCGACGCTCACCATTCAGTACTTCGATCGGGCGCGCTTCGAACTGCACCCGCACCTGGCCGGGACGCGCTACGAGATCCAGCTCGGTCGCGTGGGCTGGGAGGAGGCTGAGCGCCGTGGCCTCCTCGGAACCGAGCCGTTCCAACCCGTCCCGCCCAGCGCGGCGGAGCAGTCGGCGAACTGCGAGTACTTCCCCACGACCGGGCACCGGGTCTGTGGACACTTCCTCACCTTCTGGCGCAGCAACGGGCTGCGTCTCGGGGATACCGGGACCAGCTTCCGGGAATCGCTGGCGCTGTTCGGCTATCCGATTAGCGAGGAGTTCCGCGATCCCGAGACCGGGCTGATCGTGCAGTACTTCGAGCGTGCCCGGCTGGAATATCGGCCGGAGCAGGCCGGTACCCCTGACGAAGTGACGATCGGCGAACTGGAGGGGATCGATTCATGAGGAGATGGAGCCGGCTGGCGGAGCGTCGCTGGGCGGCATTGGAGGCGGCAGCCTTGCTCGCGATCACCGCACTGGCTGCGACGGCGCGCCTCTGGGATCTCGGGGCGATCGGTCTCCGAGGCGACGAGGCGGTCTATGCCGGGCAGGCGGCCGTCCTGGCCGGGGACCAGGAACTGAAGCGGTACTTCGTGCTGCTGTCGCGCGGTAACTCCAACTTCCTGCTGTACCAGTACGTCCTCGCGGCCGCCTACTGGCTGTTTGGCGTGAGCGACGTCCTGGCGCGGGTGGTCGCCGCCGTCTTCAGCATCCTCACCGTGCCCTTGACGTATGCCATCGGTCGGACGTTGTTTGGTCGTTCCACCGGGCTGATCGCCGCGCTCCTGCTGGCGGTAAGTGGGTACGCGATCTTTCTGGGGCGGCTGGCGCTGCTCGATTCGACCCTCACGTTCTGTGTGACGCTTGCCATCTACTGCGGTGCCCGGTGGGTGCGCGGCGGCGGGGACCGCTGGCTCTACGCCTTCGCCGCGGCGGCGGGGCTCGCGGTCGACGCGAAGGTCACCGGCGTGCTCGTCCTGCCTGTGCTGGGCCTGGCTCTCCTCCTGACGCACGGCTATTCCCGCCTGACGGTCCGGTCGGTCGCGATCAGCGCCGTCGTGTTTCTGATCTGCCTCGCGCCGGCCTTCTACCAACTTATCGAGTACGGTTCGCTGTACCTTGCCTTTCTGGCCGACAGCATCCGCCGGGTGAGCCACGTGCCCTGGTACTACTACCCGAAGGTGCTCGCCCGCTACGACGGGTATGTGCTCCTGGTGCTGGCGCCGGTGGGTCTGGTGGTGGCGGCTATTCGGCGGAGCCTCGGGGATATCCTGCTGGCTACCTGGATCCTCGTCTTCGGCGTCTTCCAGCAGGCATACCCGCTAAAGGCGTTTAACTACCTGCTGCCGCTGGTGCCGGCTCTGGCGCTCCTCGGGGCGCGGGCGCTCGAGCAGGCGCTCAGTGTCGTGCGCAGGTCATGGGTAGCAGCGCCGGTCGCCCTCACCATTGTGCTGGCCGCATCGCTGCCGCCGGTCTGGTCGGCGGTGCGCGTCCACGACTACGCGGGCATGCGGGAGGCGGCCTACTGGTTGGCGGAGAACACCGCTCCCGACGCGGGGGTCATGACCCTATCCCAGGGCTCCGCGCAATATGTGCTTGCGTTCTACGGTCGACGCGACGCCTACCCCTTCGGGCGCTTTCGCCTCGCGACCATCCTTCCCGGCGGGACCGTTGTGCGCCCGAGCCTCCGCTCCGATGCGACACCGCGGGACTGGGTGGTGCTCTGGCCCCCGCGCTTGCTGGCCTCCGGTGAGGTCTCCTACCTGGTGTTCTACACCAACGCAGGCGACGACCCGCCGGAGGACCCCATCGTCCGCAGTTCGACGCAGCGCCAGTTCCAGCGCCTGGTGGAGGACTACGGCGGTGAACTCGTGCACACCGTCTATCACAACCGCGAGCCGCGGGTCTGGATCTACGAGGTAACCAAGCGGCTACCGCAGCCAGAGCTGACCTTCTCGGTGGAGCGGGATGTCATGCGAATCGAGGGGCGCGGCTTCCGGCTCAACGCGCCCGTGTCGCTCTACTACCGGGGCGAGTTCCTGGCAGAGGTGCAGGCCGACGAACGCGGGAACTTCGTGACTACCGTGCCGGTTCCGGCCACGGCCGGCCCAGTGTTCTACCTCGTCGGGGTCGATAGCGCTGGCAACTATGCGTCCACTACCGGACGGCACATCTGGGGCGATATCGCCATGGAGCCCGACGCCGGCACGATGGGCGACGTGGAAACGCCGGCGCTCGCCGACCAGGGCCAGGGGGCAGCGGCGCGCGTGGGAGGAGAGTGAGTGCAACGCATGCTTCCAGAATCCGAGCGCCAGTGGGAACGGATCGCGTATCTGCTGCGCGAGGGGCGACTCACGCGCCGCGAGTTGTTGCAGGTGGCCCGGGTTGTTATGGGCACCGCCGCATTCGCGGCGGTAGCCGCCGCCTGCGGCCGGCAGAGTTCAGCCGCGGTCACCCTCCCGGACGTGACCGGGATCGAGGAGCCGATCCCGGTCGAGCGGCGCGATATCTTCGAGCATGTGCAGCAACCGACGCGGCTGCAGCTCGTCAGCGAGTCAGTGGCGGTCAGCGGCGTCGTGGAGCGGGTCACGTACAACCCGTACGACGGGGATCACAAGGTCTACGTGAAGCTGGACCCGCAGTATGAGCACCTGCTCCGGCCGTCTAACAACGGGCTGCTGGTCGCCGAAGTCATCGCGACTGACGAGCCGACCGTCTACATCCCGCAACCGGGCGAGCACGCGACGTTCCACGGGCCGCTGGTGCTCGACCGGGGGCACGACCACTGGGTGGAGATCCATCCCTGCTGGCTGATCACGACTGACTCCATCACCGGGCCCTTGGAGCCCCGCCGGACGCTGCGGGTCGAGGTCGAGGCGTCCGAGGAGGTGGTGGTGGGGCGACCGTGGCCGGTGGCCATCCGGGTGGTGCCGGCGCATGACGGGGATGGCTCTGCGGTGAACGGCGTGCACCTCTTCTTGGAGTTGATCTCCGCGGTCGGCGTCACGGTGCGGTGGAAGGCAGCGCGGACGAACATGCTGGGGGAGGCCGTGGTGCGGCTGGCGAGCCTGGTGCGGGCGGGCGAGTACACCTTGTACGTGCACGCCGCGAAGGGTCAGGACATGGGCGAAGCGGAGATTCGCCTACGCGTTCGACGGCGGTAGTGGGAGATCAACCAACTGGCGATCTTCTCGTAGGAGGACCCCATGCTGGGATCATCGCGGTGGCGCAACCTGCTCTTGGTGCTCATCCTCACCCTCAGCACCGGCCTGGTCGCTGTCCGTAGTCCGTCGGTGCAGGCCGCACCCGGACCGGAGGTGCGTCTGCGCGCGGTGGCTGTGGGGACGAACGAGGTGGACTTGTCGTGGACGGTGGAACCCGACATACCCGTGGCGAGTTTCCTCATCCGGCGGTCGGGTCAAGACCTCGCCACTGTTGAGGGGACCGCCCGCACCTACGTGGATACGACCGTCGAGCCGACTCGCACCTACGTGTATGTGCTGGAGGCGCGCGACGCGCAGGGTACGACCATCGCGCAATCGCGGTCGGCCCGAGTCAAGGCGCCGGAGCGACCCGAGCGGACCGACCGAACGCCGCCCTCCCCGCCGGTCGACTTCACCGTGGAGCCCACCGACGCGGGGAACCTGCTCGACTGGTACGACGCCAGCGACGACACCGATGTCACCGGCTACCGGATCTACCGCGACGGCCAGGTGCTGGCCACGGTGGACGGGGCCACCCTCAGCTACCTCGATACCACCGCCGACCCGGCGGCCACCCACACCTATGAGGTGGAGACGCTCGATCCGGTGGGACACAAATCGAAGCGAGCGCGGAGCGACGCGCCGCGGCGGGGGAACGGCCCGCGGGTCCGTGTGACGCCGCAGGGCGAGGAGTCCAGCGCCGCCGCGGTGGCCACGTTCCAGGCTGTTGCCTACGCCCCGCAACTGATGCGCTACCCCTACCTGACCGACCTTGTCGACCGGTACGTCACGATCAACTGGGCTACGGACCGCTCGCAGACGACCGGATCGGCCCGGTGGGGTGAGGTGCAGAGCGACGGCTCCTGCACCCCGGTCAACACCGTTACGGCCACGCGGACATCGATCACGGTGAACTCCGTGCCGGAGTACCAGTGGAAAGCGATGCTGACGCTGGAGCCGGACAAGGAGTATTGTTACCGCGTCTACCTTGGCACGATCGATCTGCTCGGCAGCGACCCGTCGCCGCGCTTCTGGACCCAGGTCCCAGCCGGGTCGACCAAGCCCTTCTCGTTCGTGGTCTTTGGGGACTGGGGGTATACCAACAGCGAGGGGACCAATCCCGACCAGGCCGCGCTGATGCAGCGTATCGCGGAGAGCGGGGCCCGCTTCGCCCTGACCGTTGGGGACAACGCCTACTCAGCGGGCAGCCAGAAGAACTATGGCGATCTGGTCCAGACCGGCCCGTCAGTCAGCAACGTCTTCGGCCCTGAGTTCTGGACGGTGCCAGGTCGATCGATCCCGATCTTCCCGGCGACGGGGAACCACGGCTTTGCGAGTTCCAACAACCCCCATCCACATCTGGTCAACTTCCCGCAGGACCGGGCGGTCGCGCTCTCCAGCGGCAAGTATGTCCGGGAGACCCACTGCTGCCTGAACGGGACGAGTCCGGGCGACTACCCGAGTGCCTGGTACGCGTTCGACGCCGGGACCGTACGCATCTACAACCTGACGGCCGCATGGGCGGACGCGAACGTCGGCACCGCCACCTTGTACGAGAACGACTACGACTACCACTGGACCGCGTCGAGCGAGGAGTACCAGTGGCTGGAGCAGGACCTGGCGGCGCACCCGGATCAGGTCAAACTCGCCGTGCTCCACTTCCCGCTCTACTCCGACAGCTCCGCGCAGCAGTCGGACACGTTCCTCCAGGGACCGGACAGCCTGGAGGGCCTGCTCGGGCGCTACGGGGTGAAGATTGCCTTTACCGGCCACGCGCACTTCTACCAGCGAAACCACGCCAACGCGGATGGTCTGGTCACCTACATCACCGGCGGGGGCGGGGCGAAGGTTGCCTCGGTGAACCACTGCAGCCCCTTCAACGCCTATGCCATTGGCTGGTCATTCTCGAAGAATCAGGGGAGTAGCTGCAACGCGCCGCCACCCACGAGCCCGCAGCAGGTCTATCACTTCCTTCTGGTCACCGTGAACGGGACCACGATCACGGTGACGCCGACGGATGAGAATGGCCGCACGTTCGACGTGCAGACGTACACCGCGGACGGCAGCGGCGGGGGTGGTGGCACCTACCGGTTCGCACCCGAGGCGGATAGCTGGGTGGACGAAGCGGCGCCCGGCACCAACAACGGTACCTCCGCGCGCCTGCGGACGGACACGTCGCCGGACCGACGCGAGGCGTTCCTGCGCTTTGCCGTCAACGGCCTGACCGGGTCGGTCACCAGCGCGAAGCTCCGCCTCTACGCCAGCGACGGCTCCAGCAACGGCCCGGCCGTCTACGCCGCGAGTAACGACTGGAGCGAAACCGGGGTGACCTGGACGAATCGGCCCGCGACGATCGGCGGTGCCGTGGATGACCTGGGGGCGATCACGAAGGACACCTGGGTCGGATGGGACGTGACGCCGTTGGTGACAGGCAACGGAACGTACACGTTCGCGATCATCCCGACGTCGAGCGACGGGGCTGACTTCCACTCGCGCGAGGGGGCCAACAAACCGCAGTTGGTGGTCACGACCGGCGAACCCGGCGAACCCGGCGATCCCGGCGGTGGGAGCGGAGGCGACACCCAGGCGCCCACGGCCCCGGCAAACCTGACGGCCACCGCTGTCGGTCCGAACCAGGTGAATCTGACCTGGACGGCGTCGACCGACAACGTGGGCGTCACCGGCTACGAGATCTATCGCGACGGGGATCTCTTGACCACCGTCGGCGTCCAGACAAGCCACAGCGACTCAACGGTTGCCCCGGCCACGACGTACACCTACGAGGTAAAGGCTCGCGACGCAGCCGGTAACGTGTCCCCTGCCAGCAACCCGGCATCAGTCACGACGCCGCCCGATGGGAGCGGTGGTGGAGCCACCGTGACGTTCACGCCCGAGGCGGATAGCTGGGTGGACGAGGCGACGCCGGACACCAACTACGGTACCTCCGCGCGCCTGCGGACGGACACGTCGCCGGACCGACGGGAGGCGTTCCTGCGCTTTGCCGTCAACGGCCTGACCGGGTCGGTCACCAGCGCGAAGCTCCGCCTCTACGCCAGCGACGGCTCCAGCAACGGTCCGGCCGTGTACGCGACCAGCAACGATTGGAGCGAGATGGGGCTTACCTGGACCAACAAACCGGGGCCGGTCGGCACGCCCAGCGACGACCTGGGATCGATCACGAAGGACACCTGGGTTGAACTGGACGTGACGCCGTTGGTGACGGGCAATGGGACGTACAGCTTCATCCTCGTGCCGACCTCGAGCGATGGGGCGGATTTCCACTCGCGCCAGGGGTCGAACAAACCGCAGTTGGTGGTCACGACCGGGTAGCCGGGGGCGAGGAGAGGACGGCCGTCGATGAGACGGTGGAGATCCCGGTATTTCATCGCCGTGGTCGGGGCGTTGGCGCTCCTGGCGCTCGGACCACGGCTGCTCATCGACGCGCTGACGTCCGCGACGGAGCAGCCCGACGGGCCGGTGGCACAGGTGTCGACGCTGCGGTTCACGCCGGTGGCCGACACCTATGTGAACGAGGCGCATCCGCATATGTCGTACGGCGCCCGGCTCGACTTCGACGTCGACGGCAAGCCGGTCAAGGAAGCCTATCTGATGTTCGACCTGTCCGGCATCGATGGGCTCGTCACCTCGGCCAAGCTGCACTTGTTTGTCACCAATGCCAGCCCCCATAGCGGTGGGTCGATCCGGCAGGTGAGCGACACGACCTGGTCCGAGAGCGAGATGACCTTCAGGAAGCGGCCTGCGATCGACGGGCCGGTACTCTCGACGCTGGGCCCGGTGGAGAAAGGGCAGGTCGTCACCTTCGACGTGACGAGCGCGAATTTCCGGAATGGGCGCGTCAGCTTCGCGATCACCTCGCACCGGCAGGACGGCGTCGAGTATGCGTCGCGTGAGTCGCCGAACAGCCCGGAACTGGTCATCACGGTCACGTCGGGCGGAAGCGGGGTCACGACTGTCTGGGCGACTCCTACGCCTAACGACCCGGTCCTGGTGGGCGCCGGGGACATCGCCTCGTGCCGCAGTACGGGGGCGCGTGAGACGGCGCGGCTCATCGCCTCGATCCCGGGCACCGTCTTCACCGCGGGCGACCACGCTTACCCGGACGGCACAGCCCGCCAGTTCGCGGAATGCTACGGGCCGACGTGGGGGCTCTTCAAAGAACGGACCCGTCCGGCGCCGGGCAACCACGACTACCGGACGGAAGGTGCGCGAGCGTACTTCGAGTACTTCGGCGAGAACGCCGGCCCGCCAGGCCGCGGCTACTACTCCTACAGCCTCGGGACGTGGCGCATCCTGGTGATCGACTCGAACATCGCGGTCGACCGGGATTCGCCCCAGTATGCCTGGCTGCAGCAGGAACTGACCGCGAATCCGGCTACCTGCACGCTCGCCATCTGGCACCACCCGCGTTTTAGCTCCGCCAAGCATGGGGGCCAGAAGAAGATGGCGCCCATCTGGGAACTCTTCTATGCCCACCACGTGGACGTCGTTATCAACGGCCATGATCACGTCTACGAGCGCCTCGCGCCGATGGATGCCGATGGCAACCGAGACGACGCGCACGGCATCCGCTCGTTCGTGGTGGGAACCGGCGGTGTGGGGCTCTACAAGTTCGGCACGCGGTTACCGTCCAGTGAGGTACGGGAGAACGATACCCTCGGCGTGCTCAAACTGACCCTGCACGACGGCAGCTACGACTGGGAGTTCATCCCGGTCCCCGGCGGATCCTTCACCGACTCCGGTACTGGCACGTGCCACTGACACGTACCACCTGCTAGGACAGCCGGGTGAATGTCGCCGGGCCCGACGTCGAGTCGGGCCCGGCTCCGCTGCCCCGAACCGGCTACTCCTCGAAGTACCAGTTCTCGATGTCGTAGCCCGTCGGCTCGAAGGTCGATCGTTGCATCCCCTTGAGGCGGTGGGAGACGGCGTTGGCCCCGTTGCGATGCACCAAGGGGATCCGCACGACCTCGTTTACCACCAAGTCGTTCATGGCGATAAACAACTCGGTCTGCCGATCCGGGTCGAGCTCGGTCCTGGCCTGCTGGTAGAGCTGGTTGAACTCCTCGTTGACCCAGCGGTGGAAGTTGCGTCCGGACCAGTTGTTCGCTTTCTGCGCAAGATCGTTGTCCGGATCGTCAGACTTGAAGCTGGCCAGGAATTCGAGCGGATAGAGGCTCGTCGGGCCGTTGGTGAAGATCTGGAGGTCGCAGTAGAAGTGAGGGTAGGTATCCGGGTTGCCGGCGTCCGAGGAGAAGAAGACGCTGGATTCGACCGCTTTGAGCTCGGTCCGAATGCCCAACTGCTCCCAGCTCGCTTTCAGGATCTCTTGCTGTCGCTGACGAACGGGGTTGACGGTTGTCGAGAGAACGACTGCCATTTGACGGCCATCCTTCTCCCGGTAGGCGCCGTTCTTCACCCAGCCGGCCTCGTCGAGCAGCCGGCCGGCTTCCTCGAGGTCGTACCGGAACGAGGTGTTCGGCGAGACGAACCGCGGTGGCGCGTTGAGCACATTGGCGGTCGGTTTACCGGTTTCACCGTACAGCAGATCGGCGATCGTTTGGCGATCGCAGGCAAGGGCGAGGGCCTGACGCACAAGCGGATCGCTGAAGAAGGGGTGGGTGGTTGAGGGCTCGGACCGCGCGCCGTTGACCTCGACGGTGGGGTCGGCGAAGTTGACCATGATCTGCTCGGCGCTGGCCCCGGGGGTGACGACGATGCTCCCCATCTCTCCCTGGTTCAGGGATGCGAGGACTTGCTTCTCAACCTGGATATTCCAGGCGAAATCCGCTTCCCCAGTCTGCACCACGGCGCGAGCCGCAGAGGTCGGATCACCCCCGCCCTTCCACTCGATGCTTCGGAAGTACGGCTTGTCCGGCTCGCGGAAGTGCTCGTTGATTTCGAAGAGGACCACATCGCCGGGCCGGAACTCGACCACCTTGTACGGCCCGGTGCCGATCGGTTGGAGGTTGAAGGGCGCCTCACGCGCGCGTTCGCCGGTGTAGTCCTTCATGATGTGTTCGGGCAGAATGCCGCCCTTGAAGCCGCCGACGAAGGGGTTGAACCACCCCGGGGTGGGCTCGTAGAAGTGCAGGGTGACGGTGTAGTCGTCGACGATCTCGACATCCTTGATGATCTGGTACACCGCCTGGTTGGGCGAGTTGTTGTCCGGGTTGGCGACCCACTCCCAGGTGAAGCGCACGTCGCGGGCGGTGAAGGGCTCACCGTCGGACCAGACGACGCCTTGCTTGAGCTTGTAGGTCACGCTCATGCCGTCGGGGGCGACGCCGCCGTTCTCCAGCGACGGCACTTCGGCGGCGAGGACGGGGCCGAGTGAGCCGTCCGGGTTGATGTTCAGCAGGGGCTCGGTGACGAGACGGGCAGGCATGTTGTCCTTGTCCCCCGTTGCCAGGTGCGTGTTCAGGATTGTCGGGGCCTGCCAGAACAGCATCCGGAGTAGATCGCCCTGGCCCCGACCCCGGCCGCCGCTGCTGGCTTCGCTGCCGGTGTCAGTGGTTGGGGACGCTGTAGCACGACCGGTGTCACCGGTCGCGGTCGCGGCACCGGCGGTGTCGCTGGTCGGCGTGGTTTCCTCGTCTCCGCCGCACGCTGCTAACAGGCTGGCAATCACCGGGGCGCTGAGGCCCAGCGCCGCCGCATGCTTCAGCACCTCACGTCGTGAGAGCTGCCCGTTCCGAATCGCCGCACGAAGAGCGCGCTCGTCGCGCACCGTCCGATTCACCTGATCCACCTCCTGTGATCACCAGGCACGCCCACGGCACCGCTCACCGCGGGTGCGCTACGCGAGTGTACAACAAGTGTTGGAATCGGCGGCCAATCAGGCTGAACGATGCCCTGTCCGGCTGTGAGACGGTTTCCATCATGACGGAACCTGGCCTTCGTGCGACGCATGGTCAACGAGGCGCTTGCCGGGTACCATCGATCCGGTTAGGATGCTCCGCGTTGACACATAACCCGGCCGGCCCACTGACCCTCGGGGGACGCCGGATGCGCCGAGGCAACTGCGTTGCGGGAGGAGAGGACGCCCTTCATGATGGAGGAACGACCCACTGTCCCCGTGATCGACGGGCACACCGACTACTTGTTGTCGTTGATCGAGACGAAGCGGAGCTTCCTGGAGGAGTCGACGATCGGGCACGTCGACCTCCCACGGGCGCGCCGGGGTGGGATCGGCGCGATGCTGAGCGCGGTCTTCATCCTGGACGAGGATCTGCCGCAGCACGCGCTCATCCAGACCCTACGGGCGGTCGACCTCCTGCACCGCGTGGTCGCAGAGTCCAACGGGCAGATCGAGTTGATCCGGAGCTACGACCAACTGGTTAACTGCCTGGAACGCGGGGTGTTCGGCGCGATCCTGCATTACGAGGGGGCTGAGGCGATCGACCCGGAGTTCGCCGTGCTGCGGCTCTCCTACGAGTTGGGACTTCGCTCGCTCGGGCTCACCTGGAGCCGGCCGAACATCTTCGCCGACGGCGTGGGGCCCGCGAACCGGGGCAACGGGTTGACCGGGCTGGGCCGGGAACTGGTGCGGCAGTGCAACGCAATGGGCATCCTAATCGATGTCTCGCACCTGAACGAGCCGGGCTTCTGGGACGTGGTCGAGGTCAGCGAAAAGCCGTTCGTCGCCAGCCACTCCAACGCCCGCGCGCTGTGCGACCACGACCGGAACCTGACCGACGAGCAGATCCGGGCCCTGGCCGAGAAGGGCGGGCTGATGGGCATCAACTACCACGTCGGCTTCCTGGTGGCTGGCGCGGAGACCGGGGCCGAGGTGCCCTTGAGCGTGCTGGTGGACCACATCGACCACATCGTGCGCTTGGTCGGAGTGGACCATGTGGCGCTCGGGTCGGACTTCGACGGTGCGACGATGCCCGACGAGCTGAAGGACGCGGCGCACACGCCGAACCTGATCGCCGAGCTGTCGCGCCGGGGTTACAGCGACGACGCGATCGAGAAGATCTGCTCCGGCAACTGGCTGCGTGTGCTGCGGGAGGTGTGGGTGTAGCGGATACCCCTCACCCCCTGACCCCCTCTCCCACAAGGGGAGAGGGGGAACAAGGGCGCGTGATGCGTATTGCGTGTTCCGTATGGCGTAATGAGCCCCTCTCCCAACGTTGGGAGAGGGGCTGGGGGTGAGCGCCGTTACTCCGCGTCGCGCGTGAGCGAGAGCGACTTCGTGTCGTTTATCTCCTTGGCGAGGGCGATGAACTCGTCCAGCGGCATGGCGCCGAGGTTCTCGTTCGTCCGGAGCCGCACGGCGACCGTGCCGGCCTCGGCCTCCTTGTCGCCCACCACGAGCATGTAGGGGATGCGCTGGAGCTGGGCGCGCCGGATCTTGGCCTGCATCCGGTCGTTGCTGTCGTTGACCTCGATGCGCAGGTCCGCCTCCTTCAGCCGCGCGGCGACCTCGTGCGCGTACGGCACGTGCCGGTCGGCGATCGGGATGACCTCGGCCTGGACCGGCGCCAGCCACACCGGAAAGGCACCGGCGTAGTGCTCGATCAGCCCGCCGACGAAGCGCTCCATCGAGCCGAGGACCGTGCGGTGGACCATGACGACCCGGTGCCGCTCGCCGTCCTCGCCGACGTACGTGGCGTCGAACCGCTCCGGCAGGTTGAAGTCGACCTGGATCGTCGGGCCCGTCCACTCGCGGCCGAGCGAGTCAAGGAACTTGATGTCGATCTTCGGGCCGTAGAACGCCCCGGCGCCTGGGTCGATCTCGTACGGTATCCCCATCTTGCGGAGGGCGTTGGCCAGCGTCTCCGTTGCTCGCTCCCAGTTCTCATCGCTGCCGATCGACTTCTCCGGCCGTGTGGAGAGGAAGGCCTCGTACTCGTAGCCGAAGACGCGGGCGAAGTAGAGCGCCAGATCGAGCACGCCCTTGATCTCATCCTCCAACTGGTCCGGACGGCAGAAGATGTGGGCGTCGTCCTGCGTGAAGCCGCGGACGCGCAGCATGCCGTGGAGCGTGCCGCTGCGCTCGTAGCGGTAGACCGTGCCCAGCTCGGCCAGCCGGATCGGCAGGTCGCGGTACGAGCGGACCTGGCTGTTGTAGATCATGATGTGCCCGGGGCAGTTCATCGGCTTGAGGTAGTAGGGTGCCCCTTCGATGTCCATCGGCGAGTACATGTTCTCCTGGTACGTCTCCAGGTGCCCGCTCTTCCGATAGATGTCGCCGCTGGCGATGTGCGGCGTGTACACGAGCTGGTAGCCGCGCGCCAGGTGCTCCTCCGTCTCGAAGCGCTCGATCAGGTGGCGGATCATCGCGCCCTTCGGGTGCCACAGGATCAGCCCGGCGCCGATGTCCTCGTTGACCGAGAAGAGGTCGAGCTCCCGACCCAGCCGCCGGTGGTCGCGCCGCTGAGCCTCCTCCAGCCGGTGGAGATAGTCCTGCAGCTCCTCCTCCGTCCGCCAGGACGTCCCGTAGATACGCTGGAGCATCGGGCGCTTCTCGTCACCGCGCCAGTAGGCCCCGGCCACATTGAGCAGCTTGAAGTGGCCGATCTGTGACGTGTTCTCCACATGCGGCCCGCGGCAGAGGTCCGTGAAGCTGTCCTGCGTGTACGTCGAGATGACGGCGTCCTCCGGCAGGTCCTGAATGATCTCGACCTTGTAGGGCTGGTCGGCGAAGAGCTTGAGCGCCTCCTCGCGCGAGACTTCGCGGCGCTCGAACGGGTAGGCTCCCTGCTTGATCTCCCGCATCCGCTCCTCGATCTTGCCCAGATCGTCGGGCGTCAGCGAGCGGGGCAGGTCGAAGTCATAGTAGAAGCCGTTCTCGATGGCGGGACCGATGGCGAGTTTGGCGCCCGGGAACATCTCCACGACGGCCTGCGCCATGACGTGCGCCGCGGAGTGGCGCATCCTGGCGAGCTCAAGTTCTTCCTGGTTCTCAACGTCGACCTGAAGGTCCATCTCTTCCGCGATCTGCGACATTGGGTGCTCCTTTGGGTTCTGCGTCATGCGTCAAACGTCATGCGTCATGCGTGTTGCGTGTTCCGTATTGCGTGTTGCTGCCCTCTCCCCTAGTCGGAGAGGGGCCGGGAGTGAGGGGTACGGTTGCCGCATCACGCATGACGTCCACCGCTGTCCGAAACACGGATCACGCAACACGAGTCTCAGTGTCATCCTCGGTCATGGCCACCGTCCCTCCGCTTACCTGCGTGAAACGAAAAACGCCTGCCATCCGAAGGGACGGCAGGCGCGGCCTGACGTGGTTCCACCCTACTTCCGCCGCCCGGCGCGGGCCGTGACGGCGCTCAGGGTGCCCGATAACGGGGGCTACCGGATCCGGCTACTAACCCTGCCGGGCGTTCACCGGTCAGCTCACGGGTGGTTTTCTCCGGGCCGGTTACGGGTGGGGCTTGCAGCCGGTGACCCCGCCTCTCTGTGCGTTCGCTGCCCGGGTACTCGTCCCGCTCAACGCCGTTGCGCTGTATTGCGACCCATCCGGGCCGCGTCTGGAACGAAAGAACCGCCAGGAGAACCTGACGGGTGTCGGGTGGGCGGTACTAGACTCGAACTAGTGACCTCCACGATGTCAACGTGGCGCTCTAACCGACTGAGCTAACCGCCCGTTGCAACGCGACGAGTATACCATAGCGCCCTGGGGGCTGCAATTGAGGCGTCGGGTTCGGCGGGAGACCGGCCCTCACCCCCGGCCCCTCTCCCAACATTGGGAGAGGGGAGGCAGGCACGGGAGCCGGCAGGATGCCAGGGCTTGGCGACAGGTAGGGCGCTGGTGATGCGGCGCAGGCTGCGGCTCTCCGCGTAAACCCCGGACACGAAGCACGAAACACGGAACACGGAACACGGAACACGTACCACGCATCACGCTCCTCAGTGCCCCAGCACGCGGACAGTCTGGGCGCGGGGTTGCCAGGCGATGTCGTGGCGGCCGAAGCGGGCGACGAGGGCGGAGGCGCGGGCGTGGAGGGGCGTGAGGGCGGGGTGGCGGACCTTCCAGCGACCGGTGAGCTGTTCGACGAGGAGCTGGCTGTCGGTGCGGATCTGGAGACAGAGGTCTTCGGGCCGCTGGCCGAGGGCGGCCGCGCGTTCGATGGCGGCATCGATGGCGGCGATGAGGGTGCGGTACTCCGCCTGATTGTTGGTCACGCCGTCGCCGAACTCCAGGCGGACGAGCCGGCTGGCGCCGGTGCGGTCGGAGAGCCGGTAGCTGCCGTAGCCGCGGCCGGGATTGCCCAGCGAGCCGCCGTCGCAGACGATCGACAGGTCCGGGTCGCACTGCTTGGAAACCACGCGCGATCCTCTCTCGATACACGATGTACCCTCACCCCGCCGGTGGCATCACCGGCAGGTGTGAGGGTACACGCGGCAGTCGTGGGTTGCTAGGCGTGCGCCTCAACGCGCGCCTTGGCGGCCGCGACGATCTGCTCCGTCAGGTGCGGCGGCACCGGCTGGTAGTGGCTGAACTCCACCGTGAAGGAGCCACGGCCCTGCGTGATCGAGCGCAGATCGGTCGCGTAGCGCTGGATCTCGGCGGCCGGCACCATCGCCTCGATGGTCGTCATGCCGTTCTCACCGGGGGTCATGCCCTGGAGCTGGGCGCGCTTCCCGTTCAGGTCGCTCATGACGTCGCCCATGTAGCTCTCGGGCACGGTCACCCGCAGGTGCATGATCGGTTCAAGGAGGATCGGCTTCGCCTGCTGGGCGGCCTTCTTGAACGCCTGCGATGCCGCGATCTTGAAGGCCATTTCCGACGAGTCGACCGAGTGGTACGAACCGTCGGTGAGCGTGACCTTGATGTTGACCATGGGGTAGCCGGCCAGCAGCCCCTCTTCCATGGCCTCGCGCACGCCCTTCTCGACGGCCGGGATGAACTGCTTCGGGACCACACCGCCGACGATCTGCTCGGCGAACTCGAAGTCGGCGTCGGGCAGCGGTTCGAGGTCGAGGAAGACGTGGCCGTACTGGCCGTGGCCGCCGGTCTGCTTCTTGTGCTTGTACTCGACGCCGCGCACCGGCACCGAGATCGTCTCGCGGTAGGCGACCTGGGGCAGACCCAACTCGACGTTGACGCCGAACTTGCGGGCCATGCGGTCGAGCGCGATCTGGACGTGCGACTCGCCCAGGCCGGAGATGATCGTCTCGCCGGTCCGGGAGTCACGGGAGACCTGGAGCGTCGGGTCTTCCTCGATCAGGCGCTGGATCGCCGTGCCCATCTTGTCCAGGTCGCTCTTGGTCTTGGGCGAGACCGCAGCCGAGAAGGCGGGATGCGGGAAGGTGATGCCGGGAAGGGTGAAGCGCCGCTGGGCGTCGCTGAGTGTGTCGCCAGTCCCGGTCACCTGTAGCTTGGCGACCGCGCCGATATCGCCCGCCACGATCTCGGAGACGCCGATCTGCTCCTTCCCGCGCATGACGTAGAGCTGGCCGACCCGCTCGTCCTGCCCCTTGCTGGTGTTGAGGACGTGGCTGTCGGACGTAACCCGGCCGGAGAAGACGCGGAAGTAGGAGAGCTTGCCGACGTATGGGTCGGCGACGGTCTTGAAGACGAGCGCTGCCAACGGCCCGTCCGGATCGGGCGACAGGCTGACCTCGTTGCCGGTGGCGTCGTTCGCGACGGCGCCGTTCGGGCTCGGGAAGCAGTCGACGATGGCGTCGAGCAGGAAGGTGACGCCCTTGAGCGCCGTGGCGGCGGTGACGAAGACGGGGACGATGCTGCCATCGGCGATCCCGGCCTTGAGGCCCTGGCGCAGCTCGTCGACGCTGATCTCGTCGTCCTCCAGGTAGCGCATCATGAGCTCTTCGTCGTTCTCGCAGATGCGCTCCACGAGCGTTGTGCGGTGGGTCTCGACGGCGTCGGCGAGGTCGGCGGGGATGTCGATGGGGGTCACGCTGCCGTCCTTGCCGTCGCCGAACTGGTAGGCCTGGCGGCTGAGCAGGTCGATGAACCCGGTGAAGGACTTCTCAGCGCCGATCGGGAGCTGGACCGGGACGACCGCGCTGCCGAACGTGGTCTGGGCCGCGCTCAGGCTGTTCTCGAAGTTGGCATTCTCACGGTCCATCTTGTTGATCACGAGCGCCCGGGGCAGGCCGGTGGTCGCCGCCGTATCCCAGACCTGCTCCGTGCCGACCTCGACGCCGGCTGACGCATCCAGGAGGATGAGCGCCAGGTCGGCGACCCGCATCGCACCGCGGATCTCACCGACGAAGTCGGCGTAGCCGGGGGCGTCGAGCAGGTTGATCTTGTGATCGCGCCACTCGACCGGCACCAGGCTGGTGCTGATGGAAATGCCGCGCTTGATCTCGTCGGGATCCCAGTCGGAGATCGTGTTTCCCTCCTCGACACGGCCCAGGCGGGTGGTGGCATGGGTGAGGAAGGCCATGGCCTCGGTCAACGACGTCTTCCCGGCACCGCCGTGCGAGAAGAGGCCGACGTTCCGGATGCTGTCTACCGTGTACGTTTTCACGGGTTCCCTCCACCCAGCGCCCCGTACGGTTGGTAGGGCAATGCCCCGGACCGGGCCGGAGGCGGCTACCGTCACGTGTTGGGGCGATTACATCAGCGGCACCGTCGTTTGGGTGACGCCTGCGACCTTTCGGCGTTACGTATTATATCGCCGCGCGGGACGTGGGCAAGCGCGCTGCCCGGATTGCGTTGGGGCGGCGCGTGGCGCTACTCGCCGCGGGTAAGGTGCTCGTAGATGAGCCGGAGGCCGGTCAGGGTGAGGTTTGGATCGTAGGCCGGAATCGCCGGCGAGTGGCCAATGAATAGGCCGGCCAGACCGCCGGTCGCGATGACGTTGGGCGTCTCCCCCAGCTCTGCGGCGACCCGTGCGAGCAATCCCTCGATCAGTCCCAGATAACCGAGTACCGTACCCGACTGAATCGCCTGGCGGGTGTTGCGGCCGATGGCGCGCTCGGGCATGGCGAGGTCGACGGCGTGGAGCCGGGCAGCCCGGGCGGTGAGGGCCTCCAGGGCGATGAGCACGCCGGGAGCAATAGCGCCGCCGAGGTAGTCACCCTCCGGAGAGACGACGTCGAGGGTGGTGGCCGTCCCGAAGTCGACGACGACCCAGGCACCCGGGCCGCGGTGGTGTGCCGCGACGGCGTTGGCCAGCCGGTCGGCACCGACTTCCAAGGGGTTGTCGGTGCGGACCCGGATGCCGAGATCGAGCGCGGCGCTGACCTGGATCGGTTCGCGCCCGAGCCGCTGGGTGATCAAGTCCTGGAACGTGGTGGCCAGTTGGGGGACGCCGCTGGCGATGACGGCACCCTCGATGGCGCGGAGGTCGATCCCGTCGCCCGCGGCGAGGGTCGTCAACAATGCCCACCACTCGTCGGCCATCCGCCCCCGGTCGGTCTCGAAGCGCCAGCTTGTCAGGAGCTCTTCGCCCTGGAAGATCCCGAGGACGACGTTCGAGTTGCCGATATCGACCGCGAGCAGCATGCGGTCTCCTCCCACTCTCCTCCACACCTCGGCCCGCGTGTCGGACCGGACGCAGTATAGCCGGTGGTGCGCTGGGCTGGAACCGGATCAGGCGGCATCGCGGCGGCGAGCCGGCGGTGGGTCATCAAGCGTCGCCGCGATCTCCGCACGCACGGCGGGGTCCGGCTCACGGTCGTGCAGCCGGCGGAGCGCCGGATCTGCCGCAACGGCGTCGATGCGGGCCATCGCCCAGGCGGCGTGCCCGCGGACGAGCGGGATGTCGTGGGTGGCGGCGACCTCTTGCAGCAGGCCGAGGTCCGCGTCGCTGCCGATGTTGCCCAATGCGACGGCGGCGTTACGGGCCAGCCCGCTGCGCTTGGCGCGCAGCACCGCCCGCCCACGATAGACCTCGCGGAACTCCTCCTCGGACATCGTGAGCAGCCAGTGGAGCGAGGGGAAGGCGTGCTCGATCCGCTCGGGGCGGACGTCCGGGTCGTCGCTCGGTGCGGCGGCGCCGGTATAGGGGCAGACCTCCTGGCAGATGTCGCAGCCGAAGACCCAGTTTCCCATGAGTGGCCGGAGGTCACGCGGGATCGGGCCACGCAGTTCGATGGTCAGGTAGGAGATGCAGCGGGGCGTGTCAAGCCGGTAGGCGTCCACCAGCGCGCCGGTGGGGCACGCGTCGAGGCAGCGGGTGCAGCGGCCGCACTTCGGACGGAGCGCCGGGAGCGGCTCGACCTCGATATCGAGCACCAACTCGCCGAGCATGACCCAGGAACCGTGCCCGGGAACGAGGATCATCGTGTTCTTGCCGTACCAGCCGAGGCCCGAGCGGGCGGCCGCCGCGCGGTCGACGATCCGGGCGGTGTCGACCAGTGCACGGGCCTCGATGGGCCGGCCAAGTTCCGCTTCCAGGCGGGCGTGGAGGTTGCGCATGCGGGACTTGAGTGTCTTGTGGTAGTCGCGTCCCCAGGCGTAGCGGGAGATGCGACCGCGGGGCACCCCGTCGTCGGGCGGCGCGATGTCCGGCTGCCAGTAGGGCAGACCGACGCTGACGATGCTGCGCGCGGTCGGGTGCAGGTTGCGTGGATCGGCGGAGAAGCGGGCACGCTCTTCGGTGAACCAGTCGAGCCCGTCCATGTGCCCGGCGCGGATCCGGTCGACCAGCAGCTCGGCCAGACCATCGAACGGCTCGGCCGTCGTCACGCCCAGGAGCGTCAGCCGACACTCCGCCGCCAGGCGCCGGAGGCGGGCGTGGGTAATGGCGCTCACCGGTCTGGTCCCCGCACGCGGGCAGATGCGAGGAAGCACTCGACCTCGTCGCGTGTCGGCAGCCCGGCGCGCGCCCCAGGGCGCTGGACGGCGAGCGCGCCCATCGCGTTGGCGAAGCGGCCCATGGTCTCCATGTCCCAGCGCTCGAGGATACCGAGCGCGATGCCGGCGGCGAAGGCATCGCCCGCCCCGGTCGGGTCGACGGCGTCGACCTCGAACGCCGGGACTGCGTGCGTGCCCGTGCGGTCGATCAGGAGGCAGCCGTTCGGGCCGCAACTGATGGCGGCGAACCGCGTCTGGGACAGGATCATCTCGTCCTGCAGCACGGTGACCGCCTCCTCGAGGTTCGACGTGCCGGTCAAGTAGCACAGCTCGGCGGCGTTACCGACGAGGTAGTCGTGGCGCAGCGCCAGGTCGAGGCCGGTCTCCGGCTCGAGCGTGGTCAGGTAGACCAGCGGGCCGAGCAGCCGGGTTCGCGGCGAGACGTGCATCGGGAGGTCGACGATGAGGCGGCGCAGGGCGGCGTCGTCGATGTCCACGACGACCAGGTCGTGGGCGAAGAACGCCTCGATCGGCAGAAAGTCGCCGTGGCGGAGGCGGGCACCCTGTTGCCAGAAAATGGTGCGCTCGGCCGTCGCGCCGCGGCCGGAGACAACGATCAGGGAGCGGTCGGTCGGTTCCCCGGCGCGGGTGCGCACGTGCTCCACATCGATGCCCTCGGCGGCCAGCTCCGCGCGGAGCTGCTCGCCCTCGGCGTCGTCCCCGACCATCGCTGCGATCGAGACGTCAACGCCTAGCCGGGCCAATGCCACGGCCAGGTTGGTGGTGGTCCCGCCCGCCTGCTCCAGGGTGTCGTGGACGATGGCGTAGTCACCGGGCTGGGGATACTGGTCGACAAAGATCAGCCGATCCCAGGATGCCAGCCCGAACGCCGCGACGCGATAGCGCTTCACAGCGGCCCTCCGGACGCCACTGGTATCCGCACAGCGCGGCAGGCGGCGTTGCTGGCGATGCGCCCGAACGCGGCCACATGGATCTCTGGGTGGCCTGCCCAAATGAGGTGATCCGATCTACGGGTGACCGTGGTGCCGATGCAACCGCTAGCCGAGGGCATTACGCGCTCCCGTCGCGTCTGCCGCAGCGTCGACGGCGGCTCAGGCTTCGCCGCGCTCGGCGAGGATCGCCTGGATCTCTTCCTTGAGCGCGGGAACGATTTCATCCTCCTCGACCCGGCGGACGATCTGGCCTTTGCGGAAGATCACGCCCTTGCCGCGGCCGGCCGCCACGCCGACGTCGGAGTCCCGGGCCTCGCCGGGGCCGTTGACGACGCAGCCCATGACCGCCACCTTGATCGGCGCCTTGATGTTCTTGATGTACTCGTCGACCTCGTTCGCGAGCTTGAAGAGGTCGACCTCGACCCGCCCGCAGGTGGGGCAGGCGACGAGTGTGGCGCCGTGCTGGCGCAGGCCCAGGCTCTTGAGGATCTCGTAGGCGACGTAGACCTCTTCGACCGGGTCGGTGGTGAGCGAAACCCGGATCGTGTCGCCGATACCCTCAGCCAGCAGGGTGCCGATGCCCACGGCCGAGCGGATTGTGCCGGCCTTGGGCGTGCCCGCCTCGGTGACGCCCAGGTGGAGCGGGTAGTCGTTGAGTGGGGCCATGCGCCGGTACGCCTCGAGCATGACCGGCACCTCGAAGGCCTTGAGGGAGATCTTGATGTCCCCGAAGTCGAGGTCCTCCAGGATCTTCACGTGGCCCAGTGCCGTGCGGACCATGTGCTCGGCGATCAGTTCCACCTGGCTGGCGTTCTTCTCCGCCATCTCGTCGACGAACTCGCGGCTCATCGGCGGCAGCGAGCCGAAGTTGACGCCGATGCGGATCGGGATGCCCCGCTCCTTGGCCTTCGCCACGACCTCGCGCACGTCCTCCGGCTTGCGGATGTTACCGGGGTTGAGCCGCAGGCCGTGGATCCCGGCCTCGATCGCCTTGAGGGCCAGGGTGTGCTCGAAGTGGATGTCGGCGATCAGCGGGACCGGCGAGTGGGGCACGATGTCGGGCAGCGCGGCCGCGGCAACGCGGTCGGGCACGGCGATGCGGACGATCTCGCAGCCGGCATCAGCCAGCTCGTGAATCTGGCGCAAAGTGGCCTTCGGATCGCGCGTGTCGGCGGTCGCCATCGACTGCACGACGATCGGCGCACCGCCACCGATCTGCACATCACCGACGTGGATGGCGCGGGTCTTACGACGCGGGGCTACCATGAACGGTGGACCTCCCTCGTGCGGCCGCGCACCACGGCACCGGGGCGACCCGAGGCCCGGCGCGGCCCGGCTGGCGTGTCACCCTGAGTGTGCGTCATGCGACGACCTCATGTCCAGCGGGGCACGGGTGCTACCGCAGGAACGACTGGCCGCTGACCAGGCGCTCGATGTCGATGAAGGCGACGACGAACATAAACGCCAGCAGCAGGACCAGACCGACGAAGTGGACGACTCCCTCCTTCTCGGGGGAGACGCGCTTGCCGCGGATGAACTCGATGACCACGAAGAGCAGTCGCCCGCCGTCCAGGGCCGGCAGCGGCAGCAGGTTCAGGATGGCCAGGTTCAACGACAAGAGCACCATGAGGTTGGTGAGCGTGACCCATGTCGGCGCGCTGCTGACGGCCAGCACCTCAGACGTCAACTGGCCCATACCGATGGGGCCGGTGATGCCGCTGAAGGGCACCGACCCGCGCAGGAGCTGCACCAGGCCGTGGAACATCTGGGCGACGACGTTCCACGTCTCGCTGATCCCACGCGGTACGATCTGCCACCAGGGCAGCGGGTGGTAGATGACGTCCTGGCGGGCGGCGATGCCAACGTGGGGATCCGACTGAGCCGGAATCTTCGCCGGCACCGACAGGAACAACTCCACCGGTGCGCCGTCGCGCTCGACCACGACCGGAACCGTCGTCCCGGCGGCGTTGCGCAACGCCAGGAGGTAGGCGGAACCATCCTCGATCGGCTGGCCGCCGACCCGGACCACGATATCGCCGGGTTGGATACCCGCCTGCTCCGCCGGGCTGCCCGGCTCGACGCTGTCAACTTCCATCCGCGCCTCGGCGGCGCTGGTGATCAGGATGCCGGTGCGCCCGGAGCCGGGCGGGGGATTCTCGCGCGGGACGACCTCGGTCTCAACCGTCTGGCCGTCGCGCAACAGCGTCACCGGCATTGGCCGGCCGGCGTAGTCCTCGGTGATGGCCACGACCTGATCGACCGAGGTGACCTTCTTGCCGCCGACGGTGAGGAAGCGGTCACCCGACTGCCACCCGGCCGCCTGCGCCGGAGAGCCCGGCTGAACCTCGGAGACGTAGACGTTCATCCGGGCCTCGCCCTGGATGCCGACCAGGGCAGTCATCAGCACGAAGGCGAGCAGGAAGTTCATCAGCGACCCGGCGGTGATGAACAGGGTCCGCTGGAGCCGCGACTTCGACTGCATGCTCCCGGGGTCGAACGACTTGCCATCCTCACCGAGGACGCGCACGAAGCCGCCGAGGGGGATCAGGTTGATCGAGTAGATGATTCCCTTGCGCCGGAAACCGAACAGGCGCGGCGGGAGACCGATCCCGAACTCTTCGACCTTGATGCCGACGAGGCGTGCGGAGACGAAGTGCCCGAGCTCGTGGACGAGGATCAGGATCGCCAGGATCGGGATGATGTAGAGTGCTTTCACTTGATGTACCTCAGAAGCCCGCGTGAGCGTTGCTTCCCAGATGAACCGCGGAAGCGGGCGTGAACATGACCCAATCGTACCGGTCAGTACCTACGTACGTCAACGCGGGAGCGCGCGGTACTGCGGGGGGACTGGCGGCGAGGGCATGGACACGTGTTAGAATGTCCCGGCCGAGGGGTCCATAGTGCCGACTGCGTTCCACTCCCACCCCGGCGACGAAATCGGCTCTACGAGGTCGGGTCCGGCGAAGGGTGCGACCGTACACGGGGTTCTTCGTTAACCCCGTCAAGGGCTGCTTGCGCGGCGGTGCCCATTGCCGATGCATGCCGCTTGCTCTACACTCCCAGTGGTGTCCTTCTGTCATCGGTGACAGAACCACGGGCTAGCCGGTGTGGCGCGGGGTCGCCGATGCGATATGGATTCCAGCGGTCCGCGTTCCGGCATGCACGCAAGCGCGACCGAGATGACTACTCCTGCTCCGGCAACCGGACGCGCAGACACGTCTAGGAGGATGGTGATGGAGGAACGGATCGAGCGGTTCCTCGCCGCGCTGGGACGAGATCGGGGGTTCTCGCCCAACACCGTATCGGCCTACCGGAACGACCTCACCCAGTTTTGCCATTTCCTCTGCGAGCAGCACGCGGTGCAGTCCTGGGCCGAGCTGTCGGAGACCATCCTGACGAACTACGTGCTCTACTTGCGGGAGCGCGGCTACGCCAACGCAACCGTGGCGCGCAAGGTGGCGGCGGTCAAGTCGTTCTGTCACTATCTGGTGGAGTGCGGCGAGCTTCGGCACGATCCGGCGGCGGAGTTGCCGTCGCCTAAGGTCGACAAGTTCATCCCGCGGGCGATCACGCCGGAGCAGGTCGAGGCGCTGCTGGCCCAGCCGGCGCGGGAGCGCACGCCGGAGGCGCTCCGCGACAAGGCGATGCTGGAGACGCTCTATGCCAGCGGGATGCGCGTGAGCGAGTTGACGGCGCTGGACGTCGACGATCTCGACCTGGAGGCCGGACAAGTCCGCTGCGGCAACAAGCCCGAGCGCCAGCGGTGGGTGCCCCTCAGCCCCAGCGCGATCGCCGCGCTCGATGAGTACTTGCAGCTTGGTCGCCCGTTCCTGCGCCAGTCGCCCACCGAGCAGGCGCTCTTCCTGAACCACCGGGGCAGCCGGCTCACCCGGCAGGGCTTCTGGCTCATTCTCAAGTCGTACGCCGAGGCCGCTGAGTTGGGGGACATCACACCGCACACCCTGCGGCACACCTTCGCCGCGCACGCACTCACCCGCGGCCGCGCCCTGCGCGAGATCCAGCAGGTGCTGGGGCACGTCAGCATCTCCACCACTCAGGTGTATCAGCAGGTTGCCGAGCAGGTCGGGCGCGCCAACGGGCATGCCCTCGTCTCGACTGTCGCGGCGTGCTACGATAACAACGGGTCGGAGTGAGGCATCCCAGGAGCGACGGGCGCCACTCGCTCCGGTCACTTCGGTAGCTCACGGGGTCCCCTCGTCGTCCCGACGGGGGGTTTTCGTCATTGAGAGTCGATGATGCGCGGCGACGACGCGGAGGGGCGCAGCGAGATGCACGCGGAGGAGACGCCATCGACGCCGGTGTCGATGGACACGATCGTGGCCCTGGCCAAACGGCGTGGCTTCGTGTTCCAGGGGAGCGAGATCTACGGCGGGCTGGCCAACACCTGGGACTACGGACCGCTCGGCGTGGAGTTGCGCCGCAATATCAAGAACGCCTGGTGGCACTTCTTCGTCCAGCTCCGGCGCGACATCGTGGGGCTTGACGGCTCGATCCTGCTCCACCCGCGTGCGTGGGAGGCGTCGGGCCACGTCGCCGAATTCAACGACCCGCTGGTCGATTGCCGGAACTGCCAGACCCGCTACCGTGCCGACACCCTGATCGAGGAGCGGCTGGGTCGGAGCGTCGAGGGCGCCAGCATCGACGACATGACCCGCATTATCAAAGAGTCCGATCTCGCCTGCCCGGTCTGCGGCCAGCGGGACTGGACCGAGGTGCGCCAGTTCAACCTCATGTTCCGCACCTTCCTGGGGCCGGTCGAGGCCAGCGGCACGCAGGCATTCCTTCGCCCGGAGACGGCGCAGGCGATCTTCCTCGACTACCGGAACGTGCTCCAGTCGAGCCGGGTGAAGATCCCCTTCGGGATCGCCCAGATCGGCAAGGCCTTCCGCAACGAGATCACCCCCGGGAACTTCATCTTCCGGCTGCTCGAGTTCGAGCAGATGGAGATTGAATACTTCATCCGCCCTGAAGGCTGGGAGCCGGTCTTCGAAGAGTGGCTCGAGGCGATGCAGGCGTTCTTCCGCTTCATCGGGCTGGGTGATGTCCGGCTGCGCCAGCGGGAGCACGGGCCGGATGAGCTCTCGCACTACTCGAAGCGCACGGTGGACTTCGAATACGAGTTCCCCTTCGGCTGGAAAGAGCTGTGCGGCCTGGCCTACCGGACCGACTTCGACCTGCGGCGTCATCAAGAGTACAGCGGGGTCGATCTGACCTACTTCGACCAGGCGACAGGGGAGCGGTTCCTCCCGCACGTGGTTGAGCCGACGATGGGGGTCGAGCGACTGATGCTGGCGCTCCTGGTGGACGCCTACCACGAGGAGGATGCCGTCGACGTCGCCGGCAAGCCGTACCGGCGGGTCGTGCTGCGGTTCCACCCGCGCATGGCGCCGTACAAGGCCGCGGTGCTGCCGCTGATGAAGAAGCCGGAACTGGTGACCAAGGCCAACGAGGTGTGGGACCTGCTGCGCCCCGAGTTCCCGACCGACTACGACGAGACGCAGAGCATCGGGCGGCGCTACCGGCGGCAGGATGAGATCGGGACGCCCTTCTGCGTGACGATCGACTACGACACGCTGGAGGACGACTCGGTCACGATTCGCGATCGCGACACGATGGAGCAGGTGCGGGTGCCGATCGCGGAGCTGATCCCGACCCTGCGCGCGCGCCTGGGGCAGTAAGGCGCAAGGCGCGCCGGCATCGTGCCGGCGCGCCGGGCCGCTACAGTTCCTCCTCGTCGTCGTCGCCGACGATGCGCCGGTAGATACCGTCGAGTTCTTCCTCGGTGAAGAAATGGATCACGATGCGGCCGCCGGAGCGGCCCTTGCGCAGCTCCACTTTCGTGCCCAGGGCGCGCCGGAACCGGTCCTCCAGCCGCTGCAGGGACGGGGGTGGGGGCGGCGGCTCGCGCGTGGCCCGGCGCCGGCCTTCGCGCCACTCTCGCACCAACTGCTCGGTCTGGCGGACGCTCAGGTCGCGGGCGATGACGATCTGGAGCGCGGCCACCTGCTCGACGGCCAGCGGCAAGCCGAGGAGCGCCCGTGCGTGGCCCTCGGTGATCTGGCCCACGGCTACCGCGGCGCGGACCTCCTCGGGCGCGTCCAGGATGCGGAGGGCGTTGGTGATCGCCACGCGGCTCTTGCCGACGCGCGCGGCCACCTCGGCCTGGGTCAGGCCGAACTCCTCGATCAACTGGCGGTAGGCGGTCGCCTCTTCAATGACGGTGAGGTCCGCCCGCTGCACGTTCTCGACCAGCGCGACCTCGAGCAGCTCGCGCGGGGTCGAGTCGCGGATGAGCGCGGGGACCGTGCGCAAGCCGGCCATGCGGGCGGCACGCCAGCGGCGCTCGCCCGCCACGATGCGGTAGGGAACCGCGCCGTCGCTGTGGGCAAGGACCAGGGGTTGGATCACGCCGTGCTCGCGGATCGAGGCGGCCAGGCTGGCGAGTTGTTCCGGGTCGAAGTCGGTGCGGGGCTGGAACGGGTTCGGCTCGATGGCGGCGATCTCGACTTCCTGTACCCCGCCGCTGCCGCCCGCTTGCCCGGCCTGGGCCTGGATCAATGCGTCAAGGCCCCGTCCGAGTCCCCCTTTGCGCTGCGCCATCCCCCATGCTCCTCCATCGTCGCCAGCCGATTGGCACTGTGAGTGTAGCATGGATGCCGGAGAGGTCCGGGCTCGTGCCCTGACAGGCCGGGGTGTCCTGGCCGAGCGAGAGGAAGCATCGCCGCATGGGAGCGATCATCGGGTTCGCGTTCGTCACCGTTGGGATCGGCGCGCTGCTGTCGGCGTGGGCGCACCACGCTGATGCGAGCCGGGCGCTGCGCGTGCTGCTGTACATCATCTTCGGCGGGTTCAGCCTGCTGGTCATCCTGGCGGGGATCGGCGCGCTGGTGCTCAGCAACGAGATGCCCGATGCCGGCCTCTCGCGCCTCGGCGGGCTGGCACTCCTGGCGCTCGGGTTGGGTCTCGGCCTCCCGCTCGTGCCCTTCGTCCGCCGCGTCCTCGCGCGCGTCATGCCGTTCGATCCGGACTCGATGGCGGACATGGTTGGACTGTCGGTCCTCCTCGCGATCACGCTCGCGTTCCCGCTGCTCGGGGCGGGAGTGTCGGACGCCGGCGGGACGTATGGGCCGGTGCAGCGCGGCGAGCTCGTGGTCCAGACGGCGATATTCGTCCTCCTGGCGTTCTTGTCGGTCGGGACGTTCATCACCCGTGACCTGGGGGCGGCGGCTCGGCGGCTCGGCCTCTGGATGCCGACCCCCCGACAGATCGGCATCGCGCTGGCGCTGGTGGTGGTCGCGTTCATCATCGCCGGGGTGGCGGGGGCGCTGACCCAGGTGTTCCAGCCCGGCCTTGAACGGGAGATCGAGGACCGCATGCGCTCCGTCACCCAGGAGGTCACCGACGTGCCGGGTGCGATCCTCCTGGGCCTGAGCGCCGGGATTGGGGAGGAGATCCTCTTCCGCGGCGCGATTCAACCCCGCTACGGGATCGTATTCACCTCGCTGGTGTTCACGGTGATCCACGTACAGTACGACATCAGCCTCGTCCTGGTGGGCGTCTTCGCGCTGGCGATCATGCTGGGGCTGGAGCGCAAGTACATGGGGACCGTGGCGGCGATCATCACGCACGCGGTCTACAACACCCTCACGCTGCTGATTCAGGCAGCGGTGTGATGAAGCGGCCCCCGGCCTCGCGGGCTATGGAATGGGCGTACCGTCCTGTGTGGGCTCTGGCGTTGCCTCAGGCGTTGCCGGGCCGGCGTTCTCGGTCGGCGCCGGGCTCAATTCCGGCGTCGTGGTGGGCTCCGGGGACGGTGAGGCAGTGGGTTCACCCGTCGGCTCGGGCGTGGCTCCCGGCTCGGACGGCGACGGTTCCGGGGTCGGGGTCACGAGGTCGCCGTGGCCGGAGCTGTCGGGGTAGACCTCCCACTGGCCCTGGTAGGGGTTCGACGGATCGACGTAGAGGACGTAGACGTAGCCTGTGTCGCTGTACAGCATCAGGCCGTTGGCGAACTCCTGAATCCGCCCGTCCATCGGCTCGTGGGCGGTCTCCGTGGTGGCGTAGCCGAGCTGCTCCTGGATGCTCGGGTTCTCCGTCCACAGCTTGCCGAAGGACTTGGTCGGGATCCAGAGGTTCGGCTCCGGCGCCGGCCCACCGTACGCCGGATCGTTCGCCGTCCAGGTGTCGGGCGCGCTGAACCAGACCCCGTTGCTCTGGAGGACGTAGATCGTGCGGGTGTCAAAGCGCGCGTACATCGTGCCGCGCTGGAAGTCGAGCACGCCCGCGGCGGCGCTGTAAGCGCCCGGCGGGGTGGGGGCGCCCAGCCGCGCCCGAACGTCGTCGTAGGCCCAGTAGACGCTGCCGAACGCGCCCGTGACGGGGACGGGCGTCGCGACCGGCGGACTGCCCGGCGATGGCGAGCCATCGGGTGGCGGCGAGGCTGCCGGTGGCTCGGTAGGCACGGGCGTGTTGGTCGGCGCCACGCTGGGCGGCGTGGTCGGCGTCGGGCTCGGCGCCTCGGTTGGTGTTGGATTCGCCGGTGGCTGCGTGGGAGCCACGGTCGGCCCAGCACCGATCGGCGCGGTCGGCTGGCCAGTGGTCGGAGTCGGCGCGGGCTGCGTCGGCGGTGGATTCGTCGCGGTCGGGGGCACAACCGCCGCAGGTTGCGTGGGCGACTCCGGACGGGTCTCAGTCGGTGGCGGCGTCGGCGTCGGCTCCTGGGCGAGCACCGTGGTGGTGCGCAGGCGCAATTCCCACGGGGTTCGCAGTGAGCCGCCGTAGGCGTCCTTGGCGCCGGGCAGGATGATGATGCGGTAATCGGTGTTGGCCAGGAGCGGCACCGTCTCGCTGGGGCTGGCGCCGATGATCATGGTGTTGCCGCGCCAGCTAATCGGCAGCCGTTCTTTCTCCGATGGCGGGTAGATCCGCAGGTGCTCCACGACCGACTCGGGATCCATCGGCTTGTTGAAGGTGATCTCAATCGGCCGCTGGACGGGCCACTCCTGCACGGTCGCGGGCGGCGCACCGGTCACGGCCGGTGGGACGATGCGTTCGTAGCCGCGCATGAGGACGAAGGCGGTCGCGATCAGGAGGACGGCGACGGCTCCGACCGCGGACAGCCCGAAACGGGCGCCGGAGATCCCGAACCAGCGCTGGAAGCGCGACGGCTCGCCGCGTTCGACGGTCTGCTCCCAGACTCGGCGCTGAATGTGAGCGGGTGGCGTTGGTGGTGGCAGGTGGCGGACCTGCTCGCGCAGGAGCTGATACTCCTGGAGAAGGGTGGTGCAGTCTTCGCAGATGGCAAGGTGCTCAAGGAGCCGCCGGGTTTCGTCCGGCATCAGCTCCCCGTCCATATAGGCCGATATCAGGGGCCTGATGGACTTGCACCCTGGCCGGCTCATGAGCGAGACGCTTCCTCCAGCCGCCGGTAGGTCCGGCGAAATTCTTCCCGCGCGCGGAAGAGGACTGACTTGACCGCGGAGCGGGAGAGCCCCATCACCTGCCCGATGTCCTCACAGGACATCCCCTCGAATTCGCGCAGAATGAGCGCCATTCGATTCCGTGGGCTCATCTGCTGGAGGACCTGGTGCACGGTGGCTTGCGTCTCCAGGCTCAACGCCTGCCGCTCGGGATCGTCCATCGGACGCCCATGGAGGAGGTGCTCGTGCTTGTGCGTCTCCCAGGGAAGCCAGCGAATGCGCTGACGCCGTCGAAGCACATCGAGGCAGGCATTGGACGCGATCCGGTGCAGCCAGGCTGAGATGTTGAGATCATCGGATGTCTGCGACAGTGCCCGGTATGCCCGGATGAAGCACTCTTGCGTCAGATCGCTGGCATCTTCGGCGTTGCCCATCATGCGGTAGATGAAGCCGTAGATCTGGCGCTCGTAGTGCTGGAAGATTGCCTCGAAGGCTGCCTGGTCTCCCTCCTTCGCCCGGCTCACCCATATGGCCTCGTCCGCAGGAACGACGGCAGAGCCATCCATATGAGGTCCTCCGTATCCTTCTAACGAGCGTGCCACGTGATTGGTTGTGGGGCGCGCCACGGCGCGACCGACCGGGGCGAAGAGGTCGCTCAACCCCAAGCGCGAACAAACGATGTCTGTTCGCCAAGACGATACCTGATTCGACCCCGGGATGCAACCGGTCCCAGCGCATCCCCGGGCAGTGCCGTCACGCCCATTTCTCCCGCTGGTACTGGCGAATCTCCGCTTGTGGCTGGTCGGACCGAAGAGAAACAGGACTTTGATACCGCGCCACGGCATTCCACCTCCGGCACTGCCGCTTCATTGCGAGGCAAAGTATCCGGGTGCTATACTGCGCCCGGCCCGCGAACGACGGGCTTCTCTCTGCATGGGTACGAACGGCGACCGGTGGGCCGCGACGGAGTGTGGGAGTAGCACAGCGATGGTGGACGTAATCAGGAGTATCGAGCAGGAACACCTGCGGGATGACGTCCCGCACTTTGGGCCTGGGGACACGGTGCGGGTCCACGTCAAGGTCGTCGAAGGCAACCGCGAGCGCATTCAGCCGTTCGAGGGCGTCGTCATCCGGCGGCGGGGCGGCGGCATCAACGAGAACTTCACGGTGCGCCGGATCGCCTCCCACGGCATTGGCGTCGAGCGCACGTTCCCGATCCACAGCCCGCGCATCGACAAGATCGAGGTGCTGCGGCACGGTAAGGTGCGCCGGGCCAAGCTGTACTACCTGCGTGGTCGGACCGGGCGCGCCGCTCGGATCAAGGAGCGACGACGGCCGGCCGGCAGCTACCTGCGGTAGCCCGCGGGCATGGCTGTGATGAGCAACGGGTATGGCGAGGAGCGGTGCGAAAGCGCCGCTCCTGTGCTTTCCACGCCGGGCCGGACCGAGCCCTCCGTCGCGATCGAGGCGGAGCTTTGGGCGCGGGGACTGCGCCTGGTCGCCGGCGTGGACGAGGTGGGGCGCGGCTGCGTCGCCGGGCCGGTCGTGGCCGCCGCCTGCATCCTCCCTCCGGGTATTGAGGATATTCCCGGGGTGCGTGACTCGAAGACGCTCACTCCCCGGCAGCGCGAGCGGCTGGCGGAGGAGATCCGCCGCGTGGCGTTGGGGATCGGGCTTGGCGCCGCGTCGTGCCGGGAGATCGATCAATACAACATCCGCCAGGCCAGCGCGCTCGCCATGCGCCGCGCACTGGCGCGCCTCGGCGCGTGGGACTTCGTGCTCTACGACGGGCGACCGCTGCCCGAGCTCGACCCGGAGCGCACGATGGCCGTGGTGAAGGGCGACGCGTCCTGCCTCTCGATCGCCTGTGCGTCCATCGTTGCCAAGGTCACCCGCGACGCGCTCATGGCGCGGCTGGCGCGGCGCCACCCCGAGTACGGCTGGGAGCGCAATGCGGGATACGGCACGGCCGAGCACCTCGACGCGCTGCTGCGGGTCGGACCGACGCCCCACCACCGCCGGACGTTCGCCCCGGTGCGCGATCTCCTCGCGGCCCAACTTCCCGGAGCCCGGCCGTGACGCGCCGCCGCCTCGGGGACGCCGGAGAGCGGCACGCCGCGCGGGTGCTGGCTGCCCGCGGCTGGCGCATCCTGGACCGGCAGTGGCGCGGCGAGGCCGGGGAGATCGACCTCGTCGCCCTCGACGGTGACGTGTTGGTGCTGGTCGAAGTGAAGACCCGGCGTGGCGACCGCTTCGGTGCGGCGGAGGAGGCGGTCAGCCCGGCGAAGGCGGCGCGCCTCCTGGCGTTGGGCGAGGAGTACGTCGCCGCGCACCCGGAGCACAGCGAGCGGGTGTGGCGCATCGATCTGGTGGCGATCACGCTGGACGCGCGCGGCGCCGTGGAGCGCCTCACCCACCTGCCGGACGCCTATTACACCGGGTAGCCCGGAGGAGGGCTGGACCATGAGCGCATCGACCCAGGAACATCGGGCGCAGGCGCCGGAATCCGTCACCTGCGCGGTGATCACCGTCAGTGATACCCGGACGCCCGAGACGGACCGCAGCGGCGCGCTGATCCGTGAGCGGCTGACCGAAACCGGCCACCGTGTGGTTGCCTACCGGATCGTGCCCGACGAACCGGATCAGGTAGGCGCCCTGATCGACGAACTGGCCGGAACCTGCGATGCCATCATCCTCAACGGCGGCACCGGCATCGCGCGGCGGGATTCGACCTACGACGCGGTCGCGGTGCGCCTGGAGAAGCGGCTGGACGGCTTCGGCGAGCTATTCCGTATGCTGAGCTACGCGGAGATCGGCGCGGCGGCGATGCTTTCCCGCGCCGTGGCCGGTGTCTACCGCGACACGCTCCTCTTCCTCACCCCCGGCTCCAGCAACGCCGTGGCCCTGGCCATGGACAAACTCATCATCCCCGAGATCGCCCACATGGTGTATGAGATCCGGAAGTAGGTGCGCCGCGCGATATCAAAGCGGCGTCTCCGGCCGCCGCACTCCAAAGCCGGGCGGGCGCCTTTGGTATGATCCTCGCGGCGTGATGATGGGGTTGCGCGGAAGGATGGAGACCATGGCGCAGAGTGGGGGGCGGCCCGTGCGGCCACCGCAAGTCCTCAAGGGGATGCGAGACATCCTGCCCCAGCAGATGCTGCTGCGCCAGCATGTGATCAGCACCTTCCGGCGCGTCTTCGAGCGGTATGGGTTCGAGCCGATCGAGACGCCCGTGCTGGAGTACCTCGACGTCCTGACCGGGAAGTACGGTGAGGACGAAAAGCTGATCTACCACTTCACCGACCGCGGCGGGCGCGAGGTCGGGATGCGCTACGACCTGACCGTCCCGCTGGCGCGCTTCGTCGCCACCCACCGCCATGAACTCTCATTCCCTTTCAAGCGCTACCACATCGAACCGGTCTTCCGCGCCGATCGCCCGCAGCGTGGACGCTACCGGCAGTTCTGGCAGTGCGACGCCGACATCGTCGGGACAGCGTCGATGCTGGCCGATGCCGAGGTCATCATGGTCTGGATCGACGCACTGTCGGCGATCCACATGCCGAACTTCGTGATCCACATCAACCACCGCAAGCTACTCCAGAGCATGGCTCAATTCGCCGGGGTGCCCGACGCGCAGGCGGTGACGATCCACCGGGCCATCGACAAGCTTGCCAAGATCGGCCGGGACGGCGTGCGGGAGGAGATGATCCAGAACGGCATCTCTCCGGAGGCGGCGGACCGGGTGCTCGACCTGGTCGAGTTGGAGGGCGAGCCGGGGGTGGTCCTGGCCGAGCTGCGGACCCGCCTGGCGGGGAATCAGCTCGCTGAGGAGGGCATCGCCGATCTCGAGGAGTTGTTCCGCTACCTCGGTGAGTTGAACGCCGACCCCAAGCACTACTGCCTGGATTTGGCGCTCGCGCGCGGGCTGGACTACTACACGGGGCCGGTGTTCGAGGCGATGGTGTCGGAGCCAAACATCGGCTCGCTCGGCGGTGCCGGGCGCTACGACCACCTGATCGGGATGTTCTTGGGCGAGGACATCCCGGCGACCGGCGCCTCGCTCGGCCTGGAGCGCATCATCGACGTCATTCAGGTGTTGAACCTGCTGCCGCAGCCGCAGACGGTGACGGACGTGCTGGTCACGATCTTCGGCGACGAGGGGCTGGGTGCCTCGCTGGGGTTCGTCAGTCAGCTCCGCGCCGCCGGCATCAACGCCGAGGTCTACCTGGGTGAGCGGCGCGACCTGCGCCGGCAGATGCAGTACGCCGACCGTAAGGGGATCCCGCTCGCGGCGTTCCTCGGCCCGGAGGAGATCGCGGCGGGAATGGTCAACGTGCGGGTCATGGCGACGGGCGAGCAGTTCACGGTTCCTGTCGGGGAGGCGGTCGACGCGATCAACCGCCTGCGCGTGCGGGAGCACGACAGTGACGGTGCTGCTCGGCAATAGCGGCGCGCCCCGCTGGTACCAGGGCGGACCCGAGCGCCTGACGGCCTATTTGGAGCGGCTGCGCACTTGGGGTGCGACCGCCACGGAAGTGGTCCTGCACCACGGCCCGGCGGACGAGCGCACCGCGCGTGTTCACCTCCTGGACCCGGATTGGGGACGGGTCCTCCGGTGCTACCGGGATGCCGGGATTGCCGTGCAGGTGCACGTTTCCCTCGATCCACGGTTTGCAACGCAACGGTGGCTGGATGAGCCGGAGGATCTGGCGCGCGAGTACGAGCCGATCCTGGGGGTGGTGCGCGACCTCGCTGCCGAGCAGGGCCGCGCGGTGCTGGTACTGCACGGAGCAAATGACCCCGCTCGCGGCTACGAGGAGAACCGGCGGGCCACTATCGGGTTGCTGGGGTGGCTGGCGGAGGCGGCCGAGCGGATGCCGGGCGAGGTGCTGGTCGGCCTGGAGCTGGGCGCAGTGAAGCCGGACCGGCCGGCGGCGACCGCCCGTTCGCGCGCTGACGTGCTGGCGTTGGTGCAGGCGGTTGATTCGCCCCGCGTCGGAATCTGCTGGGACCTCGCGCACGACTGCGAGAACGCCGCGCACGAGCCGGGGTGGGAGCCGGTGCCGGGTTCCGAGTTCCTGGACCGTGTGGTGCATGTCCACGTCCACGATCTGGGCGATGACGGCGCCTCTCACTACCCGCCGGTGCTGGGGCGCGTGCCCATCGCCGAACAGCTCGGGGCGCTGGCTGCCCGCGGCCCACTGCCATCGATCATCATGGAAGTGCGCTGGCGCTGCGCCGCGCGGCTGGGTGAACCATGGGAACTGCTCGGTGAGAGCTACCGGCGCGTCGGTGCGACCGTCGCGGAGTTGACTCAGCGCTAGGCGGGCGGCGTGTGGCCCGGTTCCCTGCCCGTTGTCAACGGGTGCGGGCGGGGGTTTCCTCGTCGATCCGTGCCGCGTCCGGAACGCGGCCGTTGGCGCTGAGCGTCGCGTGCCCCTGGGGCGCGAGTGCGGAACCCTTTCCGAGGATCTTGCCGTACACGGTGAGCAGTTCGTGAACACGGGCGCGCCAGGAGAGGTGGGCGATCGCGCGCTCGCGCAGGCGGACGCCGCGCGCCACCGCCTGCTCCGGCCGCTCCAGCAGCCAGAGGATCCGATCTGCGAAGGCGGCCGCGTCGCCGAGGGGCGCGTAGACGCCCAGGTCGCCCAGGATCTCCCGGTTGGCGGGCGCGTCGAAGGCGACGACCGGTAGGCCCATGGCCATGTAGTTGTAGAGCTTGCCGTTCCCTTCGGTGAGCGACATCTTCGGCGCGACGGCCACCTCGCCGAGCGCCAGGTAGCGGTGGGCGTCGGCATAGGGAATGCGGCCGGGGAAGCTCATGTGACGCCCGAGCCCGAGGCTCTCCGCCTTCAGACGATAGCGCTCGTTGCCCGGAAAACCCATCACCAGGAAGAACGCGTTCGGCTCGTGCGTTAGCACCCGTTGGGCGGCTTCCAGGAGGAGGTCGGCACCCTGGTAGGGGGCGAGCAGGCCGAGGTAGACGATCACACGGGCCGATTCCGGGATGCCGAAGAGCTGGCGGAGTTCCGCGCGCTCCGCGTCGGTGACGGCCGCGGGGGAGAAGCGGTCGGTGTCCACCGCGTCGAGCACCGTCGTCACGCGCTCGGGCGGGTAGCCGCGCTGGAGGAGGCGCGAGCGCGCGTTGTCGGTGCTGGCGATGATGTGGTCAGGGAGGCGGTCGATCAGGTGCTCCAACCGGCGGACAGCGGCCTGGACGCGCCCGTTGCGGCGCAGGAAGCCGTGGTCAAGCATCTCCTCGGTGAGACTGCCCTGGTAGTCGAAGACCAGAGGGCGACGGATCAGCCGGGCGAGCACGCCGCCGATGAGCGCTCCCTCGTGCAGGTGGGCGTGGATCAGGTCGGGCCGGATGCGCAGGGCCGTGCGCAGCACCTCCAGCGAGAGGACGGCGTCGAGGTAGAGCTTATGGCGCGAGGAACCGACGACGATCCGCTTCCGCCAGGGGACGTCGAGCGAGCGGCGGATGTCGAGCCCGGGCACGTCGTTGCCGTTGTGGTAGGTACAGATGGTGACCCGATGGCCCAGCTCCAGGAGCGCACGCGTCTCCTCGTAGATGCGAACGTGGCAGCCGTAGTCGGCGAAGAAGGACGTAGGGGCGATCATCAGCACCCGGAGCGGACGAGGCAGTGGGCCCGGGTTTGGTGACACGTGCGACATCCCTCCCTTCCCTGTATGCCATTGTACGCGTCGAGGGTTCTCGGCGTCGTGGGCTCTCCCCCAAGAACGAACGCGGGGAGGCGCGGATGGTCGCATTGGCGGATGGCTTGACGGGAGTGGCGCGGAGGCGGATAGTCACGCGCAGCAGGCTGCAAGCCGAATGACGAAAGGGTGTGTGGGGGTTCACGTATGACTGCGGAAGAGCACCGGCGAGTCATGGTCGTTGTCGCCCATCCGGACGACATGGAGTTCAGCTCGGCAGGTACCGTCGCCAAGTTCGTCCGTGAGGGGCGCGAGGTGGTCTTGGTCCAGTGCACCTCGGGCGACAAGGGCACCGCTCGCCGGGACATCACCTCTGCCGAGCTGGCTGCGCTGCGGGAAGAAGAGGAGCGCGAGGCGTGCCGGCGCCTGGGCGTTCAGCACATTGAGTTCCTGCGCCTGGGCGATGGGGAGCTGATGCCCGACCTCGCGTTCCGTGAGAAGATCGTGCGCCAGATCCGGAAGTATCGGCCGGACATCGTCATCACTCACGATCCGTTCCGGCCCTATGCGCTCCACCCGGACCACCGGGCGGTCGGGATCACGACCGTCGACTCGGTCTATCCCACGGCACGCGATCCGCTCTACTTCCCCGAGCATCTGGCTGAGGGCCTTGAACCGCACAAGGTCGCGGAACTCTGGCTGTTCGGCGCGGAGTACCCGGACACCTACATCGACATCAGCGACACGTTCCAGGACAAGATCCACGCGCTCCGGGCCCATGTCAGCCAGGTCGGGGAGGCGAAGGATCTGGAGGAACGCGTGCGGCAGCGCGCCGCCGAGGTCGGGGAGCCGCAGGGCATCGCGCTGGCCGAGGCGTTCAAGGTCATTAAGATGCGCCGGTAGGCGACGACGCGGCGGGGCCGAGATCCGAAACCAATTCGTTGCGAATATGTGCCGGCGCTGTTATCGTAGAATGCAGCGAGACAACCGCGTCAGGGCAGGCGACCGGCCGCCGTCTCCGGCGGCCGCGGGTGGGTCACCCGCCCGCGTCGTGCGGAAGGAATAGTGATGGCCGTACCACTTACCGTTACCCCGCCGGTCACCGACGAGCGGGCGATCCCGCGATACGGGGAGCGCCTGACCCGCGATGCATACGGTCGGCCGATGACCTACCTGCGGATCTCCCTGACTGACCGCTGCAACCTGCGCTGCGTCTACTGCATGCCCGCCATCGGGGCCAAGTTCGCCCCACGCGAGGAACTGCTGACGGACGAGGAGATCGTGACGGTCGTCCGCGCCGCGGCGAAGATCGGCTTCTCCAAGATCCGACTGACCGGCGGTGAGCCGACGGTCCGCCCGCATGTGGTCGACATCGTCCGTGAGATCGCGAACACGCCGGGCATCGACGATGTGTCGATGACGACGAACGGGCTGCTCCTCGCGCGGCTGGCAGAGGATCTGAAGGCTGCCGGGCTCCGGCGCGTCAACGTCAGCATCGACACGCTCAAGCCCGACCGCTTCACCCGCATCACGCGCGGCGGAAAGATCGAGAAGGTGTGGGCGGGCATCGAAGCGGCCGAGGCGGCCGGGCTGACCCCGATCAAGTTGAACGCCGTCGTCGTGCGTGGGCAGAACGACGACGAGGTGGCTGATCTGGCCGCGCTCACGCTCGACCGCCCCTGGCAGATGCGCTTCATCGAAGTGATGCCGCTCGAAGGCGTGGCGGACGTGCACGACTCCGGGCTGGTGACGACCGCCGAAACCATGGACCTGATCGAGCAGGTGCACGGCCCGCTGGAGGGGCTGGAAGCGCCGCCCGGCGATCCGGCCCGGATCTACCGCATCAAGGGGGCGAAGGGCACCATCGGGTTCATCAGTCCGGTGAGCCAGCCGTTCTGCGCGTTCTGCAACCGCATCCGCCTGACGGCGGACGGCAAGCTGCGCCTCTGCCTGCTGCGGAACGACGAGGTGGACGTGCGCGACATCCTGCGCAGCGGCGGCACCGAGGAGGATCTGATCGAGCAGATCCGCTTCGGCGTCTGGCGCAAGCCGTGGGGCCACGGCCTGGCAGAGGGCGACCGCAACACCGGACGGGGCATGAGCCAGATCGGCGGCTAGCGGTGTGATGCGTCAGGCGTCACCCGACATCCGTCACGCCTGTTCCGTGTTTCGTGCCGCGTGTTCCGTGGGGCGTGATGCGTGACGGTTGACGCCTGACGCGTGACGGACGACGGAGGACGCATGAGCGCGAATCTGGTGCGGGAGAAGCTGGCGCAGGCGACGGAGATCCTCAACGAGCTCGACATCGACCTCTGGCTCGTCGTTGCGCGGGAGAGCGACACCCTGGGGGATCCGAGCCTGCCGCTGGTGGTCGGGACCAGCGTCACCTGGGAGTCGGCCTTCCTGATCTCCCGCACCGGACGGCACCGCGCCATCGTCGGCACGGGAGATGTGGAAAACATCAAGCAAACCGGTGCCTGGGACGACGTCGTCGGCTACGTCGAGGGGATCAGCGAGCCGCTGCGGAAGGCCGTCGCCGAGTACGATCCTCGGCAGATCGCGCTGAACTTCTCCAAGGACAACAACATCGCCGACGGGTTGACCTACGGGATGTACCTGGTGCTCCAGGACATCCTGGGCGATACACCGTACTGGAGCCGCGTGGTGTCGGGTGAGCCGGTCGCCTCGCGTGTGCGCAGCCGCAAGTCGCCGGAGGAACAGCGGCGCATCCGCGCCGCGGTGGCGACCACGGTCGAGATCTGGGAGGAACTGCGGCAGTGGCTGCGGCCGGGGCTGACCGAGCGGGAGATCGCTGCCTTCATGCACGAGCGGGTGGCGGCACGCGGGCTCACCACGGCCTGGGATCCGCACTACTGCCCGAGCGTCACCGCGGGCCCCGCATCGCCGGTCGGTCACGTGGGGCCGACGGACATCGTCGTCGAACCAGGGCACCTGCTCTCCCTCGACTTCGGCGTCCGCCAGGAGGAGTACACCTCGGACCTGCAACGCACCTTCTACTTCCTGCGACCGGGTGAGACGGCGGCGCCGCCCGAGGTAGAGCGCGCGTTCGGTATCATCTCGGGGGCCATCCAGGCCGCGGCGGCCGTGCTGAAGCCGGGCGTGCAGGGCTGGGAAGTGGATCAGGTCGCGCGCGACATCTTCGCCCGCGAGGGCGTGGCTCCGTGGGAGTTCGGCCTGGGGCACCAGGTGGGTCGTGCCGTCCACGACGGGGGCTGCCTGCTCGGGCCGCGGTGGGAGCGCTACGGCCAGCGGCCCTACGACCGCGTGGAGAAGGATCAGGTCTACACGCTCGAGATCGGCATGAGCGTGCCGGGGTACGGTCGCGTCAACCTGGAGGAGGACGTGGTCGTCACCGCGGACGGCTGCGAGTTCTTGACGCCGCCGCAGCGGGAGCCGATCTTGATCGGGTAGCAGCAGGCCGGCAGGGGAGGGGTGTGATGACGACGCTGGGGGAGATCCGAGAACGGGCGGCGGCCTACCAGCCCGACTACGAGCGCGACCTGGAGCGCATCGTCAACATCGACAGCGGCACCTTCGACAAGGAGGGTGTCGACCGGGCGGGGGGCTTCCTCCGCGACCTCCTCGCCGGGATCGGCTGCGAGATCGCCGTCCATCCGAACAGCGATCTGGGAGACAACTTTACCGCGACCCTGCGCGGGTCGGGCTCCCGGCGGCTGATGCTGCTCGGCCACTTCGACACCGTCTACCCCGCGGGGACCGTTGCCGAGCGGCCGTTCACCGTGCGTGACGGGCGCGGCTACGGTCCGGCGACGATGGACATGAAGGGCGGCCTGATCCTCGGTTACTACGCCCTGCGCATCCTGCGCGACCTCGGCTTCGACGACTTCGCCGAGATCACCGTCGTCGCCAACTCGGACGAAGAGATCGGCTCGCCGACCTCGCGGGCGCTGATCGAGTCGGAAGCCCGGCGCATGGATGCGGTCTTCGTGCTCGAGCCGGGCCGGGCGACCGGCGGGGTGCTGGCGACCCGCAAGGGCGTCGGCATGTACGAGCTGGTCGTGCGGGGGCGCGCGGCTCACGCCGGGGCCGCGCCGCATGAGGGGCGGAGCGCGAACCTGGAACTCGCGCACAAGATCATCGCGCTCCATGAGCTGAACAACCCGGATACCGGGACGACGGTCTCCGCCAACGTGATGCGCGGCGGATCCCGGCGCAATGTGATCTCGGACCACGCGTCGGTCGAGGTCGACGTCCGCGTGCCGACGCGGGCCGAGGCCGAGCGCGTGCATGCGGCCATCACCGAGATTGCCGCGCGACAGTGGGTGCCGGACACCGAGACGGTCCTCACCGGCGGGCTGAACCGGCCGCCGATGGAGAAGGTCCCCGGGACCGACGCGCTGCTGAACCTGGCGCGGGAGATCGTCGAAGGGCTGGGGCTCCCGTACCAGGAGTTGACGAGTGGTGGCGGGAGCGATGGGAACTTCACGGCCGCGATCGGCGTGCCGACGCTCGACTCGCTCGGGCCGGTGGGACAGAACGCCCACAGCGTCGATGAGTGGGTGGACTTGACGACGGTGCCCGAGCGCTTGACGCTCGTCACCGCGCTCCTGATGCGGGCTCCGAAGCGGCCATGACGGCGACCCTTCCCGGGCGCGACCGGCGCGCCTTCCTGCCGGCCTTCCCCCATGTGCGCGGGACACTGCCACGCCCGCTGGCGATAACGCTTGTCGTCACCGCGGCGGTGCTCCTCGCTGCGGCGGTCGGCTGGTTGTCGGTGGTGCAGGGGCCGATCCCGGCTGCCGCGGTGGTGGCCGGGCTGGTCGCGGCCGTGGTGGTGCTGAGCGACCCGCGCGCCGGGGTGTGGGCGGTGGTCGGGGTGATGACCCTGCTGCCCTTCGCGGTGATCCCGGTGCGGGTCGGGCTCACGCTGACGCTGTTCGAGGCGGCAGCGCTGGGGACGCTCGGGGTGTGGGCGCTGCGGGTCATGCTCCGGCGGGACGAACGGATCGTCTCGAACACCCCGGCCGCGCTCATCGTGTTCCTTCTCGCCTTCACGCTGTTTGCGTTCCTGCTCGGGGTGCACAACGCCTACACCTCGCAGACCTACCACGACTACGGCAAGTTCGTGCTGGCGGTCCTGCTCGTCTTCGTCGTGTGGAACACGACGCGCACGCTGGACGACGCGCGGCGGCTGACGGCCGTGCTGCTGCTGGGAACCGGAGCGGCGGCGGCGCTCGGCCTGGTGCTGTACGCCGGCGGGCCGGGGCTCACGTTGCGGGTGCTCTCTCGCCTCATTCCCTACGGCTACCCGTCGACCCGCATCGTGCGCTACGTCGAGGACGACCCGGCCAGGCCGATGCGCCTGATCTCGACCTCGGTCGACCCTAACTCGTTTGGTGGACTGCTGGCCGTGGTCTTCGTCCTTGCCTGCGCGGCGGCGATCGCGCGGCAGCGGCTGTTGCCTCGTGGGTTGACGGGACCGGTGATCCTGCTGACGGGGATGGCGATGTTGCTGACCCAGTCACGCGGTGCTTGGGTAGGCGCGGCGGCGGGCCTGGCGGTGCTGACGGTCCTGCGCTACCGCTGGCTGATCGCGCCCGGCGGCTTGCTGGCCGCGGCGGTGCTCGGCCTGGGGCTGGGCAGCAGCTTCATCCACCGGCTCTACCTGGGCCTGACGCTCCAGGATCCGGCGACCAAGCTGCGGCTCGCCGAATACCGCAACGCCCTGGCGATTATTCGCGAGCACCCCTTCTTCGGCGTCGGCTTCGGCGAGGCGCCGTCGATCACGCTGCAGACGGGCGTGTCGAGCATCTACCTGACGATTGCCGAGCGGACCGGGCTGCTCGGGCTCGCCGTGTTCCTGTTCGCGGTCGGCGCGGTGGCGCTGTCGGGCTTCCGCTACTGGCGGGAGCAGCGCGAAACGCCGGCCGGTGACCTCGCGCTCGGCTTGCTCGCCGCGCTGGCGACGGCGCTGACGGTCGGGGTCTTCGACCACTACTTCTTCAACATCACCTTCCCACACATGGTCGCGCTGTTCTGGATGGTCTGCGGGCTGATCCTGGCCCTGGCGTATCCGTCACACCTGCGCCGTTTGGTTGGATCGTAGCCGCCAGGAGTACCGAGGGCCGGGCGGCGGCTCACTCGCCCAGGGGATGATCGATGATCTCTTCCAGGGGCTGCGCCGCGCCCGCGGCAAGGACTGCCTTGAATGTCGCTTCTCCTAGCGCCGCGCGGGCGGTGGTGGCGGCGCGCATCAGTTCGGCCCGATCGATTTGGAGCGGCGTGCGGCCGACCGCCGCCCTGAGTGCACCAGTGGCGCCGAGCAGCCGTGCCGCCTGTTCCGGGTCGCGTCCCCGCGCCAGGACCACCGCGATCCCCTCCAGACAGTCGGCGATGCCCGGGCGCGAACCGTTCTGATGGTAAATCTCCAGGCTCGCCTGGTAGTCGCTCAGCGCACGGTCGATGTCGCCCAGGCGGTTGGCCAGGTACCCGTGTTGCGCGAGCGCCAGCGCGACGCCGCGCCGGTTGCGGTGGGCGTGCGCCAGGCTCAGGCTCTCCTCGAAGCATGCCCTGGCCGCCTCGGTCGCCCCGAGTTCCAGGTGCGCGTGCCCAAGCTGGCAGAGAACGATGTGCAGGTTCAACTGGTCGTCCTCGGCGCGGACGAGGCGACATGCCTCTTCGAAGGCGTCGCGGGCTGCCGCGTAGTCGGACTCGGCCAGGGCGACATCGCCTAGCCCGGCATGCGCCATCGCGATACCCCATGGGTGAGCGTTGGCCCGGCTGATTTCCAGGCTCTCCTGGTAGTCCTGGCGAGCCGCGGCGAGGCGACCCTGACGCACGGCGATGTGACCGAGTTGGGTGAGCGTCCCGGCGACGCGGTGCGGATTCCCCAGTGACCGCGCCAGGGGAAGGCACTGGGTGAGCAAGCCTTCGGCAGTGTCCAGGTCGCCGAGGCGCATGGAGACGGTGGCGGCCCCGATGAGCGCGTCGCAGTACGTGCTCATGCCCTCCGGTGTATCGAGTGCCGGAGGCCCGGCGGCCAGGACTGCCTCGAACCAGCGGCGTCCCTCCCGGGCGAGGCCGCGCGCCACCCAGAACCGCCACAGCGCCCCGGTGAGCCGCAGGCCGACCTCGGTCTCTCCCCCGTTGATCGCCCAGCGCAGCGCCGCGCGGAGGTTGTCGTGCTCCAGCTCGAGCCGGGTCAGCCAGGTTGTCTGGCCGGCCCCGGTCAGGGCGGGCGCCGCCGCCTCGGCCAGCGTCAGGAAATAGCGGGCGTGGCGCTCCCGGACCGCGTCGTAGGCGCCACTCTCTCGGAGTCGCGCCAGCGCGTACGCGCGCACGGTCTCAAGCAGATAGAACCGGAGACCGCCGCCTGGCTCATCCGAGCGCTCCACGAGGCTGCTCAGGTGGAGGGCTTCCAGCACCATCAACGTATCCGTGGGCGTTCCGTCCTCCAAGCAGACGGCCTGGACCGCCTCCGGCGTGAAGCCGCCCGCGAAGACGCCGAGCGCCGCCAGCAACGCGCGCTCCTCCGGGGTGAGCAGCGCGTAGCTCCAGTCGAAGGTCTGCCGCAGCGTCTGCTGCCGTGCCGGTAGATCGCGCGGTGCGGTGCCCAGAGTGGCGCGCCGCTCGGAGAGCCGCTCCAGCAGTGCCTCCGGTGGGAAGAGGCGGATGCGTGCTGCTGCCAGCTCAATGGCCAGCGGCAACCCGTCGAGCCGGTGGCAGATGGCGGCGACCGCCTCCCGGTTGGCCGGGGTCAGGGTGAAATCCGGCCGCACCGCGCGGGCCGCCTGGAGGAAGAGCTGCACCGCCTCGCTTTGTTCGGCGCGGTGGGGGTCCGATGGGAGCGGCAGCGGAGGGACGCGGAACTCCTGCTCACCGTAGAGGCGCAGCGGGATGCGGCTGGTGGCCAGCACCCGCAGGCCCGGCGCTGCGGCCAGCAATGAACTGACGATCGTCGATGCCTCGATCACATGCTCGAAATTGTCGACGACCAGGAGGAGGGTGCGATCGCCGATGGCACGCGCGATCCGCTCCTCGGGCGAGGCACCGACGGCCTGCTGCGCATCCAGTGCCCGCTCGATCGTGCCGGGGACCAGGCGCGGGTCGTCGAGCGGGGAGAGGTCCACGAAGATCCTCCCGCCGGGGAAGGCGTCCTTGCTCTCGGCGGCGACCTGGAGCGCGAGCCGGGTCTTGCCGGTGCCGCCCACGCCGGTGAGCGTCACCAGGCGGCTCGTGGTCAGGAGTTGACGAATCCGGGCCACCTCGCGGCGGCGGCCCACCAGCGGCGTCACCGGGGCGGGCAGGTTGTCGTGCGGCGGTGGATCGGCCATGGCACGGCGCCGGTGCGGGACAGCCGCGATGAAGGCGTGCCGTTCCTCCTCGGAGAGCGCCAGGGCGTCCGCGAGAGCGCGCACGGTGTGGGGATAGGGATACCGGCGTTCACCTCGCTCGAGGGCGGCGATGCCATTGGCTGACAACCCGGCGCGCTCTGCCAGCTCTTCGCGCGTCAAGCTTGCCGCTTCTCGGTGGTGTCGGAGCAGGTCGCCGAACGGCGGCCGGTCGTCGGTGCCCATCCGGTGAGGCGCCCTCTCTCCCGGCGGAAGTGTGAGCCTGGTGTGGGCCCGGTGTGAGGGTGCTGAGTATAGTCCCCGACCGCAACACGCGTCAATCTCTTCAAGAAGCGGACCTGTCTCCGCATCGACGTCTGTGTGCGTTGTCCACGCCATGAGGCCCGAGGGACAGGGTGATCCTCGGGGGATGAGCCGTGGCGAAGTCGACCACGCGCTGCGCGCCGAAGAAGAGGAGGGGAAGACATGAGGCGTTTAGCGATACTGATGCGGTGGATGCTGGCGCTCCTCGTCGCAGGCGCCGCCTTCCCCTGGCTGACTGCTGGAGGCGGCATTGCGGCGGCGGAGCCGCAGCCGATTATCATCGACGATTTTTCGACTCCCCAGGCCGAAATCGCGATCTTTCAACCGGGTACGCGGAGCGCTTCGGCCGTCACGAGCGCGGGCATCCTCGGCGGGGCGCGCGTCATCAGCGCGGAGCACACGGGCACAACGACGGCGAACTCGTTCTTCTGGGTCGGTGTCAAAGACGGTTACTACTACAGTTCGCGCCAGATAAACGGCCAAGGCAACGGTGCGATCTGGTGGCACGGGAACACGAACACCGAGACGCTCAATCCGACCGGGCTCGGCGGTGTCGATCTGACCGGCGGGGGCTACTGGAACGGGTTCGCGATCGTAGCCGGTCGCAACGGGATGCAGAATAACGTCGTGGTAACCGTCTACACTGACGGAACCCACTACTCGACCACCTCGTTCATGCCTCCCTTCACGCCGGTCAACTCCGAGCCGCACGACACGGTTCGACTTCCCTTCGCTGGGTTCACAGCCGCAGGCCCGGACGGCGGTGCGGACTTCAGCAATGTCGGAGCGATCACCATCACCTTCTCCGAAGGCAGCGGTTATGGGCCGTACGTCTCGTTGTTCGAGACCGACCGCATGAACGTTCCGCCGGACGTGAATGCGGGTGGGCCGTACAGCGGGTCCGTGCGTCAGCCGGTCTCGATCGCCGGCCAGGTGGACGATCGCGATGACGACACGATCACAACTACCTGGGACTGGGAGGCGGTCGGTGGCACGAGCGGCACGTGTACCGTTGCGAACGCCAGCGCGCTCACGACGACCGTCACCTGCACCAAGGTCGGGACCTACCGTCTCACGCTCACCGCCTCCGACGGCGTCAACTTACCCGTGACCGCGGAGGCATCGCTCACGATCAATCAGGGATCGCCCACGATTACCTGGGACCCGCCGACGTGGATCACGTACAGTCCGCTCAGCGCGACCGTACTTGGCGCCACGGCATCCGTCGCTGGAAGCTTCAGCTACCAATTCAAGGGGGTGACGGTCGATGGGCGCTCGGTCAGCGGAACGGCCCAGATCGGCACTGTGCTCGATGCGGGCACCTACACGCTGACGGCGACGTTTACACCGGATGACACGACAAATTACACCTCGGTCGAGCAGTCGCGGCCTCTCCAGGTACTCCGGGCGACACTATCCGTGCAGGTGAACAACGCGAGCCGCGAGTACTACCACCCCAACCCGACGTTTTCGGGGACGCTGACCGGCGTCGTTCCCGGCGATGCCATCACGGCTGACTACACCACCACCGCCACATTGACGAGCCCGATCGGCCAATATCCGATCACCCCGACGCTGTCAGATCCGGATGACCGGCTCATCAACTACAACGTAACGGTAAGCAACGGAAGGCTCACCATCACCGCTGCTCAGACCTCGATCACGGTTGAAGACAGCGTCATGACGTCGACCGCGACCAGCGTCGAGCTGCGCGCGACCGTTACTTCCGATGTGCCGGTGCTGGCTGGTCAGGTGACGTTCAGCCTGACCGACGGTGCCGGGAACGAGATCGGCACGCCGTCCACGGTGCAGCTTTCCGGAGAGCAGGCCGTCATCACCTTCCCTACCGGTGGGCCGCTGTCGACCGGCACGTACACGATTCACGGTATCTACGATGACCCGGCCCGCAATTACGCCGGTAGCGAGGGACAGGCTACGCTGACGGTCAGCGCGGCCGGCCCGGCGACGGTAACCCTCATGCCCGGCAACACCGTCGCGACCGTCGGGGATCGAGTCACCGAGACGGTTGAGGTGTTGGACGCCGGTGGCCATCCCGTTGCCGATGGGTCGGTCGTGACCCTCAAAGTGAGCGGCGTGAACGCAACGTCCCTGACCGCCACCACCGTCAACGGCCGGGCCACGTTCGAGTTGGAGGCCGTCTTCCCCGGTGTGGACACCGTTACTGCGGAGGCGGGTGGGGTAACCGCGAGTGCCACCGTCACCTGGCGGGAGCCGCCATCGGCGGGTGCTGCGCTCATCCTCGTCGTCAACCCGCCGCGGCCCTTCGCGCTGGTGACGGCCATCAGCTTCTGGGGCCACCCCAGCGGGACCGTTCACTACCAGGCCCCGGATCTGAAGCTGCAGAGCAGCAAGATTACGAGCGTGGTGGCGACGAAGGGCTCCGCGACGATCTTCGGCACCGCGACCGTCGCCGGCCAGCCGGTCGTCTTCCGGGTCGATGTGACCGGTGGATTACGCGACGGCACCGTCCGCTTGCGCGTCAGTAACGGTTTCGACTCCGGCGTCGTCCCGGTCAGGCTCACGCTCCAGCTTGCCTGAACCGCTAACCTCCCCGCTGCGTCCCGGGTGTCACGTGCGCCCGGGACGCGCGTTCCCCTCATCGTGCGTCGCGTTGACGGAGCTTCCCGCCGTGTGCTAACGTGCCGCTCCGGAGGGAACCGGCGTGACACGACTGATTGCGCACCTGATCGCGAACGGCCTGGCGGTGGTGCTGCTCGCCCGGTTGATCCCGGAGCATGTCGGCTACACCGACACCGCGGCCGTGGTGATCTTCGCCATTGTCTTGGCGCTGCTGAATGCAGTGCTGCGCCCCATTCTGCAACTGGTGGCGCTGCCGATCACCTGCCTGACCCTGGGGATCTTCGCGCTGGTGGTCAACGCGGTGGTCTTTTATCTCGCCGGCGCGCTCATCGACGGCATCCAAATCACCTTCATCGGCGCGCTGGTCGGCAGCATCGCCGAGAGCGTCCTGAGCGGTATCCTGTGGCGGCTGTTTAAGACGAACGACAAGTGGTGAGGAGCGGCTGGCATGGCTCGACCGTACCCCGTGGGCGTCTTCGCGCCCGTAGCCACGACGTTCACCCCTGATGGGGCGTTGGACCTGGACCGGTTCCGCGCCAACATGGAGTGGTATGCGACGTCGTCCCTCGACGGCATCGTGATCATGGGCTCCAACGGCGAGTACGTGAGCCTGTCGCCGGATGAGAAGCTGGCGCTGATCGAGGCGGGCGTCAAGGCGGTCGCCGGGCGCAAGCCGATCGTCGCCGGAACGGGGGTCGAGTCCACCCGCGGCACGATCGAGTTGACGAAGGCCGCGGCCGAACTAGGCGCGAACTACGCGCTGGTGGTGACGCCGCACTACTACAAGCCACGCTACGACCGCGCCGCTTACGTGCGGCATTTCCATGCTGTCGCCGATGCGTCGCCCATCCCGGTGATCGTCTACGTGATGGCGGCCTACACCGGGGTTGACCTGCCGGTGGACACCGTGGTCGAGATCGCCCAGCACCCGAACATCGTGGGGATCAAGGACAGCGGCGGGAACGCGCCGAAGGTCGCCGAGATGGTGGCGCGCACCCCGGAAGACTTCGGTGTGCTGGCGGGGTCGGCCAACTTCCTCTACCCCGCCCTCTGCCTGGGGGCGACGGGCGGCATCCTGGCACTGGCCAACGTGGCGCCGGACGCGTGTCAGGAGATCGTCCAGGCGTTCCGTGCCGGGGACCATGTGCGGGCGCAGGCGGTCCAGTTCCGCCTGCTCGCGCCGAACGCGGCGGTGACCACCCGCTTCGGGATCGCGGGCCTGAAGGCGGCGATGGACATGATCGGGCTGTACGGCGGCGATCCACGGCCGCCGCTCCTGCCCTTGAACCACGCGGAGCGGGCGGAGGTTCGGCGCATCATGGAGGAAGCCGGCATCCTTGCCCGCGCCTGAGCCGTTCCCGGGAATCGAGACCTTCCCGACGCCGATCACGGTCGGGGTGGTGGCGGACACGCATCTCTCGGCGCGGGCCGCGGCCCGCGCCGGGCTCCCCGCGCCGTTGGTGGAGGGGCTGCGTGGGGTCGATCTGATCCTCCACGCCGGGGACGTGACGAGCCTGGAGGCGCTGGCGCTCTTCGAGGCGCTCGCCCCGGTGCGAGCGGTGTATGGGAACAATGAGGACGCGGCACTCCACGTGCGCCTGCCGCGCATCCGCTACTTCCGCTTCGGCCGCTTCACCGCCGGGCTGATGCACGGGCACGACGTCGAGCGGATGACCGCTCGGCAGGCGGCGGAGCACACGCTGTCCGGCCGGGTTGACGTGGCCATCTTCGGCCACAGCCACCGCCCGGTCTGCGAGTGGCGCGAGGGCACGCTCTTCTTCAACCCCGGCTCCCCCACCCAGAAGCGCTGGGAACCCCGCTACTCCTACGGCATCATCCGCTTCACGGACCCATCGAGCCGGAGCTGCGGTTTTTTTGAGCCGTGATGCGTCATACGTCATACGTCACGCGTCATGCGTCATTCTCCCCTCTCCCCTCGTGGGAGAGGGGCCGGGGGTGAGGGGGACGGATGACGTATGACGCATGACGCATCACGCTTCCAGCGCCTGATTGATCGTCGCGACCGAGTGGACAAGATCGGCGCGGGAGAGGTTCTCCAGGATCACCGGGCCGGTGAAGCCGCGGACGGTGAGGTGGTCCAGCAGGCGGGGGACATCGACGAGCTCGCCGGGGCCGCCCAGTGCGCGGTGGTCGATCCGACGGCGCAGGTTGACGCCGAGGGCCTGCTCGCGGACACCGTGGAGGTGGAGTTGGCGGATGCGGGGCAGCCAGGCGTCGAGGAATGCGATGGGGTCCTCGTCGCGCACCAGCAGGTGGGACACGTCGCAGCACACGCCGAGGTCGTACCGTTCGACCAGCGGTGCCTGCCAGGCAAAGGGGAACCCGTCCATCGTCTCGACGGCGAGCGGCGTACCAGGCACCGTGCGCATCAGGTCGGTGAAGGACCGGTCGATCGCGGCCAGCATCAGCCGGGTGAACAGGCTCTGCTCCGGGTCCGCGACGCCGGGGGCGACCTCGTTGCCGAACGGGCCGGTGGCGTGGAGGACGAAGCTGGTGACGTCGAGCGGGGAGCAGGCCTGGATGGCGCGGACGACGGCCTCGACGCTCGCCCGGCGGGTCAACTCGTTGGCGGCGCTGATGTCAACCCAGACGTAGGGGAGGTGCGCCGTGAGCGTCAGCCCGATGCGCTGCTGGAGGCGACCGATGTCGGCCAAGAGCCCGTCGTCGACCACGTCGGGGAAGAGGAAGAGCCCGTCGAGGTACAGCTCGACCGCGTCGAGGCCGAAGTCCGTTGCCAGCTCCTCGACCGCCTCGAGCACGCGCCGCCGGGGATCGGCCGGTCGTCGGGCGAACTCTTCGGCCAGGATCGCTTGGATGCTAGCGCCGAAGACGACCACGGGGCTGCTCCTCTCACTCCTGCCACGGAACCCCCTGCAACCGGGCTACGAACGTTGACGATTTGGCCTGGTAAACCTGCCAGCCGTCCGCGACTCCCCGCGTGTCATCCTGAGCGGAGCCGGTGGCGGCGGCCAGCCGTCCCCGGCGCAGCGAAGGATCTCCCGCAGGAGTGACCGCTAGAGCGCGAGATCCTTCGCTCCGCCGCCCGGCGCGCTCGCGCCGGCCGGCTCCGCTGAGGATGACAGCGACCGGGCGATGGGTACAGCTCCGGTGTACCACGGTCTTTCGTCAAACGCCATTACCCCGTCTGTCCGCACCGCGCGAGCCATGCTACGGTGCGACGAGTGATTGGCTGGCAGTCGGTAGGCCCTAGTGAAAGACCACCTTGATTCCGAGTACGAGACCGCCGATGGCGACGAGGAAGAGAGCGCTGGCGAGTTGGCGCAGCCAGTGTTCGTGGAGGAGCTGCCCGACCCGCCAGCCGAAGCCGAACAGGAGCGCGAAGGCAACGACCTGGGCCAGGGAGATCGCCAGCCCCACCGACAGCAAGCCGAGGGCCGATAGGAGCAGGATGAGCGTCGGCCCTTGGGCCCCGATGAGCACGGGGGCGACGTCGCGGCCGATCGCTCGCAGGTCGTGCCAGGAGAGCCAGTGCCGCTCGGCGAGCATCTCGGCGATTGACTCGGAGTAGGCATCCAGCAGGGCGACGGCGACGGTGGTGCCGAACAGGGCGACGGTGGCGTGCCACGCCGACGGGGTCTCGATCTCCAGAACCTGTAGCACGGCCAGCACGGTTATCAGGCCGTAGATGGCCCGCGATACGGGGGCGTGGCTCACCCCGGATGGCGACGGCACGGCGTCGCTTGGATCGGGTTGGTGGATCATCGTCTCCTCGTTGGTGGTCATTGTTTGTTCGTTCGCCTCCAGCCACTGGTGGCCTGCTGCCCGACGGTCAGTGCGACCCTTGTGCTCACGCCACGGCGTTGCGCCTGCTGACTTCACGGAAGAACGACGCGCTCATCTTCGGGGTCCGCTGCTGCGTCTGGAAGTCCACGTATACCAGCCCAAAGCGGTCGCCGTAGCCGTTCATCCACTCGAAGTTGTCCATCATGCTCCACAGGAAGTAGCCCTTGACGGGCACGCCCTCGGCCGTGGCTCGCTGGAGCTGCGTGAGGCTGTTGCGGAGGAACATGATCCGGTCGGTGTCGTAGACGTTCCCGTCCGCTGCCAGGCTATCGGCGGCCGCGCAGCCGTTCTCGGTGATGTAGATCGCCGGTGCGCCCCAGAGCGACTGGACCATCTTCGGTCCCCAATAGAGCGCCTCGGGACCCAACATGTGCCACTCGGAAAACATCCTCGGGTGGGACGCGCTGTAGGGTATCGCCCGGTACCCGGGCGCCGTGTCGGAGGCTAGCAGGTAGATGTTGGGCTTGTATACGTTGATCCCGACGAAGTCGACCGGCTCGGAGATCGTCGCGAGATCCTCCGGCGTGAACTTCGGTGCGTCCTTGCCGGCTTTCTCCAGGTACGCGTCCGTGTACCGCCCTCCGAGCATGACGGTGAGGAAGGGCGCGTTCAGCTCGCGCGTGGCGATCTCCGCGGCCTCGATGTTTTCCTCGCTCTCGATCAAAGGCACCGCGATGCTGATTACCTCCGCGGGGCCGCATTGCGTGCCCGGCTTGCCCATCGCGTGAATTGCCTGCACCGCAAGCCCGTGACCGAGCACGGCGTGGTGCCGCACCTGGTTGAGTTCTCCGGGTGGCAGCCGCAGGCCCGGCGCGGCCTCGAGGTGCACCTCGCCGCCGGCCACGTGCGTGTCGACGCCCCGGTGTCCTCCATCGGCGAAACTCTGGATCTCGTTGGTGGTGAAGAAATGCCGGACCCGATCGCTCAGTTGCTCGGCCATGTAACCGGCGTAGTGCGCGAAGGCCACGGGTGTGTCGCGGTTCTGCCAGCCACCCCTGTCCTGCAGCGCCTGCGGCAGATCCCAGTGGTAGAGCGTGGGGAACGGCTCGATGCCGGCGGCGAGCAACTCGTCCACCAGCCGGTTGTAGAAGTCGAGGCCCTTCGGGTTGGGCGATCCGGTGCCTTCCGGAAAGATCCGTGGCCAGCAGATGGAGAACCGGTACGCGTTCGCCCCCAGGTCCTTCATCAGCGCCACGTCCTCTTTGCACCGGTGGTAATGGTCGTTGGCGACGTCACCGGTGGACCCGTCGCGGATCTTGCCGGGCGTGTGCGCATAGGTGTCCCAGATCGAGCGGCCCTTCCCGTCCTCGTCCCAGGCGCCCTCGATCTGGTACGCCGACGTGGCGACGCCCCACCTGAATCCCTCGGGGAATTCGCGACGATCTATCTGGCCGGACATGGTTCATCACCTCCGTTGTCGCGAAGCGCGGTGCCGTTCGCGTCAGCCTCTGCTCCGGTGATCCGCATTGCTCCGAGGGGCATCGCGTGCTGCGGGGCATCCGCGCTGGGAGGCGTCGGGGCTCGTCGCAGCGGGGTTCATCGCACGGCCTTCGCGCGGGCGGTCAGGCCCGGGCGTTCGGAGAGAGGATCACCGAGTGGGGCGGGGTGTGCGATGTAGAGGATGCCGGTGCTCCCCCCGTTGGTTCGCCTGCTTCATGCGAGGACATTCTCCGCTGCAAGATCGGGGCCTTCGTGACGAGGTCGCAATCCCTGCTCGCACGCCGGGGCCCGCCGGATCTGCGCGAATCCGCTACCATTTGGGGGCCGGCTCAGGCGCGTGAGCCGCTCGTGGATGAGGAGGGCGTGGGTGGACGCGACAAACCTGCGGATCCCGGGGCCGACGCCGCTGCCGCCGGCCGTGCTGCGGGCGATGCAGCGGGCGATGATCCCACACCGGGGCGCGGAGTTCCGGGCGTTCTTTCGGGGCCTGCTGGAGCAGGTGCGCCGGGTGCACCAGACTGAGGGCGACGTCATCATCCTGCCGGGCAGCGGCTCGGCCGGGTGGGAGGCGGCCATCGTCAACACGCTCTCGCCGGGCGATACGGTCCTGGCCGTCATCACCGGCGACTTCGGTGTGCGCTTTGCCCGCGTCGCCGAGCGGTTCGGGCTGCGAGTGGAGCGGGTCGAGATCCCGTGGGGCCAGGCGGCGACGGCGGACGTCGTGCGGGCCGCGCTGGAGCGACACCCCGAGGCGCGGGCGGTGCTCTACACCTACAACGAGACCTCGACCGGGGTCGCGAACCCGTTGCCTGAGGTCGCGGCGGTGGTCCGCGCGCACGGGGCGCTGCTGCTGGTGGATGGGGTCAGCGCGGTGGCAGGCCTGCCGCTGGAAATGGATGCTTGGGGAGTCGACCTGGTCCTGAGCGGCTCGCAGAAGGCATGGATGTGCCCGCCGGGCCTGGTCATCATCGCGGTGGGACCCCGCGTGTGGGAGCACTACGAGCGGGCGACGTTCCCGCGCTTCTTCTGGGATTTTGGGGACGCGCGACGGGCCGCGGCGGAGGGGAACACCCCGACGACCGCGCCGCTGACGCTGCTGTACGCGCTCAAGGCGGCCTGCGACCTGATCGAAGCCGAAGGGCTGGAGGCGGTCTATGCGCGCCACCGGCGCCTGGGAGAATTGACGCGGCGCGGCGCGCAGGAGATCGGGTACCGGCTCTTCGCCGACCCGGCGTACGCGTCCGACACGGTGACCGCTGCGGAGCCGCCGGAGGGGGTGGCGGTGAAGGACGTGGTCGCGCGTATGCGGCAGGAGTACGGGATCGAGATCGCGGATGGACAGGGGCCGATCAAGGACCGGATCATCCGCATCGGGCACATGGGCTGGGTCCATGAGCCGGAGATCGAGCGAACGCTGGCCGCGCTCGACGCGGTTACCAACTCGCTCGCCGCGAAATGACGCGCTCCGATCTGTGACAGCCAGGCGGTCGTCTCCTTGCGCCGGGTATGGCCGCATACTATAATGATGGCTAGCGTCGTGCCGGACCAAATCAGGTGGAGAACCGAACCCCTCTGGTTGGGCTGGCAAATCTGCGACACAAGGAAGGTATATGGATCGGATCGAAGAAGGCATGAGCGCGGAGCCGGCGACCGCGCCCGCGGTTGTTGCGGATGCGGAGGCCGGCGAGTCGGTGTCGCTCATGGAGCAGTTGCTTAGCGACCCCAGTCACGATTACCGTGTGCTGAACTACGGTGACGTGATCGAGGGACAGATCATGCATGTCGACCGGGACGAGCTGCTGGTCGACATCGGCTCCAAGTCGGAGGGCATCATCCCGGCTCGGGAGTTTTCGACCCTGACCGACGAAGAGCGGGCCGCGCTGTCCGTGGGGGACCGAGTCCTTGTGTTCGTGGTGCAGGCGGAGAACCAAGAGGGCCAGGCGGTTCTCTCCATCGACCGGGCGCGCCAGGAGAAGAGTTGGCGGCGCCTGCAGGAGATCTACGAAGCTGGCGAGATCATCGAAGCCGAGGTCACGAACTACAACAAGGGTGGATTGCTGGTCAACCTGGATGGCGTCCGCGGTTTCGTTCCCGCATCCCAGGTGACCGAGATCCGCGGCGGCGATGACAGCAGCAAGCAGGCCGACATGGCGCGGCTGATCGGCTCGAAGCTGTCGCTCAAGATCATCGAGATCAATCGCCATCGCAACCGGCTGATTCTGTCGGAGCGGCAGGCGATTCAGGAGCGGCGCGACGTCATGAAGGAGCGCCTCATCGAGGAGCTCACCGAGGGCGAGACGCGCCGCGGTCGGGTGACGAGCATTACGGACTTCGGGGCCTTCGTCGATATCGGCGGGGCCGACGGGCTCGTCCATCTGTCCGAGCTGTCCTGGAGCCGGGTGAAGCACCCGAGCGAGGTACTGAAGGTCGGCGAGGAAGTCGATGTCTACGTGCTCGGCATCAACGCCGAGGAGAAGAAGATTGCGCTGAGCATCAAGCGCACGCAGCCGGAGCCGTGGAGCCGGGTGGCCATGAAGTACGAAGTCGGCCAGCTTGTGCTCGGCACGGTGACGCAGCTCGCGAACTTCGGTGCCTTTGCGAGGATCGAAGACGGGATCGAGGGCCTGATCCACGTGTCCGAGCTTTCGGAGCAGAGGATCGGGCACCCGAGGCAGGTCGTCTCGGAGGGTCAGGACCTGATCTTGCGTATCATTCGCATCGATCCCGCCCGGCGGCGAATGGGGCTAAGCCTACGCCGGGCCCTAGAAGCAACCGACGACGAGGTCGCGGCCTCGCTGGGGCCGGAAGCCGTGGAGTTGAAGCACGAGCTGATGGCTCGCGAGATTGAAATCGAGGCCGAGGCCGACGAGTCAGAATCCGAGCCCGAGGGCGAACAAGCAACAGAGCCAGCCGACGCGGTCGTAATGAGCGCAGAGAGCACGGAGGAAACCCCGCGGGCCGAGGATGGCGAGGAGGAGTCGGGTTCGTAGCCCGATCCCCTGCCAGCACTGCACATCACGAATCGAACCGGTACACATCGCGGATAGGAGCGGTGCGTGCCGGTGACCGGGAAGCCCCCAGGCACGCTATATGCGTTCGGGGGCTCCCTGTTTCCATAGGTTCCATTGCTGACCGTCCCGGCAAGTTAGACCTTAGTGCTGGGTCGCACAGGCCGAAGGCCGTGGGAGAGTACGATGCCTGACAAGTTCGACAAGTTCACCGAGCGAGCGCGCAAGGTGCTGACGTTGGCGCAGGAGGAGGCGCATCGCTTCAACCACAACTACATCGGCACCGAGCATCTGCTCCTCGGTCTGGTGCGCGAAGGCGACGGTGTGGCGGCCCGCGTGCTGAGCAACATGGGCGTGCAGTTGCCCAAGGTGCGCAGCGCGGTCGAGTTCATCATCGGGCGGGGCGACTCGATGATCGTTGGCGAGATCGGCTTGACGCCGCGCGCCAAGAAGGTCATCGAGCTGGCTGTCGATGAGGCCCGCCGGCTCAACCATCACTACATCGGCACCGAGCACCTGCTGCTCGGCCTCGTCCGCGAGGGCGAGGGCATCGCCGCAGGCGTCCTGGAGAGCCTGGGCGTCAACCTGGAGAAGGTGCGCCAGCAGGTCCTGCAGGTCGTCAGCCAGAGCAGCGGTTATCAGCAGAAGGCACAAGCGACGAAGACACCATACATGGACGCGCTCGGTTTTGATCTGACCGAGGCCGCGCGTCAGGGGAAGCTGGACCCGGTGATCGGTCGTCAGGCCGAGATCGAGCGGGTCATGCAGATTCTGTCCCGGCGGACCAAGAACAACCCGGCCCTGATCGGCGAGCCGGGCGTCGGCAAGACGGCCATCGTCGAGGGGCTGGCCCAGCGGATCGTCTCGGGCGATGTGCCCGAGCCGCTGCAGAACAAGCGCCTGGTGGCTTTGGACATCGGCGCGCTGGTTGCCGGGACGAAGTACCGCGGTGAGTTCGAGGAGCGCCTGAAGAAGATCGTTTCCGAGGTCAAGGAGACCGGCGCGATCCTGTTCATCGACGAGCTGCACACGCTCGTGGGCGCCGGGGCTGCCGAGGGGGCGGTGGACGCCGCCAACATCCTGAAGCCGGCCCTGTCGCGCGGCGAGTTGCAGACGATCGGTGCCACCACGCTCGACGAGTACCGCAAGTACATCGAGCGGGACGCCGCGCTCGAGCGCCGCTTCCAGCCGGTGCAGGTCGAGGAGCCGACCGTCGAGGAGACGATCGAGATCCTCCGCGGCATCCGCGAGCGGTACGAGGAGCACCACAAGCTCAAGATCACCGACGAGGCGCTGCGCTCGGCCGCGGTGCTGGCCTCGCGCTACGTCCCAGATCGCTTCCTGCCGGACAAGGCGATCGACCTGGTCGATGAAGCCGCGTCCCGGGTGCGGATGTACCGCTCGGCATCGCCGCCGAGCCTGAAGGAGGCGAAGCGCGGGCTGGAGTCGCTCCGGCGAGAGCTGGACGCGGCCGTGAGCGGGCAGGAGTTCGAGCTGGCGGCCGACCTGCGCGACCGGGAGCGGAAGCTGCAGGGCCGGATCGCCGACCTCGAGATGCACTGGAAGGAAGAGCAGGAGAGCGACGAGCCGCAGGTGACCGAGGAGGACATCGCCCAGGTCGTCTCGATGTGGACCGGTATCCCGCTGATGCGGCTCGCCACCGAGGAGACCGAGCGGCTGCTCCATATGGAGGAGGCGCTGCACGAGCGCATCGTGGGCCAGGAAGAGGCCATCTCGACCATGGCCAAGGCGGTGCGGCGGGCGCGAGCGGGCCTGAAGGACCCGCGGCGACCGATCGGGAGCTTCATCTTCCTCGGCCCGACGGGCGTCGGGAAGACGCTGCTCGCCCGCGCGCTGGCGGAGTTCATGTTCGGCAGCGAGGACGCGCTGATCAAGATCGACATGAGCGAGTTCATGGAGCGGCACAACGTGTCGCGGCTGGTCGGCGCGCCGCCGGGGTACATCGGCTACGAAGAGGGCGGGCAGTTGACCGAGGCGGTCCGCCGCAAGAGCTACTCGGTGATCCTGCTCGATGAGATCGAGAAGGCTCACCCCGAGGCGTTCAACATGCTCCTCCAGATTCTGGAGGACGGGAACCTGACCGACGCCAAGGGGCGGCGGGTCGACTTCCGCAACACGATCATCATCATGACGTCGAACATCGGCGCCGAGATGATCCAGCGGGAGGGCACGCTCGGCTTCGCGGTTGCCTCGAACCCCGAGGAGCGCTTCCAGCACGAATACCAGGCCATGAAGGACAAGGTGCTGGGGCAGCTCAAGCAGACCTTCCGGCCGGAGTTCCTGAACCGGATCGACGGGGTGATCGTGTTCCACCCGCTGACGCCGGAGCAGATCCACCAGATCGTGGAGCTGGAGCTGCAGCGCCTGCGCACGCAGCTTAAGGAGAAGGACATCAAGCTGGAGGTCACCGAGGCGGCGATGCGGCTGCTGGGCGAGCGTGGCTACGACCGGCAGTTCGGTGCACGCCCGCTGCGACGGATCATCCAGAACCTGATCGAGGATCCGCTGGCCGAGGGCCTGCTCGAGAACCGCTTCCCGGAGGGCAGCACCGTCGTGGTCGATGTCCGCGACGACCTGCTCGTCCTGGAGCGGGCCGACGAGCTCGTCTCGGTCTCGTAGCGGCAGATCCGACGACGCGAACGACGCGAGCCACCAGGGGATCCCCTGGTGGCTCTCTCACTTAACCGCAGGCCCGTCCGGCCTGATACAATACGAACGTATGTTCGCTGTGGCGCTGGAGTACGAGCGATGAGCAAGACGCGGACAAAGTTCGTCTGTCAGAACTGCGGGATGGAAACCCCGGCCTACTACGGGCGCTGCCCGCAGTGTGGCGCATGGGGGAGCCTGGTCGAGACGGTCGAATCGCGCGGCCCGGCGCGGGAGCGGCGAGAGCGCGGCGCGCCCGCCACCCGGCCGGCGCGGCTGTCCGAGGTGACCAGCGCCGAGGAGCGCCGCAAGGTCGTCCCGATCGGGGAGTTCAACCGGGTTCTCGGTGGCGGACTCGTCCCCGGCTCGCTCGTGCTCCTCGGTGGTGATCCGGGTGTCGGGAAGAGCACGCTGCTCCTGCAGGTTGCCGGGCTGTTGGCGCCGTCCGCCGGGCCCGTGGTGTATGTCTCGGCCGAGGAATCGGCGCAGCAGATCAAGTTGCGGGCGGACCGGCTCGGGATCACCGCCGATGACCTCTACCTCCTCTCCGAGACGAACCTGGAGGCAGCGCTCGACGCCGTCGACCCGGTGAAGCCGGGCCTGCTCATCGTCGACTCGATCCAAACCGTGTACCTGGAGGAGCTGACGTCCGCTGCGGGCAGCGTCAGCCAGGTGCGGGAGTGCACCGCTCGCCTGATGCAGTACGCCAAGCCACGGCACCTTCCGGTCTTCATCGTTGGCCACGTCACCAAGGAGGGTGCGATCGCCGGGCCGCGCGTGCTGGAGCACATGGTCGACGCGGTGCTCTACCTGGAGGGCGAGCGCTACCACCAGTACCGGGTGTTGCGGGCGGTGAAGAACCGCTTCGGGTCGACCGACGAGGTGGGCGTCTTCGCCATGACCGGCGACGGCATGCAGGAGGTGGCGAATCCCTCCGAGGCGTTCCTCCAGGAGCGCTCTCCCGATACCCACGGCTCCGCGGTCGGCGTGACGCTGGAGGGGACGCGGCCGATCCTGGTCGAGGTTCAGGCGCTGACGAGCAGCAGCGCGTTCGGCCTGCCGCGCCGCACGGCCAACGGCTTCGACAACAACCGCTTGCAGATGCTGGTGGCCGTGCTGAGCAAGCGGGTCGGCCTGGGGCTCGGCAGCCAGGACATCTACGTCAACATCGTGGGCGGGCTGCGCATCGCCGAGCCTGCCGCCGACCTTGCCGTGGTCACGGCGATCGCGTCGAGCTACCGGGAGCGCCCGGTCGATCCCAACACGGTGGTGATCGGCGAGGTCGGGCTGTCCGGGGAGCTGCGGAGCGTGAACCAGATCGAGCGTCGGCTGAACGAGGCGTCCAAGCTGGGGTTCGCGCGGGCGGTGATCCCGGCGCCGGGTGGCCGAAGGCAGTTGCCCAAGGTGTCGGGCATCGAGGTGATCCCGGCCGCGAGCGCCGCCGAGGCGATCGAGATGGCGCTGGTGCACGGTCCGGTGGGCGGGGCGTAGCGCGTGCTCGCGGGCCTGGCGAAGCCCACGGGAGCGCATCGTTACGCGACGCGGCGGGTGCTCAGGCCCGGGAGGACACCGGGACAGGGTGACCGGCAAGGCTCAGGATGGCGTCGGCGAGGCGCTCCGCGGCGTCGGCATGCCCATGGGCGCGGGCCCGTTCGCTCATGCGCACGCGTCGCGCTGGGTCGTCGAGGAGGCTCCGCACCTCAGCGACGAGCCGCTCCGGCGTCAGCTCTGACTGTGGGAGAAGGATCGCCGCCCCGTCGTCCGCCAGGACGCGAGCATTGCGGGTCTGCTCGTCACCGCCCGCTCCGGGCAGGGGAATGAGGATGGCCGGCTTCCCCAGCGTCGCAAGCTCGGCGACCGTCCCGGCCCCGGCGCGACTGACGACCACGGTCGCCGCGGCGTAGATCGCCGGTAGCTCATCGCCGACCCGTTCGACCACCACATGGCGGGCTTGGAGGTCCTGCGGGAGTGCGGCTCGTGCCGCGAGCAGCCGCGGGTAGTCGCCGTTGGCTTCCGCCGGGCCGCATTGGTGCAGCACCTGGGTCAGGGGCAGGAGGTCGGGGAGCGCCTCGCGGACGGCCGTGTTGATCGCCTGGGCGCCGAGGGCGCCGCCGGTGACGTAGATCAGCGGCGCGTTCGGGTCGAGGCCGAACGCGTCGCGGACGGTCTCCGGATCTCCTGACAGGAGGCTGGGACGGATCGGGTTGCCGGTAACCATGGTGCGGGCGCGGCTGCCCGCGACCATGGCGGCACTGCTGTCGTAGGTCAGCGCGAGCACGGTGCAGAAGCGGGCGTTGATCCGGTTCGCCAGGCCCACGATCGCTGTCTGCTCGTGGCTGAGGCTGGGGATGCCGAGCAGGCGCGCGGCGACGACGGTGGGCACGCTGACGAAGCCGCCGGTGGCGAAGACCACGTCGGGCCGGACGCGCCGCAAGATGCGCAGCGCCGCGAGCACCCCGAGCGGCACGCGCACGGCATCGATCGCGGTGCGGAGCGACAGGTAGCGGCGAAGCTTGCCCGTCGGGATCGCCTGGAAGGGGATGCCCGCCCGGCGCGCGGCGTCGGCCTCGATGCCGCCGGTGGAGCCGATCCAGAGCGGCTCAAGCGGGAGCCGGCGGCGCAGCACGTCGAGCGTGGCGATCGCGGGCTGGACGTGCCCGCCGGTCCCGCCACCTGCAATGACCAGCTTGAGTGCTCTTGACCCCACGGCTCCCCTCGCGTCGCTGTGGCACCGGACATGCTCACAGCCCGAGTATCTTAGCCTGGGCGAGGGGGCGGTGCCAGCGGACGGGACCGCGTCCCGCCCGCCAAAACGGCCTGTGCTACAATTGCGGCGCACCAGGCAGCGGTGCCACCGCTTCCGAGGGCGTTGCCGCGTTGAGGGAGGGTGGTGCGCGACATGGTGATGACCGACGAGCAACTCGAGGCCATGAGGGCACGTCTCCAGCAGGCGCTGATGGAGACCACGGCCGAAATCTCCGAGATTGACGAACAGGTCCGGTCATTCGGCGCCAGCGAGCAGGACGCATCGTACGGCGTCGACAACCACATCGGGGACCAGGCGGACGTCGTCTATGAGCAGGAGCGCCTCCTGTCGGTGCGGGACCGCCTGGCCGACCGCAAGGCGCTCATCGAGCAGGCGATTGCGAAGATGGACCGGGGCGAGTACGGCTATTGTGAGAACTGCAAGCGCCCGATCCCGCCTGATCGGCTGGAGGCCTTGCCCTTCGCGCGCTACTGCATCGACTGCCAGGCGGCCATGGACCGACGCCAGGGAGGCGGGTGGCGATGACGGGTGAGGCTGAACCGGCCCACGGGCGTTGGGGCCTGTTCGTTACTGCCGCGGTCGCAGGGATCATCATCGCGCTCGATCAGGTGACCAAGGCAGCGATCGTGGCGGCAGTCGGGCCGGACGCCGATCGGGACGTCATCTGGGTCGTCCCACGGGTGCTCCGCTTCCTCTACGTGCGGAATACCGGTGTAGCCTTCGGGGCCTTCCAGGGCGCCGGGCAGATCCTGGTCCTGCTGGCGCTCGGTGTTGTCCTGCTGCTGGCGGTCGCCTTCTGGCAGATGATCCGCGAGAGCCCGTGGCTCTCCGTGGCGTTCGGCCTCCAGTTCGGCGGAGCCATTGGAAACATCATCGACCGGCTCCGCTTCGGGTACGTCGTCGACTTCATCGACGTGCCCAACTTCCCGACGTTCAACGTCGCGGACAGTGCCATCACCATCGGCGTCATCTTGCTCGGCATCTATCTGCTGCGGGCTGAGCTGGCGGCGGTGCCGAAGAACCTGCCGCAGCGGCCGATCGAGGCCCGGCAGGTAGGCGCCCCGGGAAGCGACGAAGCTGGGTCCGGCTCCGCCCGGCCCCCGTCCGGCTGACTCCGTAGCCAGCCCTTTCCCTCCTCTGGCGTGCGCAGGTGCAGCGCGTGTTCTGCCTGCGCCGAGATGGGCGAGTTGCGGACCTGACCTTCCGGGTACGACGCGACGTGAGACGAGTGATAGGTTCGTGCGTGGGTGAAGCATTGATGGAGGATGCGGTCCGGATCGTATTGGATGTGGCGGCTGAGGAGGACGGAGAGCGACTCGACCGCTTGATTGCCGCCCGGGTGGCGGAGATCAGCCGCAGCTACGCGCAGTCACTGGTCAAGGCCGGGGACGTGTACGTCAACGGAGAGCCCGCCCGGCCGGCGCGCCGCATCCACGAGGGCGACACCATCGAGATTCTCCTCCCGCCGGTGCCCGAGCCGGACGATCTGACACCCGAGTACATCCCGGTGCCCGTCATCTATGAGGATGACGACGTCATCATCTTTGACAAGCCGGCGGGTTTGGTGACCCACCCGGCGCCGGGGCACGAGCACGGCACGCTCGTCAACGTCGTGAAGGCGCTGCGACCGGACGTCCCGCTCCTGATGGGCGGGAAGCGTCCGGGGATCGTGCACCGCCTGGACAAGGACACCTCGGGCCTCATCGTCGTGGCGAAGAACGAGGAGGCACGACGGTATCTTGTCCAGCAGTGGCAGCAACGCGATGTCGTCAAGCGCTACATCGCCCTCGTCCACGGCGTGATCCGCGAGAACGAAGGCACCATCGACGCGCCGATCAGCCGCGACCCGCGCAACCGCAAGCGGATGGCGGTCGTGCCTAACGGCCGCCCGGCCGTGACGCACTTCCGCGTGCTGGAGCGCTTCCGCGACGCCACCCTCCTCAACGTGCAGATCGAGACGGGGCGGACGCACCAGATCCGGGTGCATATGCTCTTCATCGGCCACCCGATCGTCGGCGATCAGACGTACGGCAAGCGCCCGTTCCGCATCCCCGTCGCCCGCCAGTTCCTCCACGCGAGCTACCTGAAGTTCAGCCTGCCCGAGAGCGGCCGGCCCATCGAGGTCGAGACGGCGCTTCCCGCCGACCTGCGGGAGGTACTCGATCGCCTGCGAGCCGAGGGATAGCGATGGACCTGGAGCGCGCGCGGGCGGATGCCCTGGCCATCTTCCGCACGGCGCTGCGCCGGGTCGACCCGGAGGCGCTGGTGCGGGACGCCCTGGCTCTCGACGGGGATACCGTCGTCGTCCGGGGCACCCCGTACCCCCTGGCTCCTGATGCCCGGCTGATCGTCGTGGCGATCGGGAAGGCGTCGGTCGGGATGGCGCGGGGCGCCGCGGCGGCGCTCGGCGCGCGAATCGACCGCGGGATCGCCGTGACGAAGGCGCTCCCCGGCGAAGAACTGCCGCCGGCCGTCGGCCCGATCGCGGTGGTGACCGGCAGCCACCCGGTGCCGGATGCGGCGAGCGTGGCGGCCGGGCGCCGGGTGCTGGAGACGGTGGCCGGGTTGGGGCCGGGCGACCTCGTGCTGGCACTCATCTCTGGAGGCGGATCGGCGCTGGTCGAAGCACCCGCCGAGGGGGTGACCCTCGAGGACATCGCGCGCACGACGGATCTCCTGCTCCGGGCGGGCGCGGACATCGAGACCCTCAACGCCGTGCGCCGACCCCTGAGCCGCATCAAAGGGGGCGGCCTGGCCGCGGCCATCGCCCCGGCGCGGGTGGTTAACCTGATCGTGTCGGACGTACTGGGCAATCCCCTGCCCGTGATCGCGAGCGGGCCGACCATCCCGGCTGATCCGGGGCTGGACGCGGTTGCCCTCGCGCGCGGGCTCGGCACCTGGGATAACCTGCCCGAGCCGGTCCGTCGCGCGTTGACCGACGCTCGGGGGCAGAGCGGCGGGAGCGGGGACAATGTCATCGAGACGATCATCCTGGCCGACGCCGCCACTGCGGCGGAGGCCGCGGCCGAGGGGGCGCGTAACCAGGGCTACCACGCCGCGGTGCTCGGCACCCGGTTCGCCGGCGAGGCTCGTGCGTTCGCGCGCTTCTGGGCAGAGCTGGCCCGCCACGCACGCGCCGGGGATGGCCTCCTGAAGCCACCTGCCTGCTTGATCGGTGCCGGCGAGATGACGGTGACGGTCCGCGGCAACGGGCGGGGTGGGCGCAATACCGAGATGGCGCTCGCGGCGGCCATGGCCATCGACGGGCTGCCCGGCGTGGTGATCGCCAGCCTCGCCACGGATGGCGATGATGGACTGTCCGGCGCGGCGGGCGGGATGGTCGACGGCACCACTGCCGCACGCATCCGCGGCGCCGGGCTCGATCCTGCCGCGCTCCTCGCCGCCAACGACAGTGCCCGCGCGCTGGCCGCCGCCGGCGGGCTGGTCCAGACCGGCGGTACCGGAACGAACGTCAACGACCTCTACCTGGCACTCCTTCCCGAATGACAACTCTGTAGGGATACGCGAGGGATACGCGCTCACGGCCCGTGGCATGCGGTCGTGATGATGTCCCAACCTGCTCCACCCGTGAGCACCACGGCTCCGTGGGTGCGCCAGGAACCGAGTGAGCATGTCCACCATGGATGGCAGCGGCTGGCTCATCGCCGACGCGGTGATCGTCGGCATCTTCCTGCTGTTGATCGGGATGGTGTGGCTGGCGTGCGCGCGCCGCGCCGGAGGCCGTCTCCCGCCAGGGGCCGATCTCGTCCCCGGCGCCCTGATCGGCTTGCTCCTCCTGGTATTCGCGCTGTTGATGCTTTGGTCCATGCCGGCGATGGGGTGATCAGTTCAGTCCGAGTCGCGGCCGAATTCCGTGCGGGATGGGCTGGTTGTGCTCCATGTGGGTGCGGACGTGGCGCTGCGTCACGGGCGGGTGACTACGTCTCACACCGAATTTGGGTGCAGATGTCATCCTGAGCGGAGCCGGCCGGCGCGGAGCGGCGGCCGGCGGAGCGAAGGATCTCGCGTCGGATCGGCCCCGCACCGGAGATCCTTCGCTGCGCCGGGGCGGCTGTCCGCCGCCCCGGCTCCGCTCAGGATGACACGGAAGAAAGGGATTACTCGCCCTTGGGATCAGGCGGACTGATACGCTGACCGCTGTGCTCCACCGACTGTGCGCGCAGTCTGCGCGTGCCTACTCCAACAGGCCGGTGGTGTCGATGGGTGGGCGCGGGAGCCAGCCGAGGCGCTGGAGGGCTTCCCGGCCGAGCAGGCCGAGCATCACCTTGTCGTCCTCGGAGGTGGCGTCGGGGTTGAACTCGAACCGGGCGCGCTCGAAGTACTGCACGGTGCGTCCGTTCTCCGTGAACTCCTCGCTGATGGGGAACCCGAAGATCGCAAGCCCGCCGTGTTTCTCCCAGAACTCTTTGAAGCCGTAGGCGATGGTGTGGCCCGTCTCGGGGAAGTAGCGACGATTGCCGCTGTTCTCCGTAGGCGGGACGGCCGGGAAGTCGCGGTCGGCCGTCAGGTCCGCGCCGAGGCGGGCCAGGGCGATGCGGGAATCTTCGGGCGCGTTGGGGTCGTACTCCATCTTCACCCGCTCGAAGTACTGGACGATGCGCTCCTGGCCCGTTGTGGGGTTAACCTCGGTGAACTCTTCGGTGAGGGGGTAGCCGAAGAGCGCCGGGCCGCCGTGCGCCTGCCAGTAGCTCTTGAACCCGGATGACATAAAGTGTTTCGTCTCCGAGACATACATGTTGTCGGGCGAGGGGACGGCGGGCGGATCGCGGGGATCGGTGGGAAGCCGCTCGACCAGCGCGAGCGCCTGTACCCGGCTGCGGCGCATATCGCTGCGACTGAACCAGGCGATCGCGCGCGACGAGACGGCCGGTGCGTACGCCTGTTGCGAGCGCGCCACGGCGAAGGTCTGGTCGTGGGCGATGTCGTAGGCGTAGATGTCGGGCAGGCCGGTGCGCCAGTCCTCCCAGGCCACGAGGTCGCCAGCCATGGTTCCCTGCATCACCATGTGGTCGGAGACGATGACCCGTTCCGCCCCACTGCCCAGATCGCGGACGACGAGGGAGGGCGGGCCGCCGCGGGCGGGCATGCGGCGGAAGAGGACGCGGCTCCCTGCCACCACCGGCTTAACCTCATCATCCGGAGTGTCGGTCAGTTGCTCCACGCGGCGGCTGCCGAGTTCAAAGCGGTACAGGTCCCAGTTCCCGTCGACGTACGCCTGCCAGACGATGGCCGCGCCGGAGACGGTCGGGTGGGCCTGGTTCACCGGGTCACGGGTGACCTCGAATCGCTCCCCGGTGGCGAGGTTCTTCCCGACGATGTCCCAGGAGCCGCCGCGTCGCTCACGCCAGACGACGACGTTGCCGGATACGGCCGGGTCTGCCACCTCGGCCGGCTGGTCGGTGACCGTGATGGTGGTGCGGGTGGTCAGGTCGATGCCCTCGATGGTGCGCCGGCCGGGTTCCTCCCCGGCAACCCAGATGATCAGCGAGCCACTGATGGCCGGCTGGGTCCGGTAGCCCGGGGCCTGGGCCACGCGGAACTCCCGCGCGTCGTCGAGGTCGTAGGCGAAGATGTCGGGCGTGCCGTCGCGGCTGTCCTGCCAGACGATGAGTGATCCATCGGCGACGAGGCCGCGCTGGTCGGCGCCGATCGCCGAGGTCATGGCGGGCTCGAGGCGGTAGGGAAGCTCAGCCGCGCGTGCCGGCGGGCCGGCTGCCGGGGCGAGTGCGGCGCAGATCGTCAACGTGGTCGTGAGCAGCAGTGCGGCAACGCGCCGGGTGGCGCGAAGTCCCTTCCCCATGCGCGGCAGTATAGCAAAGGGCCGTCAGGCGCTGTCTCAGGCGCGCGATGGTGCTATAGTCCGTACTTACGAACCATCCCGAATGGAACTGGGGGTCCACCCCTGAGCGGGCGCGGAAACGCGAGGAGGGCACCATGAACGCGGCGGAAGCCATCGTTCGAATGCTGGTGGAGACAGGTGTGCGCCACATCTTCGGCCTCCCGGGCGATACCAGCATGGACTTCTACGACGCGCTGTATCGGCACCGGGACGTACTGACCCACGTGCTGACCCGCGACGAGCGCTCTGCTGCCTTCATGGCCGACGCCTACGCACGTGTCAGCGGCCGCCTCGGGGTGGTCGAGAGCCCGAGCGGTGGCGGTGCGACCTATGTGCTCCCCGGCATCGCCGAGGCGCACGGATCCTCCTATCCGCTCCTGAGCCTGACCACCGACGTGCCGATCGCCGAGGAAGGGCGAGGCGTCCTGACCGAGCTGGATCAGGAGTCGCTCTTCCGCCCGGTGACCAAGTGGGCGACGCGCATCAAGACCTCGGGCAGCGCGCCGGAGGTGCTGCGCCGGGCGCTCCGCATGGCGACGTCGGGCCGGCCGGGCGCGGTGTCGGTGGTGATGCCGGCCGACGTGCTGCGCGGGCCGGTCGACGAGGAGACCGTCTATGGCCTGCCGGAGGCGCTGGAGGTGCCTAGCCAGCGGACACGGCCCGACCCTGAGGCGATCACGCGTGCCGCGGACCTGATCGCCCAGGCACGCCGGCCGGTGATCGTGGCCGGGGGTGGGGTGCGCATCTCGGGCGCGTGGGACGAGCTGACGGCTTTGGCCGAGGCCTGCAACATTCCGGTGGGCACCTCGATCAACGGCAAGGGGAGCGTGCCCGAGACGAGCCCGATCAGCCTGGGCGTGGTCGGCGGGAACGGCGCGCGGCCCTACGCCAACGAGATCCTGGCCGAGGCGGACCTCGCGATTTTCATCGGCACCCGCACCGATTCGGTCACGACGTTGAACTGGACGCTCCCGCGCCCCGGCGGGCCGAAGGTGATCCACATCGACGTCGACCCCTGGCAGCCGGGCAACAACTACCCGACGGTGCTCGGGATCGTTGCGGACGCGAAGCTGGCGCTGCGCGACCTGCGCGACGCGGTTGACCTGAAGGACCCGAAGATCGCCGAGCGCCGCGCGTGGCTGGACGAGATCGCCGCGCGCAAGGATGCGTATTTCGCCGACGCGGCGGTCAAGGCGGCGGCAACGTCCCGTCCCATCAAGCCGCAGCGGGTGTTCGCCGCGTTGCGCCGCCTGCTCGACCCGGAGACGGTGATCGTGGCCGATCCCGGGACGCCGACGCCGTTCCTGAGTGCCGAGTACCTCCTGGCGCAGTCCGGACGCTGGACGGTCGTCCCGCGCGCGCACGGCGGGCTGGGCTTCGCCATCCCGGCGGTGGTCGGGGCCTACTTCGCCGCGGCCGGGAAGCGCGTGGTCGGGTTGTGCGGCGATGGGAGTTTCGGCATGTCGTGCGGCGAGCTGGAGACGATCTCCCGCCTCGGGCTCCCGATCACGCTGATCCAGTTCAATAACGGCTCGTTCGGCTGGATCAAGGAGCTCCAGCACCTGTACCACGACGACCGCTTCCTGTCGGTCGACTTCAATCCGGTGGACTACGCGGCGATCGCGCGGGGCTTCGGCTTCCGCGCGGAGCAGGTGGTCGATCCGGAGGATGTCGAACCGGCCATCGCGCGGGCGCTGGACTCCGGGCAGCCGGCCTTCGTCGACATCGTGTCTGAGTCGCCGTTGACGGAGACGCCCCCGGTGGCGGCCTGGCTGGCGGCTAAGGCGGCGCGGCAGGTGGCGCGATGAGCACCCCAGGGCGCATTCCGCTCGTACTCGACGTCGACACCGGAGTCGACGACGCCATCGCGATCGCGCTGGCCTTGCGGCTGGGCGTCTTCGACCTGCTGGGCGTCACGACCGTGGCCGGCAACGTGGAGCTGGAGCGGACGACGGAGAACACCCGTCGCGTGCTGGCTTGGCTCGGGGCGGCCGACATCCCCGTCGCCCGGGGGATGAGCCGGCCGCTGGTGCGTCCGCTCCGCACAGCCGCCGCGTTCCACGGCGAGAACGGCCTCGGCGGCTTTGAGCCGCCGCCCTCTCCGGCTGACCCCTACCTGGAGCCGGCGCCTGCGTTCATGGTCCGCACCGCGCGGGAGCGCCCAGGGGAAGTGACGTTCGTCTGCGTCGGGCCGCTGACGAATCTGGCGGTGGCGCTCGGCCTGGAGCCGGATCTGCCGCGGCTGGTGCGGCGGGTGGTCATCATGGGCGGTGCGTACACCGTCCCGGGAAACTCGACGCCGGCTGCGGAGTTTAATATCTATGCAGATCCGGAGGCCGGCGATCTCGTCGCCCGAAGCGGCCTGCCGATCACGTTCATCGGCCTGGACGTGACTCATCAGGTGGTGCTGGAGCGGGCGGAGTGGGACGCGCTCGAGGCGGCGAGCGACCCGGCGGCGCGGCTCGTGCGCGAGGTGTGCGTCCACAGCTTTGCCGTCCGGGGCATCGAGCGCTTCCACCTCCACGACCCGCTGGCGGTCGCGGTGGCAGCGTTTCCGGAGCTGGTCGAGGTTCGGGAGTCGGGCGTCATGGTCGTGACAGGCCTCGGGGAGCGCGCCGGTGAGACGTTACTCGTTGACCGGCCGGGGCTGCCGCGCCACGCCGTCGCCCTCGGGGTGGACGTTGCCAGGTTCGGCGTGCTCTTCCGTTCGACGCTAGGGCTGGACGGCACGCCGGGTTGATAGAGCATCGGCCGGGGCGTGGGGCGGATCGGGGACTCCCGCGGTCTCGGCAGGCATTCAGGGTCGCGTTTTCGGTCGAGCAGGCGTGCAGGAGGGTACGCCAGTGGTAGACGAGCTTGGGTTGCAGGAGCGGATTCCTCTGCAGGACCTGGATCTCTTGAACCGGCTGAGCCAGTACTTTGACAGCCTGGACCAGCACCTGCGGGCCGGGCATGGCTGGTTCATCTTCAACGCGACCGGCGCGCGCGGCGCGCGTATCGCTTCCTTCATCGCGAACCGGCTGCGCGACTACATGCCGATGGCCACGGTCTACTTCGTGCCCTGGCGCGATTTCTCGCTGAACGCCTACATGGTCGCGGTCGAGCTGGAGAGCCTGCGCCCGCAGGAGGGTCAACTCGAAGGGAAGGCGAAGCAGGAATTCGACATCGCGACCCGCGTGTCGCGGGACGCCATGGTGCGGATGGTCGCCGCTGACCTCCTGATCGTCAGCGGGATGCGGCCGGCGCACCGCCACGAGGTGGTCTTCCTCGACGAGACGGTCGCCCGGCGCTATGACCAGCGGCTGTCGACGATCCTGCTGACGCCGTACCGCGCGGACGCGCTGGCGGAGGCGTACGAAGAGGTCGTGCCCCACTCGCCCTTCTGGGAACGGCTCTACAGCCGAATGTACGAGCGGAGCTTCATCGCGGCCTGAGCGGTACTCCGGAGTCTCAGTCACGTCGGACCTCCTCGGGCAGGTTGTACCACCGTTTGCGCTCGCCAATCGCTGCGCGCAGCTTCCAGCCACGGCTCTTGGGGGCCGCCTCGACGGCTTCCCATAACTGGTCGAGGCGGCTGGCCGCCTGTTTCCACATCGTGCCGCCCGGGTCGTCGCGCGCGAGAACTGCGCGGACGCGCGCGGCGGTTTCCTTGCTAGTGCGGTAGAAGCCCCAATCGGTGGAAAGGACGTCGACCACCCGATCGAGGTTGATACCGTCATCATCGGAGTGGGCCAGCGGGTGGTCTTCAAGTAAGGCGATAAGGTCCATGACGTCCTTATCGTTCAGTTCTACGATCTGGAACTTGCTGAGCAGCAGGTCGGCCAGGGGGATCGTTCGCTGGTCTGCGTCGAGCCGTTCTCTCAGATCGAGTGAGTGGCACATCCGCAGCACGTCGATGAACACGTCGACCTGTCGTTCCGCCTTCGGATCCCAGAAGAGCAGGCGCTCCCGGGCGTGGAGCGTGTTAAATGCCTTGTCCGCTTCGTAGCCCAGGTCGGCGAAGAGGGCTTGCGTCTGGCGGCTGACATTGGCGCGCGTGACCAGGTCGATATCGTGGTACTCCCGCTGCAACGACCGATGGGCGGCGCTCGGGCAGCGAAGGGCGACGGCAACGCCGCCGAGGACACGCAGAGGCAAGCCTGCCTCGTCGGCAGCCGCTAGGATGCGCTCAGCCTCCTGCACAACATTCGCGAGTGGGTGACCCATGGGCCCGGCTCCATGTCCCTGCGCCGCTCCGGTCGGCACCGTCAATGGCGCGCCAGGAGGGCGGTTGACAAGCACCGCGTTTGCCACTATGATCCGTTGGTATAGACCATAGTCCATTTGTATACCACGCCCGAGTGGACGTCAACCGGCACAGGTTAACTCCACCCGGCGATGCGGCGGCCGGACTACCGGCAGCCGACGGAGGTTTGGGTTCATGCGGCTGCGCGCTTCCCACCCCTACTATGCGCAGATCCGGCAGTACTTCATCGACCGCATCGACGCCGGCGAGTTGCGCCCAGGTGATCGCATTGCCTCTGAGCGGGCGCTGGCGGAGCAGTTCGGTGTGAGCCGGATGACCGTGCGGCATGCGCTGAACCAACTCGTGCGTGAAGGCAGGCTCCAGCGCAACGGCACGCAGGGGACGTATGTCGCACAGCCAAAGTTCGAACATAACGCCGCCGTCCTGGCCGGCTTTACCGATGCGATGCGTGCCCACGGAATCACACCGGGCGCCACCGTGCTACGTGCCGAGTTGATCCAGGCCAATCAGCGGGTTGCGCGTGAGCTGCAGCTATCGGCTGGTGATCCGGTCTACTACGTGTTCCGGCTCCGCTCCGCCAACGGTGAGCCGCGGGCTCTCGAGCACTCATACTTCCCCGCTAGCCGCTGCCCCGGTATCGAAACGTACGACCTCGAACGATACTCGATCTACCACCTGCTCCGTGATGTCTATGGGATCCAGTTGAGCCGCGCACGTCAGGCGCTCGAGCCGACGATCGCTGACGATGAGGAAGCTACTCTGCTCGGGATCGACCCCGGTGCGCCCCTACTTCTGATCGAGCGCACGGCCTACGACACTGGTGACGAGCCCGTTGAGTTCGCACGCGACCTCTACCGAGGCGATCGAACGCGCTTCGTTGCGGAGACATCTCTGGTGGTGATGGAGGACGAGCCATGAGGCGGACGGCCGAGGTCGCGATTATCGGTGGTGGGATCGTCGGTTGTGCTATCGCGTACTCCCTCACCCGCCGGGGCGTTAGGTGCGTGCTGCTCGAGCGAAACCTCGATGTCGGTGAGGGGACGAGCAAAGCCAATAGCGGGATCGTGCACACTGGTTTCGACGCCAAGCCTGAAACCCTCGAGGCGCGGCTGCTGGCGGACGCGCGAAGCCTCTGGCAGGTGGTTGCAGAGGAGTTGCGCGTGCCGCTGATCCCCAGTGGTGCCGTGATGGTCGCCCGAGACGAGGCCGAGTTCGAGCGGATCCGAGGGCCGATCACGGCCACCGCCGCCGCTAACGAGGTCGCGGTCGAGGTGGTGGACCGAGCGACGCTGCTTGAGTCATGGCCGTTTGTCACACCGCACGCGGCTGGTGGCCTGGTCGTTCCAGGAGAAAGCCTGGTTGACCCGTTTTGGGCTACGCGCGCCTATGCCGAGGCGGCGGTTTTGGGAGGGGCCGAGCTCATCCTGGGAGCGACGGTGGTGGGCATCGAGATCAGGCCGCACGACGTTCGTCTCGCCCTGTGCCAGGGAGACATTGTCTCCGCAGACATCGTGATCAACGCGGCTGGGCTGTGGGCGGATGAGGTCGCGCGGCTCGCGGGCGACGACTCGCTGAGCCTGACTCCACGCAAGGGACAGTTCATTCTCGCCGAGGACGATCTTGGGATCGGTTCGATCATGTTACCCGTGCCCACGCCGACGAGCAAGGGGATCCTCGTCTCGCCGCTCGCGATCGGGGGACTCTTGATGGGTCCGACCGCGGAGGACGTATCCAGGAAGGACGACCTGGCAACCACCGCTGATGGGCTCGCCGCCGTCCGGCGCGGTGCAGCCTCACTGGTCCCGGCGGTGGCGACCGTTGCGAGCGTCCGGCAGTTCGCTGGCCTGCGAGCGGTAAACCCTGCGGGGGACTACATCATCCGGCGATCGACTGTCTCGGATCGTCTGATCCACGTCGCGGGCATCCGCTCCACCGGCGTATCTGCATCGCCTGCTATTGGCGAGTACGTAGCTGATCTGGTCACGGCGCACGGCGACCAAACAGTGCGCGAGCCGGAGCCGGATGCGGCGCCGGAGTTCGAGGTAACAGGTAGCGCTGAAGTTGTCTGCCTGTGTCGTGGCGTGACCGTGGCCGAGGTCGAGCGGGCACTCCGCGGGCCGATTCCAGCGCGGACCCTCGACGCGGTCAAACGGCGCACTGGAGCGATGCTCGGTGAATGTCAAGGCAACGAATGCGCCGTGGCCATTGCACGACTCATCGCCGAGAGCCAGTCAGTCCCGCTGAAAGCCGTCGAGCGCGGGCCGATCGGTTCTTCCCTTGGTGTGCCGCGGGAGGTGCGGTGATGGTCCGCGTAGCGCTCGCGATCGTGGGGTACGGGCGAGCCGGGCTGGCGGCCGCACAGGCGGCAGCGGTGAGTGGTGCGCGCGATCTGCTCGTGGTGGAACGAAGGTCAGTCGCGACCGTGACGGACTACCCGGTGCGGGATCGCGTTACCGCCGTGGGGCTCCTCGCGGGGGTCTCGGGGCGGCCACATACCTTGGTGCTGAGTTCATCCACCGGGGTCGAGCGGGTTCAGGCGGACCGCGTCGTGATCGCCACCGGCGCTCATGAAGCACCGCGTGAAGCCCTCATGATCCCCGGGACTCGCCCGGCCGGGGTGATGACGCCTGCCTTGGCGTTCGATCTCCTGGACGCAGGTCTGCTCCCTGGCTCGCGGGTGGTTCTCTTCGGCGCGGGCCGACGGCTCGAGACGTTGAGCGATTGCCTGATCCAGTCCGGCGCCCGCGTCGTCGCCTGGGTCGACCCCTGGAGGGAGACTGCGGACGGGGATCGGTTGCCTGGACATGTCACCGAGATCGCCGGCTGGCCGCGTGTCGAACGCATTCGCCTCAACACACTCGACGAGGAGACCTGGGTCGACGCTGACGCGTTGGTGTGTTCCACGGCCCTTCTGCCGGCCGTGCACTTAGCCAAGGGCAGCGGCATGCAGATCGACCCCGGGACCCGGGGGCCGGTCGTGGATCAATGGGGCCGTACCTCCATTCCCGGGGTGTACGCAGCTGGGACGTGTATCGCCCCGCTGTTGGATCACGACCTGTCCGCCTTCCTCGGCACGACTGTCGGCATGGCGGCCGCCGGGCAGGCTGGGAACACAGGCCGATCGGTCCAGGTTCGTGCGGAAGGCGTCTCATGGGTCGCACCACAGCGTGTGGATCCGGACAGTGAGGAGCCCACGTGGATCTGCGTCGGTGGGGCAGCGCCTCCCGCCTTCTTCTTAGGAAACGAGCCGGTGGAGCCGCTCGAGCTCGACCGGGTAGCTGGTGGTTGGGTGGCACGTTTGAGCCTGTCTCATGCCCGCGACAATCAGGTCAGCGCGCTGCACGTGACAGCCGCGGAGGTGCCCGATGCGCGTTGAGCGGACGTTCACTGTTCCGGCTTCGAGAATGACTGTGTGGGAATCCTTGCTGGATCCGGATGTCTTGGGCATGTGCATCCCCGGCGCCTCCGCCGTTCGCAAGCATGACGATCGGCACTACGAAGTGGACGTCGACCTCAAGCTGTCATTTATGCGCCTGACATTTCTGGTCGAAGGGTGGATCCGCGATGTGACCGCCGGGGAGTGCCTGACAGCGGATCTGGTCGGGCAGCCGCGCGGGTTCGCCGGGGCGTTCCAGGCGGAGACGACGGTGCGCCTGGCTCCCGCCGAGGGAGGCGGCACCTGCGTGCATGTCGTCGCGGATGCCAGCGTTGCGGGACGCCTCAGTTCGTTGGGAGAGCCGCTCCTCCGGGGAACCGCCGAATCCCTCGCTGATCAGTTCGCCGCCAACCTGGCCGCTCGCCTTGCGGCGCGTTCAGATGTGGGAGGATCGGGATGAGCCGGTACATCCTGGGGATCGATCAGGGGACGACGCTGACGACCGCGTTGGTCCTGGATGAGGCCGGTCGGCGAGTGGCTGTCAACTCGGCTCCCGTCCCGGTGCAGTTCCCTGAACCCGGACGGGTTGAGCAACCGCCCGAGGCTATTGTCCGCTCGGTCATCGAGGCCGCAACGCCGCTCGTCGAGCGGTATCCCATCAGCGCCGTCGGCCTTGACAACCAAGGAGAAACCTTCCTGCTCTGGGATCGGGCGAGCGGCGAGCCGCTGACGCCGGCAGTGGTCTGGCAGGACAAGCGAGGACTCGACCAGTGTCAGTCGCTGGAGCAGGCAGGCTACCTGCCCATGGTGCGGCAGAAGACCGGCCTTCGGCTCGATCCGTACTTCTCCGCGAGCAAGCTGAGTTGGTTCCTGGAGCGGGACATAACCCTGCGCGAGCGAGCAGCTGCCGGAGAGGTCTGCTTCGGCACGACGGACACCTGGGTTCTCTGGAACCTTGCCGGGCGGGTTCACATCACTGATCCGTCAACCGCCGCCCGGACCCTCCTGTACAACATTCATGACCTGCGTTGGGATGAGGAGCTGCTTCGACTCTTCGATATCCCTGTAGCCATCTTGCCTGATGTGGTCGGCTCGACCGGTGAGCTCGCGGAACTGCGGCTGCCCGGCGCTCCGCCTATTCCCGTCACATCCATGCTTTGCGACCAGCCCGCGGCCCTCTTTGGCCAGGGCTGTCTGAACGCCGGCCAGGCGAAATGCTCACTCGGCACCGGCGCCTTCGTCCTCATGAATATCGGCCAGCGGGCGGCAGAATCCGCGCATTCGCTCCTCTCGACGGTCGCGTGGCGGGTTGGTGATCGGACCGACTACGCACTGGATGGGGGGATCTTCGTGGCGGGGGCAGCCGTACAGTGGTTGCGAGACGGTTTGGGCATCGTGGAGCGCGTGGAGGATTCGGCCGAGCTCGCGCTCGCAGCAAAGCCGGACGCAACGGTCTTCGTGCCGTCGCTCGCCGGGCTCGCTGCGCCGCACTGGCTGCCGGAGGCGGGCGGCGTCTTTCTAGGTCTCAGTCGTGGGACCGGCCGCGCGGAGTTGTGTCGTGCGGTCCTCGACGGTGTGGCGCTCCGCATCGTCGACGTTGTCCGTGCGATGGAGGCCGACTCAGGTCAATCGCTGCCGTCGCTCCGCGTCGATGGTGGGCCAAGCACGAACCGCTACCTCATGCAGCGATTGGCAGACCTCCTGGGTATCCCGGTCGCAGTGGCAAGCGAGCCCGAATCCACCGCGCTGGGAGTTGGCTGGTTGGCGGAGCATGCCGCCTTCGGTACGCCGCTGGATACCATCGCTGCCCGCTGGAGCAGCGGAGCCCTCTACGAACCCCGGATGGTTGCGACGGAGCGGGATGTCGTCTTGGAGCGTTGGGAGCGCGCGCTCGGAGCGCTCCGGTACTACCACGGAGTGGAGGAATCGTATTCGTAGCTGACGAAGAGGAGGTGGGCTACGAGGGGGGCAAGGATCCAGCTTAGAGCGCGGATCTGCCTGGTTCGGTTTCGTCGTCACTTGCTTCGGCACAACGATTGGGGGGAGACCATGGCGTCCCACGGAACTGTCTCATCGCCCCAGGCTTTTCCAGAAGCGGCTGATGCACCACGTCTGTTCGTCCGCCGGTCGTCTGGGTTGATCCGAGCCATCGGCGTGTTCGGAGCGGTCGTCTTCGGTGTCCACTGTATCTCGTTGTCCTCGTCCGGCATCATCACCTTCCAATGGGTGCCATCCCTGTGGCCGGGGGCCAGCCTGATTGGCATCATCACGGTGGCGATGCTCTTCGGGCTGATGCATGCGTACACGTATGCTCAAATCGGGGCAGCGGCACCACGGTCCGGTGCGGACTATGCGTTGGGGAGCCGCACGCTGCACCCAATCCCGGCATTCGCCGCCAGTTTCACGCTCGTCATCTTCTCCGGCTTGGTAGCTGGGTCGCTGGTAGCCTGGATCCCGACTGTGGTCTTGCCCGCCCTGTTCCAAGCCGCGGGAGCCCTGTATGGCTCAACGACGGCGACCGATCTCGCGGCATGGTGCCAGAGCCCTTGGGGTGTATTTATCATCGGCACGATCGGTGTCGCTATCACCTACGCGTCGCTTCTCCTGCCCACCCGCCGGGTCGTTCAGATCCTCGGCATCGGCTTTTTCCTCGGCCTCGCCGCCTGGGCCCTGATCCTCTTCGCTTTTGCCACCGGTGATCCAGAGACGTTCTCTACCAACTGGGATCGTTTCGTCGGAGAGGGCAACTTCGACGGCGTCATCGCTGCGGCGCAGGCTGCGGGGATGGGTGAAGCCACATCGAGCTTCTGGACGGCGACACTGGCCGGTCTCATCATGGGCTTTTGGGTCTTCTACGGGTACTACATCCCGACGTTCTTCGCCGGGGAATTGAAGCAGGCGCCGCGAACCCTGCTAGCCGGTGGCTGGGGCTCGCTCTTGGTCACATGGGGGATCTTCACGCTCGGCGCCCTGCTCCTGTATCGCTCCGTGTCGCGCGAATGGCTTTCGGCCGAGGGGTACCTCGCCTCCCAGTCCGACTATCCAGCCTTCCCGTTCGTCAATTTCTACGCCTCGGTCTTGCAGCCGAACATCATCGTCTTCCTCGTGATCGCCGTTGGGTTCGTCTACACCTTGATCAACCTGGCCCAGACATACTTCTTCTACTGCAGCCGCATCATGTTCGCGTGGGCCTTCGACCGGGTCGTCCCTGAGCGCATCGCCTACGTCAGCCCCCGCACCGGGAGCCCCGTCGTGGCGGTCACGCTCATCGCCATCCTCGCCTGGATCGGGGTAATTCTGAGTGCGCTGGAATCGACCCTCTTCGTGCAACTCAACTTCGTCTTCTTCGCAGTCGTGACGATGCTCGTCCCGGTCACTGCGGCAATCGTCTACCCCTACCGTCGTCGGGAGCTGTGGGAGGCGGGCCCGGCGCTGATCCGGCAGCGGATCTTTGGCATCCCGACAATGACGCTCGTCGGCATTGGCACGCTCCTTTACCTCCTGTGGTTGATCCTGAGCGTGTTCCTCTTCCCGGCGGTAGGCTTCGAGAACGTCTGGGCCTCTTTGGCGATCCTGGCGGCGATGGTGCTAGGGGGCGTCGGCATCTTCCTCTGCTCCTGGATCTACCGCAAGCGGGTTGAAGGCATCGACATCATGGACACGTTCCGATACATCCCACCGGAATAGAGCGCTCGCTCGATCGCTCCCGGCACCCCACGGGGTGCCGGGAGCAGCGAGAGAGGATCGGCAGAATCATGCTGGGATGGCTTAGACGGAGAAAAGATCCCGTCCCGGTTACCAAACTGTTGTTTGCTACCGACCTCCACGGGTCCACCGCCTGCCTGCGCAAGGTCGTCGCCGCAGCCAAGCGGCACGAGGTCGACTATGTCATCTTGGGGGGCGACCTAACCGGGAAGGCGATGGTGCCGGTGATCCGGGAGGGCAACGGGCGATATCATGCGTACCTCTTCGGGAGCCGGCACGAGGCGGAAACCAAGGAGGGGCTGGCCAAGCTGACCGATCTCATCGCCAGCGTCGGCCACTACAGCCACGTCTGTAACGCGGCGGAGGCGCGCGAGCTAGAGAGCGATCCGGCACGGCTCGACGCTGTTTTCGCTGAGAAGATGCGGGAGCGCCTGATCGCGTGGCTGGAATATCTCGAAGCCGGGCTGGCGCCAGCCGGGATCGGGTGCTACATCATCGCCGGGAACGACGATGTACGGGAGTTAGACACGATCCTGAACGCGTCACCGTTTGTGGTTAATGTCGACGGCAAGGTGGTGCCGCTAGGTGATCACCACGAGTTGGTGGGGCTGGGCGACTCGGTGATCACACCCTGGGCATGCCCCCGGGACGTGGACGAAGACACGCTTGCAAGGCGCATCGACAAGTTGATGGCTGAGGTCCAGTGCCCGGAGCGTGCGGTGCTGAACTTCCACTGTCCGCCCTACAACACCAAGCTGGATCAGGTGCCCAAGCTCAATGAGCGTCTCGAGATCGAACACGAGGGTGGACAGGTGGTCATGACGTCCGCCGGGAGCAAGGCGGTTCGCGAGGCGATCGAGCGGTACCAGCCGGTGCTCAGCCTCCACGGCCATGTCCACGAGGGGCGCGGCGTGCATCGGCTGGGGAGAACTGTGGCAATCAACCCCGGTAGCGAGTATGCGGAGGGAATCCTGCGTTCGGCATTGATCAACCTTGAGCCTGACCGCGTGAAGGGCTACCTGTTGCTGTCGGGCTAATCGACCGACGGGGCAGACGGTCAGTTGGTTCGGGAGAGGGAGTGGTCGGCCAGGACCTCGAGCATGTCGCGCCCTTCGCCGGCTGGGATGACGCGGAGTTCTTCCTTGGCGTTGCGGACATACTCCGCGGCGATCTCCAGGGCATGCTCCAGCGCCCCGGACTCGCGGATTACCGCGGTGGCGGTGGCGTAGTCCTCGTCGGTCGCGTCGTGGCCGCCGACCACGCGCCGGACGAGTTCGGCGTGGCGCCCGTTGCCCCGGTTGAGCTGGAAGAAGAGCATGGTCGGCAGAGTGATGGTGCCCTGCCGCAGGTCGAGCCCAGCCGGCTTGCCGATCTGGTCGGTTGACTCGCGCAGGTCGAGCACATCGTCGACGATCTGGAAGGCCATGCCGAGATGCCCGCCGAAGCGGCGCAGCGCGTCGATCTGCTCGTCGTTGGCCTCGCCCAGGATGGCGCCCATCTCGGCCGAGCCGGCGAAGAGTGAGGCGGTCTTGCCGAAGATCCGCTTGCGGTAGTCGTCGATGCTCTGCTGGAGCTCGCGGGCGGTGAAGATCTCGCGGAGCTGCCCGTCGCAGATGTGGGCCAGGCTGGAGGCGAAGACCTGTACGACGCGCGGGTTCTGAGTGGCTGCTGCCATCATGGCCGACCGCGCGAAAACATAGTCGCCGAGCAGGATGACCGTCTCGGTGTTGAAGAGCGAGTTGAGCGTCGGCCGCCCACGCCGGAGCATTGCCTTATCGACGGTGTCGTCGTGGATCAGCGAGGCAGTGTGGAGCAACTCCACGCCGACCGCGGCCGGGAGGAGCCGCTCAAAGACGTAGTTGAACGGACGTGCGGCGAGCAGAAGGAGCAGCGGGCGCAGGCGCTTCCCGCCAGCTTCGATCAGACCCTGAAGGATCTCGCCGACGAAAGGGAAATCAACGCGTACTTCCTCACGGAGCCGGTCTTCTACCCGAGCCACATCGGCCCGCATGACCGACAACACATCGGAGAGATCCAACGGTCGCCAACCTATCACTGGTCACGAGCGCGCGGGCCCCTCCCCCTCAACCGGCCCGCACCTTCGGCGGATTATACGGGTCGGCCACACGTCGGGTCAATCATTGTCGCCGGCGGAACGCCAGGTCACGGCTAGCGCGGGGAGGCGAGTATGGCATACTGTGCCAGCACCGCATGAGGAACACGTCATGCGGCCCGTTGTTGCGGACGGAGATGCAAACCGCTCGCCCGTTGCGGCGCCATCGTCAGGCGATGAGGGGGACGCGCGTCGGAGAGCGCGGCGCCGCGCGACGGGCCCGACCGGAAGGGGGACGGCAAGCATTGCCTCGGCGGCGACGACGACGATGGGATCGAGTCAGTTGGTGGTACAGTCTGATCCTGGTCGTGCCACTGGTCGGGTTCTCGAGCGTCTTCGCCTACCAGCACTTCATCCAGGGACGTGGGTACACCGTCTCGGTCGTGGACGCCTACACCGACGAGCCGGTGGCGGACGCGCGCGTCATCTTTGGAACCTCCGAGACCCAAACGGATAAGCGTGGCCGCTTCCGCGTGCCGGACGATGCCGTCGAGATCCGCATTGAGAAGGACGGCTACGACCCGCAGGCACTCGCACTCCCCCTTGCCGGTAACGACATCCGCGTCGCGCTACGCCCGAACGTGGTTCGAGGGGTGATCCGGTTGGCCGGGGATGATCGGCCGCTCTCCGGCATCACGGTCGAGGCGCACGCGCCGCCGGGCACGGTCGTCGCGTCGACCACCACCGGCGAGGACGGCAGTTTCGTCCTGCGGGACGTGCCCGAGGGCGCCTCGCTCGTCGTCACCTCCGCGGACTACAGCGATGTCACCATGGAGATCGGGCGGCGGACCACCTTCGAGCTGGCGCTGCGACCCGATGTCCTCACTGGTCGTGTCACGGACGATGAGGGGCAGCCGATCCCGGGCGCGCGGGTTGCGATTGGCACCGCGCAGACGACAACGGGGGACGACGGCCAGTTCCGTCTGGAGGGTGCCCCCGAGTCGGGCGACGTGGTCGTCAAGGCGCCGGGTTACCGAGCGGCGAAGGTGCCACTGAATCCCAGCATGCGGATCGATGCGCAGCTTCAGCCGTTCCAGGCGAAGGCGATCTATGTCCCCGCCGAGGTGGCGGCCGACCCGACGCAATTTCAGCAGAAGATCGACCTGGTCCGGCGCACCGAGTTGAACGCGATGGTGGTGGACTTGAAGGACAGCTCCGGCTCGGTCTACTACGACACGCAGGTATCACTGGCCCATGAGATCGGGGCTGTCCAGCCGATCCTCGACCCGAAGGCCGTCGTCGAGGCGCTCCATGCGAACAACATCTATGCCATCGCACGCATCGTCGTCTTTGAGGATCCGATCCTGGCCGAGCAGCGGCCGGATTGGGCAATCCACAGCCCGGATGGTGGGCTGTGGCGCACCTGGAACGGGCTGGCGTGGGTCAACGCGCACCGCAAGGAAGTGTGGGATTACGACACCGCGCTGGCACTGGAGGCGGCGCAGCTCGGGTTCGATGAGATCCAGCTCGACTACATCCGCTTCCCGAGCGACGGGCCGCTCGATGAGGCCGAGTATGGGGTGGAGCACAACACCGAGGCGCGCATTGCCGCGATCCGGGACTTCCTTACTCAGGTGCGCGATGCACTGGCGCCGACGCCCGCATACTTCGCGGTCGATGTGTTCGGCCTCACGTTCTGGGAGCTGAGCGACGGCGGCATCGGGCAGAACCTGGAGGCGATCGTGCCGCAGGTCGATTACATCTGCCCCATGGTCTACCCGTCGCACTTCTACGAAGGCTCGATGGGCTTCGACATTCCGAATGACCATCCGTACGAAGTGATCCTGTGGAGTCTGGAAAACGGTGCCGAGCGCGTGCCGGATGAGGCTCGCAAGTTCCGGCCGTGGCTGCAAGACTTCTCCTACGGGCCCGGGATTGAGTACGGCGACAACGAGGTGCGAGCGCAGATCCGGGCCTCGGAAGAGTTCGGCAGTTCCGGCTGGATGCTCTGGAACGCTGCCAGCGAGTACCACGAGGGCGGGCTGCGGAAGTCGTAGTCGGCGGCTCGCTGCCGCGCCCTCGATACAGGCACGGAGGAGTTCGTCGTGGTTCGACCCAGCACGCCATCGGCCGACGCCACGCCCGCAGTCGCCTCGCGGCTAGGGGCACTGGTCGAGGCCATGCGGCCGAAGCAGTGGACGAAGAACGCGGTGGTCTTCGCGGCGCTGGTCTTTGACGGGCGACTATTCGAAGCCGACAAATTCGCCCTCGTCGCGCTGGCCGCGGTCCTCTTCTGCTTGACCAGCAGCGCCGTCTATCTCTTCAACGACCTGCTCGACGCTGAGGCCGATCGCCATCATCCGCTCAAGCGGAAGCGACCGATCGCGTCCGGGCGACTCAGCCCCGGCCTGGCCAAGTTGGCGATTGCGGTGATCGCGCTGGTGGTGCTCCCGGTCGCGGCGCTGATCACTCCGCTCTTCGCCGGGATCTTGCTGCTCTACGCCGTCCTGATGCTGGCCTACACCTTCGTGCTGAAGCACTGGGTGATCATCGACGTCTTCGTGATCGCCGGCGGCTTCGTGCTGCGTGCCGCTGCCGGGGCCGTGGTGATCGATGTGCCGATCTCGCCGTGGCTCTACGTCTGCACGGTCCTGCTGTCACTCTTCATCGGCTTTGCCAAGCGGCGGCATGAGCTGGTGCTGCTGGACGACAGCGCCGGGGCGCACCGCAAAATCCTGGATGACTACTCGCCGAAGCTGCTGGACGACCTGATCGCCGTCGTCTCGGCCGCGACCATCATGGCGTACTCGCTCTACACCTTCTCGGCGCCCAACCTGCCGGACAACCACGCGATGATGTTGACCATCCCGTTCGTGATCTACGGGATCTTCCGCTATCTCTTCCTGGTGCATCAGAAGAACAGCGGCGGGGCGCCGGAGCAGGTGCTGCTCGACGACATGCCGCTGCTGCTGAGCATCGTCCTCTGGGGCATCACCACCACCCTCATCCTGTATCAACCCTGGAATTGATATGGTCTAAGTCAACTTCCCTATTCGCTTTGTTGCAGGACTCCTTCGTCCGTGTTATACTCGGGTGAATCCGGAAGCGGTCGCTCGTCCGGCGTCCGGCCCGCGTGAACTCGGTTCCTGCCCCACTGGGGCGCGCCAGAGCGCGGGGGGCGGCCGAGGTATGGACTCGTGTTTGCGATGACATCAGCGGGGATCCAGTCGGAGTAGAGGACGGGCACTCATGTTGATCGTGCGTAGGCATGGTACCCGGGGCACGGAGCGGATCCAGCAGGAGATGGAAGAGGTCTTCCGCTCCCTAGTGATCAGCAGCCGCCCGTTGTCCCGCTCCCACGTCGGCGTCTGGCGACCGCCAGTTGAGGTGTACGAGTGCGACACCGCGCTGGTGGTCACGGTCGAGATCGCGGGCGTGCGCGAGGATGAGCTGCAGGTGGTCGTGGACGACACCGTCCTCCACATCACCGGGACGCGCCCGAACGTGGCGCCGCATCCCAAGCGCACCTACCACGAGATGGGGATTGCCTACGGACCTTTCGAGGCAGAGGTCTTCCTGCCGTTTCCGGTTGTGCTCGACGAAGTCGAAGCGGTCTATGAGAACGGGTTCTTGCGGGTGACCTTGCCTCGGGCGCAGGCGACACGCATCGTGCCGCGAGCCGGCGAGCCTGCGACTGACGGAGAGAGGTAACGCTGAATGGTCGAACGATTCCGAGACGAACAGGCATACGACCCGGTCGACGAGGTGCCTGAGGAGGAGCAGACCGAGGAGCAGTCGACGACCCAGGTGCTGCCCATCCTCCCGCTGCGGGGCACGGTGGTCTTCCCGCTGACGCTCGTCCCTCTGGCGGCCGGCCAGCCACGGTCGCTCCGCCTGATCGACGACGTCGTCTCGGGCGACCGCATCGTCGGCATGGTTTTGCAGAAGGATCCTGAGCAGGAGGGCGCCGGTCCCGGCGAGACCTATGAGATCGGGACCATCGCCAGCATCCACCAGATGATGCGCGTGCCCGACGGGACCGTCCGCCTGGCGGTCCAGGGGCAGCGCCGGATGCGGATCGTCGAGTGGCTCGGCGAGGAGCCGTACCTGACCGCCCGGGTCGAGGAGATCCCGGAGGAGGTCGAGGATACGGTGGAGATCAAGGCGCTGGTGCGCAACTCTCAGGAGTTGTTCCAGCGGCTGGTCTCGCTGGTCTCCAACCTCCCGGAGGAGCTCGTTACGGCGGCGTTGAACGTCGATGATCCGCTGCACCTGGTCTACCTGATCGCGAGCAACCTGCGGATGGAGGCCGAGGAGCGGCAGGCGCTGCTCGAGCTCGATAGCGTCCGCGCCAAGCTCCAGCGGCTGAACGCCTTCATGAGCAAGGAGCTGGACCTGCTTGAGCTGGGCAAGAAGATCCAGAGCGAGGTCCAGGAAGAGGTCGGCAAGACCCAGCGCGAGTACTACCTGCGCGAGCAGCTCAAGGCGATCCAGCGGGAGCTGGGTGAGACCAACGAGCAGGAAGCCGAGATCAACGAGCTGCGGGCCAAGATCGACGAGGCCGGCATGCCCGAGGAGGCCGAGCGCGAGGCGCGGCGCGAGCTGGACCGCCTGTCCAAGCTGCCGCCGGCCGCGGCCGAGTACGGGGTGATCCGGACCTACCTCGACTGGCTCACCGCCCTGCCGTGGAACAAGAGCTCCGAAGAGGGGATCGACGTCGCCAAGGCGCGCCAGATCCTCGACGAGGACCACTACGATCTGGAGAAGATCAAGGAGCGGATCCTCGAGTACCTGGCGGTGCGGCGCCTGCGCCAGGAGCGGGCGGTCGACGCCGACGAGGACGCGCGTGAGCCGATCCTGTGCTTCGTCGGCCCGCCGGGTGTGGGTAAGACGAGCCTCGCCCAGTCGATCGCGCGGGCGCTCGGCCGGCAGTTCACCCGGATGTCGCTCGGTGGCGTGCGCGACGAGGCTGAGATCCGCGGCCACCGGCGGACCTACATCGGGGCCATGCCGGGGCGCATCATCCAGGCGATCCGCCGCGCAGGAACCAACGACCCGGTCTTCGTCCTGGACGAGATCGATAAGCTCGGGGCTGACTGGCGCGGTGATCCCTCGTCGGCGCTGCTCGAGGTGCTGGACCCGGAGCAGAACCACTCGTTCCGGGACCACTACCTGGACGTGCCCTTCGACCTGTCGAAGGTCATGTTCATCGCCACGGCGAACATGCTGGATACCATCCCGGCGCCGCTGCGCGACCGGATGGAGATCCTGCAGCTCTCCGGGTACACCGACGAGGAGAAGCTGAACATCGCGCGGAAGTACCTGGTGCCCAAGCAGCTCAAGCGCCACGCGCTGTCGGCGGACGAGGTGTCCTTCTCCGATGAGGCGTTGCTGGAGATCATCCAGCACTACACCCGCGAGGCGGGCGTCCGGAACCTGGAGCGCGAGATCGCGAGCGTGGCGCGGAAGGTGGCCACGCGGCTGGCCGAGGGCCAGGAGATCCCGTCCACCATCGAGGCGGAGCACATCCGGGAGTTCCTGGGCAAGCGCCGGTTCTTCTACGAGGAGCTGAGCGAGCGCACGTCGGTGCCGGGTGTGGCGATCGGGGTCGGCGTGACGCCGGTCGGTGGCGACATCATGTTCATCGAGGCATCCCGGATGCCGGGCCGCGGCAACCTGACGATCACCGGTCAGCTCGGCGACGTCATGAAGGAGTCGTCGCAGGCGGCGCTTAGCCTGGTGCGGGCGCGGGCCAGCGACTTCGGGATCGATCCGGACTTCTTCAAGGAGAGCGATCTGCATGTCCACGTGCCGGCGGGCGCGATCCCCAAGGACGGGCCGTCGGCAGGCGTGGCGATGACGGTCGCGCTCGTCTCGCTCCTGACCGGAATCCCGGTGCGGGACGAGGTGGCGATGACGGGTGAGATCACCCTGCGTGGGCAGGTGCTGCCGGTGGGCGGCATCAAGGAGAAGGCGCTGGCGGCGGCTCGCGCCGGCATCACGACCTTCATCCTGCCGAAGCGCAACGAGCCCGACCTGGACGATCTGCCGCCGTCGCTGCGGGAGAACATGGAGTTCGTCCTGGTTGACAGTATCGACGAAGCCCTGCGGGTGGCGATGCCCGACGAGTTCAAGGTGCGTGTCTCCGAGGCACGGGCAGGCCGTGCGCCCGAGCGCGAGGTGCGCGAGGTGGCGGCGGCCAGCCAGCCGAGCGGCGACGCATCCTTCTAGGCAGCGCACTACAGGCGACAACATGATGCGGGCGGCACCATCGGTGCCGCCCGCATTGTCGTTTCCGCGTTGGTGGGGCGCCGTCAGTCCGCGGCTGCCGTGGCCTGCCGCGCTCCTGCCGCCGCGGCGACGAGCGCCTGGAAGGGGCGGAGATGCTCGGGATGGGCCTGGAACATCAACTCCGGGTGCCACTGGAGCCCGAGCACCCATGCTGCGTCCGGGCACCAGACCGCCTCGACGATCCCGTCCGGCGCCCGGCCGATGACCTGAAGGCGCGGGGCAATGTCCCGGACGGACTGGTGGTGGAAGGAGTTGACCTGGAGGTCGGTGGCGCCGTAGACGGTGTCGAGCAGCGAACCGGGCTCGGCGGCCACCGTGTGACTCGGTTCGCTGGGCGGGATGTTTTGGTCCGACTGGCGGTGCGCGATCGCCGTGCCGTGCTGGTCCGGGATGTCCTGGATCAACGTGCCGCCCAGCGCCACGTTCAGCACCTGGCAGCCGCGGCAGATCCCGAGGATGGGGAGGCCGCGGCGCATGGCGCCTTCCACCAGGGCCAGTTCGAAGGTATCGCGCAGGTCGTCGATGCCCTCGACCGTGGGATGAACCTCTTGGTCGCCGAACCGGTCGGGTCGGATATCGCCTCCACCGCTGAGGAGCAGCCCGTCGATCACGTCCAACAGCCGGTCGACGGGACCGTCGACGGGCGCCAGGACGATCGGGGTGCCGCCGGCCGCGGCGACCGCCTGAACGTAGTCGGCCGCCAGCGATAGGCGGCGTCCGGGCCGGTCTGCGGGCCCGGGAACCAACGACGGGGTGATGCCAATGATCGGTGTCATCGTGCAGGGCGCTCCCTTCGCAGCACGGCTGGCCAGTTGGTTGGGGGATTATCGGGCGGGCGGGGCGATGCGGTCAAGCGGGGGCAGGAGGCTGTGTCGGGCGGTCACGGCTGACGGTTGGAGAGTTGGACGCGCGCGGGGCAGTGTGCTATAGTATCCATGCCGCCGGGGAAAACGGCGGGAGCGCGAGACGGTTCAGTTGCCGAACGGACACACGGAAGCGCGCTTGACACTGTAGTGTGGACGCGCTATACTGACCGTCGCGTTTCACGGGGGAGGGTTCCGTAGGCGCGAGCCTCGTGATGCGATCCCCCGAGCACCTTGACAACTGGAGCGTGATCGAGTGCCCTCGTGCGCGAGCGAGATGCTCGCGTGGCGAGTATGGGTCGGACGAACCAGGCAGTGACAAAGGCCCCGTTAGGGGTACTGATCTTGATGGAGAGTTTGATCCTGGCTCAGGAACAACGCTGGCGGCGTGCCTAATGCATGCAAGTCGAACGGGAGCCGCTTTGGCGGTCGACCGTGGCGGACGGGTGAGGAACACGTGGGTAACCTACCCCGGCGCGGGGGATAACCGCGGGAAACCGTGGCTAATACCCCATGGGCTCGGCTGGGGGTAACCGAGTCGAGCAAAGGCGGAAGCCGTGCCGGGAGGGGCCTGCGGCCTATCAGCTAGACGGTGGGGTAACGGCCCACCGTGGCGATGACGGGTAGCTGGTCTGAGAGGACGATCAGCCACACGGGGACTGAGACACGGCCCCGACTCCTACGGGAGGCAGCAGCAAGGAATTTTCCGCAATGGGCGCAAGCCTGACGGAGCGACGCCGCGTGGAGGATGACGCCCTTCGGGGTGTAAACTCCTTTTCGGGGGGACGAAGGCAGTGACGGTACCCCCGGAAGAAGCACCGGCTAACTACGTGCCAGCAGCCGCGGTAAGACGTAGGGTGCGAGCGTTGTCCGGAGTTACTGGGCGTAAAGGGCGCGTAGGCGGCTGCCCGCGTCGCACGTGAAAGCCCCCGGCTCAACCGGGGAGGGTCGTGCGAGACGGGGTAGCTGGAGGCAGGGAGAGGCTGGTGGAATTCCCGGTGTAGCGGTGAAATGCGTAGAGATCGGGAGGAACACCGGTGGCGAAGGCGGCCAGCTGGCCCTGACCTGACGCTGAGGCGCGAAGGCGCGGGGAGCGAACGGGATTAGATACCCCGGTAGTCCGTGCAGTAAACGCTGTGGACTAGGTGTGGGAGGTGTTGACCCCTTCCGTGCCGGCGCTAACGCAGTAAGTCCACCGCCTGGGGAGTACGGCCGCAAGGCTAAAACTCAAAGGAATTGACGGGGGCCCGCACAAGCAGCGGAGCGTGTGGTTTAATTCGACGCAACGCGCAGAACCTTACCAGGGCTTGACATCCCCGGAACCCCTGGGAAACCGGGGGGTGCCCCTTGTGGGAGCCGGGAGACAGGTGCTGCATGGCTGTCGTCAGCTCGTGTCGTGAGATGTTGGGTTAAGTCCCGCAACGAGCGCAACCCTCGTGGCTAGTTACGGTGGTGTCTAGCCAGACTGCCGGGCACAACCCGGAGGAAGGGGGGGATGACGTCAAGTCCGCATGGCCCTGACGCCCTGGGCGACACACACGCTACAATGGCCGGGACAGCGGGCGGCCAAGCGGCGACGCGGAGCCAATCCCTCAAACCCGGTCTCAGTTCGGATTGGGGGCTGCAACTCGCCCCCATGAAGGCGGAGTTGCTAGTAACCGCAGGTCAGCCATACTGCGGTGAATATGTTCCCGGGCCTTGTACACACCGCCCGTCACGTCACGAAAGCCGGCAACACCTGAAGCCGGTGGGCCAACCCGCAAGGGAGGCAGCCGTCGAGGGTGGGGCTGGTGATTGGGACGAAGTCGTAACAAGGTAGCCGTAGCGGAAGCTGCGGCTGGATCACCTCCTTTCTAGGGAGTGGGTGGGCGGCATGTCCACCATCCCAGGTCAACCGGCCGGGTGCCGGGTGGGGGGGCAACCTCATCCGACCGGCGGAGGGGCGCAGGGTGTGGCCCCGCCTGTGGAGGCCGCCACGCGGCGGCGGAGGGCGGGTGGCCCCCTGGACCAGCCCGCCGACGGCAGCCCGGTCGTCAACCTGACGGAGTCGCTCGACTCGTACGAACTACACTTCAGTTGGCGAGGTGCGTCTCGCCAACCGTCGCGTCCGATGCATCTGCATCGTGGCGTGGCACCTTAACAATGGAGTGGCGAGGTCCGAGCATCTGCGTGGGTGGACGGTCTTTGCGTCGTGCTGGTGTCCGCCGTGCTGGTGGGCAGTGCGCGGATGCAGAGGGGTGATCCACGAGGAAGGCACACGGTGGATGCCTCGGCGCGTGGGGCCGATGAAGGACGTGGCCAGGCGGCGAAACGCCTCGGGGAGCCGCGGGCAGGCAGTGATCCGAGGGTGTCCGAATGGGGCAACCCGTCCCGGGTTATACCGGGACACCCGTCGCTGAACCCATAGGCGGCGGGGGGGTACCGGGGGAACTGAAACATCTTAGTACCCCGAGGAGCAGAGAGCATTCCCGTAGTAGCGGCGAGCGAACCGGGAGGAGCCCAAACCCGGCCGGTGGTACAGGCTGCCGCCGATGCTGG
>Ga0207875_100023_pt1:0-2500 | contig 127482 bp, 98 predicted proteins | sample CeladaPassage60A_FD_187476 | JGI IMG/M metagenome (GOLD analysis project Ga0207875, IMG submission 187476) | Cellulose-adapted microbial communities from the Joint BioEnergy Institute, USA - Passage3 60A (SPAdes) (version 2) | ecosystem: Engineered > Bioreactor > Continuous culture >... | reverse complement strand
CGGCGACGGAGAACTCGCGCAGGAAGGGGCGGTCGGTCAGTACCGCCAGCCCCTCCGGCGCAACCGGACAGCCGGCCTGCGCATCGGCGACCCCGGCGCTGCCTGGTGCGGTGTTGACGTACGCCACCAGCTCGACCGGCCCGGTGGCAAGCCGGTCCCGCTCCGTCTCCAGCGCGGTGACGGCGGCTTCTACCGACAGCGCCTCTCCGACCTCGACGGCCGGCGACGCGGTCGGGTCTTCGGACCTGCGCGTAAGCTGCCCAAACCCGCCACAGGCCGTGATCGCAAGCGCGACCACGAGCCAGGCGAGCACAGAGCGGTACAGACGATGGCTCAGTGCGGTAACCTCCCCGGTTTTGGACCCGCGGCTGGGTAGCAGACTTCGGTTGGCGGCGGGGTCCAGCGGATTATAGACAATCCGGGGCACGCGGCGCAGCGTGCGGCGCCCTATTCTTGCGTCACCCGAGATACCGAACGACGCCTGCCGCCGTGGGTTGCGAACCTGACGCGGTTGCGGGCCGGGCCGCGATCTGCGTGAATGGGGACGGTGAGCCGACGGGACCACGGAAGGGGGTACCGGTGGACGGGACTCGAATCGAGCGCCTGGCGCGCGTGCTGACCGAGTACTCACTGGAGTTGCAGCCGGAGGAGCGCGTGGTCATGATCGGGAGCCCGCTGGCGGCGCCGCTGCTCCTGGCTGCCTACCAGCACGCGCTGCGGCTCGGGGCGTTCCCCATTCTCGACGTCCATCTGCCCGAGGCACAGGAGATCCTGCTGCGGGAGGGGAACGATGCGCAGCTCCAGGCGATCTCGCCACTGGAGGCATTCGCCAGCCTCGAGGCCGACGCCCGGCTCTCGGTGATCGCGCCGGAGAACACGCGGATGCTGGCGGGGATCGACCCGGCGCGGCAACAGGTCTTCTCCCGTGCCCGCGCCAGCCTCCGCGAGCGCCACCTGGAGCGTGCCGCTCAGGGGGAACTGAAATGGTGCGGAACGCTCTTCCCGACCGCCGCCCTGGCCCAGGAAGCCGACATGTCGCTCCGGGACTACACGGAGTTCGTCGCCCGCGCCGGGTTCCTTGATGACCCGGACCCAGTGGCCCGCTGGCGCGACCTGGCCGCGTACCAGCAGCGGCTGATTGACTGGCTCACGCCGCGGCACGAGGTCCATGTCGTCGGCCCGGACACCGACCTAAGGCTGCGCATCTCCGGCCGGACCTGGATCAACTCCGACGGCCACCGCAACTTCCCGAGCGGCGAGATCTTCGTCGGGCCGGTCGAGGACTCGGTGGAGGGGCACATCCGCTTTACCCACGCGACGATCGTGCACGGGCGCGAGGTGGAGGACGTGCGTCTCTGGTTCGAGCGCGGCCGGGTGGTCAAGGCCACCGCGGCGAAGAACCAGGACTTCCTGGAGGCGATGCTGAACACGGACGAGGGGGCGCGCTACCCGGGCGAGTTCGCCTTCGGCACGAACCGAGCGATTGACCGCTTCACCCGCAATATCCTCTTCGACGAGAAGATCGGCGGGACGATCCACATGGCGCTCGGCGCGGGGTACCCTGATAGCGGCTCGCGCAACCAGAGCGCGATCCACTGGGACCTGATCTGTGACCTGCGCCAGGGCGGGCAGGTGACGGTCGACGGCGAGGTGTTCCTGAAGGACGGCGAGTACGTGGTGCAAGGGTGAGGGTGTGAGGCGAGATGCGTCATGCGTGATGCGTCATGCGTCCCCCTCACCCCCCAACCCCCTCTCCCACCAGGGGAGAGGGGGCGATACGCAATACGGGTGACGTATGACGCATGACGCATGACGGTTGACGAAACGTGCTATGACTGAGGCGACCGACAAGCCGGTGGCGCGGGGGCTGGGCTGGCGGACGGTGGCGACGCGCCGGCCCTTTACGACGCCCTGGCTCCGCCTGCGGCAGGACGATATCGCCATCGGCGATGAGCGGATCACCTACACGTATCTCGACCAGCCGCCCGGTGTGTTCGTGGTGCCGGTGACCGATGACGGGCGGGTGGTGCTGATCCGCCAGTACCGCTACCCGGTGGACGCCTGGTGTCTTGAGGTTCCGGCTGGGGGGACGCACGACCGGCCGGGGGTGCCGCTGGCGGACCTGGCGCGGGAGGAACTGCTGGAGGAGGTCGGCGGCACCTGCGCCACGATTGAGCGGATCGGCTCGTTCCACCCGAGCGTGACGCACAGCGCCCAGGAGTGCCACGTGTTCCTGGCACTCGGGGTGGAGTTGGGTCAGACGCCGCGGCACGAGGCGACGGAGCGGATCGAGATCCTGCCCGTGCCGGTGGGGGAGGCCCTGCACCTGGCCCGCACCGGCCGCATCGCCGACGGGCAGAGCGCGCTGGCGCTGCTGCTGTGCGAGGAGCGGCTGCGGCAGCGCGGCTACCTCGACTGACGCCGGCACCACCGGTCTGCGAAGCATGCCGTCGGCGTTGCAGCGACCGCTCCGGTGTGACGGTGTAGCAGCTCATCCGGG
>Ga0207875_100020_pt1 | contig 136747 bp, 125 predicted proteins | sample CeladaPassage60A_FD_187476 | JGI IMG/M metagenome (GOLD analysis project Ga0207875, IMG submission 187476) | Cellulose-adapted microbial communities from the Joint BioEnergy Institute, USA - Passage3 60A (SPAdes) (version 2) | ecosystem: Engineered > Bioreactor > Continuous culture >... | reverse complement strand
GCACCCCCCAGCACCACCGGCACGAGCATCGCCACCACCAGCACCCAGGGCCGCCCAACCCCACTCGGCAGACACCCCGCCGGCTCCGGCGCCCGCCCTTCCGTCCCTCGCTTCCCTTCGCTCATGTCAGGTGACGGTAATCACCCCGCACCCCACCGAACCCACCGCTTACCAGACCTTTGCCACTCACCACACCCCTGATGACCACCCCCATCCGCGACCCACGTCGCCATGAGGCACACCAAGCCCGCTCAGTTCGGTAGGCTTACATCAACAAGCCTCCGTAGCTCAGGGGATAGAGCACCGCTCTCCTAAAGCGGGTGCCGCAGGTTCGAATCCTGCCGGGGGCACTCCTCCGACCTCGAGAGATGCCCTCTGGCCTGGGCATTTGCATTCCACCGCTCTTCTGCCGTGTGCAGCCGTAGGCCATCGGAAGCAGCCGTGGATCGCTGTTCGCGGAATATGCGTGGAATGATCTTGAGGGCGTCTGCCCAGGTCGCACCCTGACAAGGAAGGGCTCCGGACCGTGCCGGGGCCTTGTCGAAGTGTCCTGCGTGAGGTCCGCTGGGCGCCGAGCGACAGGTCCTCACCTATCCGATGGACCGGTCGATGCGGATGCGCATCGAGCACTTCCTAGCCGATACCGGCCGCCCGCACATCGGCTAGCCGCCTTTCGATCGCCTCGACCGCCGCGGTGATGCAGGGAGTGGCGTTGGCAATCGACCGGCTCACCAGGTGATCCGGTCCGTAGCGGGAGTGAATCTCGGCCAGCCGATCGGCCACGTCCAGACGTGTGCCGTCGGGTCCGGTGGTCATGTCGCAGTAGGTGAGCGCCTGCCGAAGCTCGACCGTCTCCTGGGGGAACTCGGCCTGCAGCACCTCGAGCAGGCCGCGCTGCTCGGCCTCGAACACCGCGCACGAGTGATGCGCCACCAGCCGACACAGCCGCTCATCCGCTCCGGCGACATCGCGCAGGTAGCGCGCGCCGTCCAGCGGATGGAAGCCGGTGTCGACCAGATCGGGCGCGTACCCGATGTCATGCAGCCACGCCGCCGCCTCCACCAGCTCGGCATCGGCACCCAGGACCGGCGCCAGCTCCACCGCTCGGGCCGCGACACCATTGGAGTGCGCCCATCGCCGCGGCAGCGACCGTTCAAGGAGCTTTCGAGCGAGATCGCGGGCCAGGCTGCTTGCCCCATGCCGTTCACCCTAGGCAAATTGCCTGGGCTGCCATCAGCCCGCCCCGCGCAGATGCCCCGGAACCGGGCAGCGACTGGCGCGCCCGTTCTTGGGCGTGGGCGTACTGGGCGGCTACACCACCTTCTCCACGCACATCCTCGAGGTGCACACCGCGATGCAGGCCGGTGCACCCGGCGTGGCTCTCACGTACCTGACCGCCACGCTGGTCGCCGCCCTGCTGGCGGTCTGGGCCGGCGCGGCCGTCACCGGGCAGGCGCTGGCGATCGCCAGGCGCCGCGAACACAGGAGGCAGCGGTGAAACTGCACGGACGCGCGCTGCGGCTGACCGTCTTCATCGGCGACACCGATACCTGGCATCACAAGCCCTTGCATCACGAGATCGTGCGCCGGGCGCACGCCGCCGGTCTGGCCGGCGCAAGCGTGTTCCACGGCGTGGAGGGCTACGGGGCCTCCAAAACTCGTCCACACCACACGCATCCTGTCGCTGCCGGAAGACCTGCCGGTGGCTGTCGTCATCGTCGACACCGAGGACAAGATCCGCGCCTTTCTGCCGCAACTGGACGACTTGATCAGTGAAGGGCTGATCATCCTGGACGAGGTCGAAATGATCCGGTACGTCGACCGAACACCCGGGGCGGCGGACGAGTCCGAGGCCGCAGACGGGGGCTCCCGGTGACCGCGTTGCTGGTGGCCCTCGGGGCCGCGATCGGAGCCCCGTTGCGTTACCTGACCGATCGTCTGGTGCAGACCCGACATGACTCGGTGTTCCCCTGGGGCACCCTGACCGTCAACGTGGCCGGGTCGTTCGTGCTGGGCCTGCTGGTGGGCATGCCCACCCATGCGGCCTGGTCGGCGCTGCTCGGCACCGGGTTCTGTGGCGCGCTGACCACGTACTCCACCTTCAGCTACGAGACGCTGCGGCTGGCCCGGGAGGGGTCCGGGTGCTACGCACTGACCAACATCGTCGCCAGCGTGATGGCCGGGTTCGGCGCGGCGGCGATGGGGCTGTTGGTCGCCCAGGCCATCACCGGCTGACCGCACCACAAGGACGCTTGGCGCACATGCCGATACCGGGCCGGCCCGGGTTGCTGGGTGGGAGCGTCGGTCGGGGCCGCAAGCCGAGAACGCGTTTGCGACATCGACCGGCGCAACGGCCGATCGCCGGTTAGGCTCTGGTGACCATGGCGCGGAGGATCGACTTCTACGACGACCCCAACGCCCCGCCCGCCAACAGCCTGGTCCCCTCGGTCAACGTCGTGGTCACCAACGACACCGGCGACATCCTGCTCATCCGCCGGTCCGACAACGACAACTGGGCCGTCCCCGGCGGAGCGATCGACCTGGGCGAATCCCTTCCCCAGGCCGCGGTCCGCGAGACCCGCGAGGAGACCGGCATCGAGTGTGAGATCACCGGGCTGGTCGGCATCTACACCGACCCGCGCCATGTGATCCTCTACACCTCCAACGGCGAGGTGCGCCAGGAGTTCTCCATCGTGGTCACCGCCCGTGCCACCGGCGGGACGCCGACGCCGAGTGATGAGTCGCGGGAGGTCCGCTGGGTGCCGCGCGACCAGGTCCTCTCCTATCCGATGGACCGGTCGATGCGGATGCGGATCGAGCACTTCCTCGCCGATACCGGCCGCCCGCACATCGGCTAGCCGCCTTTCGATCGCCTCGGCCGCCGCGGTGATGCAGGGGGCGGCGTTGCATCGAGCGCCCGCCCACCAGGTGCCCGGGCCGTAGCGGGTGGATGTCGGTCGGCCGGTCACGTCCACGGCCGTCCGAGCGGGCCATAACGTCCCGATCGGTGCGGCAACCCGCCGCTGCCCGCGGGGCACGCGGACTCGAGCGTCTCCGAGTGGCCGCACCGTCGGCCCCGATCTGCCGCCGCCCAACGATGCCCGACGACTGAGTCATCTAGCGGATGCCACCGGCCGCACGCGGTGGGGGGCGAGGGTGCGTTCCAGGTGTTCGGTCAGCCAGGTGGTGAGGTCGCCGGTGCCGTCGATGGCCCAGGTGAGCATGGCGCCGCAGTAGGTCGCGTACAGGTCGGCGGCCAGGGTCTCGGGGGAGGTCGCGGGAGCGAGCAGGCCGGCGTCGACGGCCTCGGTCACCAGGGCGGCGACCTCGGCGCGGAGGGCTCGGCTCTGGGCGACGGCGTGGGTGCGGAGTTCGGGGTCGGTGAGGTCGAGCTGGAGGAAGGCGAGGTTGTTGGCCATGCTCTCGGGGGTGGTGACCCCGCTCGGGAGCGTGGCCAGGGTGGCGACGAGGGCGGTCAGCGGGTCGGGGTGGGCCGCCCTGGCCTTGGCGAAGACGTCGGCGACGCCCGCCGCCTCCCGGGTGGCGAAGGCCACCAGCAGGCCGCGTTTGGACCCGAAGCGCTGAGTCAGCGCGGGGGCCGTGAGGCCGACGCGTTCGGCGACCGCGGCGAGGGTGAGGCCCTTCGGGCCCACGTCGGAGATCACGGCGGCGACGGCCCGGAAGATGGCCTCGTCGCTCACGGAGCGGGGGCGACCGGTCATGGGGCCATCCTATCCCGCCTTGCTTTATTAATGGACATAAAGTAAGTTCGGCGGCATGACCTCTCCCACCATCGACCTCACCGGCAGGGTCGCCCTGGTCGCCGGGGCGACGCGGGGCGCCGGCCGCGGGATCGCCGTCGAGCTGGGCGCCGCGGGCGCGGTCGTCTACGTGACCGGCCGGTCCACCGCGGGATCGCCGTCGCCGATGCGGCGGCCGGAGACCATCGAGGAGACCGCACGCCTGGTGACCGAGGCCGGCGGCACCGGCATCGCCGTACGCGTCGACCACACCGACCCCGGCCAGGTGCGGGCGCTCGCCGAGCGGATCGACCGCGAGCACGGCCGCCTCGACCTGCTCGTCAACGACATCTGGGGCGGCGACCCGCTGACCGAGTGGGGCGTGCCGTTCTGGCGGCACGACCTCGGCAACGGCCTGCGCATGCTGCGCAACGCGATCGACACGCACATCATCACCAGCTGGCACGCCGCCCCGCTGCTGATCCGCGGCTCCGGCGGGCTGATCGTCGAGGTCACCGACGGCGTCGGGGACGGCTACCGCGGCTCGCTCTTCTACGACCTGGTCAAGGCCTCGGTGATCCGCCTCGCCCGCGCCCAGGCCGAGGAGCTCCGGCCGTACGGCGTGGCGGCGGTGGCCGTCACGCCCGGGTTCCTGCGCTCGGAGGCCGTGCTCGACCACTTCGGGGTCACCGCCGACACCTGGCGGGACGCGATCGCCAAGGACCCGCACTTCGCCGCGTCCGAGACACCCCGTTACATCGGCCGCGGGATCGCCCACCTCGCCGCCGACCCGGACCGGCTGAGCCTCACCGGCACCGCGACCACGAGCTGGGACCTCGCCAAGCGGTACGGCTTCACCGACGTCGACGGCACGACCCCGGACTGGGGCCGCCACCTGCGGGAGCACCTGTGACGGCCGGCGTCGCGGCGGCGGGCCGTACCCGCATCACCGCCGGCTCACCCTCCTCCTGCTGTGCGCCGCCCAGTTCATGCTGATCGTCGACGTCGTCGTGGTGAACGTGGCGCTGCCGACGATCCGCGCCGACCTCGCCATCCCCGACGGCCGCCTGCACCTGGTCTCGGTCGGCTACACGCTCACCTTCGGCGGCCTGCTCATCGTCTTCGGCCGGATCGGCGACCTGTACGGCCGGCGCCGCCTGTTCCTGATCGGGGTCGGCGCCTTCACCCTCGCCTCGCTCGCCACCGGCCTCGCCCGGGCCGAGTGGCAGCTCCTGGCGGCCCGCGCCGCGCAGGGCGTCGGCGCCGCGATGGTGTCGCCCACGGCGCTCGCCCTGCTCACCACCGCCTTCGCCGAGGGCGACCGCCGCAACCGGGCCCTCGGCCTGTGGGGCGCGGTGGGCTCCGGCGGCGCGGTCGCCGGTCAGCTGCTCGGTGGCGTCGTCACCGACCTGTTCGACTGGCGGTGGATCTTCCTCATCAACGTGCCGATCGGCGCCGCCACGCTCGCGCTCGCCCGCCGTCACCTGCCGGAGAGCCGGGCCGCGGACCGGCCCGTCCTCGACGTACCCGGGGCGGTGGTGCTCACGGTCGCGCTCGCCGCCACCACCCTCGCGCTCACCCGGTACGCCGAGGGCGGCCACGCCGTCCAGGCCACCTGGCTGCTCGGCGCCGCGCCGGCCGCGTTCGCCGTGCTCGTGGTGGTCGAGCGCCGCCACCGCGCCCCGCTCCTCGACCGCCGGGTGCTGCGCATCGGCGGCGTCGCCCGGGCCAACGCGCTGCTCGCGATCGACGCCGGGGCGCTCGGGGCGTCGCTGTTCTTCACCACTCTCTATATGCAGGTGGTCCTGGGGTACTCGCCGCTCGCCGTCGGCGCGGCCTTCGCGCCGATCACCGTCCTCATCCTGCTGATCTCGCCGCGCGCCGGGGCGCTCACCACCCGGTACGGCCCGCGGCGGCTGATCGCGATCGGGTTCGCGCTGCTCGCCGCCGGCATGCTGGTGCTGGCCCGCGTGCCCGCCGACGGCACGTACCTGCGGGACGTGCTGCCCGGGATGCTGCTGCTCGCGGCCGGCTCGGGGCTCTCCTACGCCCCGATCTTCGTCGCGGGCACCGGCGGCGTGCCCGACCGCGACCAAGGGCTCGCCTCCGGGTTGCTCAACTCCGCGCAGGAGCTCGGCACCGCGGTCGGCGTCACCGTTCTCGGGGCGATCGCCACCGCCGCCACGCCCGCCGGCGGCGTCGCCGCGCTCACCACCGGCTACCGCGCCGGGCTGCTCGCCGCGGCCGCGGCGACCCTGCTCGGCCTGATCCTCGTCGCCGGGATCCCGCGCCCCGCCGCGGACGCCGCCGGGCCCGCCGGCCGCTAGCGGCCCGCATCCGGTCAGGCGGCCGCGCGCACCTCCTCCGCGGGCGACCCCTCGGGCGCGGCCGGCGCCGTCGCGGCCCGGCCGGGGAGGGCGAGCGCGAGCAGCGCGGCGAGCACGGCGAAGCCGGTGGCCCACCAGAAGCTCCACTGGAAGGCCGCGGTGAGCCCGCCGGCGCCCGTGGTGGCCGACTGCAGCAGGACGGCGAGTACGGCGGTGCCGAAGGAGCCGCCGATCTGCTGGGCGATGCGCACCAGCGCGCTGGCGTGCGCGACCTGCTCGCGGCCGAGCCCCAGGTAGGCGACGGCCATCACCGGCACGGTGACCGCGCCGAGGCCGATCCCGCGCAGCAGGAGCACCCCGCCGAGCAGCCACGGGCTCGCCTGCGCGTCGGCGAACGCGAACGGCAGGGTGGCCGCGGCGACGACCACGAACCCGGTCACGGCGACGATCCGCGCCCCGGCCCGGTCGGTGAGCCGCCCGGCGATCGAGCGGCTCAGCAGGGTGCCGACGCCCTGCGGGATGAGCGCGATCCCGGCGTCGAGCGCCGAGGTGCCGCGGACCTGCTGGTAGAACAGCGGCAGCAGGAAGAGCGCGCCGTACAGGGCGAAGCCGGAGAAGAACAGCACCGCCGAGCCCGCCGACGTCGGCCGGTGGGCGAGCAGCCGGAGGTCCACCAGCGGCTCGGTACGGCGGGCCGCATACAGGACGAACCCCGCGACCAGGGCCGCCCCGGCGGCCAGCGGGACGAGCACGGTGGGGTGCCCGAACCCGCCGTCGGAGGCCTCGGACAGACCGAACAGCAGCGCGGCGACGCCGGGCGCCAGCAGGGCGAGCCCGGCGACGTCCAGCCGCGGCCGGGAGTCCGGCTCGTCGCGCTCGAGGAACCGCGCGGCCAGCACGAACCCGGCCACGCAGAGCGGGATGTTGATCCAGAACATCCACCGCCAGCTCAGGTGGGTGAGGATCAGGCCGCCGAGGAGCGGGCCGAGGATCGGCCCGAGCACGGCGGGCAGCGAGATGAGCGCGGTCACCCGGCCGAGCAGCCGGCCGCCCGCCGCGCGCACGACCAGCGTCGTCATCACCGGCATCATCAGCCCGCCGCCGAGGCCCTGCAGGACCCGCGCGGCGATCAGCGCCGGAGCGTTCCAGGCCAGGGCGGCGGCCACCGACCCGGCGAGGAAGACGAGCAGGGAGAACAGCCAGAGCCGCTTGCCGCCGAACCGGGCCGTCGCCCACGTGCTCAGCGGCACGGTGATGCCGAGGGCGAGCAGGTAGGCGGTGGCGACCCACTGCACGGTGGCGACCGTGGTGTGCAGGTCGGCCGCCAGGGAGTGCAGCGCCACCCCGACGATGGTGGTGTCGAAGATGACGGCGAGCCCTCCGCAGATCAGGACACCCGCCGTCCGTAGCACCTTTGGATCGATTCGTTCCGTGTCAGCCATGCATCCGCCCTCGATAAGAGTCATGAGTGTCTCTTACGGCCACGATAGGCTGAAGTAGTAAGAAACACAAATGACTCTTATGGAGCGGAGCGTGGCGGAGGAAGCGAACCGGCGGCGGCGCGGCAGGGCGCTCGAGGACGCGCTGCTGCGCGCCGCATGGGACGAGCTGGTGGAGTCCGGGTACGGCGCGCTGACCATGGAACGGGTCGCCGTGCGCGCGGCCACCAGCCGCGCCGTGCTCTACCGCCGCTGGCCGGGCAAGGCCGACCTCGCGCTGGCCGCCATCCGGCACCACATCGAGACCAACCCCATCCCGCTCCCGGACACCGGCAACCTGCGCGACGACCTGATCACTCTGCTCCGCGCGATGACCCGCAGGCGCGGGGAACTCGCCGCGATGATCGGCGCGCAGCTCGGCGGCCTGTTCACGGAGGCCCGCACGAGCCCCGCCGAGCTGCGCGAGCTCGTCCTCGGCGGCCGCCGGCCCTCGTCGCGGCGCATCTTCGACCGGGCGGCCGAGCGCGGCGAGCTCGACCTCACCCGCGTGCCGCGGCACGTGCTCGACATGCCGTTCGACCTGATGCGACACGACATGCTCATGACCTTCGAGCCCGTGCCGGACGAGCGCATCACCGCCATCGTCGACGACCTGTTCCTGCCGCTCCTCGCCCACTACGGCGGCGTCCGCACGGCGGGCGGCCCCGGCCCGCGCCCGCCCGCCGAGGAGGAACGGCCGACCTCGTAGCGCTCCGCCCGGTGCGGCCCGGCCCGGCGACGGCGTCCGGGGCGAGCGGGCGCGCCCACCGGCCGAGCGGTTCCGCGGCCGCCGCCCGGATGCGTCTCCTCACTGCGCCCGGGCGACCGGTACGGCCCGGCCGCGGGCCCTGCCGCACGCGATCGACGACGGGCCGCCCGGTCAGGACGCGGCGCCGCCTCGCCGCCCCGTCGGCACGCCGTACCGGCCGACGTGACCGGCGGCCGGGACGTCCTGCACGAGCGCCTTGCGGCCGCGGCGCGGGCGCGGACTGAACCGTTGACAGGGCACTGAACGCGATTTAGCCTGAACTCGATTCAGCAGACTGAGCAGAGTTCAGGCGAGTTGTGATGACCGCGAAAGGCCCGCCGAGGCGCAGGCGAACCACCGATTCCGACCGCACCGCGCGGGCGCGGATCCGGGACGCCGCGATCGAGCGTTTCGCCACCCACGGGGTGGCGGCCACGAACCTGAAGGACATCGCCGCCGACGCGGGCGTGTCGACCCCGCTCGTCATCCACCACTTCGGCTCGAAGGACGGGCTGCGGGCCGCCTGCGACGAGTACGTCGCCTCCTTGATCAGGGAGCAGAAGAGCAAGGCGATGGCGGCCGGCAGGAACCTCGACCCGTTCCAGGCCATCCGGGAGGGGTACGACGGCACGCCGATCCTCCGCTACCTGGCCAGGACGATCGCCGACGGCTCGCCGCACGTGGACGAGCTGATCGACGAGATGGTCGAGGACTCACTGTCCTACCTGGCCGACGGGATCGCGAACGGGCTGATCAAACCGACCGAGAACCTCCGGGAGACGGCGGCCCTGCTGTGCCTGTGGCAACTGGGCACGCTCGTGCTGCACGAGCACGTCAAACGGCTGCTCGGGATCGACCTCCTCGAGAGCGACACCCGCTCGCTGATCAAGTGGATGCGGATCAACGCCGAGGTCCTCGCCAAGGGCGTCCTCGACGAGGACTTCTACGAGAAGTGGCGGGACGCCATGAAGACCGCCGAACGGCAGGCCGCCGAAGAGCGGCCGGCCGAGCGGAACGAGAACACGGACCGGGAAACGACATGACCGCTGCCATCGCCACCTCCGGGCTCGTCAAGACCTTTGGGGCGACGCGGGCCCTCGACGGGCTCGACCTCACCGTGAACGCGGGCGAGGTCCACGGCTTCCTCGGCCCGAACGGCGCCGGGAAGTCCACCACGATCCGGATCCTGCTCGGCATCCTGCGGGCCGACGCGGGCTCGGTCACCGTGCTCGGCGGCGACCCGTGGGCCGACGCGGTCGCCCTGCACCGGCGCATCGCGTACGTGCCGGGCGACGTCGAGCTGTGGCCGAACCTCACCGGGGGCGAGGCCATCGACCTGCTCGGCAGCCTCCGCGGCGGGCTGAACCGGCGGCGCCGCGACGAGCTGATCGAACGCTTCGACCTCGACCCGTCGAAGAAGGGCCGCACCTACTCCAAGGGCAACCGGCAGAAGGTCGCGATCGTGGCCGCGCTCGCCTCCGACGCCGAGCTGCTGCTGCTCGACGAGCCGACCGCCGGGCTCGACCCGCTCATGGAGGTCGTGTTCCAGGAGGTGATCCGCGAGGTCAAGGCGGCCGGCCGTACCGTGCTGCTGTCCAGCCACATCCTCGCCCAGGTCGAGAAGCTCGCCGACCGGATCAGCATCATCCGCCAGGGCAGGATCGTGCAGTCCGGCACGCTCGCCGAGATGCGCCACCTCACCCGCACCACCGTCGAGGCCGACACCGCCACCCCGGTGACCGGGCTCGACCGGCTGCCCGGCGTGCACGACGCCGAGGTGAGCGGCACCCGGGTGCGGTTAGCGGTGGACGGCGCCCACCTCGACGGCGCGATCAAGCACCTGACCGCCTTCGGCATCCGCGCGCTCACCAGCCACCCGCCGACACTCGAGGAGCTCATGCTCCGGCACTACGGCGACGACCTCGCCGCCGGGAACGGCACCGCCGCCGCGAGGAGGTGAGGAGATGACCGCGACCGCCACCCCCGCCCTCGGCCGTACCGCGGGGCCGGCCGCCGGGAACGCGCTGGCCGGGACGGGCCGCCTGGTGCGGTTCGCCCTCCGCCGGGACCGCGTGCGCATCCCGGTGTGGCTCGCCGCCCTCACCCTCGGCAGCGTCTGGCCCGCGGCCGCGTTCCCGGAGCTGTACCCGACCGAGGCCGCCCGCCGGACCGCGATGGCCACGATGAACAGCCCCGCCGGGCTGGCGTTCACCGGTCCCCAGCGCTATCTGAGCGACTACCACTACGGCTCGATGGTGAGCCACCAGCTGCTCGGCTTCGTCGTGGTCTTCGTCGGGATCATGAGCGTGCTCCTGGTGACCCGGCACACCCGGGCCGAGGAGGAGACCGGCCGCGCCGAGCTCGTCCGCGCGGCCCCGGTCGGCCGCCACGCCCAGCTCGCCGCCGCGCTCATCCTCGCCGTCGCGGTGAACGCCGCCCTCGCGATCCTCCTGGCGCTCGGCATGGGCGCGCTCGGCCTGGAGGGCACGACGTGGCAGGGCAGCCTGCTGTACGGCGCGGCCCACGCGGCGACCGGCGTCACGTTCGCCGGGGTCGCCGCGGTGACGGTCCAGCTCACCGCGCACTCCCGGGGCGCCTCGGGCATGGGGTTCGCGGTCGTCGGCGCGGCCTACCTGGTCCGCGCGGCCGGCGACTCGGCGGACAGCGCGCTGTCGTGGGCCTCCCCGATCGGCTGGGCCCAGCAGACCTTCCCCTACCTCGACGACCGCTGGTGGCCGCTGCTGCTCAACCTGGCCGCGGCCGCGGTGCTCGCCGCCGCCGGCTTCGCCCTCAGCCTGCGCCGCGACCTCGGCGCCGGCCTGCGCGCGGCCCGGCGCGGCAGGCCGGCGGCCTCCCGGCTGCTCGCCACCCCGCTCGGATTCGCGCTGCGCCTGCACCGGGGGATGCTGATCGGGTTCGCCGTCGGCGCGCTGCTGCTCGGCGCGTCGTACGGCCCGTTCCTCGGCGACATCGAGGAGATGTTCCGGGACATCCAGGTGCTGCAGGACGCGCTCGCCGCGCTGGGCGGGGCCACGGTCATCGACTCGTTCATCGCCATGGTCACAACGATCTTCACGCTCGTCGCGACGGTCCACGTGGTGATCACGGCGCTCCGGCCGCGGTCGGAGGAGACCGCCGGCCGGGCCGAACCGGTGCTCGCGACCGGCCTGTCCCGCACCCGCTGGCTCGCCAGCCACCTGGCGGTGGCCCTGGCGGGCGGGCCGGTGATGCTCCTCCTCTCGGGTCTGGCCCTCGCCGCGACCGGCGCCCCCGCGGTGGCGGAGACCGGCCTCTTCGGCAAGGCCGTGGCCGCCGCCGCGGTCCACATCCCGGCGCTGTGGGTGACGGCCGGCCTCGCCGTGGCCCTGGTGGGCTGGCTTCCCCGGGCGACCGTGCTGGCCTGGCTGTTCGTCGGGTACGTCGGCGTCACCGGCTACCTGGGCATGCTCCTGCGGCTCCCCTCCTGGGCGACCGCCCTGTCCCCGTTCAGCCACGTCCCCCGGCTCCCGGTCGAGGACTTCACCTGGACCCCGCTGCTCGCCCTCACCGCGATCGCCGCCGCCCTCATCGCCCTCGGCCTGTACGGCTTCCGCCGCCGCGATCTGGAGACCAAGTGAGCGTTCCCGCAGCAGGCTGGGTAGTCGAACGGGCTGCTGGGACGCCGGATACGGTTGCCGGCCGGTCGTCGTGCGAGCGAGCGCGGCCGAAGGTGTGCCGGTGTGGCGAGCGGACCTGATCGCCTCCGCGATCTGATGCCGGTCGGCACCCGGAGATTCTCGACTCCCGCCCGGTCCTCCGGCCTGCGAAACGGCGCGACATTCGCTGCCACGGCGATGGGCGCGCGACGCCGGAACGCTTGCGGTCAGTGGTGGAGGCCGCGCTTGTTCGGGGTCCAGAAGGGCTTGACCTTGATGGACTTGCGGGGCCAGTTGCGGTCGCGGACCAGGTGGTTGCGGATGAGCTGGCAGGTGCGGGCCTCGCCGGCGATGTAGGCCATGCCGGTGTTGCCGGGGAGGTCGAGGTCGCAGACCGCGGTGAGCAGGGTGTGGGAGGCCACCGCGGAGGCCCCGTTGCGGTGGACGCGGACCAGGTGGTGCGGGCCGGGGATGGGAACCTCGTCCTCGGCGGTCTCGCTCTCCAGCACGCCGTACACCTCCGCGTCCGGGCCCAGCGCGCGGATCATCGGGCCGAACGCGACCGAGGCGGTCTCCTCGCCGATGAAGACGTGGAACAGGGCCTCCGGATTCGGGTGGAAATCGCCCATCGGTCCCCAGAACTTCACCGAATCCCCGGGTTCGACGGTGCGGGCCCAATTCAGGCCGATGCCGTTTCCGTTGTAGAGGTGGGCGCGGAGTTCGAACGTCCGGTCGGCCACGGACAGATCCCAGACGGTGTACGTCCGCAGGGTGTCTCCGGGGCGGAGGATGCCGTACAGCGACAGGGGGTCGTTGATCTCCACCCGGACGTGCTGGCCGGGGACGTAGGACCAGGTGTCCACGGTCTCGCAGCGGATGCGGATCCGCTTGAGCGTCGGCGTGACCAGGCCGACCTCGGTGACCGTGCCCTCCGACACGTGCCTGGCGAAGATCCGCTCCAGGGGTTTGATCGCGGTACGGCCACGCCCGGCCGTCGTCCTGCCGGTTTCCATGCCGACTCCCTGAATGGCGTGGTGGGCTAGTGCCTTGATTCGTGGAGTTAGAGGCATTAACTTCGTTAATGACTCTAACACTGCGATACTCGACGGTGTCAACGGCACATAGCGAGAGGGGCTCGATGACGGCACGCAACATCGTGAGCCGCAGGGAGCGGCTGCGCGAGGCGACGGTGCGCCAGATCCATGCGGCCGCGCGCAGGCTGCTGGTGAGCGAGGGCCCCGCGGCGGTGACGATCAACGCGCTCGCCCGCGAGCTCGGCATGAGCGGGCCCGCGCTGTACCGCTACTACGCGAGCCGGGACGAGCTGGTGGCGGCGGTGACCGCGGGCTTCTATCGCGAGCTCACCGCGGTGCTCGAGGAGACGCGTACGGCGTGGGCGGCGGCACCGGCCAACCGGCGCATCCTCGCCATGTGCCGTGCGCTGCGGGAGTGGTCGATCGCGCATCCCGCCGAGTTCGGCTGGATGTTCGCCAGCCCGCACCCGGCCCCCGGGGAGTCCGGCGCCGACTCGCCCCGCACCGAGGCCGGATACGAGTTCGAGCGGGTCTTCATGGAGGAGATCGCGAAGGTCTGGGAGGAGCGGGGCTTCCCGGTCCCGGACCTCGACGAGCTTGACCCGTCGCTCCGCGCCCAGGTGTGCGACTACGCCGCGAGGATCGGCGGGCTGCTGCCGCCGGAGGCGCTGCACGTGTTCCTCACCGCGTGGATCCGGCTCTACGGACTGCTGTGCATGGAGGTCATGAAGCAGCTCGAGTTCGCCTACCGCGACCTGGAGCCGGTCTTCGAGGAGTGCCTGCGGGACCTGTGCGGCATGTTCGCGCTGGACTACGAGCCCCCGCACGCCACGCCTGCACAGGGGTGACAGGCGGCTCGCCGCGGTGCGGGCTGCCCCGGCGCGCCCACGCCGATCCGCCGGGACCGCGGGAGTGTGGCACATGGCGCGCTCCCACCGGAGCGGTGCGGCCATCGGTCCCCGGCGGCGTCGCCGCGGCATGCCCCGATGGACCGGCCGCCTGACCCTCCCCCGTGCACGGGCGGGTGGTGCGCCGGCGGTGACCGGCTCGTCGCGGATTCACGAGCGGTCCGCCGTGCGGTGCCGGCCGCCGAACGCCCGCTCGCGGCGGGCGGCGACGCCGTACGCTGGGCGCGTGTTCTCGCCGCAGGGTCCGTCGCTGGGCGAGCTCGTGGTCCAAGGGCTGTCGTCGGTGCAGCGCGGCTACGACCTGCTCGCCCCGAAGTTCGACCACACGCCGTTCCGCACCCCGGACGCGGTGCTCGACGCGACCGCCGAGGCGCTGCGCCCGCTCGGGCCGTTCGCGCGCGGGCTGGACGTGTGCTGCGGCACCGGCGCGGGCATGCGGGCGCTCGCGCCGGTGTGCCGGGAGCGCGTCGTGGGGGTGGATTTCAGCGCGGGCATGCTCGCCCGGGCACGGCTCGCCCATCCGGACGCGACGTGGGTGCGGGCGGACGCGCGGGCGCTGCCGTTCACCTCGGCGTTCGACCTCGCGGTCACCTTCGGCGCGCTCGGGCACTTCCTGCCCGCGGAGCGGCCCGCGCTGTTCGCCGGGGTGTACCGGGCGCTGCGGCCGGGCGGGCTGCTGGCGTTCCCGCTCGGCGCGCCGCCGCCGATCGGCTCGGTCCCCTACTGGCTGATGAACGGGTTCGACCTCGTCATGCGGGTGCGGAACGCGATCTGGCGGCCGAGGTTCATCATGTACTACGGCACCTGCCGGCTCTCGGCGATCCGCGGCGAGCTCGCCGCGGCCGGGTTCACGGTGCGCACGGTCCCGCTGGAGGCGCTGGGCCGCCGCAGGGACGGCACCGCGCGCTGCGCGCTGGTGCTCGCGCGGCGCCCCTAGGCCCCTGGGTCACGCCGCGGGCTGGGTGCGGGCGGTGCGGGACCTGGCGATCCGCAGCAGCCGGGGGGCGAGCGCCGCGGCCTGGGCGCGGATCTCCGGCACGGCGGTCGTCTCGTAGTGGAGCCCGCGCAGCAGCGGACCGAGGGCGAACAGGCGGTCGCTCGGCCGCCCGGCCGCGTCGAGCACGGCGCCGTCCGGGGCCGCGTCGAGGCCGAGCCGCAGCGCATCGGGCCGTGCCGTACCGGCGGCGATCAGACCCGCCAGGAACGGGTCGGCGGCCACGTCGCACCCGGGGCCGGTGGCGTTGACGATCCAGCCGACGCGCAGCTCGGCCGGGCCGCCGTCGAGGTCGGCGCGCGCCAGCAGGCCGTCCGCCACGGGCTCCGCCCCGCGCAGCCGGCCGCGCAGCAGCCGGAGCCGGCCGCGTTCCCGCAGCTCGGCGACCGCGGCCGCGGCGGCGGGCGGCATGCGGTGCCGGTGGATCTCCCAGTAGCGGGCCACCCGCCGGACAAACAGCCGCCGCTGGTCCACGTCGAGCCGCCGCCACAGCTCCGGGATGCGCGGGCGCAGCCCGTCCACGACGCCGTGCCACTCGCCGCCGTTCTCCCGTACGGCGCGGCGCACCGCGGCGAGCAGGCCGGCCACCCGCAGCGGCCCGCCGGGCGGCAGCCGGACCGGGTACGGCGGGGCCGGGTCGGCCCGGTGCGGCCGGGGCAGCAGGGCGCGCCGGGACAGCGCGTACACCACGGTGCCGGGGTGCGCGCGGGTCACGGTGAGCGCGACGTCGACCATGGTGAGCCCGGTGCCGACGACGAGAACGGGCGCGCCGTCGTCGATCGCGGCGAGCGCGTCGCCCGCCCACGGGTCGGCGATGTGCCGGGGGTGGGCGGGCACGCCGGGCAGCGGGGCCGGCGGGCGGTTGCCGAGGGCGAGGATCACGGCGTCCGCCGCGATCCGGCGCCCGTCGGCGAGCCGTACCGCGAGGTCCGCGTCGAGCGCGACGGCCGTGGCGGTGACCGGGCGCAGGGTGCGCTCCGGCGGGTCGGCCGCGGCGGCGAGCGTCTCGCGCAGGTAGCGGCCGTAGGCGGCGCGGGGCAGGAACCCGGTGGCGTCCAGGCCCTGCGCCCGCGCCCACGCAACCAGGTGATCCGGCTCGCCGTCGATCGCGCTCATCTGCACGGCCCGGGCGTTGAGCAGGTGGGACGGATCGGCCGTGGCGTACGCCTGGCCCGCGGCGTGCCGGCCGTACCGGTCGATGAGCGTGACGTCGACCGGCGTTCCGGACGCGCGGGCGAGGCGCAGCAGGTGGATCGCGGCGAGGGTGCCGCTCGCGCCACCCCCGACGATCGCGATCGACGGCCGGGACATAAACCCATATTACATATGGGGATTGCTGCTAAAATCCCCTCAGCGGCGGGGAGTCGTCCGGGGACGGCTGAACCACAGGGAGAGGCCGAGCGCCCCGGCGACGAGCGCCCCGCCGATCGCGGCGACCGTCGCGGCGACGTCGACCCGCTCGTAGACGACGCTGAACGTGCCGGACAGCGTGCCGAGCGCGTCCTGCAGCTCGCCGGCGTTCTCGGCCCGGTAGTAGGCGCCGCCGGTGGTGTCGGCGACCCGCCGGAGCGTGGGCTCGTCGATGTCGAGCACGTTCCGCGACCGGTCGAACCCGCCGCCGAACCCGCCGCCGAACCGGCCGCCGAAGCCGCCGAAGCCGTCGAACTCCGAGCCCTCGCACACCATCGGCGCCGGGGTGGTGGTGCCGAAGCCGATGGGGAACACCCGGACCCGGCGGAGCGCCGCCTCCTCGGCCGCGGTCTCCGGCTCCACGCCCTGGGTGTTGGCGCCGTCGGTGAGCAGGACGATCACGGAGCTGGCGTACTCCTCCTCCGCGCCCTCCTGGCCCTGGCCCTGCGGGGGCGGGGTGGGCCGCACCCCGGTGGGGGCGACCGACGGGTCGACCTCGGCGATCGCGTCGAGCGAGGTGAGCATCGCCTGCCCGATCGCGGTACCGCGGCCCACGGTGATGCCGTCGACCGCCCGCAGCAGCTCGTCGGTGTCGTCGGTGGGCGGCACGAGCACGCCCGCGGTGCCGGCGAACGTGACGAGCCCGATGCGCGGGCCGCCCCGCTGGGACTCGATGAACTCGGCGGCGGCCTGCTTCGCCGCGGTGATGCGGTTCGGCTCGACGTCGGTGGTGCACATCGACGCGGAGGTGTCGATGGCGAGCAGGATCGTCGCCGAGGTGCGCGGCACCGGCATCATCATCTGCGGCCGGGCCGCGCCGAGCGCGAGCAGCGCGAGCCCGCCCACGAGCAGCGCCGCCGGGATCTTCCGCGTCCACCGGCCGCGCTTGGGCAGCGCGGTGCGGACGAGCGCGATCGAGGTGACGCGTACGGCGGCCCGCCGCCGGCGCCGGCGGGCCAGCGCCCACACGGCGAAGATCAGTGGAATGACCAGGATGGACAGCAGCGCCCAAGGCCATGACAGGGTCATCTAGATCACCCGCCCGGTGCGAAACACGGTGAGCACCGCTCCCCCGGTGAGCAGCACGAGGGCGAACGCGATGAACGCGCCGGCGAGGGGAAGCGGCTCGTCGGAGACGGTGAGCCGCAGATCGATCGTGTCGGCGATCCCGGCGAGCTGCGCGGCGTCGCCGGCGGGGTGGTAGGCGCCGCCGGTGGTCCGCGCGATCATGGTGAGGGTCTGCTCGTCGAGCGCGGTCTGCACGCGGTAGCCGTCGACCGACACCGTGGCCCCGGCGGTGGTGCCGATGCCCACGGTGTGGATGCGCACCCCGGCCCGCTGGGCCACCTGGGCGGCCTGCTCCACGTTCTCGTCGCCCTGGGTCTCCCCGTCCGAGAAGATCACGATGGTCGCGGACGGCCAGTACCCGATGTCGGGAACGGAGCCGCCGGGCCCGATCGCCACCTGCCGGCCGGTGATCGCCGACAGCGAGGCGAGGATCGCGGCGCTGAGCGAGGTGCCACCGGTGATGCGCAGCCGGTCGATCGCCCGGAGCGCCACGGAGTGGTCGCGGTCGGGCCGCGCGGTGACGAGCGCCCCCTGCTCGAACGCGACGAGCCCGATGTCCACGGTCTCCGGCTGGGCCTGCACGAACGCGCGGGCCGCCTGCTGGGCGGCGGCGAGCCGGTTGGGCCGCACGTCCTCGGCGGCCATGCTGTTGGAGACGTCGACGGCGAGCATGACGGTGCCGGAGGCGCGCGGCACCGGCACCATCGCCACCGGCCCGGCGGCGGCGACCGCGAGCACGGCGACACCGGCGATGGTGAGGCCGGTGCCGAAGCCGAGGCCGCCGCGCCGCTTGCCGGGGATGGCGACGCCCGCCGCGATGAGCGCCGCTTTGCGGCGGCGCGAGACGGTGACCGCGGCGGCAATCAGGGCCGCGGTCACCAGCAGCCCGATGACGAGCAACAACGGGGATGACAGTGTCATGGCATCCCTTCCCCCGTCGGATGCGGTGCGGTCGTGCCCGGCCGGGGCGCGCGAGGGGTGCGTCCCGGCCGGGGCACGGTGGGGTGGGGTCCCGTCCGGAACGCGGGGTGGCGGCGTTCCGGACGGGACGTGCGGTTCCTGCTCATCGCGCGCGGCTCCGGGTGCTCGCGACCACCTCGACGAGGGCCGCGGTGAGGTCACGGTCGGTGTCGATGCGGTGGATCGGCACCCGGGCGCGGCGCATGCCCGTGGCGAGCCGTTGCTCGCGGGCGTCGACCGCGGAGCGCAGGCCGGCGCGGAGCAGGGGGTCGGCGGAGTCGACGATGAGCTGCTCGCCGGTCTCGGCGTCCTCGATGACGATGAGCCCGGCCTCGGGCAGCACGTCGTCCGCGGTGTCGACGATGCGCAGCGCGACCACCTCGTGCCGCCGGGAGAGCCGCATCAGCGCGCGCTCCCAGTCGCCTTCGCCGATGAAGTCGGAGAGCACGAGGATGAGCGACCGGCGGCGGGCGAGCCGGCCCGCCGCGTCGAGCATCTCCGCCAGGTCGGTGGTGGCGCCGCCGCGCGGCCGGGCGGTACGGCCCAGCTCGGCGCCGATCCGCAGCACGTGCCGCCGGGTGGTGCCGGGCGGGATCACGCGCAGGATCCCGGTGTCGAAGAACAGGGCGCCGACGCGGTTCCCGGCCCGGGTGAACAGCCGGGCGAGCACGAGCGCGAGCTCGGCGAGCACGTCGTGCTTGCCGCGCCCCGGCCGCCCGGCGGTCATCGACGCCGACCGGTCGAGCACGAGCCACACCGTGACCTCGCGGTCCTCGGTGAACACCCGCAGGTACGGCTCGTCGAGCCGGGCGGTGACGTTCCAGTCGATCTGCCGCGCGTCGTCGCCGTCGACGTACGCGCGCAGCCCGGTGAAGTCGACGCCGGTGCCGCGGTGCACCGTGCGGTACGCGCCCTGGAGCCGGCCGTCGAGCCTGCGGACGATCTTCCACTCCAGGCGGAGCAGCAGCTTGTCGGGAGCGGTCGCCATGGCTCAGCGGTTCTGCAGCACGACCTCGGGGGCGCGGACGGCACCGAGCACCCGGTTGATGATCGTGTCGGCGTCGATCTCGTCCGCGAGGGCCTCGTACGAGAGCACGAGGCGGTGGCGCAGCACGTCGAGCGCGAGCTCGGAGACGTCGTGCGGCAGCACGTAGTGCCGGCCGCGCAGGTACGCCAGGGCGCGGGCGCCGGTGACGAGCGCGATCGACGCCCGCGGGCTCGCCCCGTAGGTGACGTACCGGTCGAGCTCGCCGAGCCCGGCCATGCCCGGCGACCGGGTCGCGCCGACGATCCGTACCGCATAGTCGATGATCGCCGGGTCGACGTACACCTTCCGGACCTGTTCCCGCATGCGCAGCAGGTCCTGGGTGGTGAGGATCGGGCGCGGCCGGTCCGGGTCGTGCAGCGCCCGGGCGACGATCGCCTGCTCCTCGGGCTGCGACGGGTAGTCGACGAGCACCTTCATCATGAAGCGGTCGACCTGGGCCTCGGGCAGCGGGTAGGTGCCCTCGGACTCGATCGGGTTCTCCGTCGCCATGACGAGGAACGGCTCGGGCACCGGGAAGGTCTCCCGGCCGATCGTCACCTGGTGCTCCTGCATCACCTCGAGCAGGGCGCTCTGCACCTTGGCGGGCGCCCGGTTGATCTCGTCGGCGAGGAGCAGGTTGGCGAAGACCGGGCCGAGCTCGGTGGTGAACTCGCCGGTGCGCTGGTTGTAGACCCGGGTGCCGACCAGGTCGGCCGGCACCAGGTCGGGGGTGAACTGGATGCGCTGGAAGCTGCCGTCGATGGCGGCGGCGAGCGAGCGTACCGCGAGGGTCTTGGCGAGTCCGGGCACGCCCTCGACGAGCAGGTGGCCGTCGGCGAGGAGCGCGACGGCCATGCGCTCCAGGAGCTGGTCCTGCCCGACGATGACGCGCTTGACCTCGAACAGCACGCGCTCCAGCGGCTTGGTCGGTTCGGAGGAGGGGTGAGGCGCGGTCATGCGAATCCTTCGTGTGCGGTTCGTACCGTGATGCGATGCGCGTTCGTCACGGCGCCGGGGTCGGCGCGGTGAGCGGAGGGGTGGTCAGATCTGCGGGCCGCCGCCGGACGGGCCGTCGCCCTGTCCGCCGAGGGCCTCGCCGATCGGCACCGCGAACGCGATTCCCGCGAACGCCTCGTCGCCTCCGGGGTCGGCGATCGAGACCACGATGCCGATGACCAAGCCCTGGGCGTCCAGGAGCGGGCCGCCCGAGCTGCCCGGATTGACCGAGGCGTCGAACTGGATGAGCCCGGTGAGCCGGCCGTCCGTGGAGGTGCGGTTGAGGCCGGAGACCACACCGGTGGACACACTGTGGGTGAGGCCGAGCGGGTTGCCGATCGCCACGACCGGCGCGCCGATCTGGGCGTTGCCGCCGATCGTCGCGGGGACGACCACTTCCGGGAGCCGGGACGGCCGGAGGGTGGCGATGTCCCGTTCGGGGTTCGCCTCCGCGACGGTCGCGGTCGCCCTCGTGCCGTCCGCGTAGGTGATGTTGATCTCCTCGGCGTCCCTCACGACGTGGTGGGCGGTGAGGATGCGGCCATCCTCCGCCGCGATCACTCCGGTGCCGAGCGAATCCCCGGCCCGGATGACCACCACCGAAGGCGAGACCCTCTGGTAGATCTCGGTCGCGTCGAGCCCGATCGCCGCGCTGGGCGTCGGCGTGGGTGTGGGTGAGGTGCTCGGCGCGGACACGGCCGTGGTGTCGGTCCCCCGGGCGGATCCCAGCCAATAAGCCAGGACCGCCACGACGACGAGCACGGCGCCCCCGATGACATACCACCGAGCCCTCCTGGCCACGGTTCCCCGATTCTCGGCCGCAACTGCTGTCTGCGGCTCTATCTGCACTGCTTCATCGTCAACGGCAGGCGCGTAAAGCACCATAAAATTCGCCTGAGAAAAATCTGAAAAACGCGAGGAGTGCTCTCATCAACACCCGGTACGGAACGCCGCCCGGCGGCGTTTTCGCAGTTCAGGCGCTTGGCGTGGAATTCCCGCGGACGCCCGTCGCCGCTGGAGCAGGGGTTAGGCCAACCTTGCCCCGCAGCGCGAGCCGGAGGACGGACGCGCCATGACCCGGACCTTCGCGCTGGCGGCCACCGTGGCGCTCGCCTCCGTCACGGCCATCGCGCAACCGGCCGCCGCCGTTACCGCCGACCCGGTGAAAGCGATCGAACGGCAGCTTTCCCGCGGGAAGGGCGTGCGCATATCCGAGACCGTCCGCCATTCGTACGGCCCCTCGAGGACGTCCGGCACCCGGATCACCGGCCGGGTACGGCTGGCGCGGACCGGCCCGGCGGCGGTCGCGGTCACCTGGCGGGACGTCCCCGGCGACGACCCGGCCCACTCGGCGATCCGCATCGGCCCGGTCGTGTACTGCGACGCCGCGCAGTACCCGATCCCGGTGCCGGAGGGCGCGGCGTGGGTGCGGCACACCCGCCGGGCCGGGCACTGCGGGACGATGGCGGTGCGCGCCGGGCTGCAGCCGATCGACGTCTACGACCCGGCGATGCTGCGGGCCGTGCTGCGCCGCTCGACGCGCACGGCGGTGCGCGGCGGATACCGCTACCAGGGCGCCATCTCGTACCGAGAGCTGAGCCGGATCGTCCCGAAGTCCTACCGCCATCCCGCCACCAACGCCCGGGTCACCGCCGCGAGCAAGGGCGAGCTGGCCTGGCGGCTGTTCACCGGGCGGGACGGGCTGCCCACGCGGCTGATCACCACGAGCACCCAGGGCTCCGGTAGGTCGGCCGTGGTCATGCGGGTGGACACCCGCTACTCCGGCTGGGGCCGCCCGGTCACGATCACCGCCCCGCCCGCCGCCGGGACGGTCGACCAGGACGACCTGTACGGCCCGCCCGTACCCGACCCGGAGCCGCCCTCCGCGGCCGCGAACTGACGCCGGCCGGCGGCCACGCTCCCGCCGGGTGGCCGCCTGCTCGGCCTCGTCGCGGACGGGCGCGAGCAGGCGGGCGAGCCGGGCGCGCTCAGGCCCGGCGCGCGTGGCCGTCGCGTTCGCCCGGATCTCGGCCGCGATCGGCCGCAGCAGCGGGCTGCCAGCGTACGAGCCGGGCCGTCGGCGCCTGGTACGGCCCCGCCCGCCAGGCGCGAAGCCGCTCAGAGGTACCGGGAGCCCGGCCACGATGTCGATCTCGTCGCGGGACCGCTCGGCTAGACCGCCCCGCCGACGTGCCGGCCCGTGGCGAGGTCGGACGTAGTGCTCCGCGCGCCGCTTGCGGTGGTGGCGGTCGATGTGGGCGACGATCGTCCCGTTCATGTGCAGCGCCTGGGCCGACACGCCGTGCCGGGTCCGCACGACCTGCCGGCTCCCGGTCGCGTAGCCCGTGGACGTCTCCCCCCGCTTGGTGAGCAGGTAGCGGTTGCCCGGGCTGAACGCGACCGGCTCCTCCCCCTCGACGAACTCGTGGTGCAGGGCATGCGCCCCCGCCTCGCCCTCCTCGTCGAGGTCGAGGAGCTCTACCTGCACTGCGGCAGGGCGCTGCTGCGCTCCGGCCTCTGGCGCCCGGAGACCTGGCCGGACCGCAGCACCCTCCCCACCCTCGGCCAGATCGTCAAGGACCGGCTGAACCTCACGACCACCGCCGAGGAACTCGACCGCCACCTCGCCATCGACGCGGCCACGAACCGGTACTGACCGTGGCCGCGGCCGGGAGGGCTCAGCGCAGCCGCCGGGTGATCGTCGGGTCGGTGATCGAGGTGTCGCCGGCGAGCAGCAGCGCCTTGGACAGGATGATCGACAGCATGCCGCCGTCCTCCTCGAACGGCAGGAACACCTGGCCGGCGTCGCGGCCGCGCTCGGGGACGAGGCAGAGGTGGGCGTCGTGCGGCTCGATGAGGACGTTGCCCGAGCCGAGGTGGATCTTGTAGGTGCGCAGGTCGCCGCGCACCCGCAGGAAGCGGTCGGCCAGTTCCAGCCGGTCGGCGATCTTGAGGCGGGGCAGCAGCCGGGCGAGCACGTCGCGCCGGGTCTCGGCGGTCTCGCTGAGCGCGCCGAAGCCGTACTCGCGCCAGTAGTCCTCGTGGCCGGTGAGGGCCTCCTGGTCGAGCCCGATCGAGGCCACGCCCACGGCGAGGTCGGCGTCCCGCATCGCCTCCGAGAACACGAGCGGCGGCACCTCGGTGAGCGGCACCGCGCCGCCGTCCTCCGGCACCCGGTCGTCGCGCGCCGCGGGAATCCGTCCCGCCCGGTGGAAGAGCATCTCCCCAGTGACGTACAACGGCGCGGCGCCCCGGCCGTCGGCCTCCGGAGCGCCGGGGACGCGCATGCCCCAGCGCACCTGCCAGCCCGACAGCGCCTTGACCACCGCGCCCTCGCCGCCCCCGTGGTCCCGATGGCCGAGCGCCGGGCCGGTCCAGCCACGCCGGCTGAGCAGCGCCTTCGCCTGGCCGTACCGCAGCACGTGCCCGCTGAACCGCGGCGAGTAGGTGCCGGTCTCCCGCTCGGCCGGGGTGAGCGGGTACACCTCGCGGAACGCCTGCTTGAACGGCTGCCGCACCTCGCGGTCGAGCAGGAAATCGCGCCAGGCCCGGATCTCGTCGGCGGTGGCGCGGATGGGATGCCACAGCAGGACCGGGGTGTCCGGATCGGGCCGGACCGCGTGTCCGTGCGGGTCGGTCAGCTCCCAGCCGTCGCCGACCCGTGCCGGGAGCCCTGCCGGGCCGTCCGGGATCTGCCAGATCAGGTTGCGCACGTACCGGCCGGTGAGCGGGTGGTCGATGAGGTACGTGGTCACCTCGTGCCAGCGCCAGACGCGTTCCTCGATCAGCGCCCGCTCCAGCCGGTGCCGCTCGGCCGCCAGGGTACGGCCGAGTTCCTTCAGTGTGTCCTTCAGCTCGGCCAGCTCCGGCGTCTTGCGGATCGCCCGCGGCGCCGACTTGAGCGTACGGCCGGCCGGGTTGACGAACCGCAGGGACGGGCCGTCGACGCAGAGCAGTACCCGGTGGTCGCCGATCTTCTCCTCGCGTACGCCGTCGGCGTCGAGGCCGAAGTCGGGGACGGTGCGGTCGAGGAGCTGGTCGCGAGTGAGGCCCGCCTGCACGGCGATCTCGCCGAGGGCCTGCCCCACCTGGGCCAGCAGGCGCCGCCGGCGCACCTTGACGGTGACCTTGGCCAGTGCGGCGACGACGTCGAGCCCGCCACGCCGTACCAGCGTGGACACGGCGGCGTTCACCAGGGTCTCGCAGCGGGGCTTCCCGCTCTCGCCGGCCCCGCAGGTGACCGCGACGTCGCCGAGCAGCGGCGTGACCCACGGCTCGTCGACGAGCGCGCACGTCCACACCAGGCCGCGCAGCACGGTCGTGGTCCGCCGGTGCAGGAAGATCGCCTCCTCGTGGTCCCGCGGGGTGCGGACCGGCCGCTCGCGGTGCTCCGTCAGCCGGGTGAGGATCTCGCGCATCAGCTCCGGCGCCTCCGGGACGAGCAGCCTGCGCGCCGTGTCGAGCCACTTCTTGGTCGGCCTGGCGGACGTCGCCGTGGCCCAGTGCCGCAGCAGCGGCACCATGGGCTCCGCGCCCAGCCGGGTGCCGAACTCGTCGGCGAGCAGGCAGGCGAACGGATCGCAGGCCCAGACGACGTTGCGCACCCGGGCCGCCGGATCGTTCTCCTCGGGCTCGGTGACCAGCGCGTTGACCTGGTCGGCGGTGGTGCCCCACTGCGTCAGCGAGGTCTGCGCCAGGGACGCGATGGTGTCCGCGACGAACCGGCGTTCGGCGGGGCCGAGCCGGGCCGTCGCGGCGAGGGGGATCCGGTACCTGAGCCGGCAGTCGGTGTCCCGCCGGCCGCGCGTGCCCATCGCCACCATCCAGAGCAGCCAGACCTCCCGCAGGGTCCACTCCGGATTCGCATCGGCGACGTACCGGACGGCCTCCAGCAGCCGCTCATCGGGCTCCTGCCCGGCCTCCTCCTGCAGCCGGAGGCACAGCTGCACCCAGAGCCCGAACGCCCGGCGCCCCTCGTCGTTCAGATCGCCGACGAGCGTCGCGAGCGGAGTCGCCCACGCAGGCGGCCCGAACAGGTCGTCGAAACAGGCGATGGCCTGCTCTTCCGCGGGCGACAGGTCGCCGAGCGCATGCGGGGACCGCCGCCGCAGCTCGTCGATGACGCCCACGTCAGCCTCCGACCAGGGGGACGAGCTTGATGAACGAGACCACCGGGTCCCCGGTCAGGTCGATCTCCTCGTCGAGATCCTCGGTCTGCCGATCCCCGACCAGCAGCAGGAACCCGTTGCGCTCGAACGCCCGCTCGGCCGCGTCGGCCTGCCGCTCCCAGTCGAGACGCCGCCCGAGGGCCGTGCGGTACCCGTTCCGCGCGATCTCCTCCTCCACCGGCCGGCCGAGCCCGGGCAGTCGCGGGCGGGGCGCGGCGTTGTAGCGGGCGACCTCCTCCCGCACCTGCGCACGCGCCGGCTCCCGCGCGGTGATCCGGGTGGGCGGTCCGGGCAGGGTGAGCTCCTCCAACGGCTTGCCCATCACCGTTTCGTCCCGGAACGTGACCGTGGCCATCGAGACCTTTCCATGGAAGATCGACATCGACTGGGGTATAGGTAGCAGCCGCGTCCGACAAATGTGACAGAACGCCAGTAAACCCGGAGCGGAGCGGCGAAGCGGCCACGGCCGGAGGGCGACGCCGCGCCCTCGGTACGGCCGGCCCGGTTCCTGATAGGGGGTTCGGCGGTGCCCGGGTTCAGGCCGTCAGATCACCGTTCGCGGACGGTGCGACAGGGGTGAGGACGAACCAGAGCGAGCAGCGGGATTGCTCCTCGGTGAAGCCCCAGCGGGCGGCTAACGCGCGGATCAGCCGAACCCCGCGGCCCGACTCGGCGAGGTCGTCCACGGGGTGGGCGGGTATGCCGGGCACGGTGTCCGCGCCCTCGTCGGTGACGGTGACGAGCAGCCGCCCGTCGACGTCGGCGTGCACGGTGACCTCGATCGCCGCGGAACGGGTGTGCACCACCGAGTTGGTCACCGCCTCCGACAGGAGGATCACCGCGTCGTCCCGGCGCGGGTGACGCTCGAGAACCTTGCTCAGCCAACGCCGTGCCTCGCCGACCGACGCCTTCGCCGACGCGAACGCCGCGCGGTCGAGCAGCCGATAGTACGGGATGTCGGGCATCGTCGTCGTTGTCTCCCCCTGTCGGTCGTTCGCCGTCGCCCGGCGGCACGGCGGCCGTACGGAAACCTCCCGGCGTCGGGCGGTGACGCGTGGCGTTCGGGCCGAGTCTCGGAGGGCGACCGTAGGGAGTCGTCGCGGACACGGGTGCGGCATGACTGTGGCGTCATCGTGGCACGAGCGCCCACCCGTTCGGCCGCGTATTACCGCACCTGCGAAAACGCGCGCTTTACCGGCGCTTTGGAGTTACAGTGACCGCCGTCATAATGACTCTCCGTAACCTCGGGAATCCGGAAAGTAGGTGATCGGGGATGGCGGGGCCGGAGCGCCGGGAAACGCTGTTGAAGGTGTTGCTCGCCAAGCGACATCTGGTCACACATCGGGCTTTTTGCCGCGAGTACGACAAAGTGGCCAGAAAGCTGGATCGCAATCTGGCCACGACGGCGCCGGGACGCGAACAGTACGCCCGCTGGCTCGCCGGCAAGGTCAAGACCAAGCCCTCGGCCGACCGCTGCCGGGTGCTCGAGCACATGTTCCCCGGCTACACCGTTGCCGAATTACTGGCGCCATACGATCCTGGAAAGGACGACGGCGATAATTCCCTCATCCCCTCCAAACCGGAGGAGGTAGCCACGGACCGGCGACAGGTATTCCAAATCGGAGCGATGACGCTGACCGCCGGGTTACTGGACGGCGTGATCCACGGCCCCGATCAGCTCGAGCAGGCTCTCCACTCCACCACCGTCAGCGAAGCGAAACTGTCGTTCCTCGAATCCGCGGCCGAAGAGCTGGGCCTGCGCGGGATCATCGTCTCCCCGGAAAACGTCGTCCACGAAACACTGCTGCACCTGTCGAGTGTCCGTGAATTACTCAAGAACCATCAGCCCACAAGAGTCCAGCAGCGTCTGGCGCGCGTGGCAGCAAGGTTGTGCTTCGCCATGGGGGAGCATCTGTTCTCCCTGCACCAGCCGGAGTTGGCACGCCGCTGGTGGAGATCCGCAGTGCGGGCGGCCGAAGAGGCGGGAGACCGGAATTTCGCCGATCACGCCTATGCGGCGGACGCGTACTTCCCCACCTACTCCAACAACCCACGGGGTGTACTCGCCCACGTCACCCCACGACTCGAGCAGGCCACCAAGGCGACACCCTCGATCGCGTGGATGTGGTGTTTCGCCGCCATGGCCCATGCCGCGCTCGGCGATCGCGATGCATTCGAGCGTGCGATCAACGCGGCTCGTGGCACACTTGCGCGCTGCGCTCCGGCGAGTCTGAGCCGCAGCATCTACTCCTTCCTGCCAAGGCGGCAGGCTTTCTACGAAACTCGCGGTCGGGCCGACCTCGGCGACGTGGAGGGAGCCGGTGAGGCGGCCGCACGCGCTCTGGCGGAATTCGACGCGACCGAGACCACCGACCCGGCGCTGACCCGGCTCGCGTACGCCACCGCGCTGGTGAAGGCGGGCGAGATCGAGGAGGCGTGCCGGCTCGCCACCATGGCGATCACCTGCCGGCCGGTGCCCGCGTACGCGGTGATGGTCCGGGCGCGCGAGTTCGACGCCCTCGTGCCGCGGAAGGCCGCGGCGGCTCAGGAATGGCGTGAGACCCTGGCGGGCGTACCCGTCTCCAGGTGAGTTCTGGCCCCGTCGCGGAGGGCCGATGGCGGCCGAGATCGTGTGCGAGACGCACTCGATCAGCGTGCACAACGAGCAGGGCATCGCGAGCGGCCGGCTGCCGGGCGAGCTCGCCGAGCAGGCCGGGCGCTCGCCGCCGAGCTCGGCGAACGCCGCCGCGACGACGGCCTCACGCGGCCTTCAGCTCCGACCTGCGCCGTGCCGTACAGACCGCGGAGATCGCCTTCGCCGGGTCGGGCATCCCGCTGCTTGAGGACCGGCGGCTGCGCGAATGCCGCTACGGCGAGTTCGACGGCAGGCCGGTGCGCGAGCTGGAGCGGCTGCGTGCCCGGCACACCGACGAACCGGGGCCCGACGGCCAGAGCTACCGGGACGTGGTACGGCAGATGGCCGACTTCCTCACCGACCTGGCCGCGGCCTGGGACGGCCGGAAGGTGCTGCTCATCGCCCACTCCGCCAACGCTGGGCGCTGCAGCATCTGCTGCACGGCGAGCCGCTGCACGAGCTGGTCGACCGGCCGTTCCACTGGCGGCCCGGCTGGACGTTCCTCCTGCCGGACGGCTGGACGAGCCCGTACCCGGCGGGCTGAACGGGCGGCTCGGCCCCACACCGGCGACGCACGGCGTAGTCGAGAAACACCGGGTCGATCACCCGGCGGGCCGCGAGAATCCGGTCGAGATCAAGGCGCGTGTCCGGCATCCGCGCAATCCTGACGGCCCCGGACACCGGCGGGAATTGAAACTTCACGAAACCCTGACCATGGTCGGCCGGGGACCCGACCCCGGCGACGGCCGGGCGGCGGTTGATCAACCCATGACGGCGGTGCCGTCGCCTCGAGGGGCGAGCCTGCAGGCCCCGCGGATGCCCGCCACGGCACGACCCAGGACGACGGGCCTCGCGCTCTCGATCACGAGGGCGGGCACGACCGGCGACCGGCCGTGCCCGCCCCACCGGCGGCGCCGACCCGTCCCCCGCAGATGACGGTCACGGCCAGGGCCGGATCTCGCGTGCCAGGCGCCGAAGGGTCGCACCCACAATTCCTGAGAACGCATATTCGCGCGCAATTCTGCCGCGCGTTTTACAGGATCCCGGACACCAATGATCGGCGGACGACAAGCCCGCGCCGTGTGAGCGTTCACGTGTCCGTGGATCCCACTCTTGCCGTGGTGCATCGAGGTGCACGTCCGCCTGCTTGATGCCGGTGAGCTCGGCGGAATGCGGGGTGGCGCGCGAGACCGGCGAGAGCCGGAAACACCGTGGACCGAAAGGTGATTTCGCACGGTAATGGAATTGTCACTCGATTCGCCACGCGGGTGGTGCCATGGTTGAGGCAGTGGCTCCACTCGGGTGTTTCCGCAAGGCTCTCGGGCGGTCCTATGACTCTCACTGTCGCCGCGAAAACATGTGAGTTCCCCGTCAAGGTCCTCGCGTCACGCGATCCGAGTGCGGGCGCTCCGCCGCCGGCGATCGGAACCGCGGAGGAGCCGCTGCGAACGCTGCGCGTGCGGAAGACGGCCCGATGACCGCGGTGGACGGGCCTCCCCTTCCGCCCCAGGGGGCGCGACCCGGCCCCGCGGCGCGGGCCTGCGACCCGATCGCCGCCGCACTGGGCAACGCCTCCCTGCTCGGAGTCGGATACCTGCTGCTACGACGGCGATTGCTCGCCGTCCTCGCCGTGGCCGTCACCATCACGCTCGGCGTCATCCTCGCCACCAGGGTCCGGGAATCCTGGCTCGAAGGCGTCGTGCTGCTGTGGTGGGTGGCCGTCACCGCGCACGGCTGGTACCTGGCGCGGAGGCGACAGCGGCGCACCGAGCCGCAGGCGGCGAGCGCCGCGGCCACCGACACGGCGCTCCGGCACCCACCGCCGAACCCGGCGAGCAGGCAGCGACTCGCCGCAGCCGCCGTCACGGTTCCGGTCCTGCTGGCCGTGAGCACCTTCCGCTTCGACGCCGGGCACATCGTGGCGACGGCCAGGGACGCCCACCGGGACGGCGAGTGCCAGCGGGCACTGTCGCTCCTGAACGGCCTGACGACCGCTCATCGCGTCGCCAACGCTCCGCTCACCGCCCGCACCGAAGCCGAGGCCGAGGCATGCCGCATCCTCCTCCAGGCAAAGCGGGAGGCCGTGAGCGATCCGCGGCGCGCCGTCGGGATGCTGGAGCGGTACGCCGACCACCCGGCGGCGCTGTGGCAGCGGGCCGACCTTCTCCTCACACAGGCCGCCATCGAATTGGACATCGCGCTGACCGGTGACGTCAGTGCCCTGATGACGGGCTACGAGCGACTCAACGACGTCATCAAGCAGTTCCCCGGCCGGGAGCAGGACGCCGGGAAGGCCCTCGATCGGCTGCTCGATCGGCTACCTGCGGGAGACGCCTGCAAGACCGCGGACATCACCAACTGGCTCCACGCACGGCATCCGACGGGCAACGTGCTGGACCAGGTCAGGAGCAGAGCGTCGACGATCGCGCCCACGGCACTGGCCGAATGCGGCAAGGCACTCATGGACGACGAGCGCTGGCACGACGCACGCTCCTATTACCGAATTCTGATCAGCGATCATCCCGAGCACGAACTTGTCGCCGCCGCCAAGAGTGGTGTGCGAAAAGCCGACCTGGCGATCCAACTGGCGGACGTCAAGAAACTCCTCAAACCGGGGGAGTCCCGGCTGCCCGCCTACTGCTCGAGGCCGACTTGGTACGAAGGCGCGCCCCGCTACCGAGGAAAGGGACCGCACCGTGCGCTGCTGTTCGGCCAGGACGGGCACAAGAGCAAGCTGCCGTCCTCGTGGCTGACCAGCGATCCCGCGAAGGCCACTTTGGTGATCTGCGCCGGAAAGAGTGCGTACGGAACCAGGGTTCGGACCTGCTACTACCAGCCGCGATTCTCGAACAGTATCTACCCGGTGACCTTCTATAAGAGAAAGATTCCCATCCGTGTCTACGAACTGCGGACCGGAAAACTCGTGAAAAAGACCAGCCTGCAGATCGGCGGACGAAGCTGCCCCCAAAGGATTTATTACTCGTCGCGCTACCTCGGGGATGCCCCACCGTCCAAGAGATACGTGTCCTCCTCCACCTCGGACATCCGGGCGGCGTACCGGCCGTTGATCAACCCGTGACGACCGGCGCGGCGGCGTGCGCCGCAGGGCGAGGCCGCGCGGTGGTCGATCCCCGCCCGCGGCGCCCCTGGCCGCGTCACGCGGGGCGCGGCGACGGCCGGCCGTACCCGGCCCTCGCGTGAGGACCGGCCGCCGGGGTCACCGGCGCACCGGTCAGATGACCTTGCGCCGGGCGAGGTCGGCGATCTCCTCGGGGGTACGGCCCAGCTCGGCGAGCACCGCGGCGGTGTGCTCGCCCACGGCGGGGACCGGGCCCATGCGCGGCTCCAGTCCGGCGAACATGATCGGCGGCAGCAGGGCGCGGACCGGGCCGCCCGGGGTGTCCACCTCGCGCCAGCGGCCGCGCTCGCGCAGCACCGGGTGGTCGAGGAACTCGGCGACGGTGTTGACCCCGGCGTTCGCGATCCCGGCCCGGTCGAGCAGGGCGGTGGCCGCGGCCGCGTCGAGCTCCGCGAACCGGGCGGCGACGATCTCCTCCAGCTCGTCGCGGTTCGCGACCCGCAGCGGGTTGGTGGCGAAGCGGGCGTCGGTGGCGAGCTCGGGCCGCCCGAGGAACTCGGCGCAGAAGCGCACCCACTCCGGCTCGTTCTGGATCGAGATCAGCACGGTGCGGCCGTCCCGGGTGGCGTACGGCCCGTACGGGGCGATCGTGGCGTGCCGGGCGCCCGCCCGCGGCTGCTGCGTGCCGGTGCCCAGGGTGTAGTTGGCGGGCTGGCCCATCCACTCGCCGAGCGCGTCGAGCAGCGAGACCTCCACGGCCGTGCCCTCCCCGGTGAGCCGCCGCCGGTAGAGCGCGGCGAGCACCGCGCTGAACGCGTACATGCCCGCGGCGATGTCGGCGACCGAGATGCCCACCCGGGCCGGCTCGTCCGGCGTGCCGGTGAGCGAGACGAGGCCGGTCTCGCACTGGACGAGCAGGTCGTACGCCTTGCGGCCGGCCCACGGGCCGTCGGCGCCCCAGCCGGTGACGCTCACCACGATCTTGCCGGGGTCGCGGGCGAGCACCTCCTCCGCGGCGAGGCCGAGCCGGGCGGCCGCGCCCGGGCCGAGGTTCTGCACCAGCACGTCGGCGCGGTCCACCAGCTCGTGCAGGATCTCGCGGCCCGGCTCCGACTTCACGTCGAGCGTCACCGACTCCTTCGACCGGTTCAGCCAGACGAAGTAGCTCGACTGGCCCTTGATCGACTCGTCGTACCGGCGGGCGAAGTCGCCCCCGCCCGGCCGCTCGATCTTGATGACCCGGGCGCCCAGGTCGGCGAGCTGCCGGGTCGCGAACGGCGCGGCCACCGCGTGTTCCAGGGCGAGCACGGTGATCCCGGTAAGAGGCAGCACGTCATCCCTTTCGTCCGATTTCACGTGGGACGGTACCCAGCGCGGCGCGCCCCGGCGAGGCAGGTTCGCCTCACCCGGCGGCGGCCGGGCCCCCGCGCGCGGCCGAACCGCCGCGGCCCCCGCCCTCCTCATCACCCGGCCGGATGCGAAAATGATCGGCGATGACGATCCGGCTGCTCATCGCTGACGACCAGGAGATGGTGCGCAGGGGGATGCGGCGCATCCTCGAGCGGCAGCCGGACATGGCGGTGGTCGCCGAGGCCGCGGACGGCGAGGCCACGATCGAGCTGGCCCGGCGGACCCGCCCGGACGTGGCGCTGGTGGACATCCGCATGCCGCGGATGGACGGCCTGGAGGTGACCCGGCGGCTCGCCGGCCCCGGCGCCGACCCGCCCGTGCGGGTCGTCGTGGTGACCACGTTCGACCTCGACGAGTACGTCTACCCCGCGCTGCGGTACGGCGCGTCCGGCTTCCTGCTCAAGCGGTCCGGGCCGGCGCTGCTCGTGGAGGCGGTCCGGGCGGCGATGGCGGGCGACAGCCTGATCAGCCCGTCGATCACGGTGCGGCTGCTCAAGCACGTCACCGGCGGGCGGCGCGAGCGGCAGCACCTTCCCGAGCCGCTCACCGAGCGCGAGATCGAGATCGCCGCCAAGGTGGCCGAGGGCAAGACGAACGCCGACATCGCCGCCGAGCTGTTCATCTCCCCCGGCACGGTGAAGACCCACGTCGCGAACATCCAGCGCAAGCTCGGCGTGCGCAACCGGGTCGGCATCGCCGTACGGGCGTGGGAGCTGGGGTACGCCACGGGACGGCTCGCCGAGTGACGGCCGCGCGGCGGGCGGCGGCCGCTGCGTAGGCTCGGGCCATGCGCGGCGCATCCGAGTCCCGTTCGCGGCCCGTCTCGCGGCTCCGCGCGACCGTCTGCGGCGCGACCGTGTTCGTGATCCTGCTGCCCGCCCTGCTCGCCCCGCCGAGCGCCCTCTTCGTCGCGGTCCCGGCGGCGCTCGCCGTGGCCGCCCCGATGCTGCCGTGGCCGCTCGGCCGCGTCACGCTCGCCCAGGCCGGGCTCGGGCTCGGCGCGGTCTCGCTCGCCGTGACCGCCGGCTACACCGGGATGCGCGAGGCGGCGCTGCTGTGGCTGCCGGTCGAGGTGTGCGGGCTCGCGGTCCTGCTCGGGCGGGTCGTGCGCGGGGTGCCGGGCCGCCGGGTGATCGTGGTCGCGGCGGTCACCGGGGCGGCCGCGGTGCTGGTGCCGCTGCGGGTCACGCTGTGGGCCGAGCCGCCCGACTGGCGGCTGTTTGTGGTCCTCGCCGTCACGGCGATGTTCCCGGTCACGCTCGCCACCGCGGTCGGGCTCTACCTGCGGGCGCTCGACAGCAAGCGGGAGCGGGCGGTGGCCGAGGCGCGCCGGGAGCAGCGGCTCGAGCTCGCCCGCGACCTGCACGACTTCGTCGCGCACGAGCTCACCGGCATCCTGCTCGAGGTGCAGGCGGCCCAGGTGGCGGCGTACGAGCCGGAGGAGAACAAGGCGCTGCTCGCCCGGCTGGAGCAGGCGAGCCTGCGGGCCCTGGAGTCGATGGACGAGACGCTGCGCGCGCTGCGCGACCCCGACGGGGCCGCCGACGAACCGGCCACGCTGCGCCGGGACCGCGTCGACGAGCTGCCCGCCCTGGTCGAGCGGTTCCGCGGCGCGGCCACCGCGCACGCCGTGCTCGAGCTGGAGGACGGGCTCGCCGAGCTCCTTCCCCGCCAGGTGCAGCGGGCGGTCTACCGGGTCGTGCTCGAGTCGCTCACCAACGTACGGCGGCACGCCGCCAAGGCCAGGACGGTCACGGTGTCGGTGCGGCGGCCCGCCGAGGACCGGGGCGCGGTCGAGGTGACCGTCACCGACGACGGCGGCGGCCGGGGCGGCCTGCGCCGCCTCGAGCGGCGCGGCGGCGGCACCGGCCTGCTCGAGCTGGCCACCCGCGTCGAGGCGCTCGGCGGCACGCTCACCGCCGGGCCGCAGGAGAAGGGCTGGCGGGTGCGGGCCCGCATCCCGATCCCCGACGGCGACCGCTCCGGCGACCGGTAGCGGCGGCCGCGGCCCCGACCGGCCCGCCGAAATCTCCCGAACGGCAGATGTGGCGGGATGGGCCCCGAACCGATCCTGGACCGCGCACCAGTCGGGATCGGAGAGGGACCACATGAGATCGCACATCCCGAGGGCGTGGCCCGCGGCGGCGGGCGCCGCCGTGCTCCTCGCCTTCCTGTCCGCCTGCGTGGCGCGCGGCGACACCGTGAGCCACAACAGCCGCAGCTTCCCGTTCCTCGGCCGGCGCCTCACCATCGAGACGCACGAGACCAACCTCATCGTGGAGAGCGACACGCGCCGGGAGATCACCGCCGAGCGCGAGCTGCGCGGCACGGCCGCGCAAGACGGCAACGCCACCTGGTCGCTGCACGGCGACACCCTCACCATCCGCGTCGACTGCAGCGGCCTCGTGCTCTCCTGCGAGAGCGAGCACCGGGTGCGCATCCCCGAGGACGTCGAGCTCACCGTCACCGGCACCGGCGGCGCCGTACAGCTGAAGGGCCTCACCGGGGACGTCACCGCCCGGCTCGGCCACGACGGCACGCTCCGGGTGGTACGGCCCGCGGGCCGGCTGCGGCTGTACAGCACCGGGGGCGACATCACCGTCACCGACGCGCGGTCGGCCCGCGTGCAGGCGATGACCTCGGGGGACGGGAACATCGACCTGGGCTTCGCAGCCCCGCCGACCCGGGTCGAGGTGCGCGCCGCGGGCTCGGTCGGCATCACCCTGCCGCCCGGGGGCGAGACCTACCGGATCGACGCGCCCGGGTCGGACGTGCCGAGCGACCCCGGCAGCGACCGGGTGATCGTGGCGCACGCCGCGGACGGCGCCGTGACGATCCGAAAGGGCCGGTAGGGGGTGGCGGTGCTCGAGCTGGTCGACGTCACCAAGGTCTACCCGGGCGGCAAGCGCGCGGTCGACGGCGTCACGCTGCGGCTCGGACCCGGGCTGATCGGGCTCCTCGGGCCGAACGGCGCGGGCAAGTCGTCGCTGATGCGGATCGCCGCCACGGTCACCCGCCCCACCTCCGGCAGGGTCGTCTTCGACGGGGCCGACGTCGTCGCCCGGCCGGACGCGCTCCGCCGGGTGCTCGGCTACCTGCCGCAGGACTTCGGCGTCTACCCAAACCTCAGCGCGCGGGAGTTCCTCGGCTACCTCGCCGCGGCCAAGGGCATCCCGGCCCGGGCCGCGCGCGCCCAGATCGACCACCTGCTGGAGCTCGTCAACCTCGCCGACGTGGGCAGACGGCCGCTCGGCGGGTACTCGGGCGGCATGCTGCGGCGGGTGGGCATCGCCCAGGCGCTGCTCGGCGACCCCCGGGTGATCATCGTGGACGAGCCCACCGCGGGGCTCGACCCGACCGAGCGGGTGCGGTTCCGCAACCTGCTCAGCGAGCTCGCCGCGGACCGGGTGGTGCTGCTATCCACCCACATCGTCTCCGACGTGGAGTCGGTCGCCTCGGACATGGCGGTGGTGGCGGGCGGCAGGCTGCGCCGCCGCGGCTCGCCCGAGCAGCTGCTGCGCGAGGTCGACGGGCTGGTGTGGGAGGTGCAGGCCGACCCGGCCGACGTCGCCGAGGTGCAGGCGCGGCACGTGGTCACCCGCCTCGTGCGCACCCCGGCCGGGGTGCGGATGCGGCTGCTCGCCGCGGCCCGGCCGTACCCGGAGGCGACGCCGGTGACCCCCGACCTGGAGGACGCCCACCTCGCGCTCGTCGACCCGCGGATGCGCCCGGTGGTGGAGGTGGTACGGCGATGACCGCGGTCTCGGCCGTGCCGCGCCGCGGCCCGGCGCAGGCGGCGCGCGGCCTCGCCGGGCTGGCGCTCGGCGACTTCCGCGACCGGGTACGGCGGCCGGCGTACCTGGTGATCCTCGCCGCCGCGGTCGGCCTCGGGTACCTCGCCGTGCCGGAGGCCGGCTCCCGCTGGGTCATCCTCAACCTCGGCCACTACCGGGGCCTTTACACCAGCGCCTACGTCGGCATGGCGACCGCGCTCGCGGGCGCGATCTGGCTCACCCTCGGCGGGTTCTACGTGGTGCGCAACGCGATCGCCCGGGACGTCGCCACCGGGGTGGGCGAGGTGCTCGCGGCGACCCCGCTGCGCACGGCCGGCTACCTCGCCGCCAAGTTCCTCGGCAACCTGCTCGTGCTCGGCTCGATGCTCGGCGTGCTCGCCGGGACGGCGCTCGTCGTCCAGCTCGCCCGCGGCGAGTCCACGGCGGTCGACCCGGTCGCGCTCGCCGCGCCGTCCCTGCTCATCGGGGTGCCGATGGTGGCGCTCACCGCGGCCGCGGCGCTGCTGTTCGAGGCGATCCCGCCGCTGCGGGCCGGGCTGGGGAACGTGGTCTGGTTCGTGGTCTGGATGGCGATCGCGCTCGGCGGGCAGTCGCCGCGCGCGCCGCTCGGCGGCATCGGGGTGTACCCGGTGGCCGCGTCGCTGCGCCGGGCGATGGTCGCGCAGGGGATCGACCCGGCCGGGCAGGAGTTCAGCCTCGGCCTCACCTACCTCGACCGGCCGCTGCGCCCGTTCGCGTGGCACGGGTTCGAGCCCGGCCTCGGGTTCGTGCTCGGCCGGCTAGCCCTGGTCGGGGTCGCGGCCGTGCTCGCGCTGCTACCCGCGCTGTGGTTCGGCCGGTTCGACCCGGCCCGCCGGGCCGCGCCGGCGCCGGAGCCGCAGGCCGCGCCCGGACCCGACGGTCCCGCGGCGGCGCTCCCGGAGCCGCCCGCGACCGCCGTCCGCCCGGTGCCCGCCCCGGCGCGGGGTCGGCGGGGCGGCGCGGCGGGCCGGCTCTTCGCGGGCGAGCTGCGCATCCTCGTGCAGGGGGTCGCGCGGTGGTGGTGGCTGGGCGCGCTGGCGATCAACGCGGCGGCCGCGGTCGCGCCCGCGCCCGCCGCCGCGGCCTACGTGCTCCCCGTCGCCTGGATCTGGCCGGTGCTCATCTGGTCGCGGCTCGGCACGCAGCGGCACGAGCACGGGGTCGAGGCGCTGCTCGGGGCCTATCCGGCGGCGCGGGGCCGGGTGCTCGCCGAGTGGGCGGCCGGGGCCGCGGTCGCCGCCGCGGCCGGTGCGGTGCCGCTCGCCCGCATGCTGCTCGCGGGAGACCGGGCCGGGGTGGCCGCCTGGTGCGCGGCGGTGCTGTTCATCCCCGCGTTCGCGCTCGCGCTGGGCACGCTGAGCCGTACCCAACGGCTGTTCCAGATCGGCTACCTGGTGCTGTGGTACGGCGCGGTGAACGGCGTGCCGGTCGTCGACTACATGGGGATCGTGCGCGACGGCGCCGGCCTGGCGGGGCCGCCGCCGGGGGCGATCGCCGCGCTCGCGGTCGCCCTGCTCGCCGCGGCCCTCGTCACCGAGCGGGTTCGGCGAGCAGGGATCGCACCTGGCCGTCGATGAGGCGGCGCAGCTCGTCGGCGTCGAGGCGGGCGGGGTCGACGACCGCGTGCACGGTGAGGCCGTCGACGAGCGCGGTGAGCGCGTGCGCGGTGGCGTCGGGGTCGATCCCGGCGCGGAACCGGCCCTCGCGCAGGCCGCGCGCGATGATCTCGCTCACCTGGCGGCGCCACTCGGCGTACACCTGGCGCAGCAGCTCGGTGGCCTCCTCGCGGACCAGCGCCCGGTCGAGAAACGCCAGCCACACCCGCGCCTCGGCGCGGCGGGCGTCGGTGATCGGCAGCGGGGCGAGCAGCGCCTGGTAGAGCAGGTCGGCGGGGTCGGCGTCGGCGGGCACGGTGCGGATGCGGAACCCGCTGCGCGCCACCACCTCGGCGAAGGCCGCGGCGAGCAGCGCGTCCTTGTCGGCGAAGTAGTGCGCGAGCGCGCCCGTCGACAGGCCCGCGGCCGCCGCGGCCTTACGCACGGTCAGCGCCTCCGCCCCCTCGGTCGCGACGAGGTTGATCACGGCGTTGACGATCTCGGCGCGGCGGGCCCGGTGATCGACCACTCGTGGCATGGCGCTATCGTATCGTTTTAAGACGGACGTCCGAAATAAAAAGGAGGGCGACGATGACGACAGTGGTGAGAGCGGACGCCCGGCGCGCCGACCTTCGCGGGCTGGTCTGGTTCTATGTGCTGGCCACGGCGGTCACCTGGGCCTGCTACGTGCCGGTGGTGCTCGCCCAGAACGGGACGATCCACCTCGATCTCGACATCCAAGGGCTGCTCGGCCTGACCGCGATCCTCGCCCCCACGTTCACCGCGTGCCTGCTCGCCGCGCTCCGCGGCGGCCGCCGGGAGCTGCGCGGCCTGCTCGGCATGGCGGTCCGGGTGCGGTTCCGCCCGCGGTGGTACCTGCTCGCGCTGGGCGTGCCGTTCGCCGTCCCGCTCACCGCCGTCGCCCTCGACGCCCTGCTGTCCGGCACGGCCCCCGCGGCCTGGCTGATCGCGCCCACCGCGCAGACCCTCGCCACGTTCTGGATCGCCGCGATCGGCGAGGACCTCGGCTGGCGGGGCTACGCCCTCGCCCGCGCGCTCGACCGGTGGGGCCCGGCCACCGCGTGCACGATCCACGGCGTGCTGTGGGGGCTGTGGCACCTGCCGATGTTCTTCCGGCCCGGGACCGCGCAGGCCGACCAGGAGTTCTGGCTGTTCACCCTCCAGGTGATCGGCGCGACCATGATCTTCGCCCGGCTGTTCACCGCGACCGGCGGCAGCGTGTTCGCGATGATGCTCATGCACGCCGCGGCGAACCTCGCGTTCAACACCGTGCCGGTGTTCGCCACCGAGGGCGGCAACCCCGTCCGGACCACGCTCGTCTCGGTGCTCTACCTCGCCGCCGGGCTCGTCGCCATCGCCACGATGCCCCGTCGCACGTGGCCTCGCCGTACGGCGCGCCGTACCGCGCGGGCGGCGGCGGACCGCGCGGCGGCGTGACCCCCTGGCGTGACCCCTGTGGCGCCGGGCTCGCGCCGCCCATCCCCATCGCGCCGCGAGCCCGGCCGAACTAACCCCCCACAGGGCGGCCAGGTGCCCTGTTCGCGCCGGAGACGTTCTGGACCCGGCGTGAGGACGGGATCATGTGTAGCCGCGGCGCGGCGACGCCAGCAACAAATCACCTGAAAGTTGCACAAAATGGCATCAAGTGGCCAGTCGCCGGCCGCGGCGGTCAGCCGCGCCCCGCCGCCGCGGTGAGCGCGGCGTCGAGGATCTCCACGCCCCGGTCGAGCTCGTCGTCGGTGATGGTGAGCGGGGGCGCGATGCGGAAGATGCCGCCCATGCCGGGCAGCTGCACGATGTTCATGTGCAGGCCGCGGCGCAGGCACTCGGCGGTGACCTCCTGGCCGAGCTTCTCGGCGGGCCGCTTCGTCTCCCGGTCGGTGACGAGCTCGATCCCCTGCAGCAGGCCCCGGCCGCGCACGTCGCCGATCACCTCGTGCCGCCGCTGCAGCTCCAGCAGGTGCTCGCGCAGCCGCGCGCCGAGCGCGGCGGCGCGCGCCACCAGCCCGTCGCGCTCCACCACCTTCAGCACGGTGAGCCCGACCCGGGCGGCGAGCGGGTCGGAGACGTGGGTGGTGTAGAAGAGGAAGCCGCGCGAGTGGCACACCTCCTCGATCTCCTCGGAGGTGACCACGGCGGCCACCGGCAGTCCCGCGCCGAGGGTCTTCGACAGGGTGAGGATGTCCGGCACCACGCCGTCCCGCTGGAACGCGTACATCGTCCCGGTACGGCCCAGCCCGGTCTGCGCCTCGTCGAGGATGAGCAGCATGCCGCGCTCCTCGCACTTGCGCTTGAGCGCGGAGAAGTAGCCGGGCGGCGGCTCGATGATGCCGCCGGAGGACAGGATCGGCTCGACGATCACCGCGGCGAGGTTGCCGGACGACTGCCGGTCGATGAGCTGGAAGCCGAAGTCGAGCTCGGTCTCCCAGTCGTAGGTGCCGTCGGCGCGGCGGAACGGCGAGCGGTAGGCGTACGGCGTGGGCAGCGCCAGGTTGCCCGGGGCGGCCGGGCCGTACCCGCGGCGGCCCGCCGAGTACGTCGCGTTGGCCGCGGCCGCGGTCATGCCGTGCCAGGACCGGTCGAACGAGACGACCTCGTGGCCGCCGGTGTACAGCTTCGCCATCTTGATGGCGAACTCGTTCGACTCGGCGCCGGTGGTGAGCAGGCACACCTTCGACAGCGAGGGCGGCAGCGTGGCGGCGAGCCGCTCGGCGAACTCCACCACCGGGCGGCTCAGCATGCCGCTGTAGAGGTGGTCGAGGGTGGTCACCGCCTCGGTGACCGCGGCGACGATCTCCGGGTGGGCGTGGCCGAGCACCGCGCTCATCTGGCCCGAGGTGAAGTCGAGGATCGCGTTGCCCGCGGAGTCGTAGACGTACGAGCCCTTCGCCCGCTCGATGATCCGCGGCGTGAAGGCCCCGCCGTACCGGACGAGATGACGCTCCACCGCGGCCCAGAAGCCAGCCTCTGTCATGGTCGGCCTGCCTTTCCTCGTACCGTCGGCAGCGTAGCGTGACGGGAATGCGCCGTATCGCCGAATTGGTGGTACCGGACGGCACCGCCGCGGCCCGCCGTACCTCGGGCGCCGTCGGCGGGGTGGACGAGATCCGCGGGAGGCGGTCCTCCTCGGGGACGAGGGCCGAGATCGGCTGTGCGGAGGAGGATCCGGGCGGGGTGGGGATCACCATGGGGGTGTGGCTCATGCGAAGGCCGGCATCGGCCGTATCACCGCCGCGGGCGTGGCCGCCGCGGCCATGTTGCCGTACCTCACGATCAAGATCCTCTGGATGACGGGCAGCCGGGTCGGCATCGACGACCCCGGCTTCGGCGACGACCCCGCCCTCGCCGCGCTCAACGCCGTGACGTTCGGCATGGGCGCCGTCGCCCTGACCCTCGCGGTCGCGTTCACCACGTCCTGGGGCATGCGGCTGCCCGCCTGGCTGGTGCTGGTGCCGATGTTCGTCGGCACCGGCCTGCTCGGCGACGTCGTGGCGGTCGTGCCGCTCGCCGTACTGCTCGAGGGGCCCGGCCTGTTCGACTCGGGCGGCCCGATCCAGCCCTGGGTGTACGCCGTGGTCTACCTCGCCTTCCTGGTCCAGGGCGTCGGGCTCATGGTCGCCTTCGCCCTGTACGCCCGGGACCGCTGGCCGGCCGTGTTCACCGCCCCGCTCAGCCACTCCCCCGCCACCGCGACCGCGCGGCTGCACGTGCTCTTCGCCAGGGGCGTGCTGGCGGTGACGGTGCCGCTCGGCGGCCTCCACCTCTACTGGGCCTTCGGCGGCACCGCCGGGCTCGCCCCGTCGGCCACGCGCACCCTCGCCACCGTCGTGCAGGAGGGCTACCGGGGCCTGCTCACCATCGCCGCCGGGCTCGCCCTCCTCGCCATCGCCGGCGCGCGCCGCGCCGTACCGTTCTGGCGTCCCCTGCTCGTCGCGTGGCTGGGCGCGGGCGGGCTGTTCGCCTGGGGGTTGTACGGCACGGCGACCGCCCTGGCCGCGACCGGGCTCGGCGGCGGACCCGGCGGCGCGATCGCCCTGGTGCGGCTCGTCGAGACGCTGACCGGCCTGGCCATGGCCGTACACGGCGCGTTCCTGCTCACCGAGCGGGCCGCCGCGCCCCGGGCTCCGGGCCTCCCCACGGGACGGGCCGCCTGATCCGGCGGCCCCGCGGGCCCTGACGGCGCGGCGGCGCTCGTCCCGGTCGTCAGGCCGCGGGGATCGCGACCTCGATCGCGATCATGCGCGCCTCGCGGGCCGCCTTGCGGGGCTCCTCGAAGAAGTCGGGCGCGGCGCAGGCGAACAGCGTGGTGCCCGCGGCGCCGCCGAGGGCGCAGGCGTACACCGGGGTGTCGGGCTTGATCTCGTCGGTGATCGCGCCGCCCTCGACCACCCGGACCAGCCGGTTGCCGAGCGCGTCGGCGATCCACAGCCCGCCCGCGGCGTCGAGGCAGGCACCGTCGCCCGCGACGCGCAGCGAGCCGAGCGCGTTGTCGAGCGCGCGCTCGGCCGGGAGCGGGCCAAACTCGGCCCACACGCGCCGGTTGGCCAGCGAGCCGTCCGGGGCGATGTCGAAGGCGGTGACCCGGTTGCCGAAGGTCTCGACGACGAGCAGCACGTTGTCCGGGGTGATCGCGCAGCCGTTGGGGAACCACAGCTCGTCGGCGACCTCGGTCACCCGGCCGTCCGGGTCCACCCGGTGCAGCGAGGTCGGCCGTATCGGCTCCCCGGCCATGAGGTCGAAGCCGAAGTCCCCGACGTACGCGCGCCCCTGGGCGTCCACCACCATGTCGTTGGCGTGCCCGGGGAGATCGCCGAGGTCGCCGTGGACGACGAGGGTGCCGTCCACCTCGCGGCGCAGCACCGTGTGGTCCCGCATCGACACGACGAGCAGCCGGCCGTCGGGCAGCCAGCCGAGGCCAGACGGCTGGCCGGGAACGTGGGCCTCGGGGCGCAGGTCCGACCCGTCCTCGCGCATCGAGTACACCCGGTGGCCGTAGAAGTCGGAGAACCAGAGCCGCCCGTCGCGCCACCGCGGCGACTCCAGGAAGTGGAAGCCCTCGGCGACCGTGACCGTGTCCGTCATTGGTGTCCTCCCAGGAGCGGGCCCGGGCACGTGACCACCGCGGGAACGCGGCGTCGCGGACGTGCCGGGCCGGTCCGGCGTGTGCACGGTGATCCGTATGCCCCCTCGCCGGTCACGGCAATCTCGGCCGGCCGCTCACCGGACTGGTTCATCCAGGTTTGTGCGGCTTTGAATACTTCCTCGGTACCGGGGCAGCCCGGCTGGTCGAGGACGGCGACACCGGCCCCCGGGCATCGCATCGGGCGGGAAGGCGGCGAGTTCCGGCTCGGAGCCGGCGCGCGCCCTTCGTCGTGGCGACCACGCCCCTTGGAGGCGGACGATGGCGGGATTCGAGCCGACGTACGAGCTGCACCTGCGGGTGGCCGGGCAGCCCCACGACCTGACGCTGCGGGGCCACGGCGAGCCGCCGAGCGAGGGCGACCTGGCCGCCTGGATGCAGGACGGCCGGGTGGTCGGGCTGCAGGTCAGCCAGACCGCCGGCCGGCGGCCGCACACGATGATGGTGAACTTCGGCAAGGTGGTCTTCGCCTGGCTGCAGCAGTGCGGCACTGAGCAGGGCCGCACCGAGTAGGACCGCACCGGGCAGGGCCGCTCCCGGCGGCCCGGACCGGCCTGCCACAGGCGGTTGTATACGCGGATAAACGCGACATTTCTTCAGATTCGGTGGACGGCGGCCCCCGCGGCCTGATCTGATCGACAGGTTCGTTTTCACGATGAGAGCAAGGGGGCCAAATGGGTCATCGCCGACCTCCGCTGCGCGGCCTGCGGCTGCGCGCCATGCTGGGCGTCGCCGTACTGGCCGCGGCGACCGTGCCGCTCACCGGCGGCGCCGCGTACGCCGGTGCCGGGACGGCCGCGACCGCGGCGGCCGCGGGGCACGCGGCCGAGGGCGGCCGGGTGGTCGTCCGCGACGATCTGCGGCAGGTCTTCCGCAAGGCCGGCGTGACCGGCACGTTCGCGCTGCTCGACGTGGCGCGGAACCGGACCGTCGTGGTCGACCGGGCGCGGGCGAACCGGCGGCTGATCCCGGCCTCGACCTTCAAGATTCCGCACGCCCTGATCGCGCTGGAGACCGGCGCCGTCGCCGACGAGAACGAGGTGATCCCGTACGGCGGGGAGCCGCAGCCGATCCCCGAGTGGGAGCAGGACATGAACCTGCGGGACGCGATCAAGGTATCGAACGTCCCGGTGTTCCAGACGCTCGCCCGCCGGATCGGCATCAAGCGGGAGCGGCAGTGGCTGCACCGCCTCGGCTACGGCAACCGCCAGGTCGGCACGAAGGTGGACCGGTTCTGGCTCGACGGGCCGCTGAAGATCTCGGCGGTGGAGCAGACCCGCTTCCTGTCCAAGCTCGCCCGGCTGCGGCTCCCGGCCTCGAAGAAGCACCAGCGAACCGTGCGCGAGCTGGTGAAGGTCGAGCAGACCAAGAAGTACGCGCTCTACGCCAAGACCGGCTGGGGGTCGGCGACCGAGCCGGGCATCGGCTGGTGGGTCGGCTGGGTGGAGCGCGGCGGACGGCTGTACACGTTCGCCCTCAACATCGACGTGGTCAAGGACGCCGACGCCGACAAGCGCATCCCGGTCGCCCGGGAGCTGCTGACCCGCCTCGGCGTGCTGCCCTCGTCCTGACGCCCGGCCGATGCGCCCGGCTCGCCGGGAGCGGGTGCCCCGGCGAGCCGGGCCGGGCATGACAGAACCGTGACAGAACGCGGCGGCGCGACGGCCGGGAGCCGCCGCGCCACCGGTGAGGGGCCCTGACTCAGTTCGCGGTACAGGTGACCGTCGGCCAGGTCCAGTTGCCGTTGTGTTGGATCGTCACGCCCCAGTTGTTGCCGTTGCCGTTAGGTCTGGCGATGAGGACCTGGGATTCAGGCCACTGGGCGGAGATGTTCCAGGTGGCGATGATGCGGGCCGGGTAGGGCACCTCCATCCGGACTGTCCAGTTGTTCGAGCCGGAGACCGAGACGTTGAGGTTGTAGCGGTCGCTCCACACCTCGCCCTGCGACAGCGTCGCGGTGCAGCCGCCGCCCGGGTTGCCGCCGCCCGGGTCGCCGCCGCCCGGGTCGCCGCCGCTGGAGCCGATGGTGACGGTGGAGCTACCGCTGCTCTGGTAGCCCTCGGTCGCCAGGATCTGGTAGTCGTGGCTGCCCAGGTTCAGGCCGGCCCGGGCCCACGCGTCGAAGTGGTTGCCGACGGTGATGGTGCCGCTGGTCCGCTTCTGCTGGCGCACGCTCCAGAACTGCTGGAACGTCCGGGTGCCCTCGATGGAGGGCGCGTTGTACCGCCAGGTCTCGTAGATGTCGTACGTGCCGCCGTCGGTGGTGACGGTGCCCTTGTAGGTGCCGGTGGGCCGGTAGGTGCCCCAGCTCTCGACGATGTAGTACTCGACCAGCGGGTTCCTGGTCCAGCCGTACAGCGCGAGGTAGGCGTTGCCCGACGGGTTGAAGGTGGCGTTGTAAGTCACGGTCCGCCGCCCGCCGGTGGCCCAGCCCTTACCGGCGACAAAGTTCCCGGTGTTCCGCCACTGGGTGCTGTAGCTGCCGCCCGAGTGGAGGGTCATCGAGACGGTCCCGGGCGCGTCGGTCCAGAACGAGTAGAAGTACCCGTTGTCGTACCCGGTCTGGTTCTGCGTGATCGTGGTGTCCGCGTGGGCCGTACCGGGCAGCAGCGCACCGGCGATGGCGAGCGCCAGGGCGAAGGCGCCGGTCACGATGCGCCGGAGGCCGAGACGGGTGCGGCGCCTGGCCTGTTTCACGGTGAGGGGTTCGTTCATACGGCTTCCTCGTTGAGAAGGGCCGATGGGGGCTGGCGTGTCGCGGCCGAGGCGCGGCCGGCGGGGGGATGGCGGACCGGCACCGATGCCGCAACACGCGGGGGTTCTCCGGCCGCTCCGCGGCAGGCGGCGGAAAACCGACGTTGCGCGCTACTCGTCCGATGCGTTCGATGTGCCAGCGTATCGAAAACTATCGGAACTAGCTCGAAAGTATCGGACCCACTTCACCAACTGTCAACACTCTGAGAAATATCTCTGTAACGTAACCGTTGCTAATGATTCACATGAATATCCCCATCGTCCCAGATTGGCCACGGATATCCGACCAAACCCTCACCCGGTCCCCTGCCAGGTGGTGCGGAGAAACAACTTTCGGCCGCCGACTACAGGAGTCAAACGGCCGAAAGTTTTCTGCGATCTTACGAATTCTTCGGATGCGAAGTGGGTACTGTCAGGACTTCCGGGCGAGCCGGCTCGGCCACCACATCGTCCGGCCCACGTCCAGCGACAGCGCCGGGACGAGCAGCGAGCGGACGACCAGCGCGTCGAGCAGCACGCCGAACGCAACGAGGAAGGCGAGCTGGAGCAGGAAGAGCAGCGGCAGCACCACGAGCGCGGCGAACGTGGCCGCGAGCACGATGCCGGCCGAGGTGATCACCCCGCCGGTGAGGGTGAGGGCGCGGATCACGCCGTCCCGGTGCCCGTGCCGGATCGTCTCCTCCCGCGCCCGGGTCATGATGAAGATGTTGTAGTCGATCCCCAGCGCCACCAGGAACACGAACGCGTACAGCGGCACCCCGGGGTCCGCGCCCGGCAGGTCGAGCAGGTGATCGAAGACGAGCGCGCCCACGCCGAGCGCCGACGCGAACGACAGCACGGTGGTGGCGATGAGCAGCAGCGGCGCGACGAGCGCGCGCAGCAGCACGATCAGCACGATCAGCACCACGCCGAGCACGAGCGGGATCACCACCCGCAGGTCGCGCGAGGCGGTGTCGAGCGTGTCGAGGTTCACCGCGGTGATCCCGCCCACCTTCGCGTCCGCGCCGGGCACCGCGTGCACCGCGGCCCGCAGGTCGCGCACGATCTCCACCGCGGCCTTCGACTCGGCCGGCTCGGCGAGGACGGCGTTGAGCATCACCCGGCCGTCCACCACCTTGGGCTCGGCGCCCTCGCCCTCGGCGTACGGCGTGACCTGGGTGACGCCCGGCACGCCCTGGGCGGCGCGGGTCACCTCGGCGGCCTTGTCGGCGTTCGCGATGATGATCGCCGGGTTCGCCGCGCTCGCCGCGCCGAAGCCGCGCTCCAGCATGCGCTGGCCCGCGACCGCCTCGACCTCGGTGCGGAACACGTCGTACTGCGAGGTGCCCTCGGCGCGGAACTGCGGCACGAACGCCGCGGCCGCGGCGAGCACCACCGCGGTCGCCACCCACCAGGTCCGGGGCCGGGCGCGCACCGCGGCGGCGATCCGCCCCCACAGCCGGTGCGCGCGCACGACCTCCTCGGTGCTGCCGGCCACCGCCCGGTCGGCGGACGGCCGCGGCCTGAGCGGCCAGAACGCGGCCCGGCCGAGCAGCAGCAACACCGCGGGCAGGAAGGTGAACGCGGCGACGAGCGCGGCGGCGATGCCGAGCGCGGCGACCGGCCCGAGGCCGCGGTTGGAGGCGAGGTCGCTGGCGAGCAGGCACAGCACGCCGAGGATCACCGTGCCGCCGGAGGCGAGGATCGGCTCGTAGGTGCCGCGCACCGCGACCCGGATCGCGTCGATCGGCCGCTCGTGCTCCTGCAGCGCCTCCCGGTAGCGGGCCACGAGCAGCAGCGCGTAGTCGGTGCACGCGCCGACGACGAGGATGAACAGGATGCCCTGGCTCTGGCCGTTCAGCTCGATCCAGCCCGCGTCGGCCACGAAGTAGACGACCGTGGCGGCGAGCACGAGCGCGAGCATCGCGCCGAGGATCACGACAAGCGGCAGCAGCGGCGACCGGTAGACGAGGATCAGGATGATCAGCACCGCGCCGAGCGCGACCGCGAGCAGCGTGCCGTCCACCCCGCCGAACGCGGCCTTGAGGTCGGCGCTGAGCGCGGCCGGGCCGGCGACCTGCACGGTGGCGCCCTGTGCGGCGGTGCCGGCGAGCAGCTCGCGCAGGCTCTCCACGTGGTCGCCGACGTTGCCCTCGTTGGTGAGGGGGACGATGAGCTGGGCGACGCTCCGGTCCTCGGTGCCGGGGATGGGACCCGCGACCTGCCCGGCGACGTACGGCTCGCCCGCGATGCGCTGGGCGTCCTGGGCGATCTGGCCGAGGCGCTCCGGGCCCAGCGGCGCGGAGTCGGAGTAGACGACGATGGCGGGCATCGTCGCGCTGCCCTGGAACGCCTTACGCGCCTCGGTCACCTCGGTCGACTCGGCGCTGATCGGCAGGAAGCTCGCCTGGTCGTTCGTCTGCACCTCGGTGAGCCTGCCCATGAACGCGCCGAGCGGGCCGACGCCGAACAGCCACACGAGGGCGAGGAGCGCGGCCGCGCCGTACCACCAGCGGTGGCGCCGGGTCCTGCTCCGCTCCGGCGCGGAGGCGGGCAGGGTCGCGGTCCCCCCGCCCGGGGCATCGTCGGTGGTCATCCGTTCCCTTTCGGTTAGGAAAGTCGGTTAGGAAAGCGATTCTCTCGATTTTCGAGAAAGTCAACCTACACGGACCCCGCCTCGGGTCCGCGGCGGGGTGACCGGCCGACGCCAGTGCTGCCCGTAAAATTGCGGGCGACACCTAGGGAGACGGATGAACGGCGGGCGGGAGACACCACACGACGGCCGCCCCGTGCGCTCCCGGGAGCACTGCTACGCGGAGATCCAGGAGAGCGGGCTGCGGCTCGCGGCCGGGGTGGTCCGGCTGCTGCACGCCCTGTCGGTGAGTTTCGGACTGGGCCCCAACGACTTCCAGGCGTACATGCTGCTGCGCATCGAGGGGCCGATGACGCCCGGCGAGATCGCGCGGTGCCTCCGGCTCGCCACCGGGTCGGTGACCGCGCTCATCGACCGGCTGGAGGCGCGCGGCCTGGTGACCCGCGCCCCGCACCCGGCCGACCGGCGCAAGGTCGTGGTACGGCCGGCCGAGCTCGCCGCCGCCGCACCGGCCTCCGCCCTCCCCGAGCGCATCCGCGCGGCGATGCTCGCGCTGCACGCGCGCTACTCGGAGGCCGAGCTCGAGGTGATCGCCGACTGGCTGCGCGACGCCACCGGGACGCTCAACGCGCTCGCCGCGGGCGACGGGCGGCGCCCGCCCGGCCGGGCGTAGCGGGCCGCCCGCGGCGCGTCGCGGGCCTTGCTCCGCCGCGCGTCACGCAGGCGGGGCCTCGCCGCCGGCGTGCGGCATGGTCTCGGCCGGGATCACGCCGAACCGGCCGGCCTGGTAGTCCTCGATCGCCTGGATGATCTCGGCCTTGGTGTTCATCACGAACGGCCCGTAGTGCACCACGGGCTCGCGGATCGGCCGGCCGCCGAGCAGCAGCACCTCGAGGTTGGGCTCGGCCGAGGACTGGGTGCGGTCGGCGAACAGGGTGATCGCCCCGCCCGGGCCGAACACGGCGAGCTGCCCCTTGTGGATCGGCCGCCGGTCCACCCCGACCGCGCCCCGCCCGGCGAGGATGTAGGCGAGCGCGTTGAAGCCGGGGTTCCACGGCATGCTCAGCCGCGCCCCCGGGCTCACCGTCGCGTGGATCATGGTGATCGGGGTGAACGTGGCGCCCGGGCCGGTGTGCCCGGCGACCTCGCCCGCGATCAGCCGCAGCAGCGTGCCGCCGTCGTCGGAGGAGAGCAGCACCGCCTCCCTGCCGCGGATGTCCTGGTAACGCGGCGGGTTGAACTTGTTCGCCCGCGGCAGGTTCACCCAGAGCTGGATGCCGTGGAACAGCCCGCCGGAGGCGACGAGGTGCTCGGGCGGCCGCTCGATGTGGAGGATGCCGGAGCCCGCGGTCATCCACTGGGTGTCGCCGTTGGTGATCACCCCGCCGCCGCCGTGCGAGTCCTGGTGCTCGATGATCCCGTCGATCATGTACGTGACGGTCTCGAAGCCGCGGTGCGGGTGCCACGGCGTGCCCTTGGGCTCGCCCGGCGCGTACTCCACCTCGCCCATCTGGTCCATGTGGACGAACGGGTCGAGGTCGGCGAGGGACACGCCGGCGAAGGCCCGCCGTACCGGGAAGCCCTCGCCCTCGAGCCCGCTGGGCGCGGTCGTCACCTGCCGGACCGGACGCTGCTCGACGGTCGCGGGGTCGGGCGCGGGGATGCGCGGAAGGGTGAGGGTGTCGGCTGTGATCGCGGGCATGGGGTCCCCCTTTCGGTTGGTTGAATTATCAACCACTTTCCGGGGAACGTCCACGCCGCCCGTGGTGTTCCGGCGCACGCATGCGGCCGGCCCTGGCCGGCGCGACCGCCGCGCGCGCCGGCCAGGGCCGGGCCCTCCGGAAGAGGGGAAGAGGAGTGGGGAAAAGGGGTCGATCCGCCGGTCAGGAACCGGACGACCGCTCGCCTCCGGTCGTGCCGCCCGCGCCGACGCCGTAGGTCATCGCGACCTTACGGGTGGCGAGGAACTGCTCGAGGGTCTCGCCGCGGAACGCCGCGTACACCTCCGGGTTGGAGACGCCGAGCACGGCGGCCATCTTCTCCAGCACGAAGAAGATCGCGCCGTACCGGATGAGCCCGATCCAGTCGCGGCGCCGGATCAGGTCCTTCTCCTCCTCGGTGAGGCCGTACTCGTCGGCGAGCGCCTCGAAGTCGTTGAGGAACCGCTCGCGGTGCGCCGGCTCGATCAGCCGGTGCAGGAAGTCGTTGATGCGGAAGCCCTTGCGGCTGCGCTCGAGCGTGTACGGGTAGGTGCCGGGCAGCTCCTCGGCGCCCCGGTACTCGGCGTAGATGTGCTCGCGGTACGCGGCGAGCTCCTCCGGGTCGGGCTCGTCGCCGATGTCCTCGAAGATCAGGGTCGCGATGTTGGTGACCGAGGGGGCGTAGGTCTGCTGGTGCACCTTGGTCACCGTGTCGGAGAGCGCGCCGCGCATGATCAGCCAGGTGATGACCTCCGAGCCCTCCATGCCGCCGAGCCGCGCGTACTCGGCGAGGCGCATGTTCGCGAGCTTCTCCGGCTCGGTCTCGAGCAGGTGGATGAACTCGTTGTCCCACTCCTCGTTGAGGAAGCCGGCGCGCTCGCCGTGCACCTGGTGGGACATGCCGCCGGTCGCCACGATCGCGACGCGCAGGTCGTCGTCCGGGAAGCTCTGGATCGCCTTGCGCAGCGACTTGCCGAGCCTGTAGCACCGCCGGGCGCTCGGCACCGGGAGCTGCAGCACGCCGACCTGCAGCGGCACGATGCTGCCGTGCCACCTGCCGGTCTCGTCGCCGAGCACCGACAGCGGCGACAGGATGCCGTGGTCGAGCGGTTTGCCCTGGAAGAACGACATGTCGAACTCGTCGGCCATGAGCGCGTACCCGATGTGCCGGGCGAGTTCGGCGTGCCCCTTCACCGGCGGCACCTCACGCGGCCTGCCGCCCTCGTCCGCGGGGTGGTAGATCTCGTCGACCCCGAGCGCGAAGGCCGAGTAGTGATCGAAGAAGAACGACGTGATGTGGTCGTTGTAGGTCATGAACAGGACGTCGACCCGCTGCCGGGTCAGCCAGTCCCGGACCTTGTCGAAGCCTTCGAAGATCGGCGCCCAGCCGGGTTCGTTCTGCTTGCGCGCGTCCTTGGCGAAACCGATGGTCGGGGTGTGCGACGCAGCGATCCCGCCTACGATCTTGGCCATGCCGTCACTCCGATCGGGATGGATGCGTGAGGGTCGTTAGCGAAGGGCGCACGCCGCCGACGACGCATCCGCACGGCGGCACCTGTTGTGAATCTGCAGCACCCCAAAAAGGATCTAAAGGGGCGAAAGTCCCGACGGAAATACGTTGCTTGTCGCTTGCCGCCCCTCCGCGGCGACGCGCCCCGGCATGTCCGGGCCGGTGGGAAGGTACGGCCGGGCGCGGCACGGCGAGGCCGGCCGGGCGTCCGAGGCGGCGGCGGACGGCGAGCCGGTGCGGCGGCGGACGACGGGCGTGCCGGGGCCGGGTGGCCCGCCCAGGGCGCACCCGCCGGAACCGGCGAATCCCGCCTCGCCCGGGGCCGCGGCGGCGGCCGGTGGCCTGCGCGCGGGCGGGCGCCGCGACATCGACACAGGATAGACGGCCTGGTCCGGTCCGTGCCGGGCCGCCCCGGCAGGCGTCGACGAGGCCGGGCCGCCCGGTCGTCGCATCTGCACGATGAGCGCGAACGCCGGGCCGACTAACGTCGGCCGCATGTCATCTGTTCTGCTGCGTGAGGTCCGGGTCGGGCTGCAGGGCCCGGTCCGGAACGTCCTGATCGCCGACGGCAGGGTGGCGGAGATCGGCACGGCGACGCCGCCCGCGGACGAGACGGTGAACCTCGGCGGCGCCACGCTCCTGCCGGGCCTGTGGGACTGCCACGTGCACGTGGCGCAGTGGGCGCAGACCCGCCGCCGCATCGACGTGAGCGGGGCCCGGTCGGCGAAGGAGGCCGCCGAGCTGGTCCGGGACGGCACCGGCTTCACGGTCGGGTTCGGCTTCCGCGACGCGCTGTGGCCGGACGAGCCGCACAAGTCGCTGCTGGAGGCGGTCGCCCCGGGCCGGCCGACCGTGCTGGTCAGCAACGACCTGCACACCGCCTGGTTCAGCCCGGCCGCGCTCGCCGCGATCGGCCGCGGCGACCACCCGACCGGGGTGCTGCGCGAGCACGAGTGCTACACGGCGATGGCCGCGCTCCCGCCCCCGGCCGAGGGCGAGCTCGACCGCTGGGTGGCCGAGGCGATGACCGCGGCCGCGGCGCGCGGCGTGGTCGGGGTGCTCGACTTCGAGTACGCCGACAACCTCGCCGACTGGCGCCGCCGGGTCGCCGGGCACCGGCTGGACGTGCGGGTGATCTGCTCGATCCCGCGGGACCGGCTGGACGAGGCGATCGCCGCCGGGGTGCGCACCGGCGAGGCGGTGCCCGGCGGGGACGGGCTGCTCACGGTCGGCCCGGTGAAGATGTTCGTGGACGGCTCGCTCAACACCCGGACCGCCTACTGCGCCGACCCCTACCCGTCCGGCGGCGGCCACGGCAGCCTGGAGACCCCGCCCGAGGAGCTGGAGGCGACGATGCGCCGCGCCGCCGAGCACGGGCTGCACCCCGCCGTGCACGCGATCGGCGACCTCGCGGTGGACATCGCGCTGTCCGCCTACGAGCGCATCGGCTGCCCCGGCCGGATCGAGCACGCCCAGCTGCTGCGCCCCGGCGACGCCGCCCGGTTCGCCCGGCCCGGGCTGATCACGAGCGTGCAGCCCGCCCACGCGCCGGACGACCGGGACGTGGCCGAGCGGCAGTGGCCGGGCCGTACCGGGCGGGCCTACGCGTACGCCGACCTGCTGCGGGCCGGGGCGACGCTGGAGCTCGGCTCGGACGCGCCGGTCGCGCCGCTCGACCCGTGGGACGGCATCCAGGCGGCGACCGCGCGCACCGACGACGACCGGGAGCCGTGGCACCCGGAGCAGGCGATCTCGCTGCGAGACGCGCTGCGGGCGTCCGCCCGCGGCCGCGACGGCGTGCACGTCGGCGACGTGGCCGACCTGATGATCGTCGCCGACGACCCGGCCGCGGTCGACCCGGCGCGGCTGCGCCACATCGAGGTGGTCGGCACCCTGCTCGGCGGCAGGTGGACGCACCGCGCGTTCTGACCGGCCCGGCGCGGCCGTGCCGTACCGCGCGGCCTCAGCCCGGCTGCGGCTGCGCCGCGGACGGCCGCGGGGTGAGCTCCACGCTCTCCCCCCGGTCCAGGTAGACCACCCGCCCGGCGTACGGCGTGCGCTCGATCTCCCGCCGGAAGTCGGCGAGCGGTGAGCGGAACACGGTGTAGTCGTCGAAGTGCACCGGCAGCACCCGGCGGGGGCGCATCGCGGTCACCCAGCGGGCGCCCTCGCGGCCGGTCATCGAGGCCGGGAGCAGCCGCAGCAGCCGGGTGCCGCCGAGGTGGACGATGCCGAGGTCGAGGTCGGGGAAGCGGCGCGGAATCTCGGCGAGCTCCCGGTCGAGCAGCGTGTCCCCGCTGATCAGCAGGCGCAGGGTCACCTCGCCGAGCTCGTCGGTGAAGGTGAGCACGCTCCCCATCACCGGCGGCAGCAGCCGGTGCGCGGGCCACGGCGCGTGCCGGGCGGGCACCGCGGTGATGGTGAGCGTGCCGCCCGGGCCGTACAGCCGGTGGCTCTCCCAGGGCTCGAGGCCGACCGAGGTCGCGAACCCCTGCCGGGCGAGGACGCGCGCGGCCTGCGGGGTGGTGACGACCGGGGTCTTCGGGTCGAGGCCGCGGCGGGCGACCCGGTCCCAGTGATCGCCGTGCACGTGGGAGAGCACGATCACGTCGATCGGCGGCAGCCGGTGCACCCCCAGCGCGGGCTCGGTGCGGCGTTTCGTGGTCAGGCCGTACCCGAGGTACGCGCGCCGGCCGCGGGGCAGGAAGTTCGGGTCGGTGAGGATGGTGAAGCCGCCGTAGCGGATCAGCAGGGTGGCGTTCCCGATGAACAGCGCGCTGCCCGTCTCGCGTCCCAGCGTCATCGCGATCCCCTCGTCCTCCGGCGGGTCTCCCCCGCCGCCGCGGCCCGGCGCGGCCGCGGCGTGCCCGCTCGGGGTGGCTGCTGCCCAGGCGGGCGCCGCTCACACGGCGCGGCTCACCCAGCGCGGCGGTCGCCGGGGCGACGTTTCCCGGCGTCCTGCGGGGTAGGGCCGTTGGGGGCGAGAAGGGGGACACGCATGCAACGCGAGAGCGCCAAGCACGGCAGGTGGCTGGACGAGGAGCAGAAACACGAGGTCCAGGGCCTCATCCGGGGCGGGGAGGGCGCCCGCCCGGAGGAGTGGCGGCAGACCGAGCCGCTGGCCACCGCCGGGGACGACGCGTCGAACGCGCCGACCCGGTCCCCGGTCCACGAGCCGGGCTCCCCCGAGGGCCTCAGCCCGCGGGACGTCGATCTCCGCAGCGACCTGGCCAGATGGATCAGCGGGGTGCACGCGTTCCCCGCCGACCGGGACACGCTGCTGTCCCGCGCGGAGACCCGGTTCGCCCCGGAACCCGTGCTCGCCGCGGTCCGCTCGCTGCCGGCCCGCACCTACACCAACGTCGAGGACGTCGCCCGCGAACTCGGCATCGCCCGCCGCCCCGACTGACCGGGCCGGGCCGGGCGCTCCGCGCCTCCCCGGCGGCCGGGGCGCACCCGCTCCGCCCAACGCCCCGGCCGCGTGGAGACCCGGCTCCCCCACCCGAGTCCGCGGCGATCCGCCCGCGATCGTTTTCCTGTTCCACGCCCGCCTGGCCGCCCCGCGCGCCGCCCCGCCGCCGTCGCGTCCGTCGTCTTCCCGCCCGGTGTCGCACACCGCGGGGAGCGGCCGTCTCACTCGTGGCCGTCGCCGGGGCCGGGCCGTACCACGATCACCGGGCAGGAGGCGTGGCGGGCGCAGTGGTCGCTGGTGGAGCCGAGCAGGAGACCGGCGAGCGGGTTGTGGCCGCTGTGCCCGAGCACGAGCAGGTCGGCCTCCTCGGCGGCCTCGACGAGGACCTGCCGGGGGTGGCCGTGCACGATCTCGATCTCGGCGTCGACGCCGGTCTCGGCGAGCTCGGTGGCCACCAGCCGCTCGCCCCAGGAGGCGAGTTCCTCGGGGGTGGGGGTGACGAACTCGACGCCCAGGTGGTCCCAGTGCACCGCGTGCACCACGTGCGGCCGCACGCCGCGCAGCGCGGCCTCGTGCGCCGCGAAGAGCAGCGCCCGGCGGGACGGCTCCGAGCCGTCCACCGCCGCGATCACCCGCCCGTACCGGGGCCGCTCCCGCGCGAACTCCGGGACCACCGCCACCGGGCAGGGGGCGTGGTGCAGGCAGGCCCGGGCCACCGAGCCCAGCGGCGGCCCGCCCCAGCCGCCCCCGGCCGAGCCGACCACGAGCAGGTCGCGCGGCCCGCAGGCGGCGACGAGCCCGGCCGCGGGCGAGCCGTGGAAGTGCCGGAACTCGAACCCGTCACCCGCGATCTCGGCGATCAGCCGGCGCAGCGGGCCGAGGATCTCCTCCTCGGCCACGTCCGGGCCGGGATCGCGCAGCACGGTCACGGCGACCAGGGGCACGCCGTGCAGCCGGGCCTCCGGCACCGCCCAGGCGAGCGCGGCCTGCGCCGCCGTGGAGCCGTCGAAACCGACCACGACCCGGTGACGCCGCTGCGATGTCATACCCGGATACCTGCCCCGGGCGGCCCGCCCTGTTACCCGCTCGCCGCGGGCCGCGGCACCCGCCCGCTCCGCGGCGGCCAGGCGAGCACCCGGCCTTTGCCCCCGCACCAGCGGGCCAGCAGGTCGGTGTCGTGGCTGATCGCGAGCACGCCCGCGCCGGCCGCCTCGCGGTACGCCTCGATCCGGGCGACGAGGTGGGCCTGGGTGGAGACGTCGAGCATCGTGGTCATCTCGTCGCAGATCAGGTAGCGGGGGCGCAGCGCGAGCGCGCGGGCGACGCAGGCGCGCTGGAGCTGCCCGTCGGACACCTCGTGCGGGCGCCGGGTGAGCAGGTCCGGGGTGAGCCCCAGCTCCTCGGCGAGCTCGGCGGCGCGGTCCACCGGGCGGCGGTTCGCGCGCAGCGGCTCCTCGATGATCTCGGCGAGGGTGAACCGGGGGTCCACGGCGAGCCGGGGCTGCTGGAAGACGAGCGCGACCGCGGTGCGCAGCTCCCGCGGCGCCCGGTGCCGCCACCCCGGCGCCGGGGTGCCGTCGATCACCACATGCCCGGCGGCGGGCCGCTGCAGCAGGGCGAGCACCCGGGCGAGGGTGGACTTGCCGCATCCGCTCGGCCCGGCGAGCCCGACGGTCGTGCCCGGCGGTACGGCGATGCCGACCCCGTCGAGGACCCGGCGGCGGCCGTACCGGACGGTGATGTCGTGAGCCTCAAGCATGGCGCTCCAGCGGGTGGTGGCAGGCGACCGGCGCGTCCGGCGTCATCCGCGGCGGCTCCGCGCAGGCGTCGTCGGCGCGGGCGCAGCGCGGCCGGAACGCGCAGCCGCCGGGGAGCCGGGTGAGCTCGGGCGGCCGCCCCGGGATCGGAGTGAACGCCCGGGTGGGCAGCGCGTCGAGCAGCCCGGCGGCGTACGGGTGGCGTGGACCGCGGAAGAACTCCGCGGCGGGCGCGATCTCCACGATCCGCCCGGCGTACATCACCGCGACGTCGTCGGCGACCTGCTCGGCGGCGCGCAGGTCGTGGGTGATGAGCAGGACGGCGCGGCCGTCGTCGCACAGCCGCCGCAGCTCGGCCATTGTCGTGTCGACCAGCGGCCGGTCGAGGCCGGTGGTGGGCTCGTCGGCGAGGATGAGCCACGGGTCCCCGGCCTGGGCGATCGCGTTCGCCACCCGCTGGGCCATGCCGCCGGAGAGCTGGTGCGGGTACCGGTCGAGGTCCTCCGGCCGCAGCCCGGCCCGCTCGGCGAGCTCGTCCGCGGGGTACCGGCCGCCGAGCTCGCGCACCGCCTCGGCGAGCTGGGCGCGGGCGGTGCGCACCGGGGTGAGGTGCGCGGCCGGGCTCTGCGGGATGAGCCCGATCAGCCGCCCGCGCACCTGCCGGGCGAGCACCCGCTCCGGCGCGGCGACGAGGTCGAGCGGCGGCGCGCCCGGCTGCTCCAGCCAGGCCGACCCGGTGACGGTGGCGTTGCCGGGCAGCAGCCCGAGCAGGGCGTGCGCCATCACCGACTTGCCGCAGCCGGACTCGCCGACCAGCGCGAGGCACCGCCCCTGCTCGACCTGGAACGCGGCCTCGGTGACCGCGTGCACGGTGGCGTCGGGCAGGTGGAAGTGCACGGTGAGCCCGGCCACGCGCAGCCGTGCCGCCTGCGCGGTGGCGGTGGCGCCGCCGGCCGTCGCGGTGCCGGTGGTGGTCACTGCCGCTCCCTTCGTCGTGCTCACAGGTTCAGCTCCGATCGCCGGCGCGGGTTGGTGCGGTCGCGCCAGTGCTGGGCGAGCACCGCGACCGCGAGCGTGGGGAGGAGGATGAACAGGCCGGGGAACACGCTCGGCCACCAGGCCCCGGCGAGCAGCGACCGCTGGCCGTCGTTGATCATGTTGCCGAGGGAGGCGAGGTGCGGCGGCAGGCCGAGGCCGAGGAAGCTGAGCGCGGTCTCGTGCCAGATCGCGTGCGGCACCATGAGCGTGGCGGCGAGCCCGAGGTGCGGGATGAGCGCGGGCACGAAGTGCCGCCGGATGATCCGCATCCGGCCGGCGCCGCCGCCGATCGCCGCGTCGATGTACGGCCGGCCGCGCAGGCTCAGCACCTCCGAGCGCACGATGCGCGCGGCCGTGGTCCAGTGGGTCAGCCCCACCGAGACGATCACCGCCCAGGCGCTCGGCGCGAACATCGCGACGATGAAGATCCCGAGCAGCAGGTGCGGCAGCGAGTTGAACCCGTCGACCACCCGCATGAGCAGCCGGTCCACGATCCCGCCCAGGGCGCCCGCGACCACGCCGACCACGCCGCCGATCGCCACCGAGACCGCGGCGGCGACCAGGCCGACGAGCAGCGACACGCGCAGGCCGTAGATCGAGCGCAGCAGCACGTCCCGGCCCATCTCGTCGGTGCCGAACGGGTGGGCGAGGCTGGGCGGCAGCGCGGCCGAGCCGAGGTCGACGAGCCGCTCGTCGACCGGTGCCACCAGCGGCACCACGACCACCGCGAGGCCGAGCAGCACGAGCGTCCCGGCGGCGAGCCGTACCGAGCGGCGCACCGCCCGGCGCGCCGTGCCGTACCGGCGGCTCCCGGCCGCGGCCCGCGGCTTTCCGGTCACCGTGGTCCGGCTCATCAGCTCACCCCCAGCACCCGGGTCCGCGGGTCGGCGATCACGTAGGCGGCGTCGGCGACGAGGTTGCCGAGCACGACAGCGACCGTGGCGAGCAGCGTGAGCGCGGCGAGCAGCGGGAAGTCGACCGCGAGCGCGGCCCGCACCGCCGTACCGGCCACCCCCGGCCAGGAGAACACGCTCTCCACGAGGATCGCGCCGGTGACCAGCTCGGGGATACGTGCCCCGAGCAGGGTGAGGAACGGCAGCAGCGCCGAGCGCAGCGCGTGCCCGGCGAGCACGGTGCGCTCGCGCAGCCCGCGGGCCCGGGCGCCGATGACGAAGTCCTCCCGGAGCGCGCCGATCACCGACTCGCGGACGAACAGCACGAGCCACGACGACTGGGAGAACGCGAGCACCGCCACCGGGAGGATCATGTGCCGGGCCACCTCGCCCACGGTGACCGTGGCCGAGCCTGCGTCGGTGAGCCCGCCCGCGGGCAGCCAGCCGAGGGTGACCGAGAAGATCCAGATGGCGATGAGGCCGATCCAGAACACCGGGGCGGCCTCGCTGGCGTAGGCGATCCCGGTGAGCAGGCGGTCCGCCCAGGAGCCCTGCCGGTAGGCGGCGAGCGTGCCGAGCACGAGGCCGGCGGCGAGCATGAGCACGATCGCCGCGCCGGTGACGAGCATGGTCCAGCCGAGCCGTTCCCCGATCACCTCGGCGACCGGCCGGTGGAAGGAGCGGGACTCGCCGAGGTCGCCGGTGAGCAGGTTGCCGAGCCAGGTGAGGTACTGCTCGGCGAGCGGGCGGTCGAGCCCCCAGTTCGCCCGGATCTGTTCCCGGATCTCCGGGCTGGTGACGAGCGCCCGCTCCCCCAGGTACTGGCGTACCGGGTCGAACGGGGACGCCTTGGCGAGGGCGAACATCGCGGCCGTCACCACGAGCAGCAGCGGCACCACGAAGGCGAGCCGCCAGGCCACCAGCCGGGCGAGGGCGCCGGCGAGGCTCACGCCGCCCTCTTCCACTGGTGGATGTTTGCGGAACAGCCCGCCGGTGGCGTGCTCGTGCGCCTCCACGGCCGGCTCGATGCCGGTCCACTCGCCGCGGATCACGTAGACGTGCTTGAGGTACACCAGGTACGCCCAGGGCGCCTGGTCGTGGTCCGCTGCTGGAACTCGTCGTAGATGCGCTTGCGCTCCTTCTCGTCGGCGGTGGCCCGCCCCTGCTCCAGCAGCTCGTCGACGCGCGGGTCCTCGAAGTGGCCGGGGTTGAAGAAGCCCTGGCCGGCGTAGGAGGAGTGGAACAGCTCGTAGTTGACGTAGTCCGGGTCGTACGGGCTGCCGTAGCCCATGATCAGGGCGTCCTTCGCCATGCGCGGCTCGATGGCGTCCCAGTCGAGCCCGGCGGGCCGTACGTCGATGCCGATCCGCTTGGCGTCGGAGGCGACGGCGAGGGCGAGCTCCTTGCGCAGCGAGTCGCCCGCCGGGTACATGAGCGTGAAGCGGGCGGGGGTGCCGTCCTTGACCCGGATGCCGTCGGGGCCGGGCGTCCAGCCCGCCTCCTCGAGGATGCGCACGGCCGCCTCGCGGTCCGGGGTCGCGGAGCCGGTGACCGCGGGGTTGTGCCACGTGGTTCCGGGCGCGATCGGCCCGAAGGCGGGGTCGCCCGCCCCGGCGAGGATGGTGTTCACCATCGCCGAGCGGTCGATCGCCAGGTTCAGCGCCTTGCGGATCGCGGCGTCGCCGGTGACCGGCTGCTTCATCGGGAACATCACGCCGCGGTAGTCCGCGCTCGGCACCCTGTGCACGGTGACGCCGCCCTGGTTCTCGAACCGGGCCGCCGCCTTGGGCGGCAGCACGGTCGCGTCGAGCTCGCCGGCGGCCATCCGGGTGGCGCGGGCGTTGTCGTCGGGGACGAAGGCGAGCACGAGCCGCTTGATCTCCGGCGCGCCGCCCCAGTAACTCTCGTTCGCCTCCAGCACGATCTTGTCGCCGGGTGTCCAGGAGACGAACCGGTACGGCCCGGTGCCGACGGGGCTGGTGTTGAACGCGGCCGCGTCGAGCTTCTGCCCCTCCAGCAGGCGCTTGGGCACGATGCCGAGCGTGGCCCGCTGCAGGATCGGCGCGTACGGGTGCTTGAGGTGGAAGACCACGGTCTGCGGGTCCGGCGCCTCCACCTTCTCGATCGCGGCGTAGTCGCCGCGGATGGTGGAGTTGTTGTCCGGGTCCAGCACGGCGTTGTAGGTGAACGCGACGTCCTCGCTGGTGAGTGGCGTGCCGTCGTGAAAGGTCACGCCCTCGCGCAGCCGGAAGGTCACGGTGGTGCCGGTCACCTCGGGGATCTCGCGGGCGAGCGCGGGCCGCAGGCTCAGGTCGGCGGCCCGGCTGACCAGCCCGTCGAACAGCGGTGACCCGCCGTCGGGCGCGTGTCCCAGCACCGGGTTGAGGGTGTCGAACTCCGAGCTGAGGCCGATGACGAAGGTGCCGTCCTCGGCCGGGGTGTCGACGGGGGCGGAGCAGGCCGCCACCGCCGCGAGCAAGGCCACGACCAAGGCCCACAGGCGCTTCATGGAGCCGACGGTAAGACAGCGCCGGACTTATTGCAAGTTATATGCAACTACAAGCTATTCGCCATGAATGCCGAACCGGATCCGGACACGCGAGATGTGACGGCCCTGGACCGGCACACAAGTGCGATAATGTCCCTCCTGCAAAGAGATTGCAACAAAACGCCGAGGGTGTGGCCGCGCGCCCCGTACCGGCCCGAGGGGAGTGACGTTGTCGAACGGGAACGTCGCCGTGGCGCCGATCGTCGTCGAGGCGCTGGCCCTGCGCGTGGCCGACCGCGGCCGCTGGGCGTACCGCCACCTGGTCACCTCGCCCGCCCCCGGCGAGACCCCCGACGAGGCCGCCCGTCGGCTCGCCGGCGTGCCCGCGGACGCCGACCGGACGGTGGTGCACTCCACGAGCTGGCGCTACGAACCGGACGGGCGGATCGTGCTGAGCTACGCCGTCTGCCCCGACCCCCGGCCGGAGCTCCCCGCGGCCGAACTCGCCGACCCGCGGATCGTCCGCGGCGACGGCCCGGCCAGCCCCACGCCCGGCGAGGTGCGGCCCGAGCACGTGGCCGCGCACGCCCTGGGCCACCTCGCGCTGCTGCTCGACACGGACCCGGCGGTGCGCGCCGCGCTCACCGCCGCGCCGGCGGTCGCCGCGGCCCTCGCGGGCCTGGCGCGCACGCCCGCGGGCGCGCTGCCGGCGCGTTGACCGGGGTCAGGACTCGGGCAGGAAGCGGCCGAACCGGCCGCGCTGGTAGATGAGCGGGTGGGCGGGTTCGTGCACCTCGGCCTCGGTGACGAGGCCGACCACGAGGATGTGGTCCCCCACGCCGATCGACTCGTACGGCAGGCAGATCAGGTGCGCCGACACATCGAGCAGCAGCGGCGCGCCGAGCGGGCCGGGACGCCAGCGGGTGGGGGCGGCGAACCGGTCGACGCCCTTGCGGGCGAACCGCTGGGCGAGCTCGGCCTGGTCGGCGGTGAGCACGTTCACCGCGAAGTGGTCGGCGGCCCGCATCCGGGGCCAGGTGGTGGAGGAGCGGTCGACGTAGAAGGAGACGAGCGGGGGGTTGAGGCTCACCGAGGAGAACGAGGTCGCGGTGAGCCCCACCGGGGCCCCTTCGCTCTGCGCGGTGATCACGACGACGCCGGCGGCGTGCACCGCGAGGGCCCGGCGGAACCGGTCGGCGTCGACGGGGCGGCGGTAGGGGGCGTCGTCCGGCGTGCGGACGCCCGGGGGGAGCGTGTGGGTCATGGGTGACTCCTGATGCCGGGGCGGCCGGGGCGGCCGCCGTTCCCTCGCCTGCCGTCAGGCGGGCGGTGCCGTACCGGCCGCCTCGGCCGTGCGGCCCGCGCCGCCGAGCGCGGCGGCGACCTGGGGGGCCACCCGGTCGGCCCAGCCGGCGAGCACGCCGTCCAGCTCGGGCAGGTCGGATTCGAGGAGGGCGAGTCCGGGGGTGGGCACGGTCGCGCCGAGCTCCACCAGCAGCGGGCGCAGGTGCACCTCGACCGCGAGCGAGTGCCGGGCGTGGCCCATGACGAGCAGCGGCAGCGCCACGGTGCCGGCGAGGGCGTCCGGCGGCAGCCGGTCGAGGAACGCCTTGAGCAGCCCGGTGTAGGTGCCCTTGTAGGTGGGGGAGGCGACGACGAGCACGGAGGCGCCGGTGACGAGCTTGACCGCGGCCTCGAGCTGCGGGGCCGGTTCCGGCGCGAACAGGTGGGGGGCGAGGCCCGACAGGTCGACGACGTCGCCCGGGTCGCGGCCGTCCGGCACGGGGTGGCCGATCCGCGCCGCGATGGCGGCCGTCGCCGCGACGGCGGCCTGCAACGTGCGGGATCCGGGCCGGGGATTCCCGACCACGGTCACGAGGCTCGCGCTCACCGGGATACCGTCCTCTCCTCGATCGTCGACGTGCGGGGTCATGGCGCGCTTCGCCAGGCGGCGAGCGCGGCGAGGGCGCGCGTCAGCCGCCACCGGGCGCGGGGCTCCGGCCGGTCGTCGTCGAGCTCGGCGTCGTCGTCCGGCAGGTCGTACCAGTGGAGCTCTCCCGGGTACTCCGGTTCGTCCGCGGGATCGCCGGGACGCCCGTGCCGGGTCGAATGTCGGCCTTGGCTCATACCGGCGACCTTAAGTTCCGGCGGCTCGGGATGTCAATATTTCCTACCGGCTATACATGGAAACTACCCGACAGCGCCCAGTGGCGGGAAAGGGGCAGGGCTTCGGATGACCTGCGACGGCGTGGCCGCGGGCTGCGGCGGCGACCGCCGGGATCGGCCGGCCGCGCGCAGGCGGAACTCGGCGAACGGCCTCGCGGGCCGTACCGTCAGGCCGAGATGATCGGCGAGTACGCCGCGGGCGCGAGGGACGCGGCGGCGGGGGACGCGGCCCAGCGGGCGTGCGGACGCGGCGCCGGGGCCGGGGCGCGGAGGGGAGGCGCCCGCCCGGGCGGGGGCGGGCGGATGGCCGGAAGGTGCCGCCCGGGTTCGGCTTTCAGGCTCCGGCGAGCCGCCGGTCGAGCAGGTCGTCGAGGGTGCCGCTCTTCGCCGACTCGACCAGGTCCCGGAACTGGTCCACGCTCATCTCCACCCGCTGCCCGAAGTCATCGGTGATGATCACCTGCCGCTCGGGCGGCGCCGCCGGGTCGACGTACAGCTCCGGACAGCCGCAGTCGCAGTTGCCGCAGAACCGGGCGAGGAAGACGGGGGCGTGACGATCCCGCATGACGGCCTCTCTCACATCGACGGGTTACCGAGACGATCGCGTTCACTTCGGACCGTAACCCGCCCCGCCACCCCCGGCCAGAAGGGGCAGCGCGACTGTCACCTCGGCGGCAGGCGGGCCGCTCAGGAGCGGCAGCCGCCGGTCCCCTGCGGGATGCGGGCCGGATCGACCCGCGCCGGCCAGCGGGTGGCCGCGTCGAACGTCGCGTCCCGGAACAGGTCGTAGAAGCGTTCGTCGCGGGCGTCGGCGGCGAACACCAGCAGCCGGGCCCGGCTCAGGTCGACGCCGCGCAGGTCCGCGCCGCAGAAGTCGGCCCGGCGCAGGTCGGCGCCGTCGAGCCGCGCCCCGCGCAGGTCGGCGCCGCGGAGCCGTACCGTGCCCCAGACGTCGCCGTTCACCGGGCGGCACAACTCGGCCCCGGCCGGCGCGGCGTCGCCCACCCGGGCCACGCGGCGCCGGGGGTAGGCGGTCAGCCGCAGCCGGGTCCCGCTGAGGTCGGCGCCCTGCAGGTCGGCGCCCTGGAAGTCGGCACAGGTGAGGTCCGCGCCGGCGAGCCGGGCCCCGGACGCCCGTGCGCCCACGAAGGTCGCCCGCGGCAGGCTCGACCGGGACAGGTCGGTGCCGAGCAGCGAGGCGCGGTCGAGGTTCGCGTCGTCGAGGCGGCGGTTGCGGAGCGAGAGGCCCGCGAGGTCGCGGGCGGCGAGGTCGGCGCCGGTGAGGTCGGCCTGGGTGCGGATCACGTCGGCCGCGGCCTGCCGGTCCTGCGCCTGGGCCGTCTCCCGGGCGGCGAGGTCCTGCTGGGTGAACAGGATGAAGCCGATCATCGAGCCGCCGACGAGGGCGGCGCCGAGGTTGCTGCGGCTCGCGTCGGAGCGGTGGTCGACCGCCCACAGGAACGCGCCGATCGAGAGCACGGCCACGATCAGGTACGACTCCACGCTGAGGCCGAGCGACTCGATGAGGCTGGTGCCCGACCCGGCCTGCGCCGCGCCGATGACGAAGACCACGGCGACGATCGCCACGGCGAACCCGGCGACGATGCCGCGCGGCAGGTGGTCGCGCAGGTGCACGTAGAGGGCGAGCGGGCAGCAGGTGAGGGTGAGCGTGAGCAGCACCGCGGTGAGCGAGGCGTCGAGCGGCGGCGCGACCGGGAACGGGAACACCGGGAACAGGTCCGGGGCGCCGCCCTCGGCGAACACGTCCCGCAGCTCGGTAATGATCGCCAGGCCGAACACCGGCGGGATGCCGAGCAGGAAGCCCCACGCCCGGCCCGCCCGTCGCGCCGCCCCGCCCGGGCGGCCGCGCCGGAAGTACGTCTCCACGTCCCGGCCGCGCGCGGTGGCCGCCACCCAGATCACGAGCAGCGCGCCCGCGGCCACCGCGACCGCGAGCAGGGCGTCGCCCGCCACCCGGTAGGCGTCCCACCGGTCCCGCGTCCACAGCGCGAGCAGCACGGCGACCCCCGCCACCGTCCCGGCCCAGGCGATGACCAGGGCGACGGTCCGCGCCACGGCGGCGAACCGGTCCGCCGCCGCGGGCCGCGGGGCGGCGGCCGTCCCGGCCTCCTCCGGCGCCGGCTCCACCGGATCCGGTCCCGTCGTCCGCACCGGCCGCTCCACCGGTCGCGCCGTGGGCGGCGGGCCGAGCGAGCCCGCGGGCGCGGCGGTGCCGCCGCGGCGCCGCCGGGCCCGCAGTCCGGCCACGGTGCACACGCCGGCCAGCACCCCCAGCCAGAGGAATCCGCGGTCGCTCTTCATCCCCACCTCCGGCGACCAATCCTGCCAGGCGGGCGACGGCGGCGAATCCCGGTTGCGTCCGCTCGCCCGGGCGCACCGGTACGGGCCGGCCGCCGTGCAGCGGCGAGCGCGTCCGGGTCGCCTTCCGCTTCGCGCGCCCGGCCGGATCGACGTGACCGTGCCCGTGCCGCCGCCGAGCGGCCCGGCCGCCACGTTCCGGCCCTGGTGGGAGGGCCGGGCCGCGCCGTCCCGGCCGGGCCGTACCCGCGTGCGCGGGCGCCGCCGGTGCCGTCACGCCTCGCCGGAGAACCGCTGGAGAACCGCTCCCGCGGACCGCCGGATGACGCCGAGGGCCTCGCCGATCCGCCACCGGGTGACGCCGCGGCGGCGCGTCCCCCGCACCCACGCGCAGGGTCCGCCCAGGCCGGGGGCGACCCGCCGCGCCGCGGCGACCGGGACGATCCCCCGAGGCCGGATGCGACAAATGACGCAAACTTCGCTGGCAGGGATGTATTTGTCACAAGCCGCCAGGCATGCTTGTGATGCGATTCACGGTGAAGGGAGCTCGTCCATGGCCGGTCCATCGCGCGGCGGAGCGGCGGCGTCGTCCGCTTCCCCTGCCGTGAGCTGGGCTCGGCTCGCCCTCGACGCGCCGGACGGCCTCGCCGTCGTCACCGCGGACGGGCGGTTCGTCCAGCTCAACCAGGCCGGGGTACGGCTGTGCGGCCGCCCCGCCGAGGAGCTGATCGGCGCCGAGGCACCGTTCCCGCTCGCCCAGGACGACGAGGCCGAGCCGCTGGGGCTGTTCGACGACGGCTCGGCCGAGCACGTCACCACCTGGTCCCCCGAGCCGGGGGTGCGCCGCGAGTTCGCCTACCGCGTGCAGCGGCTGTCCACCGACCCCTCGCTCGCCGCGGTGACCTTCCGCGACGTCACCGACGAGCGGCAGCGCTGGCGCCGGATCGCCGCGATCGCCCGCACCGCCGCGAAGCTCGCCAGCGAGTGCTCGCTGCCCGAGCTACTCAACGCGCTCGCCACCGAGGTACGGCAGGCCGACGAGCTCGCCGGGGTGCAGATCCTCACCCTCGACGAGACCGGCCGGCACCTGCGCATCATGGGCTCCGCCGGGTTCGCGCACCTGCCGGACTTCTTCGACCGCCTGCTCGACTGCCACCGACGGGGCGCGGCGCTGCGCATGCTCGACGCGATGCGCACCGGCAGGCCGATCGTGGTGCCCAACCGATGGCGGGAGATCCAGACCAACCCCGGCTGGGATCCGCTGCGCTCCTACCTGAGCGAGCTGCAGTGGGACGCGTTCGCGAGCATCCCGCTCAAGATCCGCGGCACCCCGGCCGGCGTGCTCAACGTGTTCTTCGCCCCGGGCCAGACGGTCACCAAGCGGCGGCTGGAGTTCCTCCGCACCATGGCCGAGCAGGCGGCGATCGCCGTCGACTACGCCACGCTGCTGCAGCGGGAGCGCGACGAGGCGCGCCGCGAGGAGCGCCAGCGGATCGCCCGCGACCTGCACGACTCGATCGTCCAGCAGGTGTTCTCCATCAGCATGCAGGCCAAATCGATGGAGGTGCTCGCCTCGCGCGGCGGCGTCGTGCCCGCCGACCAGGTACGGCGCATCGCCGACGAGGTCGGCACGCTCGCCCAGACCGTGCTCGCCGACCTGCGGGCGATGGTGCACGAGCTGCGCCCGCGGTCCACCGCCGAGCTCGGCGGCCTGGAGGAGGCGGTGCGCGCCCTGGTGGACAGCACCGCCAACCGCACCGGCCTGCGCTTCGCCGTGGACATCGGCCCGGGGCTGGAGCGCGTGCGGGGCGAGCTCGCCGAGGACGTCTACCGGATCGTCTCCGAGGCGGTGCACAACGTGGTGAAGCACGCCGACGCGGAGAACGTCACGATCCGGGTGCGGCTGCACGGCGACCGGCTCCGGGCGAGCGTCATCGACGACGGCCGCTGGGGCGGCGCGATCGGCCGTGACGACGACAGTTGCGACCTTCAGGCCGGGTACGGCCTGCGAGCGATGCGGGAGAGGGCGGAGCGATGGGGGGGAACCGTCACCATCCGAGCGGAGGAGGGCCGCGGCACCGTCGTCCGGCTCACGGTGCCGTTGCCGCCCGCGTCACCGGCCGCGGCGGCCGGGTTCCCGCTCTTCGATCGAGTCCCCGATCGGAGGAGCGCGGTCCTCGACCCTCAGGAGCGGGCATCGTGAACACCACCGTCGAGGAGACCCCGGAGCGGATCCGCGTGCTGATCGTGGACGACCACGCGGTCGTCCGCCGCGGCCTCCGCGCATACCTCGAGGTGCTCGACGACATGGAGGTGGCGGCGGAGGCGGAGGACGGCGAGGAGGCGCTCACCCTGCTGCGGAGGATGGCCGCCCACGGGGAGGCGCCCGACGTCGTCCTGCTCGACCTGGTCATGCCGCGGCTGGACGGCGTGGCGACCACCGGGCGGATCACCCGCGAGTACCCGGACGTGAAGGTGGTGATCCTGACCAGCTTCGGCGAGATGGAGCGGGTGCACGCCGCCCTCGGCAACGGCGCGTCCGGCTACCTGCTCAAGAGCGTGGGGCCGAACGAGGTCGCCGCGGCGATCCGGGCCGCCGCGCGCGACGAGATGTTCCTCGACCCGGCCGTGGCCCGGCGGCTCACCCGGGAGATGATCTCGCCCAGCGGGGTGAGCGCGCTCACCGAGCGGGAGCGGGCCGTCCTCACCCTCATCGCCGGGGGCCGCACCAACCGGGAGATCGCCGACGAGCTGGTGATCAGCGAGCGCACGGCCCGGACGCACGTCAGCAACGTGCTGCGCAAGCTGCGCCTCACCTCCCGCACCCAGGCGGCGCTCGTCGCGGTGCGGGAGGGCCTGGTGCCGCCGCCCCCCGACGACCCGTGACCGAGGCCGCGCGGGCGGGCTCGTGATCGGGCGCGCTATCCAGCCCGATATCGCGCCCGATGTCGAGCCCGATGTCGAGCACCGTGACCGGGGGAGCCGGCCGGCGAGTGCGGGCGGCTGAATCCGGCCGGCCCCGGTCCTCGGGTCCGCGCCCGTCACTTGCGGTAGCGCTCGCGCACCTCCTGCACGAACGGGGCGGGCGCGACCGTCGCGCGGATCGCGACCTGGCGGTGCGGCTCGACGGCCGGCTTGGCCGTGTTCGGCTCCTCGCCCCACAGCACGGTGACCTCGGTGCCCGGCTCGGCGACGTCGAGGTCGACCGTGGCGAGCGACACGTACGCGTGCTCGTTGACGAGGTAGCCGACGTCGAGCGACAGGCCGACGAGCCGGCCGTCCTTCTGCACCGCGTCGACCTGGTAGAAGGCGTACCGGCTCTTGGGGAACTCGAGGTACTTGGCCGGGGTGCCCTCCTCGTACAGGGTGCGCTGCGCGGCGGCGAGGTCGTCCGGGTGCCACACCAGCGTCACCTTGGTCCGCCGCGGCGTGCCCGCCATCCGCTCCAGCGCCGCGCGGCCGAGGAAGTCGTGGTCGAATTTGACGATGTGGCCGTAGCCGATGTCGTACGGCGTGACGTAGTAGTCGGTGATGTCGTCGGAGACGAAGCTGCCGCCGAGCGACCCGACCTGGGAGAGCGGCAGCCACTCCCGGTACTCGCGCTCCTCCGGGCCGAAGATCGCGGGGACCGCGGTCGGGATCCAGCCGGACTCGAGGTTCGCCGTGGAGTACGCCTTCGCGCCGGCTCGGACCAGCCCGAACTCCTCACCCGCCTCGAGCAGCGCGCCGAGCACGGCCTCGCCGTCCTCCCACGGTCCGAACACCTCGAAGCCGGGCTGCCCGGCCATGCCGTGGCGCAGCGCCCGCACCTTCCGGCCGGCGATGGTCAGCTCGGTCATGTTGAAGAACCTCACCTGCGGCAGCGGGCCGCCGGTGACCTTCTCCAGCAGCCGCAGCGCGTTCGGGCCCTGCAGCTCGTACCGGTAGAGCCGGGGCGGCCGCCCGGCCGGGCGCTCCACCGAGTTCGGGTCGCGCTCGATCGTCACGTCGTACCCGCCGGCCTTGGCGTGGTACTCGAGCCAGTTCGGCACGGTCACGTGGCCGACGACGTCGACGAAGTTCTCCTCGAGGTGGAAGAGGATGGCGTCGCCGATGAAGTAGCCGTCCTTGTTGACCGCGACGTACTGCTTCGCCTTGCCCGGCGTGAAGTTGGCGAAGGTGTTGACGCCGAAGTCGGACAGCAGCCGCAGCGTGTCCTTGCCCCTGATGAACAGGTCGGTCATGTGGTGGGACTGGTCGAGCAGCGCGCACGTGCGCCGCCACGCCTGCTGCTCGGACCGCCAGTTGGTGAACTCCGGCGTCACCGGGAAGGCGTGCGGCCGCGCCGGCGAGTTGCGCAGCAGCTCGACCGCGGATCCCGCCCGGCGGATCGCCGCCTCAAGACTCTCCACTGCCACGACGTCACATCCTCCTGGTCCGGTGCCCGGCCCAGGCCTCGCCGCCTGGGCCACGGTGCCGCAGCACCGTCGCGTCCCAGTAGAACCGACCGCGCGCCCGGATCTCGTCCGGCAACCGGGCACAGTGCGCTACGACAAATGACCGATGCCGCCGCGCCCGCCCGCCGGCTGCGGCGCGCTGCGGGAGCGTACGGCGAGCAGCGTGACGTCGTCGTCGAAGTCGGCGTCGAGGAGCGCGTCGCACAGCTTGGCCAGCGGCCCGCCGGCGTGGGCGGTGGCGATCTCGACGAGCCGCGCCATGCCGTCCTCGAGGTGCAGGTCGTGGTGCTCGACGAGGCCGTCGGTGTAGAGCAGCACCGCGGCGCCCGGCGGGATCTCGGCGTGGTGGTCGGGGCGGGGCACGGTGAGGTCGACCCCGAGCGGGAGACCGGGCTCGGTGCGCAGGAAGGCGGCCCGCTCGCCGGGGGCGACGAGCAGCGGCGGCAGGTGGCCCGCGCTCGACCAGCGCAGCAGGGCGGCGCCGGACGGGATCGGCCGCAGCCGGGCGACGAGCACGGTCGCCATCGGGCCGCCGTGCAGGTCGTGCAATACCTGGTCGAGGTCGTGCAGGATGTCGCTCGGCGGCTCGCGCCGGTAGTAGGCGACGACGCGGAGCATGTTGCTGATCTGGGCCATGATGGTGGCGGCGCGCGCGTCGTGGCCCATCACGTCGCCGACCGAGAGGCAGGTCACCCCGTCGGGCAGGCGGAACACGTCGTACCAGTCGCCGCCGATGTTCGGCAGCCGGGTGGCGGTCCGGTAGCGGGTCTCCAGCTCGCAGCCCTCGATGTGCGGCATCGGCGGGAGCAGCCGCCGCTGGAACTCCTCGGTGATGCGCCCCAGCCGCCGGTACAGGTCGGCGTTCTCGATCGCCACCCCCGCCACCCGGGCGAGCGCGACCAGCATGTCCTCGTCTTCCTGCGTGTACGTCCCGCCGAGCCGGTCGGCGAGGTAGAGGTTGCCGTAGATCGTGCCGCCGACCGTGATCGGCACGGCGAGCAGCGTGGTCATCAGCGGGTGGTCCAGGGGGAAGCCGACCGAGTTCGGGTGCGCGGACAGGTCGTCGAGGCGCAGCGGCCGCGGATTGCGGATCAGCTCGCCGAGGAGCCCGGTGCCGTGCGGCAGCTCCTCGCCGCGCGCCGCGGACCGGTCCGAGCAGTACCCGCGGCTGAACATCGCGCTGAACCCGCCCGAGCCGTCGAGCACCGCGAGCGCGCCGTACTTGGACGGCACCACCCGCATCGCGACGTCGACGATGGTGCCGAGCACCGCGTTGAGGTCGAGCTCGGCGCCGATCCGCAGCACGGCGTCGAGCGGCACGTCCACCCGGCCGCGGCCCTCGGCGGCCGGGCGCGGGCCGGGCCCAGGCCGCCCCGCCGTACCGGCGTCCCCGCGGCCGGTCGCGCCGCCCAGGCCGGCCGGACCGGCGGACGATCGCCTCGCCATGCCTCCCCCTCCTGTCGCCCGGCGCGGTCCCGGTGCGCGGCCGCACCCGGCGGCGCCGCGTGGCAGCGGCGCCGTGTGCGAGCGCACGGCGCGCGGCCCGGCGTGGTGCCGTTCGCCGGAAAGTCGTCCGACCTTTTCCCCTGTCCACCTCGTTCCCGGCGAAACCCCAGGTGGGACGGTATTCGGGCGCGGCCTGCGGAGGGGCCCGGAAACGGCCCTGGGGGCCGGCCCCGGTCGCGGGCCGGCCCCCAGGGGCGCGGAAGACGCCGGATCAGCGCTGATCGATGGGGACGTAGTCGCGGGCGGGCGGGCCCACGTAGAGCTGGCGGGGGCGGCCGATCCTGGTCATCGGGTCCTCGATCATCTCCCGCCACTGGGCGATCCAGCCGGGGAGGCGGCCGATCGCGAACAGCACGGTGAACATGTCGGTGGGGAAGCCCATGGCCTTGTAGATCAGGCCGGTGTAGAAGTCGACGTTCGGGTAGAGCTTGCGCTCGATGAAGTACTCGTCGTTGAGGGCGATCTCCTCGAGGTTCATGGCGAGCTCAAGGAGCGGGTCGCCCTGGCCGGTGCGGGAGAGGACCTCCTGGGCGGCCTTCTTGACGATCGCGGCGCGCGGGTCGTAGTTGCGGTAGACGCGGTGGCCGAAGCCCATCAGCCGCACGCCCTTTTCCTTCTTCTTCACCCGCTCGACGAAGCCCTTGACGTCGCCGCCGGAGTCGTAGATGTCCTGCAGCATCTCCAGCACGGCCTGGTTGGCGCCGCCGTGCAGCGGGCCGAACAGGGCGTTCACGCCGGCCGACACCGAGGCGAACAGGTTGGCGTGGCTGGAGCCGACGAGCCGCACCGTCGAGGTCGAGCAGTTCTGCTCGTGGTCGGCGTGCAGGATGAACAGCATGTCGAGCACGTCGACGAGGACCGGGTCGACCTCGTACGGCTCGCTCGGCACGCCGAAGGTCATGCGGAGGAAGTTCTCCACGTAGCCCAGCGAGTTGTCCGGGTAGAGCAGAGGACGACCGATCGACTTCTGGTGGGCGTAGGAGGCGATCGTCGGGAACTTCGCCAGGAGCCGGATCGTGGAGATCTCGACCTGGTCCTTGTCGAACGGGTCGAGGCTGTCCTGGTAGAAGGTGGACAGCGCGCTCACCGCCGAGGAGAGCACGGCCATCGGGTGGGCGTCCCGCGGGAAGCCCTCGAAGAACTGCCGCATCTCCTCGCGCAGCAGCGTGTGCTTGGTGATTTTCGTGGTGAAGTCGTCGAGCTGTTTACGGGTGGGCAGCTCGCCGTAGATCAGCAGGTACGCGACCTCGAGGAAGGTGGACTTCTCCGCGAGCTGCTCGATCGGATAGCCGCGGTAGCGCAGGATGCCCGCCTCGCCGTCGATGTAGGTGATCGCCGAGGCACAGCTCGCCGTGTTCGCGTACCCCGGATCCACCGCGACGTGTCCGGTCTCCTTGAGGAGGCTGCTCACGTCGATTCCGGCCGGCCCTTCGGTGACCGGACGGACCGGGAGTGACAAGGAACCCTTGTCGTACTCGAGCCTGAAAGCGGTCCCGGAGGATCCGGCAGCTTCCTCTCCGCGCCGAGCCTGCGGACTGATCGTCATCTCGGTCTCCTCTTTACCGGCCGTAGAACGGTGCCCGTCCCGACATCTTGTGGACTGTCCGAACGGACAACTCGTACGTGGGCATACCTTTTCCCACGTAGTCTCCCAGTGCCGGTAACGACCGATGTCAGCACCCCCGGCACGGAGCGGGATCCCCGGTCCCCGCGGGGACTTTGGGCGATCGCCGTCCCACGGTGACCAGGGGTGGCCTGCCGCCGGCCGGGCCGGGCCCGGTCAGCCGGAGACGAGCAGCAGCGCCCTGCCCAGGGTACGGCGTTCCTCGAGTGCCCGGTGCGCCTCGGCGGCCTGCTCCAGCGGGTAGACCGCGCCGATGTGCGGCCGCAGCACGCCCTTGGCGGTCAGCTCGAGCGCCCGGGCGATCCGGGCGTGCGCGGTCGCCGGGTCCGGGGGCGGGCCGCCGAAGAGCGGGTTGTGCACGGTCACCTTGCGCCGCTCGGCGAGCTCCGGGTCGATCTGGGTGATCCCGCCGCCCGCGGAGCCGTAGCTGACGAACCGGCCGCCGTCGGCCACCGCGTCGAACGCGGCCCTGCCGTACGCGCCGCCCGCGCCGTCGAAGACGAGGTCGGCGCCGCGGCCGCCGGTCGCCTCCCGCACCCGGGCCGGCCAGTCCGGCGCGGAGTAGTCGACCACGGCGGTCGCGCCGAGGCCGCGGAGCATGGCGAGCTTGCGCTCGCCTCGGGCGGCGGCCACCACCCGGGCCCCGGCGTCGAGGGCGAGCTGCACCAGCAGGTGGGCCGCGCCCCCGGCCGCGGCGGTGACGAGCACCCACTCGCCCTCGGCCGCGGGCGTCTCCGCGAACAGGCCGATCGCGGTGCCGCCGTCGTGCAGCACGGCCGCGGCCTCGCGCAGGCCGAGGTCGTCGGGTACCGGCACGATCTGCGTCTCGGCGGCGAGCAGCCGCTCGGCGTAGCCGCCGTCGGTGCGCGCGACCACCCTGCGGCCCAGCCACGCGGGGTCCACGCCCTCCCCCACCGCGTGCACCCGCCCGGCGCCCCCGCGGCCGGGCACGTACGGCAGGGACGGCGCGGCCGGCCCGGCGCGACCCGATCGCCGCATCACGTCGAGGTAGATGACGTCGGTCACCGCCATGTCCACCACGACCTGCCCGGGGCCGGGGACCGGGTCCGGCAGCTCCACCGGCCGCAGCACCTCGGGTCCGCCGAACTCCCGAACCTGAATGGCGCGCATCGTCAAACTCCCGTCGTCGTCGGGCCGGTACCCGGCCAGTCTCCGACCTCGAGTTCGATTGAGGTCAAGCCCGGCGGCGACGTCGCCGATCACGGGCCGGTCAGGGCTTGCGGCCGATGCCGCCGATGGCGTTCACCTTCGGCGCGTCGGGCCGGTGCAGGTCGGGCCGCCACTCGGGCAGCGGCACCACCCCGGGTGGCACGAGCTCGAGGCCGTCGAAGAAGCCGACGATCTCCTCGCGGGAGCGCAGGTGGTAGGGGACGGCGCCGCGGTCCCGGTAGTCCGCGAGCGCGGCCCGGGCGCCGTCGTCGCAGTCGACGTCGTCGTAGAGGGCGAGGTGGCTGCCGGGCGGCAGGGCGGCGACGAGCCGCCGCACCAGGGCGCGGGCGTGGTCGTAGCCGGTGATGTGGCCGAGCACGCCCATGAGCATGAGGGCGATCGGCCGGTCGAAGTCGAGGGTCTGCGCCGCGGCCTCGAGGATGCGGTCGGGCTCGCGCAGGTCGGCGAGGAGGAACGCGGTGCTGCCCGGCGGGGCGCCGGTGAGCAGGGCGCGGGCGTGGGCGTGCACCAGCGGGTCGTTGTCGACGTAGACGACCCGGGCGTCGGGGGCCTCGCGCTGGGCGAGCTCGTGGGTGTTGTCCACGGCCGGCAGCCCGGTGCCGATGTCGAGGAACTGCCGGATGCCCGCCTCCCGGGTGAGGTAGCGGACGAACCGGGCGAGCAGGTAGCGGGACTCGCGCGCCACGTCCACGATGCCCGGGTAGAGCCGCCGGAACGCCTCGCCGGCTTCCCGGTCGACCGGATAGTTGTCCTTTCCGCCCAGCCAGTAATTCCATATCCGGGCGGAATGCGGGACTGTGGTGTTGATTTCCGGCACGTGCCGCTCGCCGGGAATTTCCGAGCGCGTTTCCACGGGCACCATCTCCTGTCACGCGATCTCCGCGGCGGGCCCGGGCGCGGCCCGCGCGGCGGCGGTCCGCTCGCGCCGATGACGCATTCCCCGCTCGACTCTCACACGCGGCGCGCCGCCGGTCAAACCGTTTGTGGAAACGGTCTCGCGACCGGGACGCGGCGGAAAAGCCGGCATTCGGTGCGATCGCCGGTCGCGGTTTTCCGGGCCGGCCCTGCCGACCGGGAAAGCGGGCCGGAAACCTCGCCCGCGCGGCCCGGCTCCGGCCGGCCGCACCCCGCGGGCGGCCGCGGCCTCCCCACCGGGTGGCACCGCCGCCGACCTGGCACGACGCCCTTCCGGCGGACACCGGGGCAGGGGTACGGCGCGGCCCGGCCGCAGCCCGGCGAGGCCCGGGTGACGGGCGGGCGGACCGGGCCCGCCGTACCCGGCGAGAAAAGATCTACCGTGCGCTTTTCGCCGCGGGATCTTTGCCGGGGCGATGCGCCCGATGACGTCGATCACGGCGGCGATGACGATCGGCGGACGCACGATCTCCCGATGAGCGCGCGGTTTCCGGCATGGCGGCCGATGAAGGCTTTACCGGACTTTGACGGGTGCACAGGGTTTAACCATCGTCCCGATGCCCGTTGCAGAGCCGCACCCGACCGAGCGAGTTGTCCCGATATTGGCCTCTATGTACCTAGATGAGCGATTCTGGGTACGGATGGTCGGGGGTGAGTGTCATGCAGACCGATGTGGACTATGAAGCGGTGTTCAATTCGCTCTTCGCCCCGATCGTGGTGCTGACCCCGGACCTGGTCGTCGCCGCCGCGAACGAGGCCTACCTGCGGGCCACCGGGCGCAGCAGGGACGAGGTGGTCGGCCGTCCCATCTTCGCCGCGTTCCCGGGCGTGTCGAACGGCACCAACGCCGAGGAGCTGGAGCCGGTGCGCGCCTCGCTGGAGCGCGTGCTCACCAAGCACACCAGCGACGTGGTGCCGCTGGTGCGGCGCGAGGTGGAACGTTCCGACCGGCCCGGCGAGTACGAGGAGCGGTACTGGCACGTGGTCAACGTCCCCGTCCTCGACAAGGACGGCGACGTGCGGTTCATCGTCAACCGGTGCGAGGACATCACCTCGCTCGTCAGGGCGGCGCGCGGCGACCGGGACGGGAACGGCGAGGTCCGCCCCGACGAGCTGCACCGCCAGATCTTCGCCCACGCCCGGGAGCTCGCGGGCGTGAGCGCCCGGCTCAAGCACGCCTACCGGCAGGAGCAGCAGACCGTGTCCGCCCTGCAGGAGGCGATCGAGCAGCAGCAGCGCTTCCTGTTCGACGCCACCCACGACCTGCGCACCCCCATCACCGCGCTGCTCACCGAGCTGGAGGTCGCGCTCACCGAGCCCGACACCGACCTGCGCAAGACGCTGATCAAGCTGCACCGCGACGTCGAGCGGCTCAACTCCATCGTCAACGACCTGCTCACCCTCGCCCGGCTGTACGCCGCCCAGCCGCCCTCCCCCGAGCTGTTCGACCTCACCGAGCTCGTCGAGCACGAGCTGGAGGCCCACCCGCCCGCGACCAAGGTGATCACGCACTTCGAGCGGCCCGCCCCGGTCCGCGCCTCCCGGGTACGGCTCGCGCGCGTGCTGTCGAACCTCATCGCCAACGCGGAACGGCACACCAGCAGCAAGATCGAGATCGTGGTGACGGCCGACCCGCCCGACGCCGTGCTCGAGGTGATCGACGACGGCCCCGGCATCCCGCCCGCCGACCGCGAGCGCATCTTCCACCGCCTCTACCGCCGCCGCGACGCCGAGTCGGCCGACAGCGGCGGCTCCGGCTTCGGCCTGTCGATCGCGCGCGAGATCGCCCAGGGCTACGGCGGCCACCTGTACGCCGCCGACCACCCCACCGGCGCCCGGATCGTGCTGCGGCTCCCCCTCGCCGCCTCCGCCGAGCCGTCCGCGAGCCGCCCGCCGGAGAAGACCTCGTCCTGACGCCGGCCGGACGCCCTTTCCCTTCCCCGGACGGGCGGCCCCGGGCACCCGGCGTGCGGGCCGGTGCCGCACCGCGGCCGGTGCGCCGTACCGCCGCTAGCCGGTGCGCCGCGCCGGATCGAGGCGCGCGAGCCGGTCCGGGTCGGTGAGGATGTGCAGCGCGGCCACCCGGCCGCCGCGGATCGTGAACGCGAGCAGCGCCACCGGCCGGCCGGCCACGGTCTCGAGGACGCCGGGCGCGCCGTTGACGAGCACCGGGCGCGAGACGCCGCCGCTCGCGCGGGCACCGAAGATCGCCGACCGCGCGACGTCCGCCGCGCCGCGGGCGCGCCGCCCGGGCAGCGCGGGCCCCTCGTCGACGCGCAGCTCCACGTCCGGGTCGAGCACGGCGAGCAGGGCGTCGAAGTCGCCGCCCCGGGCCGCGGCGAGGAAGGCGTCGACAACGCGGCGCTGCGCGGCGAGGTCGGCGTCCGGGGCCGGGGCCGCCCCGCGCACCCGGATCCGGGCCCGGGAGGCGAGCTTCTTCGCCGTCGCCGGGGTGCGGCCGACGATCGGCGCGATCTCGCTGAACGGCACGCCGAACAGGTCGTGCAGCACGAACGCGAGCCGCTCCGGCGGGGAGAGCGTGTCGAGCACCACGAGCAGGGCGAGGCCGACCGAGTCGGCGAGCACCGCCGCGGGCTCCGGGTCGAGGCCGTCGGTCACGATCGGGTCGGGCAGCCACACCTGCTGCAGCGACTCCTCCCGCCGCGCGGTGCGGGACCGCAGCATGTCGAGGCAGATGCGCCCGACCACGGTGGTGAGCCAGCCGCCCAGGTTCTCGATCTCCGCCGCCTCCGCGCGGCTCAGCCGCAGCCACGCCTCCTGGACCGCGTCCTCGGCCTCGGCGAGCGAGCCCAGCATGCGGTAGGCCATCGCGATCAGCCGCGCGCGGTGCTCGGCGAACCGGCCCGCGAGCAGCTCCTTGTCGTCCGTCGTCACCTTCATGGCTCCTGCTCCGTCATCCGAGCGACGAGTGCGGCACCGGGAGGGTGACCGCCGGACGAGCGTAGGAGTGGGGTACGACAATGCGAGCCGACACGGGAGCCGACAAGGGAGCCGACAGCGCGCTGCGCACGGCCGTCTCCGGCCGGGTCCTGCTGCCGGGGGACGCGGGATTCGCCGCGGCGGCCCGGCCGTGGAACCTCGCGGTCGAGCAGCCGGTCGCCGCGGTGGTGGAGGCCACCGACGCGGACGACGTCGCCGCCGTGGTGCGGTACGCGCGGCGCACCGGCCGCGCGGTGGCCGCCCAGACCACCGGGCACGGCGCGGCGCCCGGCACCGACGGGGCGATCCTGCTGCGCACCCGCCGCCTGGACGCGGTCGAGGTGCGGCCCGAGCTGCGGCTCGCCCGGGTCGGGGCGGGCGTGACCTGGGACCGGGTGCTGGCGGCGGCCGCGCCGTACCGGCTGACCGGGCTCGCCGGAAGCTCGCCGGTGGTGGGCGTGGCCGGGTACACGCTCAGCGGCGGGCTGTCCTGGTACGGCCGCGCGCACGGCTGGGCGGCCGACGCGGTGACCGCGTTCGAGGTGGTGGACGCCGACGGCGGGCGGGCCCGGGTCACCGCCGAGACCGACCCGGAGCTGTTCTGGGCGCTGCGCGGCGGCGGGGGCGACTTCGCGATCGTCACCGCGCTCGAGTTCGAGCTGGTCCCGGCCCCGGACCTGTACGGCGGGAGCATGGCCTGGCCGCTCGACCGGGCGGACGAGGTCGCCGCCGCCTACCTGGAGATCACCGCGCAGGCGCCGCCGGCCCTGTCGGCGTGGCTCGGCCGGGTGAACATCCCGGGCGTGCCGCCCGCGGTCACGGTGAGCGTGGCGTTCCTCGGCACGGCCGAGGAGGCGCGCGACCTGCTCAAGCCGCTCGACGCGATCCCCGGCGCGGTCGAGGACACCAGGCGGCCGCTCGACCCGGCCGAGCTCGGCGCGATCACCGGCGACCCCGTCGACCCGATGCCGAGCGCGACCGGCGGCGAGCTGCTCGCCGGCCTCGACGAGGCCGCGCTGCGGGTGCTGCTGCGCGAGCCGATCGACCCGCTCGCCGGCCTGCAGCTCCGGCACCTCGGCGGAGCGCTCGCCGAGGAGCGGCCGGGCCGCGGCGCGTGCGGCACGCTCGCCGAGCCGTACCTGCTCTACACCTACGGCGCGGTGGCCGGGCCGGAGCAGGCCGCCGCGATCCGGGAACGGCAGCGGAGCCTCGCCGCCGCCCTCGGCGACCTGGCCACCGGGCGCCGGCCGTACATCTGCCTCGGGGCGGGCGAGACCGTGGCGCACACCTTCCCCGCCGCGACCGTCGACCGGCTGCGGCGGATCAAGCGGGAGCGCGACCCGCACGGGGTGATCCTCGCCAACCACCCGGTGGCGCACTGACCGGACGCGCTTCCGGCGGCCGGACCGCGCGCCCGGCCGCCGGACCGCGGGCGGCGCGGCCACGGCGGCCGATCCCGGTTTCACCGTGCCGCCGTCCGGATGCGGTCGTTGTCAGTGTCGGTCCCCGGTGATACACAGGCCGCGTGGCCGAGATCATGTTGCTTCACTCCGCACTGGGACTGCGACCGGGCGTACACGCCGCCGCCGACGTCCTCCGGGCGGCGGGGCACACCGTGACGGTGCCCGACTACTACGACGGCGAGGTGTTCGACGACGTCGAGGGCGGGCTGCGCAAGCGCGACGCGCTCGGCATCGAGGAGATCAGGCGACGGGTGCGCCGGTTCGCCGAGGCCGTCGACCGTCCCGTGGTGTTCGCGGGGTTCTCCCTGGGGGCGGCCGCGGCCGGCACGCTCGCCGCGTCGCACCCGTCGGCCCGGGGCCTGATCCTCATGCACGGCGCGGTGGCCGACGACGCGCTGGCCGGCCCGTGGCCCGCGCACGTGCCGGTCCAGGTGCACTACGGCGAGGGCGACCCGTGGGTGGAGGCCGAGACGGTCGCCGAGCTGGAGCGACTCGTCACCGCCTCCGGCGCCGCGTTCGAGGTGTACACCTACCCGACCGACGCGCACCTGTTCGCCGATCCCGGCCTGCCCGACTACGACCCGTGCGCCGCGACCCTCATGTGGCAGCGGGTAACGGAATTCCTTAAAAGAATTTCGGACTGAGTTCACGATCAGAGAAAAGGCAATCACGTAACGCACACTCGAAAAACGGGTATTGCCTCAGCCGGGAGATTTACTTAAGCTCCACACTGTCGGTGAATCGACGGGAAAGGGGCGACCCATGACGATCGAGATCCGGACCGTCGAAGAGGTCGAGACGACCGGCAACAGCAACAGCTGCTGACCTGACAGCCGCTGACCTGCACACGGGGCCGCCGCACCGCCGCCGGCGGCCCCTACCCTGCACCCCGGGAGCCGACCGAAATGACGCGGGTTCAGGTGAATCCGGCCTTTCCGTTTTTCCTCGATGATTTGTCGGGCCGGGCCCGGCTGGGCGATTTCCCGCCGACCGGGCGAATTCTGGATTCGGTGGCCGGGCCGCTGCGTGAATTGCTGCGGCTGTGCGCGACGGCCCCGCGGCGGCCGGAGGAGCTGTACGACCGGGTCGCGGGCGCCTCCCGGGAGGAGATCGACGCGGCCGTGGACCGGCTGCTCGCCGAACGCATCCTGGTGCGGGAGAGCGACACCGCGCGGCTCACCGCCGACGAGCGGCGCTCCCGTCAGGCGCTGTTCCTGTCGATGTTCCACCCGGCCGAGCGGGTCGAGGCGGCGCTGCGCGACCTCGCCCGGCTCACCGTCGCGGTGCTCGGCGTCGGCGCGATCGGCGGGGCGGTCGCGCTCCAGCTCGCCACCGCCGGGGTGGGCGCGCTGCGGCTCGTCGACGACGACCGGGTCGAGCCGTCGAACCTGCACCGCCAGCACCTCTTCGCCACCGCCGACGTCGGCACCCCCAAGGTGGCGGCCGCGGCCCGCCGGCTGCGCGAGCACGAGCCGGAGGTCAAGATCGAGGCCGTGCCGCGCCGGCTCGGCTCGGCCGCCGACGTCGCCGAGGTGATCGCCGGCGCGGACCTCGTGGTGAACACGGTCGACACCCCGCAGCCGCAGATCCGCCGCTGGGTCAACCGCGCCTGCGTCGAGGCGGGCGTGCCGTTCGTCACCGGCGGCTTCAACCAGCACGTGGGCCTGATCGGGCCGCTCGTGGTGCCCGGCGAGACCGCCTGCCTCGCCTGCCAGGAGCGCGAGCTCGCCGGGCGGTACGGCCGGGCCACGCTGCCCACCCCGGAGAACGCGGGCCGCATCATCCCGGCGTTCGCCCCGCTGTGCACGGCCGTCTCCGGCATGCTCGCCGCGGAGATCGTCCGGTGGGTGACCCGCACCGGCCCGCCCGCGATCCTCGGCCGCACGGTCTACCTCGACCTGCTCACCCTCACCACCACCGCCCGGGAGTTCGCCCGCGCGGCCGACTGCGAGGTCTGCCGGTGACCCGACCCGACCTGTCCTTCCTCAGCGTGGTCCGGGACGGCCCGGACGACTACGTGATCGGCAACGGCGAGCGGTTCGTCAACGTGCCCGAGATCGCCGCCGACGTGGTCGCGCTGCTCGACGGCACCCGCACCGTCGACGAGGTCCGCGCCGAGATCCACCGCGCCCGCGGCGTCGACGTGGACGTGGCCGGCTTCGTGCGCGGCCTCGACGCGGCCGGGCTGCTCCGGCCGCCGGAGCGCCCGCCGAACCTGTGGGACCGCATCTCCCCCGCTGTGGCCCGGCCGTTCTTCTCGCCGGCCGCGAACGTGCTGATCGGCCTGGTGACCTGCGCCGCGCTCGCCGCGGTGATCGCCCGGCCGGAGATCCTCCCGTCCTACGACGAGATCGTCTGGGCGGACAGCCTCGCCTTCACCCTCTCCTTCGCCGTGGGCTCCTGGCTGCTCGTGTTCGTGCACGAGTTCAGCCACATCCTCGCCGCCCGCTCCCTCGGCGTGCGCGCCGAGCTGTCGCTCGGCACCCGGCTGCAGTTCCTCGTCGTGCAGACCCGGGTGACCGGCATCTGGCAGGCGCCCCGCCGGGCCCGGTACCGGGTGCACCTCGCCGGGATGCGCACCGACCTGCTGCTGGTGAGCGCCTGCCTGTGCGCGCTGTACTTCACCGACAACGACGTCGTCCGGCTGGTGATGCTGATCTGCCTGTCGCAGATCGTCTGGCAGTTCCTCTTCTTCATGCGGACCGACGTCTACTTCGCGTACGCGAACCTCACCGGCAACAAGAACCTGATGGACGACGCGCAGAACTACCTGCGCGCCCGGCTCGCCCGGCGGCCCGCGCCCGGGGTGCCGCCGAGCGTGCGGCGGTACGCCTGGTTCGTCGTGCTCGGCCGCATCCTCGGCCTCGGCTTCTTCGCGGGCTACACCGTGCCGCTCACCGTGGTCACCTGCGCCCGCGCGCTCGACGAGATCGCCGCCGCGCCGGGCGTGCCCGCCGGACCGGTGGCGACCCTCGCCATCATCGCCCTCGGCTGGGCCCTCTACCTGTACGTCTTCGTCACCCGCCGGATCCGGTCCCGCCGCCGCGCCGCCGCCCCGGCCGCCGCGACCGGCTGAGCCGTTTGCGCGCTCAGGCCGCCCGGGCCGCGAGGCGGTGCTCGGCGAGCGCGGCGACGTCGACCTCGTCGAGGCTGGTGACGAGCAGGTCGGGCCGGGCCGCGGCGAGCAGCTCGCGATCGCCGGCCCGGGCGACGGCGAGCGCCGCCATGCCGCCGGCCTTCGCCGCCCGCACCCCGCTCACCGCGTCCTCCACCACGAAGCAGTGCTCCGGGGGCACGCCGAGCGCGGCGGCGGCGATGAGGAAGATCTCCGGGTCCGGCTTGCCCCGGACCAGGTCGCGGCCGGACATGTCGGCGGCGAACAGGTCGTACAGCGTCATGCCCGGCCGGACGAACTCGTGGTCGAGCTTCTCCTCCTCGGCGAAGACGTCCACGCGGATGCGCTTGAGGAACCGCGGGGCGTTCTTCGACGAGGACGCCGCCGCCATCGGGATGCCCGCCGCCCGTACGGCGAGCACGAACCGGATGGCGTCGGGGAACGCGGTGAACTCGCCGGCCTCGATGAACTCGACGATGAGGTGCTGCTTGCGGTCCGCGTACGCCTTCGCCCGCGTCACGGCGTCCGGCACGCCGAAGTGCTCCAGCGCGCCCAGCGCGCCGCTCATCCGCGGCCTGCCGGAGATCACCCGCTGGTACACCTCGGAGGTGAACGCCTCCGGCGACCAGGTGGTCCGGTCCCGGATGTCCGCCCACTCGCCCTCCATCAGCTCGCGCAGCGCCTGGCGCCAGGCGCGCTCGTGGGGTGAGTCGACGAGCACCCCGTCGACGTCGAAGATCGCGCCCTGAAACCCGTTGGTGGCCATTCGCCTGCTATCCCCCTCGGTCGCGGAAGGCTCGCGCGTGCGGCCGCACCCCCGGACGGCCGGCGGCCGGCCCGCCCGGCCGGTCCGCCGAAGCCCATCCTTCCGCAGCCGGCGGGCGCGCGCCGTGCATTGCGGGACATTTCGCCGGGGAGGCGCCCGCGGCGCGGGTGGCGGGCCGCCCCCGTGACCGGCCCGCCGCCCGGCCGCCGCGCTCCCCTGCTCACAGGGCGGGCGCGGGTCAGGGTTCGGGGACGATCACGGTCTTGCCGGGCAGGCGGCCCTGCTCGGCGAGGGCGTGCACCTCGGGCAGCTCCCGCAGCGGGCGGCGGTCCGCGACGTGCACGTGCAGCTCACCGGCGTCGACGCGGGCGACGAGCTCCGCGAGCTGGGCGGCGTCCGCGCGCACGAGGGTCTGCGCGGTGCGCAGGCCGGGGGCGGCGTGGGCGACGGCGGGCGTGGTGGCGCTGACGAGGACGCCGTCGTCGGCGACGAGCCGCGCCAGGCGGGCGAGCTCCCCGGGCGTGGTGGGCACCAGGTTGAGCACGACGTCGAATTGCCGCCGGGCCGCCTCGGCCACCGGGGTCCGGGTGTAGTCGATCACGTCGGCCGCGCCGTACCGGCGGACCCGGTCGGCGCTGCGCGGGCTCGCGGTCGCGGTGACCTCGGCCCCGGCGGCGCGGGCGAGCTGGACCGCGTACCCGCCGACCGCGCCGCCCGCCCCGTTGATCAGGATCGACCGGCCGGCGGTCAGCCCCGCGTCCTCGAACAGCGCCTGCCAGGCGGTGAGGCCGACGGTGGGCAGGGCCGCGGCGTCGACGAGGTCGATCGTCTTCGGGGCGGCGGCGAGCACGTTCGCCGGGGCGACCACGTACTCGGCGGCGGCGCCGGGCGCGATCAGGGGGAGGAACGCCACCACCCGCTCCCCCGGGTTCCAGCCGGACACCTCCGGCCCGACCTCGGCGACGGTCCCGGCGAGGTCGATCCCCGGCGTGTGGGGCAGGGTGAGCGGCATCGTCTGCTGCATGAGCCCGGCCCGGAGCGCCACGTCGACCGGGTTGAACGAGGTGGCGGCGACCCGCACCAGCACCTGGCCCGGGCCGGGCACCGGACGCTCGACCTCCTCGTAGCCGAGCACGCCGGCGTCGCCGTACTCGTGGAAGCGCACAGCCTTCATCTGGCCCCCTCGCGGATAGTTGCTTCGAACTCGAAACACTTGAACGGTAAACGCTACGAATTCGAAGCAACAGAGTGGGCGGGCGTGAGGCTTCTCACCCGTCGGCCGCGCGTGGTTCGAATTCGAAGCGCATAGGATCGGAAGGATGGCTGACGAGCGGACCGACGACTGCCTCGCCCCCGAGGAGCTCGACACCTACATCGTGCTCACGGAGGCGGTCAGCCTGCTGCAGTACGCCGTGGAGGAGCAGCTGCGCGCCGCGGGCGGCCTGAGCCTGGTGCAGTTCCAGATCCTCATGCGGCTGGCGTTCGCCGACGGCCCGCTCACCATGACCGACCTCGCCGACGGCCTCGTCTACAGCCGCAGCGGCCTCACCTACCAGGCGGGCCTGCTGGAGAAGGCGGGCCTGCTCACCCGCACCCCGTGCCCGGACGACGAGCGGGTCGTCCACGCCGCCATCACCGACGCGGGCCGCGCCCGGATCGACCGGGTGCTCCCCGGCCACCTCGAGGTGGTCCGGCGGCTGTTCCTCACCCCGCTCGACGCGTCCGACCTGCGCACGCTGCGCGCGATCATGACCCGGGTGCGTGACCACATGCGCGCCCGGCCGCCCCGGTCGGCGGCCGCCGCGCGGCGCCGCACCGCCGCCAAGGCCGCCCGGCCCGGCCGGGACGCCGGTGGCCCCTGAGCCCACGGGTCAGTGGCTGCGTTCCTGCACGGCGCCGCCGGGGTTCGCGAGCGGAGGCCATGTCCGCCACGGCCCGGCCCGCGCCTGACTCGCAGCGTCGCACCACGCGAACACGGCGAGGCCGGCAAGGGCTGACCTGCCCTCGCCCCGCCTCCGCCGGGCCGCGTCGACGGTCAGTCGAAGTTGCGCTGCCGTACCAGGTTGGCGATCGCGAGAATCTTGGGCCGGCCGACGGCCTTGAACGCGAGGCCGTGGCGGAATATCTCCGGAATCCAGTACTGGTCTTCCTCGCGGAACACGACGCCGTTGGACTGGAGGATTTCGAGCTCCTCGCTCGACAGCCGCACTGAATCCGGACTGAAGGGAATGCGTTTCTTGTCCGCCTCCAGCGCCTTGAGGGTCCTGAGCAGACGGCCGACCTGCGGACTCTCCTCGCTGATGGCCTCGATCTTTTTCACACTGCACGTCACAAGCGCGTTCCGCATGGCGCTGGGGATGAGCAGCCGGTCCGAGTAGCGCGTGTCGGAGACCGACCCGGCCGCCGATTCGGCCAGGAACGTCACGATGTCTCGTGCCTGAATCTGGCCGTTGAAGTCGGACAACGCCGCCAGGAACCACCTGTCGGACCGCGCCTCTCGCGAACGCGGCGATCCCATCTTCTCACCCCAGACCGATGTGAGGGGGCGGCGCAGATCCTCGTCCCTCGCCTGCAGAATCACCTCGTCCGCCAGATCTAGTGCTCCGGACTGCTGGGTCACCCACAGCGCAAGCCGCAGGGCCTCTTCCGGATTCCATTTGAGTTCATAGTCGCGGTAACGCGCAAGGAATTGGCCGTGGTTCTGCTTGATCGCGGCCTGCACGAGGTCGCGTCGGATAAAAACGATAAGACCGAGCGTCCGGCCGCGGAGGCTACGGAGCCATTCGAGGCAGTCGACGAGGAGGACTCGGAGCGCCTGCCGTTGCGCGTCGTCCTGGAGGAAATCCTGGAGCAGATCCTCGAGACCATCGATGAGGAATATCCTCGTCGTGGCACGTGAGAATTCGACCAGCTTCTCCTCGACATCCTCGGGGGACGCCTCGATGCCCACCGCCCTTGCCATGCAGGTCAGCCACACTCGCCGCCACTCGAGGTCGGAGAGTGAGCGCCGCAGCGACCTGCCGATGAGGTCACGGAGCTCGAGCTGACTCGCCGGTTCTGCGCCGGAGGACGCGCGGGCCGCCCGCTGTACCCGCTCGATCTGGCCGAGGATGCTGTCCTGCAGATGCCGGGAGACGAACACTGGGGCGAGCCGGGCGTCCAACGTCACGTTGTTCACGCCCACGTCTTCGGCATAGCGCCGCCAGGTCCCCCGGATACACATCTGGACCTGCGTGAACGTCTTACCGGACCCTTTCGCGCCAACCACCACGCACAGTGGCGGCTCGGTGCGATGCGAGGTGAGCAGGTTCCGCAACGACTCGGTCGGCAGAAAGCCGGTGCCGTCAGCGGTCTCGGCGTAGGCCAGCCTCCTCGCGAAGGTTTCCAGTCGCTCGCGCCGCTGCGTCAGGCCGGCCTTGGCGCCCTCCGGCCGGGCCGGCTCAGGCTCCGGGCCCTCAGCCGCCGTCGCCGCCGGACGGGCGAGGTCCTGGGCCAGCGTGTCCAGCAGCTGCGGAAGCTGCTGGCGTCTGGCGAGTGCGATCACTGCGTCCCAGTTGGCGGGGAGAGAAAGGAGGTGATCCTGGAACGCACTCAACGTGGGCTCCACCACCACGTCGTTGTCGACCGTCCGGTCCTCGCCCTCGTCCGGTTCCGGCTGCAGGGTCGTGGCGATCGCGTCACGCAGCCGGGCCGCCGCCTCTATCACTAGCGACCGATCGGCCTGCTCCCGGAACTGGGTGATGATGATCGCGCTCGCCGGATCGCCCTTCCGCGATGGTGCACGTCGCCCGAGTTCCCGAATGAGCCGATCCGTGCCGTACAGCGACTGGTCGCTGACCGTGGTGACGAAGATCCTCTGTACCCGGGGGTCCAGTAGAACGGGGGCCGACAGTTCGCTTCCACCGGCGCGCAGATCGACGAGCACGGTGGACGCCCCCAGGGCCGCGGCCAGCTCGGCAAGGGACTCCGTCAGGTAATAGATGGGCCGATCCGCCGTGAGGAGATCCGTGGGATCGATCTTGGGCGGGGCGATGTCGGCGAGGGAACGCCGCGTCGGCATGACGATGACGTTGTCGAACGTCTGGTTGGGCAGATAGGCGGCGCCGAGCGAGACGGCCTCGTCCGGACGTCCGTCATCGGAGGCGTGCAGGAGCGCCAGGAAGTCCTCGTAGCTGAAGTCCACCCGTTTGCCGTGACCCGTGAACATCCAGGTGATGCCCGGAGCCTCCAGGTCGGCATCGATCAGCAGCACACGGCCGCCCCGGCTGGCTACGGCGTCGGCCAGTGCGATCGCATGCAGGGTACGGCCGACACCCCCCTTGTAGGAATGGAAGGCGGCCATGCGGACGCCATGCGGCAGACCGGACTCGGGCGGCGGCAGTGGCTCCCCGAGGCTGCGGACGATCCGACGCTCGCGCCACCGCAGCTCGCGTCTGGGGGTTTCGGGCTCGCGGTGGTTGATCGTGATCGGAAGCAACCTGCGGGAGGGACGCCCGGGTATGTCGTCCAGGCGCAGAGCGGGTATTCCATCGTCCTCCGCGATGGACCCCACACCGAATCGGTCCCCCAGCCACCGAAGGGCTTCCTCCGCAGAAACCGCCGGATCGACGGTCACTTCAAGACCGTCCCAGAATGCGTCACACTCGTGGAGCCATTCCGGCCACTGCCTGTGGAGCGCCAGTTTTTCCAGGTGGACGTCCACATCCACCCAGGTGTAGATGTGCTCGGGGACGGAGTCCGCTGCGCCGGGCATCATACCCTCAATTCTTCCTGACACCATTCCCGCAGGTCACGCAACACCTGGATCGCCTGTTCCTCCTCGTCCTTCCGCAGAGCGTGCCCGTATCGCCACGCCTCATGCAGATCCTGGAAAGCGACCCTCTGTCGCCGTTTGTGTTGCGATGGACACGACCGCTGCATGCGGTTGCACAAGTCAGGCGGAAGACATAATTCCTTCGCCAACCGGTGCAGGTCGTGCGTACGGAGTTCCTCAGGCAGCTGAGCGGTCGACCGCAGCTTGCGACGGCGGAGTACCGACGCCTTCAACCCGCACTCCACGCTGTAGAAAAGAAGGAGGGCAGCCGGTGGCCCCTCCGCCATCTTCTGAACGGCCTCTTTCTGCAGGAGAAAGCTCGCCTTAAGCTGCTGCCAACCGACGTCTACCGCCACGGAAAGCGATGGTAACGGCTGAAGCCGTATCCGGCACCGGTGATGCCGAAGCGGTCAGTGGCTGCGCTTGAGCATGCCGTCGGCGAGGGTGTCGGCGGCCTCGCGCAGCCGGCGGCCGACGGCGTCGAGGCGGAGCAGGAGCTCGCGCTCGCGCTGGGCCTCGAGGCTGAGCGGGCCCGCGAGCGGCCCGGCGAGCAGGGTGGCGAGCCGGGACTGGTGGAGCTGGCGCAGCCGGGTGCAGGACTTGCGGGTGGCGAGCGCGGCGGTGGTCACCGAGTCCGGAGCCTCGATCATCATGCGGGCGGCGGTCTCCAGCCGGTCGAGGCCATCGATGAGCGCCTCCAGCGGCTCGATCGCGAAGGTGAGGTCGCGCGGGCCGAACAGGTCGGTCTCGCGCACGTAGTCGCGCAGATGGTCGAGGACGTCGTCGACCGAGCGGGACAGGCGGTAGAGGTCCTCGCGGTCGATCGGGGTGACGAGCACCCGGCCGAGGGCGCGGACGAGGTTCGCCCGGGCGGCGTCGCCCTCGTGCTCGACCTCGGCCATCCTCGCCCGCGCCTCGGTGCGGTCGACCGCCCCGGCCGCGGTGGCGCGGGCGAGCTCGGCCCCGGCCCGGGCGTGCGCGATCTGGGCGCAGACGAGGTCGACGATCCGGCGGCCGGAGGTGCCGCGCAGGTCCGCCCAGGCCTGGGCGAGGCGGCGCAGGCCGCGCAGCCGGGCGGCGCTCATCGCACCCCCAGGAGGCGGAGCACGAGCCCGGCGACGGTGGCGAGCAGCATCGCCGCGGGCAGCGTGACGACCCAGGCGAGCGCGATGCCCGCCACCTGCTGCCAGCGGATGCGGCGCACGCCCTCGCGGGCGGCGACACCGACCACCCCCGCGGCGATCGACTGGGTGATGCTCACCGGGCAGCCGAGCGCGACGCTGCCGAGCACCGCGCCGGACGCGGCCACCTCGGCGCAGACGATGTGCGGCGGCCGGGTGAGCGCGAGGCCCCGGCCGAGCCGCGCGCCGACCCGGCGCAGCCCGGCGAGCGCACCGGCGAAGAACAGCCCGGCGAGCGCGGCCATCCACGGCGGCGGCACGTCGATCTCGCCGACCGCGTCGAGGCCGCCCGCCCGCACGGCGAGCGCCACCCCGGCGACCGCGATCATCTTCTGGCCGTCGTTCGCCGCGTAGGCGAGGCTCTGCAGGCCGTACGCGAGCAGGTGGGCGACCCGGACGAGGCGGGGCATGCGGCGGGTGGCGGGAATCCTCGCGGCGAGCACGCCGAGCAGGTACCCGAGCACCAGCCCGGCCACCGGCGCGGCCGCGCCCGCCGCGAGCACGACGCCGACCCAGGACCAGGAGACCGGCAGGCCCGCGCCGAGGCCCGCGCCGGTGATGCCGCCGATGAGCGCGAGGGTAAGGCTCGTCGGCAGCCCGCGGCCGGTGAGCACCGCGACGACGACGAGCGCGGTGACCACCCCGGCGAGGAAGGCCGCCGCGCCGCCCGCCGCGCCGAACGCGACGAGCCGCTCGGTGAAGGTGCGGGCCACGGAGATCCCCACGAGGTACGGCCCGGCGAACAGCACGGCCACGAGCAGCGCGGCGGTCAGCCACCCCGGCACGTCGGGGAACCGCAGTCCCAGCCCGATCAGCGTGGCCCCGTCGTTCGCCCCGGTGACGAGCACGAAGGCCACGGCGGTCACGGTGAACGCCGGGACCCATCCCGTCATCTGGCGGGGACCGGGTCGCGGAGGACGCGGGTCGTGCTCCCGGCGGGTCCGGACGCGGGGCGTCGGCGGCGCCGGTTCTCGCCGCGGAATCGGCGACCCGGGACGCGGGAAACGACGTCACTGCGGCCGGAGAACCGGAAGCACATAGACCCTCCTTGTCCAATTATTTCAATTTTAGATGAACAGAGGGTGAACAGTCAATAGTTTATCCCGACATACTATGTTCATATTTCGCTTATCCGGCAAATCGCAATCGTGAATTTTTTTGCTGTTTCGCTACGCAGGTTGGGGTCACAGGTTGCCGCGCCGCGCCTGTTCCCGCTCGAGCGCCTCGAACAGCGCCTGGAAGTTCCCCTTGCCGAAGCCGAGCGAGCCGTGCCGCTCGATCAGCTCGAAGAACACCGTGGGCCGGTCCCCGATCGGCTTGGTGAAGATCTGCAGCAGGTATCCGTCCTCGTCACGGTCGACGAGGATGCGGCGGCGCTGCAGCTCCTCGATCGGCACCCGCACCTTCCCGATGCGAGCCCGCAGCTCGGGGTCCTCGTAGTAGGCGTCCGGGGTGTCGAGGAACTCGATGCCCGCCGCGCGCAGCCGGTCCACGGTGCGCAGAATGTCGCTCGTGGCGAGGGCGAGGTGCTGCACGCCCGGCCCCTGGTAGAAATCGAGGTACTCGTCGACCTGGCTGCGCCTGCGGGCGATCGCCGGCTCGTTCAGCGGAATCTTCACCCGGTGGTTTCCGTTCGCCACCACCTTCGACATCAGCGCGGAATACTCGGTGGCGATGTCGTCGCCGATGAATTCGGCGAGATTGGTGAAGCCCATCACCCGGTTGTAGAACGCCACCCACTCGTCCATCTTGCCGAGCTCGACGTTGCCCACCACGTGGTCGAGGGCCTCGACCAGCGGCTCGGGCCGGCTCCCGTTCCCGGGCGCGGTGCGCGGCACGTACCCCGGCCGGTACGGCCCGCGGTACCGCGAGCGGTCCACCAGGCTGTGCCGGGTGTCGCCGAAGGTGGCGATCGCGGCCACCCGCAGCGTGCCGTACTCGTCGGTGAGGTCGTGCGGCTCCTCCAGCACGGTCGCGCCCTGGCTGCGCGCGTGTGCGACGCACCGGTCGACGTCCGGCACCTCGAGCGCGATGTCGACCACGCCGTCGCCATGCCGCCTGTGGTGGTCGAGCAGCGGGCTGTCCGGCGCGACCCCGCCCTTCACCACGAACCGGATCGCCCCGCTCACCAGCACGTACGCCACGTGGTCCCGGTTGCCGGTCTCCGGGCCGGAGTAGGCGACGAGGTCCATGCCGAAGACGGTGCGGTAGAAGTGCGCGGTCTGGGTGGCGTTCCCGACCACCCACTCGATCGCGTCCCACCCGGTCACCGGGAACGGGTCGGCCGACTCGTCGTGCGGCACCAGCCCCACCAGCCGCCGCAGCCGCTCGATGTCGAGCGCGGCGCGCCGCTCCTGTTCGGTCAGCGTGAGCGTCGGCTCCAGGCCCATGGTCTCCTCCTCGCTGCGTGCCGTGCGAACACCCCCCGATGCGTGTAGCCGCAATGGGACAGCACGGCCCCGCCGCTGGACAACATGGGCAGCGAAACGCTGGTCACCCTGCGCGATCCGGCCAGCCGACGCCGCTGATCGCTGGTCAGATTGCCCAGCGGATCGCCGATGCGGGAAACAGAGCGCGCACCGCGGCGCGTCACGGCACCCCGGTACGGCGCGGCGGCTCACGCGCTCGCGCGGAACAGGGCGCTCAGCGCGGGGGCGACGGCGCGGTGGCCGGGGACGGGGTGGAGGGCGCCGCGGCCGAGCCGGGCGAGGTCGCGGGCGAGCTCGAGGTCGTGCTCCTCCCCGGTGTCGAGCAGCACGTCGAGCCGGGGGAGCAGGGCCGCGACCGGCCGGGGGTCGGGACCGGCGTTGTGCACGCAGTCGGACAGCAGCAGCACCCGGGCGTCCCGGGCGGGCACGCGGGCGAGCTCGCGGGCGGCGAGCTCGAGCGGGAAGCGGATGTTCGTGAGGCCGCGCGCGGGCAGCCGCAGCAGGGTGTCGAGCAGCTCCAGCGGCCGCACCGGGTGGCCGAGCCGGAGCAGGATCGCCGCGTCCGACCAGAACGCGATCACGGCGAGGGCGTCGCGGTGCAGCTCGGCGGCGAGCGCGCCGACGGCCGCGGCGGCGGTGCGGACGCGCTCCCCCTTCATCGACCCGGACACGTCGACGGCGAGCACGACCGTGCGGCGGGTGCGCACCCGGTCGCGCACGACGACGTCCTCGTCCACGGGGATGGGCCGCTCGGTCAGCCGTTCCAGGGTGCGGTCGAGGTCGATCTCGTCCGCGTCGCCGCGGTACGGCAGGCTCGCCAGTGCGCCGGTGCCGCGGCGGGCGGTGCGGCCGGTGCGCGGCCGGGGCACGGCGAGCCGGGCGGCGATCTCCCGGGCGCGGGCGCGCACGGCCGGGTCGACGCCCGCGGCATCAGGGTCGGGCAGCGCGATCTCTGCGGTCTCGTCGGTGGTGCCGGGCGCGCTCGCGCCGCGGCTGGGCGGGGCCGCCGCGCCGGCGCGGCCGGGCCGGGCGCGCAGCACGACGCCGCCGCGGGCGCTCCCGCGGTCGGGCCCCACCTCGAACACCGCCTCGAACGCCGTCGGCGGTTCGGTGAGCCGCTTGGGCCTGCGCCGCAGCGGGCGCAGCGCGCGGCGCCGCGGGCCGCGCGGGCCGGGGCCGTCGCGGCTCACCGGGGAGGGCGCCTCGACCTGCCTTCAACCGGGCGCGGCGGCGGGCGGCCGCAGCAGGAAACGGTCCTCCCAGATCTCCTTGAGCACCTGCTCGGGGGTGGTGTCGGCCGCCTCGTCGAGGTGGATGCGGCCGGAGAGCGCGACCACCATGGCGTCGTGCACGAGCGCGGGGTACGCCTCGTCGCCGGGGTCGCGCACGCCGCGCAGCGCGGCGAGCTGCCGGGCCACGAGGACGAGGTCGATCGCGCCGCGCACGCTGCTGCCCTGCCGTACGTCCGGGTGCTCGCGGGTGGCGCGGGTGACCGCGACCGCGTCGTCGGCGAGCCGGTCCTCCAGCGGGCCGGAGGCGCCGGTGCGCAGCGCGACCACGCCCCGCTCGGCCGCGGCGTCCTGGTAGCCGATGGCGAGCCGGTTGAGCCCGTCGTGCACGCTGGTGGACAGCCGGGTGGTGCCCACGTTGTCGTACGGGTTCATCGAGGCGATCACCCGGAAGGTGGGCGCGGCGTGCACCACGCCGACGCGCGGGACCGCGATCCGGCGCTCGGCCATCGCGGTGAGCAGCGTGTTGATCGTGTCGTCGGGGGCGCGGTTGAACTCCTCGATGTAGAGGAACCCGCCCTCCCGCATCGCCTGCACCAGCGGCCCGGGCACGAAGTTGTCCGCGTCATACCCCTCCTGCAGCACCCGGGCCGGATTGTGGTGGCCGATCAGCTTCGCCGGGGTGAGGTCGGCGTTGCCCTCGACGAGCACGAGCGGGATGCCCCACTCCTCGGTGATCGCCTGCAGCATCGTGGTCTTGCCGACCCCCGGCGGGCCCTCCAGCACGATGTCCCGGCCGGCGGCCACGGCCGCGAGGACGAGCTCGAGCTCGCGCTCGCGGCCGACCAGGCGGGCGGCGACCCGCTCGCGCGTGCGGGCGAGATCCTCGCCTGCCATCGCGCCGCTGCCCTCCTCGCGGTCCGTGGCCGTCACGGGCGGCCCTCGGCCGGCGTCACTTGACGAGCGCCCCGGCGTCGACGGGCAGGGTGACGCCGGTGATGTACCGGGCCTCGTCGGAGGCGAGGAACAGCACCGCGTTGCTGACGTCGGCCGGGTCCACCCACGGGGTCGGCAGGGCGTTCAGCGCCTCCGACACCGGGGCGAAGTCCTCGCGGGTCGGGTGCTCCGCGTCGGGGAGGAAGAGCCGGTACATCGCCTCGTTCATGATCATCGGGGTGTCGACCTGGGTCGGGTGGACGCTGTTCACCCGGATGCGGAACGGGGCCAGCTCGAGGGCGAGGCTGCGCATGAGGCCGACCACGCCGTGCTTCGCCGCGACGTAGTGGGACACGTTCCCGGCGCCCTGGAGCCCGGCGACCGAGCTGGTCAGGATGATCGAGCCGCCGCCCGCCGCCTTCAGGTGCGGGATCGCGACCTTGGCGGTGAGCCACACCCCGGTGAGGTTGACGTCGATCATGTCCCGCCAGGTCTGCACGCTCATCTCCTCGGCCGAGCCCAGGGAGCAGATGCCGGCGTTCGCCACCACGATGTCGAGCCGGCCGAGCTCGGCCACGCCCTGGTCGACCGCGGCCTTGAGCGCGTCGTGGTCGCGCACGTCGGCCTCGACGGCGACGATCCGCCGGTCGAGCGCCTCGACCTGCTTGACCGTCTCGGCGAGGTCGTCCGGCGTGGCCATCGGGTAGGGGACGGAGTCGATCTGGCGGCAGATGTCGACGGTGATGATGTCGGCGCCCTCCTGCGCCAGCCGTACCGCGTGGCTGCGGCCCTGGCCACGGGCGGCACCGGTGATGAAGGCGACCTTGCCCGAAACGCGTCCCATCTCGGCCTCCTTCGTCGCGGGGAAAGGGGGGAATGCGGTCGTTCAGGTCTCGCTCGGGTTCGCGGGGTGCGGCTCGGGTCGCCGCCGGCGGGTCGGCGGGATCTGTGTGGGATCTGTGCGGGATCTGTGCGGGATCTGTGCGGGATCGGTCGCGGGATCAGTACTGCGTGTTGCCGGCGTCCACGGTCAGCGTGTGCGCGGTGATGTAGCGGGACTCGTCGGAGGCGAGGAACAGCACCGCGTTGCTGATGTCCTCCGGCTCGGTGGCCTCGATGGGCAGGCTGGTGGTGAACATGCCGCCGAGCCGCGGGTTCTTCGCGAGCAGCTCGCGGAGGCCGCCGCCGCTCATGCCCATCGGGGTGCGCACGCCCGTGGGGTGCACGGTGTTCACCCGGATGTTGTGCTGGGCGAGCTCGTGGGCGAAGACGCGCATGAGGCCGACCAGGCCGTGCTTGGAGGCGGCGTACGGGCTGAGGAACGGCAGGCCCTTGAGCCCGGCGGCCGAGCTGGTCAGGATGATCGACCCGCCCCCGGCCGCGATCAGGTGGGGCGCGGCGAGCTGCACGGTGTTCCACGCCCCGGTGAGGTTGATGTCGATGGTGTCGCGCCAGATCTCCGGCGTGACCTCGTCCCAGCTCCCCAGGATGCAGATGCCGGCGTTCGCCACCACGATGTCGAGCCGGCCCAGCTCGGCCACGCCGGTCTCGATCGCCTGCTTGAGCGCGTCCCGGTCCCGCACGTCCGCCTCGACCGCGACGATCCGCCGGTCGAGCGCCTCGACCTGCTTGACCGTCTCGGCGAGGTCGTCGGGGGTGGCGTGCGGATAGGGGAGGTTCGGGATCGGTCCGCAGATGTCGACGGCGATGATGTCGGCGCCCTCCTGCGCCAGCCGTACCGCGTGGCTGCGGCCCTGGCCACGGGCGGCACCGGTGATGAGGGCGACCTTGCCTGCGACACGTCCCATGGGTGCTCCTTGCGTCGCGCTGCGTGACCGGGCCCGGCGGCACGGCGGGCCGGGACCGGTCCGCAGGGGGTTTCGGGGGCGTAGGGGGAGGGCCGCTTCGGAAAGCGGCGACGGTCGTGCGGGGATGCCGCGACCCGCCTAGGATTCGGGATCGCGTTTCGACGCGGAGACGGGGGCGATCGTGGGGCCCGGGGCCTACACCGGCGGCCCGGCGTCCTGCGGCGAGGGCGTGTGCGGGGTCGGTCTCGGCTGGACGGACATGGGACGCTCCTCGGGTTAAGGACGACGTCGAAAGGACGTCGGCGACGTCACCCGCCTCTCTCGTTGCCCCGACCTTAATGGCACTCAGTGCAGAAAGGAAGACCCAACGTGGGCTCGGCACCGCACGGCACCCCGCGCCCGGCCGGACGGCTGGGCAGACGCCCCGTGACCACCGCGGCGGAGCTGACCCACGTCGCGATCCGGCTCTTCCGCGACCAGGGGTTCGAGGCGACCACCGTCGACGACATCGCGGCGGCCGCGGGCATCGGGCGCCGGACGTTCTTCCGCTACTTCCCGTCCAAGAACGACGTGCTCTGGGGCGACTTCGACCAGCGCCTCGCCGAGCTGCGGGACTTCCTGCGCCGGCAGCCGCCGTCCAGGCCGCTCATGGCGGTGCTGCGCGCCGCGGTGCTCGAGTTCAACCGGCTGCCGCCGGAGGAGGTGCACTGGCACCGCGAGCGCATGCGGCTGCTGCTGTACGTGCCCGCGCTGCAGGCGCACTCCATCCTGCGCTACGCGGCGTGGCGGAACGTGATCGCCGAGTACGCGGCCGAGCGCCTGGGGATGCGCCCGGACGACCACCCGCCGCAGGCGATCGCCTGGGCGCTGCTCGGGGCCGCGCTGAGCGCGTACGAGCAGTGGCTGCGGCACGAGGACGCCGACCTGGCCCGCCTGCTGGAGGCGGGCCTGGACATGCTGCAGAGCGGGTTCGCCCTCGGCTGACGGCGCGGGAAGTCGCCCGGGACCGGCCGGTCAGCGGACGAGCTGGACGAGCATGCGCTGCAGCTGGCCGTCGTGGCCGGGATCGGTCCAGGTGACCACGTCGACGGCCCGGCCGCGCCGCATCGCGTCGAGCTTGTACTCCTGCACGTCGTAGCCGATCGGGGCGTTGGTGACCGCGAGCACCGCGCTGACCTGCAGGCCCTGCGCCCGCGACTCGGCCTTCTGCAGGTCCTGCGCGGTGAACTCGCCGTGGTCGATGTAGTGGATGGTGAGCAGGATGTACTGGCCGAAGATGCCGACGAGCATCGCGTCGGTCTGGCCCTCGCCGAGCGAGGAGACGGTCACGTTGGTGCGGGACAGCACCTTCGCGACGTCGAGCTCGTAGCTGGAGGCGAGCAGCGAGCCGGCGTTCCTGCGGTCCATCGAGTTGAGCAGGATCGCCCGCTGCTCCTCGGGCATGACCCGCAGCAGCTCGGAGGTCTGCTGCGGGGACACGCCCTCCATCACGGCCACGAGGCGCTTCGGCGGGAGCGACGACAGCAGCGTCGCCGCGTACGACGGCGCCATCGCCTGCACCATGTCCTGGATCTTGGCGATGGACAGCCGCGCCATGAGATCCGACTGCACGTTCGGCTTGGCGGCGAGCGCCACCCGGATCAGGTCCTCGAGGCGCATCGCCTGGAGCACCGGCTCGAACCGGTCGGGGGGCAAGGCGACGAGGACGCGGGCTGCCTCGCGGGGCGGGGCGCTGAGGACGTTGTTGATGAGCTCGTCGATCGGCATCATCCAACCGGGCAGCATGCTCGCCTCCCGCCTAGTCGCTCAGGCCGACGGTCGGGTGATCCCTGTGAGAGATCACACACCCATGAGGAGTCAAGAGTCGGTTAGTGTGGTGTCTGTTGACTTTAAAACTCCAGGGGCGCGATTGTCATCGCCCGCTCACGTTCTGACAATCTTGACTCTTACGCGTCAGATCGCGTCTTTCCTGCGCTGAGCGCGGCGACGGCGCGGCCCGGCTCCGCGGTGAAGAACCGGATCTCGGTCACCTCGGCGCGGGACCCCAGCGGGCGCACCACCGTGACCGGCTCGGCGAGCTCGACCACCACGTTCGTCCGCGAGCCGACGGCGACGGCGAGCCGGTCCCCCTCGACCCCCACGGCGCGCGGCTCGTCGTACCGGTGCGCGAGCCGTACCGCGGTGATGAGCGAGCGCGGCACGGTCAGGTCGAGGAAGACCCCGTAGCGGACGCGGAGCACCTCCCCGGTCACCACGTGCGGGCGCACCGTGCAGGACGCGCCGACCACCAGCGTCAGCCAGATCGTGTAGACGTGCAGCACGAACACCACGACCCGGATGGCCGTGGCCGCGTCGAACACGGCGAGCAGCACGTCGGCCACCGCGCCCTCGACGGCCAGCACGCCGACGACCACGAGCAGCATCGGCCACTGCTCCCTCGCGTACGGCAGGGCGGTGGCGCCGGGCGGCACCCGGTCGCGGCGGCGCAGCAGCCAGAGCAGGACGCTCATGGCGCCCTTCGCCTCGAACTCCAACGCCCGGCGCGCCGGGGCGGGGACCAGGTGGTGCCAGACGGCGGCCGCGGCGGCCCGGCGGCCGAGTCCGGCCCGCCGTTCCGCCCGGTACAGCCGCCAGGCGGTGGTCGCCTCGAGCACGATCACCGCGGCGACGGCGAGCTCCGCGGCGACGAGCACCGGCGTGGGCAGCGAGACACCGGACAGCAGCAGCACGACCACGAGCACCTCGGCCGGGGGCACGGTGAACGCGAGGGCGCGGGCGAGCCGGACCATCAGCGGCCCTCCTTCCGCCGCTCCGCCAGCCGGCGCAGCGCGAGCCGGACCACCTCGGCCTGGGCCGGGGTGAGCTCCTCGGTGATCGCCGACAGCCAGACGGCCGCGCCGTCGCCGGCCTCGTCCCCGGCCGCGCCGTCGTCGCCGGCCGCCTCGGCGGCCTCGGCGATCTCGGCGGGCACGCCCGCGGCGAACTCGGCGGCGAGCTCGGCCACCCGCGGGTCGCCGGGGTCGGCGTCGGCGAGCTCCTCCAGCCGCCGGTACAGCTCGCGCCCGCGGGCGATCGCCTCGGGCGTGGTGAGCGGGCGCAGCAGGGCGAGGGCGCGCTCGCGGGCGGCCGGGTCGGTCACGGTGTCGAGCAGGGTGAGCAGCCCGCGGTCGACCGCGGCGAGGCGCGAGCCCTCGGCCGGAAGGTGGCGCAGCACCTCGGCGACGCCCGGCGAGATCGGGGCGTCCGGGTCGAGCTCCTCCTCGCGCAGCAGCGCGGCGAGCCGGGCCCGCCGGGCCGCGATCGCCTCCTGCTGCCGAGCGAGGTCGGCGTCGAGCTCGGCGAGCACCTCGCGCAGCTCGCGGCGCTGGTCGTCGGCGAGCACGTCCCGGATCTCGTCGAGGGAGAGCCCCAGCTCCGCCAGCCGCCGGATGCGGGCGAGCAGCACCGCGTCGCGCAGCCGGTACTCGCGATAGCCGTTCACCCGGCGGGCGGGCTCGGGCAGCAGACCCAGATGGTGGTAGTGGCGCACGGTACGGGTGGACACCCCGACCAGTGCGGCAAGTTCGCCAATCCGCATGCCGACAGTGAAAACGTTGACGTTACGTCAAGGTCAAACACCGGGCGATGGGTCGAGGCAGGGGCGACCGCTGAGCGATCGGCGCGGGAGCGGGGTCGATCGCCGGGCGATGAGCGGAGTGAACAGCCGCGCCCACGGGGAAGCGGGATCGAGCACCTCACTCGCCGGCCGGCCCGGCCCGCCGTACCGGCCGGGCGTCGAGGGCGGCGGCGAGGTCGGCGAGCCAGCGCTCGTGGTTGGCGCGCAGCCGGGCCGCGCCGTAGAGCAGCGGGAGCAGCGGGCCGGCGAGCGACTCCTCGATCGTGACCCGAGTGGCGTGCCCCCCGACCGGCTCGAGCACGTGCCGGTCCACGGCCCGGAACCACAGGAACGCGCCGGTCCAGGTGAGCTCGCGGCCCGGCCGGACCACGGCGAAGCGGGACCGGATCGCCACGCCGTTCAGCCGCCACCGGAAGCGGGCGCCGGGGCACACCCCGTCGAACGCGGTGACGCGCACGTTCGCCGCCCACGACGGCCAGCCGGGCGGGTCGGCGAGCAGCTCCCACACCCGCTCGGGCGGATGGCCGACGATGCGACTCGCCGTGGACAGGAGCTGGGCGTCGCGGTCCACCCGCCCCCGGGCGGCGTACTCGCGGTAGAGGACCTCCGGCGGAGGACCGGAGTAGAGGAGCCGGGAGGGCATGGGACCACCTCGCGAGATCGGTGCTCTCGGTTCAGAGCGACGATCTCACGAGGTGGCCCCGGAATGCAAGAGCGGTGCTCTCGTCGTAGACCACCGTTCTCGCGCGGTGGTCAGGAGAAGCGGCGCAGCCGGAGGCTGTTGCTCACCACGAACACGCTGGAGAACGCCATAGCGGCCCCGGCGATCATCGGGGTGAGCAGCCCGGCCGCGGCGAGCGGCAGCGCGGCCACGTTGTAGGCGAACGCCCAGAACAGGTTGCCCTTGATGGTGGCGAGGGTACGGCGGGCCAGCCGGATCGCGTCCGCCGCCACCCGCAGGTCGCCGCGGACCAGCGTGAGGTCGGCGGCCTGGATCGCCGCGTCGGTGCCGGTGCCCATCGCCAGGCCCAGGTCGGCCTGGGCGAGCGCGGCCGCGTCGTTCACGCCGTCGCCCACCATCGCCACCACCCGGCCCTCGGCCTGCAGCCGCTTGACCACGGCCACCTTGTCCGCGGGCAGCACCTCGGCGAACACCTCGGTGATGCCGAGCTCGTTCGCCACCGCCTCGGCCACCGTACGGCTGTCGCCGGTGAGCAGCACCGGGGTGAGGCCGAGCGCGCGCAGCCGCCGGATCGCCTCGGCCGAGGTCGGCTTGATCCGGTCGGCGAGCACGAGCACCGCCCGCGCCCTGCCGTCCCAGCCGACCGCGACCGCGGTACGGCCGGCCGCCCTCGCCTGCTCGAACGCGCGCTCCAGCTCGGGCGGCAGCGCCGCGTCCGCCCGCTCGGCGAGCAGCGCGGGCCGGCCGACGAGCACGTCGCGCCCCTCGACCGTGCCGCGCACGCCGAGGCCCTCGACGTTGGCGAAGTCCTCCGGCGTGGGCAGCGGCCCCCCGCCGGCCGCGTCGGCCGCGGCGCGGGCGATCGCCCTGCCGATCGGGTGCTCGGAGGCGTGCTCGAGCGCGCCCGCGAGCCGCAGCGCCTCGTCGCGGTCCTCGCCCTCGGCGGCGACCACGTCGACCACGGTCATCCGGCCCTCGGTGATCGTGCCGGTCTTGTCGAGCACCACGGTGTCGATGCGGCGGGTGGACTCCAGCACCTCCGGGCCGCGGATCAGGATGCCGAGCTGGGCGCCCCGGCCGGTGCCAACGAGCAGCGCGGTCGGGGTGGCGAGGCCGAGCGCGCACGGGCAGGCGATGATCAGCACGGCGACCGCGGCGGTGAACGCCGCCTCCGGGCCTGCCCCGCTGCCGAGCCAGAACCCGAGCGTGGCCACGGCGAGGGCGATCACCACGGGCACGAACACCGCCGAGATGCGGTCGGCGAGCCGCTGCACCCGGGCCTTGCCGGTCTGCGCCTCCTCCACCAGCCGGGCCATCTGGGCGAGCTGGGTGTCCGCGCCCACCCGGGTGGCGCGCACCACGAGCCGCCCGCCCGCGTTCACGGTCGCGCCGGTCACCGCGTCGCCGGGCCGTACCTCGACCGGGACCGACTCGCCGGTGAGCATGCTCGCGTCGACCGCCGAGGAGCCCTCGACCACCACGCCGTCGGTGGCGATCTTCTCGCCGGGCCGTACCACGAACAGGTCGCCGACGGCGAGCCGGTCGATCGGCACCCGGACCTCGGCGCCGTCGCGGAGCACGGCGACGTCCTTCGCGCCGAGCTCCATGAGCGCGCGCAGCGCGGCCCCGGCGCGGCGCTTGGCCCGGTGCTCGAAGTAGCGGCCGGCGAGGATGAACGTGGTGACGCCCGCGGCGGCCTCGAGGTAGATGTTCGCGTCGCCGTGCCCCCGGGCCACGGTGAACTCGAAGCCGTGGGTCATGCCCGGCATGCCGGCGGTGCCGAAGAACAGCGCCCACAGCGACCAGCCGAACGCGGCGAGCGTGCCGAGCGACACGAGGGTGTCCATCGTCGCGGTGCCGTGCCGCAGGTTCGTCCAGGCGGCGCGGTGGAACGGCAGGCCGCCGTAGACCACGACCGGCGCGGCGAGGGTGAGCGACAGCCACTGCCAGTAGGTGAACTGCAGCGGCGGGATCATCGCCATCGCCACCACGGGCACCGACAGCACGATCGACACGATCAGCCGGGTGCGCAGCGCCCGCAGCTCGGCGTCCTGCACAGCGTCCTGAGCAGCGTCCTGCACAGCGTCCGGCGCAGTGTCCTGCACAGCGTCCCGTCCGGCCTCCTCCGGCTCGGGCGGCGGGGCGGGAAGGGTGGCGGTGTAGCCCGCCTTCTCCACCACGGCGACGAGCTCGGCCGGGTCGACGCCGTCGGGGTAGGTGACCTTCGCCTTCTCGGTGGCGAAGTTCACCGTCGCGGTGACGCCGTCGAGCTTGTTGAGCTTGCGCTCGATGCGGGCGGCGCAGGACGCGCAGGTCATGCCGCCGATCGACAGCTCGATCACGTTGCGGGCGGCCTGCCGCGCCTCCTCGCCGGTGTGCTTCGATGTGCTCGATGCGGCCGTCTGCCGGTCGCCGGTGACGGAAGCCATCACTCCTCCTCTCCGGATGGACGGCCATGGGCGGCGGGGCCGTGGGGCGCGCCCGCCGTATGGTCGCCGGTGGCCCGGCGGCCCGGTCCGGCCGGGGTGCCGCCGGTCAGGGCGGCAGCGCCGTACCCCGCCCCCGGGATCGGGGCGTGGCCGGTGCCGCGGCCCGTCGTCGCGATCCTCATCGCACCTCCTCGTCCGCCCCGCGGGGTGGCGGCCGCGGGCACCCGGCGGCGGGCGCCGGCGCGGCCGCGGCGGCCCCGCGGTCAGCCGGCCACGAGCTCGTAGCCGGCCTCCTTGACGGCGGCCTCGATCAGCTCGACGGCGACGGGGGCCTCGCTGTGCACGGTGAGCCGGCCGGTCTCCAGCTCGACCTCGACGCCGGTGACGCCGGGGACCTCGCCGACCTCCTCCTCGACCGAACGCACGCAGTGGCCGCAGGTCATGCCCTTGACGGTGTAGGTGCTGGTGATCGCCATGACGGTGAAACCTCCCATGTGTTCCGGGGCGGGCCGGGGGCCGGTCCCCGCCCCGACGTTCGCTGCGCGGGCCCGGTCGCGGCCGGTCAGGAGCGGACCAGGCGGGCGATGGCGGCGGACGCCTCCTTGATCTTCTCGTCGGCCTCGGCGCCGCCCTTGGCCGCGGCCTCGGCCACGCAGTGCGCCATGTGCTGCTCCAGCAGCTCCAGGGCGAACGCCTGCAGCGCCCGGCTCGCGGCCGACACCTGGGTGAGAACGTCGATGCAGTACGCGTCGTTCTCCACCATCCGCTGCAGGCCACGGACCTGGCCCTCGATGCGCCGCAACCGCCTGAGGTGGTCTTCCTTCGCCTTCGTGTATCCAACCATCCGCCTGCTCCCCCCCGTTCCCGGCGCCCTCGGCACCACGCCTCCGCGCGGGAACCGGGCGAGGCGGGCCCCCGATACCGCCCCGCCCGGGCCGCGGTATCTCGGCACAACACCCTACCCCCCTAGGGTATTCCCTCGGGCACCGCCCCGCCGCGTGACCTCCCTCACGCTCGACATAGCGGACATATAAGGAGGAAATATCTCAAACATGTATCAACAACCAGCGATAGCCATATATGCGACATCCTTGTCCTCCTCGGGATATCGTTTCTATACTCGAACATGTGAATGATCGTTCAAACGTCGTCGTCTCGCTCCCCACCGACTCCTGCACCGCGCCGGTCGTCGACGCCGAGCGCGTGGCCGCGGTGCGCAAGGTGATGCCGCCGGACGACGCCGTGCAGGAGCTTGCCCAGGTGTTCTCGCTGCTCGCGGACCCGGGCCGGCTGCGGCTGCTCACCGCACTGCTCGAGGGCGGCGAGATGTGCGTGTGCGACCTCGCCGCGGCGACCGGCCAGAGCATGTCCGCCGCCTCCCATGCCCTGCGCCTGCTGCGCATGCACCGGGTGGTGAAGGTACGGCGCGCCGGCCGGATGGCCTACTACCGGCTCGCCGACTCGCACGTGCGCATGCTCTTCGACCTCGCCATCACCCACCTGCGCCACGGCGACGGGGACGCCGGGGGGCGGGGCGATGGGTGAGCGATCCCCCCTGGCGGACCCGCGCCGGGACCGGACGGGCGGCCGCGACGCCGCGGACGAGCGCCCGGCCCGGCCGGCGGCCGCGTCCGTGGACGACCGGCACGGCGACGACCGCGGCGGGCGCCGCCGGTTCGGCCTGCCGTTCCGGCGCCGCCGGGGGCACGGCGACGGGCACAGGGGCGGGCACGACCACGGGCACAGCGACGGGCACGGCCACGGGCACGGCCATGGGCAGGGCCCCCACGCCCACGCGATCAGCGCCGACGCCGACCGCCGCTACCTGACCGCCGCGCTGATCCTCATCGTCGGCTACATGGTGGTCGAGGTCGTCGTCGGCGTCATCGCCCACTCGCTCGCGCTGATCACCGACGCCGGGCACATGCTCACCGACGCGGCCGCGATCGTCTTCGCCCTCGTCGCGATGCGGATCGCCGCCCGGCCGCCGCAGGGCGGCTTCACCTACGGGCTCAAGCGCGCCGAGATCATCTCCGCCCAGCTCAACGGCACCACGCTGCTGCTGCTCGGCGGCTACTTCGGCTACGAGGGCGTGCACCGCCTCGTCGCCCCGCCCGACGTGGACGCGCCGCTCGTGGTCGCCGCGGGCGCGGCCGGGATCGTGGTGAACGTCGTCGCCACGCTGCTGCTCAACCGGGCGAACCGCGCCAGCCTCAACGTCGAGGGCGCGTTCCAGCACATCCTCACCGACCTGTACGCGTTCATCGGCACCACCGCCGCCGGCGTGGTCATCTGGCTCACCGGGTGGACGCGGGCCGACGCGATCGCCGCGCTCGTCGTCGCCGCGCTCATGCTCAAGTCCGGCTGGGCCCTGGTCCGCGACGCCGCCCGGATCATCATGGAGGCCGCGCCCGCCGGCATGAACCCGGCCGAGATCGGCCGCCGCACCGCCGCGCTCGAGCACGTGGTCGAGGTGCACGACCTGCACATCTGGGAGGTCACCTCGGGCTACCCCGCGCTGTCGGCGCACATCCTCGTCGAGCCCGGCGTGGACTGCCACGCCGTACGGCTCGCGGCCGAGCGCATGGTGCACGACGAGTACGGCATCGAGCACACCACGCTGCAGGTGGACCACGCCCCGGCGCGGCTGCTCAGCATCGGCCGGATCGGCGACGCGGCCGAGGAACCGCACTGTGCCCGGCCGCACGGCCCCGTGCACACCCGGGACGAGGACGACTGACGCCCGGTCAGGCCCGGCGCCCGGTGGCCGCGCGGCCCCGCCGGCACCGGCGCCGTCCCGTCGCCGCCGGGCAGGGCTCGGCGTCCGCGGACCGGTGCCCGGGCGGATCGAGATCGAAGCGTACGGCGTCGCGCTCCATGACCCGGCCGCACGCGGTGCAGCGCAGCACCGGCACGAGCACCGACCCGCAGCCGGTGTGCCGGATCGTCAGCTCGGTGCCGGGCGCGCCCGTGTACCAGCGCCGGGCCCAGTCGACGAGGAACGCGAACACCGGGAAGAACGACAGCCCTTTGTCGGTGAGGCGGTACTGCGGCCGCGCGCTCGGGGTCGGCTCCCGGACGAGCACGTCGGCCTCGACGAACCGGCGCAGCCGGTCGCTGAGCACCGAGGGGGCGATGCCCAGCTCGGCCTGGAAGTCGGCGAACCGCCGGATGCCGAGGAAGGCGGCGGCGAGCACCACGGTGCTCCACCGGTCGCCGAGGATCGTCATCGTCTCCGGCAGGTAGGACAGCGCGTCGTCGGGCAGCCGCTCGCGCACCGTCCTGCGGTGGTGGCGGGCCACCGCGACCTGGGCGAACGTGGCCCCGGCGCCGCGCTCGGTCGCGGTGTCGCGGGCGGTGACGAACGCGGTCCCGCAGGCCCCGCAGCCGAGCACCACGTCGGCCCGGGCGCCGCACACCTGGTGGATGAGGTCGGGCGGCGGATCGTGGTGGTGGACCCAGGTGCGCTCCCACGACCAGATCGCCACCAGCATCGGCCACAGCTCGGCGGCCCGCGGGGTGAGCCGGTACTCGTGGCGGGTCCCGCCGCTGGTGTAGGCGACCTGCTCGAGCAGCCCTCCGGCCACCATCTCCTTGAGCCGGGCGGACAGCACCGACTCGGACATGCCGAGTTCGTCCCGCCAGTCGGCGAACCGCCGCACCTGTTTGGTGAGCCCGCGCTGCAGAATCAGCAGCGTCCATTGATCGCCGAGCGCGAGAAGCGCCTGGCCGATCGCGCTGGGGAGGGCCGCCCCCGTTCCCACTGCCTCACCTCCATCACCCGTGGGCGTCAAATGGTGTGGGAAGTGCCTATTAATGGTCAAACCCTTGTCACAAATCCGCGTCCCACCAGGGTCTTTCATCAGCTCGGCGGGACGGCTCCGCGGGCTGCCGCGGTACGGCTCGGCGGCGCCGGCGCGGGCCGCGGCACCGGCGGGCGAGCGGGACGGCCTAGGCGGGCGGCCGCTGCCGGGCGGGCCGTCGCGCCGGACCGCGCCGCAGGTCCGCGCCACGGTGCGGCAGGCCGTACCGGTGCGGCCCGGGCCGGCCGGGCGGCGGCGGGCCCGCCGGTGGGCCGGGGCCGGGACCGGGCGGGCGGACGCGTCGCCCGGGGGCGCCGCGCGGCGGGGCGGCGGACGAGCTCGATCATGGGACCTCCCGGATCCCCATCGTGATCTTAGGCCCGCTTCTTGACAAGAAGCTTTTCAAAAGCTTGTCCGCCAATGTTTGGAAACGTCGCTAAAAGGTCCTAGAACATTCCTCTTAACGCAATGTCTGTAAACCGGCGGCAATCGGTGCTAGTGTCTTGGGAGCGCTCCCACGCCTTCGTCGAGGAGAGTCCATGGCAGATCAGCCCACCCTCGCGCAGGTTGCGGCAGCGGCGGGGGTCTCGCCGGCAACGGCCTCCCGGGTGCTCACCGGCTCGGTACGGGTGAGCACGTCGGCGCGCCGGCAGGTCCACGAGGCCATCTCGCGGCTCGGCTACGTGCGGCGCAGGGCGCCGCGCGGCTCCTCCCCCCGGCGCTCAGACCGCCTGGTCGCGGCCGTGGTCTGCGACCCCATCCACCGCGTGTTCGCCGAACCCTTCTACGCACGGTTACTCGCCGCCGTCGAGGACGCCCTGGGCAAGAACGGGATCGCGACGATGGTGATGAGCGCCGCCGCCACCTCGGTGTCCACCGTGGCCACGCCGCTCGTCACCGGCGCGGTCAGCGGTGTGCTGCTCGTGGGCGCCCGGTCGGGCCATCCGCTCGCGGTCACCCTCGCCGCCTCCGGCGTACCGGTGCGGTGCATCGGCCGGCCGCCGGACGGCCTGGAGATGCCCTTCATCGACGTCGACAACGCGGACGGAGCGCGCCAGGCGGCCGAGCACCTGCTGCTGCAGGGCCGCAGGCACATCACGATGATCGGCGGTTCGGCGAACCTGCCCGCCGCCCGCCAGCGCATCGAGGGGTTCCGCTCGCGGCTCAACGAGGCCGGCGTGTACGACGTGCCGGTGGCGTACGGGGACTTCACCCACGCCTCGGGCGTGCACGCCACCCGGTGGCTGCTGCAGCGCATGCCGAACCTCGATGCGATCTTCGCCGCCTCGGACACGATGGCGGCGGCGGCGATCAACGTGCTGCGCGAGACCGGCCGCAAGGTTCCCGACGACGTCGCGGTGATCGGCTTCGACGACGTGCCGCTCGCCCGGCACACCCGGCCGCCGCTCACCACCGTGCGGCAGCCGATCGAGGAGCTGGCCTCCGCCGGCGTGCGGCTGCTGCTGTCCGGCATCGCCGGATCGACGCCCGAGCAGAACCCGATCCTCCCGGCGGAACTGGTGGTGCGTGAGTCGGCGTGAGGCCGCCCTTCCGGGGACCCTGGCCGGGACGGCCCGCGCCGCCCGGCCCCGGGCGTCGCCCCCGCCGGCCCGCCGCAACCCGGACGGATCCGGCGACGCGTCCGGCGGATTGCGCGACGCGGGCGGGAAATCATCGCCGGATCCCGGGATGACGAGTGAGTATCTAGCCGTGGGATCGGAGAGCGAACGCGGCCACGGGCTACGCGAGGGTGACCTGCTCATCCGCCGTTACCGGCTGCTGGAGCGGCTCGCCGAGGGCGGCATGTCGGTCATCTGGCGCGCCTTCGACGAATCGATCCAGCGCACGGTCGCCATCAAGGTGCAGGACGGGCCGCTCGACGGCGAGCCAATCTGCCGCGAGCTCATCCGGCGTGAGGCGCGCACCGCGGCACGGCTGTACCACCCCGACGTCATCGAGGTGTACGACTACGGCGAGACCGTCACCACCCAGGGGCGGATCGCCGCGTTCGTGGTGATGCGCCTGCTGGAGGGCCGGCCCCTCGCCGAGCGGCTGCAGGAGGGGCCGCTGCCCTGGTGGGAGGCGGCCCGCATCGCCGAGCGGATCGCGCTCGTGCTCGCCCTCGCGCACGAGCGCGGCATCGTGCACCGGGACGTCACCCCGGAGAACGTGCTGCTCACCCCCGAGGGGCCGAAGCTCATCGACTTCGGCATCGCCGCGCTCGACGGCGAGGTGGGCGACGAGCGGCTCAACGACTTCGGCACGCCGCCGTACGTCGCGCCGGAGCGGCTGCGCGGGGTGACCGCGGATCCGGCGATCGACGTCTACGGGCTCGGCGTGATGCTGTTCGAGATGTTCACCGGGCACCTGCCGTACCCCGAGCGCACCTGGGAGGCGCTCGAGGTGGTGCGCCGGATCGGGCCCCCGCCCGCGCCGGAGGTGCCCGGCCTGCCCCCGGAGCTCGCCCGGCTCTGCCAGAGCTGCCTCAGCCAGGACCCGCGGGAGCGGCCCGGCGCCCAGCAGGCCGCCGAGATCCTCGCCCGCGCCGCGACCCGGCGGCGCAGGCGGCACAACCGGCCCGCGTGGGCGGCGATCTCCGGGCTGATCGTGGTCGCCCTCGCCGTGGGGATCGCGGTGTGGGGCGGGGCCGGCGACCGCGAGGCCGCCCGGACCGGCGGGAGCGCGACCGGCACGGCCGCCCGGCAGCCGGTGCCCGGGCGCGCGGCCCACGCGGGCGGCGGCGCGTCCCGCGGGAGCGGCACGGAGGCCTTCCGCCCCGCGGTTCCGCGCACGGTCACCCCGCCGGCCGGGCGCGACCACGGCGGGTCCCGCTCCGGCGCGCCCGAGCGGCGGCGCGAACGGCACGGCGCACACCGGTCCGCCACCGCGCCGGCGGCCGGATCCGGCGGCGCCTCCCGCCCCGCGCCGCGGCGGCCGGAGCCGCCGGAGGTGGCCGGGAGCTTCGCTCCGGTCCTCGCCGGGCAGACCGTCCGGGCGCGGCCGCGGGCCCGGGTGGCGGCCGACCGGCCGCCCGTGCCGCACCGCGCGGCCGTGGAGCCGGAGAGGCCGTGGTGCGACGGCGACGCCGCCGACCGGCCGGCCGTGGCCGAGCGGCGCGGCGTGGTCGCGGCGGACCTCGGCGGCACCCTCGCGGTCCGGCTCACCATGGACCACGACACGCCCGACCGCGACGACCCGCGCGACCCGCGCTGCCGGGCCTGAACCGCGCGGGCGCCGCGGTCCTGCCGCCCGGGCCCGCGCCGCGGCCCGGCACCCGGCCGCCCGCCGTACCCCCCCGGTGTCCTAGGGTGAGTACGCGCGGGCGCCGCGCCCGCCGCCGTGCCGAAGCCGCCGCCGCGCTGCGCGGACGGCCGTCGCCGATGGGGTGCCATGTCCGGAATGCCGGAGCGAGGCGCGTTCCTCCGCCATCCGATCACCGAGGACCTCTCCTTCCTCCGCCGGCAGGTGGACGACTACCTCGCCGCGCTCGGCTTCGACCATCGGCGGCGGGTGGACTTCGTGCTCGCGGTGAACGAGGCGCTCGGCAACGTGCTCGACCACACCGACGGCCCCGGCACGCTCACCCTCCGGTGCGACGGCGAGCACGTCGTGGCGGAGATCAGCGACACCGCGGGGCTGCTCACCGATCCGGACGCGGGCACCTCCCCGCCGCCGCCCGGCGCGCCCCGCGGGTACGGCCTGTGGCTCATGCGCGAGCTGTGCGACGCCGTGGAGATCGCCGCAGGCGGCCACGGCTCGGTTGTACGGCTGCGCATGCGGCGCCCCGCGGCCCCGCCGCACGCGGCCGCGGCGGACGGCGCGGGCTCCCCCACGGGCTGACCGGCCGACCGGCCCCGGGGCGTTTCCCGGAAAGTCGGGAAAGTGCCCCTTCGTCGGGCTACCCTACTGATCACCTTCCGGTCCGGCCTCGGCGAAAGCGAGGAACGACGATGAGTGACTACGCGGCGACCTTCGGACTCGTGGACGCCGACGGCGACGGCCTGATCTCGGCGCAGGAGTTCGCCCGCCTCATGGAGGTGCTCGGCGAGCCCGTCACCCTGGAGGCCGCCGAGGCGGCGATCGCCAAGATCGACCGGGACGGCGACGGGCGCATCGACTTCGCCGAGTTCTCCGCCTACCTCTCCGCGGGCCGCTGATCCCCGCCCGGCCGAGCGCGCCGCGGCGCCACGGCACCGCTGCGGCGTGGCCGCGTGCGTGCCGCCGCGGCCCCGCGAAATCGGCCTCCCCCGCCCCGCCGTACCGATCCGGAAATACCGATCGGGAAAACGATCATTTCCCCGCCCGGCGCAGGGCCGGGCCGCGCGCCGTACCGCGGGGAATATCCGTCTCTCCCGCCCCTGCGGGAACGCCCCGGCGGCGCCGCCCCGATTTCTCCGGGCGGCGGCGGGAAAATTCACCGGCGAAGCCGCCACATCCAGCCGCTGACCTGCTCCTTCGTCCGCAGGCGCGGGCATCGGCGAGCCGTTTTCCCTATGCCCGGCGCCCGCTATCCGTTTCCCGGGCCCGAGAGCGGGGAGTGGTACCTCGGGCCTCTTTTCACCTCGTGATATCACCGCCCGGTGGAGTTACGGTTGAGAGGGGGAGAGCGGAACCATCCGGTGTCGCGAGACGATCGCCGTCTAGGAGGCCGGGACTGTGGACTCGTGGGTCTTGTGGTTGATTCTCGCGGTGGTGCTCGGCGTCGCCGAGATCTTCACGTTGACGGCGTCCCTGGGACTGCTCGGCCTGGCGGCCGCGCTGACCGCCGTGGTCGCGGCCCTCGGGCTGCCGGTGCCCGTGCAGCTGATCGTGTTCGTGGTCGCCTCGATCGCGGGGGTGTGGCTCGTCCGGCCGATCGCCCGCCGCCACCTGATCCAGCCGCCGCCGCAGCGCTTCGGCGTCTCCGCCCTCGTCGGCAAGCCGGCGACGGTCGTCCGCGAGGTGACCGCGCACGACGGCAGGGTCCGCATCGACGGTGAGGAGTGGTCCGCCCGCGCCTACGACGAGTCGCTCGTCATCCCCGTCGGCACCACCGTGGACGTGATGAAGATCGAGGGCGCGACCGCCCTCGTGTACCCCAGGGAGTGATTCGATGGACGCCGCCCTGATCGCCGGGATCGTCGTCGCGTTCCTCGCCATCGTCACCGTGCTGAAGGCGGTGCGCATCGTCCCGCAGGCCCGCGCCGCGAACGTGGAGCGGCTCGGCCGCTACTTCCGCACCCTCGAGCCCGGGCTCAACTTCGTCATCCCCTACGTGGACCGGGTCCGGCCGCTGATCGACCTGCGCGAGCAGGTCGTCTCGTTCCGGCCGCAGCCGGTCATCACCGAGGACAACCTCGTCGTCGACATCGACACCGTCCTCTACTTCCAGGTCACCGACCCCCGGGCCGCCGAGTACGAGATCGCGAACTACATCCAGGCGATCGAGCAGCTCACCGTGACCACGCTGCGGAACGTGATCGGCGGCATGGACCTGGAGAAGACGCTCACCTCCCGGGACACGATCAACAGCCAGCTCCGCGGCGTGCTCGACGAGGCGACCGGCAAGTGGGGCATCCGGGTCAACCGCGTCGAGATCAAGGCGATCGACCCGCCGAAGACGATCAAAGAGGCGATGGAGAAGCAGATGCGCGCCGAGCGGGACAAGCGCGCCGCGATCCTCACCGCCGAGGGCCAGCGCCAGTCGCAGATCCTCACCGCCGAGGGCGAGAAGCAGAGCGCGATCCTGCGCGCCGAGGGTGAGCGCTCCGCCCTCATCCTCAAGGCGGACGGCCAGGCGAAGGCGATCGACCAGATCTTCCAGGCGGTGCACCGCAACGACCCCGACCCCAAGCTGCTCGCCTACCAGTACCTGCAGGTGCTGCCGCAGCTCGCGCAGGGCCAGGGCAACACCTTCTGGGTGATCCCGAGCGAGGTGACCTCGGCGTTGCAGAGCGTGTCGAAGGCGTTCACCGAGTCGCTGCCGCGCGCCGCCACCACCGAGCAGCAGGACGCCGCCACCGCCGCCTCGGCCGCGGCCGCGGTCGAGGCCGCCCGGCAGGCCGAGCAGGCCGCGGCGCAGGCGAAGGCCGAGGCCGAGGAGAGCGCCGGGCCGCGCCAGATCGCCGCCCGCACCCAGGCCCCGGACCCGCTCAAGGACGTCGCCGCCGAACCGCGCAAGGACCCCGCCAAGCCCGCGGAGTGACCGGCGTCCCGCCCGCCGGGCGGGTCGCCGTGCGGGTTTCGCGCGGACGGCGGCAAGCGGCGGGCCGTACCGGCGCGGGTACGCGGACGGCGCGCCTCGCCGCACGTCCCTCCCCGCCCGCCGGTTCGCGCCCGGGCCACGCCGGTCGCGGCGGCGCACGCCTCGACGGCTCGGCCCGGGCTACGGCTCGCGGGGGGCGCGCAGCACGTAGCCGACGCCGCGCAGCGTGTGGATGAGGCGCGGCTCGACCTTGTCGACCTTGCGGCGGAGGTAGGAGACGTAGGACTCCACCACGTTGTGGTCGCCGCCGAAGTCGTAGTGCCACACGTGCTCGAGGATCTGCGCCTTCGACAGCGCCCGGCCCGCGTTGCGCATGAAGTAGCGGAGCAGCTTGAACTCGGTGGGCGAGAGCCGTACCGGCCGGCCCGCCCGCCACACCTGGCGGGTCTCCTCGTCGAGCTCGAGGTCGGCGACCTGGAGCCGGGCCGGGAGGGTGTGCTCGCCCCGCCTGCGGCGCAGCACCGCGCGGATGCGGGCGAGCATCTCCTCGAGGCTGAACGGCTTGGTCACGTAGTCGTCCCCGAGGCCGAGGCCGAGGATCTTGTCCTCGGTGGCGTCCCGGGCGGTGAGGAACACCACGGGGATCCAGCGCACGCCGCCGCGCAGCCGGTTCGCCACCTGGAAGCCGTCGAGGTCGGGGAGCATCACGTCGAGGACGACGAGGTCCGGGCGGCAGCGCTCGGCGAGCTGCAGCGCCTCCCGCCCGTCCGCAGCGGTGATCACGTCGAACCCGGCGTGGCGCAGGCTCGCCGAGAGCAGCTCCCGGATGTTCGGTTCGTCGTCGACGACGAGCAGGAGGCCCTCGGGACGCTGGGTGGTGGTGTCCGTGCCGGTCATCGTTCCGCTCCGTCCGCCGATCCTGATCCTTCTCCGGCGTCGCGGCCGGGCTCCGGCCCGGGCCGGGGCGGCCGCGGCGGGGCCGGGGCCGGGCGGGTGTCGGGCGGACGGCGGCCCTCCTTTCGCGCCCGGGCGATCCCGTACGGCCGGCGGCCGATGCCGTGCGGCCGCGGCGTCATCCGGCACCGCCCTGCCCGGCGCCACCGCCTCGCCGGCCGCCGAACCCGCCGCCGAAGCCGGGTCCGCCGCCGCGGCCCGCCGTCTGGCTCACCTCGGCGGCGTCGACCGTGCCGTCCTCGGCCTGCGTGCCGCGCACGATCACGGTGGTGCCCTGCTCGAGGTCGGCGACCGTGCCGTCCTTGGTCACCCGGATCCGGGTGTCCTTCCCGGTGCGCACGGTCACCGTCGTGCCCTGCGGCGTCCGCAGGTAGATCGTGTCGCCGTCGACGCGGCTGACCGTGCCGACGGTGGCCGCGCCGCCGCCCGGGCCCTGGCCCCGGCCGAAGCCGCCGCGGCCTTGCCCGGGCCCCTGCCCGCCGCCCGCCGCGGGATTCCGGGCCGCCTCCCCGTCCGCGGCGATCCGGGCGCGGCCCACGGCCGCGTCGCCGCCGAACGCCTTGTGCGCCTGGATGCCGGCGATCACGCCCGCCACGAAGATCACGCCCGCGCCGAGCGCGACCGTCACCTTCGACACGCCGCGGCGCGGGGCGGCGGCGAGCTCCGCGTCCACGTCGGTGCCGAACGGGGAGTCGGCGAGCGGGTCCGCCCCCGGCGGGCGGGCGCCGGCGTCCTCGCCGGGTGTCTTCCTGGTCGCGGTCATCTGTCTGGTCCTCTCCCTTCGCGGCGGGGCGCCGCCGGGCCGTACCGGTCAGTCGTGCCGCAGCGCCTCGATGGGGCGCAGCTTGGCGGCGCGGTTGGCCGGGAACACGCCGAAGAACAGGCCGATCGCCACCGACACGCCGAGCGCCGCCACGATCGAGCCCGGCACGATCACCGGCTGGATCCCGGCGATCGGGAACCGGCTGCCGATCACGCCGACGGCGACGCCGGCGAGGCCGCCGGCGAGGCTGAGCATCGTCGCCTCGGCGAGGAACTGGCCGAGGATCGCGCCCCGGGTCGCGCCGATCGCCTTGCGGATGCCGATCTCCCGGGTCCGCTCGGTCACGGTGACGAGCATGATGTTCGTGATGCCGATGCCGCCGACGACAAGGCTGATCGCGGCGATCGCGGCGAGCAGCACGGTGAACGTGCCGGCCGCGGCGCTCACCGTCTCCTGCAGGGCCGCCTGGTTCTGGATGCGGTAGTCCGGGGCCGTGTTGCCGGTGATGCCGTGGCGCTCGTTGAGGATCGCGGTGATCTCCGCCTCGGCGTCGGCCACCACGTCGGCGTTCTTCGCCTGCACCACGATCTGGTCGAGCCCGCCGAACCCGGTGAGGCTCTGCTGCACCGCGGGCAACGGCGCGATCACGATGTCGTCGGCGTCCTGCACCCCCTGGGTGCCGGTCTCCTTCAGCACCCCGGCCACGGTGAACGGCACGCCGCTGATCGTGATCTGCTTCCCGACCGGGTCCGCCTCGCCGAACAGCGCCTCGGCCACGGTGGTGCCGATCACCGCGAGCTTGCGGGAGGCGAGCACGTCCTCGTTGATGAAGTAGGAGCCCTTCGCCACCGGCCGGTTCGCCGCCTCGAAGTAGCTCGGGTACGTCCCGACGAGGCGGCCGATCGAGTGGCTCGCCCCCTCGTAGGTGGCGGTGAGCGACGCCGCGGTCACCACCGGGGAGACGGTCTTCACCGACGGCGCGGCCGCGGGGTCGGCGAGCGCCCGCGCGTCGGCGAGGGTGAGCTGTCTGGCCTGGGTGCGCGGGCCGCCGGCGCGCGATCGGCCGGCGCCCGGGCCGCCCACGACGCGCATGCCGCCCCCGAACGACGGGGTGATGGTGAGCGTGTTCGAGCCGAGGCGGGCGATGTTCGAGGTGATCGCCTCCGACGAGCCCTGGCCCACCGCGACGAGCAGGATCACCGCGGCGACGCCGATCATGATGCCGAGCATGGTGAGCGCACTGCGCAGCTTGTTCGCGAGCAGCCCGTGCAGCGCGAACCGGAGGATCTCGACCGCGGTCATCGCCCACCCGGCCCCTCGCCGATCGCGGCCCCGCCCGCCGCGGCCGCCGCGCCGGAGGCGAGCCTCGGCGGCGGGGCGTCCACCGGCACCCGGCGGCAATCCTCGACGATCTCGCCGTCGATGAGCCGGATCACCCGCTTGGCGTGCGCGGCGACGTCGTCCTCGTGCGTGATCAGCACGATGGTGCGGCCCGCGGCGCTCAGCCGGTCGAGGATGGCGAGCACGTCCGCGGTGGCCTTGGTGTCGAGGTTGCCGGTCGGCTCGTCGGCGAGCAGCAGCGCGGGCGAGGTGACCAGGGCCCGGGCCACGGCGACCCGCTGCTGCTGGCCGCCGGAGAGCTCGTTCGGCTCGTGGTCCACCCGGTCGGCGAGGCCCACCTGCTCGAGCGCGGCGAGCGCGCGGCGGCGCCGCTCGGCCGGCCGTACCCCGCCGTACACCAGGGGCAGCTCGACGTTGGCGAGCGCGCTCATCCGCGGGATGAGGTTGAACGACTGGAAGACGAAGCCGATCTTGCGGTTGCGCAGCAGGGCGAGCCGCCGTTCGTCGAGCGTGCCCACGTCGATGCCGTCGATCAGGTACCGGCCGGAGGTCGGCACGTCGAGGCAGCCGAGGATGTTCATGAGCGTGGACTTGCCGGAGCCCGACGCGCCCATGATCGCCACGTAGTCGCCGCGCTCCACGGTGAGCGACACCCCGCGCAGCGCGCGCACCTCGGTGGCGCCGCGGCCGTACACCTTGGTCACGCCGCGCACGTCGAGCACCGGGGCCGTGGCCGCCGTCCCGCTCACCGAGGGCCTCCGCCGAAGCCGCCGCCGGGACCGCCGCCGAAGCCGCCGCGGCCGCCGAACCCGGGCACGCCCCGGCCCCCGGTGACCCCGTTCGTTCCGGTGCCGGTCCGCCGGACCACCTCCTCGCCCTCGCGGAGGCCGGAGGTGATCTCGACGAGGGTGTCGCCCCGCACCCCGACCTCGACGCGCCGGCGCACCTGGGCGCCGTTCTCCACCACGGTCACCGTGGACTGCCCGCCGGCCGTGGTCACCGCCGAGGCGGGTACGGCGAGCACGTCCTCGGCCTCGTCGACCACGACCTGCACGGTCGCGGTCTGGCCGAGCCGTACCGCGTCGGGCACCTCGGTCATGGCGATCGTCACCGCGTACCGGACCACGTTGTCGCCGGTGCGGGCGACCGGGTCGATGAGGGTGACCTTCCCCCGGGCGGTGACGCCGGGGAGCGCGTCGAAGGTGAAGGTGGCGGGCCGGCCGACCTTGAGCCTGGTGACGTCGGCCTCGGTGAAGTCGCCGACGATCTGCAGCTTTCCGGTGTCGGCGAGCTCGATGAACCCGCCGGCCCCGGACGCCGAGCCCTGCCCGCCCCCGGCCGCGCCGCCGCCCCGCGACGAGCCCGCGGAACCCGCCGATCCGGACGAGCCGGCGGACGAGTTGCCGCTCGCGGAGCCGCCGACCGTGCCGTTGACCGCGGTGACAGTGCCCGCGAACGGGGCCTTGAGCACGGTCGCGGCGAGGGCGCGCTGCGCCTCCCGGTAGGTGTTGCGGGCGCTGACGTACTGCGCGTACCCGGAGGCGGTGTCGGTGCCCGCGTCCCGCGCCGCCTCGAGCGCCGCCGCGGCCGCGTCGAGGTTCTCCTTCGCCGCGGCGTCGTCGAGCCGGGCGAGCACCTGGCCCTTGCGGACCTTGTCCCCCGGCTTGACGTAGATCTTGGCGACCGTGCCGCTGACGCCGAAGCTCAGCGACCGGGTCTTCGCGCTCTCCACCGACCCGGACGCCGACACCGTGGCCGTCACCGTGGTCCGGGTCACCCGCGCGGTGGGCACGGAGGTCGCGGGCGCCTCCGCTTTCCCGCCGTTGAGGGAGGCGTACGCCACCCCGGCCCCGGCCACCAGCAGCACCGCGAGCGCCCCGTTGAGCAACAGGGCTCTGCGCTTCGTCGACAGCTTCACGAGCCTCGAGATTGCTACGCCGCGCTGGAACCCGGCTGGGCCGTTCCTGAGCGTTTCCTGGCAAACTCGCGTCACTCGGCGCACCACCCGTACCTCGGATCGGCCGCACGCGGGCGATCCGGGCGCGGGATCCACAGGAAACCTTCAGCCTCGCCGCAGGCTGGGGTCACATGGGCGCGGCAGCATGGCCGCCATGAGGTCGCCAGGTTCGTCCAGGGTCGTGAGGATCGGCGTCATCGTCCTCGCCGGTGTCGTCGTGCTGAGCGCCGGGCTGCTCGCCCTCGGGGGCGGGGACACGGCCCCGGAGGCGCGGCCCGTGCTCGTCGCGGCGGAGCGCGGGACGGTCACGTCCGTGGTGTCCGCGGCGGGCACCACGGTGGACGCGGACACGCGCGAGCTCGCGTTCGGCGCGGACGGCACGGTCGAGAAGGTGTACGTCAAGGTGGGCGAGCGGGTGACCGAGGGCCAGCTCCTCGCCAAGATCGACGACACCCGGGCGCGCGAGCGGTACGAGGAGGCGAAGGCGAGGCTCGCCGCGGCCGAGGAGACGCTGGAGAACATCCGGAACGGCACCGGCGGCTCGGGCGGCTCCCGTGGCTCGGGCGGCGCCGCGGCCGCCGGGCGGTCCGGCGGCGCCGCGGCCGCTGGGCGGGGCACCGCGGCGGGCGGCCGGGGCTCCTCGGGTACGGCCGCGCGGCCCACGGCGACCTCCTCCCCGGCGGCCGACCCGTCCTGCCCGCCGTCGACCGGCGCGACGCCCCGGGACGGCCGGGCGGGCGGCACGAGCGGCGGCCTCGTGGCGCGGCCCGCCGCCTACGCGCTCACCGGGTACGGCACGGCGCCGGGCCGGGGCGCGGCCGGCGACGCCTCGACGGCGACCCCGCGGCCGACGCCCACGGTGACCGCGACGCGGACGGAGACCGCGCCGCCGGAGCCGCGGCCCGCCCCCACCGTCACCGTGACGGTCACCGCCACCCCGACGGTGACCGTCACGCAGACCGTGACCGTGCGGCCCACCGTCACGGTCACCGCCACCGTGACCCAGACCGTGACCGCCACGCCGGCCCCGTACCCGACCGCGACCCGGCCGCCGGCGGCCGAGCCCACCCCGGCGCCGACCCGCCCGGGCGGCGAGCTGATCACCACTCCCCCGGCGAGCCCTCCAGCGGGCACGACCGCCCCCGGCACCCCGTCGGCCGCGCCGAGCGGGACCCCGTCCTGCGGCACGCCCGGCGACGGGCAGGGCGACGGCCAGGCTCGGGGCCGCGGCGGCGACGGCCAGGCACAGGGACGGGGCCAGGGCCGCGGCGGCGTCGGCGACCCACGGGTCGGCGGCTCCGGCGGCGCGGGCGGCGGCCGTACCGGGGGCTCCGGCCAGAGCGCCGAGGCGCAGGCCGAGGCCGCGGTGGCCCAGGCGAAGAGCGAGCTGGAGGCGGCCAAGGAGGCGCTCGCGGGCGTGGTGATCAGGGCGCCGCGCAAGGGCACGATCCTCTCGATCGCGGGCGCGGCCGGCGACCCGGTCACCGCGAACTCCGCCTTCATCACGCTCGGGAACCTCGACGAGCTCCAGGTGAAGGCGATGGTCACCCAGTCGGACGTGGAGAAGCTCAAGGTGGGCCAGAAGGCCGAGGTCATCCTCGCCACCCGGCCCGGCGAGCGCCACACCGGCACCGTGGTGCACATCGACCCGACCGCGACCACCTCGGGCGACCTCGTGCAGTACGGCGTGCTCATCGCGTTCGACCGCCGGCCGAAGAACCTCCTGCTCGGCCAGAACGCGACGATCACGGTGACCACCGGGGAGAGCACCGACGCCGTCTACGTGCCCGCGCAGGCAGCCCGGCTGCGCGGCGACGGCACCGCCGTGGTGACGGTCGCGACCGGCGACGGCACGGCCGAGCGCACGGTCCGCACCGGGGTGCGCGGCGACCGGTACGTCGAGATCGTCGACGGGCTGCGGGAGGGCGACAAGGTCGTCCTCCCCTCCTCGGCGGGCTCCGGCGAGTTCCCCGACGGCTCCTTCCCCGGCCTGGACCCGAGCCCGTCGGCCACCCCGTCCTGACCTCGGCGATCGCCGGGCCGTACGGCCGGGCCGGAGGTGCGGGATGTGGCCGCGCGGGTTCGCCGGGTTCCCGGCGCCGTGCCCGGCCGCGAGCGCGACCGGGCGCGGGGCGCGCGGGCGGACATCGGTGGGATCGACGGCCGAGGCGGCACCCCGTCGCGGGTGCTCAGGTTGCCCCGGCGAGGGCGGGCGCGGCCGTCGGCTCAGCCGAACGCGTACCGGAGCAGCCGCCCGGTGTCGCGCATGCGAGGGATGCGGGCCGCCAGCCGCAGCCGGACGCGTTCCCGCAGCGGAGCCCGCTCCAGGCCCGGCAGTTCGAGGGCGCGCACGGCGTCGAGGCAGGTCAGCCCCCAGCGTTCGAGCTCGCGCGGGTCGTCGATACCCCAGTACAGGCGGGCGCCGGTGCTGCGGATCGTGGGCACCAGCCGCTGCAGGCGGATGGCGAGCCTGCTGTAGCACTCGAAGAGCACCTGGCCCCTGGGGAAGTGCGTGGTGATGCGCTCGATGAGGCGCCGCCCCTCCTCCTCCCGCAGGTACATGCTGAGCCCTTCGAACACGGCCACGACCGGCCGGTCGCCGGGCAGGCCCTCCAGCCAGCCCTCGTCCGTCACGGAGGCGCCGATCATGTGGTAGTCCCCGTCGGGCTCGCGCAGCAGCCGCCGGCGCAGCTCGATGACCTCCGGGTGGTCGACGTCGAACCACCGGACCGACGGCGGCGGCCCGAGCCGGTGGGCCCGGGTGTCGAGGCCGCAGCCGAGGTGCAGCACGGTGGCCTCCGGGCGGGCGGCGAGGAACTCGGCGGTCCAGTCGTCGAGCAGCTTCGCTCGGGCGGCGACGCCGGTCGCGACGCCGGGGGTGATCCCCGTCCTGCGGAAGTCGTAGTCGATCTCGCGCACCAGCCGGTCGGCCTCGGCGTCGCCGAGCACGGGATCCGGGGAGCGGTTGTCCAGCGCCCTGCCGTACAGGGTGGCGAGCAGGGTCTCCTGAGCGCCGGTGAAGGTGATCTTTACGCGGGCCACGGCACCTCCGGCCGGGTTCCGGCGTTTTTCGCCTTTCGCCCGGACCACTCTAGGCGCGGCGGGCGACGGCGGCACCGGAACCGGGCGCGCCCGCCAAGGCGGCGCCCCGACCCGCCGGGGATCGGCCACGGCCGAGGGCCGGGACCCGACGTCGGGTCCACGGGTGTGCACCGGATCCGGCCGCTACGCCGAGGTCTCCTCGGAGCCGGCGTCCTCGGGCTCGGCGTCGTCCGGCTCGCCGCTGAGCGCCTCGGGCGCGAGCGGCAGGATCACCCGGAAGGTGGCGCCCTCGCCCGGGGCGGTCTCCACCGACACGATGCCGCCGTGCGCCCGCACCAGGGCGGCGACGATGGACAGGCCGAGGCCGGAGCCGGAGGACGCCGGGCCGTTCGGGTCCCGCCGGGCCCGGGACGGGTCGGAGCGGTAGAAGCGTTCGAAGACCCGCTCGGCCTCCTCCGGGGTGAGCCCCGGGCCGGCGTCGCTCACCTCGATGAAGGCGACCCTCCCGGCCGGGCGCGGCGGCCCGGTGCGGCCGTCCCGGTACCGGGTGCCGACCCGGATCGTCACCGGGGTGCCCGGCGGGGTGTGGGTGAGCGCGTTGTTGACGAGGTTGCCGAGCACCTGGCGGAGCCGTGCCTCGTCCCCGGTGACGATGAGCGCGGCGCCGCCCTCGACGGACAGCGAGATCTTCCGGTCGGGGGCGAGCACCTGGGCGTCGTGCACCGCGTCGGCGGCGATCGCGAGCAGGTCCACCGGACCGGTGCGCAGCGGGCGCTGCTGGTCGAGCCGGGCGAGCAGCAGCAGGTCGTCGACGAGCAGGCCCATCCGGGACGCCTGGGCCTCGACCCGGGCGAGCAGCTCCGCCGGGTCGGCCTCGGGGTTCTGCCGGTAGTACTCGGCGAACCCGCGGATCGAGGTGAGCGGGGTGCGCAGCTCGTGCGAGGCGTCCGCGATGAAGCGGCGCATGCGCTCCTCCGAGCGGCGGGCCGCGGCCTCGGAGGCGGCCCGGTCGCGCAGCGCCGTCTCGATCTGGGTGAGCATCGTGTTGAGCGACCGGGCGAGCCGGCCCACCTCGGTGCGCGGATCGTGGTCCGGCACCCGCAGGCCCAGCCGCCCCGCGGCGATCGCCTCGGCCGTCCGCTCGATCTGCCGCAGCGGGCGCAGGCTGTGCCGTACGGTCACCACCCCGACCACGGCGAGGGCGGCGAGCACGACGCCGCCCACGCTGAGCTCGATCAGCGCGAACCGGAAGGTGATCTGATCGACCGAGGTGAGGCCGATCGCGGTCTCCAGCGTGCCCACGCCCGGGATCGTCGCCGTGCGCGCCCGCCAGCGCAGGGTGCCGTCCTCCGCCCGCACCGTCTCGATCACCTTCGGCCGGTCCGGGAAGGCGACCGGCCAGGACGCGTCCTCCACCGCTGCGCCGGTGTACGTCGTGGTGACCCGCCCGTTCGGGTCGCGGATCCGGGCCACCATCTCGGGCGGGATCCGCGGCTGCAGCAGCCGCCGCAGCGGCCGGGAGAGCTGGCGCTCCAGCTCCATGGAGAAGGCGACCAGGGTGCGGTCGTGGCGGGAGATGAGGTGGTCGTTGAGCATCCAGACGCTCGCGGCGCCGAACACGGTGAGCGCCACGGCGACGAGCGCCAGCATCACCGCGATCAGCTTGATCCGCAGTGGCGTGCGCTGGGTGAGCACCTTCACGGGCGGGGGCGGGGGCATCGGGGACGATCAGGACTGCGGAGGGCGGCGCAGCACGTAGCCGACGCCGCGCAGGGTGTGGATGAGCCGCGGCTCCCGGTTGTCGATCTTGCGGCGGAGCACCGACACGTACGACTCGACGATGCCCGCGTCGCCGCGAAAGTCGTAGTTCCACACGTGGTCGAGGATCTGCGCCTTCGACAGCACCCGGCCGGCGTTCGCCATGAAGTACCGCAGCAGCTTGAACTCGGTCGGGGAGAGCGCGATCGGCTCGCCGCCGCGCCACACCTCGTGGGCCTCCTCGTCCAGCTCGATGTCGTGGAAGGTGAGCCGGGGCGGCGGCGTCATCGGGTCCCCGGCGGTACGGCGCAGCACCGCCCGGATGCGGGCGATCACCTCCTCCAGGCTGAACGGCTTGGTCACGTAGTCGTCACCGCCGAGGGTGAGCCCCTTGATCTTGTCCTCGGTGGCGTCCCGCGCGGTGAGGAAGACGACCGGCGTGTACGCGCCGCCGGAGCGCAGGCGGCGCACCACGTCGAAGCCGTCCATGTCGGGCAGCATCACGTCGAGGACGATGAGGTCCGGCCGATGCCGCTGGGTGGCCGCGACCGCGTCCCGCCCGCCGGCGGCCGTCTTCACGTCGAATCCGGCGAATCGCAGGCTCGCGGCGAGCAGCTCCAGGATGTTCGGCTCGTCCTCGACGACCAGCAGTCGTGCTTCAGGCGATTCGGTCACACCCCCCATAGTGGCGGGTGGGGCATAAGGTGACGGAAAACTCTCAGGTTCTCTCAGCGACCACCGAGGCGATGTGCCGGGCGATGGCGAGGCTCGAGGTGGCGGCCGGCGAGGGGGCGTTGCGCACGAGCACGATCGGGCCGTGCACGTCGATCACGAAGTCGTCGACGAGCGAGCCGTCGCGGGCGACCGCCTGGGCGCGCACCCCGCCCGGGGCGCGGACGAGGTCCGCCTCGCCGAGCGCGGGCACGTAGCGGCGGGCCGCGTCGAGGAACGCCTTCTTGGTCAGCGAGCCGTACACCTCGCGCAGGCCGGTGCGCCAGTACCGGGCCGCGAGCCGCCAGGTGCCCTCCCAGCCGAGGATGGCGCGCAGGTCGCGGGGCCGTACCGTGCGCCGGCGGTAGCCCTCGTAGGCGAGGGCCGGCACCGCGTTCGGGCCGACGAGCACCTCGCCGTCGATGCGGCGGGTGAGGTGCACCCCGAGGAACGGGAAGCGGGGGTCGGGCACCGGGTAGATGAGGCCGCGGACGAGGTCCTTGGCCGCCCCGGTGAGCCGGTAGTACTCGCCGCGGAACGGCACGATGCGCACGTTCCCCGGCCGCCCGGCGAGCGCGGCGACCGTGTCGGTGCCGAGCCCGGCGCAGCAGACCACCCGGTCGAACCGCTGCCGCCGGGTGCCGGCGAGCACCTCGACGCCGGCCGCGCGCTCGCGCAGCCCGCGCACCGGGTGGCCGAGCCGTACCGTGCCGCCGAGCTCGGCGAGGTCGGCGGCGAGGCGGCGGGCGACCGCGGGGAAGTCGACGATCGCGGTGTGCGGGGAGTGCACCGCGCCCACGCCGACCGCGTTCGGCTCGACCTCGCGCAGGCCGAGCGCGTCCAGCTCGGCGATGCCGGGCACGCCGTTGGCGCGGGCCCGCTCGGCGATGCGGCGCAGCCCGGGGCGCTCCGCCGAGGTGGCGGCGATCACCAGCTTGCCGACCTCCTCGTACGGGATGCGGTGCTCGGCGCAGTACTCGCGCAGCATCGCCGCGCCGTCCCGGCAGAGGCGGGCCTTGAGCGACCCGGGCGTGTAGTAGAGCCCGGCGTGCACCACCCCGCTGTTCCGCCCGGTCTGGTGGGCGGCGATGCGGTCCTCCTTGTCGAGCACGGTCACCTCGGCGCCCCGCGTGCGCGCCAGCTCGCGCGCGACCGCGAGCCCGACGATCCCGGCCCCGACGACCGCGATCTTCTCACCGCCCCGGGCGAGGCCGCCGGTCCGGCGCCCTCCGGCGTCGCCGCGCGGCACGCCGGAACCCCCGGCGGACCGCTCGCTCTGGTCACTCACAGTGCGCCATTGTTCTAGCTTTGCGCGGCTTGCGCCACCGGCCCGGCGATCCCGTCGGTGGACACGCCCGATCCATCGGTGAACGGGACAAACGACCACAATTCGAACAGATCATCGATACACTGGAGGGCCGTGTACGTGCCTCCAGGATGGCCGCCCGAGGTCCGGCCGCCCGGCGCCCCCGACTGGGAGCTGTCGGCGGTGGACTGGCTCCTCGACGCCGTGCCACCCGACTACCGCGCGTACGGCGTGCTGCGCCGCTACCCGCTCGCGCTCGCGCGGATGGCCCGCTACCACGTGCACTCGGCGATCGAGGCCGCCCGCACCGGCTACCGCCGGGCCGCCGTCGATTTGAAGGACCACCTGCCGCCGCACGCGATCGACGCGGTGCACGACGTCTACCGCCGCGAGGGCCCGCGGCTCGTCCGTCTCGCCAAGGCGATCGAGCTCGTGGAGAACGCGCTGCGCGGCGGTCCGCCGGCCCCGCGCGACCCGGTCAGCGGGCGGCGCGGGCGATGAGCGCGATGACGCCGGTCGCGCCCGCGGCGACCGCGAGCCACAGCAGGATCATCTGCACCGGGACGCCCTCCTCGCGCCCCTCGTCCGCGGCGGCCGCGGCCGTGCCCGTCGTCCCGGCCGGGCGGGTCGCCTCCGGCTGCACCGCGGTCTCGCCGCGCGACGTGGCCGTCGGCTCCGGCGTGGCCTCGGCCGCCACCTTGCTGAACACATCCTCGGGGAGCGGCACCCGGTAGACCGGGCTGTTTTTGCCCTCGCTCCCGGTGAGCAGGGCCATGCCGTCCGGGGTGTAGGCGATCGACTCGGCCTGGTCGAGCGCGGGCATCGGGATCCGGGCGATCAGCTCGCCCGGCGCGCGGTAGATCGACGCGGAGAAGTATGTGCGGATGACGAAGCTCGACCCGTCCGGCGAGTACGCCGCGTCGGTCGCCATGATCGGCGCCGGGCCGACCCGGCGCAGGATGTTGACGCGGTCGGTGCGCAGTTTGGTCGGGGCCGCGTAGATCGACCCGGAGAACTCCTTGCTCACCACGTACAGCCGCCCGGTGCCGGGGTGCACCATGATGCCCTCGGCGTTGCGCGGCCCGTCCTCGTACCGGAACCGGTAGCGGACGGCGCGCAGCGTGGCGTCGGCCATGCGCTCCGGCTCGATCACCTTGTAGACGGAGATGTCCGGCCAGGCCCCGTTGAGGTTGTCGCCGATGTCGGCGAACCACAGCACGCCCTTGCCGGTCGCGCGGTCCACCGAGGCCGCCATGCCCTCCCAGTCGCGGGCGGTGGCGTTCGCCAGCGTGAACGTCGCGCGCGTCCGCCCGTCCGCGCCGACCGCGAAGAACCGCGGCTCGTCGGAGCTGTCGTTGTGGGTGTAGTAGATGCCCTTGTGCGTCGGGGAGACGGCGAGCCCGCTCGACTCGGTGATCCGCGGGTCGGTGAAGTGGAAGAGGATCTCCTCGCCATTCCGCTCGCGCGTCCGCTGCTTCGCCCACCCGTTCGGCGGGCCGGCCTGCGCCGCGGCGCCGCCGGCCGCCCCGTCCGCGGCCCGTGCCGTACCGCCCGCGCCGTACGCCCCGGGTGCCGATAACCCCGTCCAGACGGCGATCACGCCGAGGACGGCGAGCAGGCGTACCAGGATGGCCCCCGTTCTGCACCCCATTCCGCCATAATGCCCTGCCTGACCGACATTCCGCCGCTCAGTTTCGTGCAATGGATCACCATCGCCCACCGCCGGGCGTGCGCGTCTCATCCGCAGGATGAAGGCCCCTTCTCCGTAGGGTGAGGGGCATGGAGTACGCACAGCTCGGACGCAGCGGCCTCAAGGTGAGCCGGCTCTGTCTCGGCACGATGAACTTCGGCCCGCAGACCTCGGAGGAGGACGCGCACGCCATCATGGACCGGGCCCACGAGCTCGGGATCAACTTCTTCGACACGGCCAACACGTACGGCGCCAAGCGGGGTGAGGGGGTCACCGAGCAGATCATCGGCCGCTGGTTCGCCAAGGGCGGCGGCCGCCGCGAGCGCACGGTGATCGCCACCAAGCTGTACGGCCCGATGGGCGACTGGCCGAACACCGACCGGCTGTCGGCGCTCAACATCCGGCGCGCCTGCGACGCCTCGCTCAAGCGGCTGCAGACCGACTACATCGACCTCTACCAGATGCACCACATCGACCGGAACACGCCGTTCGATGAGATCTGGGAGGCGATGGAGGTCCTGCGCACCCAGGGCAAGATCCTCTACGTCGGATCGTCGAACTTCGCCGGGTGGCACATCGCCAAGGCCCAGGAGACCGCGCGGCGGCGCAACTTCACCGGCCTGGTGTCCGAGCAGTCGCACTACAACCTGCTCACCCGCACCGTCGAGCTGGAGGTGCTGCCCGCCTGCGCCGACTACGGCATCGGCGTGATCCCGTGGAGCCCGCTCGCCGGCGGCCTGCTCGGCGGCGTGCTCCGCAAGATCGAGAAGGGCCGGTCCGCCACGCCACGGATCACCGAGGAGCTGACCAAGCACCGCCCGAAGATCGAACGCTACGAGGCGTTCTGCGACGAGCTCGGCGAGCACCCGGCGAACGTCGCCCTCGCCTGGCTGCTGCGCCGGCAGGCGGTCACCGCCCCGATCATCGGCCCGCGCACGATCGACCAGCTCGACGGCGCGATCCGGGCGCTCGAGATCGAGCTCGACGAGAAGGCGCTCGCCACCCTCGACGAGATCTTCCCCGGCCCCGGCGGCCCCGCCCCCGAGGCGTACGCCTGGTAGGCCACACCGGCGGAGTCCGGAGGTGCGGCGCGGCCGGCCCGCGTCGGCCGTGCCGTACCCCGTCGCCGGGCCGGTGTCCGCCGCCTCCGGCTCCGGTACGGCGGCGCCCGCGTCGCCGCCCCGGAGCCGGTCGTGGCGGCCGACGGCCTCCCGCAGCGCCTGCGGGTACGGCTCGTCCCCCTGCTCGGCAAGCCGGCCGCCCGCGCACTCCCGCATTTGTTTGAGGCAGTCGCTGACGAGGAGCACGTCGCCGCCGGTCCTCGCCGACGGTGACTGTGGAGGCTCTGTCCTCGCCCTCCCCTATCGCCGCCGGCGGCTCGGCCCGGAGCCGCCGGACCGCTTCAGCGAATCGGTAGGCCGGGCTCCACTTCGACAGCGGATGTCCAATACGGCGTTCAATACGGCGTCGCGCCGTAAGCAGCCGACGGCATCGCCCGGGAATGGCGCACGAGCGCACGCCGGAACAACGGTCACGCCCTTCTCGTGCCGGAGCGGCGGCGCGCGCTCAGGAGACGAGCGCGCCGATCACCACGATGAGCACGAGCAGCGCGAGCACCGTGGGAAGCAGCCAGCGACGGGGACGGTCCACGCGATGGAGCCTAGTCGGCCCCGGCGGCGGGTCGGTCCGCCAGGTCGCCCCGGAGCGGCCACGAGGCGATCGGCTCGTACCACACCGACCGGCCCAGGTGGCTGCGCATCAGGTACACGGTGGTCGCCTCCCACCGCCGCCCGGCGAACGACTCCATCGCCGCGACCAGGCGGCTCAGGTCGGTGCGTTCCCGGCACCGGGCGAGCGTGAGGTGCGGGTGGAACCGCTTGCGGTCCGGCGCCGCCCCGGCCCGCTCCGCCCCGGCGGCGATCGACCGGGCGAGCCGGCCGAGCACCGGCCGCTCCCGCTCCTCCTCGGCGGCGCCGCGCATGCCCACCCAGAACACGCTCGCCCGCCCCGCCGACGGGAACGCGCCCGCGCCCGCGAACGCCACCTGCTGCACCGGGTGGCGGGCCGCGGCCCGCTCCAGCCGGTCCTGCAGGCCGGGGAGGAGCTCCTCGTCCACGTTGCCGAGGAACGCGAGCGTCACGTGCCACAGCTCCTCGGGCACCCAACGCAGCTCCGGCCACTTCGCCCGCGGGCCACGGACGGCCTCCTCGATCTCCGCGAGCACGTCATCGGGCGGCAGCAGGGCGACGAACAACCGCACGACGTCCTCCCCTCGGTCCTCCCCCTCACCTTGCCACGCCCCCGCGTGTCACCGTGCCCCGGACGGGCATCCCGGCCGGGTACGGCACGGCCGGCGGTGCCGTACCGCACACGACGGCCCGGCCACCCATGTTCCGGGGGCCGGGCCGCGTGCTCACGGGGCGGGCGGGCTCGCCGCGCCGGTCAGCGACGGCGGGCCTTCGCCAGGGTCTCCTGCAGGGCGAAGTACGCGGGCTTCGGGCTGAAGTCGTCGTTGAAGATCGTCGCCTCGCCCTCGTCCGGGAAGAACACGGGCACCCACGAGTACTTGTCCGTGGTCCCCCAGAGCGTGAAGGAGTTGCAGCGCTTGACGCTCAGGCACGCCTCCAGGGCGCGGCGGTAGTAGTCGGCCTGCTTCTTCAGGTGGCCCTCGCTCGCGTCACCGCCGTTGAGCGGAATGCGGACGTCGACCTCGGTGACCGCGACCTCGAACCCGGCGTCCGAGAACCGCTTGAGGTTCTTGGCCATGTCGCTCGGGAACGGGTAGTTCAGGCTCAGGTGGCCCTGGACGCCGAAGCCGTGGACCGGGACGCCCTGCTTGCGCAGCTTCTTCATGAGCTTGAGGTAGGCGTCGCTGCGCTTGTTGATGCCCTCGGCGCCGTAGTCGTTGAAGAACAGCTTCGCCTTCGGGTCGGCCTGGTGCGCCCAGCGGAACGCGTCGGCGATGATGCTCGGACCGAAGGTCTTCAGCCAGATGTTCTCCTTCGTCCGCAGCTTGCCGTTGTCGTCGAAGATCTCGTTGGCCACGTCCCACTGGTCGATCTTGCCGCGGTAGCGGCCGACGACCTTGGTGATGTGCTCCTTGAGGATGTTGCGGAGCTCCTTACGGCTGAACTTGCCCTTGGTGAGCCAGTCGGGGTTCTGGCTGTGCCAGAGCAGCGTGTGGCCGCGGACCTTCTGCCCGTTCTGCTGGGCGAACCGCACGATGGCGTCCGCGGGCCCGAACCGGTACTTGTTCCGCTCCGGGTGCACGAAGTCCCACTTCAAGTGGTTCTCGGGAGTGACCGAGTTGAAGTGCTTGGCGAGCACCCCCCGGTACTCCTCGTCGTACTTGAAGGGGTCCGGGTACTCCTGGTCCAGATGGTGGCCACCACCCGCGACGGCCACGCCGATCGCGAAGCCCTTCGGCGCCACCTTGCGGAGCGGTACCTGCTTCTGATCGTGCCCGGCCTGCGACGCCGCGCCGGCGGCCGTCCCGGACGTCGGCAGCGTACCCGCCGCCGCCGGCGCCACCCCGGAGACGAGCAGCGCGGAGGCCCCAACCGTGATGGCGATGTATCGGCCCACCCTCATTTTTGTGTCACTCCTGTGGACGGAGACGGGGAGACCCATCGGCGGTCGCCGGCAACAACCAATGGCCTTGCAGATTTCCCGGGGAAGATTACGTATCCGGTCAATGGTCGTCAAGCCCTGATCGGCGGGTCCGAAACCCACCGCCGTGAGCTGCGGATTCGCCCCGGGCGGCGAACCCGGGTCGAAGTCCGGGGAAAGCAGCCGAATTGCTTATGATGATTATTCTGATTATCCGGGCCGCACACGAATCTTAATCACTGACATTAAAAATCAGGGAACGGCGAACGTAAACAGGGCGCGTTTCGATTTTCCGGCGCCCGGCCCGCGGCGCGGCCCCCGGCGGCGCGGCGGGGCGTCCGATTGGAACGATGCCACCTTGGCGAACCCGGCCCCGGAACGGGCGACCGAAAACCCCCGGCCCGGCCGTCCCGAAGCACGGCGGACCCGGGCGCGCACGTCGCGGACCCGCCCGACCCAAGAAGATCGCGGACGGCATCGAGATTACCGCGATCTTGACAGTTTTCTGACTGATCAGCCCCTTTTCGAACCGTTATCGGAACGCTTTCCAATTGCCACTCCTGACCAATGACGTCCCGATAACCTCCAAAGGCACGGGAGGAAGGCGAGGGATCATGACACGGTGGTGGGCGCAGCTGCCGACGGGCCGTGTCGTGTGCCTCGACGGAGCCGATCGGGCCGCCCTCGCCGCCGACCTGGAGGTGCTGCCCGAGGACGCGCCCGCGATCATCGCGTACTCCCTCGGCCATCCGCGCTCGCTGCCCGAGATGGTCGGCGTGGCCCTCGACACGCTGGAACGGGCGGCCGTCGACCTGTTCCCGGCCTGGCTGCCCGACGCCGCGGGCCTGACCCGCCCGGCACGCCGCGGCGGACCGGGCGCGCGAGCCGTACGGATGCTCGCGTTACGCCTCGCCGCGCGCAGCCCGCACTTCGGCCCCTTCCTCGCCGAGCTGGCCGATACCGCGCTCTGCGACGACGGGGACGCGGCCACGAGCCGATCGTTACGCAGGTTCCCCCGCGAGGTGCGCGCCGCCGGGCTCGCCCGGGTGCTCGCGGCGAGCTACGGCCGCACGCACACCGCGATCCTCCTCGAGGTCCCCGACGGGCTCACCCCGTCCGAGGAGGAGTTACTCGTCGCCGGCGCCGAATGGCTCGCGCACGCGGGCGGCTTCGGCGTCTGGCTCACCGGCGCCCCGCTGACCGCCGTCGACCGGCTCGAGACGGTACCCGTGCTCCTCCCGTACGGCGGAGCGCACGACACCGGCGGGGCCGCCCCCTGGCCGCCCGTCGACGACGAACCCACCGTCACCTTCCCGGCCGTGGCCGGGAAACCGCACCCGGCCAGCCGGGCGGAACAGCTGCTCGAGACCGCGCTCGCCAAGTGCCCCTGGGCGACCGGCCGGGCCTGGAACCAGACCTACCAGTCCGATCCCCTCACCCCGCCGATCCGCGTCGACCTCATCTGGCGCGCCGAGCGCTGCGTCGTCGAGGTCGACGGCGACGACCACCGCCGCCCGCTCAAGTTCCGCGCCGACCGACGCCGCGACGTCCAGCTCCAGCTCGACGGCTACGCGGTCCTGCGCTTCACCGACGACCAGGTGCTCGACGACGTCCAGGCGGTGGTCCACCAGATCGGGCGCTTCATCGAGAAGCGCCGGCGTGCTCGCCATCGTGGAACGTTGGAAGGATGACATGTCCGAGACGGAACTGTCCGCAGAAGAGCTCCGGGCGCTCTTCATCCTGATGGCGGAGGCCGACGAGGTCTCCAACGTCGATCTCGCTGAGCGGTACGGCTACACGCTCACCGGCAGGCCGCGGAGGCGGCTCAACAAGCTGGGGCTGGTGGACAGCCGGAAGCAGGGGCGCGCCCTTGCGCACACGCTCACGGACCGCGGCTGGGCGCGCGCGATGGCCGAGATCGAGCGGGACGACCTCCGGCTGGGGACGGGTGCGGCCGCCGCCACCTGCCTCGCCCTGCTGCGCGGCCTGCGGCGCTACCTGAACCGCACCGGTCAGAGCCTGGCCGAGGTGTTCCAGCCCGACACGGTCGCCGACACGCCCGCCCCCGAGGACGACGCGACCGCGGCGCCCGCCCCGAGCTCCACCGCCCCGGCGGCCTCCCAGGAGCCCGCGGCCGCGATGCCGCCGTCGCCTGAGGAGGTGGAGAAGCGCATCCGCGCCGCCTACTTCGAACTCGCGGAGAGCCCGGGCCGCCACGTGCCGCTCGTCCGGCTCCGCAAGCTCCTCGCCGACCTGCCGCGCGAGGACGTCGACGCCGCGCTGATCAGGATGAACCTGCAGCCGGACGTGTTCGTGGACCCGCAGTCCAACCAGAAGGCGCTCACCCCGGAGGAGCGCGCCGCGGCCGTGCGCATCGGCGGTCAGGACAGCCATCTGATCTCCATCGAGGTGATGTGATGGCAGACCCGAGATCGATCCTCGCCGGCCTGCGGCTCGACTACACGCAGGCGCCCGACCACGTGTGGCGACGCTCGCCGTACCACGTCGACACGCTGCACCAGCGGACCGCCGACCTCGTGCTCCGCGGCATCGAAGAGGCACGGGACAGCAGCGACGCGAGCCCCATCGGCGTCGTGGTGAAGGGGCGACGCGGCACCGGAAAGACGCACTTACTCGGCTGGGCGCGCGAGCAGGTGCAGCTGCGGGACGGGTACTTCTTCCTCGTCGGCCTGCTCGACGCGCGGAGCTTCTGGGAGAGCGTCGTCGTGGCGATGCTCGACGGGCTCTGCCGGATCGGCGACGACGGCAAATCGCAGCTGGAGACCTTCCTCACCCGGCTCTCGGTCCTCGCCGAGCTGCCGTCCGACGACTGGGCGGCGATCTGCGGCAAGACGCCGATCACCCGGGAGACGCTGGACAGGTTCGTCCAGTCCGTCGCCCGCATCGACAACCTGGTGATGCGGCAGTGCCGCGACACCCTGCGCGCCCTCGTCCTCCGCGCCTCCGCGGACTTCACCGCCCAGGACATCGGCGAGGCGTACCTCACCAGCGGCATCGAGGAGACCCCGGGCGAGTGGGCGAGCTGGGGCATCCGGCAGGTGAACAAGTCACCGCAGGAGATCGTCCGGGACATCTCCCGGCTGCTCGCCCTCACCGGGCCGTCGGTGATCGCGGTCGACCAGATCGACATGCTCGTCGCCCAGTGCGGCATCAGGTCCATGCACGCGGATCAGGACTGGCGAGGGGTGCTGCTCATCGAACACGTCGCCCACGGCCTGATGTCGCTGCGCGAGCACACCCGCCGTACGTTGACGATCGTCTCCTGCCTGCCCGACACCTGGGAGCTGATCGCCACGCACGCCACCGACACCGTGCAGGACCGGTTCCAGCTCGCCACCCAGCTCGGCGTGCTGACCGACCCCGAGACCGCCCGGCTGCTGGTGGAGAAGCGGTTCGCCGCCCGGTACGAGGCACTCGACTACACCCCGCCGTACCCGACCTGGCCGGTGAAGCCGAGCGTGTTCGCCGAGGCCGTGAACCGGACCCCGCGCGACCTGCTCATCCGGATCGACGAGCACATCCGCTCGTGCCTGCTCAACGGCGAGATCCGGGAGATGGAGAGCCTCGAGGAGCGGATTCCCGAGCCGGGGCCGATCCAGCCCGACCCGGAGGAGCAGAGGCTGCGCGCCCTCGACGACCGGTTCGAGTCGCTGCGCGCGTCGGCGGACGTGAGCATGGCCACCAAGCCCGCGACCGAGGACCAGGTCATGCCGTCGCTGCTCGCGGCCGGTCTGGAGGCGTGGGTGACGGGCCTCGGCGAGGCGGGCGCGAGCTTCAGCCAGGACTCCGAGCCGAGCGCGAACCCCGCCCTGCACGCCCGGCTGCGCCGTGCCCTCGACGAGTCCACCGAGGACCAGTTCCACTGGGCGTTCCGCGCGATCTCCGCGACGAACGCCCGGGCGGTCATCACCCGCCTGCGCAAGGCGGTGGTCGAGGCCGGCCTCGCCGCGGACGTGCCGAAGCGCCGCCTCTTCATCCTCCGCAACGCCGACTGGCCGACCGGGCCGAAGACGCAGGAGGCCGTCGCCAGGTTCCTCGACGCCGGCGGCCGCGTGCTCCGCTTCACCGAGGACGACCTGCGGATCCTCACCGCGCTCCGCACGCTGATCAACGAGAACCCGCCGCACCTGGGCCAGTGGCTCGCCGCCCGCAGGCCCGCCGAGCAGGTGAGCTTCCTCCGCGAGGCGCTCGCCTCCTGGAGCGATCCAGACTCGCCCGTCCCCGGCAACCAGCTGCCGCCGCCCTCGCCCGGCAAGCCGCCCGGTGGCCTCGGCCCCAACGGCCAGAGCGCGCTCGCCAAGGTCGGCGATCTGCTCGCCGACGCCAAGCCCGGCCCGTCGAACGGTGGTGGAATCTCACCCCTGGCCCGGGGCGCGGGCGGTTTCGTCCCGGGAGACGACTGGCGGCCGAGCGGCATGGGCACCGCCCCCGCCGGCGGTACGGAACCCCGCGACGACCACGTCCCCGCCCGGTCCAAGGACGACGTCCCCCTGCCGGACCGCGACGAGAGCGCCACGGGCGGGGCAACCGGTGGGCCGACGCACCCGGCCGCGGCGCCGGTGACCGTGGGCCGGGTCATGGCCACCGATGCCGAGGTCACCGTGCCGCTGGAGGCGCTGCGCAAGCACGTGGTGATCTTCGCCGGCTCGGGCTCGGGCAAGACCGTGCTCATCCGCCGCCTCGTGGAGGAGTGCGCGCTGCGCGGCGTGTCCGCGATCGTGCTCGACCCCAACAACGACCTGGCACGGCTCGGCGACCCATGGCCGGCCCCGCCGGAGGCGTGGGGGCCGGGCGATGAGGCGAAGGCGGCCGAGTACCTCGCCGACGTCGACGTGACGGTCTGGACCCCGGGGCGTACCGCCGGGCGGCCGCTCACGTTCCAGCCGCTGCCCGACTTCTCGAGCGTCCGCGACGACCCGGACGAGTTCCGGGAGGCGGTGGACGTCGCCGTCGAGTCGCTCGTCCCCCGGGCGAAACTCACCGGGGCCTCTCCCAAGGCCCTGCACGGCCAGGCCGTACTGCGCGAGGCGATCACGTTCTACGCCCGCCGAGGCGGCGCCGGCCTGCAGGGGCTCATCGACCTGCTCGACTCCCTGCCGGACGGGGTCAGCACCCTCGACGGCGCGGAGAAGATCGCGTCGGACATCGCGCAGACCCTCAAGGCCGCCAGGGTGAACGACCCGCTGTTCGCCGGCGAGGGCACCCCCATGGACCCGGGCGTCCTGCTCACCCCGCCGCCCGGCAAGCGGGCCAGGGTCTCGGTGATCAACTTCATCGGGCTGGCCCAGGACGAGCAGCGGCAGAGCTTCGTCAACCAGCTCCAGATGTCGCTGTTCGCCTGGGTGAAGAAGCACCCCAGCGACCGCCCGCTCGGCGGCCTGCTGGTGATGGACGAGGCCCAGACGTTCGCCCCCTCCGGCGCGATGACCCCCTGCACGCGGAGCACCCTCGCCCTCGCCTCCCAGGCCCGCAAGTACGGCCTCGGCCTGGTGTTCGCCACCCAGGCCCCGAAGGGCCTGCACAACCAGATCCCCGGCAACGCCACGACCCAGTTCTACGGCCGGCTGAACGCCCCGGTGCAGATCACCGCCGCCCAGGAGATGGCCCGCGCCAAAGGCGGCGCCGTCTCCGACATCGCCCGCCTCAAGGGCGGCGAGTTCTACGTCGCGACCGAGGGCCGCCCCATGGTCAAGATCCGCACCCCGCTGTGCCTCACCTACCACCCCCCGTCCCCCCTCACCGCCGAGGAGGTCATCGACCGGGCCAAGCGCCCCTGACGCCCACCGCCGCCCGGCGCCGTCGCGGGGCGCCGGGCGGCGGCCCGATCCCCAGGCACGGCCGGCGCAGCTCGCGGAGCAAGACGACGTCAGCCGGGCCGGGCGCCGGCGAAAACTCACGCATGGAATGAGAAAAACGAGGCCTCGAATCCGAACCTCGACAACGTCGTATGGCTCACCCCGCACGTGCGGGAGGGCGACGACGGCACCCTAGTCCCGTCCGTCCCTACGACGGCCCGCCCACGTTCTTGATGACGAAATCACGTTATCGAGGGCTACTGAGAACGCAGCCCACCCACTTACGTGGGGAGGCAGGACGGCCTGCCAGCACATACGCCGCCGCGACTCACCCCAACACGCATGGGGGAGGATGCCCCGGCCGGAGCAGTGGACACCCGCTGATTGCCCCCACGCACCTGGGGAGGACATCAGTGCAGTGGACGGGACCGTGACCGTCACCGGCTCACCCCCACGTGTATTGGGAGCCCCAGCAAACCGCTGGTCTGCGGAATCGACGGCTCACCCCCACGTGCGTGGGGAGGACTCCCGGGCGGCCTGCGCGACGGCGTCGATGTGCGGCTCACCCCCACGTGCGTGGGGAGGACCCCCGCGTCCGCGAGCTGCTCGGTCTGACCGACGGCTCACCCCCACGTGCGTGGGGAGGACGGCACCCGCCTGCCACTCACCCAATCCTGGCGAGGCTCACCCCCACGTGCGTGGGGAGGACGGATCATCGAAAACCTCCGAGGAGACCCCCGCCGGCTCACCCCCACGTGCGTGGGGAGGACCGGTAGCTCGACGGTTCCTGGCGGCTCGCGACCGGCTCACCCCCACGTGCGTGGGGAGGACCCCGATATGCCGCTTGAGCTCTCTGCGGACGGCGGCTCACCCCCACGTGCGTGGGGAGGACCGAGCAAGCTGCCCTACGGGCAGAACCCGAGAAGGCTCACCCCCA
>Ga0207875_100017_pt1 | contig 146114 bp, 131 predicted proteins | sample CeladaPassage60A_FD_187476 | JGI IMG/M metagenome (GOLD analysis project Ga0207875, IMG submission 187476) | Cellulose-adapted microbial communities from the Joint BioEnergy Institute, USA - Passage3 60A (SPAdes) (version 2) | ecosystem: Engineered > Bioreactor > Continuous culture >... | reverse complement strand
TCAAGATGAGATTTCCCACTGTAAAGGTAAGACCCCTGGAAGATGACCAGGTTGATAGGTTCGAGGTGGAAGCGCGGCAACGCGTGAAGCTGACGAATACTAATCGGTCGAGGGCTTATCCTAAATTTACCCCACAAAGTGACGATTCGCTTTGAAGCGTAGTCCGATTACTTTGCGGGGGCCCCGGAAACGGGTTCAGCTTGAAGCACACGCATTCGCATCCGGTTTTCAGGGTGCAAGACACTCTGAACTTCATGACGCGGGGTGGAGCAGTCCGGTAGCTCGTCGGGCTCATAACCCGAAGGCCGCAGGTTCAAATCCTGCCCCCGCAACCAATTTAACAACTAATGCGGTTGTGGTGGAATTGGCAGACACGCTATCTTGAGGGGGTAGTGGGCTTCGCCCGTGGAGGTTCGAGTCCTCTCAACCGCACCATAACATCCAGACGCGGTCGTGGCGGAATTGGCAGACGCGCTAGATTCAGGTTCTAGTGGTAGCAATACCGTGGAGGTTCAAGTCCTCTCGACCGCACCATACGCACAACATATCCTTCCGATTCGGAAGGTTTTTTTGTTTCAGTCTTCCCGGAGAAGGAAATCGGTTTTGTGCACTATTTAAATCCGGTTTGGCTTGATATATTTCGGATTAGAATTTGCTGTTTTACAATTTTCAACTGATATGATTGCGGAAACAGGAGGCAAGCGCGTGAACATCCCCGACTATTTTTTGCGGCGTCCGGCATTGCGCGATGAAGATTTCGTTCATTTCGAGCGACTGTATAGGCTGATGACGGAGCAAGAGGGCACCCCGGAGTTGACGTATGATCTCTCTGCGCCTAAGTGGATGTTCCTCAGCTGGCTGTGCGAAACGAAAAACATTGTGCTTCACGGGTCAGCCAATCCCGCCATTGCCGAATTTGAACCGCGCCAATCGAACGACGTCAACGAATTCGGCAACAGACGCGCCGTGTATGCGGCATCGGACGGGATCTGGCCCATTTATTTTGCCATCGTGGACCGGGAACGCGTCACCTCGCTGCTGAACGGCTGTTTCCGCATTCCGGATGATGAGGACGGCGGGTATGCATACTACTACTATTTCTCCGTCGACCAGGATGCGCTGCCCCATTTCCCGTGGAAGAACGGCATGATCTATCTGCTGCCTCGCGATTCGTTCGAACAGCAGGCGCCGATCGAGTTCGACGGAACGCTAGTTGAAATGACGCAATGGGCGAGTCCGGTTGCCGTCAGACCGATTGCCAAATTGGTCGTAGAGCCGGATGATTTTCCTTTCCTTTGCCAAGTGGAAGGTCATGACCCCGCGCTTGTTGCCGAGCGGGCAAAACGGGACCCGGACGGGTTTCCGTGGCGGACGCCGTGATTCCGCCGCGCCTCCGTTCTGAAGCGATTTGATTGATAGCGTGAACATGCTGCTCGCTGTCCATGTGATCGCCAACCGGATGATCTGCCGGCTGTCAGGGGAAAAATTCGTACGGCTTTGTACGGGACAGATGGCCGAGTACGGGAGAGCATTCGCCGGGAGCTTGTGCGGACGGAACAGCAGGGAACCGCAGAAACGGTCTTGACCCGGAACGGCTGGTTGCGTATAATCTAATAGTGCCCCTGAAAACGGGGAAGATGCATCAGGGTCGTTTGACCATCGATTGACAAGCGGACGTGGCTCAGCGGTAGAGCATCGCCTTGCCAAGGCGAGGGTCGCGGGTTCGATTCCCGTCGTCCGCTCCATCTCACGTGCCCATAGCTCAGCCGGATAGAGCGTTTGACTACGAATCAAAAGGTCGGGAGTTCGAATCTCTCTGGGCACGCCATTTTTATTTCATCGGGACGTAGCTCAGCTTGGTAGAGCACCTGGTTTGGGACCAGGGGGTCGCATGTTCGAATCGTGTCGTCCCGACCATTGTGAATCAGCGGGAAGACCCGCTTTCATATGCAAACACAGAAAGCCTTGGGATCGCCAAGGCTTTTCTTATTGCCGCGGAGAGTGTACCGCCGTCAGACTCGCGAGATGTCGGGCCATGATGCCGCGGATTGCGTCATCGTTGACCGCCTGATTGTTCGAAACGGCGTGCAGGGCAAGACCGTCGATCAGTGCGTGCAACCGCCGCGCTTCCAGATCCAAATCGGTGTCCGGCGGCAGCAGGCCGTACTGGTTCATGGCGGCAAGCATTTTGCGGAACAGATTGTACAGCTGTTCATGCGTCTCGGCGGCCAATGCGCCGAGTCCGGCATTGGTAAGCGCCTTGCCCATAAAGGCAAGCCAGATGACCGCTTCGGTCTGCCGCTCCTCGTCCAGCGGCAGCGTCTGTTCGATGACCGTCGCCACATCGGCGCGGATGTCGCCGGTAAGCGGCATTTTCTCGATTCGTTCCCGGATCCGCTCGCCGACCCTGCGGAGCGCATAGGCCAGCAGATCGTCCTGGCTGGTGAAATAATGGCGGAGCGAACCGAGCGAAACGCCGGCTTCTCTGGCGACATTGCGCACGGAGGCCGCTTCCAGCCCGTCGCGCCGGATTACGCGCCATGCCGCATCCGCAAGCTGACGGCGGCGGACTTCATGATCGACAACTTTAGGCATATGCCCATTATAGCCGCATTGATTTTACCGTACAAGCGTGTTAAAATACGTTTTGTTTTAGTACGTTTGTATTAAATCGAGACAATAACAACCGGAAAGGAGCGGGTATTATGATCGCGGCCATGATCATTGCCTGTGAGATCGGATTCTGGCTGTTCGTATTGGCCGGTCTGGCCTGTCGATATTTAATCGGGATGCGCCGTCTGGGAGGCGTGCTTCTGGCGAGTACGATCCTGGTTGACGTGGCGCTGCTCATTTTTACGACGATAGATATTCGGAACGGAGCCACGGCCGGGTTCTTCCATGGTCTCGCGGCGGTGTATATCGGCGTTTCGATCGTCTTCGGGAAACAGATGATCCGGTGGGCGGACGGCAAATTCGCCCACCGGTTCGCCGGGGGCCCCGCACCTGCTCCGAAACCGAAGTACGGAGCGGCACACGCGCGGTATGAACGGATCATGTGGTTGAAACATCTGCTGGCATGGATGATCGGGAGCGCCATCCTGATCGGGCTGGTGCTGTACATCGACAATATCGACAGAAGCCGGGAACTCTTGAACATGATCGGCAAATGGGCGATCGTGCTGGCCATTGATTTTCTGATCAGTTTCAGTTACACGATCTGGCCGCGCAAGGAAAAAACGGTGAACGGGTAATCCGGCACGCCTCACCCGATCCGCAGCCACTGCAACTGGGCTGCGCTGCTCAGCCGGATCCACAGGCTGCGGCGGCCTTCCGGCAGCGCGAGCGCCCCGCGGCACGTCTTCCATTCCTGCCGGCCCCCCGGGGGGACAGGACAGCTTCCGGCAACGGCGCCGTCCGGACCGTCGATCCGGATCTCCGCCTCGGCGCCGTCCGCGCTCCAGGCGCGCAGTTCGATGAACGTGACGCCGGGCGGAACCGCAACATCGTCGAAGCGGATCCAGCCCCCGTCCGACACAGCCGCGCTGTCGCCGCCCTCCGAACATTCGTCGATGAAGATGCCGGCATAGCCGTCGCAGTCGACCGCGCGCGTCACTTGCCGCAGATCGCGGGGCGGCACAACCTCGCCGTTGACGTTCAGACTGCCTGCCAGGCGGATATCGGCCGATGATGCGCCGACCATGATCCGGCAGACGCCCCGTTCGAGGCACCAGCAGGATCGCGTGACGTCCCAGAAGCGAAGATCGTCCGAAGACAGTTCGAACGTCACCCGCTTCGATTCGCCAGGCGCAAGGCCGATCCGCGCAAATCCGGCGAGTTGCCGAAGCGGCCGCTGCACGCGGGAATCTTCGCACCGGATGTAGAACTGCGGCACTTCTTCCCCATAAACATCCGACACGTTCGTGACCGTGAAGCCGATCTTTACACGCTCGCCGTACCCGATGGCATCGGCGCTTATCGTCAGATCGGCATATTCGAACCGCGAATAAGACAAGCCATATCCGAACGGATAGAGCGGCTCGCCGTCGAAATAGAGGTACGTCCGCTTGCCCTGAATGATGTCATAATCCATGAAATCCGACAGCTGATCGGCAGAGCGGTACCACGTCATGTTCAGCCTGCCGGCCGGATTGAACCGACCGAACAGCGTGCCGGCAACCGCCCGGCCGAGTTCCTGGCCGGCATGCGCCAGATAGAGAATGGCGGGGGCGTGTTCGGCCGTCCAGCCGAGGGCAAACGGATAGCTGCCGATGACGACGACGATCGTGTTCGGGTTCACGGCGAGCACCTCGCGGATCAACCGCTCTTGCGGTCCCGGCAGCGCGATATCCGGCCGGTCGACCGTCTCCTTGCCGTTGATCAGCGGGTGGTTGCCGACGAAGACGACAGCCGCGTCGGCCTGGCGCGCCGCCTCCGCCGCTTCCCGCAAGCCGTCCGCTGCGATTTCCAACGCGAACCGCTCGCATTCCGCGCTGCCGGATACGCCCTGCACCTCCGCGGCGCCGGCGACATTGACCACGTTCGCCGTCTCGCCGGCGTCGCCGGTGCCGGCGAACAGCATGCCGTCCGGGCCGACGCGCACCGGCTGACCGTTCCACGTCCGGATCCTTACGCAGTCCTCATCCGACCGATCCAGTTGAAAAACTTCCTTCGTGAACCATCCCCAGATATCGTCCGCCGAAGCGAGCACGCGCCGGTCATCCGTCGTCAGAAATTTGCCGTTTCGATCCGCCGTCAGCGTCGTGCTGTCCCAGCCCCAGTCGGTCAGCTCGAACACGTCGGCGTCTTCCGCGCGTTCGGCGTCCGCTGCAAGCGGCGCGTCTTCTCCTTCGGCAATCCGCACATACCGGCCCGTCGTACTCGACTTCAGCCGCACCCGGGTTGTGCCTTTCGCATGGATGACCCGGTCTCCGGCATCCACCGCGCCAGCCGGTCCATGCGGCTGCACACGGCCCGCCAGCGCTTCGACGATGCCGGCGAGAGGCGTCACCGCGTAGGGAAGGGTGCCGCTGTACCAGTCCCGGTACACGACATCGGCCAGGGGGCCGATGACCGCGATCTTGCGGATCCGATCGGCGGACAGCGGCAGCACGCCGTCGTTCTTGAGCAGGACGATGCTCTTGCGGGCCGCTTCCAGCGACAACGCCTCGTGCTCGGGCCGCATCATGTGCGATTCGCCGATTTCGGCATACGGATTCCGGTCGTCCGGATCGAACTCGCCGAGCCGGAAGCGGACGCGGAACGTATTGCGCAGCGCGACATCGAGATCGTTCTCGGTGAGCAGCCCCATCTCCAGCGCTTCGCGGATCGCTTGTTTAACCACTTTCGCGTCATCCGTGATACTGTCGATGCCGGCCCTGATCGACGCTGCAACCGCAGCAGGCAGCGACGCCATGTATCCGTGGTCGCGCACCGTGCCGGTGACGTCGAACGCGTCGCTGACGACGAAGCCGTTCATGCCCCATTCCTGCTTGACGACGGAAGTGATCATCGGCAGCAGATTGGCGGGCACGCCGTTCACCGCATTGTACGCCGTCATCATCGAGAGCGCGCCGCCTTCTTTGAACGCCGTCTCGAACACTTTCAGATAGTACTCCCGCATGTTGCGCGGATCGATGCTGACCGACTTGTCGCCGCGGCCGGCTTCATTGTTGTTGCCGAGAAAATGCTTCAGCGTTGCGACCGCTTTCAGATAAACCGGGTGATCGCCCTGGATTCCCCTGATGAGCGCCGACGCCAGTTTGCCGACGAGAAAAGGATCCTCGCCATAGGCCTCCTCTGTGCGTCCCCAGCGCGGGTCGCGCTCGAGATCGACCGTCGGCGCCCACAGCGTGAGCCCGTTGACCGCCGGGTTGCGCCGGTACCAGACGCGCGCCTCGTCGCCGATGACGCTGCCGACGCGGCGCAGCAGATCGGCGTCCCACGTGCAAGCGAGACCAATCGGCTGCGGGAATGTCGTCGCCGGCCCAAGCCAGGCGATGCCGTGCGCCGCTTCGGTGCCGTGCTTGTACGACGCGATGCCGAGGCGGGGCACCGCGTCCTGGTACTGGGCCATCAGATTGATTTTCTCTTCCGTCGTCAGTCTCCCGATCAGATCGTTCACCCTCGTCTCGAGCGGAAGATCCGGATCGCGGAACGGATATTGCCATTGTTCGGCCATGCATGCGGCTCCTTTCGCGGGCGGGCCGAAGCCCGCATCTTTGAATGCGCTGTCACAGTAAACGGCATTGTAGCACTCCGCGGGCCGGCCGACTACCGCAACAATCCGCACAAAAATCCGGGCAAAATGCGGCATCGGCCGCTAATGCAGCCGACGGAACTGTTCCGGTGTCATCCCGACATGCCGGCGGAACGTGGCGATGAAATGGCTGGCGTCCCGAAACCCGACCCGCTCCGCAACTTCCCGGACGGAGAGGGGGGACGAGCTGGTCAGCATTTCCTTCGCCTTGCGCAGCCGAAGCTGGATGAAATAGGCATAGGGCGACTGGCCGAACGTCTCGCGGAACAGCCCGTTCACCCGGCGGCTCGACAGATTGAGGACGCCGGCGATCTGATCCATGCCGACGGAAGGATCGGAGCAGCGGCTTTCCATCCATTCGATGACCGTCCGCAGCTGCTCGAGCCGGTCAGGATCGCCGTTTTTCCGTCCGGGCTGCGACGTCGGGTAGCGGGTCATGGCAAGCAGAAAATGATACGCCGACGTCGAAGCTTCAATGCCGAACACGTCGCCGCCCTGCTCCAGCCGTTCCAACATCTGCTCGATCAGCCGTCCCGCGGCGGCATCGGCGGGCCACTGGAAGAACGTCGACTGATGAACGCCCGCAGCTGCGAGGATGCTGTCCGCCGCCGCGCCGCCGAATGTCAGATACGCCGTCTCCCAGCGGCCTTCTTCCGCTTCATAGGTGTGAGCGACGCCGGGGAAGAGCAGGATGCCCGAGCCGGAAGGGAGCGGATGCGATCGGCCTTCGACCGCTATCCGGCCTCTGCCGGACATCGTCTGCAGCCAATGGTAGTAAGGGTAGCCGTCCGGCCGCACAATCCGCTCCTGATCCGGATTGAGGCCGACGCTCTCGACGGCGAGCGGCAGCCGCCCGAGCTGCTCGAAAGGCATCACAACGCGCCGATGCACCAGCAAGGGTCTGCACCATCCTTATATTTCCGTTTTCTTATATCTGAAATCCATAATATTATATTTAACGTGAATTTAATAGCGTTTACAATGATATCAAATCTTATATTATGGGAGGATTCTGCACCATGCTGAGCCATAAGCTCCCCAAGATTTGGTATGGCGGCGACTACAATCCGGAGCAATGGGACGATCCGCACGTGTGGAGCGAAGACATCCGCATGTTCAAGCTGGCGGGCATTGATGTGGCGACGTTGAACGTCTTCTCTTGGGCACTCAACCAACCGGACGAGGAGACGTACAATTTTGATCACTTGGACGCGACGATCAACCGGCTGTACGAGAACGGCATCTATACGTGCCTTGCGACCAGCACGGGCGCGCATCCCGCCTGGATGGCGAAGAAATACCCGGACGTGCTGCGCGTCGACTATCATGGCCGCAAACGCAAGTTCGGCGGCCGTCACAATTCGTGTCCGAACAGTCCGACGTACCGCAAATTCTCCGCGCTTATGGCCGAGAAGCTGGCCGAACGGTACAAAGATCATCCGGCCGTCATCATGTGGCACGTCTCGAACGAATACGGCGGCTACTGCTATTGCGAACGGTGCGAAGCCGCGTTCCGCGAATGGCTGAAGCGGCGCTACGGCACGCTTGAAAACGTCAACAGGGCGTGGAACACCCGCTTCTGGGGCCATACGTTCTACGATTGGGACGAGATCGTGGCGCCGAACGAGCTGAGCGAGGAGTGGGCCGGCAACCGGACGAACTTCCAGGGCATCTCGCTCGATTACCGGCGGTTCCAGTCCGACAGCCTGCTCGAATGCTACAAGCTGGAATATGACGCGATCAAAAAACATACCCCGCACATCCCCGTCACAACGAACTTGATGGGCACCTATCCCGAGCTGGACTATTTCGCCTGGGCCAAGCATCTGGATGTCGTCTCCTGGGACAACTATCCGGCGCTCGACACGCCGTTCAGCTACACGGCAATGGTGCACGATCTGATGCGCGGGCTGAAGAGCGGCCAGCCGTTCATGCTGATGGAGCAGACGCCTAGCCAGCAGAACTGGCAGCCGTACAACTCGCTGAAGCGGCCGGGCGTGATGCGGCTGTGGAGCTACCAGGCGGTCGCGCGCGGAGCGGATACGGTCATGTTCTTCCAGCTTCGACGTTCGATCGGGGCTTGCGAGAAATTCCACGGCGCCGTCATCGAACACGTCGGCCATGAACATACGCGGGTGTTCCGCGAAGTGGCGGAGCTCGGCGGCGAGCTGAAGCAGCTCGGCGACCGGATTCTTGACGCGCGCGTCGAAGCGAAGGTCGCGATCGTGTTCGACTGGGAGAACCGGTGGGCGATCAGCCTGTCGAGCGGCCCGACGATCGCGCTCGATTACGTCAAGGAAGTGCACAAATATTACGACGCGCTGTTCAAGCAGAATATCCAGGTCGACATGATCGGCGTGGACGAGCCGCTCGACAAGTACGACATCGTCATCGCGCCGGTGCTCTACATGGTGAAGCCGGGCTATGCGGCGAAACTCGAAGCGTTCGTCGAGCGGGGCGGCACGTTCGTCACGACGTTCTTCAGCGGCATCGTTGACGAGCGCGACATCGTGCGGACCGGCGGCTATCCGGGCGAACTGCGGCGCATGCTCGGCATCTGGGCGGAGGAGATCGACGCGCTGTTCCCGGACCGGCGGAACCGGATCGTCATGACGAAACCGCACGGCGCGCTTGAAGGGGAATACGAGTGCGGTCTGCTCTGCGACCTGATCCATCTCGAAGGCGCGGAAGCGATCGCCGTCTACGGCGACGATTTCTACGCCGGCGTGCCGGTCGTGACGGTGAACCGGTTCGGCGCCGGACAGGCGTGGTACGTCGCTTCCAGCCCGGACGCGGCGTTCCTCGAAGGGTTCCTCGGCAAGCTGTGCGCGGACAAGAACATCCGGCCGCTGGTCCGAAAAGCGCCGGAAGGCGTGGAAAGTTCGCGGCGGGTGAAGGACGGCCGCGGCGTGCTGTTCCTCCTGAACCACAATGCCGATATGAAAGAAGTAGAACTGCATGAAGGCCGTTACAGAGATCTGCTGAGCGGCGAGACGGTGGAAGGACGGACGGCTGTGCCGGGCAGAGGCGTACGGCTGCTGGAAGAGGCGTGAGCGAAAGGCCGGCCGTCCGAAGAGAACGCAATGGGGGTGGACGCCCCGTGTTTCAATCCGCGCTTCAGTTCGTCAATAACCTGCGTCTTCGGACGAAGCTGGCGCTTTCATTCTGCGTCGTCGTGTTCATTCCCGTCGTGGCGGTCGGCTTGCTGCTGACCGGCGAGCTGCGGAACATGGCGCTCGATAACGCCGTCGAACAGACGCTGGCCAACGTCGAGCGCGTCAAGCAGCGCACGATGGAAGTGATCAACGTGGCGAATGACATCGCCTACCGGCTGGCGAACGACGACCGGCTGGAGACGGTGGCGAACCGGAGGTACGGCACGACCTGGGAAGTCGTGGCCGCCTACCGGTCTTATCCCGATTTCGAACAGTACGTCAACCTGTACAACGAGATCTCGAACATCCGGTTCTACATGGAAAATCCGACCATGCTGAACAACTGGGAATTCATGCAGCCGGACGAGAAGATCAAGAACTCCTGGTGGTACCGGTGGGCGATGGACAGCTTCAGCGGAACCGTGGGCTGGTATTACCTGGAGGACGAACGGGACGGCCGCCATTACCTGAGCCTCGTGCGCAAAGTCTATTTTCCCGGTGCGAAAACCAGCGGCGTGCTCGTCGTCAACGTGAACATGGACACGCTCGGCACGATCGTCAGGCAGGAATCGTTCGAGACGATGATCGTGGACGACAGCGGCACGATCGTGTCGGCGAACCGCCCCGAGCGGACGGGCCTCACGCTCGCCGGCATCGAATTTGATCCGCAGCTTGCGGAAGCCCGGCAGGGCATGTTCGAACAGCAGATCGACGGGGAAGCGTACCGCGTCCTCGTCGAGCCGCTGGCGCCGAACGCGAGCGTGAACGGGCTGCGGATCATCACCATTTTCGCGGTGGATGACATCACGGCCGATGTCGACCGCATCCAGACGACGGCGCTCATCGTCATTCTCGCCGCGCTCGCCCTCGGCATCATGCTGACCTACGCGTTCTCCGGGATGCTTACCCGGCGGATGAGCCGGCTCAGCAAACATATAACGAAGGTGGCGACAGGGAACCTCACCACCGTCATGGAGATCGACGGCCAGGACGAGATCGGCCAGCTCGCGCGCCAGTTCAATTCGATGGTCTCCAGCATCCATGCGCTCGTGAATGAAGTGCAGGAATCGAACCGGCAGAAACATCAGCTGGAAATGAAGCAGAACGAAATCCGGCTCAAAATGCTGGCCAGCCAGATCAATCCGCACTTCCTGTTCAACGCGCTGGAGTCGATCCGCATGAAAGCGCATATCAAAGGTGAGAAGGAGATTGCCCAGATTGTCCGGCTGCTCGGCAAGCTGATGCGCAAAAATCTCGAGATCAGCCGCCGCCTCGCGCATCTGGAAGATGAAATCGACATCGTCCGCTGCTATCTCGACATCCAACGGTTCCGGTACGAAGAGCGGCTGAAATATGAATTGCAGATTGAGCCGGGGACGGAGTCCATCCCCGTGCCGCCGCTCATCATCCAGCCGATTGTTGAAAACGCCGTTATCCATGGTCTGGAAGGCAAAGAGGAAGGCGGCACCGTCACCCTTCGCATCGTCCGGGACGGAGAGACGGCCCTGGTCGAGGTCATCGACGACGGGGTCGGCATGGACGAAGACCGGCTTGCCGCGCTCACCGCTTCGCTTGACGAACAGGAAGGGGAGGAGCAGCGCCGGATCGGCCTGCGCAATGTCCATCAACGATTGATCCTGATGTACGGCCCGTCCAGCGGGCTGCGTCTGGAGAGCACATCCGGCGCCGGCACACGCGTCTCGTTCCGGCTGCCGGTCGGAGGTGAAAGGCTTCATGTACAAAGTGCTGGTGGTGGATGATGAACCGACCATCCGCGAAGGACTCCGCACGCTGGTCGACTGGGAATCTTTCGGCTTCCGGGTCGTCGATACGGGCGTGAACGGACGGGATGCGCTTACGAAGTACGAGCAGCACCGCCCGGATCTCATCATCATCGACATCCGGATGCCGGGCATCGACGGTCTGGAGGCGATCGAGCGGCTGCGCGCCCGCGACAAACGGCTGCACATGCTCATACTGAGCGGCTATGCGGAGTTCGATTATGCCCGCCGGGCGATGTCGCACCAGATCGACGGGTACATGCTCAAGCCGGTGGATGAAGACGAGCTGATCGATTACTTGCAGCGGCTGAGGAAGACGCTCAACCAGGAAGCCGCCGAACGGGAGCACGCCGCCGGGTGGACGCCGGAGATGGTCGTCCGGTCGCTGCTCTCGGGAACGCCTCCCGCCGCGCTGACGGAAGCGGCCGGAAACGCCGGTCTGAACGGCGCGTCATGGGAGGCCGTGGTCGTCCGGCTTCACGGCAGGCAGCTTGAACCGGAAGTCCTGACGGAAGCCTGCCGGCGCCTGGCCTGCAAACTGTCCGCGCCGGAGCGGATCTGTTACACGGCGGAAGGCGACCTGGGACTGCTCGTGATGAACGGCGCGGGGAGCGAATCGCAGCGCGCGGCGCTTATGCATGCCATTGAAGACGCGCTCGCCGGACTACATCCGGAGGTCACGGCCGCGTCCGGCGGTGTCGTGGAGAGCTGGACGGAGATTCCGCAGTCCCACGCCCGGGCGTCGGCGGCGCTTCGCCGCGGCTTCTTCCTCGAACCGGGGCGCATTCATCCGCCGGACTCCGCCCCGCGGGATCCCGGCGGCGAGCAGGCTGCCGAACCGCCGGATCTGTCTGATCTGACGGACAAGCTGACACTTGCCATCGACGTGGCCAGCGAAATTTCGATCGGCGAATGGATCAAGCAGGCGGGTTCCCGGCTGCTCGAATCCGGCAGCGATGAACAGGCGGTCAAGGCGGCGTGCGCACGGCTCGTCTCGGCCGTCGCCGCGCGTCTGGAAGCCCGGCGGCCCGGCTCGGCGGAGGAGACGCTGCAGCGCGGTCTGGTCGAGCTGTACAAGGCTTGCCGATTCACGCAGCTCATGGAGCGGATGCACAGCCTGCTGATCGAATTCGCCCGGCAGACGGAGCAGGGCGGGGCCGAGACGCAGGTGAAGAAAATGATCGACATCATTCACCGCCACTACGACCGTTCGCTCAAGCTCGAGACGATTGCCGCGCTGCTGGGCTACAGCAGCGCGTATCTGGGCAAGGTGTTCAAGCACAAGACCGGCGAGAACTTCAACACCTACCTCGACAAGGTGCGGATCGAGGAGGCGAAGAAGCTGCTCCTCAAGGGGATGAAGGTGTACGAGGTCGCGGAGCGGGTAGGCTACGCGAACGTCGATTATTTTCACGGGAAATTTCGCAAATATGTGGGCATGTCGCCTGCCGCGTACCGGAAAACGGCGGGCGGAAGCTGAGATGAAACAGGCTGCTGACGCGCCGGGACGGCGCCGAAGCAGCCTGACTGATTTTAATATGATTTTCGGCATAAATTGCCGGGTATTGCGGTGAAAGCGATTCCGCTAGAATGAGGGGTGTCAAACAGGAGGGTTCGCATGGAAGCGGTAACTTCAACACAGCAAACGATCAGGACGCGGAAAGAGCGAATCAGGCGTTTTTTCCGCAAGGCGCTCCAGAACCGGTGGCTGTATGCGATGTCGCTGCCGTTCGTGGTCTGGGTGTTCATTTTCAGCTACCTTCCCCTCTGGGGATGGACGATGGCGTTCCAGCGCTACAGACCCGGCAGGCCGTTCTGGGAGCAGGAATGGGTCGGACTGGATCATTTCCGAACGCTGTTTCAGGATGAGCTGTTCTATCAGGTGCTGCGCAACACGCTGGTGATGAGCCTGATGGGACTCGTGGCGGGTTTCGTCGTCCCGATCTTCTTCGCGCTGATGCTGAACGAAGTACGCCAGATGTTCTACAAGCGTTTCGTGCAAACGGTATCTTATCTGCCCCACTTCGTCTCGTGGGTCGTCGTCGCCGGCATCGTCACGAAAATGCTGTCCACGGACAACGGCGCGGTGAACGATCTGCTCATGTGGCTCGGCATCATCGACGAGCCGATCCAGTTCATGGCGAAGGGCAAGCTGTTCTGGATCATCGTCACGCTGGCCGATGTCTGGAAAGAGACCGGATGGAACGCGATCATCTACCTGGCGGCGATCGCGGGGATCGGCCCCGAGCTGTACGAGGCTGCGCGGGTCGACGGCGCGAACCGGATCCAGCAAATGTGGCACATCACGCTGCCCGGCATCCGCACGACGATCATCATCCTGCTCATCATGTCGATCGGCCACCTGATCAGCATCGGGTTCGAGAAGCAGTTCCTGCTCGGCAACAACCTGGTGCGAGAGTACTCGCAGGTGCTCGATCTGTACGCGCTGAACTACGGTCTCGGCATGGGGCGGTTCTCGTTCGGCACGGCAATCAACATTTTCAACTCGGTCGTCAGCGTCATCCTGCTGTTCACGGCGAACGGCATTTTCAAGCGCGTGACCAAGGAAAGCATCATGTAAGGAGGAGCGCGCATGAGACGCAGTAGCCATTCGACATCCTTACCGGACCGGCTGTTCGACTTGTTCGTGTACGTGTTCGTGACGGGTGTCCTGGTCATCACGCTGTATCCGTTTCTGAACGTGGCGGCCATCTCGTTCAACGATTCCGTCGATACCGTGCGGGGCGGCATCACGGTCTATCCGCGGGAGTTCACGCTGAAGAATTATGAAGTGATCTTCTCTTACGAACATCTGGGGACGGGCTTTCGCAACTCGGCGCTCCGCACGCTGATCGGCACGGCGCTCGGCGTGCTCAGCTCGTCGATGCTCGCCTACACGCTGAGCCGGAAGGACTTCCAGGGGCGGCGGTTCATCTCCGTCTTCCTGGCGCTCACGATGTACGTAACGGGCGGTCTCATTCCGTTCTTCCTGCTGATCCGCGAACTGGATCTGATGAACACGTTCGCCGTTTACATTCTGCCCGGCATTGTCAGCGCCTTCAACGTGTTCGTCATCCGCTCGTTCATCGACGGGCTCCCGTACGCGCTGCAAGAGTCGGCCAAAATCGACGGCGCGAACGATTTCACGATTTACTGGCGCATCATCCTGCCGCTCACGAAACCGGCGCTCGCGACGATCGCGCTGTTCGTGGCGGTCGGGCAGTGGAACTCGTGGTTCGATACGTACCTGTTCAACTCGCAATCCGATCATCTGACAACGCTGCAGTACGAGCTCATGAAAGTGCTGCAAAGCACGCAGTCCAACGTCGATTACCGGGCGCGCAACATGACCGAGGTCATGTCGCAAGTTTCGCCCGAATCCGTCAAGATGGCGATCACGATGGTCGTCACGCTGCCGATCCTGTTCGTTTATCCGTTCCTGCAGCGTTATTTCGTGAAAGGCATGACGCTCGGCGCGGTCAAGAGCTGACCAACGCTGGAAATGGTTTCCGAACACTTCGGGATTGGCGGGTTAGCCACGAGCTAGTCCGTTGACCAATACAACATTTTTCGACTCACAGACAGGAGGGGTATCACACAGCATGAACCGACAGAGAAAATGGTTGGTCTCGCTGCTGGCCGTCGTCATGCTGGCGGGTCTGCTTGCAGGCTGCGGCGGCAAGAAGAACGACGGCAACGGCGGAGGGAATGCCGGCGGATCGCAGACGTCCGCGAACAGCGGAGGCACCGGCGACGGTTCCGGCGATTCGCTCGAGCCGATTACGTTCACGTTCTACGGCGCGGACGCGAGCCCGAACTGGCAGAACATGCAGGACGCTGTCGGCCGGGCGATCACGGAGGCGACGGGCGTGACGCTCGACGCGGAATTCGAGGTCGGCGACCCGGCGCAGAAGATCGCGCTGATCGCGGCATCCGGCGATTATCCGCATCTGATCAGCCCGAAGGGCGACCTCGGCAAACTGGTGGAAGCCGGCGCCATGCTCGACCTGACGGATCTGATCGAACAGCATGCGCCGAACATCAAGAAGCTGTTCGGCGATCAGATCAAGCGGCTGCGCTACAGTGAAGAAGACCCTTCGATCTACGTCATTCCGACGTATGCGGAAGTGGGTCAGACATACTTCGATGCGGGCGGCGGCTTCCAACTGCAGCACCGCGTCGTGAAAGAACTCGGGTATCCGAGCATCCGGACGGTGAAAGACTTCGAGAACGCGATCCGCGAATATCTCAAGAAGCATCCGACGGACGAGAACGGCAACCCGAACATCGGCCTGTCGCTCAACGCGGACGACTGGCGCATGTACATCTCGGTCACGAACCCGGCGTTCTACACGACGGGCGGGCCGGATGACGGCGAATACCACATTGACATCGACACCTATGAAGTCACGTACCATTTTCGCCGTGAGATCGAGAAGGAATACTTCCGCTGGCTGAACCATATGAACGCGGAAGGCCTGTTGGACAAGGAAAGCTTCGTGCAGAAGTATGACCAATACCTGGCGAAGATCGCTTCCGGCCGCGTGCTCGGACTGATCGATCAACGCTGGGATTTCCAGGACGGCGAGAACGCGCTCAAGGCGGAAGGCAAATTTGAATACGGTTACGGCCATTATCCGGTTACGCTCACGGAAGAATTCAAGGAAACGTCGTTCTGGCCGGTCGGCTTCAGCCCGGGATGGGGCGTCGGCATCACGGTCGATTGCCCGGATCCGGTCCGCGCGATCAAGTTCCTCGACTTCCTCGCCTCCGAAGAAGGCCAGCTTCTCGACAACTGGGGCATCGAAGGCGAGCATTACGTCTACGATGAGGACGGCAAGCGCGTCATTCCGGATGAAATTACGGAGCGGAAGAAGAACGACCCGACGGGCTTCCAGCGCGAATCGGGCATCGGTCTCTACCACAACCTCGGCGCCCACTACGGCGACGGCGTGCTCGACTCGACGGGCAACTACTACACGACGAACTTCCCGGATCAAATCGTTGCAACGTACAACGAGGTCGAGAAGGAGACGCTGGCGGCATACGGCGCCACGACGTGGAAAGATCTGTTCCCGAGTGAAGACGAGTTCCCGGTCAAGCCGTGGGGCGCGGCGTGGAACATCCAGATTCCGGCAGACAGCGAACTGAACGTGCTGCAGGAGCGGATGAAGGAAATTACGTGGCGCCGCATTCCGGAAGCCATCCTGGCGCCGCCGGAGGACTTCGACCGCATCTGGGACGAATATCAGCAGGAGCTGCTCAAGGCGGGCGTCGAGAAGATGGAAGACGAATACGAGAAGCTCGTCAAGGCGCGCGTCAAACTGTGGAACGAATAATCGGGAAAGTGCGGAGAGTCCGTATTGCGCGGGCTCTTCGTTTTTGAGTTTTTTGACCTGAAGCGGTTACAATGGAACCATCATGCGCAGACGGGAGAGAGACGATATGACCGGCGTATTGGATCGATTGTGGTACCGCCGTCCGGCCGGCGTATGGGAGGAAGCGCTTCCTATCGGGAACGGACGGCTTGGCGCGATGCTGTTCGGCGGCGTCCGGCTGGACCGGATCCTGCTGAATGAAGATACGCTGTGGGCGGGGTATCCCCGCGAGACGGTCGACTGCGAGGCCAGGCGGCATCTGGCCCGCTCGCGCGAGCTGATCTTCGCGGGACGGCTGACGGAGGCGCAACGGCTGATTGAATCCCGGATGACCGGCCGGAACGTGCAGCCTTATTTGCCGCTCGGAGAGCTGGCAATCGAATGGCTGGACGGGGAGGATGACGCGTCGGATTATGTGCGTTCGCTGCGGATTTTCGACGGGATGGCGGACGTCCGGTTCGCTTCGGGCGGCCTCCGGATGCGCCGCGCCTATTGGGCGAGCGTCCCGGATCAGGTGATCGTCGTCCGGTACGAGGCGGATGGCGGGACGATAGATCTGGCGGCCGCGCTGTCGTCGCCGGTCAGGAGCTCGGTGTCCGTTATGGATGACGGCCGCACGCTGGTGCTTGCCGGCCGGGCGCCGAGCCATGTCGCCGACAACTGGCGAGGCGACCATCCGGAACCCGTGTTGTACGAAGAAGGCCGGGGCATGCGGTTCGAGGCGCGCGTCCGCCTTGAAACCGACGGCGTCGTTGAAGCGGACGGGGAACGGCTGATCGTGCGCGGCGCATCCCGGCTCACGGCGTATATCGCCGCCGCCACGGCGTTCGTGGATTGGCGCACGCCGCCGGATGAGAGCGGCGCGCATTCGGCGCGCTGTGAGGCCTGGTTGCGGGAGGCGGAGCGATCGGGATATGAGGCGCTGTTGGAGCGCCACCTGGCGGATCACCGGGCCTTCATGGGCCGCGTGTCGCTGCGGTTGTCGGGAGGGGCAGAGCCGGATTCCGCCGTCGCGGGCCGTGCGGAACCGGCAGCGGCCGGCAGGGACACGGCCGATTCGGTTCCGGACGATCCGGAAGCTGCCGGATCCGCCGGTTCATGGTCTGCCTCCGTTGAATCCCTTCCGACCGACGGGCGGCTCAAGGCTTATCAGTCCGGCCATCCCGATCCGGCACTCGAAGCGCTGTACTTCCAGTACGGCCGCTACCTGCTGCTTGCGTCGTCCCGCCCCGGCACGCAGCCGGCCAATCTGCAGGGCATTTGGAACCCGTATCTGCAGCCGCCGTGGTTCTGCGACTATACAATCAACATTAACACCGAGATGAACTATTGGCCGGCCGAAGTGTGCAATCTGAGCGAATGTCATGAGCCGCTGCTTACGATGCTCGGCGAACTGGCCGAAAGCGGTGCCCGGACGGCGCGCATCCATTACGGCTGCCGGGGATGGTGCGCCCATCACAACGTCGACCTGTGGCGCATGTCGACGCCGAGCGACGGCAGCGCAAGCTGGGCGTTCTGGCCGATGGGCGGCGCCTGGCTCTCGATCCATCTGTGGGAGCGGTATCGGTTCGAGCCCGATCTTGATTATCTGCGCGGCACCGCCTATCCGCTCATGCGGGGGGCGTCGCTGTTCTGTCTCGATTGGCTCGTCCCGGGGCCGGACGGCACGCTGGTTACGAATCCGTCGACATCGCCGGAGAACGTGTTTTTGACGCCGGAAGGAGAGCCATGCAGCGTCACCTGGGGTTCGACGATGGATATGGCGATTATCCGCGAGCTGCTTGCGGCGTGCATCGAGGCGTCCCGGCTGCTCGGCACGGATGAACCGCTGCGCCGCGACCTCGAGGAGGCGCTGGCGAAGCTGCCGCCGTACCGGATCGGCAAGCACGGCCAGCTGCAGGAGTGGGCCGTCGACTACGACGAGCATGAGCCGGGCCACCGGCATGTCTCGCATCTGTTCGGCCTGTTCCCGGGCTCGCATCTGAACGAGACGACGCCGGAACTGCTGGAGGCTGCGCGCGTGACTCTGGAGCGGCGGTTCCGGCACGGCGGCGGCCATACCGGCTGGAGCTGCGCGTGGCTCATCCTGCTGCATGCGCGGCTGAAGGACGCGGAGACGGCCCGCGGGTTTATCCGGACGCTGCTTGCCCGCTCAACATACCCGAACCTGTTCGACGCCCATCCGCCGTTCCAGATCGACGGCAACTTCGGCGGCGCGGCCGGCATCGCGGAATTGCTCGTGCAGAGCCACCTCGGCTCGGTCGATCTGCTGCCCGCCCTGCCTGCGGACTGGCGCAGCGGCGAGGTGCGCGGCCTGCATGCGCGCGGCGGCTTCACCGTCGATATCGCGTGGGCGGGCGGCACGCTGCGGGAAGCCCGCGTGGAATCGCGATACGGCAAACCGCTCCGCATCCGGTACGTGCGTCCGGCAGCCGTCCACGGACCGGACGGGGCGCTTCTCGCGCGCATCGTTCCCGGCGAAGCGCCGCCTGCCATCGAGACCGTCAAAGGCGGCATCTACCGGGTCGTGCCGGTGTAACGCCGGACTGGTGTAGGCGGGGCGAGCGGGAGGCTGTAACGTGAATACCACGTTACAGGGTCGAAGAACCCTGCGCGTGAGAGGCTGTAACGCGGATACCACGTTACAGTGTCGAAGAAGCCCGCGCGCGAGGGGCTGTAACGTGGATACCGCGTTACAGGGTCGAAGAACCCCGCGCGTGAGAGGCTGTAGCGCGGATACCACGTTACAGCGTCGAAGGAACCCGCGCATGAGGGGCTGTAACGTGAATACCACGTTACAGTTAACCGCCCGGGAAACAGCCGCCTGTCATGCTACAGCGGCTCGAACAGGGCGATCTGCCGCTTGCCGGCCTTGAGCAGCGCAAGCCTTCGATATCGTTCATGTCGAAGCTTGTGCGACTTGTCCGCAACGAGTGCAACGACCGACGCGCCGGGACGAAGAAGGGGGAAGAGACTGTCGAGCATCCGGGCGGCCGGATCTGCGCTCCCGCTCCGCCATCCGGTCAGATGGCCGTAGGGAAGATCCGCAATGACGATGTTGACGGGGCAGAATCCGCTGTTCCGAACAGCGTCAGGAGGTCCGGCTGTAATATCTGCCGGGAAAACTTCAATGGATCCAAGAGTTCCCCGGGCACGGTACTCGTCCAGCACCGCGGCGCTCTCGAGCGCCTCCGCGTGCGACGGCTTGCCGTACTGCTCATACAGTTCGCGAAGCTGTTCGATGCGCGCGCGCATGCCTTCCGCTGTGAGCAGCGACAGGTTGCGCCTTGCTGTTTCAAGCATCGATTCATCGATGTCGGAGGCGAGAACGGCGCGAATCTGCGCACCATGCAGCAGACCGATGACCGCCAACATATATCCGCTGCCGCAGCACGGGTCATACACCACATAAGGTCCCGGATGACCGCGCTCTTCCAGATCGTGAAAGCAGCGCTGCACGATTTCGTCCGCCAGCCGTACCGGAAACGGCGCCGCGCCTTTCGCGTTGTACAGCACCCGGCCGCTGGCGAAATGTTCGCGAGGCTCGTCTGTTGCAAAACGGTATTCCAACACACATCACCTGAACATTGCGTCATACGGGCATCATAACACAATTTGCCGGCGTACGGCAGGAGCAGGATGAGACGGAAGCGAAACGGACACGGCAGAAACAACCGGCAATTAGAAAGAAAGGTCGGGAAAAAATCATCTGCGGGAAAATGCGGAGGAGGCCCGGATCAATCGTGCGTTCAACCGGATTGTCCATGGAGAGGCGCATGGGAGATTCGGGCCGGCCGATGCGCAAGTGCGAAAAGGCCGGCCGACAGCGACGCATTCGAGGAGAAGGCAAGTGTCAAGACCGCAGCGTGTCTGCGGCGAGGCGGGATTCCAGTCTTTCAAGCTCGATCGGCAGCGAAGACGATGCAGGCTCGGCGTCATCCGCTCGCCCGTCCGGCGCCGTTCCGGACAGGCCCGCCACAGCAGGGGATGCCGGGGCGTGGACAGCCGCCGCTTCAGGTTCCGATCCGGCAAGTCCCGAAATCCACGCTGCGTAGAACCGACCGAGCATTCGGATCATCGCCGGGACAAGCAGGACGAGCAGGAAGCCGAAGCCGCCGACGATCCAGGATTGCTCGTACGGTGCCAGGCCGAACGTACGGCCAATCCACGCGAACAGCCAGCCGTCCGCAAACAGCTCGTATTCGAATTGTCTTTCGACGATGAGCCATGCGGCGGGGGCGAGCATGACGGCCAGCGCCGCAGCGGGCGCGACGATCGCGAGCGTGAAGCAGACCACCCCTGCCGGAAGCTGCAGCAGGCAATAGACGACGCCGCGATACGATCGTCTGTCGGTCAGCACGGCCAGCAGACTTCTCAAGCCCCGCTGTTCCCGCGCCGGTCCGCCATGATCCCCCATCGGCGCACCCGCCGGTTTCTTGCCGCTCATCCAGGCGGATGTCAGTCCGTGTTCGCTTTCCATCATCCGCCGGCAGACGATCAGCACGAACGCCAGCAGCGGCAGTCCGATGATGACCGCGGAGGCGGCGATGCCGACGGAAAGGCCGATCACCGCAAACAGAAACGACCCGATTCCTTTCGGCAGTGCCAGAAGCAGCAGTTTCCAGGCTTCCCGTGCCGTTTGTTTCTTCATGATACGAATCCACGCTTTCGCTTTGGTGTTGTCGAATTGACTCCATCGTACCTTACCGCCGCTGTTCCCGCATCGGTTCGCGGCCTGACCGTCAACCCCGACCCGGGTCCGGCGTCAAACCCGGACGTTCGGCGAAATGCCGGCCGAGCCCGCCGGTCCATCCACCAAACGAAAACATAACAAAATAGATAATATAATTTGGTGTTGTTTGCACAAAAGTTATTGTTATAAGATAACAATGAAACGACTAACAAACAAAATTTGCGCAGATTTGTTAGGTTGATCAGATGGAGAACGGAGGTCGTACGGTTGTCCAAATCTTCCCGCTTCCCGCGCAAGCATGCTGTTCCCGTACTCTTGATTTCGGCGGTGGTCATGGCGGTTGTCCTGATATGGGCGTTCACGCGTTTTCTGCAAACAACCAAACCGGACGGCGGGCTGCCCGCTTCAGCCGATACCGGACAAGATGGCGCCGCGTCCGATGAGGATGAAGTGCCGATGCTGAAACTGGTCGATCCCCAGGCGTCAACCGCGACCCGCTCGCTGTTCCTGTATCTGCAGGAATCGCGGGGAAAGCGCATCCTGTTCGGCCATCAGCATGCGACGACCGAGTTTATCGCGGTGACCGGCCATCCGGTCCAGTCCGATGTCCATAACGCCACGGGCGATTTTCCCGCCATCTTTGGCTGGGACACGCTGAGCATCGAGGGCAAGGAGAAACCCGGCATCAGCGGCAACATCGAAGCGAGCCGCGAGCGGCTGATCGAGAAGATGACAGAAGCGCACAAACTGGGCGGCATCATCGCGCTCAGCACGCATTTTCCGAACTTCGTCACCGGCGGCAGCTTCTACGACACATCCGTCGGCGCGGTTGAGCATATTTTGCCCGGCGGCAGCAAGAACGCCGAGTTCAATGCGATGCTCGATCACGTCGCGTATGTGGCGAACCATCTGAAGGACGAGAACGGCGAGCTGATCCCGATCCTGTTTCGTCCTTTCCACGAGCAGAACGGCAGCTGGTTCTGGTGGGGAGCGCCGCTGACGAAGACGAGCGACTATATCGCGCTGTACCGTTATACGGTGGAATATTTGCGCGACCGCGCGGGCGTGCACAATTTCCTGTACGTCTTTTCACCGAACGGACCGTTCGCCGGCGATGAACGGACGTATCTCGCGACTTACCCGGGCGACGAATATGTTGACATTCTCGGCATGGACCAATACGACAACCGGGATCATCCGGGTACCAAAGGATTTCTGAACGGCCTGGCCCGGGATCTCACGATGATCAACCGGCTGGCGGACGCGAAGGGCAAGATTGCGGCGCTCGCCGAGTTCGGCTACAGCCCGCAGGGGATGAAGCCCCGGGACAACGGCGATCTCTCATGGTTCACGAAAGTGCTGAACGCGATCAAAAACGATCCCGACGCGCGTCGGACCGCCTATATGCAGACCTGGGCCAATTTCTCGACAGACGGCAATCTTTTCGTACCTTACAAAAATGCCGCGCTGCTGGGCGACCACGAGCTGCTCCCGGACTTTATCGCGTTCTATGAAGACGAATACACGGCGTTCGCCGGCGATCTGTCCGGCGTGTATGACAGGAAGACAGCCGCCGGGCGATCCGGCAATCCATGACAAGCCGCGGATCGGTCTGCGGCCGGGCGGGGCATGCATTTCGCTTCGTCACATGCCAGGACGGCGGACTCTGTGCTATAATGCTGTAGACTGAAAAGCTTGAGGGGGAACCGCATTTGCGCATTGGAGCAATCGAAGCCGGCGGAACGAAATTCGTGTGCGGCGTCGGCGACGAACACGGCAACATCGTGGACCGCGTATCTTTCCCGACGGAGAGGCCCGAGCCGACGCTGGAACGGGTCATCGACTACTTCCGGGACAAAAAGGTGGAGGCCATCGGCATCGGCACGTTCGGTCCGATCGACATCGATCCGTCCAGCCCGACCTACGGGCATGTGACGACGACGCCGAAGCCCGGCTGGTCGGGATTCGATTTCCTGGGCACGATGAAGCGGGCGTTCGACGTCCCGTTCGGCTGGGACACCGACGTGAACGCCGCGGCGTACGGCGAAGCGGTATGGGGAGCCGCCAAAGGGCTCGACAGCTGCGTCTACTACACGTTCGGCACCGGCGTCGGCGTCGGCATCTTCGCGGAAGGCCGGCTGGTGCACGGCCTGCTTCATCCCGAAGGCGGTCACGTCCTGACGCGTCGTCATCCCGACGATACATATGAAGGATTTTGTCCGTACCACGGCGACTGTCTGGAAGGGATGGCCGCAGGACCGGCGATCGAAAGGCGCTGGGGCGTGAAGGGAAGCGAGCTGCCGCCGGACCATCCGGCATGGCCGATGGAGGCGTTCTACATCGGACAGGCGCTCGCGTCGACCATCGTGCTGCTCTCGCCGAAGAAAGTCATTCTCGGCGGCGGCGTAATGCACCAGAAACAGCTGTTCCCGATGATCCGCGAGGAAGTGAAGCGGAATTTGAACGGTTATGTGGCACACGACGCCATCCTGAAGGGCATCGACGATTACATCGTGCCGCCGGGACTCGGCGACAACGCCGGATTGTGCGGAGCGCTTGCCCTGGGACTCGCCGCGCTGCGCGTCCAATCATAATGAGAAGAACGGCTGCCTTCCCGTCTGTTGCGCGGGAAGGCTGTTTTCGCAATCGGGAGGCCCGCCGGGTATGACGGTTTTGCAGAACATCTCCATGTTTCTTGCGCTATTCAACCTGTTGTTCGCCGCGACGATCGTCTTTCTGGAACGGCGCAATGTCGCGGCGACATGGGCCTGGATTCTGGTGCTCATCTTCCTGCCCGGTCTCGGATTCATCCTGTACCTCATCCTCGGGCAGAACCTCAGCCGCCGCCGTTTCTACCGGATTCGCGCCGCGAACCGGAAGCGGATGGAGCGCATCGTGAACCGGCAGCGCGAGATGTTCGCGGAGAGCCGGATCCGGTTCAACGACCCGCGGATGGAGCCGTACCGCGATTTCATGTACATGAATCTGTCGAGCGCGCACGCGATCTATTCACAGGACAACGCGGTGGACATCTTCAGCGACGGGGAAGCGAAATTCGACCGGCTGCTTGCCGATATCGAGGCGGCGGAAGACCACGTTCATCTGATGTACTACATCGTGCGCGACGACGAGCTGGGTCGGCTGCTGATGGACAAACTGGTCGAGAAGGCGGCGGCCGGCGTCGAAATCCGCTTCCTGGCCGATTATATCGGCTCGCACCGGCTGCCGCGGCATTTTTTCCGGCCGCTGACCGAAGCGGGCGGGCAGGCGGCGTATTTCTTCCCGCTGAAGCTCGGACTGCTCAGCCCGCGGCTGAACTACCGCAACCACCGCAAACTGGCGATCATCGACGGCCGGATCGGCTATATCGGAGGGTTCAACGTCGGCGACGAATACCGCGGCCGAAACCCGCGTTTCGGTTACTGGCGCGACACGCATCTGAGGGTGGCGGGCTCGGCCGTGCAGCAGATGCAGGCGCGGTTCCTGCTGGATTGGAACCTGGCCGCGCCCGACCGGGCGGTTGTCGCGGGGGAGCGGTATTTTCCGGAGAAAAACGGACCGGGGCGCGTCGGCATGCAGATCGTCTCGAGCGGCCCCGACCAGGACCAGGAGCAGATCAAGAACGGCTTTATCAAAATGATCCACGAAGCCGAATCGTTCATCTATATCCAGACGCCGTACTTCATACCGGACGACAGCTTCCTGACGGCCATCCGGATCGCGTCGCTCTCCGGGGTCGACGTCCGCATCATGATCCCGGCCCGTCCCGACCACCGGACGGTCTATTGGGCGACGTTCGCCCATCTCGGCGATCTGCTGCAGAGCGGCGTGAAAGTGTATCTGTACGGCAAAGGATTTCTGCATGCGAAAACGATGGTGGTGGACGGCAAAATCGCCACGGTCGGCACGGCCAACATCGACAACCGCAGCTTCCGCCTCAACTTCGAAGTGAACGCGTTTCTGTTCGACTCGGAAACCGCGGGACGGCTGACGGCCCTGTTCGAGGAAGATCTCAAGGAATGCGTGGAACTGACGACGGGCATGTATCAGGACCGTCCGATCCTGCACAAGGCGCGTGAATCGGTGGCGCGGCTGCTCTCGCCGATCATGTAAAAACATCAGCCATGACGTGCGCAAAGGCTGCGGCGCGGAGGTGGATCCATGGACTCGGAAAAGCGAAAACCATCGGTCTTAAGACGGCTCGCCCGATACGCGGCGGTTCGGTCGGCGGCGGCTTTCCGACGCGACACGTCCGGCTGGATGGCGGCAAGCGCCGGCGTCACCGTCGTCTGGACGGCGGCGGTCGCGGTGTGCGCCCTCGGCATCCCGACGGGGATCGGCTACGGATTTGACGCATCCCTGCTCATCGCGGCGGGCCTGATCGGCCTGTGGGGATGCGGCGCGGCGGCAGCCTATGTCCTGTCGCTGCTGATGCTGCCGATTCCGCGGCTGTTCGCCGGCGTCTTCCTGACGTCGGCGGCCGGGATGACCTATGCCCTGAACGATACGGATATGGGCTGGGCGGGCGCGGTCGTCGCCGCGGTCATCACGGCCGCGGGAGCGGCCGCGGGCGGGCTCGTCATGGCGCTCGTCAGCGCCCGGCGCCATCCGCTCCGTTCCGCGGCAGCGGCCGCCGCCGCCGTCGCGGCCGCCGTCGTGCTCACGGCCGGCATGCCGTTGGCGCCGGCCGGCGAACCGGTTCTGCTGACGGCGGATGACCGGATCGTCGAGATCGACGACGCAGCTTCCGTACGCGATCTTGAAGCCGGACCCGGGCCTTACGGGTTCACGCATTTCACCTATGGCAGCGGCACGGACCGGCACCGTGCCGAATATGGCGATGAAGCCGGCGTCATCACCCGGACGGTCAACGCCGCGTCCATCCACCCGAAATGGTCGCCGATCCGCTCCCGGTTCTGGGGATTCGGCACGGACCGGCTTCCGCTCAACGGCCGGGTGTGGATGCCGGAAGGGGACGGACCGTTTCCGCTGGTGCTGATCGTGCACGGCAACCATCTGATGGAGGATTTCTCGGACGAAGGTTACCGCTATCTCGGCGAACGGCTCGCGAGCCGCGGCTTCATCGCCGTGTCGGTGGATGAAAATTTTCTGAACTATTCCGTCTGGAGCGGTATTCCGAAGCCGGACATGAAGCTCAGAAGCTGGCTGCTCCTTCAGCATCTGCGCGAGATCGCCGAACTGAGCCGGACGCCGGGTAATCCGTTCGAAGGCCGCGTCGATCTCGGAAAGGTCGGCCTGATCGGCCATTCGCGGGGCGGGCAGGCGGCGGCCATGGCGGCCGACCATGCCCGCTGGTTCACGGACGATCCGTCGCTGGAAGGCATTGGCGAGGAGATCCGGATCGTCTCGGTAGCCGCCATCGCGCCGACGGACATGCTGGTCGACCGGAAACAGGCGCAGCTGCGAAATGTCAACTACTTGACGATCCACGGCTCCCGGGACGCCGATCTGCAAAATTTCTACGGCGATCAGCAATATGTGCGGACGGCGCTGGACGGACGGGAAGATCTGTTCAAGGCGGAAATCTACCTCGAAGGCGCGAATCACGGTCAATTCAACACGACATGGGGGCGATTCGACCTCTCCATGCCCGGCGGCATGCTGCTCAACACCCGCGGCCTGATGGACGGCGAGGCGCAGCGCGAAGCGGCGGCAAGCTACATCGCGGCTTTCATGGAAGCGACGCTTGCCGGCCGAAGCGAGTACCGGCGCGTCTTCTCCGATCCGGACATCCGGCAGTCCTATGCTTCCGGTTCCGTCGTCTTCGGCCGGTACGAAGGCGGCGGCTACCAGGCGGTCAGCCGGTTCGAGCAATCGGGTGTCCGTTCGCTCCAGATCGGTGTCACGGCCGATGCGGAAGGCGTGAAGGAGTGGAAGCATGCGGCGGCGCTGAACCGCGACGGAAGGAGCAGGGGGTACAATGGTCTCGTGCTGGCGTGGGATGACGAAGCGCGGTACAGGCTCTCTTTTGACAAGCGGTACTGGCTCATGGTCGGGCGGGAGGGGGCGGCCGCGATCGCGTTTTCCCTGGCGGATCTGTCCCATGAATTGCCCGAAAGCGGCGCCTATTCGGTCGAGATCGAGGTCGAGGGGGCAAGCGGCCTGTCCGCGCGGCTGCCGCTGGAGCGGTTCGGCACGCTGAAATCGCCGCCCCGCGTCACCTATACGATCCACCGGTTTTTGGAAAGGCGGTTCAAGAACGGGAAATTCAAAGCGGATGTCGAGCCGGTGTTCGAGACGTTCATCGTGCCGCTGGATGCGTTTGAGGAGGAGCGGCCGGGCCTCGCGAAAGACGGCATCCGTTCGGTCACGCTGCATATATCGGGCGGACCCGGAAAGCTCATGATGGATGATTTCGGTTTCTATCCGGACAGGCGTTGACTGCCTGTCCTTTTTTCGTGCGCAGGTTTCGCGGCAGGAGGGAACGGCCATAATGTTGACATGGAAAGGAGGGGGACGGATGCCGATCCTGCCCGTACATGAGCGCCTGGCCGAGCTGTGGGTGATCCGGAGCCGGCGTCCGCTGACGGAAGCCGAGGAGAAGGATCTGGAGCATTGCCTGGCGTTGAACGCTTCCTACTGCCGGCAGCTTGCCCACCTGAAAAATCTTTCGCTCCTGGCGGCCATGACGAACGATACGGAATGGCAGCACGAGATTTGCCGGCAGATCGAGAAGATGACGCGCTGATCGGCGGATCTCCGCGCGGACGTTTTCAGCCCGGAGGGAAATTTTGCGCGCATATCCGGAAAAGGGCCGGACATACTACATCTGGCCGGCCAAAACCGGCGACAAAAATTGATTCATCAAGGAGGCAGTACATAATGGCTGCGAATCTTGGCGCACACGAAGTGATGGAAATTCACGAAGTGCTGAACGGCACGGTCGATGCGATCAACCAGCTGCAGCTGCTGCGTCCGCGCGTGCGGGATCAGCGCCTGGCCCAAATTCTCGATCATCAACTGCAGTTCACCGTGACCGGCTACAACGCGATGGTGGACCTGCTGCATCGCCAGGGTGCGGGTCATGCGGCGCCTTACCGCGCGGTCAACAACGCGTTCCAGCCGACCTACGGCCTTGACCATCCGGGCACGGTCAGCCCGAACACGTCGCCCGACCAGCTCGACGACCGGGACATCGCCAGCATCGTGCTCGGACTGCACAAAGCGTCCGCGTCGAAGAAGATGCTCGCCGCGCTCGAATGCGCAAATCCGGACATCCGCCGCGCCATGCAGCAGGGTGCGATCAATTGCGCGGAGCAAGCGTATGAAATCTGGCAATACATGAACGAACAGGGTTATTACCAAGTGCCGACGATGAAAGATGTGACGACGCAGACGATGTCGAACATCTATCAGCCCGCCGGCACGCCGCAGAATGTGCCGACGAGCCCGAGCGGCGTGCAATGGCAACAGCAGCAGTCGCAGCCGCAGCAAATCCTGAACACGCTGCAATAAGAACGATTGTGGGAGAACGACCCGCTTGCCGGGTCGTTTTCGCGCATCGGCGGAATGGACACCGACAGAAAGGAGTTTCGGGCAATGGCGGAACGAAATGTGCTGGCCTATTTCAATAGCGAGTCGGAAGCGGAAGCGGCGCTGGACCGGATGGCCCATCTGCGCATCAGCGACAGATCGATCCGGCGAATCGACCGGTATCCGGGCGGCGGGATGCACGACATCATGAATCCGATCAACGGGGATTTTCCCGGTCTCGGCTTCATGGTGCTCGGCAGCGACTTTACGAACAGCAGCGCGGGCATTCTCGCCGCCGCCGATGTCAGCGCCAGCGGCCTCAGCACGGGCGGACCGGACAACCGGGTAACCGGCCGGGACGTGCTGCTGACAGTCGTCGTTGACGAGCAGGATTATGAAGAGGCGGTTCGTATCGCCAAGGAAGGCGGCGCCATGGTCTAGGACGAAGCGGCGCTTTCGCCGGACCGCGGGATGGGATATGATGGTTCGTGAGGTGAATCTTCATGCATGATGCCCGGTACGAATCAGCAGTGCTGGATCTGCTCATGAGCCATCGGTCGATCCGCGCGTTTCGGGACGAGCCCGTGCCGGCCGGGGCGCTGCGCGAAATTCTGCGGGCGGCGCAGCAGGCTTCGACTTCGTCCAACATGCAGGCGTACAGCGTCATCCGCGTAACGGATCGGAATCTGAGGTCCGAACTGGCGGCCGTTGCCGGTCAGCAGCAATATGTGGTGACCTGTCCCGAATTTCTCGTCTGGTGCGCCGACATGGAGCGTCTCCGGATCGCGGCGGGACTTGAACCGTCCGACATGCCGTGCAATGCCGAAGCGTTTACGATCGCCGCGATCGATGCGGCGCTTGCCGCGCAGAACGCGGCGGTCGCCGCGGAATCGCTCGGCTTCGGCATCTGCTACATCGGCGCCATCCGGAACGACATTGCGAAGACTGCCGCATTGCTCGGCTTGCCGCCGCGCGTCGCGCCGCTCTTCGGCATGTGCATCGGGCGGCCGGACCAGGCGCCGCTCATGCGTCCGCGGCTGCCGATCCAAGCGATTCTGCACGAGAACCGGTACGACGCATCCGCATACGCCGACGCGGTCGCGGACTACGATAACGCGCATGCCGCTTATTTGAAGGAGCGCAGCGGCGGCCGCCAGTCCGCCGGATGGTCGGAGCAGATGCGGGAGAGGCTGACCCGGCCGCCCCGCAGAATCGGCCGATTTCTGAAGGAGCAGGGGTTTGAATTGACGGATTGAATGCGACGAAGGCCGGAAACAACAAAACCTCCCGTCCGCAAGGACGGGAGGTTGAATGTTTCGGGGTGATCTGATAAAATAAAAAAATGGAACTCTTGCTGAAATTGAGCAAAGTAGTTCTCATTATAATTATAACGGGTTAAACCGTTTGTGTCAACACTTTTTTATTTTCTCAAATTCGCAAGCGAGAGGAGTGTCGGATCAGGATGGACCAAGCGGATCCGCAGTGGAAGGAAGAGCAGGCCCGCGCAGACCGCGTCACCGAAAGCATCAAACGGACCATCGGCCGGCTGGAGAACGAGATCGGCGCCGTTCGGTCCGAGGCCCACGAAATCCGCAAACATTTCTGGGACGAGGTCACGGTCAACTTCAGCACGTTCGATGACATCCAGGAAACGTACTTCAGCATGAAGCAGCAGGCGGACCTGCTGGCGGAACGCGAACGGACCGAGCGGCACTCGGCCGAATATGTCGACAAGCTGAAGCGTCTCGCAGACTCGCCCTACTTCGGCCGCATCGATTTCCGCGAGCAGGGCGAGCGCAAGGCCGAATCGATTTATCTGGGGATCGCCTCCTACCGAGAAGAGGGAAGCGACGAGTTTCTCGTCTACGACTGGCGCGCGCCCGTCTCCAGCCTGTATTACGACTATCCGCCCGGGCCGGCCGAATACGAGACGCCTTCCGGCGTCGTCTCCGGCGAACTGGAACTGAAGCGACAATTCATCATCAAGGGCGGCCGGATCCGCTACATGTTCGACACCGGCGTGACGATCGGCGACGAATTGCTGCAGCAGGTGCTCAGCCGCACGTCGGATTCGGCGATGCGGAGCATCGTGGCGACGATCCAGCGCGAACAGAACCGGATCATCCGCAATGACCGGAGCCGCATGCTCATCGTCCAGGGAGCGGCCGGCAGCGGCAAGACGTCCGCCGCCCTGCAGCGGGTCGCGTATCTCCTCTACCGGTATCGCGGCACGCTCAGCTCAGACCAGATGGTGCTGTTCTCCCCGAACCCGATGTTCAACAGCTACGTCTCGTCCGTGCTGCCGGAACTCGGCGAAGCGAACATGATCCAGACGACGTTCCAGGACTATCTGGAGCTGCGCCTCGGCAAGCAGTTTCGGGTCGAGGATGCGTACGACCAGCTCGAATACGTCCTGACGCGCGAGGGCGATGCCGGCTACAAGACGCGGCTGGCCGCCATCCGCTTCAAGTCTTCTTCCGGTTATCTCGCCCTGATTCAGGCGTACCTCCGCAGTCTGGAAACGTCCGGCATGATGTTCCGCCCGGTCAAATTCAGGGGCCGGACGATCGTGTCCGCTTCCGCCATCGCCGAGAAATTTTACGGCCTGGACCGCTCGATCCGGCTGGCCAACCGGATCGAGCTCGTCAAGGAATGGCTGCTCGAGCAGGTGAAGGCGTTCGAACAGGCGCAGAAGTCCGAAGCCTGGGTGGAAGAAGAAATGCAGTACATGAACCGGACGGACTATCAGCGCGCCTATGCGAAACTGCGGGCGAAGCGGAGGCACCTGACGCGCGCCACCTTCGACGATGCCGAAGCAGAGCGGGATCTGCTGGCGGAGGCGATCGTAAACACCGAGCTGAAGCCGGTCCGCGCGCGCATCCGGGTGCTCCGGTTCGTCGACGCGAAGGGGCTCTACCGCCGGCTTCACGCCGATCCGGATCTGGCGGCTTCGCTCGCGCAGGATGCGCCGCTGCCGGAGGAATGGCCGGCAATCGCCGAACTGACGGTGCGCATGATCGACGAGGGCCGGCTGCTGTACGAGGACGCGACGCCTTTTCTTTATTTGAACGAACGGTTGAAAGGGTTCCGTGTGAATACGAATGTCCGCCATGTCTTGATCGACGAAGTGCAGGATTACACGCCGTTCCAGCTCGAGTTTCTGAAATGGCTGTTCCCGCGCGCCCGCATGACGGCGCTCGGCGACATGAACCAGTCGATCCACGCGCAGGATTCGGTGCTGGAGGAAGGGGACCCGCTCACCCGTCTGTACGGTCCCGAGCAGACGGAATGGATTCGGCTCACCCGCAGCTACCGCTCGACGCGGGAAATCGTCGAGTTCACCCGCGCCATGATTGAAGGCGGAAGCGAGATCGAGCCGTTCAACCGGAGCGGCGAGAAGCCGTCCGTCCTGATCGTCCACGACAAGGAGACGCTGCACCGGCGCATCGGGGAATCGCTGGAGCGGTTCATGCGGGAAGGGTACGAATCCGCGGCCGTCATCTGCCGCACCGCCGCCGAGAGCGAAGAAGCGTACGCGGCGCTGGCGGACAAACTGCCGGTCCGCCTTGTGACGAAACATACGCCGCAGTTCGAGAAAGGCATCTGCGTCATTCCGGCGTATCTGGCCAAAGGCGTCGAATTCGACGCGGTGCTGATCTACAACGCCTCCGAGGATGTGTATGCGCGGGAGAGCGAGCGGCGGTTGTTCTACACGGCGTGCACGCGGGCGATGCACGCGCTGCATGTCTTCGCCGTCGGCCGGCCGTGCCGGTTCCTTGCGGAAGTGCCGGCGGAGACGTACCGGCTGGAGCAGTTCGTATGACGGAAGCCGCCGTCTGGCTGTCCGCGTACGTCGCGGTAATGAGCATCGCGCTCATGGGGATGATGGGTGCGGACAAACGCCGCGCCCGGCTGGGCCGCCGTAGGATTTCCGAACGGCGGCTGCTTTTGTGGGCGCTGCTCGGCGGCGCCGCGGGAGGATGGATCGGGATGCGCCTGTTCCGCCACAAGACGAAGCACCGGATGTTCGCGGTCGGCCTGCCGATCATGACCGTGCTGCATGCCGTCTTGCTTGCCGCGGCCTTTCGGATGGCGGGCTGAAGAAGACCGGTCTGCGGCATCAGTCCGTCCGTTTCCGCCACAGGAAGGACAGGATCGCGGCGATGAAGGCGAACGCGGCGCCGCAGTAAAACCCGCTGTCGATGCCGTACCAGTCGTTCAGGAAACCCGCGAGATAGGGGCCTCCGAACATGCCGGCCGAGTACACGGCCTGATAGAAGCCCATCGCGGTCGCGCGCTTCGGTCCCGGCACGTCCTGGATGGCCGCCCCGAGCAGGAGGGGCAGGTACAGCCCCTGGGCCAGTCCGTTCAGCGCCTGCGTCGCCATCAGCACCGGCAGCGACGGCGTCCATGCGATGGCCGCGGTGCATGCGCCGCTCAGCACGAATCCGAGGATCAGCGTATTCCAGACGCCGATGTTCGGCGCGACCCATTTCCCGCTGTACAGCGACGCGAAGGCGTGCGGGATCATGAACGCGAAGACGATCCAGGTCAGTTCGGCGTTCGAGGCGTTCAGATCGTTCACGGCCTTGAGCGGCGTGAAACCGAACATCGTGATGAACAGCACGCAGTGGCCGAGTATGGAAAGCAGCGACACCTTGATCAGCATCGGTTCGCGCACGACGGCGCCGACGTCGGCGAACGTCATCGGCGTGCGGGCGACGCCGCCTTTCGGCTCCCGAATGAAGCAGGCGGCGATAAGTCCGATGGCGGCGATGGCCGCGCCTGCGATGAAGGGCGCGTTCCAGTCGGCAACATCCGCCAGCCATCCGCTGAAGCCCATGCCGATGAGCTGACCGGCCACGATCATGAAGCTGATGTTGCTCATCGCCCGGACGGCGCGGTCCTCGGCGTAGTAGCCGGCGTAGAGCACCGTGAACGCCACCCATGTCGAGGCGCAGATGCCGGACACCGCACGCCCGGCCAGCGTCCACAGCCACGAATCCGGAAGCAGGAACAGCAGGCAGCTGAGGGCGCCGCTCGCCATCCCGAGCAGGATGAACGGCTTGCGCCGCCGAAGCCGGTCGGACCAGATGCCGAGCGGGAACCGGCACAGGAGCTGAACGAAGCCGTAGCTGCCCAGCACCAGTCCGATTGCCTGCAGGCTCAGGCCCCGATACTCGAGGTACGGGGTCAGAATCGGGACATAGATGTACATGGTCGTCCAGTATAATAAGGTGACGGCGACGAACAGGACATGATCCGCCTGCCGGGCCGCAATCAGCGGTTGTCCCGCTTGAATGGTTTCCGTTTTTGCGATTTGAGGCTGCATATTTCACGTCTCCCGGAGATGTCCTGTGGTATGATGCGTTCCCTATCAACTCTACTCCCGTTTGCTTCCATTGTCACTAGAAAAAAATGATCGGACGCGCTATGATGAAACGGTACGCTGAAACGGAAAGGACGAATCGCCATGCCGCATACGTTCGCCCATCCGTTCTTCGCGGCGCCGCTCAAGCGGCTGATGCCGCACACATTGCGCACATCGGGGCTGGTGCTCGGCAGCATGGCGCCGGACTTCGAATATTTCGCCGCGATGGAGCCGTACCGGACGATCGGCCATACGTTTGCGGGATTCTTCTTCATCCATCTGCCGTTGTGCTCGGCCGCCGCGCTCGTCATGGGGCGGCTGCTGCTGCCGACCTTGCCGCTTTTGCTGCCGTCCTGCGGCGGGCTTGACCGGTTCGCCGAACGGCTGTCGATGCGGCCGCTGCGGACGGCAGGCGATTGGCTGGCGTTCATCGCGTCGCTATTCATCGGGTTTCTGACCCATCTGTTCATGGACGGCTGGACGCATGGCCATACGGTCTTCACCAACCGGTTCGCGTGGCTGCATGCGCCGGGCATCGGCCGGTTCGTCGTCTATGAGTCGCTGCAATTCGTCCTCTCCGCCCTTGGTGCCGCCGCGATCGCGCTGTATGTGTTCTTGCGCTGGCGCGCTTTCCGGTCGGCGGAATCCGGCGGAAGCCGATCGCCCGCGCATCCGCCGGCCGACAAGCGCCGTTTCCGTCTGATCGCCGCCGTGGTCATGGCCGTCGTGCTGGCGGCGAAGGTCGTGATCGATCCGCCCGTTAATCTGCCCGGCGCAATCAATGTGGCCCCGTTCACGGCGCTCGTCACGGGCTGGATGATTGCGGCGCTGACGCGCCATCGCCCGGGAGCGGCATGGACGGCGCTGGCGGCGCTGCTGATCGTCATGGCCGGATACAACCTGGCCGAGGCGGTATTGCCGAAGCTGCTCGATATGGCATCCGCCGGGCGGATGCGCGAGCCGGCGCTGACGGCCTGCTGGATTGCTTCATTGTGGTGCGTCAGTCTGATCGCCGCGGGATGCGCGGCCGCCGCACGCTCCTCGCCGCCGGGCAGTGGCGGCGTGAAGCCGGGCGTTCCGCGGGACTGGACCTCGGCCGGTTGACCGGCGCATGCGGGCGGTATAGAGTGGACAAGGCGGGGTGCGTTTTCGCAGATAAGATTGGAACAACGTCAGGAGTGTGTGAAGATTGGAAGATCTGTTCAAAGTCATCATTCTCGGAATCGTCGAAGGCCTGACGGAATTTCTGCCCGTATCGTCGACCGGACACATGATTCTGGCGGGGAATCTGCTCGGGTATGAAGGCGGGTCGGCGGACACGTTCAAGATTGTCGTCCAGCTCGGCGCCGTATTGGCGGTATTCGTGCTCTATTTTCGCCGTTATATGGATATTCTAAAGGATATGGTCCGCCTGAAGCTGAACGTGCCGAACAAACTGAACGTCATCCACATGATTCTGGCCATGCTGCCCGCACTCATCGTGTATCTGCTGTTCAAGGATCTTATCAAGAACGTTCTGTTCGGCCCCGGTCCGGTGCTGATCAGCCTTGTCGCGGGCGGGATCCTGATGATCGCGGCGGAGCTGGCAAAGCGCAGGGTGACGAGCGAAAATACCGACGACATTACATACAAGCAAGCGCTCGGCATCGGCATCTTCCAATGTCTCGCGCTCTGGCCGGGCTTCTCCCGCTCGGGTTCGACCATCTCGGGCGGCATGCTGCTCGGCACGAGCCGGAAGGCGGCGGCGGATTTCACCTTCATCATCTCCGTGCCGGTCATGTTCGGCGCCACCGTGCTCGACCTGTACGACAGCCGCGACCTGCTGACGAAGGACGATTTCGTGCTGTTTCTGATCGGCGGCGCCGCGTCGTTCATCGTCGCGATGCTGGCCGTCGTGACATTCCTGAACCTGATCAAGCGGCTGAGGCTGACCTGGTTCGCGTTGTACCGTTTCGTCGTTGCGGGGCTATTCTATTGGCTGGTGATGTCGTGACTTCCCTGAAACGGCGCGCCCGCTGATCTGTATAGGAGAGCAAAACCGTTTGAGGAGATGAAGCCCGTGTATCTTTCGACCACCCCTACGCTTGAAGGCAGACCGATTCTGGATTACATCGGCATCGTCACCGGTGAAGCGATCATGGGCGCGAACATCGTGCGCGACTTCCTCGCATCGATCACCGACGTCGTGGGGGGACGTTCCGGCGCCTACGAGAACAAGCTCAAGGATGCCCGCGACATCGCGATCGGCGAGATGGTCGAGCAGGCGCGGCGGATGGGCGCGAACGCCATCGTCGGCATCGACATCGACTACGAAGTGGTGCGGGAAGGCATGCTGATGGTCGCCGTGAGCGGCACGGCGGTCCGCGTGTAAGACATCATGAGACCACAATTCGGCTTGCAGCTCCGACGTCGTTCGGAGCTGTCTTGCATTAGTGCAACTTTAAATCCCGCCACGGCGTCAAATATAAAACAGATTCAGACTGCGTACGGGGGGTAGACCTCACTTGGCAGACGTTCTCGGCCGATGGATCAAGGTTTGGCTGCCTGCCGCATTGGCCGCGCTGCTGGCATTGCTGCTGCTGTGGCCCGATCAGCCGGCCGCCGCAGCGGAGACGGAGGCCGGCATCGAGATGCGGTGGGAACTCGGTTTTCAGTCCGTCTATAAAGAGGGGAAATATACGCGGCTCAGACTGACGCTCACGAACCGCACGGGCCGCGATTTGCGCGGCGATGTCGTGTTCGCGTATGACGACGGGTTTCCGAAGGAGATCGCCGTTCCCGCCGAATTGCCCGCGGACACGCCGATGATCGTCGAGATGACCGTGCCGGGCATGGTGTACAACAAGGACAACAACCGAATCCGGTTCGATGAAGGCGGAGCGGGGTCCGGACGGCAGGTTCCGGTCGTCTCCGGCCAACCTTACCTGCAGGGTTCGGGCGACAATTCGACAACTGTCGGCGTCGTGGCGCGCGACCCGGATACGATGAATGTTCTCGCGCTGCTCATGACGCGCGGCTACAACTTCCGGACGATCGTGCTGAAGGAGGACGATCTGCCGGCGGATTCGCTGCAGCTCGGCGCACTGGACATGCTGGTGCTCAACGACGTGCCGACCGGAAACTGGCCGCAGGAACGGATTGACGCGATCCGGGGCTGGGTGATCCGCGGCGGCCGGCTGGTCGTATCCGGCGGAGCCGGCTATGCGAAGACCGCCGCCGCGTTCGCTGATCTTGTGCCCGTCGCGCCCGGCGGAACGGCCGAGCTCGAGTCGGCCCGGATCCTGGAAGCGATCGGCGAAGAGCCGCTGCCGGCCGGAATGCCGATGACGGTATCGACCGGGGATCTGCAAGCCGGCATCGTCACACTGGCGGACGGCGTTCCTATTTCAGCTGTCCGCGCGTACGGGTCGGGCAGCGTCCTGTATGTGGCGTTCGACCCGTCTGTCGAGCCGCTTGCGAGCTGGGAAGGAGGCCTCAAGCTGTGGGAACGGATGCTGACCGGCATCGGGCTGTATCCGGTCATGACAGGTGTGCGTTACGGGTACAGCTACGATTTCTGGCATTATGATTCGATTCTGAGCTACTTTCCTTCCCTGAAGCCGCCGAAAATCGGCCATTTGTCGCTCTTCTTCATCATCTATGTGCTGCTTGCAGCGCCGATCCTGTACCTGCTGTTGAAAAAATTCGACCGCCGCGAATGGATGTGGTGGCTCATTCCCGTACTGTCCGTGATCTGCAGCGTCGTCATCTTCACTGTCGGTTCCGCGGACAAGCGGACCGTTAAAGCGCACAGCGTCCGCGCCGTGCAACTTTCGGGCGACGGCTGGGCGGACCGGTCCGCGGGTGCGGCCGTGTTCGTGCCGTCCGGCGGAAAGGTCGGCGTATCATTCGAGGGAGCCGACTTTGCGGTTCCGCTGCGGGATGAAGATCTCGTGCAGAGCGGCGTCTCCGGACTCTCGGGCGGCAAGCTCACCCGGATGACCGACGGGGGCGCGGCGGCCGAATGGCGGGACGTGCCGTACTGGTCCATCCGCAAGGCATGGGTTCATTTCGGCGCTTCGCCCGGGTACGGCCAATTCGACACGGCGATCGCGTATAACGGCAGCTACCTCGATATTGAAGTGACGAATCAAACCGCGGCCGATCTGAAGCATGTCAGCGTGCTGATGAACGGCGCGGCCTATCGCATCGGCGACCTGGCGCGCGGAGAATCGGGCACGGTCAATATCCCGTACGCCGGCGGCCCGTCGATTGTTGCCGGTATCGGTTACGCATCGTACGGCAGTCTGCTGTTCCCTTATCCAAGCGGGAAAGATTCTTATGCCCGCGAGCGCGGCTTGCTGGACGCTTATTTGAATGAAAGCCGAAACGCCAAGATCAACGGGGCGGTGGACGGGGAAGTTCCGCTGATCGTCGGATTCAGCTCCGACGGCGAAGGCTGGTTCGAAGTGAACGGTTCGGCGGTGCCGTCCGACAACGTGACGCTGTGGGCGCAGCCCCTGGACTTGACGGTTGCCGACGTCGAAGGCGGCGTACCCGGCATCGTGCAGCCCGTGATTACCCGGAACGCCATGCTAGAATTCGGCAATATCCATGACGATCTTCTGGAAATGGCCGACGGGACGCTCAACTTCGAATATCCGCTGCCCTGGCGGGATGAGCCGTACCATTCCTTCATCATCCGTCAGCATGAACCGATGGCGTTCAACAAAGCGACGCTGTCCGTGTGGAACGATGCGTCCGGCGAATGGGAGCCGGTCCAGATGAATGCCGATTCGTACATGCTGCCCGGACCGGCGGAATCGTACGTGACGGATCAGCATACGGTGCGGATGCAGCTTGAGGCGAGCGGCAGAATCCGTTATCGTCTGCCTGTTCTGGAACTGGGAGGAGGGACGGCCGAATGACGGAGCGAACCGAACAAGCTGCGCTGCCGGCGGAAAACTCGCGGCAGGCGGATTCCGCCGGCGGTTCCGACCGGCTCATGGTCGAGATCCGGGGACTCACGAAACGGTTCGGCAATTTTCAGGCGCTCAAGTCGATTGACCTGACGATCCGGCGCGGGACCGTGTTCGGATTCATCGGACCGAACGGCGCCGGCAAGTCGACGACGATGGCAATTCTGGCGACGCTGCTTGCGCCGGACGACGGCATCGTCCGGGTGGACGGCATCGACGTGACCGAAGATCCGAAGGAAGTGCGCCGGCGAATCGGATATATGCCGGACTTCTTCGGCGTCTACGATCAATTCCGGACGACGGAATATCTGCATTTCTACGGCGCGAGCTGCGGCATTCCGCGGGCGGAGCGCGAAGCGCTCATCCCGCAGCTTCTCGAACTCGTCAACCTGTCAGACAAGAAGGATGCCTATGTCGACACGCTGTCCCGCGGCATGAAACAGCGGCTCTGCCTGGCGCGCTGCCTCGTTCATGACCCGGACCTGCTCATCCTTGACGAGCCGGCATCCGGTCTCGATCCCCGCGCAAGGATTGAAATGCGGGAGATTATGAAAGAACTGAAAGCGATGGGCAAGACCATCATCATCTCCTCCCATATCCTGCCCGAACTGGCGGAGATGGTGGATGAGATCGGCGTCATCGAACAGGGGAGAATGATCGCCCAGGGCAGCGTCGCCGAGATTCAACACCGGCTGCAGGCGGGGCGCATCCTTGAACTTCGGCTGGCCGGAGGAGCGGAAGAAGCGGTCGTCCTGCTGGAAGGCGAGCCGCATGTGGGACGTGTCATGCGGGACGGGCAGCTCGTAAGATTCCAATTTGCCGGCGGCGACGAAGAACAGGCGGAACTGCTCGTCCGGCTCGTCGAACGCGGCGTCCGACCGATCGCTTTCAGCGAGGCGCAGACGAATCTGGAAGACGTCTTCCTCGAAATGACCAAAGGAATCGGGGTGGAGACATGAGCGGACAGTCGGCTGCCAAGCGCAGGTTGCCGGACTTGCGGACGAGGCTCATCAATCCGGTGCTCGGCAAGGAATTCACGCTCCGCATGCGGACGCCTCGTTCCATGTGGGCGCTGCTGTTCTATCTGACGGCCATCGGCATTCTGGCGTTCGGGTTTATGTACATTTTCCGCATGGATTACGGGCTCGGAGCGGCGGCTTTCGATCCCGGCCGGAGCCGGACGATGTTCCTGTTCATCAGCCTCGCGCAGCTCGGATTGATCGCGTTCATGACGCCCGGGCTTACCGCCGGCGTCGTCAGCGGCGAACGGGAGAAACAGACGCTGAATCTGCTGCTTACAACGCAGCAGAGCTCGACGAGCATCATCTTGAGCAAACTGGTTTCCTCGCTCAGTTTCATGACCTTGCTTGTCATTTCGACCATGCCGATATTCAGCATCGTCTTCCTGTACGGCGGCATTTCGCCGGGACAGGTCGGGACGGTGTTCGCTTTCTATCTGTTCACAATGCTGGCGTTCGGGTCGTTCGGCGTCCTGTTCTCCACATGGATGAAACGCACGATGCTGTCCGTCATCACATCGTACGGTTTGACGCTGTTCATGTACGGCGGCACCGCGTTCCTGTACCTGATCCTGCATCTGATGATCGACAGCATGACTTCGGGTCAACCGAATCCGCCCGGCTATTCCAACTGGCTCGGCTTCTTGATGGGACTGAATCCGGCGGCAGCGCTCGTCAGCATCTTTGAACCCGAACTGTCGCGCAGCGTATTTCGCGGCGGTTGGTTCGGTCCGTCGTCTGCCGAAGCCCCGATCGAGCTGTGGCAGGAATATTTCATCGTCTACTCGATTCTGACCGTCATCGCGATTCTGCTCAGCATCCGGCACATCCGACCCGTGCTGAAACGGAAACGGAAGAAGGCGGCGGGCCGAGGCTGATTGCCATCCGCACAGACAACCACATGAAATATTAATGTGATTGATTATTAACGGCATTAAATAATGGCGAAGGTCCATCCCGGAATCCATTCCTGCCGGACCGGAAGGAGGGGGAGCATGTCCCGATCAACGCATCAACCGCAGCTTCTGCAATTGCTGAAACCGGTGCGCCGGCGCCTCATGGCTGTCCGGCTCGTGCGGCGCGCAGCAGCCGGGCTTCTGGCCGGGAGCTGCGCGGGGGTGCTGCTGCTTGCGGCGGCCCGCTTTCTGCCGATCGCGGACGCGCCGATCATCGCGGCGGCGCTCGCCGCCCTGGGGATCGCCGCCGGTGCGGCGGCTTCCTTCCGGCCTCGCATCGACGAACGCGCGGCGGCCCGCGAGATGGATCGCGCCGGCACCCGCGATGCCGTCGTCACGGCGCTCGACCTGCTGCACCTGAATACGCCGATCGCGCGCCTGCAGCGCGCCGACGCCGAAGCGGCGGCAGCCCGTTTCGCGTCCGGGCTGAGCGAACGGATTCCGTGGCCGCGCGGACGGGAGCGGCGGCGATACCTGCTTGGTCTTGCCGCCGTCTGGTGTGCCGCGGTGATTCTGCTGCTCCTGCCGAACCCGATGGATGAGCGGCTGTCCGCCCGCGCGGCGCTGAGCGGCGAGATCGTCAGCGTCGAACAGGCGTTGGACGAACTTGGGCAATCCGGCGGCCTGTCGGAACAAGAGCGCAAGGCATTGACCGAGCCGTTGAACCGGCTGCGGGAGCAGACGCTGCGGACGGAGCCGGACGCGCTGCGCGCCCAATGGGAGGCAGCCGAGCGGGAGATTGCGCGTCTCGCCGCCGAACTGAAGCAGGAGTTGCAGGCGACTCGCGCTTTGGCGCAAGAACTGCAGCGGACACCCGAATTCGGTGAACTCGGACAGGCGTTGGAACGCGGCGACAGGCGCGGGGTGGCCGAAGCGGCTGAGCGCCTGGGAAGCTCGTTTGCGCGGCTCGGACCCGAACAGCGGAAAGCGCTTGCGGATAGGCTGCGGGAACTCGCCGGCCAGTCGCCGGAAGCCGGAGAAGATGCGCTGCGTGAAGCGCTTGAACGCGCTGCGGACGCTCTGGAAAACGGCGAGCCGGAAGCCGCAGCGGAAGCGATCGGACAGGCGATGGAAGGCGCGTTGTCCGCGGAGATGCTGCAAGCATTGGCCGAGCAGGCGGCATCCGCGCTGGCGGCGGCCGGTTCGCGGCTTGGTCTGGATGCCGCGGGGAGTTCGGGCAGCAGCGGCTGGGACGGCATCGCGGATGCCGGCGCAGACGGCGGCGGTGGAGGAACGGATTCACCGGACGGCGGGCAGCCGGGTTCGGAGGGATCGCAGCCAGGCAGCGGTCAATCCGGCGGCGGGTCGGGACAAAACGGTTCTTCCGGCGGCTCTGCGGGCGGCGGATCCGAAGGCTCCGGTTCGGAAAGCCCGTCCGGCGGCGGTTCGGGCGGAAGCGGCACGGGAAGTTCTGACGGCAAAGGTTCGGGAAGCTCTGCCGGAAGCGGCGCTGGAGGCGGACCGGGAAACGGCGCCGGGCGCGGCTCCGGCATCGGCAATGGCCGGGGCAGCGGTACCGGCGGCGGAGTCGGTCTTGGCAGCGGCGGACGGAAGCTCGTCACGACGCCCCGCATCCACGAGGGAGAAGGCGACGTGACGACCGACGGCGGCCCCGCGTCCGGCGGCGCCGTAACCGAAGGCGGCAGCTCGCCGGTCGTCGACGGCGGCGTTCGCAGTTACGAAGAAGTGTACGTGTCCTACGAAGCGGACGCCCGTCGCGCATTGTCGGCCGGCACGCTGCCGCCTTCGCTGAAGGAGCGCGTCAAGAACTATTTCGATGAGATACAGCCGGATCGGTGAACGATTCGGAACGGGAGGATGCCATGATCGAATCGAAAGCGGACATCGCGGAAGCCGTCGAGCGGATCCATGCCGTTCGGCGCGAGATCGCGAAGGTGATCGTCGGACAGGAGACGGTCGTCGAACAACTGCTGTGGTGCCTGATTGCCGGAGGCCACGCGCTGCTGGAAGGCGTGCCGGGACTGGGCAAGACGATGCTCATCCGCACGGCGGCGGACGCGCTGGATCTGACGTTCTCGCGCATCCAGTTCACCCCCGACCTGATGCCTTCCGACATTACGGGAACGCGCATTGTCGAATTCGGCGCCGCCGGCGAGCCGGCCGCATTCCGGTTCCAGCCCGGGCCGATCTTCGGGAACCTCATCCTGGCGGACGAGATCAACCGGGCGACGCCGAAAACGCAGAGCGCCCTGCTCGAGGCGATGCAGGAGCGCACGGTGACCGCGGGCGGCGAGACGCATCCGCTGCCGCGGCCGTTCTTCGTGCTGGCGACGCAGAATCCGCTGGAGCAGGAGGGAACCTACCCGCTTCCCGAAGCGCAGCTCGACCGCTTCCTGCTCAAGATTGACGTCGCCTATCCGAGCCGCGCCGAACTGAAGGAGATTGTCGCGCGAACCACTTCCGCACACGAAGCGAAGGCGGAGAAGGCCGCGGGAGCTGAAGATCTGCACCGCATCCAGCGGTACGCGAAGGAAGTGCTCGTCTCCGACGATATGTTGGATCTGGCGGTCCAGATCGTCATGCTGACCCACGCGGGCGAGCCGGACGTTCCGGACGCCGTTCGGCAGTATGTCCGCTACGGCGCCGGTCCGCGCGGCGTGCAGGCGCTCGTCGGCATCGCGAAGGTGCGCGCGCTGCTCGACGGCCGCCTGCACGTCTCGCGCGCCGACCTTGCCGCGGCGGCCGCGCCCGTGCTCCGGCACCGGATCGTGCTCGGCTACGAAGCGCTTGCATCCGGCATCCGGCCGGATGAGCTGGTCGCGGAAGTGCTCGCGGCGGCGGGGGTTTCGCCGTGAGCGCGGCGGACCGAGCCGGTCATTCCGCCCCGGAGGGAAACAAAGGCAAGCTGGTCCGGCCCGAAGAATCGCTGCTGAGGGGCGTCGAACGGCTGGCCGTTGCGGCTTCCGGGCGGACGCGCGGCACGCAGCAGGGTAAACGGCGTTCCGGCGCGCTCGGCAGTTCGCTCGAATTCGCGGACTACCGGGCATATGTGCCGGGCGACGATATCCGGCGGCTGGACTGGAACGTCTACGGCCGCACAGGGCGGGCTTATATCCGGCAATATTGGGACGAACAGGAGACGGATGTCACGTTCTATCTGGATGTATCCCGGTCCATGCGTTTCGAGCCCGGAAAACCGGAGACGAATCCGGACACATGGTCGGACACGAACAAGCTGCTTTATGCCGCCCGGATTGCGGCGTGCGCCGGCTATGCCGCCCTTTGCGGCGACGACCGCGCCGCGGCCGTCCGCTTTGCCGGCAGCGTCGAAGGCCGTCTTCATCCGGTCAGGGGACGCGGCGCGGCGCACCGCTTGTTCGAATTCCTTGAACAGTCGCTTGGCCCTGCCGCCGATCCCGGCGCCGAGGATCTCCGGGTCCCGCTTGCTGCGCCCGGCGCGCTGCCGCCGCGGCCCGGCGTCAGCTGGCTGCTGACGGACGGGCTGTATGCCTCGGGGATTGAGGAGACGCTCAAGGCGTTCGCCTCGGCGCGACAGCATCTTGTCTTCGTGCATGTGCTCGCGCCGGACGAGTGGCGGCCGGCGCTGCGCGGCGAGCTTCGGCTCATTGACGCCGAGACGGAAGCGGCGAAGGATGTGGCCGTTCACGAGAACGCGCTGCGCGCCTATGATGAAGCGCTGAAGGAACACGTCCGGGCCATTCGAAGAAGATGCATGGAGCTCGGCTTCGTCTATTTCGCCGTCGATACGTCCGTGCCGCTCGAGGAGACGGTGCTCGTCCGCACGGCGCGGCACGGATTGCTGCAGCGGCCGCGTTGATCGGATCGGTGCCGAACTTGAACGCGAAGGAGGGAGAACATGCTGTTTCAGTCCGCCGCTTCGGCCGTTTTCGCGCTGGCGCTGCCGGCCATTCTGCTGATGTATCTGCTGAGACGCCGGTACCCGGAGACCGAGATCGCAAGCCATCTGCTGTGGCGGCGGGCGCTGCGCGAGCAGGAAGCGAACCGGCCCTGGCAGCGGCTGCGCCGCACCCTGCTGCTGCTTCTGCAGCTCATCGCGGCGGCGTGCCTCGTCTTCGCGCTGATGCGTCCGCACGTCATGGGGCAGGCCTCGTCCGCTGCGCCGGTCGTCATCGTCGTCGACCGTTCGGCCAGCATGACGGCGGCCGCGTCTCGCGGAAGCGGCGAAGCCGACGCCTTGGGCGAGGCGCTGCAAGCCGTCGCGGCCGCGGCGGAGGAGCTGCCGTCCTCCCGTCCGGTGACCCTGATCGCGGCGGGCGGCGAGCCGGAGTTGATCCTGCAGGACGAGACCGATCGGCGCAAGATCCGCCGCGCGTTGGAAGCGATCGGTCCGCACTACGGGCGCACGGACGAGGAAGCGGCGCTCACGCTGGCCGATGCGCTGGTCCGGAACAAGGAAGGCGCCGAGCTGTGGCTGGCGACGGACGGCCGGATCCGCGCGGGCGGCGCAACGGTCGAGGCGTCCGCCATCCGCCTGTTCGCGGCGGGCAGGGACGGCGCCAATACGTCCGTCGCCGCATTCGGCCTGCAAGCCGGAGCGGAATCGCATGCGGCTGCCGTGACGCTCATCCATTACGGTGCGCGCCCGGCGGAAGGCACGCTCGCGCTTGTGCCCGCCGGCGGCAAGGCGCCGACGGCGGAGCGGACGTTCCGGCTGGAGCCCGGCGAGCAGCGCGTATTCTCCTTCGAAGGTTTGCCGGCGGCGGACTACTACCGCGCCGATCTGCGCACGGCAGACGATTACGCAGCGGACAACGCGGCCTTCGCGTTCCCGGCTGCGGCTTCAGCGAGCCGGGTGCTGCTCGTCGGCGAACGCAGCCTGTTCCTCACCGCCGCGCTCGAATTGGCGGGCGTCGACATCGTGCAGGCCGATCCGGACCGCTTCGAACCCGACGATGAATCGGCGGCCGGCATCGACTGGATCGTGCTGTACGGTGCCGACGAACGAAAGCTGGACTCGGCCGCCTGGCGCAGCCTGCTCGCTTCCAGGCCGGTATGGCGCATCTGGACCGCTTCATCGCCGCCCCGGGGCGGAACGGCAACCGAACCGGCGGACAACCGGGTCGACATCCGGCCGCATCCCGTCACGGCCCATATCACGTTGGCCGATACGCACATCGCGCGGATCGTGCAGGCCGATCCCGGCCCCGGCATGGAGCCGGTCGCCGTGTACGGCGGCGTGCCGGTGCTCTATGCCGGGGCTGCGGACGGCCGCCCGCAGCTCGTTCTGGCGTTCGATCCCGCCGATTCCGATCTGCCGCTGCGGCCCGATTTCCCGATTCTCGCCGCACAGGCGGCCGAATGGCTCGGCGGCGCCGCGGGCGGACACCTCGGCCGGGCGGAAGCGGGCAGCCGGATCGAGATCGGCATAAGGAGCGGCACGGTGCGGGCGGTCTGGGAGACGCTGGAGACGGCGCCCGTCCGGACGGCATCCGCATCCGCCGCAGTTGAAGCGGAACGAAACGCGGACGGCGCGGTGTCCGCCGTACAGACGGTGCCCGGCGTCCCCGGCCTTTACCGTTTTGTCGAATACGATGCGGCCGACCGGGTGCTGGGCGCCCGGCTGCTCGCCGTCCACGCGGCGGAAGCGGAAGGGATGTGGACGGACGAGCCGCTCTCCGGAACCGGCCTTCCGGGAACCGGCGGGGAGACGGGCGATGCGGCGTCGGGAACGCCGGACGGCGCGGAAGAAGCGGCATCGGGTCAGTCGGATGCCTGGATCGACCTCGTGCCGTACATCGCCGTTCTGCTGTTGCTGCTTCTGGCGGCGGAATGGGAGGTGTACCGGCGTGGGGCTGCATTTTGACCGGCCGTGGCTGCTGCTGCTCATCATCCCGGCTGCCGCGTGGCTGTTTTGGGCATGGAAGCGTACGCTTCGGCTGTCGGGGCCGCGCAAAGCCGCCGCATTGACGCTGCGCGCCGTCATCCTGCTGCTGCTCATCTCTGTCGCATCGGGCTTTGCACCGACGTTTCGCGACGATTACCGGGCGGTGGTCTTCGTCGCCGACCGCTCGGCAAGCGTCGCGGACGATGCGCGCATCGCCGGCTGGATCGGCGAGGCGCTCGACGGCAAGGAAGACGGCGATCGGGCCGGCATCGTCTCGTTCGGCCGGACCGCGGCAGTGGAGCGGCCGCTGACGACGGAAGGCGGTGCGCCCGCGCTGCGTGCGGGCATCGATCCCGTGTATTCGAACATAACCGACGGCCTGCGGCTCGCGGCGAGCCTGCTCCCGGAAGGCGGAAGGATCGTCCTGCTCTCGGACGGCCGAGGCAACGTGGGCGATGCCATTCGCCAGAGCCGGCTGCTCAGGTCGCAGGGCATCGCTGTCGATGTCGTGCCGCTCGCCTCCCGAGCCGCGGACGACGCGGCGATCGAGTCGCTCCTGACGCCGGCTTCGGTCAGGCTCGGCGAGCGGTTCACGATCGAGCTGGAAGTCGCCAGCACCGCGGAGCGCGAGGCCGAGCTGAGGCTGTTCGAGAACGAGCGCGAGATCGCCCGCGAGACGGTGCGGCTGTCGTCCGGCGTCAACCACTATCTGTTTCAAAACATCGCCGGGTCCGCCGGGTTCAACCGCTATCGCGCCGAAATCTACATGCCGGGGGACGAACGGGCGCAGAACGACACGGCTTACGGATTCAGCCGGGTCGAAGGGCCGCCGCGCGTGCTCGTCGTCGAAGGCGAGCCGGGCACGTCGGCCAACATCGTGTCGGCGCTTGAGGCGTCGCTCATTCCGTACGATCTGCTGCCGCCTGAACAGTTGTCCGTGGAACTTGCCGATTACGCCCGATATGACGCGGTCGTGCTGAACAATGTGCCGGCGACGCGGCTGTCCGGTACGGTAATGGAGCGGCTGGCATCCGCCGTCGGCGATCTCGGCATCGGGCTCGTTGCCGCCGGAGGCGCGGACAGCTACGGCCTCGGCGGCTATTACGAGACGCCGCTCGAACGCGCGCTGCCGGTCTACATGGATCTGAAAGGGCGGCGGCAGATGCCGTCCCTCGGCCTCATCCTGGTCATCGACCGGTCGGGCAGCATGGACGGCGGCAAGCTGGAACTGGCGAAAGAAGCGGCGCTGCGCGCGATCGGACTGCTGCGCGACTCGGACACGGTCGGCGTCGTCGCGTTCGACGATTCTCCGTGGTGGGTCGTCGAACCGGCGAAGCTGGCGGATCGCGATGCGGTCGCGGAAGCGGTGCAGGGAATACAGCCTGCGGGAGGCACCGACATCCATCCGGCCGTTGCCGCCGCGCTCGACCGGATGCTGGAGATAGAAGCCCAGCGCCGGCACATCATTCTGCTCACGGACGGCATGTCGGCGGGAAACAACGATTATAACGCATTGACGGCCGCGATGAACGAAGCGGGCATTACGATGTCGACGGTCGCCGTCGGCATGGACGCGGATACGGAGCTACTGAAGCGGCTGGCCGACGCGGCGAAGGGACGGTATTATTACACCGCCGATCAAAGCACGATCCCGGCCATTTTCAGCCGGGAGACGGCGATGATGGCACGGACCTACATCGTGGAGAACCGGTTCGTCCCCGCGATCGGGCAGGCCGGCGGCTGGCTCCCGCTGTTCTCTGCGGGCGTTCCCGCCGTTGACGCGTATGTGGCGACAACGCCCAAAGAGACGGCCGAGACGGTGCTCCTGTCTCCGGAAGGCGATCCGCTGCTGGCGCGCTGGTCGTTCGGAGCCGGCCGTTCGGTCGCCTGGACGAGCGACCTGATGGGCCAATGGTCAACGGAATGGACGTCCTGGCCGCAATTTCCCGACGTGCTGTCCGCATGGGTGAGATGGACGTTCCCGCAATTTTCGACCGACCCCTGGCTTGTGAAGGCAAGGCTGGAAGGCGGAGACGCGGAATTGACCATCACCGCCCAGGGCGCAGCCGGCACAAGCAATTTGACGGTGTCGCTGACGGGCGAAGACGGCAGCGCGGGGACGCTTCGGCCCGTCCCGGTTGCGCCCGGGGAATATGCCGTGCGGCTCCACAATGCCCGGCCGGGCGCGTATTTCATGCAGATCAGCGGAAGCGATGAAGAAGACGGCGCGCCTTCCGGCGGCTCGCTGGCCGGATTCGTCATCCCGTATTCGCCCGAATTCCGGCTTGCCGGCGATGAAGAAGGGCGGGCGCTGCTCGAGGAGATCGCACAGGTGACGGGCGGGCGGATACTGTCGCCGGAACAGCCCGGCGAGGTGTTCCGCATCGAACGGATTGCGGCGCGCGGGAAAGTCGATCTGACGCGGGGACTCCTCATCGCGGCGCTGCTGCTGTGGATCGCCGACATCGCCGTGCGGCGGCTGTCGCTGCCGTGGGGCAGGATCGCCGCCGCGCTGGCCGGCGAATTTGCCGTCCGGCGCGGGCAAGGCACGAATGCGGCAGGCGCCGCTGCATGGACGCGGCACAAGGAATGGACCCGGAGCGCCGGCGAATTCTATGCGGGCGGCGGGATCAGGCCGAGGGGCCTTGAGCCGCGGAGGACCGAAGACAAGCTTCCGGATGTCCGCATCGGCGGGACAGACGGCACGGATGCTGCCCGTGCCGGTCCAAGCGCAACCGGACCGGCCCCTTCCAACGGTTCGCATTCCGGCTCCCCGAATGCAAGCCGTCCGGACTCCGGCGGCGCTACCGGCTCCCCGATGGAGCGTCTGCTCGCGGCCAAACGGCGCGGAAGCAACAGGTAATGCCCGTCGACGCGGCCGGGCCGTCCGCTTCCGGCGCTGGACAACGGCTTCCCGGAGACGTACAATGCTTGGAGCGGCAGGATTCGATGCGGGGGAGGCGGAAGGCGATGGATTGGGTGAGCCGCATTGCGGAAGAGCGCATCCAGGAAGCGATCGAACGGGGTGAGCTCCGCAATCTGCCGGGCGAAGGCAAGCCGGTCAAGATTGAAGATCTGTCGCATGTGCCGGAGGAACTCCGCACGGCCTGGCTGATGCTGCGAAACGCCGGCGTCGTGCCGGAGGAAGTGCAGCTCGCGAAAGAAACCGTCACGCTTGCGGATCTGCTCCGCATGTGCCGGACGGACGAAGAGCGCGCCGACATTCGCAAGAAGCTGAACGAGCGGCGGCTCAGGCTCCGCCTGCTCATGGAGCAGCGCGGCTGGTACGGAGCCGCGGCATGGGACACGTACGGCGAACGGATCGAGAAGCGGCTCGGAGGTGACGAAGCATGAGCATTGAAGTATGGACGGCCGAAGAATTGGCCGAACGGCTCGCCAAGGGAGAGCCGGTCAACCTGATCGACGTCCGGGAGCGGGAGGAATGGCAGGCCGGCCATATCGCCGAAGCGCGGCTGATCCCGCTGTCCGAATTTCTGGACCGGATGGATGAACTCGAGCCGGAACGCGAAGGCCCGCTCGTCTTCATCTGCAAGGGCGGCGTGCGGAGCGCGCGCGTGTGCGAATATCTCGCACAGTTCGGCTACGATGTCGTCAACGTGGAAGACGGCATGGCCGCCTGGCCGGGCGAAGTGGTCACCGGCGACTGATGCGCCGCTATGGACAACCTTTCCGGTTCATGCTATAGTCGGAAACGGACAACCGCATATTGCGGATACGGGTGCCAGGCCGCCGCGCCCTGAGCGGAGGCCGGCTTAATAGGGAAGACCGGTGAGAATCCGGCACGGACCCGCCACTGTGAGAAGCGCGCAAGCCCAAATCGCCTTGCGCAAGCGAACGCCATCCATGTCACTGGGAAACCGGGAAGACGGCGTTCGTGCACTTCGAGTCAGGAGACCTGCCCGCTATCCTTGCCAGACGCTGCCTACGTGGTCTTAGGAGGTGTTGGATGATGGATCGAAGCCGCCTTTTGTCGGGTTTGCCGCCCGATCAGCCGGACGGCTTCGAACAGTCGACGCTTGCATGAGCATTTCCGGGAACGTCAGGCCGGGGATGCTTTTTTTGTTTGCTGAAGGCCTCTAGCATCACATTCTTTTCGGACAGGAGCAATGAACGACATGACACGAAATGCGGACATTCATCACAATTGGACAAAATATGCGGCATGGTTCGCGGCGCTACTGCTGTTCGCGATGCTGCTTGCATCTTGCGGTTCAAACGACGGCTCGAACAGCGGCTCAAGCGGCGGTGACCATGCCGGTCAGCAAACGGCGGATGACGGCGGCAGCCCGGCAAATGCGGACGCGGCCGGAAGCGAAGCCGATTCCGGGGAACACGCGGCGGCGGATGCCGGCAAAGAGACGGTCTATCCGCTCACCGTCACCGACAAGACGGGCACCGCGATTACGCTGGAGCGGGCGCCGGAGCGCGTCGTCATGCTCGGGCCGAGCGATACGGAAATCGTCTTCGCGATCGGTGCGGGGAGCCTTGCGGTCGGCGCGGACGAATACAGCAATTATCCGCCCGAAGCGGCCGAGTTGCCGCGCGTCGGCGACATGAACACGAACATCGAAGCAGTGGCGTCGCTGAATCCGGATCTGGTGCTCGGCAGCGCGAGCATGAACGCGGCCGCGGTCGACGCGCTGCGGCAGCTCGGCATCACCGTGTACGCATCTGATCCGCAGACGCTGGAGGAGACGATCGCGCATATCGAACAAGTCGGCGTCCTGCTGAACCATCAGGCCGGAGCGGAAGCCGTCGCCGCCGAGATGCGCGCGGCCATCCAATACGTTGCGGACAAAGTCAAAGATGCGGAGCCGCTCAGCGTCTATCTCGAGTTTTCGCCGGGGTGGACCGTCGGTTCCGGAACGTTTCTCGACGAACTCGTGAAGCTGGCCGGCGGCGTCAATATCTCTGCCGATCAATCGGGATGGTTCGAGGTCGATTCGGAAGCGGTCATCCAGCGGAATCCCGAAGTCATCATTTATCCGGAAATCGAAGGCGTGGACATTCTCGGCGAGATCCTGTCCCGTCCGGGCTGGGATCAGATCGAAGCGGTGAAGAACGACCGCGTGCATGCGGTGACGAACGATCCGCTCGTGCGCGTCGGCCCGCGGCTGACGGACGGCCTGAAAGAAATCGCCGCCGCGATTCATCCGGACCTGTTCCCGTGATGAAGCCATGAAACTTCCGCTGCGCGTTGCGGCATGGTCAGGGGCGGCGCTCATGCTCCTGACGGTTTCCGTTGTATGGTCGCTTTCCATCGGCTCGGCGGGCATGCCGGTCGCCAAGGTGTGGTCGATTCTCATCCATCAGCTGCCGTTTTTCAGAAGTTCCGAACCGGACTGGACGCCGCTGGAGGAAGCGATCGTGACGCAGGTCCGGCTGTCCCGCATCGTCCTGGCGGTGCTTGTCGGCGCATGTCTCGGCATGGCGGGAGCCGGATTTCAGGGCGTGCTCCGCAATCCGCTGGCCGATCCTTATACGCTCGGCGTCGCCTCCGGCAGCTCGGTCGGCGCGGCGCTCGTCATGACGTTCGGGCTGCAGGCGATGATCGGCATGTGGACGGTTCCGGCCGCCGCGTTCGCTTCCGGACTGCTCACCGTGCTGATGGTGTTCGTGTTTGCGCGTTCGAACGGACAGATGGCGGTGGAAACGCTCATTTTGACGGGCGTCATCTTTCAGGCATTTCTCGGCGCGTTCGTCTCGCTCATGATCTCGATGTCCGACGACGAAGTGAACCAGATCCTGTTCTGGGTGCTCGGCAGCCTGTCGAAAAGAACGTGGGACCACGCGCTTCTCGTCCTGCCGTTCGCGGCCGCGGGACTGCCGGTCATCGCCGCCTTCGCTTCGGCGATGAACCTGATGACGCTCGGCGAGCGGCATGCCGCCCATCTCGGCGTGAATGTCGAGCGGACGAAACTGTTCGTCCTGCTCGCCTCGACGCTCGTGACCGCCGCCGCCGTCTCGGTAAGCGGCGTCGTCGGCTTCGTCGGGCTCGTCGTGCCGCACCTGATCCGGCTGCTCGTCGGACCGGACTACCGGCTCATCGTGCCGCTCTCCGTCATCGGCGGCGGCATCTATGTCGTATGGGCCGACACGCTGGCGCGCACGGCGCTCAGTCCGAAGGAAATCCCGCTCGGCGTGCTCACCGCGCTGGTCGGCGCTCCGTTCTTCGCCTGGTTGCTGAAGCGTCGCAAAGCCGGATTGGGGAGGGGTGACGCATGATCGAAGTGGACGGCCTGACGATCGACGCAGACGGGCGGCGCATACTGGACAACATCACGTTCCGGCTGGAAGCGGGCGGCCTGTACGGCATCATCGGCCCGAACGGCGCCGGCAAATCTTCGCTGCTCGCCGCGATCTCCGGCGTCAGGCGATTCGACGCCGGCTCCGTGCGGCTGTTCGGCCGTCCGGTCGCATCCTGGCCGCGCAGGGCGCTGGCCCGCCGCCTTGCCGTCTTGCAGCAGGAACCGCTGCCCGGGACGGCGTTCACCGTGCGCGAAGTGGCCTCGATGGGGCGTTATCCTTACCAGAACTGGTTCGGCGCCCGGGATGAAAAAGGCGAGGCTTTGATCGACCGCGTGCTGGAGACGCTCGGACTGTCGGCTTTTGCGAACCGCCGGCTTGATGCGCTGAGCGGCGGGGAGAGGCAACGGGTCGCGCTGGCGAAGGTGATGGTGCAGGATCCGGAGCTGCTCCTGCTGGATGAGCCGACGACGTATCTCGACATCGGATACCAGATTCAACTGCTCGATCTTGTGCGGGCCTGGCAGCGGTCCGGCGGCCGGACGGTCGTGGCGGTGCTGCACGATCTGAATTTGGCGGCACAATATTGCGACCGGCTGCTCGTCATGCACGAAGGACGGCTGGCGGGGGACGGCCCGCCTTCCGCCGTGCTCACGCCCGAAATGATTCGGCGCGTGTTCGGCGTCGAGCCGGTCTTGCTGCCGCACCCGGAGAGCGGCGTGCCCCAGCTGCTGCTGCAGCCCGGAAGCCGGGAGATGGAGCCGGCTGGATTCGGGCATGCGGCGCCGTCCGGGACCGCCCGTCCGTAGCCGGAGAAGGAAAGGACGATCGCAAATGAACGTTGAAGAACAGCTTGCCCGTGTCATCGCGAATATCGGCCCGCTGCACGAGGACGCGATGATGCAGGCCGCCGACCGGCTCGACCGGCTGACGAAACCGCAGGGCAGCCTCGGCCGGCTGGAGCAGCTCGCGGTGCAGCTGGCCGGCATCCGCGGCGAGCCGCTGCCGCGCTTTCCGCGCAAGGCGGCGGTCGTCATGGCGGGCGATCACGGCGTCTGCGAAGAAGGCGTGAGCGCCTACCCGGCCGAGGTGACGCCGCAGATGGTGCTGAACATGCTGAGCGGCGGCGCGGCGATCAACGTGCTGGCCAGACAGGCGGGCGCGGATGTCTTCTGCGTCGACGTCGGCATAAGCGGAGATGTGCGCCACCCGGATCTGATCGAGCGCAAAGTGCGCAGAGGCACGGCCAACATGTGCGCGGGGCCGGCCATGACGCGGGAGGAGGCGCTGCGCAGCCTGGCCGTCGGGATGGAAGTGGCCGGCCTGCTGGCCGGCCGGGGCGTGACGCTGGTCGCGGCGGGCGAGATGGGCATCGGAAACACGACGCCGAGCGCCGCCATTGCCGCCGTGCTCGCCGGCGTTCCGGTGGAGACGGTCGTCGGCAGAGGAACGGGGCTGGACGATGAAGGGCTTGCGGTCAAGCGCGAGGCGGTGCGCCGCGCGATCGCCGTGAACCGCCCGGATTCCGACGATCCGGTCGACGTGCTGGCGAAAGTCGGCGGGCTCGAAATCGCCGCGCTCGCCGGTCTGATGCTGGGCGCTGCGGCGCGCCGGATTCCGGTCGTCATTGACGGGTTCATTTCCTCCGCGGCCGCGCTTGCCGCAGTCCGGCTCTGCCCGGCTGTGCTGTCCTATCTGATCGCTTCGCATCTGTCGGAGGAGCGGGGGCATGCCGTCGTCCTGGACGCGCTCGGCCTTGCGCCGCCGATCCGTCTGGACATGCGGCTCGGCGAAGGCTCGGGCGCGGTGCTCGGCTTTCACCTCGTCGAGGCGGCGTCGCGCCTGATCGGCGAGATGGCGACCTTCGACAGCGCCGGCGTCTCGCGGCGCAGGGAGGACTGAGCCGTGGCGGTGCTCGTCACCGGCGGCGCGCGCAGCGGGAAGAGCCGCTTCGCCGAGTCGTATGCCGCTCGTCTCGCGTCCCGCGGCATCTATGTCGCGACGGCGCAGCCTTTGGATGATGAAATGGAGCGGCGCGTACGGGCGCATCGCGAGGAACGGAGACTGTCCGGATTCGCGTGGGAGACGGTCGAGGAACCGCTCGATCTTGTCGGGCTGCTGGATCGGCTCGCCGCCCCCGGGGCGCAAGCCGGCCGCCCGGTCGTTCTGGTCGATTGCCTGACGCTCTGGCTGTCCAACCATCTGCTTGCGGTCTGTCCGGACGGCGGTGCGGACCGGGCGCGGGTCGAGCGCGAGATGGACGGCAGGATCGAAGCGCTGGCCGGCGCCGTGCGGCGCTTTCCGCTTCCGCTCGTGCTGGTGACGAACGAAGTCGGCGCCGGCATCGTGCCCGAGACGGCGCTCGGCCGTATGTTCCGGGACGCCGCCGGCCGAATGAACCAGCGGCTGGCCGGCGTCTGCGATCGGCTGTTCCTCGTCGTTTCCGGCATTCCGGTCGATCTGAAATCGATCGCATTTCGGATGGATGAACTTTGACGGGAGACCGTCCTGACGAAACTGAGACGCGTTATTTACCTTTCGACGGGATGTTCAGCTCGTTTCGGGGTGAATAGCGTGTCTCCGTTTCGTTATCCTGCCGGAACCTCGTGTTTTGACACAAATAAGTCGTCTCTGTTTCGCAAGAACTGCGCTGCAACTGACCCACACCAGGGGGTGATCGCATGTTCCGGCTGCTCGTCCGTTCAGGCCGCGGGTTCGCGGCCGCCATGCAGCTGCTCACCCGGATTCCGGTGCCGCTCGAGGTGCCGTATGACCAAGGCACGATGAGGGCAAGCGCCGTCTCGTTTCCGCTGGCCGGCGCTGCCGTCGGGCTGGTGACGGCCGCTTCAGCGGCGGCGCTCCTGCTTCTGCTGCCCGCATGGCCCGCAGCGGCGTTGACGCTGGCGGTGTGGACGGCGGTCACCGGCGGGCTGCATCTGGACGGCTGGATCGACACGGCTGACGGCACGCTCAGCAACCGGCCGCGGGAGCGGATGCTCGAAATCATGAAGGACAGCCGGGTCGGCGCGATGGGCGCAATGGCCGGCATCCTGCTGCTCATCGTCAAATTCGCCGCGCTCGCGTCGCTGCTCGAGAGCGCCGGGCCGGCATGCTGGGCGATGCTCGCCGCCATCCCGGTGTGGAGCCGCTGGTGGATGACCGCGGCAATGGCCGCGTGGCCGTACGCCCGCGGCGAGGGCGGCATGGGCGCGCTGTTCCGCGGCGTCCGCGCCGTGCACGCGGGAGGCGCAGCCGCCGCCGGGCTGGCGGTGACCTTCGCGCTGCTGTGCGCAGGCGGCGCCGCGCCGATTGAATGGGTCGGCTTGCCGGCGCCCGGCGCTGCCGCGCTCGCGGCGGCGGCGTTTCCGGCCTTGGCCGCCGCGTTCGGCTGGCCGCTCGGCCGATGGCTGGCGCGCCGGCTCGGCGGCCAGACCGGCGACACGTACGGCGCCATGAACGAATGGACGGAAGCCTGGCTGCTGCTCGCCCTGTCGGCCCTCTATGCCTGAATCCCCGCCCAACCTTCCGTTGTGAAACCCGGCCTGCCTCGATTACAATGGCACTATGAAGTCCAACCATCATTCCAATCTCATCAACACCGGTACATCATCTGAAATTCAACGCGCGCTCGTCCGCCTGGACGAGTTGCCGATGCCCGTCGATTCAGCCGTGCCCCGGCTGCTCGAAGCGCTGCGCGAGCACGGCGGTGCGGTGCTCACGGCCGCGCCGGGCGCGGGCAAGACGACGCGCGTGCCGCTCCGGCTGCTGGGCGAACCGTGGCTTGACGGCCGGCGCATCCTGATGCTCGAGCCGCGCCGGATGGCGGCCCGCAGCGCGGCCGCCTACATGGCGTCGCTGCTCGGCGAGCGCCCCGGCCGGACGGTCGGGTACCGGATCCGGATGGAAAGCCGGGTCAGTCCCGACACGCGGATTGAAGTCGTGACCGAAGGCGTGCTCACCCGCATGCTGCAGTCGGATCCGTCGCTGGAAGGATACGGCGTCGTCATATTCGACGAATTCCATGAGCGGAGCCTGCATGCCGATCTCGGCCTGGCTCTGTGCCTCGAGGCGAAGCAGGTGCTGCGGGACGATCTCCGCCTCCTCGTCATGTCCGCGACGCTGGACAGCGGGCCGGTCGCGGAACTGATGGGCGGCGTGCCGGTCGTCGCGAGCGAAGGCCGGCAATATCCGGTCGAAACCCGCTATATGCCGAAACCGGCGGATGTGCCGCTGGAGGAGCATGTCGTCCGGGCGATCCGCCGCGCCTTGGCGGAGGAGACGGGCGGCCTGCTCGTCTTCCTGCCCGGCGAGCGGGAGATTCGCCGCACCGCCGCACTGCTCGGCGCGCCGGAAGGGACGGCCGTGCTGCCGCTGTACGGCGCGCTCCCGCAGCAGGAGCAGGACCGGGCGCTGGCCGATCCCGAGCCCGGCATCCGCAAAATCGTCCTGGCAACGACGATCGCCGAAACGAGCCTTACCGTCAGCGGCATCCGCGTCGTCATCGATTCCGGCCTGAAGCGCGTGCCGAAATTTTCACCGCGCACCGGGATGACGCGGCTCGCGACGACGCCCGTTTCGCTCGATTCCGCCGAGCAGCGCCGCGGCCGCGCCGGCCGGCTCGAACCCGGCGTCTGCTACCGGCTGTGGTCGGAGGAGCAGGAGCGGGCGATGCCGAAGGCGATCGTGCCGGAGATGCTGGAAGCGGACCTGACGCCGCTCCTGCTCGAACTTGACGCGTGGGGCGCGTCGGACCCGCGGGCGCTGCCGTTTCTCGACCCGCCGCCCGAAGCCGCGCTTGCGCAGGCGGCGGAGCTGCTCGAGCAGCTTGGCGCGCGGAATGCCGACGGCAAGCTGACGCCGCATGGCCGCCGCATGGCGGAGACGGGGCTGCATCCCCGTCTCGCGCACATGGCGATCAAGGCGCTCGAGCTGGGTCAAGGCGCGCTGGCGTGCGAGCTGGCGGCGCTGCTCGAAGAGCGCGACGTGCTGCTGAACCAGGGACCGGAAGGCCCCGACGTCCAGGTGCAGCCGCGCCTTCAGACGCTCCGGGCGGCCGCCGCGGGCCGCATCCCGCCCGGCGTCCACGAGAGCGCAGTCCGCCGCGCCGCGGCGGAAGCGGTCCATCTGAAGCGGCAATTCGGCGTCCCGGAGCACGAACGTCCGGACGACCGGTTCGCCGGCCTTCTGCTCGGCTTCGCCTATCCGGACCGGATCGGCTTGCGGCGAAACTCCGGAACGCCGGGAAGCGGAGCGGCCTTCACCCTCGCCGTCGGCCGGGGCGCGGCGCTGCCCGCCGGTTCACCGCTCGCATCGGAACCGTTCATCGTTGCGGCCGAGCTGGATGATGCCGGCGCCGACTCCCGCATCCGGCTGGCCGCTCCGTTTGACGCTTCGTGGTTCGAGGCCCATTTTGCCGACAAGGTCCGGGAAGAGAAGTCCGTCGCCTGGGACCGGCAGTCCGGCACGGTGCGGGCGAGGCGGCTCGTCCGCTTCGGCGCGCTCGTCCTGAAGGAGACGGCGCTTGACAAACCGGAGCCGGAGGAGATCGCGAAGGCGCTGCTCGACGCGCTGCGCGCGGAAGGGCTCGACCGCCTGCCGTGGACAAAACAGGCCCGCCAGCTGCGGGGGCGGCTGGCGGCGCTGCACCGGCTCGATCCGTCGTGGCCCGACGTGTCGGACGAGGCGCTCCTGGCAAGCCTGGAAGAATGGCTGCTGCCATACGTCATCGGCATGAAATCGCTCGACGACCTGAAGCGGCTCGATCTCGCGGCCGCGCTCGAATCGATGCTCGACTGGAACCGCCGGCGCGAGCTGGACGAGGAAGCGCCGACCCACTATCGCGTGCCGAGCGGCTCGCGCATCGCGATCGACTACTCGGACCCGTCGGCGCCGGTGCTGGCGGCGCGGCTGCAGGAACTGTTCGGCATGAGCCGGACGCCGGTCATCGGCTACGGCCGGCTGCCGCTGACGCTGCACATTCTGTCGCCGGCGATGCGTCCCGTCCAGGTGACGCAGGATTTGGAAGGCTTCTGGAAGAATGGTTATTTCGAAGTGAAGAAAGAGCTGAAAGGCCGCTACCCGAAGCACTATTGGCCGGACGACCCGGCCACGGCGACGGCGACAAGCCGCGTGCGGCCGCAGCCGCGAGAAGGGCGGGAGTAAGGATGGCGTTCGGCATCAGCCGCGCGGAGCTCGACGCATGGAAAGCGGAAGTCGCATCCGGCCGCATCGCCTACCTGACCCATTACTGGCTTGACCCGCGCTTTCCGGGCGTGACGACGGTAACGAAGGTCGGGTGCGCCGATCTGGACCTGCTTGCGGCGTGGTGCAGGCGATGGGGGCTGAACCCCGCCTACATTCACCGGCGCGGCGCATATCCGCATTTCGACCTGATCGGCCCGCGGCAGAAGGCGATTCTGGCCGCGGAAGGGCTCTGGTCGCACATCCGGCGGTTCAATCTGTAAGACGGTAAAAATCATTCCGCGTGATGCGGCACGTCAATCGATGAATGGAGGGATGACGGAATGGAGCAGCTGCTGTTCATTCAGCTCGGTATGGGGGCCGACCTTCACGGCCAGAATGTGACGACCGCGGCGGTGCGCGCCGTGCGCGACGCGATCCACCGCAATTCGATGCCGGGCATCCGGAGCATGCTGCCGGGCGGCTCGCTGGACAATATGAAAGTGAAGGTGAAGCTGGCCGTCCCTTGCGATCATGACAAGCTGGACATCGACGCCGTGACGGCGGAGCTGCCTTTCGGCGAGGTGACCGTTGAAGTGATGAACGGCGGCATGGCGACGACGAGCGGCATCGTGATTCCCGAGAAGGGCGATGTGAATGATCTGATGTACGTCGTCATCGCATCGGTGGAAGTCGGAAGGTAGCCTGCGGCTGTAACTTTTTCCCTGGTATCGGCGTCTAAAGGGAAAACCGCCTTGTGTGACGGGAGGGTGAAGGCGTGGCGTTACGCGCACGTTTGTTCCTCCCCGTGATCCTGCTGTCCTTCGCCGGCTGGCTGTTCGCCCTGCATCCGGCGCCGGTCCGCGCCTGTTCCTGTCTGCAGCCGCCTCCCCCGGACGAAGCGCTGCGGCAGGCGGACGCGGTGTTCGCGGGCGAGGTGACGGATTTCCGGAAAGCGGAACCGGGCAACGGGGAGACTTTATCCGATCTGTACGAAGCGGTGTTCCGCGTGACGGCGATGTGGAAAGGCCCTGACGCGGACCGGATCAAAGTCTTGACGGCAGATCCGTCGCAATTGATGTGCGGCTACCGGTTCGAACCGGGCGTCCGCTATCTGGTCTATGCCTACGAGACGACCGAGGGATTGGATACGAGCATCTGCACGCGCACAACCGTTCTCGACACGGCCGATTACGATCTGTCCGTGCTGGGTGAAGGAACGCCTCCGCCGTCGACGAGGCGGAACGATTGGCTGATCGGGAGCGGCATCGTTTTCGCCTTGGCTGCGGCGAGCCTGACCGTATATGTACAGGTTCGTCGGCGTCGGCGGGAACAGGGGGAGAGATGATGCGCCGAAGACGGGGCGTGCTCTTGATGTTGCTGCTGCTTGTCGGGTGGGGGCTCGCCTCGGGTCCGACACCCGCGCATGCTTGTTCCTGCGTGGAAATCCCATCCCCGGAGATCGCGCTGCAGAGAAGCGCTGCCGTGTTCGCCGGCGAAGTGTTGTCGGTCAGGCAAAAGGGACCGAATCTGTTCGGAGGAGGATACGCCGAGCATCCGATCCGGGTGACATTCCGCGTCACGGAAACCTGGAAAGGCGTAGAGGCGGACCGGCTGACGGTGCATACGTCGATGTCCACCTGCGGCTTCGATTTCGATGAAGGCAGGCAGTACCTCGTATATGCTTACGAAAGTCCGCAGGGTCTGGCGACCGGAATATGCACCCGCACGGCCGATCTGGCGAAGGCGTCAGACGATTTGGCGGCGCTGGGCAAAGGCAAGGTGCCGCCGTCGCCGGAGCCGGATAAGCGCGGCCTGTACCTGTTCCCGACGGGTACGGTGCTGGCCTGCTTTTCGGCTGTTGTCCTCGTGATCCGGCTTCTGCGACTGCGGCGCCGGCATTGGACGAGACAGAGGGGGGAGCGGTAATGCGCATCAGACTTGTCATGCTGGCCATCGTGCTGCTGATCGGCGGGGGGATGTTCGGCGCAAATCCGACACCCGCCCATGCCTCATGCGCGGAAATTCCTTCACCCGAAACCGCGATGCAGCAAAGCGACGCCGTGTTCTCCGGCATTGTGCTGTCGGTGAAGGCGTTGAACCGGTCCAAATGGGGATCCTCCGCCGATCCGGTCGAGGTGGCATTCCGTGTGACGGAGGCCTGGAAAGGCGTCGATTCGGACAGGGTGACGGTTCGCATGGCGGCGTCTGTCGCGAACCGTTTTGTCGAGGGCATGCCGTACATGGTCTATGCCAGGAAGACGTTGACCGGTCTCAGAATCGATTCGTGCACGCGCACGGCCGAACTGGCGAAGGCGTCGGACGATTTGGCGGCGCTGGGCAAGGGCAAGGTGCCGCCGCCGTCGCCGGAACTGGAAAGCGCCATCCGCTCAAATCCGGCCGGCAAGTACCTGTTCTGGTCCGGAACGGCGTTCGCCGCTCTTGCGGCCATCGTCTTCGTGCTGCTGATCCTGCGTCTGCGGCGCCGGCATTGAACATCTACGTCTGGAGGATCCGATTTGGACAAAATCGCGGTTATTTCGGATATTCACGGCAATCTGCCGGCGCTGGAAGCGGTGCTGGAGGACATCGCGGCGCGCGGCGTTGAGACGATCTATTGTCTGGGCGATCTGATCGGCAAGGGGCCGTCCGGCGATGCGGCCATCGACCTCGTCCGGCGCCATTGCAAAGCCGTGATCCGGGGGAACTGGGACGATTTCGTGCCGCGGGAGTCCGATCCCGAATCCGAAGTTGTGCGCTGGCATCAATCCGTTATCGGCGAGGAGCGGATGGATTACCTGCGGTCGCTGCCTTTCATGATCGAGTTTGTTCTGAGCGGCAAGCGGGTCCGGTTGTTTCACGCCTCACCCCGGAGCGTCTATGAGCGCATCCAGCCGTGGGACCCGGATGAACACCGCATGAAAATGTTCGAGCCGTCGCCGCATTGCACGGAGCCCGTGACGGCGGACATCGTCGGATATGGCGACATCCATAACGCCTATGTCCAGCATCTGGCGGGCCGCACGCTGTTCAATGCGGGCAGCGTCGGCAATCCGCTGGATTTGCCGGCCGCTTCCTATGCGCTGCTGGAAGGGGAGCTCGGCGGCGAAGCGCCGGCGCCGTGGTCGATCCAACTGCTGCGGGTCCCTTACGATGTCGAGCGGGCAATCCGCGAGGCGAAGGCGGCGGGCATGCCGGAATTCGCCGAATATGAACGGGAATTGCGCACGGCGCGCTATCGGAGGCTGGACGGTTGAAGAAGGAAACTCCGGCGCGGAAGCCGGGATCGGAAAGGCGGGTGTGCACGATGAATACCGGTGAGCTAATCGTGATCATTCTGATGGCCGGGGTGCTTCACTTGTTGGTGTTGACGATGGTGATCCGGAACGCCATCAACCAATCGAAGCTGACGGATCGGCTGGCGGAGCTGACGGACGAAGTCCGGATGCTGCGCCGTGAACTGGCCAGGGAGAAGGCGCAAATCATCGACAAGCGCGTCTGAAGCGGGAAGGGCCCCCGGTATGTTCCATACATAAGATACGTGCAAGTTTTTGCGAATGGAAATCCATTGCCTGCTTTTGTGAACGCGTGTTATGATGGAAGCCACGGTATCAAATTGATACAGCAGATTACCGGAATACGGGAGGCGGGTTACATGGCAGAACGGACGATCAAATGGGGCATTATGGGGCCTGGCGGCATTTCGAGGACATTCGCGACGGATCTGAAACGGGTCGAAGGCGCCGAACTGGTGGCGGTCGGTTCGCGCTCGAAGGAGCGGGCCGAGGCGTTCGCGGCGGAGTTCGGGGCGAAACGCGCATACGGCAGCTGCGAGGAGCTGGCCGCGGATCCCGAAGTGGACATCGTCTATGTCGGCACGGTGCATCCGGCCCACAGGGACAACATGCTGACCCTGATCCGCGGCGGCAAGGCCGTGCTGTGCGAGAAGCCGTTCACGATGAACGCGAAGCAGGCCGAGGAAGTGATCCGGGAAGCCCGGGAGCGCGGCATCTTCCTGATGGAAGCGATGTGGACGCGCTATCTGCCGCCGATCGTGAAAGTTCGGGAGTGGCTGCGCGAAGGGAAGATCGGCGAAGTGCTCATGATGACCGCCGATTTCGGCTTCGATATCGGCTGGCAGCCCGAAGGACGGCTGCTGAACAAGGAACTCGGCGGCGGCGCGCTGCTTGATGCGGGCATCTATCCGGTTTCTTTCGCCTCCATGGTGTTCGGTACGCAGCCGAAACGCATTTCGTCGACCGCCCGGATCGGCAAGACGGAAGTGGACGAGCAGTTCGCCGCGCTGTTCGAGTACGAAGACGGGCGCGCCGCCCAGGTCGCCGCGGCGGTGCGGCTCAGAACGTCGAATGAAGCCATCCTGTACGGCACGAAAGGACAGATCCGCATCCCGCATTTCCTGTTCGGCAAATCGGCAACGCTGCTCGTGCACGGCGAAGAACCGGTGACGTTCACCGACAACCGGGAAGCGAAAGGCTACAACTTCGAGGCGGAGGAAGCAATGCGCTGCCTGCGGGAAGGCAAGAAGGAGAGCGACGTCATGCCGCTCGACGAGACGCTGGCCATCATGCGGACGCTCGATGCGCTCCGCGCGCAATGGAATTTGACTTATCCGTACGCAGACTGATTCGATGTAACGACCGCCTGGCGGACTTGCGCCGTCCAGGCGTCGTTTGCATCCGGCAAAGAAATACCATCCATCGGGAATATCAAATATGTCCAGTATTTCTTTCATCTGCTCTATTGTTTCGCCACGTCCGAACATCGATAATGGGGGCAGACTCGGCAAACATTTGCGGGAATCGGAACCGTCATACCTGTCATACCCGTCATACCTGTTGAGCAAGGAGTGGAATCGTCATGGATCGCAGCGGCAACATGCAGCTTCGTCCGCCGCATGAATGTCTCCCCGCCATCCGGGTTGCGGGCGATATCGTGAAACGCGCCGGCACCAGTCTCGGGCCGCGGCAGATCGAAGACTACGAACTGCTCTATTTTCCCGACGGCACCAAAAGCATCTACCGCGTAGGCGAAATGGCGTACACGCTCAGCGAACCGTGTTTCATCGTGACGAGACCGGGCGAGACGCATCAGTACGAGTACGATCCGGTGCAGCCGTCCCGCCACTTGTTCATCCATTTCGGCTATTTCCACCGAAACGGGGAGGCGCCGCCGCTTGCGATCCTGCAGCCGGACGGTCCGTCCGTCATCCCGGCGGAAGACGAATTGCTCGTCGGCATGATGAAGCAGATCATGAACATCGCGTATCTGTATCCCGACAAGCTGCAGCAGCGGGGCAGCGCCTTGCTGGCCGCCTTGCTCGAGGAGATCAACGGCCTGATCGTCGATCAGCCGGTCACGCGGGACAAAAACCGCATTCCGCCGCAGATTCTGAAAGCGCTTGACTACATCGACAAGCATCTCGACGAACCGCTTTCGATTGATCGGCTGGCGCAGCGCGTCGGTTGGACGCATGAGCATTTCTCGCGCTCCTTCGTCCGCTACACGGGCCGCACGCCGCGGGAGATGATCATCCAGCGCCGGATCGAGCGGGCATGCCAGCTGCTGCTCTACGAGGAACGGAGCGTGAAGAACGTCGCCTATGCGGTCGGGTTCACGGACGAGAACTATTTCTGCCGGGTGTTCAAGAACGTGAAAGGGATTACCGCCACCAAATATCGAAAAAAATACTACGATCCGCGGTACAGCGAGCTGCATCCGGTCAGCGAGAGCGATTCTCCCTATCCGCCGAATCGCATCCTGTACAACGCGGGCTCAAGCTACTGATGCCGGACTCATGCTTATCTTTTCGGGGAAAGGATGGTCGAACGAATGAAGGATACGCTGAACGTCGGTCTGATCGGGTACGGATTCGCCGGCAAGACGTTCCACGCGCCGGTCATCACGTGCGTGCCGGGACTCAAGCTCGCGAAAGTCGTCGAACGCCGGACGGATCGCGCAAAGCAGGATTACCCGCAGGTCGAGATCGTGCGCGACGTGAACGATCTGTATGCAGATCCGGAACTCGACATCGTCGTTGTCACGACGCCGAGCACCGACCATTTCACCTTCGCCCGCGACGCGCTGCTCGCCGGCAAGCATGTCATCGTCGAGAAGCCGTTTACGGTGACGTCTGCCGAAGCGGATGAGCTGATCGCGCTCGCGAAGGCGCGCGGCCTTGTGCTCAGCGTCTTCCACAACCGCAGGTGGGACGGCGATTTTCAAACCGTGCGCGAGATTGTGCGCGGCGGAAAGCTTGGCCGGATCGTGTCCGCCGAGTTTCGCTGGGATCGCTACAATCCGTATCCCGCTCCGGGCAGATGGCGCGACAGCGCGGCGCCGGGAGCCGGCGTCTGGTACGATCTCGGCGTCCATTTCCTCGATCAGGCGCTGCAGCTGTTCGGCACGCCGAAGACGATCCGGGCGGACATCCGGACGCAGCGGGAGGGCGTCGCCGCCGATGACGCCTTCGATGTGACGCTCGGCTACGAGAACGGACTGAGCGTCAGACTGTATTCTTCGCTCATTGTCCGCACGCCCGGCCCGCGCTACCGGCTGAACGGAACGAACGGATCGTTCGTGAAGTACGGCGAAGACCCGCAGGAGAACGCCCTCAAGGCGGGCGGGAAGCCGTCCGATCCCGGCTGGGGCCGCGATCCCGAAGCGAATTGGGGCACGCTGGACATCATGCAGGACGGCCTCCGGTTCACCGGCAAGGTCGAGACACTGCCCGGCGCGTACCAGAACTATTTCGCGAATGTGCGGGATGCGGTGAACGGCGCCGGCGAACTCGCCGTGAAACCCGAGGAGGCGCGCGCGGCAATCCGCCTGATCGAGCTCGGCTTGCAGAGCAGCCGGGAAGGACGGACGATCGAAGTTTCACTGTAATCGACATTATCGATTTTTGCGGGAGGCGGCCTGAGCATGGGCGATGCACTTTTTCCGTTTCAAACCAGTCTGAACGCATCCACGCTGTTCCCGTACAAATTGGACATCCGGGAGCAGCTTCGGGTCGCCGCCGAGGCCGGCTATGACGGCATTGAAATCTGGATGCGCGATCTCGAAGCTTACGCCGCATCCGGAGGATCGATCGCGGAGCTTAAGGATTACGCCGCTTCACTCGGCATCGCGATCCCGAATGCGATCGCCTTCTTCCGCTGGGCGGATATGAGTGAAACGGCGAGGCACGACGGTTTCGCGCAAGCCGAGCGGGAGATGAGGATGCTCGCCGAGCTGGGCTGCCCGGCCGTCGCCGCGCCGCCGTACGGCGACGTCGACGGCGCGGGTCCGGAACATTTCGCCGCGCATTTCGCGGAACTCGTGAGGCTCGGCCGCTCCATGGGCGTCGAGCCGTATCTCGAATTCTGGGGGCGGGCGAAGCGGCTCAATCGGCTGGAAGACGCGGCCTCCGTCCTTGACCTGAGCGGCATCGGCGATGCGAAGCTGCTGCTTGACCCGTTCCATATGTACGTCGGGGGAAGCCGGTTCGAGAGCGTCGGCACGTTAAGCGGCGATCGGATCGGCATCGTTCACGCGAACGATTACCCGGCCGAGCCGCCGCGGGAGACGATCGCCGACCGTGACCGCGTCTTTCCGGGCGAAGGCATTGCGCCGCTCGGAAGGCTCGCCCGCCTGCTGTGCGATTCGGGTTACGGCGGCTACTTGTCCCTGGAGCTGTTCATTGAAAATTTCGGAGGGCGTACGGCGCCGGACACGGCCCGATACGGCCTGGATTGCCTGAGAAAAGCTTTCTCGGTCGATCACATCGAAGGAGCAAGATCAACGTGAACCCAAAGGACGGAGGCGGCGGATCGGCAGGCAAGACGGTCAAGCTGTCTCTGCTGGCCATCACCTGGCCGATCTTCATTGAATCCGCCCTGCAAACCCTCATTCGGATGACGGACACGTTCATGCTCAGCAAGGTGTCGGACGAGGCGGTGGCCGCCGTCGGCGTGTCCAACCAGATTCTCATGTTCGGCATGCTGCTGTTCAACTTTGTGGCGATGGGATCCGCCGTCGTTGTCTCGCAGTATCTCGGCGCCGGGCTTAGGCGGGACGTCGGACGGCTCACCGGATCTTCGCTGGCGCTCAACCTGCTGTTCGGGCTGTTCGTCAGCGCGATGGTCGTCCTGTTCTGCGGCGATCTGCTCCGCCTGTTCGGTCTTGAACCGGAGCTGCACGCGATCGCGCAACGCTACCTGCTTATCGCCGGCGGCGGGCTGTTCGTGCAGGCCGTCATGTCCGCGGCGGTCGCGATCATCCAGTCGCACGGCCTGACCCGCCAGACGATGTTCGTCGCGCTCGGCATGAACATCATTCACATCCTCGGCAACTATCTCGTGATCTTCGGCCCGTTCGGCTTCCCGAAGCTGGGCGTGACCGGGGTCGCGATCTCGACGGTTGTCAGCCAGGTTATCGGCATGATCGTCAACCTGTACCTGCTGCGCCGGGCTGTCGAATTGCCGTTCACGCCAAGGCATTTGATCCGGTGGAAATTGGACGACGTGGTCCGGGTGCTTCGCGTCGGCGTTCCGGCGTCGCTCAACAATTTGTCCTATAATGTGAATCAGCTCGTCACGACCGCCATGATTGCCAGCCTCGGCTCGGTCATGCTGACGACGCGCATCTATACGATGAACATCAATTTCATCATCGTGATTTTGTGCATCTCTCTTGGACGGGGCATGCAGATCATCGTCGGCCATCTCGTCGGGGCCGGGGAGCAGGACGAGGCGTACCGGCAGGTGCTGCGCAATTACGGCCGCAGCGTTCTGATCACGCTGGCCGGGGCTGCGGTCATCTGCCTGCTCCGGGTGCCGCTGCTCGATCTGTTCACCGATTCGGAGGAAATCATCCGGATCGGTTCAAATCTGCTTCTGCTCAGCTTCCTGCTGGAGCCGGGCCGCAACCTGAACATCATGTTCGAGCGATGCCTGCAAGCCGCCGGCGACGCCCGCTTCACCGCGCTGTCGTCCGTGCTCATCATGTGGCTGTTCAGCGTGCCGCTGACTTATCTGCTCGGCATCCATCTGGGATACGGGCTGTATGGCATCTGGGCCGCATTCATCGCGGATGAGTGGGTGCGCGGCATCGCGCTGTTCCTAAGGTGGAAGAGCAAGGCGTGGAAGTCCAAGGCGATCGTCTCCCGCGCGGCGGAGACGGCCGCCGGCTGAGACCGGAATCCGGGATCGAAATTCCCTCATTCCCGCAAGGGCCGTGTCTGTTCCTGATGTCGGACGGACGCGGCCTCTCGCTTTTGCTGTTGAGAACCATCGGTCGATCCGCTATCCTTGTCTTGTGGGGTGAAGGGATTGGGCTACGTGCTGCTGCTGCTGGCCACCCTCGGATGGAGTTTTGTCGGCATTCTGGTCAAGATCGCATCCGGCATGGCGGACAGCATGATGATTACATTCGCGAGGTTCGGCTTCGGAGTGCTGTTTCTCGGAGGCTGGCTGCTGCTCAAAGACGGCAGGATCCGGCTGTCCGCCGCGCTGCCCTGGATCTGGATCGGCGCCGCCGGCAAAAGCCTCAACTATTTCTTCGAGAACATGGCGCTCAAATGGGGCTATTCTTACGGCAACATCGTGATTCCGCCCGTCCAGATGATCACGCTGCTGTTCGTCTCGGCATTGTTCCTGAAGGAGCGCATCGGTCCCAAAGGCTGGACGGCGGCAGCGCTTTCCCTGGCGGGCATCCTGATCATCGGGTGGGGCAATGCGGGCGGGGAGATAGCGGAGGGCGCGGACGGACTCACGACGCTGTGCTTCGCGCTCGCCGGCGTGGGCGCCGCGATTCACGTCCTCAGCCAGAAGTCGCTGGTCAAGGAGATGGATGCGGCGACGATGAATTTCGTCGTCTTCTTCTGGGCCGCGGTCTTGACGGCGGTTCCGCTGCCGTTCGCGGGCGATCCGCTGCCGGGCGGGTTTTCGATCGCGGCATGGGCCGCGATGATCGCCTTGGGCCTCATTACCGGGCTCAGCTTCCTCTGCTTCGGGGAAGCGATCAAGCGCGTGCCGTTCCCCGCCGTCATCATCATCAGCAATTGTCAGGTGCTGTTCCAGCTCATCTGGTCGGCCGCGTTGTTTCGCGAACCGATTACGCTGTGGATCATCGCGGGAGCGTTCCTGTTCACGGCGGGCATTGTGCTGCTGAACATGCCGCTGAAGAAGCGCGTGGTGATCCGGGACGGCGGAGCGGCTGCCGCGACGCGGCACGCGGAAGGGTAGAATATGAAAGACGAAGCTGCCGCGGGAAAAGGAGGGTATGCCATGAACATCATCCATCACGGCGGCCATCAGATACTGCTGCTGACGGCGGGCACGGGAGACAAGCCGCTGCTCCGGAATCTCATGCAGCTCTATCTGCATGAGATCAGCGAGTTTACCGGCGCCGACCCCGATGATCACGGCATATTCGATTATCCCGAGTTCGATTATTATTTCACGGCGGAAGGCCGGCAGGAGGGGCGGCTGCCGATCTTGATCCGGATCGACGGCACCGCGGCCGGCTTCGCGATGATCAACGGATTCAGTCTGGTCGCGCCGCGCACACCTTCGACGCGGCATCTGTCGGACTTCCTCATTCTGCGCAAATGGCGCCGCCGTTCCATCGGCAAAGCCGTCGTGCGCGAAATTTTCGAGTCGTACCCCGGCTTGTGGGAGATCAAGCAGCGCCGGGAGCATGAAGGCGCGCAGCGCTTCTGGCGCAATGTCATCCGCGAGTACACGGCGGGCGGGTACAAGGAGACCGAACTCAACGACGACCGGTGGGACGGCTTCGTCCAGACGTTCGACAACAGCAGCCGGCTGTGAGCGGGAACTTGCGGACGGACAAGCCCGGGTGAAGTCACGGCGCGGGCGGCGCTTCGCCGGCCAGCCGGCTGATCCATTGTTCATCCACGATGACCGGTTCCCCGGGCACGTCCTCAAGACGGAAGCGGCCGATCAGTTCATGCGCGGCGATCGGCTCGACGCGGTCGTGGAGGCCGCTGACCGACGCGATTGCGCCGATGATCGTCTCCGCCCGGACGCCCCGTTCGCGCAGCGCGCGGATCGAGAGCGCGCCGTGCCGTTTGGCCAGCCGCTTGCCGTCCGGTCCGCACAGGAGCGGCACATGCGCGTAGCGCGGGGCTTCTACGCCGAGCGCTTCGAACAGGAACAGCTGCCTGGGCGTCGAATCGAGCAGATCCGCGCCGCGCACGACATCGGTGATGCCCATCGCGGCGTCGTCAACGACGACCGCGAGCTGATAGCTGACAATGCCGTCCGCCCGGCGGACGACGAAATCGCCGCCCGCGCCCGGTTCGAACCGCTGCGGTCCGGCCGCGCCGTCCTCGAACGCCGCGGCGCGGTCCGGCAGGCGGAACCGGAGCGACGGGCTTTTTCGGCTTTCCCGTTCCCGGCGCTCTTCCTCGGTCAGCTTTCGGCATGTCCCCGGATAGGCGGGGCCTTCGCTGCCGAGACCGTGCGGCGCGCTGGCGACGGTCATCAGTTCGGCGCGGCTGCAATAGCAAGGGTAGAGCAGATGCTGCTCCTCGAGCCGCTTCAAGGCCCGCTCGTAATCTCCGAGCCGCAAGGACTGGACATAAGGTCCGAACGGACCGCCGATGTCCGGCCCCTCGTCCCAGTCGATGCCGAGCCAGCGGAGATCCTCCATCAGCAGATCATAATATTGCGGCTTGCAGCGCGGCTTGTCGATATCTTCAATGCGGAGAATGAATTGACCGCCCCGGCTCCGCGCGTCGAGCCAGGCCAGCAGGGCGGTCCTGGCGTTGCCGACATGCATTTCGCCGGACGGCGTCGGAGCGAAACGTCCGCGATACGTCATCGGTTCACCTCCCGGGCGGGAACGCGTCTTACGCCGGTCATGATAGCACGGCTCGGGCGGACGCGCAATGATGAAGCGGACAAATCACCGGGACCGGCAACCATAAGGAACGATGGCAGGGAACGCGGGATCAGACGCGGATAAGACGGACAACCGGAAGGAGATGGGATGATGATCGAGCTGTTCAGATTGAACTGGAAAATGCGGGACGAATGGTTCCGCTGGTGCCTGGACGTGCCGCAGGTCGAACTCGACGCGCCGCGGCTCGACGGGGAGGGATCCATCCTCCGCACGCTGTTCCATATCATCGATGTCGAGCAATATTGGATCCGGCGTTTTGCCTACGGAACGGAACATCGGTACGAATATGCGGAATATGCGGATCTCGACGCGCTGCACGCTTTGTCCAGACGGCTCAGGCCGTTCGTGGAAGAGACGGTCAGGGCCTGGACGCCGGAACGCGACCGTGAAATCCGGGTTGTGCAGCATGAGGACGGAACGGCATCCGAGTTGGTGTTCGGTGACATTCTGCGCTGGCTCGTCCAGCATGAGGCCTATCACGCCGGACAGCTCACGGTCTGGTCGCGGGAGCTTGGATTCGATCCGGTCCCGCTTGCCTGCGCTTGGCCGGCGGGCGACTCGATGGATGCGGAAGGAGCCGGATGAAGAAGATGGGCCGCATCGCGTGGGACTTCGAGCGGCTGGAAGCGATGCGCGGTCTTCTTGAAGACCGCGGCATGCGGAGCATCGCGGTGGCCGAGGGCGGAGAGACGGTCTGGTCCTGGCATGCGTCGGGGCAGGACAGGCTGTCGGCGGTCTATTCGATCACGAAGAGCGTCCTGTCGCTGCTCGTCGGCATTGCGATTCATGAGGGGTTGATCGGCGGGCCGGACGACCGGATCGGCGACTATCTGCTGCTGCCGAAGGACGGGCATCCGCGGTTGTCGTCGATCCGGCTTCGCCATCTGCTGACGATGACGTCCGGCATCGATTGGCCCGATTTCGACAAGCCTTACTGGGCGATGAAACGAAGCGCGGACGGCGTAAAATTCGTATTGTCCCGGCCGGTCGCGCATGAGCCGGGAACGGTGTTCGCGTACAATACCGGCGGTTCCCATCTGCTCGCGGCGATTCTCGCGGCGGCGGCGGGCTCAAGCGTGCTGGATTACGCCCGCAAGCGGCTGTTCGAACCGCTGGGCATCCGCCGCGTCAAGTGGAATGCACTGCACGGCATCCACGAGGGCGGCACCGGGCTGTACCTCAAGACGGAGGATTTGCTCAAGATCGGGATGCTGATCGTTCAGGAAGGCGTATGGGAAGGCCGGCGGATCGTGCCGGCGGAGTGGATCCGGGAATCGACCCGGCCCGCGTCGAAAGGGCTGGCGCTGTACAAACCGCCGATCTTCGGCCGGTACGGCTTCCACTGGTGGGTCGCGGATCCCGCGGAAGACCGGCCGGGGTACGCCTTCGCGCTCGGCTTCAGCGGCCAATATCTGGCGGTCGTGCCTTCGCTCGGCATCGCCGCCGTGCTGCGCCGGAATGCCACCACGCGGGCGGATTCGATGAAGTCGCGGTCGCTGCTCGACGAGTACATTTTGCGCGCGGCAACGGGATCCCGGACATGAAATCGGGGAGACGGGTGACATTTTTCAGGTTCATTTAAGGCAAGCGTTCTCCATTCGTGGTACAGTGGTTGACGTACGCGAATGGAGAGGAGCAATTGGACGATGAATGAACGCAACCATGACCAACCGACGGCGGGAACCCTCGGCTGGAAAATTTCGACCGCCGTGCTGGCCGTGCTTCTGATCGTCTCGCTTCTGCTGCATGTTTTCGGCAGCCGGGCGGGAAGCGCCGAAGCCGTGGCGACCGTGAACGGGGTCAAGATTACGAAGGACGAGCTGTTCGATGAAATGGCGGCATACGGCGGGAGCAGCGTGCTCGACGATCTGATCCGTCAGGAAGTGATCCGGCAGGCGGTCGAGGAAGCCGGAAAGACGGCATCTGATGAAGAAGTGCAGGCGCGGATGGAGAAATTCGCCGAGCCCTACGGATCGATGGACGCGTTCCTGGCAGAGATCGCGTATTACGGCTATTCCGAGGAAATGCTGCGGGAGCAGGTTGCAACGCAGATCAAGATCGAGAAAATCATCGGGGCGGACGTCGCCGTCACGGACGAAGAAATCGCGGCGTATTTCGAAGAGAACAAGGACAGCTTCGACCAGCCGGAGACGGTGAGGGCGTCGCACATCCTGGTCGAGACACGGGAAGAAGCGGAATCACTGCTCAAGCAGCTGGAGGCGGGAGCGGATTTCGCCGAGCTTGCCGCCGAGCATACGCTCGATGAAATGACGAAAGAAAGCGGCGGCGATATCGGCGATTTCGCACGCGGCGAGATGGAGGAAGGATTCGAGGAAACGGCGTTCAGCCTTGAAATCGGCGAAACGGCCATTGCCGAGACGAGCTACGGCTTTCACGTCGTTCGCGTGACGGACAAGTCCGCCGCGCAGGAAGCGACGCTGGATTCGGCGCGCGAAGAGATCGTCGATTATCTGACCCAATCGAAGCTTGCCGATCTGGTCGACGGCTGGATCGCGGATCGCGAAGCGGAAGCGGACATCGAGTATCTGATGGAATGGTAACGGGCTCGGCATGGGGTGACTCCGCGGCGCTTGCGGCGCATACAATGTCTGTAGATCAATCAACCGGAAGGAGGGCGGCCATGCGGATCATCGTCGTATCGGACACGCATATGCCGCGCAGCGCGAAATCGATACCGGCTCCGCTGCGGGAAGCGCTGACAACGGCGGACTATATTCTGCACGCCGGCGATTGGTGCGTGCCGGACGCGGTCCGGGCGTTCGAAGCATACGCCCCGGTCGACGGCGTAGCCGGCAACAACGATGTCCGGGAACTCGCGGAGCGGTTCGGCTGGCGGAAACGGCTGAATCTGGGCGGCATCCGCATCGGAATCGTGCACGGTCACGGCACGGGCGGAACGACCGAGTCGAGAGCGCTGCAGGCGTTCAAGAACGAGAAGGTGGATGTCATCCTGTTCGGCCATTCCCATGTGCCGCTCAACCGGCGGGACGGAGGCATCCTGATGTTCAATCCGGGCTCGCCGACCGCGCGGCGGAGGCAGCCCCATCATTCATTCGGCATCTGGGACATCGAGGACGGTATTCTGCAGGTGAGGCACGTCTTTTTCTGACGAATGAAGCGGCGGCGCATTTGAGGGCAGCGCTCCGGATATGATACGATGGTATTTGAACCTGTTTCCGGAACAAGGGGTCGTCATTTCGTCATGAAACGGATGCTGTTCGCGCTGCCGTTAATCCTCATACTCTACATCGGCCTGAATATCTATATCGGATGGAACTTGCGGATGTTCCTGGAATGGCTGGCCGGACCGATTCCGGGAGCGGTCTTCTGGATTCCGTTCCTGCTCGTCGCCTTCGGCTTCCCGATCGGCCGGATCGGGCGCGGCGCCGGCCCCGTCCTGCGTCTGCTCAAAGTGGCCGGCGCCTACTATTTTGCCCTGTTCGAATACGGCTGCCTGCTGCTGCCTCCGGCCGACATCGCGGGCTGGCTGCTCAGGGAAGCCGGGTACGGCGCATCGATACATATCGGCGTGCCGGGCGCGGCCGTTGCGATGGTGCTGCTTGTGCTGTTCATCACCGGCAGCATCAACGCCTGGTCGCCCGTGGTGCGTGAATATCGCCTTGAAGTGCCGAAAGATGCGGGGGGCCTCGGCTCGCTGCGCATTCTGGCCGCTTCGGACCTGCACCTCGGCAATATCGTGGGCAACCGGCACCTGCGCCGGCTGATCGGGGCGGCGGAAGCAAGGAAGCCGGATCTGATTCTGCTGGCTGGCGATGTCATTGACGATGACATCGAACCGTTCATCCGCAACCGGATGGACGAGACGCTCGGCCGGTTGAAAGCGCCATACGGCATCTATGCCGTCCTCGGCAACCATGAATATTACGGCGGCCAGATCGAAGCCTATGTGCGGCGCGCCGCGGATGCCGGCATTCGCGTGCTGCGCGACGAGACGGTGACGATTGACGGCTGCTTCCAAATCGCGGGCCGGAAGGACAAGACGGCGGAAGGCGCCGGGCCGGACGGACGGCTGCCGGTGAGCCGGCTGCTGGAACCGCTCGATCCGAAGCTGCCGATTCTCCTGATGGATCACCAGCCGCTGGCTCTCGGCGAGGCGGCGCAGGCGGGAGCGGATCTTCTGCTGTCCGGCCATACCCACCGCGGCCAGTTCGCGCCCAACCATCTGGTGACCCGGCGGCTTTTCGAACTCGATTGGGGCTACAAGCGGATCGGCGGCATGCACGCCCTTGTCTCGTCCGGCTTCGGCACATGGGGACCGGCCATCCGGCTCGCCAGCCGCTCCGAGCTGCTGGACATCACACTCGTCTTCACGGGAAGCCAACGTTCGGAAAATCGTGACAAACCGGGCGGCGCGGAAGCCGGAGGATCGTTTACAATAGAGGATGGACAAGCCGCCAATTCGTGAAGGAGGGGCCGTCTGTGCCTTCGGTACGTGAACGCAACTGGATTCCGCTCATTTTCATTTTCACCTTTGTTCTCGTCGGCATCATCACGCTGCTGTTTTTCCTGCCGGGGTACGAGGGCGAAGTCGGTTTTGACGTGACGGTGCTGCCGCTCCTGAACGCGGTCTACAACTGCTTCACCTTCAGCTTCCTGGTCATCGCGCTGGTTGCCGTGAAGCGGAAAAATATCAAGATGCACCGCACCTTCATCTGGGCCGCATTCGTTACCACGGCGCTGTTTCTCGTCACTTACGTGGTCTATCACTACCTGACGGAGCCGACTGCATACGGCGGCAGCGAAGTGATGCGCTATATTTATCTGTTCGTCCTGGCCACGCACATCATCCTGGCGATCGTCAATGTGCCGCTGGCGCTGATCTCAGTCACGCTCGGGCTGGGAGGACGCATCAAGCAGCATCGCCGCATCGGGAAATGGACGATGCCGATCTGGCTGTACGTCAGCTTTACGGGCATTGTTGTCTATCTGCTCATTTCGCCGTATTATGGATCTTGACGCTTGAACCGGCATGCCGGTTGGGAGGAGGATGCATATGACGGCATGGCAGGAGATTTCGACACTGGAAGCGTGGGACAAGGTGAGATCGGATTCCGCAAACCGGCAGATCATCGTGCTCAAGCACAGCACCCGTTGTCCCGTATCGGCCAGCGCACTCGAGGAATTTGAGGCTTATCTGGCGGACAAACCGAATCCGGATACAGACTACTATCTCGTCAAGGTGATCGAGTCCCGCCCGGTATCGAACAAGATTGCCGAAGACCTGGGCGTTGTCCATGCTTCGCCGCAGATGATTCTGGTGAAAGACGGCAAAGCGGTATGGAACACGTCGCACTGGTCGGTGACGAAGAAACATATGACCGCCGTGCTGGATTGAAGCAGCCGGCAAGGCAGCAACACCCCCGCTGCGCCCGTTCAAGGCGCGGCGGGGGTGTTGCCGTTCCGGTATGTCATGCGCTCTCTGCAAACATGTAAATGTTGAATTTGCCGATATCCGACAGATCGAGCGGAATCGCAATCGCCTTCTTCTCCACGTAGCGGCTGTGATCCGCCACGATGTCGGGCGGGGTGATGTCGACGGCGATGCCTTCGTTGGAGAGCATGGTGGTGGCGTTGCCGCTGATCATGTTTCCGAGTTCGGCGATGGCGCTGCAGCACATGTCATCGAGTTCGGAAACCGGGTATCCGCCCATCATGACCGAGACGATGCGCAGAGCCACCTGGTGCGGGAAACTGAAGACGACGTCGCCCTAAAATTGACCGAGTATGCCGATCTTGAGCAGCAGGGAATCGCTGCGGCTGTCCACGGATTGCAGCGCGACCTGGCCGACGGACGGCTTCACTTGCATCATGGCTTCAATGACGTGAATGGATGATGCGAGAAACGGGTTGATGTAATTGACGTTCATGGCTGCTGCCTTCTGTTGCATGATTTGAACCCCATATGAAAAAGCGCTTCCGGAACCGGAAGACGCTGATGTTCGGAAGCTGAGCCTGTCCGTCTGATCGGGCTCCCGGCCACGCGGGAAAACCGATCCGGTCCGGCGGCATTGCGTCCCCCTGTCTAATGTCTGGTCTGCGGTTGTCAATTGAAGGGTCTTGCGGACTATTGGTTGTGAATGCCAGGTCCGCTGTATCCCATGTTATCACAAGGAAAGTATGACGAAAAGTACAAATTGCTTGCCCGATGGCAAACCCGCTTTCCTCGTCGGCTTCCGGCATCATTCGTCCGCACCATGACTTTCGTCCGACGCCTCATGCACGGCAACCAAGCAATTCATTCCCGATTGGGTGATCTTACAAAATCCCGGCCCGTTCATTGAAGCGGTTTTTCGCTTCGCCTTACAATGGGGAAGCCAACCGGAACGGGAGGATCGTGAATGTGGAATCTGATGTCCCGCTGCGGCATGGCAGCGGCGTTGCCGATCCGCGGGCGAAGGGCGCGGTCGATTGGCAAGCCGGAAGGGAGGTGGCGGCGATGCTTTCGGATTTGTGGCGGCTGTTTGTCGCATTCGGCACGGCGACGATGCTCGGGTACGGCGGCGGCCCCTCCATCATTCCGCTGTACGAGTCGCAGGTTGTCGACCGGTACGGGTGGATGACGACGGACGAATTCGGGCGGGCGCTCGCGTTCGGAAACGCGCTCCCCGGACCGATCGCGACGAAATTGGCCGCCTACATCGGATTCAAGGTCGCGGGCTGGGCCGGAGCTGCCGTCGCGCTCGCGGCGGTCGTGCTGCCGACGGCGATCCTGATGGCCGCACTGGCCGGCATCATGATGAAATTGTCCGGGCATCCGGTCGTCCGCGGCATGATCCGCGGCGTGCAGCCGGCGATCTTCGTCATGATGGCCATGCTGGCCTACGATTTCGCCCAGTATGTCTTCAGGCCTGCGGGCGGCGCGCTGCCGTTCCTGACGCTGCTTATCGCCGTGGTTTATTTCGTGATGGTGCATTATTACCAGCTGAATGCGGTATGGGGGATTCTGTTCGCGCTGGCGGTCGGCGCGCTCTTCCTCGGGGGGGACGCTTGACCGGAAGAAGCGGAATCGGCCGTCGCGACCGCGTCCTTAACGCCGGAGGAGGTGATTTCCATCTGCACGATCGGCGCCATGCGATGCATGAAGGAGGACGGCACGCCCGCCGTGTTCGGATTCAAAACGTCGGATTCACCGCCGGTCTTGTTCTGGCACGGGAAGGCCGCCGGACCGTCGCGACACGCCATCCTGGCGTACGGACTGGCGCCGCAGCAGGGCATCAATGCCGGACTCAACGATCAGGGGCTGCTGCTCATCAGTTCGTACTTCGATTATGCCGATCCTTCGGAACCGTCCGCTCTCCGCGAGACTGCCGACTATTGGCAGGGCGATCTGCGCGGCCGGCTCCAGGCTGAAGCGCTCGCGGTCTGTACGGACGCCCGGGGCGCGCTGGAAGTGCTGGAACGGGGCATCGCGGAAGGCGGGCCGTCCATCGGGGGAAGCCACATCATCGCCGACAAGAACGGCACGATCCTTGTATTTGAGCATTGCCGGGGACGGACCGCCTGGCAGGACGCGTCGTCGGTCGGATGGGCGGTGCGGAGCAACCAGGCGTTCGGACTGTTCCCGGAGAAGCAGCGGCGCATGTCCGCCCGGCTGCGCGCAGACCGCGGGCGGCGGTACGAGACAGCGTCGGCGGCGCTGCGTCTGCTCGCCGGCAGGCCGTTGGACAGCCGGACGGCCGTGGACGCGCTGAAACGGCTGACCGCGACCCATGAACGGGACGGCACGGGCGGCGGCAGCATCTGCGCCCACGGCATCCTGCACGGGAGGTCGAATGCGCCGCTTCCGCATATGACGCTCAGCGCGATGGTCTGGGACGTCACGGCAGGCGAGATGCACTACACGTCGGGCAGGCCGTGCGTTTCCGGGTGGAAGCGCATGGCGTTCGCGGAGTAGATGCCGTGTCGCGCACGGAGATCATTTTTCCGGAAGGGAGATGGCGATATGGACGTTAAGCCGCTGCTCATCACCGGCGGCACGGTTCTGACGGTGAACGGGCAGGACGAAACGATCGAAAGCGGCGCGCTGCTCATTGAAGGCACGCGGATCGTCGACATCGGACCGGCGGATGTACTCGGGGCGCGCTATCCGGCGGCGGAGCGGCTGGACGCGTCCGGTTCCGTCATCATGCCCGGCCTGGTCAACCTGCACATGCATTCGGGACTGATCCGCGGCACGGCTGAAGATCTGCCGGTGTTCGAATGGCTGGCGAAGCATGTCGATCCGAAACATCGGGCTTTGACCGAGGATCTTGCGCACGCGGCGGCTCGGCTCTGCTACGCCGAAGCGCTGTTGTCCGGCACCACCTGCGTGCTCGACATGTACCGCTTCATGCACAAATGCGCGGTTGCGGCGGACGAGCTCGGACTTCGCGCCGTGCTGGCGCCGTACGTCGTCGACAAACCGGGCATGGATTGGTTCGAGACGCTCGAGACGAACCGGCGGCTCGTCGAGGAGCGGAACGGCACATCGGAAGGACGGATTCACGTCTGGTTCGCCCTCGAGCATCTGACCTACAACACGGAGGAAGCGTACCGGAAAGCGGCCGAACTTGCAGCGAAGTACGACACCGGCATCCATACCCACGGTGAGGAATCGCGGGACATGGCGATCAGCCTGAAACTCCGGACGGGGAGATGGCCTGTGGAACTGTTCCACGACCGCGGCATCCTCGGACCGCGGACCGTGCTGGCCCACTGCGTCTGGCTCCGCCGGGAAGAGCGCGAGCTGCTGGCCCGGACGGGCACCGCCGTCGCCCATTGTCCCGTCAGCAATCTGAAGCTGGCGTCCGGCATCGCGCCGGTCAAGGAACTGCTCGAGATGGGCGTGACGGTCGGCATCGGCACCGACGGGGTGAAGGAGAACAACAACCTCGACATGCTCGAGGAGATGAAGTTCGTTCCGCTGCTGCAGAAGGCGCGGCTGCTTGACGCCCGCGTCATGCCGGCGGAAACGGTGATCCGGATGGCCACGATAGGCGGCGCGAAGGCGCTCGGACTGGACCGCGAGATCGGTTCGCTGGAGGTCGGCAAGAAAGCAGACCTGATCGTCATCGATTTTCGGAAGCCCCATTTGACGCCCGTCATGGGCGGAAAATACAACAACGCCGCGAGCAACGTCGTCTACGCCGCAACCGGTGCCGACGTGAAGCATGTGTTCATCGACGGACGGCAGGTTGTACGGGACCATCGGCTGGTCCGCGCCGACGTGTCGGAGATCATCGCTTCCGGCCAGACGGCGGCAGAGCGGCTGTTCAGGCTGCGCGAGCCGTTCGTCCCGGCTTGACGGCCGACCGATCATCAAGATCAAGGAGGTTGTGAGGCATGGGTTACAAACCGACCGAAGAGGTGCTCGAGATTCTGGCCGAACTCGGACCGTCGCTCATCGAATCGAAGGAGGCGCGTTCGCTTCCGCCCGCATGCTATACGTCGCAGGCGTTCTTCGAATTCGAGAAGGAAGCGATCTATTACCGGAACTGGCTGTGCATCGGCCGGCAGGAAATGGTGCCGAATCCCGGCGACTATTTCACGCTGACGCTGCTCGACGATCCGCTCATCGTGGCGCGGGGTCATGACGGCAACATCCATGTCCTGTCCGCCGTCTGCCAGCATCGCGGCCATCTGGTGGCGGAGGGCAAGGGCAACTGCAGCTCGTTCCGCTGCCCGCTCCACTGGTGGACGTACGGGCTGGACGGAGAGCTCTTGTCCGCCCCTGAGATGATCCGCATCGAGCCGTTCGAGATTTTGCGCCATGACCACAGCCTGCCCCGATTGAAGGTCGAAATCTGGAACGGGTTCATTTTCTGCCACTTTGATCCCGACGCCCCTCCGCTTGCCCCGACGCTTCAGAAATTGGACGATGAAATGCGCAACTACCGGATGACCGAACTCGTCTCCATGCCGACGGTCGACCTGACCGATCTTCCCTGGAACTGGAAAATCATGATCGAATCTTCCCTCGAACCGTACCACACGAACTACCTGCACAAAGGGCCGCACGATTTCGCGCCGAGCCGCCTGGCCACCTTCATTGAATTCGAAGACGATGACGGACAGATCATGCATCCGACCGGATTCACCCATATGGACGCCGGCTTCTCGCCGGACATGAAGGCGATTTTCCCGCCGATGCCCGGGCTGACGGAGGAGCAGCGGCAGCGGATGATGATCGCATCGGTGCCGCCGATGCTCACGCTCGGCCTGATGCCGGATCAGGTGTGGTACAACATCATCCTGCCGCGCGGCCCGCACCATATCGAATTTCGGTCCGGCTTGCTGTACCCGCCGGAGACGATCGCCTTGCCGGATTTCGAAGAACGCTACAAGCTGGCGAATGACAGCGTCCAGCTCATCAATGCGCAAGATCTGGAGGCGAATGCCTCGCTGATGCGCGGCTATTTCGCGAAGCTGTCGAGCCGCGGCCGGTATGCGGAACTGGAACGGACGCTGCCGCAGTTCAACCGGTGGCTGGCGAAACGCTATTTCAGGTATCTGGACGAGCTCGGCATCCGGGTGAAGTTGGAGATGCCCGATGATGAAGCGCATCGCGTTTGACGAGATCGGGATCGAGGCAGGCGGCGTTCAGCTGTACGCCGCCGCATGCGGCGATCCGGGCGGCGAGCCGGTCATCTTCCTGCACGGCATTTCGGAGAACGGCAGCGCGTTCGGGCCGATCATGGCGGCGCTGCCGCAGCACCGGCGGTACATCGCCCTCGACCTGCGCGGCCGCGGCCGCTCGGGCAAGCCGGCTTCCGGCTACGCGATGCGGGATTACATCGCCGATCTGCTCGCGCTGTGGAACGCGCTGCCCGGCGGCGGCAAGCCGGCGCTGATCGGGCATTCGATGGGGGCCCGCATCGCGGCGGCGTTCGCGGCCGCTTACCCGGAGCTGACCGGCCGGGTCATGATGATCGATCCGCCGCTGTCGGGTCCGGGGCGTCCGCCGTTTCCGCTGCCGCTTGCCCGCTTCACGGTTCCAAAGGCAATGCTAGACGCCGGCGATCTGGAAGCGTTCCGCGCGCATTACGCCGCCATCGGGATCGATCCGGAAGCGAAGGCGCGGGAGCTTAAGGCATGCGCGCCGGAGGCGATCGAGCAGTCGTACCTCGCGATGAACGAAGAGCCGTTCCACGTCTGGTACCGGCTGCTCCGCGTTCCCGCCCGTCTGGTCGCCTGCGGCGGCGCGCCGTTCATCGGTCCGGCCGAAGCGCGCGAGCTGGAGGCGCTCAATCCGTCGGTCGACATCCGGTATTTGCCGGAGGCGGGGCATGAACTGCACAAGCGGGAGCCGGAGACGACGATCCGGCTGATCCGCGAATTTCTGGAAGGGCGGTGACGGCATGGACAGAAGCGCGATTGCGAAAGGAGCCATCACGGAAATCTGGCCCGACGGGATGCCGCGACCCGGCATCCCGTACAGCCCGGCCGTCCGGGCCGGCGATTGGCTGTTCTATTCCGGGCAGTCGGCGTCGGATCTGGTGAGCGGGCTGGCGGAGGAGGCGGCCGTTCCGGGCCATTTTCCCTACTATGAGAGCGCGATGGGCAAGCAGGCCGCATACCTGTACCGGCGCGTGGCGGCGATCACGGAGGCGGCCGGCGCCTCGCCCGAACAGATCGTGCGGGTCAATCAATGGTATCTTGCGGGTATGGCGTCGCCGGACTACCGGACCGGCGATTTGACGGTGAACAACCGGCGGTACGTGGAGACGAAGAACCGGTACTTCCAGAGACTCAGGCCGCCGTCGACCGGCATCGGCGTGCGCCGGCTGCTCGTGGAAAGCGCGCTGGTGGAGGCCGATTTCACCGCGCGGCTTGCGGCGTCCGGCGAACGGCCCGAACCGGTCTCGGCACCCGGATTGCCGAAGCCGGCAGCCGGCCATGCGGAAGGCGTGCGGGTCGGGCACTGGTTGTTCCTGTCCGGCGACATCGCGACCGACTGGGCCGGGAACTGGGGCCAGCCCGGCTATGAAGGCGAATTGCACGCGCTGGCGCCGGAAGCCCGCACGAACCGCCTGTTCTGGGGCGATGAGCCGGCCGCGCGCCAGACGGATTATATTCTCAAGCGGCTGGCGAACGTCGCGGAAGCGGCGGGCACGAGCCTGGACCATGCGGTGAAGGCGTGGGTGTTCCTTGCGGATCCGAACGATTTCGCCGCGGTGGAGGACGTCTGGCAGCGCTGGTTTCCCGATCCCGGGAAGGCGCCGGCCCGGCTGATCGTGCCGCGCGTCGAGATCGGTGCGCGGGGGTGCCGCGTCGAGATCGCGATGGATCTGCTCATGCCGGAGGCGGCGCATCTGAAGTCGGCCGTGACGGGCGGCTGGACGCCGAAGAGCCGGGAGCCGGCGGCGGTGCGGGCGGACGACCTGATCTATTTCAGCGGGCTGATGGCGACCGACCCCGCCGTCGGGCTGGCGAAGGAAGCGTCGCTCACTCCCGGTCTGCCGTACTTCGGTTTGGCCGGGAAGAAGCAGATGGCCTACATCCTCGAGAAGGCGCGGCGGATCTGCGCGGCGGCCGGCGCGGACGTCCGTCAGATCGTCAAGGCGACGCTCTATTTCACGGACCTGAACCTGTACGCCGGCGCGATGGAGGCGTGGCGCGAGACGTTCGCCGATTCGCACAAGCCGGCGGTGACGGCCGTCGAAATCGGCGGCGGCCTGTGGGTGCCGGGCTGCGGCATCATGGCCGATTTCGTGCTGTATGATCCGTAAGGGAGGGAGCGGCGTGGAAACCGTGAGGATCGGCATGCTTATCCCGTCGTCCAATACCGTTGCGGAACCTGTCACGAACCGGCTGCTGCATGGCGTTCCCGGCGTCAGCGTCCATTACGCGCGGGTGCGCGTGACGGAAATCGCGCTGTCCCCGGCGTCGGACGCGCAGTTCGCGGCGGGACCGATGCTCGAAGCGGCCTCGCTGCTGGCGGACGCCGGCGTGAGGCTGATTGTCTGGAACGGCACCGCGGGAAGCTGGCTCGGCATCGATCATGACCGGCGGCTGTGCGAAGCGATCGAGCGCGGCACGGGAATTCCCGCGACAACTTCGACGATGGCCATTCTGGATGCCGTGCGCGCGTGCGGGATCAGGCGTCTGGCCATCGTCACGCCGTATACGGCGGATGTGAACGAGCGGATTGCCGCCGTCTACGAAGGCTTCGGCATCCGCTCCGCGGGAGCGGTCGGACGCGGGTTGACGGTCAACCGTTCGTTCGCGGATCTCTCGGAAGATGAGATCGTCCGGATGATCGGGGAAGCCGCCGCCATGCCAGGCGCCGACGGTGTCGCCGTCGTCTGCACGAACATGCGCGGGGCGCGCGCGGCGGCGGAAGCGGAGCGGCGGTTGAAAGTGCCGGTGGTTGATTCGGTTGCGGTAACCGTCGGGCACGCGCTTCGTCTTGCCGGATACGGCGGCGTTCGGCCGAAAAAAAACCGGGGCTGCATTTCTGCCGGGAGGCGGAGGGGAGGACAAGGAACGGACTGGCCGGCTGATGCGGAGGTGCCGGGGCATTGTCGCCGACGATGATCGTCCAATCGCGTTGGATGCCGAACGTAACGGGCAGCGGAATTGAAAGGCAAAATGTTTATGTAAATAAATATAACATAAATATTGCAATAAACGCTTTTTGTGCAATATGATGTTATATATAATGACATAAACATTCCGCTGCATTGCGAGGTGACATCCATGCACATGACCGTCGAGCAGGCCCTGTCCGTCTATCCGTTGACCGAGGCGCGTCTGGTTGCGGGAGATGCCGGAAAAAACCGCATTGTCAAGGCGGTCAACGTCATGGACGCTCCGGACATTACGGACTGGATCAAGGAAGGCGAGATGGTCTTCACGACCGCGTATCTGTTCAAGGACCGTCCGGGTGAAGCCGCCGAACTGGTGCGCAAGCTCGACCGGCGCGGCTCATCCGGCCTGGGCGTCAAGCTCGGCCGTTTCTGGAGCGCCATCCCGGAAGAAATGATTGCGGCCGCTGACGACCTCGGTTTTCCGCTCATCGAACTGCCCTATCCGTTCACCTTCTCCGACCAGATGAACGCCTTGTTCCGCGAAGAGCTGAGGCGAAGTACCGTCGAACTGCAGACCGTTCTGGACAAACAGGTCCGGCTGATGCGGTTCGCGCTGCAGTCCGGCCATATCCGTCAGCTGTTCGAGTCCGTCATGGAGGTGATCGGCTGCCCGATCGCGGTCATCGGCTCGCGCGGACAGGTGGTGTTCAACGGGACGGGGCATGCGGATTCGGGGCTTGTCGAACTGTGGCCGTGGAAACCGCTGGCCCAGCGGGTCCGGACGGCCGCAGGCCAGGCGTTCCGGGTGCCGCTCATGAAGCAGGCGCAGTGCACGGGCTTCGTGCTCTTCTATTACAAGAGCCCCGTGCTCTCGCCGGTTGAAGAAAATCTGTATCTGCAGGCCGCTGAACTCATCGGTTTCCATAAAGATTTCAAAATCGAAGATTATGTCGAATGGACGGTCCGCCGTGACATCGGGCTGCTTATCAAGCGCCATCTGAAGCACGGTCTTACGCTCGAGAAGCTGGAGGAGTGCCTCGACCGCTGGGAGATCGATCTGCTCGGCCGCCCGTACCGCTGCGTACTGACCGACATTCCGGGGCCGTCGATCGCGTCCATGCGCGCCGAACGGCTGCAGCAGCTGAAACGGGAGATGCAGCATTACGCCGGTCTGGAACCGTTCGGCGGCGTTCACGTCGTGCTGGAGGAAGGGCTGCTGTCGGTGTACCGGGACGATCCGGAAGACCCGGACGGGCCGCTCGAGACGGCGCTCGCCGATTGCCTGGCCGCATGGCCGTCCGGCCAGGGCAAGCCGCGCGCCTGCTGCAGCACGCGCAAGCAGCATGCGGGCGATCTTCGCGCCGCACTCGCCGAATGCCTCGAAGCGCAGCGGACGTCGGATGCCTGGGCGATCGCCGCTTCCGTCGTGAACTACGAGACGATCGATCTCGCGATCCTGTTCGAGCAGGTGGACGCGAACCGGATGCGCGCGTTCTGCAGACGGCTGCTCGGCGGGCTGCAAAGCAAAGATGCCGACTATACCGCCGAGATGCTGCGGACGCTCGAGACGTACCTGGAATGCGACGGACAGCTTGGGGAGACGGCAAGGCGGCTCTATATTCATCGCAACACGGCCGCATACCGCATCGAGAAATTGAGCGAGATGCTGGATATCGATTTCAAGAAAACCGACGATCTGCTGCGGCTCAAGCTGGCGTTCCTGTTCCGGCGCCGGCTCGGCTCCGGCGATGCGCGGACGGCAATGGAGCGGTAGAGGGAGGAATGCATCATGGCGACGACCGTAATCCGCGACGCGCTCATCGTGACGATGAATGCCGCGGATGACATCGTGCGGGGCGATGTGAAGATTGAAGGCAACACCATAACGGCCGTCGGCGGAAAACTGGACGCGGACGGCGGGCGGGTCATTGAAGCCGGGGGCAGGGTGCTGCTGCCCGGCTTCGTGCAGACGCACGTTCATCTGTGCCAGACGCTGTTCAGAGGCTGCGCCGACGATCTGGAGCTGATGGATTGGCTCAGGAAGCGGATCTGGCCGCTTGAGGCGGCGCACGACGCGGATTCGGTCTATTGCTCCGCGCTGCTCGGCGCCGGAGAACTGATCCGCAGCGGCACGACAACCATCCTTGACATGGAGACGGTGCACCACGCCGATTCGGCGTTCGAAGCGATCCGCGAAAGCGGCATCCGCGCCGTGTCCGGGAAAGCGATGATGGATCACGGGGAGCAGGTGCCGCCGGCGCTGCTGGAGAAGACGGAGGATTCGCTTGCCGAGAGCGTCCGGCTGCTGGAGAAATGGAACGGGGCTGCCGGCGGACGCATCCGCTACGCATTCTCCCCGAGATTCGTCGTCTCCTGCTCGGAGGAGCTGCTGACCGCCGTGCGCGACCTGGCGGATCAATACCGCGTTCCGGTACACACGCATGCGGCGGAGAACCGGGAAGAGATCGCGGTCGTCGAAGCCGAGCGCGGCATGCGCAACGTCGTCTACCTCGACGCGATCGGTCTGGCGCGGCCGAACCTGATTCTCGCGCATGCCATCTGGCTCGACGAAGAAGAGAAACGGATCATCCGGGAACGGGGCGTGAAGGTGACGCACTGCCCGGGCTCGAACCTGAAGCTTGCGTCGGGCATCGCGGACGTGCCTTCGCTGCTCGAAGCGGGCGTGCCCGTCGGATTCGGCGCCGACGGCGCGCCGTGCAACAACAATCTCGACATGTTCCAGGAGATGCGGCTCGCCTCCTTCATCCAGAAAGTGCGGCTCGGCCCGACGGTCATGCGCGCGCGCCAGGTGCTGCGCATGGCGACGATGGGCGGGGCGGAAGTGCTCGGCATGGCGGATATGATCGGCAGCATCGAGCCGGGCAAGCGGGCCGATCTGCAGATCCTCGATCTCGAAGATTTCCACGTCTACCCGTCTGCGGGCGCCGATCCGTATTCGCGCATCGTCTACGCCGCTACCCGCGGCGACGTCGACACGGTGCTGATCGACGGCGAGGTCGTGATGGAAGGCAAGGAAGTGCGGACGATCGACAAGGCGAGGGTGCTGCGGGAAGCGGACCGGAGCCTCACGCGGCTGATGGGCCGGATTTGAAGTTTCTGCGGAAGGAGCGATGGAGATGGACGATTGGGCGCTGCTCCGCGCGGCTTCCGAACCGTCGTTCAGCGGCGCGCTGGCGACGGTCGCTTCCGCCGCCGGCCACGCGTACCGCAAGGCGGGCGCAGCCATGCTGCTGCATGCGGACGGCCGGCGGACGGGGTGCATCAGCCCGGGCTGCCTCGAAGACGACCTGCAGCAGCGGGCGGAGCGGCTGGCCGGACGGAGGACGCACGAGCTGATTACGTACAATCTGCATCCGGACGAAGATCCGATCTGGGGCAGCGAGCTCGGCTGCGGCGGCGTGATCACCGTTCTGCTTGAGCCGGTCGAAGGCGGACTGCGCCGCTCGCTGCGCGCCGCGTGGTCACGCGTCCGCGCGGGTGAAGCCGTCCGCCTCGTGCGCCGCATGGCGGGCGGGACGATCCGGCATGCGGTCGTCCCGCTCGCGGCGGGCGCAGGCGATGCTGCCGCGGAGCCGGACGAACTGCCCGCCAGCGTGTTCCTGCCGCGCCCCCGCCTGATCCTGTTCGGCGCGGGCGCCGACGCGCCGCCGATCTGCGACGCGGCGGCCCGGATCGGCTTCCGGGTGACGGTGGCGGACTGGCGGGAGCCGCTGCTGCGGCCCGAACGATTCCCGCTGGCCGAATCGTTCGCCGCCGGTCCGGGCGGCGTCGGGCTCGCGGACGCGCTCGGCATCGGCGGCGGGGACTACGTGCTGCTCTGCAGCCATCATCTGCGGCATGACCGGGGCATGCTGGAGGCCGTGCTGCCCCGGAAGCCGGTATATGTCGGCGTTCTCGGCTCGAGGAACCGCGCCGCGGCGCTGCTGGAGGGCCTGCCGGCGGACGGGCGAGTCCGCGCGCCGGTCGGCCTGCCGATCGGCGCCGTCGGGCCGGCCGAAATTGCCGTCAGCATCGCGGCCGAACTGACGGCTGTCCGCTCGGTGCAGCGCGCAATGCTTGGGAAGGAGGCGGCGGACGATGCGAATGCCGGCCATCTGCCTGGCGGCGGGCAGCGGATCGCGGCTGGGGCGTGCGAAACCTGCGGTTGAGTTGGCTGCCGGGACGCCCCTCGGCGCGGCGGTCGTACTGGCGCTCGCCCGCGCGGGCTTCTCGCCGGTCATCGTTGTCGTGCGGCCGGATGACGATCTCGCCTGGCTTGACGTGCTGCCGGCCGGACTTTCCGTCCGGCCGTTCGTCTGCGCCGACGCCGCGCTCGGCATGTCCCGCTCGATCCGGTGCGGCGTCATGGCGGCCATGGACGGCGGCGAGCCGCCCGACGCGGTCATGATCGCGCTGGCCGACATGCCGTTCCTGACAGCGGGTAAGCTGGCTGAATGGCGTGCGGTCTGGACGCTTGAACCCGAACGCGATTTCGTGGCGGGACGATCCGGCGGCACGATCTTGCCGCCGGTGCTTTGGCCGCGCAGGCGGTTCGGCGATCTGCTGCATCTCGAAGGCGATGCCGGCGCGGGCGCCTTGATCCGATCCGGCGCGCTGCGCGGCGCGTTCGTGGAAATGACCGGACCGGAGAGCCTCGATCTCGATACCCCTGAGCAGCTTGAACATGCCCGCGCCATCTGGCAAGCCCTCATGAACGTGCACGATGCACAATCAATCCCGAATTCTTTCATTCCCAAGGCCAATTCGATGTCATGTAAATTGACGCATTCCTGACGCGTTCTTATAGTGAAAGTACATCACGACCGTTGCATCGGATCAAAGATCGCTCGTTCGGGGGAGGAACCAAATGAAACGTCAATCGGGATCGAGGTTGGCACGCATGTTGTGGATCATTCCGCTGCTTGTCGTCCTTGCGGCCTGCGGAAGCGGCGGTTCCGGCGGGAATTCGGGCGGCCCCGCTTCGACCGGCTCACCCTCATCCGGTGAATCCGGGGGCGGCGACTCGGCCGCCGCGCCGGGTGAAGAGGCGTCCGGCAAACCGAGCGTCGCGTTCGTCTACATCGGCACGCCGGGGGACGGCGGCTGGACGTACGAGCACGACCAGGGCCGCAAATATATGGAGGAAGTGCACGGGATCAAGGCGACCGTCGTCGAGAACGTGCCGGAAAGCGCCGACGCCGAGCGGATTATCGAGGAACTGGCGCAGAACCACGACATCGTCATCACGACCAGCTTCGGGTACATGGACCAGACGCTCAGCGTGGCGCAGCGTTATCCCGATGTCGTCTTTCTTCACTGCGGCGGCTACAAAACGGCGGACAACATGACGAACTACTTCGGCAAAAACTACGAAGCCAGCTACCTGACAGGCATCGCCGCCGGGAAAATGACGAAAAGCAACATCATCGGCTACGTCGGGGCGTTCCCGATTCCGGAAGTCATCTACAACATCAACGCGTTCAAGCTCGGCATCGAGAGCGTGAACCCGGATGCCGTCGTCCATGTCGTCTGGTCGAACACCTGGTATGATCCGACGGTCGAACGGCAGGCCGCCATCAGCCTGCTGGACCTGGGCGCCGACGTGCTGCTCGCTTACCAGGATTCGCCCGCGACGATCCAGGCCGCCGCCGAGCGCGGCGCGCTGGCCGGAGGCAACGACTCCGACATGACGCGTTTCGCGCCGGAAGCGTATCTGACCAACCCGACCTGGAATTGGGGGCCGTACTACGCGCAGGCCGTCCAGGAAGTGATGGACGGCACGTGGACGAACGAGCCGGTCTCCGGCTCGATGGGGGACGGCATGGTCGGTCTGGCGCCGCTCGGTCCGAGCATCCCGGACGATGTGAAAGAGTTGGTTGAGTCGGCGAAAGAGCAGATTCTGAACGGAGCATTTGATGTGTTCAAAGGTCCGCTCGTCGATCAGGAAGGAACGCTCAGGGTCGAGGAAGGCCGCGTGCTCACTTTGGAAGAGATTCTGGAGATGAACTGGTTCCTGAAAGGAATCGAGGGCAAGATTCCGCAATAGGGCGGTTGAAGCGGGCGCGGAAGCCGCACGCCCTGGTCTCATGGAGGAGGTGCGCAGGAATGAATGAACCGCATGCCGTGGAAATGCGGCGGATCTGCAAGCAATTCGGAGCCCTTGTCGCGAACGACAACGTCGATTTCGCGGCGAAGCCGGGTGAAGTGCATGCGCTTCTCGGCGAGAACGGCGCGGGCAAGAGCACGCTGATGAGCATGTTGTCCGGCGTGTACCGGCCGACAAGCGGCGAAATTCTGATCCGCGGCCGCAGTGTGAACATCCGCTCGCCGAAAGATGCGCTTGCGCTGGGCATCGGCATGGTGTTCCAGCAGTTCAGGCTCGTGCACACGTTGACCGCCGCGGAAAACATCGAGCTCGGCGAGAAATCGTCCGTCTGGCGCGGCGCATCCTGGATGCGCCGCAAGACGGAGGAGATCGGGGCGGTCGCGGAGCGGTTCGGGCTGAAATTTCCCGTCGAGCGTCCGGTCTGGCAGCTGTCCGTCGGCGAGCAGCAGCGGGTCGAGATCGTCAAGGTGCTGTACCGGGGCGCCGATCTCATTCTGCTCGACGAGCCGACCTCGGTGCTGACGCCGGGCGAGGCCGACCAGCTGTTCGAGACGCTCCGTCAGCTCCGTGACGCGGGGAAGACGGTCATTCTGACCACGCACAAGCTGAGGGAAGTGATGGAGATCGCCGACCGGATCTCCGTCATGCGCAAGGGACGGATGGTGGGCACGATGAACCGCTATGAGACGAACGAGCGCGAGCTGGCGCAGCTTATGGTCGGAAGGGCCCCCGCCGGCGTCATGAGGCCGGCGGGGAGGCCGCCGGGCAAGCCGCTGCTCGAAGCGGAAGGGCTCACGGTGGAAGCCGGCAAAGGGCGGACGGCGGTCCGGGACCTCTCTCTCACGGTGCGGGAAGGCGAGATCGTCGGCATCGCCGGCGTCGCGGGCAACGGGCAGTCCGAACTGGCCGAAGTGCTGGCGGGCCTCCGGCCGTGGAGCGGCGGCACGATCCGCGTCTGCGGCCGGGAATGGAAGTGGGCGTCGGTGCGGACGGCGATCGAGTCCGGCATTTCCCATGTGCCGGAGAACCGGATGAAGAGCGGCATGGCCGGCAGTCTGGGCATCGTCGACAATCTGCTGCTCAAGACGTACCGCCACCCCGAACGGTCGCGTTTCGGCATGCTGCGAAGCCGGCGGAACCAGGCCTGGGCCCGGTCGCTGGTCGAGCGGTTCGACGTCAAGGCGGCCGGCCTGGACACGCCCGTCCGCCAGCTGTCGGGCGGCAACCAGCAGAAGCTGCTGTTCGCGCGGGAAGTGGACCGCGATCCGAAACTGATGATTGCCGTCCACCCGACCCAGGGGCTCGACATCGGCGCGGCGGAAAGCGTCCACCGGCTGCTGCTTGAGCTTCGGGCCGCGGGGCGGGGCGTGCTGCTCATCTCGGAAGATCTGGACGAAGTGATGCAGCTGTCCGACCGGATGCTCGTCATGTTCGGCGGCACGATCGTCGGCGAGATGAGCCGGGAGAACGCGGATCGCGAGCGGATCGGCCTGTATATGGCCGGTCTGCAGGATGCGCCGGGGGAGGAAGCGTCATGAACGGCAAAGCGGCCGCCGCGGGGATGGACGGCGACGCCGGAAGCGCGCGGCGGCGGCCGGCTGTTCCCCGGCTGAGATTCGAGTTCGATCCCGTCCGCACCGGAAGTCCGTGGTGGATGCCGCTTGCCGCCGTCTTCGCGGCGCTCGCGGTCTGCGCCGTGTTCATTGCGGCCGGCGGCACGGACCCGCTGGCCGTGTACAAGAAAATGCTGACGGGCGCGTTCGGCACCCGGTTCGGTCTGACCGAGACGCTGGTCAAGGCGATTCCGCTGCTGCTCTGCGGCATCGGCGTTTCGATCGCCTACCGGATCTCGTTCTGGAACATCGGGGCGGAAGGGCAGTTTCTTGCCGGGGCGATGGCGGCGACCGCGGTGACGATCTACATGCCGGATCTGCCGGCGGTCCTCGCGCTGCCGCTCATGACCGCCGCGGGCATCGCGGCCGGCGGCCTCTGGGGACTGCTGACCGCCTTGCCCCGCGCTTATTTCCAGGTCAATGAACTGATCTCTTCGCTCATGCTCAATTACATCGCGCTGCTCTTGCTCGATTATGTCGTGTTCGGTCCGTGGCGCGATCCGGGCGGCCTCAATTTTCCCGGCAGTCCGATGTTCACGGCGGATCAGTCGCTCCCCGCATTCGGCAGCACCCGGCTGCATTTCGGCCTCGTCTTCGCGCTTGCCGCGGCTCTGCTGTACGCTTTCACGTTCCGGCATACCCGCTGGGGTTACGAATTGCGCCTGATCGGCGCCAATCCGGAAGCCGCGCGGAACGCCGGCATCAGCCTGAACAAGCATTTGCTGCTCGTCATGCTGGCAAGCGGCGGACTGGCGGGACTCGCCGGCATGGCGGAAGTGTCCGGCGTCGCGCACCGGCTGATGTACGGCATATCGCCGGGATACGGCTACACGGCGATCATCGTCGCCTGGATCGCCCGGCTGCATCCGGTCGGCCTGATCGTGTCGGCGTTTCTGTTCGGCGGTCTGATTGTCGGCGGCTACAGCGTGCAGACGCTCGGTCTCCCGTCGGCAACTTCGGAGATGCTGCAGGGCGCCGTCCTGTTCTTCCTCATCGCCGGCGCCGCGTTCGGCATGATTCGCATCCGCCGGGTGCGGTGAGCCCCGGACGCCTTGAAAGGAGGCTGCGATCATGGATCTGATCCTCCAGATTGTCGCGGCGGCCATGTCGTCCGGCACGCCGCTCCTGTTCGCCGTGCTGGGCGGCATTCTGATCGAGCGGTCGGGCATCATCCAGCTCGGCGCCGAAGGCATCATGCTGATGGGCGCGGTGACCGCGGCCCTGCTCTATCTCCGCACGGGAAGCCTCGCCGCGGCGCTGCCGGCCGTGCTTGCGGTCAGCGCTGCGCTCGGCCTTCTGCACGCGTTCCTGACGGTGACGCTGCGCGTCAACCAGATCGTCAGCGGTCTGGCGATGACGCTGTTCGGCTCCGGACTGAGCGCCTTTCTCGGCAGGGCGATCGCCGGCCAGCCGATGCCGGGCGCCGTGCCGAAGCTCGACATGCCCGTGCTCGACGGGGTGCCGGTCATCGGCGTCCTTGTCGCCCATCTGGATGTGCTGACCTGGCTCAGCTTCGCCCTGGTCATCGCGCTGCACCTGTACATCTACCGCACCTCCTGGGGGCTTCATCTGCGGGCGCTCGGCGACAGTCCGCCGACCGCGGATGTGATGGGCATCCCGGTGACGGCGTTCCGGTACGGATGCGTCATCGCCGGCACGATGCTGATCGGGCTGGGAGGCGCCGACCTGCTGCTCGTCTTCTCGCCGGCGTGGATCGAGGACATGACCGCCGGACGGGGATGGATTGCCGTTGCGCTGATCATTTTCGCCCGCTGGAATCCGCTGCGCGCGCTGCTGTGCGCCTACTTCTTCGGCGCGCTTGACGCGCTGGGCTTTCGCATCCAGCTCATCGGCAGCAGCATTCCGTCCTATTTCCTGAAAATGATACCGTATGCGGTGACCATTCTCGTGCTTATGTACCTCGGTTGGCGGAACAGGGGAAAGCCGTCCGGGTCGCCGGAATCGCTCGGCGTGCCGTATATCCGGGAGCAGCGGCTGTAATCCTGCGGGAATTGCGGAAATTCGTGCCTTGCTGAAACGGGAGGCGATGCCGTATGGCCATGAAGGAACAGGCGCCCGGGCGCTGCCCGGAAGTCTGGCGGCCGCGCGATGCGGCCGAGGCGTGCCGGCTGAAAACGGCGTTCGGCCCGGACGGCGTGTTCACCGCCGGCGGCACGCTGCTGCGCACGCAGTGGGAATCGGGCTCGGCGGCGATGCCCGGAACACTCATCGATCTGACCGCGATCCCCGGTCTGGCGGGCATCCGGGCGGACGAAGGACAGCTTGTAATCGGACCGCTCGTGAAGCTTTCGGAGCTGATGCGGACGGAGGCCGTTGCAACAGCCTTCCCGCTGCTGGCGGAGGCGGTGCGGCGGATCGGCGCGCCGTCGGTCCGGAATCTGGCAACGATCGGCGGCAATGTTGCAAGTGCGGTCGGCGACGCGCTGCCGGCGCTTCTCGTCCATGAAGCCGAATTGCTCTGGCATACGGGCGGACGGACTGAAACGACGGCCCTGGAAGACTGGCTGGCCGATCCCGGCCGTGCGCAGGGCGTCCGGCTGCTTACGGGCATCCGGCTGAAACGGACGGATGCGGAAGCGCCCGGCGGACCACCCGGGCGAATCGTCGGCGCGTATCGCAAGCTTGGACGACGGGAGGCGTTCACCCCGTCGCTTGTGACGATCGCCGTGCTGGGCCGATTGTCGGAAGACGGCACGCTCACCGGCGTGCGGATGGCGGCCGGCGGCGGATCGGCGGTGCCGATGCGGCTGCGCGCCGCGGAGACGGTGCTGGAAGGTGCGCGCGTCACCCCGGATGCTCTGGTCCGGGTGAGCGAAGCCGTGCTCGCGGAATACCGGCCGGCTTCCGACGCGTTCGCCGGCGCGGAATACCGGCGGACGGCCGCCGCGAATCTGATCGCCGCCGAATGGCTGAGGCTGGCCGGCGCGGGAAGGGAGGGGGACGGACGATGATGCTGTCGCGGGAGACGGCCGGCGGACGGTGGCGGATCCGTCCCGACGGTCCGGACAAGGTGACCGGCAGGCTGGCCTATCTGACCGATCTTGCGGCTCCGGACATGCTGTACGGACTCGTGCTGCGCAGCCCGCATCCGCACGCGCGCATCCGCGCGATCCGGACGGAGCGCGCAGCGGCACTGCCCGGCGTGCACGCCGTGCTGACGCATCGCGACGTGCCGGGGTTGAACGCGTTCGGCATCTCCAGGCAGGATCAGCCGGTCTTCTGTTTCGACCTCGTCCGTTACGTCGGCGACGCCGTCGCGGCCGTCGCCGCGGAGACGATCGAGACGGCGGAGCGCGCGCTCGAACTCATCGAGGTCGAGTACGAGCCGCTCCCCGTGCTGGACACGCCGGAGAAGGCGCTCGCGGAAGATGCGCCGAAGCTGCATCCGCAAGGCAATGTGATGCACAGCAACGCATACAAGCGCGGGGATGTCGAAGCCGCGTTCGCCGCATGCGCCCATGTGGTGGAGGAAACCTATTCGACTCCGCGCCAGATGCACACATATATGGAAACGGAAGGCGGGCTGTTCGTGCCGGAACCGGACGGCCGGCTGACCGTGTACGCGCCGACGCAGCACGGTCTGCTCGACCGGCTGCAGCTTGCGCGCATTCTGGCCATGCCGGAAGAGCGCATCCGCGTCGTGTCCAGCCCGATCGGCGGATCGTTCGGCGGCAAGGACGAGCTGAACATCCAGCCCTACGGCGCGCTGCTCGCGCTGGCCGCGGGCCGGCCGGTCAAAATCCACAATTCCCGGCGCGAATCTGTGCGAGCGGGCCTCAAGCGCCATCCGATGACGATCGCGATGAAGACCGGCATCGACGCCTCCGGACGGCTGCTTGCCCACCGGGTTCGGATTGTCGCCGACACCGGGCCGTATGCCACGCTCGGCGCGGAGGTGCTCAACTTCGCCGCGGAGCATGCCATCGGTCCGTACCGTTACGCGAATGTCGATGTCGAGAGCGTGTCCGTCTACACGAACAACGGCATGTCCGGCGAATTCCGCGGGTTCGGCGGCAATCAGGCGATCTTCGCGCTGGAAGGGCAGATGGACCGGCTGGCGGAGCTCATCGGCATGGATCCGTGGGAATTCCGGCTTCTCAATCTGCGCCGGATGGGAGATCCCGGCCCGTACGGGCAAACCATCGCCCAGACGGACGGGGCGTACCAGGTGTGGCAGAAGCTCAAGGAGAGTGCGCTCTGGCACCAACGGAAAATTGGCGGCCGTTGCGCCGGCGGCAGAGATGCGGATGTCCGGGATGCGGGCGGCAAGGGATCGGGCGAGCGGAAGACAGCGGCGTCCGCCGCGGCCGTTCCGGGGAATTCGGGCGGAAATGCCCGCCCGCCATGGATCCGCACCGGCATCGGCGCCGCCCTGGTCATGCACGGATTCGGCTTCGGCGTCGGTCTGCCGGACCCCGCCGCCGGCAGGCTGCGGCTTGCGGAAGACGGCAGGATCGAGGCGGTGTTCGGCTACGAGGAATTCGGCCAGGGGCTGCTCGCGACGCTCGAAACGCTCATGATCGAAACGTTCGGTTTCGCGCCGGACGATCTCCGGCTCGTCATCGGCGACACGGACCGGGTGCCGGACAGCGGCTCCAGCACCGCATCACGCACGACGGCCATGATGTGGCAGGCGCTGCGGCAGATGGAAAGGCCGTTCAGGCGGAAATTGCTCGAGGCGGCTGCCGGTCTGATCGGCAAACCGGTCGAATCGCTCGCGCTCGGCCCCGGCGGCGTCATGAGCGCGAACGGTGGACAACGGCTTATCCGGTATGCCGATATCGCCGGAAAGACGGCGGAACCGATTGCGGTCGAGACGCATTTTCATTTTCCGACGAGCGACACTGACAAGTTCGGCGCGCATTTCCTGTACTCCTATTCCGCCGTGGCCGTAAAGGTGGAGGTCGATGAGCTGACCGGCCGCGTGCGTGTGCTTGAGCAGTACCATGCGGTCGCGGCGGGACCGGTCGTCAATCCGCAGGGATACATCGGGCAGATCGAGGGCGGCAGCGGCATGGCGCTTGGCTATGCGCTGATGGAGGATGCGATCATGGAAAACGGGCGCTATCTGACCAGCAACCTGGACACCTATCTGATTCCGACGATTGCCGATTTGAGCGGCAGCACCGCGGTCGAACCGATTGAAGATCTGCCGGACGGCGACCCTTACGGTCCGCGCGGAATCGGCGAGATCGGTTCCGTCGGCCTCGCGCCGGCAATCGCGGCGGCGGTGTATGATGCGACGGGCGTCCGGGTCAATCGGCTGCCGATCAATCCGGCGCTTCTGATCCGAAAGCCTGAAGAGCTGTGGAAGGCGGTGAGCGGGCAATGATCGACAGGACCAATCCGGTCCCGGTTCAGACGGGCAGCCCCGTCTTCGCATTCACGCTGAACGGAGAGCCGGTTGCCGTGACGGCTCCGCCGTCGAGGCGGCTGTTGGACGTGCTGCGTCACGATCTCCTGCTCACCGGAACGAAGATCGGCTGCGAAATCGGCCGCTGCGGCGCCTGCATGGTGCTCCTGGACGGAAAGCCGGTGAACGCGTGCCTGACGATGCTCTATCAGGTCGAAGGCCGGCGGGTGACGACGATCGAGGGCATCGCGGGCGGCAAGGATGCCCTGCATGCCGTCCAGCGTGCGTTTCTGGAGGAAGGCGGCTATCAATGCGGCTATTGCACGCCCGGGATGATCGTGTCCGCGGCGGCGCTGCTGGCCGAGCGGCCGGATCCGACCGACGAGGAAATCATCGAGGCGCTGTCCGGCAATCTGTGCCGCTGCACCGGGTACGGCGGCATTCTGCGCGCCGTAAGGCGCGCGGCGGCCATCGGGAGGGAAGCCGATGGGTGAGATCAACAATCGGGAGCGGCATATTGAACTGCTTCGGCGTTGCGTCGAGGTGTCGGTCCGGGCGAAGGCGTCCGGCAACCATCCGTTCGGTGCGCTGCTCGCCGACGCGGACGGGAATGTGCTGCTCGAGCAGGGCAACATCGAGGTGACCGAAGGCGTGTGCACGGGCCATGCGGAAGCTTCGCTGGCGGCCGAAGCGTCGCGGCGATACCCGAAGGAGCGGCTTCGGACGTACACCCTCTACACGACCGCCGAGCCGTGCGCGATGTGCGCGGGCGCCATCTATTGGTCCGGCATCGGCCGGGTCGTCTACGGCATCAGCGAGCGGCGGCTCGCCGGGCTGACGGGCGAAGACGAGCGCAACCTGACGCTCGACCTGCCATGCCGGATCGTCTTCGGGGCCGGCCGCCGGCCGATCGAGGTGCTCGGCCCGTTCCCGGAAGTGGAGGCGGAGACGGTCGCCGTCCATGCGGGGTATTGGTCATGATGCGGCGCATGTCCCTGCCGGAGGTCAACGCGCTGGATCGGGACGCATTCGTTGCGCGCTTCGGCGGCGTCTTCGAGCATTCGCCCTGGGCAGCCGAGTCGGCTTGGGAGGCGAGGCCGTTCGCATCGGCCGACGCGCTGCTCGAAGCGATGCTGCAGGCGGTGCGGGAGGCGCCGGAAGATCGGCAGACGGCGCTGATCAAGGCGCATCCCGATCTCGGCAGCAGGCTCGCGATGTCGGACGCGTCGACGCGCGAGCAGCAGGGAGCCGGGCTCGACCGGCTCACCCCGGCGGAATACGGTGAGCTGTCCGCCTTGAACCGGTCTTACGCGGCGAAGTTCGGTTTTCCGTTCATTCTGGCGGTCCGCGGCAAGACGAAGGAGGAGATCGTCGCCGCCATGCGGGCGAGGGTCGGCCGGAGCGCGGAAGAGGAACGTGAGGAAGCGCTGCGGCAGATCGGGCGGATCGCCGCGTTCCGCATCGCCGAGCTGGTCGCGGAAGATGCCGGACCTGCTGCCGGGGAAATCGGGGGAGAAGCCGGCGCGGCCGTCGAAACGGCTGCGGGAACCGACGGGTCGTCAGGAGCTGCCGCAGGCGCAGCCGGTGAGGCGATTGCCGAAGATTATACCGTCCCGGGCAGCGGCAAGCCGTCGGGGCGGCTGACGACCCATGTGCTCGATCTCCAGCGGGGACGGCCGGCCGCCGGCATGCGGATCAAGCTGTACCGGATGGTCGAAGGCGGCGCCCGCGAATTGGTGCGGGAAATGTCGACGAACGCGGACGGCCGGACGGATGAACCGCTCCTTGCGGGAGAGGAGATGCGGGCTGGCCTGTACGAACTCCTGTTTTACGCGGGCGACTATTTCCGTGAAACGGCGGCGGATGCCGGATTTCTGGCGGAGGTGCCGGTCCGGTTCCGCATTGCCGATCCGGGCGCCCATTATCATGTGCCGCTGCTGGCCGCTCCGGGCGGGTACAGCACGTACCGCGGCAGTTAGGAGGATGGACCGTGAAGCGATTCGATCTCATCTTGCGCGGCGGCACGGTCGTGCTGCCGGATGCCGTCCGGCGTCTGGACATCGGCGTCCGGGACGGAAAGATTGCCGAGCTGGCGGAAGAACTGGACCCGGACGACGCGGCGGCGTCGGCAGACGCGCGGGGGTGCCATGTGCTGCCGGGAATGATCGATGCGCATGTCCATCTGAACGAGCCGGGCAACGGCCATTGGGAAGGGTTTGAGACCGGCTCGGCCGCGCTGGCGGCGGGCGGCTGTACGACCTATCTCGACATGCCGCTGAACGGCATCCCGCCGGCGGTCACCGCGGACGCGCTCCGGAAGAAGGCAGGGCTCGCCCGGGGGCGGTCCGCCGTTGACTACGCGTTCTGGGGCGGTCTCATGCCCGGCCATGTGCGCGATCTGCCGGAACTGGCCGCCGCGGGAGCCGTCGCGTTCAAGGCATTCATGTCCGAACCGGGCGGCGAGGAAGCGGAACGGTTCCGGGCTGTCGACGACTGGACGCTCTATGAAGGCATGGCCAGAATCGCGGAGCTGGGCGGACTTCTCGCCGTGCATGCCGAGAACGACGCGATCACGTCCGGGCTGGCGGTGCGGCTCAAGGCGGCCGGGTGCGTCTCCGCACGGGATTACGCCGCTTCGCGGCCGCCGGAAGCGGAGCTCGAGGCGGTGCACCGCGCGCTGTTTTTCGCCGAGCGCACCGGGTGCCGGGTGCATTTCGTCCACGTCAGCACGGCGGACGCGCTGCTCATGATCGATGCGGCGAAGCGGCGCGGCGTCGACGCGTCGGCGGAAACCTGCCCGCACTATCTGCTGCTGACGGAAGCGGACATGGAGCGGATCGGCCCTGCCGCGAAATGCGCGCCGCCCCTGCGCGGCGAAGCGGAGCGGGAACGGATGTGGCGGATGCTCGCCGAAGGATATGTCGATCTGATCGCTTCCGATCACTCGCCCTGCCCGGACGAGTGGAAACAGCTCGGTCCGGGGCGGACATTCTTCGACGCATGGGGCGGGATTGCCGCGGCGCAGAGCAGTCTGGAACTGATGGTCAGTGAAGGCGTCCGGCGCGGTCTGACGCTGCCCGCGATCGCCGGACTTCTCGCCGAGAGGCCGGCGCGGCGGTTCGGCCTTTCGACGAAAGGCAAGATTGCGGAAGGCTTTGACGCGGATTTCGCCGTCGTCGACCTGAACCGGAGCTATGTGCTCATGCGGGAACAACTGTTGCAGCGCCACAAGCACAGTCCCTATGCGGGCCGCACGATCGGGTGCAAGGTGAAGGAGACGTACGTCCGCGGGCGGCGCGTATATGCGGAAGACCGCGGCATCACGGAGCCGGGGCACGGCGTCCAGGTTCGTCCGTCCGCTTGAGACGCCGGGCTGCCCGGCCTTACATTTTTCATGCGAGAGGAGTGCGTCACATGCTGAAGCTGGATCTGCAGGCAGATTTCGCGAAATCGGTCGTCGGACTTCTGGATGAATTGGCGCAGTGCGGTGCGGAACGTGACGGCGGCGTGACGCGGCTCTTGTACACGCCATCCTGGCTGGACGCGCAGCGGCTGCTGGAGCGACGGATGGCGGAAGCCGGCCTTGCGGTGCGATACGATTGCGTCGGCAATCTGTTCGGCCGTCTGGCCGGGCGGGGCGCCGAGTCCGGCGTCGTCCTGACCGGCTCGCACATCGATACGGTGCGCTGCGGCGGGAAGTATGACGGCGCGTACGGCATCGCCGCCTCGCTGACCGCCGTCCGGTATTTGCACGAAACATTCGGACCGCCGATCCGGCCGATCGAGGTCGTCTCGTTCTGCGAGGAAGAAGGGAGCCGTTTTCCGCTCGCCTATTGGGGTTCGGGCAATGTCAGCGGCGTGCTCAAGCCGGAGCAGGCGGACGGCATCGTCGATGCGCAAGGGGTGACGATGCGCGAAGCCATGGAATCGGCGGGGTTCGGCCGGACCGGGACGGGCGAGCTGCCGACCGCGAAGCGCACCGACCTGAGCGCGTTCGTGGAAGTGCACGTCGAGCAGGGGATCACGCTCGAGCGGTTCGGCGAGCGGATCGGCATCGTCGAGACGATTGCCGGCCAGCGCCGGTATGTCGTCACCGTCGCCGGGGAGACGAACCATGCCGGAACGACGCCGATGACGCTGCGGCGCGACGCGATGGCGGGCGCCGCGGAGATGATCCTGTTCCTTGAGCGCGCGGCGCAAAAGGCGGGCGAACCGCTCGTCGCGACGGTCGGCAGCATCGCCAGCGACCCGAACGTGCCGAACGTCATTCCCGGTTCGGTCGAGTTCACGCTCGATATCCGCCACTTGTCCGAGACGCTGCTCACCGGTTTCTGCGATACCGTGCTCGGGACGTTCCGGATGATCGCGGAGCGGCGCGGCCTGAAGATCCGGGTCCGTTCCGTCCTGCATACGCGCCCGGCGCCGATGGATTCCGTGCTCGCGGGACGGCTGGAGCGGATCTGCACCTCCCGCGGCATTCCGTACCGGCGCATGATGAGCGGCGCCGGCCACGATGCGCAGATGTTCCGTTCCGTCTGTCCTACGGCGATGCTGTTCGTGCCGAGCCGCGGCGGCATCAGCCACTCGCCTGATGAATATACGGCGCCGGAAGATCTTGCCCTCGGCACGGCGGTGCTGGCGGAACTGCTGTACGAACTGGCCTACGAGGAGAAGACGCCATGAACGAACATGCGTTTTGGCCGCCGCCGCCGCGGACGATCATGACGCCGGGGCCGGTGGAAGCGGACCCGCGCGTGCTGCGCGCGATGTCGTATCCGATCCTCGGCCAGTTCGACCCGGCGTTCACGGCGATGATGAACGAGCTGATGGGGATGCTCCGCCGGCTGTTCCGCACCTCGAACCGGCAGGCCTACCCGGTGGACGGCACGTCCCGGGCCGGTCTGGAAGCGGTGCTCGCCGGCGTCATCGAGCCGGGTGACCGGGTGCTTGTGCCGATCTGCGGCCGATTCGGGCATCTGCTGCACGAGATCGCGGAGCGGTACGGCGCGGAGGTGACGGTGATCGAGCGGGAATGGGGCACGGCATTCGATCCGGAGGAGATCATCCGCGCCATCCGGCGCCATCGTCCGAAAGTGGTCGCGCTCGTGCACGGCGAGACGTCGACCGGCCGCCTGCAGCCGTTGGACGGCATCGGCGCGGCGTGCCGGGAATACGATGCGCTGCTCGTCGTCGACGCCGTCGCGACCATCGGCGGCGTGCCGGTCAACACCGACGACTGGCAGCTGGACGCCGTAGTGGGCGGCACGCAGAAATGTCTGTCCGTGCCGAGCGGCATGGCGCCGCTCACGTACAACGCGCGCGTCGAGCGGCTGCTCGCCGGACGCAGGCGGATTGAACGCGGGCTGCGGTCCGCCGGAGAGGGAACGTCCGCACGGCCGTACATCCGGAGCAACTATCTCGACCTCTGCCAGCTTCAGGATTACTGGGGCCCGGAACGTCTCAATCATCACACCGAGATGACCGCGATGCTCTACGGCCTGTACGAAGGGGTCCGCATCGTGCTGGAAGAAGGGCTCGAAGCGCGGTTCAGGCGGCACCGGATGCATGAGCGGGCGCTGACGGCCGGTCTTGCGGCAATGGGACTCAGGCTGTTCGGCGACCCGTCCTGCAAGCTTCCGGTCGTCACCTGCGTCAACATTCCGGAAGGCATAGACGGCGAATCGGTGCGGTCGATGCTGCTGGATGCGTTCGGGATCGAGATCGCCGGCTCGTTCGGCCCGCTCAAAGGCCGCATCTGGCGCATCGGCACGATGGGATACAGCTGCAACATGCGCAATGTGCTGCTGACGCTCGGCGCGCTGGAAGCGGCGCTCCTCCGCCACGGCATGCGCGTTCCGGCCGGCCAGGCGGTCCAGGCGGCCATGGATGTCTATGCGGAAGAGCAGGCGGTGCAGACCGGATAGTCGGGGGAATTGGCGTCCTCCCATGCAGATTTTCTCGGGGTATGGTATGCTTGGGAGAATCGAGGGGAGGATCTGCCGTGAACCGGGACTTTATCCAGCTGCGGGGGCTTGAAGGCGAACTCAAGGTCTCGCAGAAAAAACGGGAGTACGGATTGACCGTCTCGACGCGCGAAATTGTATTTCACAAGCCGCATGTCAACTATCACATCAAGTACGACGACATCGTCAGCATCGTGCCGTTCGAGCCGCAGGGACGGAGAACCCGGGTATCGATCCGCAATTCGTCGGGCAGCGCCGTCGAATATGCGAGTCAGCGCGCGGACACGGACCAGTACCGGCTGTATGCGAGCCGCGTGACGGTCCATAACCGCAGCGGCTTGGCCGCAATGGGCGCGATGCAGTTCGTGTTGCCGATTCCGCCGAAGCTGATGGCGGTGATCGCGGAATTCAGCGGCCTGGACCGCGTCATCTGATTCCCCCTGCCTGCGGTCGCGGCATGCATTCCGGCACCGACAAAACTTGACACCCGTCCGATCCGTGCTATAATTCAACGCGATGCGTTGACGCGGCCGGCCATTCCGCACCGGAAGGCCGGCTGCGCCGCCTTGCAGCCTGGATGCAGAGGGGACTTGACAGCGGAAATGGATGCGACACAAACGACGGAATGGCATGCGGCGCCGCACTTCGAAGGCCGGGACGGCTGGCCCGGCGACGCGGCGGGCATTGACGCGGGCGGAACGTTGGTCAAAATTGCGTATGTCAAAGGCGGCGTCCGCCGGCTGTGCAAGTTCCGCTCGGACCGGCTGACGGAGGCGGCGGATTGGCTGCGGAAGGAGCTGCCGGCTGCGCCGCTCTGTCTGACGGGCGGCAAAGGGGCGAAGCTGGCGGCGCTGATCGGCAGGGACACGGAAATGATGCCGGAGTTCGAGGCGACCTGCGCCGGCATTCGTCTGCTGCTTCCGCCGGCCCTGGGTGAAAGCGCGTTCCTGCTGGCGAATGTCGGCACGGGGACATCCGTGCACGTCATTGACGGTGAACGCAATCTCCGCATCGGCGGCACGGGGCTCGGCGGCGGGACGATCGTCGGGCTGGCTCGCCTGCTTACCGGCCTTGACGAATATGAAGCGATCGTCGCGGCGGCGGCGAAGGGCGACAGAGGCACGGCCGACCTGAAGGTTCGCCATATCTATGAAGGGATGGAGCCGCCGATTGACGGCGACCTGACGGCCAGCAATTTCGGACGGGTGTTTCCCGGGGCCGTGATCGGCAGCGGCGAAGAGGGCTCCATCTCGCGGGAGGATGCGCTCGCCTCGGTCATCGGCATGGTCGGGGAAGCGGTGGCGACGCTGTGTGTGCACGCCGCCGCCGCGCACGGCGTGAAGACGATCGTCTATATCGGTTCGTCCTTCAACGGCAACGCGCCGCTGCGTCAGGCCGTCGAATCCTATACCCGCTTCCGCGGCGGGGAACCGCATTTTGTCGAAAACGGCGAATTCAGCGGCGCGCTGGGCGCATTGCTGCGGCTCGGTCGCGGCTGAAGGACGGCGGACGCCGGCGGTATGCGAAGGTCTGCGGGGAAGGTATTGGCATGTTCCGGTTCGGGACATGCTTTTTCTGTTGCCCGAACGTTCGGATTTGCTGCAAGAAAGTTTGTGTTTTGTGTCAGCATACCTGACATTTTGCCGGGACTTGCGATATGATGGAAGTATGAGGGTTGGCGGAGATCTTGTTTTGCACACGGGAGGTGGTAAGGAATGGATATCCGCAAAATCCGGCTGGATGAAGGCGGGAAAGGGCAAACGAGCGAGGCGCGGGACGAGTACGAGAAAGACTACGCCCGGCTTGTGCAGTCGCCCGCTTTCCGGCGGCTGCAGGGAAAGTCGCAGGTGTTCGGGGCGGGCACCGGGGACTATTACCGCACCCGGTTGACGCATTCGCTCGAAGTGTCCCAGATCGCCCGCGAGTCGGCGCGCCGGCTGCACCGGTCGTATCCGATGCTGCAGAAGCCCGAGCATCCCGGGCTGATGATGGAGCCGGAAGTCGTCGAATGCGCCGCGCTCGCCCACGATCTCGGCCATCCGCCGTTCGGCCACAAGGGCGAGGAAGTGCTGCACCGGCTGCTCAGCAAGCGGCACGGCATGCCCTATGAGGGCAATGCGCAGAACTTCCGCATTCTCATGTTCCTCGAAAAGCGCGCCGGCAGCGACAGCGGGCTCGATCTGACCGCGGCCGTGCTGCTGGCGATCAACAAATATCCGCACTGTCTGAACGAGCCCGGCGTCACCAAAGGGGTCTACGAGATGGAGTGGGAAGGCGGCATCCGCAGGCTGCGGGAGCTGTGGGACATGCCGAAAGGCCGGGCGACGCTCGAGGCGCAGCTGATGGATCTGTGCGACGACATCGCCTACTCGACGCACGATATCGAGGACGGCATCCGCGCCGGCAAGATTCTGATGAGTCCCGGGTTTTTCGAGGACGACCGGCTGGCGGAGCTGATCGTGCAGGAGATCGAGCACGATCCGTCCGGACCGAACCGCGCCTGGGACGGCATTGACCGGGAGCGGATGACCGGGATGGTCAAGCGGGTGCTGGCCGAATATTACGAGCAGTGGACGACGGTTTTTCGGGAAACCGGCCGGGAGCCTTCGCGCACCCGCCGCGAGATGAAGGCGCGCTGGGTCGGCCTGTTCGCGAGCCGGGTCGGCATCTTGGGCGACGGCCAGGGCTGGAAGCGCGTTACGTTCGTGAAGGACGGCGAGGAAGACATGGATCTGTTGCGGACGATGGAAATTCTCAAGAAGCTGGCGTGGGTGACGCTCATCAAAGATTTCCGCGTGCAGCGGCTGCAGAAACGGAGTGAGATCATGCTGACCCGGCTGTGGGAAAGTTTCGCGGACCGCGAGACGGGGAAGCTGCCGCTGCCGCCGGACTGGGTCCAAAGCTATGAGCGGCAGAAGGGCTCATGGCCATGGGAGCGGCTCGCGGCGGATTATATCGCGGGGATGACTGACGCATACGCGGAGAAGGTGTACACGGAACTGTACGCGAGCCGGTCCGGCTCGATCTACGAGCGGGACTAGGCTGCGGCTTCCCGCATGGTGGCGGTCAGGACGACTCGCCGTCGGGCGAATACAGGAAGACGAATCCGTCCGCTTCGAAGATGCGCCGCGCCGCATCGCCCGTGAGGAACGCGAAAAATCGAGCGGCTGCTTCCGGATGAGCCGTCGCCTTCACGATCCCGGCCGGGTAGCGGATCGGCGCGTGAAGATCGTCCGGCAGCGTGAACGCTTCCCGGGCGGCGCCCGACAGCAGCGCGTCCGTCCGGTAGACGAAACCGGCGTCCGCATTGCCGGATTCGACATAGGTGAGCACCTGGCGGACGTCTTTGCCGTAGACAAGCTTCGGTTCGAGCGTCTCCAGCAGGCCGGCATGGCGAAGCGCCTCGGCCGCATAGGCGCCGGCGGGCACCGTATCCGGATCGCCGATGGCGACGGCGCGGTATTCGCCGGCGGCGAGATCCTCCAGGGTTTCGGGGAGGTTATCGCTCCGATCCGCCGGCACGACGACGGTCAGCCGGTTGCCGAGCAGAACGGCTTGCCTGGCGATCAGGCCGTCGTCCGCCAGCCGATTCATCTGCACCGTATCGGCGGAAATGAACAGATCCGCCGGCGCGCCTTCGGCGATCTGCTGCCGGAGTGCGCCGGACGAGCCGTAATTCATCGTGATTCGGATGTCGGGATGCGCCTGCTCGAACGCTTCGCCGATCCGGTCCATGCTGCGCTGCAGGCTGACGGCGGCGGAGACGAGCAATTCGATTCGCTCATCGGGTTTCCGTTCGTCCGTCGTCCGGCAGCCCGCGAGCAGGGTCAAGCTTGCCAACATCGCCGCCAATGATGCCATCCACACAGCCTGCCGCCGTTTGTCCATTTCGTCTTCTCCACTCCGGTTCGTCTTCCGCGTTGATGGCATTAATTCTAACACAGGGGGGACAGGCGCTCAATTTGAACGGCTTGGTCCGTGGCGCCGGCGATTGTCTTACCGCACGTTTTCGACTATGCTTAAGGATGGAAAAAGAATTACGGCATGGGATTACGAGGAGGTAAACACGCGTTTATGAACAATTTTGCGTTCTACAACCCGACGAAGATTGTGTTCGGCCGCGGAACGGTATCCGAACTCGGCGGACTGGTGGAGCCTTACGGCAAGCGCGTGCTGCTCGTCTACGGAGGAGGCAGCATCAAGCGGAACGGTCTTTACGATCAGGTGCTTCGGCAGCTCAAGGGCATCGGTGCGGAAGTGTACGAGCTTCCGGGCGTCGAGCCGAACCCGCGCCTGACGTCCGTCCACCGCGGGATTGAACTCTGCCGCGAGCACGATGTGCAATTCATCCTCGGGGTCGGCGGCGGCAGCGTCATCGACGCGGCCAAGGCGATCGCGGCCGGCGTGCCGTATGAAGGGGATGTGTGGGACTTCTATGCCCGGAAGGCGCGCGTCGAGAAGGCGCTGCCGCTCGGCGCGGTGCTGACGCTGGCGGCGACCGGCACGGAGATGAACGGCAATACGGTCATCACGAACTGGGAAATCAATCAGAAGCGCGGCATGGGCAGCATTCACGTGTACCCGAAGTTCTCGATTCTCGATCCGGAGCTGACGTTCACGGTGCCCGCCGACCAGACGGCGAACGGCATCGTCGACATGATGTCGCACGTGTTCGAGCAATATTTCAGCCTGACGACCGACACCCCGCTGCAGGAGCGGCTCTGCGAGTCGATTCTGAAGACGGTCATCGAGAACGGCGAATTGGCCATCCGCGAACCGGACAATTACGCCGCCCGCGCAAACCTGATGCTGTGCGGCACCTACGCGCTGAACGGCGGCATGATCAGCGTCGGCGTGCAGCAGGACTGGGCGTCGCATGAGATCGAGCACGCGATCAGCGCCGTCTATGACATTGCACACGGAGCGGGCCTGTCGATCGTGTTCCCGAACTGGATGAAATATGTCTACCGCTCGCGCATCGACCGGTTCGTGCAGTACGCCGTCCGCGTCTGGGATATCGATCCCGCGGGCAAGTCCGACGAGGAAATCGCGCTCGCCGGCATCCAGGCAACCCGCGATTACTTCACCCGGATCGGCGCGCCCGCGACGCTGGGCGAAGCCGGCATCGGCCGGGAGAAGCTCGATGTGATGGCGGAGGACGCCGTCCGCTTCGGTCCGCTCGGTTCGTTCCGCAAGCTGGAGAAGGACGACGTCAAGGCGATTCTGGAGATGGCGCTGTAACGGAGGCATATTTTTCCTTGCGGCAGGGCATGTTAACGGTGAATGTCATTCCGATCTGCCGACAAGGAGGATCCCCATGCAGCAATCGCAACCGGCGGGCGGCACGGGCTTCGTGCCGCAGCAGATGACCTACGAACAGTTTCAGGAGCAGCAGCGCATCCGCCAGGAGCAGGAACAGGCGATGGCGCGGGAAGCGCTGCTTCGGGCGGGCGCGGACCGTTATTCCGACCGGCTCCGCACGCTGCTCGTCGAACTGCAGAATCTGAACGCGGAGATCGCACGCGCGGAGAATCAGGTCCAGGTGCAGATGGACGCGCAGCTCCGGCAGCTGCAGGCGATCCGCGAACGCGTCCGCCAGGCGGAACACGCGATGCAGTCGGTGCTTTCGACTTCGCCGGGCATTCGGCAGTGAAAGGCAATCCGCTGGCGGCGTTGCAAAGCCGTCAGCGGTCCGGCTGCCGGCAATTGACGGTTCCGACCCGAATGGGCTACACTGGAAAAAATGACTCCCGCCGCGCCTTCCTCGTACGTGCGTCTGTTGGCGGGATTTTTTTCATCGAGAGGGTGCGGCAGAAAGGAATTTCAGCCATGGATCTGACGCCGATTCGCGACATGGCCGAAGCCATCCGCGCGAACGTCGCGCGGGTGATCGTCGGCAAGGAGACAATGATTGACCGCCTGCTGATCGCCATCATCACCTCCGGCCACGTGCTGCTTGAAGATGTGCCCGGCACCGGCAAAACGCTTACTGCGAAAGCGCTTGCAGTTTCGCTGGACTGCACGTTCAAGCGGATCCAGTTCACGCCGGACCTTCTGCCTTCGGATTTGACAGGCATTCATTTCTTCAATCAAAAGCTTGGCGAATTTGAATTCCGTCCCGGTCCGCTGTTCGCCAACATCGTGCTGGCGGACGAGATCAACCGGGCGACGCCGCGCACGCAATCGAGCCTGCTCGAATGCATGGAAGAGCGCCAGCTCAGCATTGACGGGCAGACGCATGCGCTTGAGCGGCCGTTCCTCGTCATCGCGACGCAGAATCCGGTCGAGAACCAGGGCACGTTCCCGCTGCCGGAAGCGCAGCTCGACCGGTTCCTGTTCAAGCTGCGCATGGGTTATCCGGACAGCAAGGAGGCGCTTCATATTCTGAAGCGGTTCATGGACGCGAGCCCGCTGGAGGAGATCAGCCCCGTCGCGGGGCGGGAGGCGATCCTGGAAGCGCAGCGGCTGTATGCGAAAGTCGCGGTGCATGACGATCTGCTGCGGTATATCGTGGGCATCGTGGAGCGGACGCGTTCGCACGTTGACGTGTACGTCGGCGTCAGCCCGCGCGGCAGCCAGGCGCTGCTCAAGGCGGCGCAGGCCTATGCGGCGCTGCAGGGCCGGGCATACGTCGTGCCGGATGACATCAAGACGATGGCGCCCGATGTGCTGGCCCACCGGATTGTGCTGCGCAGCGCGACCCGCTCGAAGCAGGAAGCCGCCGAGGCGGTCATCCGGCAAGTGCTCGACGAGGTTCCGGTGCCTGCGGAGGAAACGCTGGGCGCCCGTTAGGAGGCCGAAGATGGCTTTTCATTTCATCCTGCTGACCTTCATCCTGCTGATGCTGCTGCAGGCTTACCTGTTCCGCCGTACCGGACTCCTCCGCATCCGGTACGACCGCCGTCTCAGCGTGAGATCGTGCCACGAGGGCGACGAGATCGAGATGGTGGAGACGATCGAGAACCGCAAGTGGCTGCCCGTGCCGTGGCTGCGCGTGGAGTCACAGATGCCGGCGGCGCTCAGCTTCGGGACGCAGGCGAACTTCGACGTCAGCGCGGGGAATATTTATCAGAACCACAAAAGTCTGTTCAGCCTGATGCCCTATACGCGCATTACGCGGCGGCATACGGTAAAGTGCATAAAACGAGGCTATTACCGCGCCGAATCCGTCTCGATGACGGCGGGCGACCTGTTCGGCTTCGCCTCGGCGACCCGGCGCATCGATATCGGATTCGAACTGATCGTCTATCCGAAGCCGCTGCTGCCCGAGGAGTGGGATCTGCCGGCCCACAGCTGGATGGGGGAAGCGGTCGTCCGGCGCTGGATCGTCGACGACCCGTTCCTGATCGCGGGCACGCGCGAATACCGGTACGGCGACCCGCTGAAGGGCATCAACTGGAAGGCGTCGGCGCGCACCGGGAAGCTGCAGGTGCACAAGCGCGATTATTCGGCCGACCATCGGCTGATGATTGTCCTGAATGTGGAAGATCATGAAGGCATGTGGAGCGTCGCGACGGATGACGAGCTGGTCGAATACGGTTTGTCGGCGGCGGCGGGCATGGCCCGGCATGCCGTGGAGAACGGCCTGGAAGCCGGATTTGCGGCGAACGCCGCGGAGGCGGGACGAACCGGCGAGGAAAAGCCGGCGTACGTCGAGCCGGATGCGGGCCACCCGCATCTGACGGCGATCTTCGAATCGATGGCCCGGCTCAAGACGGAACGGCTTCTTCCGCTGCATGAGCTGCTGCAGATGATCGGCGAGCGGCTGGCCGGCCGTACGGATATCGCCATACTGACGTCCTATGAAAACGACCGGATCGCCGAAGCGGCGCGGAAGCTGGAGCAGCAGGGCCATGCGGTGCGCATCTTGCCGCTTCGCCTGCCCGACCGCAACGCATCGGGCAAGAAGAAAGCGGGGCAACCGGCATGAACGCGCGGAGACTTCTGCTCGCCGTCTGGCTTGGCGCAACGACGACGATCATCTGGCTGCCGGTACCGGTGTTTGTCTCTTCATGGGGGCTGCCGGCATCCGTATTTTATGTTTTCTTGGCGGCGCTTCCGATATGTTATGCGGCAGGCGAAAGGCTGACGGCGCGATGGAACCGGATGCGGCGGGCCTCGCGTTTCGCATTGGCGGCGGCCATAGGAGCCGGCATCGGGTTGGCGCTTCGTCCGTACGGTTTCGGTGCGCTGCCCGCGGGTCTCGTTGCGGCTGCCTTTGTCCTGCACGGGATGTCACCGGTGCTGCCTGACGACCGGCGGATGCGCGATATGCTGACGCCTGCGCTGATCCTCTATTTCATCGCATCGATTGCCGCAGGGTTTATGGACAGCATGGAGCCTTACCGGATGCTGCTGGCGGCAGGCGGCGTCATGACGCTGCTCTTGACCATCCGGCGCGTAAACCGGATTGCGCTCATGGATGCCAACCTGGATCAGAGCGGCGGATCGGTGCCCCGGTCCGTCAGGGTTCGCAACCGTAGTCTGGCGGCCGCTTTTACGGCCATTGCGCTGTTCATTGCGTTCTTCCGCCATCTGGAGTCGCTCTGGCATATGTTCATCGGCTGGCTCAGACGGCTGATCGAGTGGCTGACCGGCAAGATCGGCGATCCGGTTCCGGACGAATTGCCGGCAGATCCGGGCGCTCAACCGATGATGCCCGGGCTGCCCATGCCCGAGGAAAGCGAGCCGAACTGGTTCTTGCTGCTGCTGGAACGAATCGCGATCGCCATCGGCGTACTGGCGCTGATCGCGCTTGCCGTCATGGCGCTCAGGCAGTTGCTGCGCATTCCGGCCTTGGCGCGGCTGATCGCCCGCTGGCTGGCCGCCTGGCGGGAACGGACGCGATCCGCGGATACCGGCGGTTATGTGGACGAGGTCGAGCGGCTGACCGGGGAATCCATGGCTGCCGGCGTCATCCGGCGGCTGCGGTCGATCGGCCGCCGGGAATCCTGGGCGGCCATGTCGCCGGAAGAGCGGGTTCGCTGGCTGTTCCGGCGCAGATTTCAGCTTGCCGGGAAACGGGGATTCCGCTACCGCTTAAGCTGGACGCCGCGGGAGAATATCAGCGCCTTGCAGGAGATCGACGGCGATAACCGGGATGCGGACAGCCGGCTGGATCAGGTTTATGAAGAAGTGCGCTACGGCGGCCGTCCGGCCGCGAAGGAGGAGGCCGAGGCGCTGAAATCGCGATTGGGCTTGTGAATCAGCATGCATCGTGCATGCGGCTGTCCTTCGCGGCAATCCGCCATCAACTTCCTGATCCCGTTCGAATCGGATTGTTGTCTACGGGGCATACCATAGTTGAGCCAGGCGGCGAATAGTGCCCGACGCTCAATCCATCCCTGGAGAGAAAGGTGGCAGCCGATTCGAATGAGACGTACTTTGAAAGGTGCGGTCGCCGCAACAGCCCTGATGTTGGCGTTATCTTCCCCTGTATTCGCGGAGGGCGGTGTGAATAGCTCGACGGGCAAAGGCCACACATCCGCGTACACGGGAACGGGCGTGAACAAATCGGGGACGAGCGGTTACACCAACCGTATGATGGAAGACCCGGCAACGACCAATTTCATGGACAATGACCGCAACTTCCGCCGCAACAACGTTAACGGCGACAACAACGGGTTGATTGATCGTACGGTTCGCGGTACGGAACGTATGGTTCGCGGTACGGAACGTACGGTCCGCGCGGCGGCTACTGACAACAACAACGATTTTGACTGGGGCTGGCTGGGCCTGCTCGGTCTGATCGGACTTGCGGGTCTTCGCGGCCGCAATCGTGAGACGGGCCGCTGAAATAGCGGCAAAGCCGAGCGTTCTTCGGCAAGAAGAACCCTCGGCTTTTTCATTGCCGTCACGCATCCGCTCTCGGACGGTCGATCGCCTCGGCCATCGTCTTGTCCGTCAGATGGGCGTAAATTTGCGTCGTCTCCGGCGAGGCGTGTCCGAGCTGCTCCTGCGTCTTGTACAGATCGTTGCGCAGATAATAGTCGGTTGCAAAGGAATGGCGCAGTTTGTGCACGGAAAGATACGGTTTGCCGAACCGTCTCGCGTACTTGATGACCATCTCCTGGATGGCCCGCTTGGTCATGCGCGAGCCTTCTTTCTTGCCGTTCGCCACGGCGAGGAAGAGCGCTTTTTCTTTCTTGGGCGCGTTGTAGCGGCTTTCCCTGAGCTGCAGATAGCGGTTCAGATCTTCGACCGCGTCCTGCCGGAAATAGACGGGCGTCTTGAATGTCTCGTCGTTGGCGCCTTTGCGGTAAACGTAAACCAGCTTGCGCTTCAAGTCGACGTCGTCGACGTTCAGGTTGACAACTTCGGATACCCGCAGGCCGGAGTGGAGGATCAGGCTGATGATGCAGGCATCGCGGACTTTGTTCCGCTCGTAGGCCGCAAGCGCCTGTTTGTTGCCCGCCAGGTCGCCGGCATAGTATTCCCTCACATATTGCAAAAATTCCGCGATTTCATCCTCTTGCAGCAGCTTTCCTTCGAGACGCGCCGCCGAATCTTTCGGTTTGTGCGTCCGCTTGATCGACACTTTCGCCATCACATTCCGCTTGAGCAGCGGGTAAAAATTTTCGTCCTCGGCAATCTGGCTCAAATAATGGAACAGCGAGCGAAGCGAGGACAGTTTGCGCGAGATCGTGGTCCGGCTGTTGGCCCGGTCTTTGTGCGCGGCAAGGTACATTTTGTAATGGTCGATCGTCTCCATGCGCAAATTCTCGAGGTCGGAGAGCGGAATATGCTTCATCTCCCGCGCCTCCGTCAGCCCCTCCGCCATCAGCCAGCGAAAGAAAGTTTCGTAGTCGCGGACGTATTCGAGCAGGGAAGAGGGGGACAGATCGGGCAGTTTGTAGTTGATGAACTGCTCCACGTACCAAGGCATCGAAGGCACGCGCCGGTCGAGCTCCTGTCTGTCTTTCAGCTTGATGACGTTCATGCGATCCCTCCGTATGGGCCGGTGCTCTGACAAGTCTTATTGTACCATCAGCGGGGAAGGTTGGCATCCGGAGTTGTAAGGTTAATAGTGATTGTAATTAATATTATGTAAACTTATAAATTCATTTCGGTTTATATATTCCATAATAAAAATTATGTAAACTACATTGCGGATCAATCAAATGAATAGCAACAGACAATCTCGCCCCCGATGATCTATACTGTAACCTCAAGATGACCTTCCGGGGATATACGAAAGATTGAACGTTGATTCGGAGATTTCTATCAAAGGCTTCTGCAAGGATCAACCGGCTGCGGCGGCCGTCCAAAAGCCGCCGGAACATGGAACGGATCGGCATGAAGATCGGATTTATCAAAGCGTTGTGGACCTACTGGGACACCGGCCCGAAAACGCCGCCGCGGCCGCGCTGTATGAGAAGACAGGCTTTCATGTTACCGGAATAGCAACCCAAATAACACTAAACAGATATGAAATGTTTGAAATTACGTGCGGGAGGTTCAGGCATGGGGAAAAATCAGCTTAAGCTGGGCTCAACTCAGAACAGCATCAGGTGTGCGATCGGCATGGGAAAGGTCGTATGGGCATGCCGGAAATCGAAGCGGATTCGGTGATGGACACCGCTCCCATATTGGCATGCATTCGTTCAATGCAAGATGAAATGGTGCAGTGGCGGCGGGAAATCCACCGGCATCCGGAAGTGATGTACGATGTGCCGCGCACGGCCGCATTCGTCGCGGAACTGCTCAGCTCCTGGGGGCTTGAAGTCGAGCGGAATGTCGGCAGACATTTCGGCCGGGGCGTGGTCGCCGTTCTGCGCGGCGGACGTCCGGGAACGACGCTGCTGCTCCGGGCGGACATGGACGCGCTGCCGATTCGCGAGGAGAGCGATGTTCCGTACCGCTCGCTGACGGACGGCGCGATGCACGCCTGCGGCCATGATGCGCATACCGCCATGCTGCTGGGCGCCGCCCGGGCGCTCAGCCGTTTACGCGAGCTCGTGCCGGGGACGGTCAAGTTTGTCTTCCAGCCTGCCGAAGAAGGAGCGGCGGCAAGTCCCGTCGACGGCATCCTCCGCAGCGGAGGGGCGGACATGATTGAGGCCGGCATTCTGGAAGGCGTGGAGCGCTGCATCGCTCTCCATGTCTGGCCCGAACTGGCGGCAGGCGTCATTGGCATCCACCGTTCCTATGTGATGGCGGCTTCGACCCATTTTCGCGTCGTATTTCACGGCAGGCCGGGCCATCAAAGCCAGCCCCATGCCGCCGCTGATGCCATCATGATGGCCGCGCACTGGATGATGGACATGAAGACGTTCATGTCGACCGCCGTTGACCCTTTGAGCCATGCCGTGCTGGCGTTCGGAACATTGCAGGCGGGAACGGCGGTCAACGCGATTGCGGACAGGAGCGAAATCGGCGGAACCTACCGCGCATTCGAGCCGCATGTCGTGAAATGGATCCGCGACGCCATCGAGCGCCGCTCGCAAGCGGTTGCCGCCATGTACGGAGGAAGCGCCGAATCCGCGTTCCGCATGGGCGCGGCGCTGAGGAACGACCCGCTGGCGGCGGCAGAGGCCTTGGAAGCCGGAAGGCGCGTGTTCGGCAAGGAGCGGACGGTTGAACTCGACAAGCCGAGTCTGGCGGGCGAAGACTTCGCCTTCTACGCGAGGAAAGTGCCTTCGGTGATGGGGCTCCTCGGGATCCGCAACGAGGCCAAGGGATGCATCTACCCGCTTCATCATCCGAAGTTCGATCTGGACGAAGATGCGCTGAAGGACGGCGCAAGCTGGTTCGTCGAGATGATCGGTTCATTCTACCGGCAGCGGCACAGCGGTCAATCCGTATCAGATTCAGATAAAGGAGTGCAGCACCATGAGGTCAAGGAGTAAGATGCGCAGATGGAAAATGGCCGTGTTGGGGGTTACCGCCTTGCTGTTGGTTCTGGCCGGCTGTCAGACACAGCGCGGGGAACCCGGCGCCCCGCCGGAAGGTCAGGCGGCTTCGGCAAACGGCGTCGACCCCGTCCAGCCGGCCGGCGGTGAGCTGACCTTCGCGCTGGCGACAAGCCCCGATTCGCTGGACCCGCACCGCAGCGGACTGGCCGTTGCCGTGCGGGTGATCCGCACCATCCATGACAGTCTGGTCGTGCAGGACGACAACGGTCAGATCAAACCGTGGCTCGCGGAAAGCTGGGACATTTCCGACGACGGATTGACGTACACGTTCAAGCTGCGCGAAGATGTGAAATTCCATGACGGCACGCCGTTCAACGCGGAGGCGGTCAAATACAACTTCGACCGGATCGTCAATCCGGAGACGAAAGCGAGAAACGCGGTTGCGCTGCTGCGCCCGTACGAGTCCTCCGAGGTGGTGGACGAGCACACGATCCGCGTGCATCTGTTCGAGCCGTCCAGCGCTTTCCTCGGCAACTTGAGCCAGGCGCTGCTCGGCATCGTCTCGCCGACCGCCGCGGAGAAGTACGGCGAGGATCTGGTGCGCCATCCCGTCGGCACCGGGCCGTTCAAATTCGTGAGCTGGTCCGAGAACGCGTCCATTACCGTGGAACGGAATGAAGACTACCATTGGGCGCCGGAGACGGTGCAAAACGCCGGAGTGCCGTATTTGGACCGGATCACGTTTCACATCATTCCGGAAGAAGCGACGCGGATCGGCAGCGTGCAGAGCGGACAGGTGCTGGCCGCGGAGACGGTGCCCCCGCAGAACATTGCATCTCTCGAGCAGGATCCGGGCATCCAGATTTTCAAGACAGACACGAACGGTCTGCCTTATACGCTGTTCATCAATCAGTCCCGCGAGCCGTGGAACGAGCTGAAAGCCCGGAAGGCGCTGCTCTACGGCGTCAACGTCGATGCAATCATCAAAAGCCTGTATCTGGGCACGTATGAACGGGCCTGGTCGCCGCTGGCTCCCGGCATGCTCGGATACAACAAGGCGCTGGAGAACAGCTTCTCCTACGATCCCGGCAAGGCGGCCGCATTGCTGGACGAACTCGGATGGAAAGCCGGCGCGGACGGCATTCGCGAGAAAGACGGCAAGAAACTGACGCTTCATTATGTGGAAGTATCGCCGAACCGCGAGAAACGCAACGACATCGCGGCGATGATCCAGCAGCAGCTCAAGCAGATCGGCATCGACGTCAAAGTGGAGATCACCAAAGATTATCGCACGGTCGTGTTCGAGAACGGGGATTATGATCTGTACGGCAACAGCCAGGTCAACTCCGATCCGGAGGCGCTGCGCAGCTTCTATCATTCGTCGTCCACGTCGGTGGCGGGCAAGCAAAGCCTGTCCGGACTGAAAGACCCGGCCGTTGACCGGCTGCTCGACGAGGGCAATGTGGAGACCGACACGGCAAAACGGATCAAAATTTACGAACAGGTTCAGCAGGAAATCATGGACCGCGCGGCAATCATCCCCATCTATGTGTTTCCGTACACCGTGGCGGCATCGCGCAGCGTATCCGGTCTGTCCTTCGATTATCTGGGCTATCCGATTTTCAATGACGTGGTCTTGCAGGAGAAGTGAGGATCAGAAGATAGATATTTTCAATTTATGAATTGAAATTTTTGATAACCCGCTTGCGACTTACAGGGTTTACAGTATTTGTAGCCGTCAAATTGCACTAAACTGATCAGAAATCTGTGCAATTAATCAATAGGCGGATGGCAGCGGATTGGCCATTATTTTTGAAGAGGATTTGGATAGGGAGTGTAAGCAACATGTCAAGTAACAGGATTCGCAGAGGGAAAATCACCGTACTGAGCATGATCGCTTTGCTATTGCTGCTCACCGGCTGCCAGACCGAGCCCGCAGAACGAAACCCTGACCAGACGGAAAGCCGCACGGCATCGGCACCCCCTTCGGACAGCAGCGGCGAAAACACCGTCAAACCCGCAGGCGGGGAACTCACCTACGCACTGTCGACAAGCCCCGATTCGCTGGACCCGCATCGCAGCGGAATTGCCGTCGCGGGACGGGTGTTCCGCACGATTTACGACAGCCTTGTGGCGATGGGTGCAGACGGGCAGATCAAGCCGTGGCTCGCGGAGAGCTGGGACATTTCCGATGACGGCCTGACCTACACGTTCAAACTGCGCGAAGACGTGAAGTTCCACGACGGGACGCCGTTCAACGCGGAAGCGGTCAAATACAACTTCGACCGGATTCTCGATCCGGAGACGAAGGCGCGAAACGCGGCCGCCATGCTCCGTTCCTTCGAATCCGCCGAAGTGGTGGATGACTATACGGTCCGCCTGCATTTGAAAGAGCGGTCGAACGCGTTCCTCGGCTATCTGAGCCAGGCTTACCTCGGCATCGTGTCGCCGACCGCCGCTGAAGAATACGGAGAAGATCTGGTGCGCCATCCCGTCGGCACCGGGCCGTTCAAATTCGTGAGCTGGTCCGAGATTACGTCCATCACCGTCGAACGCAATGAAGACTACAAATGGGCGCCGGGAACGGTGACGAATGCCGGTGCGCCTTACGTGGACCGCATCACGTTCCACATCATCCCCGAAGAATCGACGCGGATCGGCAGCGTGCAGAGCGGTCAGGTGCTGCTGGCGGAATCGGTGCCGCCGCAGAACATCCCGGCTCTCGAACAGGATGCCGATATCGAGCTTTACAACGTGGTCACGAACGGACTGCCTTTCACCCTGTTCATCAACCAATCCCGCGAGCCGTGGAATGAGCTGAAAGCCCGGCAGGCGCTGCTGTACGGCATTGATGTGGATTCGATCGTCAAGAGCTTGTACCTCGGCTACTATGAACGGTCATGGACGCCGCTCACGCCGAAAATGCTCGGATACAACAAGGCGCTGGAAAACAGCTTCTCTTATGATCCCGACAAAGCGGCCGCGCTGCTGGATGAACTCGGGTGGAATGTCGGCGCGGACGGCATCCGGGAGAAGGACGGCAAGAAACTGACGCTTCATTATGTGGAAATATCGCCGAACCGCGAGAAGCGGAACGACATCGCGGTGATGGTCCAGCAGCAGCTCAAGCAGATCGGCATTGCGGTTGAAGTGGAGATCACGAAGGATTACAGAACCGTCGTGTTTGAAAACGGCGACTACGATCTGTACGGCAACAGCATGGTGAATACCGATCCGGAATCGCTGCGGAGCTTCTACCATTCCGCCAGCACGAACGTAGCGGGCAAGCAAAACCTGGCCGGAATGAAAGATCCGGTCATCGACCAGCTGCTCGAAGCCGGCACGGTGGAGCCCGATCCGGAAAAGCGGGTGCAAATCTACGAGCAGGTATCGCAGGAAATCATGGACCGCGCGGCCGTGATTCCGATTTTCGTCTCGCCCTATACGGTGGCGGCATCCAAACACGTGACCGGTCTGAATTTCGACTTCCTCGGTTATCCGATTTTCAATGATGTGGTCTTGCAAGGGAAGTGATGCGGAATGGGAATGGCCCGGGCCATTCTGTTGCGCGCGGCGGCATCCCTGATGGTGATCTTCGGCACGATGGCGCTGGTGTTCGTCATCGTGTACATGCTGCCCGGCGATCCGGTCTACCAGATCGTTGACCCGGAATCCGTGACGCCGGATGTGATCGAGAATTTGCGCCGGCAACTCGGGACGGACAAACCGCTGGCCGTTCAATTCGCAAACTATATGTCCAAATTGATGCAGGGCGACTTCGGCCGTTCCATCCTCAACGGCGATCCGGTGCTGCCCAAGATCATCGAGCATTTTCCCGCCACGCTGTCGCTGACGGTGTGCAGCGCCCTCTTCGCCGCGCTGATCGGGATATGGCTAGGCGTGTTGTCGGCCATCCATCGCAACGGCTTGATCGATATCGCCGCGCGCACGCTCGGATTGTTCGGAATTTCGATGCCGACGTTCTGGACGGGAATTCTGCTCATCCTGCTTTTCTCCATCCGGCTGGGCTGGTTCCCGGCCATGGGCTCCGACGGGTGGAGGACATTGGTGCTGCCGTCCCTCGCGCTCGGAATCGTGGCGTCGGGATTCATCATCCGGCTGGTCCGCAACAGCATGCTGGAAGTGCTCGGCGAACCGTTCATTCTCACGCTGCGCGCCAAAGGGCTCGCCGAACGGATGGTCATGTACCGCCATGCCCTGCGCAATGCGCTGCTTCCCGCGCTGACCATGATCGGGGTGCTCATCGGCGATCTGATGGCCGGCTCCGTCGTCATTGAAACGGTGTTCTCCAGGCAGGGCATCGGCAGAATCGTCGCCGATGCCCTGACGGCCAAAGACATGCCGGTCATCCAGGGCGTGATCCTGTTCACCGCCGTCATGTACGTGCTGGTGAATCTGCTGGTGGATCTGTCATACGCCATTGTCGATCCGAGAGTCAGAAGGCTCAAGTCAGGAGGTGGCCGCTTGTGACCGTGAAAGATATCGTACTCGGCAAAACCGTATGGCGGGAAAGCAAACGGCAGACGGCTGCGCGGCCCAGGCTGCGATCACTCGGGACAGGCGACTGGCTGGCGGCCGTATCCGGCGTTATTCTGGCCTTCGCCGCCCTGTGCGCGCTGTTTCCCGGATGGATTGCGCCGTATTCGCCGACCAGCATGGAGGCGGACCGCGTCCTGCTTCCGCCGGGCGCGGCCCACTATTTCGGCACGGATTATTTCGGGCGCGACATCTTCAGCGTTGTGGTGTACGGCGCCAGAGATTCGCTGCTGATCGGAGTCGCTTCCGTATTGGCCGGCGGGCTTGCGGGCTGCATCATCGGAGCCGCGGCCGGCATTGCGGGAGGCGTCATCGATCTCATCTTGATGCGCTTCATCGAGATCGTCATGACCATTCCCGGCATTCTGCTGGCGCTGGCCATTGCGGCGGTACTCGGTCCGAATCTGTTCAACATGATTTTCGCCGTCGCCGTCTCCATGGTGCCCGGATTTGCCCGCGTCTTCCGCAGTCAGATCATCAGTGTCAAAGGACGGGCGTTCATTACGGCGGCCCGTTCGATCGGCATGCCGGCGCCGCGCATCTTCTTCCGGCATGTGCTGCCCAATGCCTGGTCGCCGGTGCTGGTCATGGCGACGATCGGTCTGGGCACGTCGATCTTGACCGCCGCGGGACTCAGCTTTCTCGGACTCGGAGTCGTCAAGGAAATTCCGGATTGGGGGACGCTGCTTTCGCAGGGCAGGGGATATTTGACCGTAGCCTGGTGGATTTCCACGTTCCCGGGTATCGCAATCACGCTGCTCGTGCTGTCGGGCAACATTCTCGGAGACTGGCTGCGGGACCGGCTCGACCCGAAACGGGAGCAGCGGTGACGAGGAGGCAGCAGAGTTGAAACAACCATTGCTGACGGCTGATCATTTGTCGGTCCAGTACCCGGGGAAAAACGGTCTGCTGGACGCGATTACGGATATATCCCTGCATATCCGGCCCGGCGAGACCGTCTGCCTGGTCGGCGAATCCGGCAGCGGCAAGACGATCGCCGCCAAGACGTTCATGCGGCTCATCGACTACGAACGCGGCCGGATCGCCGCAGGACACGTTCAATTTGCCGGTCAGGATCTCGCGCGGCTGACCGACAAGGAGCTGCGCAGGCTGCGCGGCCGGAAGATCGCCATGGTGTTCCAGGAGCCGATGACCGCCTTTGATCCGATCTTCACGATCGGCAGCCAGTTGATCGAGACGATCCTGCGCCATCAGCGGGTGACCCGCCAGGAAGCCTGGCGCAGGTCGGTCGATCTGCTGCGCCGGGTCGGCCTGTCGGAGCCGGAAGCCCGGATGCATCAATATCCGGGCGAATTGTCCGGAGGCATGCTGCAGCGGGCGATGATCGCGATGGCGCTGTCCTGCGGCCCGGAACTGCTGATCGCCGATGAACCGACGACGGCTCTCGATATGACGATTCAGGCCCAGATTCTGCAATTGCTCAAGGAGCTGCAGCGGGAATACGGCATGGCGATGCTGCTCATTACGCACGACCTCGGCATCGCCGCGGAAGCGGCGGACCGCATCGTCGTCATGTATGCGGGGCGCATCGCGGAGCAGGCCGAGACGCAGGATCTGTTCCGCGCGCCTTATCATCCGTACACAAAAGGTTTGCTCCAATCGATCACCGCCCCCGACAGCGTGCGCAAATCGAAGCTTTATTCCATCGAAGGATCGATTCCCGGATTGCATGACATGCCGTCCGGATGCCGTTTTCATCCCCGGTGCCCGCATGCGGTCGAGCGATGCAGAAGCGAAGTTCCGGAGTTGACCGGCCTGAACGGACGGCTGGTCGCCTGCTGGCGCGCGGAAGAGCTGCGGCATTCCGGGAATGTCCAGGCTCGCCCGGCGGTGATTGAAGCTGAGCCGATGACGTCCGAGAGGAAGGAGACGCTGATTGAAGCGGTCGGGCTCAGCAAGTGGTATCCGCTCAAGCGGGGAACAGGGGGAAAGGAGCGCTTTATCCGGGCGGTTGACGATGTATCGCTCGCGATACGCGCAGGCGAAACGTTCGGCCTGGTGGGGGAATCCGGGAGCGGAAAATCGACGCTCGGCCGCGTCATCCTGCAGCTGGAACGGGCGACGAAAGGGGAAGTATATTTCCGCGGCGAGCCGCTGACGCAGCTTTCCGGCGCCCGGCTGCGCAACATGCGCCGCCACATGCAGATGGTGTTCCAGGATGCCGGCAGCTCGATGAATCCGAGATGGAAAGCGGGGGACATCATCGGCGAACCGCTCGATGTGCATGAATCGCTGAGCCGCAAGGAGCGCAAAGCGCGGATTGAAGAACTGCTGCAGATCGTCGGTCTGAGTCCCGACATGGCCGACCGCTACCCGCATCAATTTTCCGGAGGGCAGCGGCAGCGGCTCGGCATCGCACGCGCCATCGCGCTGAACCCGGCTTTTCTGCTGCTGGATGAACCGGTGTCGGCGCTCGATGTCTCCGTTCAGGCGCAGATTGTGAATTTGCTGCTGGACATTCAGGAGCGGATGGGGCTCACGTATCTGTTCATCGGGCACGGGCTGCATGTGGTGCGCCATCTGTCCGACCGGATCGGTGTGATGTATCTCGGACAGCTGGTTGAAGTGGCGGACAGCGCGGAATTGTTCCTGCATCCGGCCCATCACTACACAAGGGCGCTCATCGCCTCGATCCCGCATCCGGATCCCGCCGGCAGAGGAACGGCCCGGGTGATCGAAGGGGAAGTCCCGTCGCCCGCCGCGCCGCCTTCCGGCTGCCGGTTCCATCCGCGCTGTCCGGCGGCGACGGAGCGTTGCAAGCTGGAGGCTCCCGAGCTTCAGGAAATCGGTCCGGGTCATTACGCGGCCTGCCATTTTCCGGCCTGATCAAATAAAATTCCCGGTGTGGAGAGATACAAGATGGAGCATTTTGAGCCGGAGACGGGCAATTCCGGCAGCCGCCCTTCGGGCTGGAGCGGGCAGTTCGCCTTGATTGCCGGCTCATTTGTCGGCATCTACCATACGGTGTCGCTGAACGTGTCCATCCCGGCATTCGCCGGCATTTTCGACGCGGACCCGGCGTCCCTGCAATGGCTGGTCACGTGCTTTATGCTGGCCGCCGGCATGATCGCGCCGATCAGCGGGTATTTGGGCTCGCGGTTCGGGTACAGGCGCATTTTCGCCGTATGCATGGCGGGTTTGACGCTGACGTCCGTATGCTGCGGCATTGCCTGGAACCTCGGCTCGCTGGTCGTGTTCCGGACGATCCAGGGCGTGTTCTCGGGGCTTGTTCAGCCCGTCACGCTGGCTCTGCTGTATCAGATTGTACCAAGGGCAAAACAGCCGCAGGCCGTCTCCGTATGGTCTGCGGCTTCGATTACCGCTACCGCCGTAGCGCCGAGCGCAAGCGGGTGGTTTCAAGGCGTGTACTGGCCGATGATGTTCTGGGTGACCGTCATCCCCAGCGCAGCCGCGATGTTGATCGGCCTTCGGTATTTGCCCGAAGCGGCTTCGCCCCGGCGTCCCGGACTGGACGGGTGGGGCATGTTTCTGGCAGCGGCCGCCAGCGCGGCTTATCTCATGGTATTCGGAAATCTCCACGCCTGGGGACTGGGTTCGCCCGCGGCGATCATCGGGCTGCTGGCGGGAACGCTGGCTTTCATCGTGTTCGTTGTCCATGTACACCCCATTCGAAGTCGGACTGCTCTTCCTGCCGGGCGCATGCGCGGTAACCGCCGCAACGATTGCCGCCGGCAGATTGAGCGGCAGCGTCCGCGCATTCTCGTTGATTGCGGCGGGTACAGTGCTTCTTCTCATCAGCACCTGGGCGTTTGCGGGTTTCGGGCCCGCCACGGGAACGGCGTATGCGGTATTCTGGATGTGCATGCGCAATGTCGGCATCGGCTTGTCGCTGACGCCGCTGTTGAACGTCGGCATGCAGGCGGTTGCGAGGGAGATGTCGGGACACGCTTCGGCGCTTTTGCACTGGGTGAGGCAAGTATTTGGCGGAATCGGCGTCGGCTGCTTCGTTTCTTATTTTTATCAGCGTCTGGAAGCAAGATCCCAATCGCTGCAAGGTCCCGGGAGCATTCCGGCGGGCAGTGAAGGCGGCGAGGCGAACCCGGTCGTATATATGGCCGGGCTGCAAGACACCTTCCTGCTCATCGTCATTTTTCTTGCAGTTGCCATGCCGATTCTGTTGATGCTGCGCCGTAAGCCGCCGAGTGAACCATGCGCAAGCCGCGGCGAGAACGTTCATATCCGGTCATAATGGAGTGCACAACTCTTGTCCTTTCATGCAGGCCTTTGGCGACCCAACCGCAGCTATTCAAGAAATTTATCCCGTAATCATGGAATTATGTATCTTCTGCCGAACGCCGACCTCTCTCTATAATTGAAACTGTGATACGAAACCACAGACGGGAGGTCAGTCGATGAAAAAAAGGTTGGGATTCGCCGTCATGGTCCTGTTCCTCGCCCTGTCCGCGGCGCTTGCGGCATGCGGTTCGAACAAAAATGAAAACGCAACCAACGGAAACGGCGTCAGCGATTCGCCTGGCGCGTCGGAAAGCGGCGGGACCGGCGGCGAGACGTCCGGGAAGGAGCCGCAGGCGGACGCCGAGCCGTTCACCGTTTCGCTCCGGCATATTCAAATCGGCGAAGCGCAAAAATTCCGGAAAGCGATTCTGGACGACGTGGTGAAACAAACGGAAGCGGAAGTCCCCGGCCTGAAGTTCGAGCTCGACGGCGTCGAGGACCAGGTCAACCGCTTCACGAAGCTGCCGGCCGAGATGGCCGCGGGCAATCCGCCGAAAATCTTCGACCTGTTCGGCGGCGCGGGCGACGCGCTGAAGTACGCCAAAGCCGGCAGGCTGCTCGATGTGACGCCGATCATCGAAGAGCTGGGCATCGCCGACAAGTTCCTCAATCTGAGCCAGTTTACGCTGGACGGCAAAGTGTACGGCCTGCCGATCGGCGGCAGCACGGAAGGATTTTTCTACAGCATCCCGCTGTTCGAGCAGTACAACATCAAGGTGCCGACGACGTGGGAGGAGCTGGAGGCGGCCGCGGAAACGCTCAAACAGAACGGGATCACCCCGTTCGCCATGGGGTCGAAAGGCGCGTGGGTGCCGCTCATGATGGTCAACACGCTGATCGGCCGCTACGCCGGCCCCGAGGCGATCGACGGTTTCCCCGCCGGCACGCACGCGTGGAATTCGCCGGAAGTGACGGCCGCGTTCGCGAAATATGAAGAATGGGTCAACAAAGGGTACTTCACCAAAGGCGAGCTCGGCCTCGAGTACGCCGACATGCTGAACCAGTTCGTGACGGGCAAGGCGGGCATGATGTTCGACGGCAGCTGGCGTTCGTCCGTGTTCAAGGATCCGGAGCAGGCGGGCGAGCTCACCGGCAAGGTCGGATTTTTCCCGATGCCTCCCGTGCCCGGCGGCAAAGGGGATCAAACGTTCGTAAACGGGAACTACAGCAACGGCTACGGGTTCTCCGCCGATTTGAACGAACGCGAGCTGGCCGCCGTAAAGGCGTTCATCAAAAACATGTACAGCGAAGAAATGCAGCTCAGGGGACTGCTGGAAGACGGCGTGCTGCCGTCGATGAAGCTGTCCGATGACGCGATTGGCAAAGTGGAGGACCCGCTTGTCAAGCAGATCATGGAAACGATGCGGCAAACCGGCGGCGCGTTCTCGCACTTCGACTCCACCGTCTCATCGGATGTTTACAAGGAATCCGAAGCGCAAATCCAGAAGCTGATCGCCGGCCAGGCGACCGCCGCGCAGGTGACGGAAGCGCTGCAGAAAGTCCAGCAGGAGGCCAACGCGAAGTCATAAGTGCCGCAAGAGAGCCGGGTCCGAGTCCGGAAGCCTTGTGGCGGCGCCGCCCCGCCTGGCGCGGGCGGCGCCGTCTGTTCATGGAGGTGGAGCCGTTTGAAACATCCGATGCGAAATCCATGGATCTATACGCTGTTCATCGCCCCGACGCTGCTCTTGTACGGTCTGTTTTTCCTCTGGCCGATGCTGTCGTCTTCCTTTTACGCGTTCACCGACTGGAACGGCCTCGAGAACTATCGCTTTGTCGGCTGGTCCAACTTCGCCGACGCGTTCGGCGACCCGGACTTCCGCCGCGCGATCATCAACAACCTCATCTTCATCGGGTTTTCGGTGTTCGTGCAAATTCCGCTCATCGTGCTGTTCGCCCTGCTGATCGCTTCCGTCAAGCGGCTCAGGGGCTTCTACAAGACGACCGTGTTCGTGCCTTCCATCGTGTCCACGTCCGTCATCGGCATTCTGTGGGGGTTCATCTACGAACCGGAGATCGGGCCGCTCAACCGGCTGCTCGCGCTGTTCGGCGCGGGTCCGATCTATTGGCTGGCGGAACCGAAGTGGGCGCTGCCGGCCGTGCTGATCACGAACGCCTGGCAGTGGATGGGTTTTTACATCGTGCTGGTGCTGGCCGCCATTCTGGCCATTCCGCGGGAGATTCACGAGGCGGCGGTCGTGGACGGCGCCAGCGGCTGGCAACGGGCGCTTAACATTACGGTTCCGCTCATTCTGCCGATCATCTCCGTCGTGGTGATGCTGTCGATCGCCGGCGGGATGCGCGTCGTCGACATCGTGCTGGTCATGACGAAGGGAGGACCGGTCGGCGCGACGGAAGTGATGGCGTCGTACATGGTGAACGAAGCGATGGGCGTCGACCCGAACTACGGGTTCGGCACGGCGATTGCCCTCATCATTTTCGCCTTCGCGCTCGTCCTGACGTCGATTTACCAGTTCACGTTCGGCCGGCGGATGCAAGGAGGCGAGTTCTGATGCTGCTCAAGCGGGCCGTGCCGCATGCGGTGCTGCTGGCGTATGTCGCCGTCGTCCTTTTTCCGTTCGTGTTCGTCGTGTTTTCCTCGCTGAAAGGAAGCAACGTGGAAATCGCGGAGAGTCCGTTCGGGATTCCGAAAACGTGGCACGTGGAGAATTACGCGGAAGCCTGGGTCAAGGCCAAAATCGGCGTCTATTTCTTCAACAGCGTCTATTTGTCGTTCACGTCCGCGCTCGCTTCCGCCCTGCTGGCCGCGGCCACGGCGTTCGCGATCGTCCGGATGCGGTTCCCGCGCGCCGGCAAATGGATCTATCAAACGGTGCTCATCGGCATGTTCATCCCGGGCAACGTGCTGTTCATCGCGCAATATTTGCTGGTCATGAAGCTGGGCGTGCTGAACACCCACTGGGCGCTGTTTCTCCCTTACACGGCGGGCGCGCTGCCGCTCGGCGTGCTGCTCCTTGCGGCGTTCATGAAGTCGCTGCCGCGCGAACTGGAGGAGGCGGCGATCATGGACGGATTGAGTTCGGCGGGACTTTTTGCCAAAATAGTTTTACCGCTTACATTGCCGGCTTTGGTCACCGTCTTCATCGTGAATTTTCTGGGCGCGTGGAACGAGTATTTGCTGGCGAACTTTTTCATCAGCAAGGACGCGCTGCGCACGCTGCCGACCGGGATGGTCGGATTTCGCGACGCCTTCCAGACGAACTACGCGCTGATCTGTACCGGTATCGTGTTCAGCGTGGCGCCGGTGCTCGCGCTGTACGCGTTTTTGCAGGAGAAAATCATCGAAGGGTTGACCGTCGGCAGCGTCAAGGGGTAATCGGTCCGAAGGAGTCCGGGTGAGATGTCGCTGAGGTTCAAGCTGTTCGGCGCGTTTCTGGTTCTGATCATCGTTCCGCTCGTCGTGCTGGCCGTCGCGCTCTACACGCTGGTGACCGGTCTGATCGAGGAGAAGCATTCCCGCCAGACGGAACTGACGCTGCGCGCGCTGAGCCAGTCGGTCGGCTTCATTTTCAGGGAAATGAACCAGGTGACCGACAGCACGATCGCCAGCGACGCCATCCAGGATGTACTGAACGATGCATACGGCGGAGATGTGGAGGACATCGATTACCTCAACCTGAACGAGGTGCAGCAGAAGTTCCGGGAGCTGCTCGTCTATCACCCATCGGTCAGCTACGCCCTGATGTACGCGCTGGATGACGGACGGATCCACCGCATTTTCACGAAAGAGCGGTTTCAGGCCATGCCGTACGCGCAGTTCATCGAGACGCGGCTGCATAAGCAAGTGCTGGAGCGGGACGGCCTGCCGCTGTGGGTAGGCCCCTATGAATATCCGGAACTGACCGGTTCGGAGCCGGTGTTCACGCAAATCCGCGTCGTGAAGGACATCGACACGCTGCAAGACAAGGGCATTCTGCTGGTGCAGATCAAAAATTCGGGGCTGGAGTCGGTGTTCCGATATTTCCGTTACCGGCAAAACCAGACCGCCACCCGGTTTTTCATCGTGAACGGCGGCGGATTGGTGCTGTACGACAGCGGCGGCGCCCTGAACGGAAAACGGCTGTCCGAGCTGGCGGAACGACCGCTTTTGTCTGGTGAGGCGTACCGAAGCACGCGCAGCCGGTTCGACGGACAGGACAGCGTCATCTCCAACATCGGCTTAGGGATTGAAGACTGGCGTCTGGTGTCCGTCACCTCCTGGCACGCCCTGTCCAGCGAAGTGCTGCAGTACTCCCGCTGGGTCGCGGCCATCCTGCTCCTCTGCTTCGCGTCGGCGCTGCTGTTCATCCGGCTGTTCGCCAACCGGGTCGCGCGGGCGATCGTGCAAACCGTGCACGTCATGGGCCGGGTGGAGCGGGGCGATTTGACCGCCCGGCTGCCGCTGCAGGGCAACGACGAGACGTCGCTCCTGGCCCGCGGGTTCAACCGGCTGGTCAGCCGCCTCGCGGAATTGATCGAGGAAGTGAAGCGGCAGCAGGAACGCAAGACGCGCGCCGAACTGCAGGCGCTGCAGGCGCAGATCAAGCCGCATTTCCTGTTCAACGCGCTGGAGTCGATCAACGCGCTGGCCGTGCAGAACGAAGGGCAGAAGGTCAGCCGGATGGTGACGCGGCTCGGCAGCATGCTGCGCATCAGCATTCTGCAGCGGGAAGAAATTACGGTGGCGCAGGAACTGGACCATTTGCTCAGTTATCTGGAGATTCAGAAATACCGTTTTGACGATCTGTTTCAATTCGACATCGACGTGCCGCCCTCGCTCATGAACTGCCTCATGCCCAAGCTGACGCTGCAGCCGCTGGTCGAAAACTGCATCCAGCACGGCTTCGAGGGCATCGGGTACATGGGCCACATCCGCGTCACCGCGCGCGAAGAAGGGGAACGGATCGCGTTCTGCGTCGAGGACAACGGCATCGGCATCCCGCCGGAACGTCTGGCGGCGATCGAAGTCGTCCCCGACGCGTCCTCCGGGCACGGCGACGCGCCGGAGACGGGAGAGCGGCGCGGGCTCGGCGTCCGCAACGTGGCGGACCGCATCCGCATTCGCTACGGCGACCGCTATGGCCTGTTCGTCTGCAGCGAGCCGGGGCGGGGCACCGTGATCAAAATCGTCATTCCGAAGATGGCGGGAGGGGTTGCCCGTGAGGCTGAAGGCGATGCTCGTTGACGACGAAAAGCCGATTCTGCAAAACTTGCACGCGGTGCTGCCGTGGGCGGATCTGGACATCGAAGTCGTCGGGCTGGCGCGAAACGGCGTGCAGGCGCTCGACATCGCGAGGCGGCACCGTCCGGACCTCATTCTGTGCGACATCCGCATGCCGGTCATGGACGGGATCGAGTTTCTGCGGCAGCTGCGCGAGACGGACGAGGAAGCGGAAGTGGTGATGCTCACCGGGTATCAGGATTTCAACTATGCCCGCTCGGTCATTCCGTACGGGGTGCGCGATTATGTGCTGAAGCCGATCCGCTACGACGAACTGACCGCGCTCATCGAACGGCTGGCGGGCGCGATCCGCGAACGAAGGCAGGCCCGGGACAGCGAGCAGTCGCGGCTGGATCAGGCGATGCGCCTGGCGTACGAGAAAATGCTGCACGATCTGCTGACGGATCACGCCTCCGCTCCGCCGCCGCGCTGGATCGACGGGGAGGAGCCGGAGCGGTGGCGTTTTGTCATGATGCTCGCCGACATTGACGACTACGCGCAGCGGTGCCGCGTCGTCCGGGAGCGCGAGCGGAAGATGTGGCTGGTCGCGGCGCGCGACGCGCTGCGGGACGCGCTTGCGGCGGAGGGGCTCAGGCACGCCGTGCTGCCGATGCGTGAAGGCGAGTGGTGCGTGCTGATCGGGCGCTGCAGCGCAGGGGACGAGGAGGCAGAGCCGGGAGAGACTGCGGCGCAGCGGGATGCCGAACCGCTTGAGCCGGCGGGGCGGCGCACGGACGGGCTGCGCGAGCGCGCCGGGCGGTGGGCGGCGCTGCTGCAGGAAGCGGTGTGGACCCATGCTGGCCTGCCCGTCACGGTCGGCATCCACCCGGCGGAAATTGCGATCCACGAACTGTCCCGGGTGTTCCGATCACTGCAGCGCACGGTGCATCTGGCCGCCGACCGGAACCGCTCGGTGCTGTGGAACGACGGGGCGGCGGACGAGGAAGCGACCCGGGAGGAACTGTGGGGGCCGGTCGGACAATTGGTCGCCGCGCTGAAACGGGTGGAGCGCGATCGCGTCGCAGAAGCGCTGCGCCTGCTGACGGCGCGCCTTGCGGCGGAGTCGGGGCGGTCGCTGGCCCGGGCCGAGAAGGCGGCCCATTTCATCGCGCTCTATTTGCTGCGCGAAATGCGGGCGCTGGGCGCGCTGACCGCCGAACAGGAGGACGAAATCTGGCGTCTCGTGGAGCTGGCCGACCGGGTGAGCGACATGTTCGCGGCCGTGCGGCGCATCGTGGAGCTGAGCCTGGAAACGTCGGAACGCCAAAAGACCGGCGACCGGCTCATGCACATCGCGAAGGATTACATCGACCGGAAGCTGTCCCGGGATCTCGGCGTCGACGAAGTGGCCGGGCACCTCGGCATCAGCGCCAGCTATTTCAGCCTGCTGTTCAAACAGCATTTCGGCGCCACATTCCTGGAGTACGTGACGGCGGAACGGGTGGAGCTGGCCAAGTCGCTGCTGCTCCTCACGGATCGAAGCATTTCGGACATCGGCCGTTCGGTCGGTTACGCCGAGCGGAGATATTTCAACAAAGTGTTTCACAAGGTGACCGGCGAACTGCCGTCGGCCTGGCGGGAACGGCGAAAAACGAATGACCGGAAGGAGAGCGGGACGAATTGAGCAATGCGGGGGTTTGGCGGGAAACAGGAGAAGGCGTGAACCTGGCCGGCTGGAGCCTGCGCGACAAAATCGGGCAGATGGTGATGGCCGGCTTCGACGGCAAGGCGCCGACGGACGAAATACGGGCGCTGATCCGCGAACGCAAGCTCGGCGGGGTGATCTACTTCCGCCGGAACGCGGGCAGCGCCCCTGAAGTCGCCAGCCTGTCGGCCGCGCTGCGCGAATTGGCTGCGGAGGCGACGAAGGCGCCGCTGTGGATCGCCGTCGACCAGGAAGGCGGCATGGTGGCGCGCCTCGACCAGGGCGTGACGGTCATGCCGGGCCACATGGCGCTCGGCGCGACGCGCTCGGCGAAGTGGGCGCGCGAGACGGCCTGTGCGTCCGGCGCGCAGCTCATGCGGCTGGGCGTCAATCTGAATTTTGCACCCTGCCTGGACGTCAACAACAACCCGGCCAATCCGGTCATTGGCGTGCGCTCGTTCGGCGAGCGTCCGGAACTGGCGGCCGAACTGGGCATTGCGGCCATCCGGGGATACCGGGAGGCGGGGGTGGTCGCCTGCGCGAAGCATTTTCCGGGTCACGGCGACACCGTGGCCGATTCGCACCGGGAGCTGCCGACCGTGCCGCACGACCGGAAGCGCCTGGAAGAAGTGGAGCTGCTGCCGTTCCGGCTGGCGGCCGCCGCCGGCGCGGACGCGATCATGACCGCGCACGTGCGGTTTCCGGCGTTGGAACCCGACGGCCTTCCGGCGACGTTGTCGCCGCGCATCCTGCGCGGCCTGCTGCGGGACGAGTGGGGATACGACGGCGTGGTGTTTACGGACTGTCTGGAAATGAAGGCGATCTCCGAAACGGTGGGTATCGCCCGGGGGGCGGTGATGGCGGTGAAGGCCGGCGCGGACGTCGTGCTGGTCAGCCATACGCCGGCGCTGCAAAAAGCCGCGCTCGACGCGCTCTACGAGGCGGTCGTCGCCGGCGAAATCGCCGAGGAGCGAATCGACGAGTCGGTGCGGCGCATTGCGGGGCTGAAGGCCAGACAGTCGGCGGCGGTCCCGGTCGGTCCCGTTCCGGCCGCTCGCTCCGATGCCTTGGCCGGGCCGGATGATTTCGGTTTCGGCGGTGAAGCGGCGGCGCTCGCCCGGGAAGTTTGCCGGCGCAGCGTGACGCTCGTGCGGAACGAGCGCGGCGCGCTGCCGCTTCGGCGGGATGTGCCGACGTTCGTCGTCTGGCCCGAGGTGCGGCAGGGAACGGAAGTGGACGAAGCGTTGGCCCGGGAGCTGACGTTGGGCCGGGCGCTCGCGCCGTATCTCGGCCGGGTGAAGGAGTTCAGGATCGGCGCCGTTCCCGGCGAAGACGAGATTCGGGAGACGCTGGCGGAGATCGGCAAGGCGCTGAAGAATATTCGCGAACGCGCCGCGATCCGTGGAGAGCCGGGAAGCGATCGGACACTCCTGCAGGTGGTGGTCGGGACGTACAACGCCGCCTTCGCGGCGGGACAAACCGAACTGGTGAACCGTCTGCTGGCCTGCGAAGGGGTGCGGGTGACGGCGGCGGCGCTCCGCAACCCGTACGATTTCCTCGCGTTTCCGGAGGTTCACGCCTACGCGGCCTGTTACGAGAACACCCCCTGCATGATGGAGGCGCTGGCCGAAGTGCTGGCCGGGAAGACGGAGGCCCGGGGCCGCCTGCCGGTCACCCTGTCGGAGCGATATCCGTTTGGGCACGGCATTTCGGGATTTCGGAAAGAACGAGACGGTGAAGAGTCTTGAAAGGATTGTGGATCAGGAACGCCAACGTCTATTTGCCCGATCGGGTGTTGACGGGCGGTTCGGTGTATGCGGTCGGCGGGCGGATCGCGCGCATTTGCGGACCGGAGGACGGTCCGCCGGCGAAGCCGGGCGACGCCGATGAAGTGTGGGACGCCGAAGGACTCTCGCTTGTGCCCGGATTCGTCGACGTCCACGTGCACGGCGGCGGCGGGGCCGACGTGATGGACCGGCGGACGATGACGAGGCCATCGGGCGGATCGCGCGGTTTCACGCGTTGCACGGGACGACGTCTTTCCTGGCCACCACGATGACGGCGCCCAGAAACGAGCTCGAACGCGCGGTGGATGGCGTTGTACGCGCGATGGAAAGGGGCGTCGCCGCCGGCGGCGCGGAAGTGCTGGGACTTCATCTGGAAGGGCCGTTCCTCAACCCCCGGCGGTGCGGCGCGCAAAACCCGGCGCTCATCCGTCCGTTTGACCGGGATGAAATGGAGGATTTGCTGGCGCGCGGGCGGGGAGCGGTGCGCCTGGTGACGCTGGCGCCGGAATGCGGCGACGCGCTGCGCCGGATCGGCGCTTTGCGCGACCGCGGCGTCACGGTTTCCATCGGCCATTCCGAAGCCGACTCGGAGACCGTGCGGCGGGCGATCGAGGCGGGGGCTTCGCACGTCACCCACCTGTTCAACGCCATGAACCCGCTGCACCATCGCGAGCCGGGCATCGTCGGCGCCGCGCTGCTCCGCGACGAACTGACGGTGGAGCTGATCTGCGACGGGTTTCATGTGCATCCGGATGTGGTCAAGCTTGTGTTCGCGGTCAAACACCGCGACAAGATCGCGCTGGTGACGGACGCGATCGCGGCGGCCGGCATGCCGGACGGCGACGGCTATCGGTTGGGCGGCCTGCCCGTGGCGGTGAAAGAGGGCAAGGCGGTGCTCCGGGACAGCGGAAATTTGGCTGGCAGCTGCCTGACGATGGACCGGGCGCTGAAGCAGGCGGTCGCGTTCACCGGCCTGACGCTGGCCGAAGTGCTTCCCGCGCTGACGATCAATCCCTCAAGGCAAATCGGCGCGGACGACCGCAAAGGATCGATCGAAGTCGGCAAGGACGCCGATCTGGTGGCGCTTGGACCGGATTTGACGGTGGTCCGCACGTATGTCAAAGGAGTGCGTGTTGATGGCTGACGAAGCGGAATCCGTGTTTGTCGGCATCGACGTCGGCGGGACGAACACGGGGGCCGGCATGGTGGATGCGGAGGGGCGTCTGCTCGCCACGGTCAAAAAACGGACGGAAACTTCCGACGGCGACGCGCTGGTGCGGCAACTCGCGGAGATGGTGCGCGAGCTGCTCACGATCCGTTCGGCGAAAGCGGCTTTTCCGTCTTCGCCGGAGACGGGCGCGCTTCGCGCGGTCGGCGTCGGCATCCCCGGTTTTCTGGACGCGCGGCGGGGCGTGGTCCGGCACGCGGCCAATCTTCCCCTGCGGGACTTTCCGCTCGCGGATCGGCTGGGCGCGCTGTTGGGCGCTCCCGTGATCCTGGACAACGACGTGCGGATGTACGCTTACGGTGAAGCCGCGGTCGGAGCGGCGGCGGGATACGACGACGCGCTCGTCGTCACCGTGGGCACCGGACTGGCCGCCGCCGTCGTGCACCGCGGCCGCCTGCTGACAGGCGGCGATCTGGCCGGGGAAATCGGCCATGTCAAAGTGGACGGCAACGAATACGCGTGCGGCTGCGGGATGAGCGGCTGCCTCGAGACGCTGGTTTCGGCGGGCGGGATCGTGCGGCAGGCGAAAGAGCTGATGCGATGGAAGCCCAGCGTGCTCGGCGAGTGGTTTCCCGAGCGGCCCAAAGCCGGGCGGCTCCAAGCGGAGCGATCCATGACGGCGGAGGACGTGGCCAAAGCGGCGGACCTGGGGGATGCGGTGGCCGCTGAAGTGTTCGAGCGGACCGGACGGGCGCTCGGGAGCACGCTCGCCGCCTGCGTCGCGCTGCTCGGCACGGACGTCATGGTGATCGGGGGCGGCGTGTCGCGCGCCGGCGAACGGCTGCTGTCCCCGGTGCGGCGGGCGCTGTCGGAGCGGCTTCATCCGCTGCATTCCGAAAGGTTGAAGGTGACCGCGGCCCGATGGACGGACGAAGCGGGCGTGATCGGCAGCGCTCTCGCGGCCAAGGCAAGGGGTGGACATACGGTTTGAAGCTCAACATCTTTGCAAATCCGAATCTATTGCACGAGGCGGCGGCACAAACGATCGTCAGGCTTCTGCGGCAAAAACCGGACGCGGTCCTTGGCCTGGCCACTGGCGGAACGCCCGTCGGCATCTACGAAGCGCTGACGGCGGCGGTTCGGCGGAGGGAGGTCAGTTTCGCGCGGGCTGCATCGTTCAATCTCGACGAGTACGTCGGATTGCCGCCGGATCATCCGGCATCGTACCGTTTCTACATGGATCAGCATCTGTTCCGCCACATCGATATTCCGCCGGAGCGAACGCACATCCCGGACGGCTGCGCGGCGGACCTGGAACGCGAATGCGAACGGTATGAACGGCTGCTCCAGGCCGCCGGCCGGATCGACCTCATGCTGCTCGGACTCGGCCACAACGGGCATATCGGATTTAATGAACCGGGACGGGCGCTGCACAGCAAAACGCACGTGGCCGTCCTGCATCCGCAAACGCGGGAGGCCAACGCCCGTTTCTTCCGTACGCCGGAAGAGGTGCCGACAAAGGCGATCACCATGGGATTGGGCAGCATCTTCAGTGCCAGGACCATTCTGCTTGTCGTGAAAGGAAACGACAAGGCGGACATCGTTCACCGGGCGCTGACCGGACCGATCACGACGGAATGCCCGGCTTCCTTGTTGCAGCTTCATCCCCGTCTGGTGGTGATGCTGGATGAAGGAGCGGCAGCGCGTTTCAAGTGTCAAACGACACAAAACGCTCCCCATGAACCAGTTGATTCCACGAATGGGTTGTGGTAGAAATAAATTATTCCACCGCGAAAGGATGACTTGATGCCCATGGTTCACTGATCCTATCCGCAAGAAAATCGAGCTGACCGGTTTTCGGGATGGGAGAAGTGCGGGCTTTTACAGTCAAACATGAAGGACGGCTGCTTATCGGCATAAGCGGTGCGTCTGTCTTGTTCCTGTGCGCCTCCTGTCCGTAAACCGGAAAGGAGGCTGATTATTTTTTTTAATCCTGTAATTAATTATTTAATGTCATTAATTATAGAAATTAAGGAAGGAATGATCGAAATGATGGGTCCGGATCCGAACGCGAAATATCCGATTCCGGGTAACCGAAATTTGCAATTTATCAAAAATGTCATTACGAAACCCAATATTATCGCAGGCGAATATTCCTATTACGATGCGGTTAATGGAGAATCGTTCGAGGATCAAGTGCTGTACCATTATGAAGTCATCGGAACCAAGCTGATCATCGGCAAGTTTTGCTCGATCGCGCCCGAGGTCAGATTCATGATGGACGGCGGAAATCATCGCATGGACGGGTCGACCTATCCTTTTAATCTGTTTGGAAATGGATGGGAGGCATTTACACCGTCTCTGGATGAACTTCCGATCAAAGGAGATACCGTAATCGGCAATGACGTCTGGATCGGAAGGCGCGCAACGATCATGCCGGGCGTACGGATCGGAGACGGTGCGATCATTGCGGCAGAATCCGTGGTCACCAAAGATGTGGAACCGTACACGATCGTCGGAGGCAATCCCGCAAAGGTCATACGCAAAAGATTTTCGCCCGAGGTCATTCAAGAGCTGCTGGAGATCAAATGGTGGGATTGCGGCATCGAACTGATCAATCAATATATCGGCGCCATCGTAAGCGGAAATATCGACGAGTTGAGGCAAATGAAAAAATCCGCTTTATAAATGAATGGTTAGTGCGCAATAAAGTATTGGGCCGCTCAAAAAGCGGCCTGATCCAATTTGGGTTGATGCGGCAGCGTCCAACATTACGTCCGCACTATATTTTCACAAAATCCGTATTTTGTACATATGTCTAAATGGCGGCGAAATGACCTCCTGAACAGTATTTTTTAAATCAGCCCCGGTCATCCGTCATGACTTCTGCTTCTTATACGGGCTGCTCCATATAAAGTTTGTAACAAGCCATTTGATCCAGGCGCGGAACATGGACAACCGTGCCCGCTGTCAAATAATGCGGATGTTGAATGTGCGGATTCATCGCTTCAAGAATCGGACGGGGGCAATTGTAGGTTTTCGCCAAACTGTCCAGCGTCTCCCCTTCCTTGCAATGATGTTTCATGTGATACATGCCGTCCCGGTCATCTTCAGCCCTGAAGAACGGAAAGCCGAACGGTGAGAGAAAGAAGAACGGAAAGAATCGCCTTTGCGGGAAAAAGAACGGGTTGAAAAATGGTCCGGGTCCGAATCCCGCGCCCGGAAAAAATGCGCGTTCCATGGATCGTGATCTTCCTTGGAGCTTTAATGTTTTCCACCACACCATATGCGCGAATGTCCCGAATGGTTAAATGTCCCGGTTTCGGCTTCCATCCGTTCTCCTGAACGCGCTCATCTATTCTTCAACTTCAAAAATGCTGTCCACGATAATCGGCAGATTGTCCCGCACCGAAACGGCGCCGAACACCGAACGCGCGTGGCTCCCCTTCTCGCCGAACACGTCGAATATCAGATCGGAGAATCCGTCGAGGACCTTATGGTGTTCTTCAAATTCAGGCGTCGCGTTCACGAATCAGGGCAATCGCATTAGGAAAACTTTTCCGAAGAGATCGCGTCTAACCATCAGTAAAACCTGATGGGAGAGACGAATTCATGGATAACAATTGGCTCGAACGATTCGCGGTCATTCCGGATCCCCGTACGGGCAACCGAAAAGCGCATAAACTGATCGATATCATCACCATCGCCATCATTGCCACACTATGCGGCGAAGACGACTGGGTGGGTATCGAAGAGTTCGGTCTGGCCCGGGAAGAGTGGTTCCGGCAGTTCCTGGAACTACCTCACGGTATTCCTTCTCATGATACATTCGGCCGCGTATTTTCGCTCATCTCTCCGGAAGCCTTCGAGCAAGCGTTTCTGTCCTGGACGCAAGACATTTGTCGGCTTACCGAGGGCACGATCATTGCGATCGATGGGAAAACCGCCCGCCGTTCCCACGATCAAACGAACGGACAAAAGCCATTGCATCTGGTCAGCGCGTGGGCGTCGGAAAACGGGATGGTTCTGGCTCAACGCAAGGTCGACTAAAAATCGAATGAGATCGTCGCCATTCCGAAGCTGCTGGACGACCTGATGATCAAAGGATGCATTGTCACCATTGACGCGATCGGATGCCAAAAGGAGATCGTGCACAAGATTCGGGAGAAACAAGCGGATTACGCTATCGCCGTCAAAGGCAACCAGAAAACGTTGCATGACGATATCCGGACGTTTTTCAACGATGCCCAAAGTCGTGAATTTCGCGATATTCCCCACACCTATGCCAAAACGGTGGAAAAAGGACACGGACGTGTAGAAATCCGCCGCTACTGGTTAAGTCCGGCTTCTTGCGCGTTATTGCCCGACCATGGGTGGAGCGACTTGAACGGAGTAGGCATGGTCGAGGCTGAGCGGCATTTGGATGGAAAGGTGACGGTAGAGCGGCGGTATTACATTACCAGTTTGACCGACAATATTCATGAATTCGCCCGTGCGGTACGTGCGCATTGGGGAATCGAAAATGGGTTGCATTGGGTACTGGACATGACGTTTCGTGAAGATGAGCTGCGCATCCGCAAACGGAACGCTGCCCAAAACGCTGCAATTCTGCGTCGTCTGGCCTTGAATTTGCTCAAGCAGGACCAGTCGGTAAAGAAAAGTCTACGTTTGAAGAGGAAGTACTGTTCTTGGAAAGACGATTATTTGTTGCACGTGCTTTCCCTTGCGAATCCAAATGTCTAATGCGATTGCCCTGGTTCACGAATCCTTGCACCTTGACCACCCGTCGCACCTTGTCCAGCGACCCGAGCGCCGATTTCAGCACGGCGAGCACTTCGATCGCCGTCTCGCGGGCATAGCGGTAGCCTTCCTCGGTTGTGTACGTCTCGCCCAGCTTCCCTTTCGCCCCGCTGGTCGGCCCTTTGCCCGAGATGAACATGAGCCCGTTCACGATGACGAAGTTCGCATACTTTGCCGCCGGACGGCTTGCGCGGGGCAGTTCGATCCCGAGCTCCCTCAGCCTTTGTTCCGCAATACCTTGATTCATCGTTTCACAGCCCCCAGTCAAGACATAAAATTATTGCGGCCCCACAACGGGATGCGGCACATAGGCCTCTTCCAGATACCCGATCTCTTCGGGCGTCAGGCTGATCTCGAGCGCGGCGACGGCATCCTCGAGATGCGAGATTTTCGTCGCGCCGACGATCGGAGCGGTGACGGCCGGCTTGTGCAGCAGCCAGGCCAGCGTGATCCGGGCGCGCGAAGTGCCGCGCTTCTCCGCGAGTTCCCCCACCCGTTCGATGATCACGCGGTCGGCTTCGGCCATTGCGTCGTATTTCTGCTTCTGAACCTGGTCAGTTTCCGAACGAAGCGTCGACTCGTCCGGACGCCGCGTCAGCCGGCCGCCCGCGAGCGGGCTGTACGGAATGACGCCGATCCCTTCCGATTGGCACATCGGCAGCATTTCGCGCTCTTCCTCGCGGTAGATCAGGTTGTAGTGGTTCTGCATCGAGACGAATTTCGTCCACCCGTGCCGCTCGGCTACGCTCTGCGCCTTCATGAACTGCCAGGCGTACATCGCGGAAGCGCCGATATATCGCGCTTTCCCCGCTTTCACCACGTCGTGCAGCGCCTCCATCGTCTCCTCGATCGGCGTATTGTAGTCCCAGCGGTGAATCTGGTACAGGTCGACGTAGTCGGTGCCGAGCCGTTTCAGACTTTTGTCGATCTCGCTCATGATCGCCTTGCGGGACAAGCCCGCGCCGTTCGGCCCTTCATGCATACGGAAAAACACCTTCGTCGCGATGACCACTTCATCCCGGTTCGCCAACTCCTTGAGCGTGCGCCCGAGATACTCCTCGCTGGTGCCGCCGGAATAGACGTTGGCCGTATCGAAGAAATTGATCCCGAGCTCCAGCGCCTTCCGGATGATCGGGCGCGACTGCTCCTCGTTCAGCACCCACGGATGGATCCAGCGCGACGCGTCGCCGTATCCCATGCATCCGAGGCAAATCCGCGATACTTCCAGGCCGGTGTTGCCGAGTCTTACATATTGCATATGACCACTCTCCTCTTTCATCATGCCGCCCGGGACTCCACCTTGTCTGCGCAGCAATATCATGTTCCAAATCCGCGGTCCAGTCAATATCTGGAATCCGCCGTGTGCCCGATTAATTAAAAAGCAGCCGGAAGGCATTCCATGCCAACCGGCTGCATCCTCGTGTGCCACACCTTATTTGCCGAGCCAGGCGTCAACCTTGTCCCGATTGGATTCGACCCATTTTTGGGCCGCCTCTTCAGGCGATGCGCCTTCATAGATTTCCACCATGACAGCCGCCATGTCGTCCGCGGTCCATTCGAACCGGTCCAGGAATTCGTAGGCGTCCGGCATATCATCCGCGAGCCCCTGGCGCACCATCGTATGGATCGCTTCTTCGCCGCCGTAGACGCCGAGCGGATCATCCAGATATTTCAGCTCCATCTTGGCGAATTTCCAGTGCGGCGTCCAGCCGGTCACCACGATCGGGCGCTGCTCTTCGTAAGCCTCGAGCAATTCTTTGCCCATCGCGGATGAAGAGCTTTCGAGCAGTTGGATGTTGTCAAGCCCGTATTCTTCAATCGCCCGTTCCGTCGCCATCATGATGCCGGCGCCGGGCTCAATGCCGACGATCTGTCCGCCGATGGAAGCCGCGACATCCGGATCCTTCAGATCTTCAATCGAACTAATGTCCATGTAAGCCGGCACGGCGAGACCGATTTTCGTGCCGGTCAGGTTCGGACCGAGGTCTTCGATCCGGTCCCCGTACTGCTCAAGGTAAGACGCGTGCGTTCCCGGCAGCCATGCGGCGACCATGGCGTCCGCGCTGCCGTCCGCTACGCCCGCCCACATCGGACCGGCGTCGACCTGAAGCAGTTCGACTTCGTATCCGAGATCCGTTTCCAGCACATGCTTGACCACGTTCGTGCTGGCGATTTCCGAATCCCACGCGACATAAGCGAGTTTGATCGACTTCTTCTCTTCCTTGGAGCATGCGGCTGCGCCAAAAACGAATAATACCGCAAGTGCGATGACAAGACTCTTCTTGAGACTTTTTTTCATGATCGATGAATCACCTCTGTTCAGGATTTTTTGCGCTTGACCGCGCCCTGGGTCAGACGGTCCAGCAAGATCGCGATGATGACAATGGCGATGCCGGCTTCGAAACCGACGCCGGTCTTTGCCTGCGTCACCGCGCGGTAAACATAGGCCCCGACGCCCTGCGCGCCGATCATGGACGCGATGACGACCATGGAAAGCGACAACATGATCGTCTGGTTGATGCCCGCCATGATCGTCGGAAGCGCGATGGGCATCTGCAGCTTGACCAGCTTCTGCAGCGGCGTCGATCCGAACGCGTCGGCCGCTTCCACCAAATCCTGCGGCACCTGGCGGATGCCCAGATTGGTCAGCCGGATGGTCGGCGGAATGGCGAAAATGACGGACGCGATCACGCCCGGGACGACGCCGAGCGAGAAGAACGATACGGCCGGCAGCAGATAGACGAAGGCCGGCATCGTCTGCATGAAATCGAGCAGCGGCATGACGGCATGCTGCAGCGCATTGCTGCGGGCACAGGCGATGCCGATCGGAATGCCCAGCGCGATCGACAGGATCGATGCGGTCAGGACAAGCGCGAGCGATTGCATGGACGGCTCCCACAGATTCAGATTGTGGATGAGCGCCAGCCCGGCAAACGCGAACAGCGCGAGCCTGAGATTGACGATTTTCCATGCGATAAGCGAGATCAGGATCATGATGACAACGGCCGGAACCGCCGTAAGACCGGCGTAGAAAGCGTCGGTCATCGAGCCGATGATGAACCGGATCATATCGAAGAGCGGGTCCAGATGATCCTCGAGCCAGCGCTCAAGCGCTTCAATCCAGTCGCCGAGCGGAAGTTTCGGAATGTTCATCCTCCGACAACCTCCGTTTCCCGGACCGCATGGCCGGCCAGCGCGGACAGTACGGCGCCTTTCAGGACGATGCCCAGCAGCCGGTTGTTGTCGTCGACCACCGCGAGCGGCAGCCGCGATTCGGCCATCTGCTCGAACAGATCGGCAAGCAAAGCATCCGGCCCGACGCGGGGAACTTCACGCTGCATGACCTCGGTGATCGCCAGGTTCCCGCGCGCCGCTTCCGATGCTTCTTCCGCGGTCAGCACGCCAAGCAGCTTCATGCTTTTGTCGGTGACATACAGGCTGGATACGCCCCGGTCGCGCATGAGCTGCAGCGCAACGCGCGGACCGCGCTCGGGCGTAACGGTCTCGGCTTTCCGCATGACATGCGATGCGGTCAGCACTTTCGAGAAATCGACGTCCTGGATGAACCGTTCCACATAATCATCCGCCGGATTCATCAGAATTTCTTCCGGCGTCCCGATCTGCACGATCGCCCCGTCTTTCATCAGCGCGATCCGGTCGCCGATGCGCAGCGCCTCATCCAGATCATGGGTAATGAAGATGATCGTCTTGTGCATCTTCCCCTGCAGCTCCAGCAGTTCATCCTGCATGTCCTTGCGGATGAGCGGATCAAGCGCGCTGAACGCTTCGTCCATGAGCAGGACGTCCGGATCGTTGGCAATGGCCCGCGCCAATCCGACGCGCTGCTGCATGCCGCCGCTCAATTGATCCGGCCGGCTGTCCGCCCACTGTTCGAGCCCGACCAGCCGCAGCGCTTCAAGGGCGAGTTCCATCCGTTTCTTCTTCTCGATTCCCCGCACCTCAAGCCCGAAAGCCGCATTCTGCAGGACGGTCCGATGCGGGAACAGCGCAAATTTCTGGAATACCATGGCCATATGTTCCCGCCGGAATTGGCGAAGTTCGGAAGCGGACATGTTCACGATATCGGTGCCGTTCCACAGAATTTCTCCCGCCGTCGGTTCGATCAACCGGTTCAAGAGCCGGATCAGCGTGGATTTGCCGCTGCCGGACAGCCCCATGATGACGAAAATTTCACCCTGCTCAACGGTAAAATCCGCCCGGTTAACCCCCACAGTCAGCCGCGTCTCCTTGAAAATCCGTTCCTTGGACCAGCCTTGATCCAGGAGCGGCAGCGCCCTTGCAGGATCATGGCCGAATACTTTGACCAGTTGTTTGACTTGTATCAAAGGCATGACATCCCTCCGTTTCAATACCCGGCCTGAATCATGGATAAGTATACCGGAACAAGAAAATAAAGATCAAAGCGCATATTCTGAAGATAAAGTACGTACAGAAAATATTTTATAAACGATACGTACGGAATACTCTGATATACTGCCGATTCCTCCCGGCCCCTTATCTTTACATTTCACGGGAAGTGTGCTTAGAATGGATCAGAATACGCAAGTGGACTCATGCAGGAGGCGCTTCATGAACGAACTGGAAGGTTTGTCACCCGATGTCGCTGCAAGACTGACGAAAGCGCGGGAGCGCGTCATCGATTCCATCGGCAAGAACATGGACTTGTACGGCATTACCCAATCTGTCGGCCGCATGTACGGATATATGTATTTTCATAACGGGCCGGTCACACTGGACAGCCTCAGCGCCTCGATGGGCATGAGCAAGACATCCATGAGCAATGGCGTGCGGACGTTGCTCGATCTGAAAATGATTGACAAAGTGTGGAGCAAAGGCAGCCGCAAAGACCAGTACGAAGTCGTTCCCGATTGGTATGCCAACTTCAGCGACTTCTTCTCCATCCGCTGGCGCAAAGCGGTCGAGGCCAACATGTCCGCCATGTCCCGGTCGCTCAGGGAGATCAGAGAACTCATGGCCGAAGCCGGCGCGGAGGACGAAAGACTGCAGTGGCTGCTCAAATCGGACGAGGCGAAAATCAACGAGGCGATGAAATATTACCGATGGCTGTTGAGACTCATTGAAGCATTGGAAACGGGCAAAATTTTCGAGCTTGTCCCCAAGGAGGAAGAATGACACACGCGAAGGCTGCCGGCAACCGTTCGGCGGCCTTCAATATTTTCCCATCCGTTCGCATCGGGAAAGGAAATCATGTACAATAACGTTGGAGTACAAATGCCACTCAAAGAGGTGAATTTGCCATGAATTGTCCCGTTTGCGACGGCGTTCGGATGCGGGAAGTGGAGAAGGAAGGCGTCATGATCGACATTTGCCCCCAGTGCAAGGGCGTGTGGCTCGATCGCGGCGAGCTCGAGAAACTGATGAGCGGCGTGCGCGAGATTCGCGACGATTTCGGACGGTGGCATGAGGAACGTTTCAAAGATTACGAGCGCGGGGCTTACTCGGGCAAATACGCCGATACATACTACAAGCATAAGCGGAAGAAAAATTTCCTGGAACGTCTCGAGGACCTGTTCGACTGACTGTGCCGGACCGCACCGATGCACGGCACAAAACAAGACCGGCTTCCGAAGAAGCCGGTCTTGTTGTTGTACGCCCGGCATGGGCGTCATCTCTACGGTGAAAGTCCGGAATGGGGGCTGGCGAGCGCCTACCATTAGCCGAGGGCAAGGGTGTCGGTCGCGAGGCCGAATCTGAAGGAAGCCGGAGGCAAACGCACGGGAGTCCGGGAGATAACGGACCGCTCGCGCCCGCTGACGATGGAAGAACGGATTAACCGACTGAACCGCTTCATGATGGGATGGATCGGTTATTTCCGTCTGGCTGCCGCCAAGAACCACTGTGGTAACCTCGACGCATGGATTCGCAGGCGACTACGCATGTGTCTGTGGAAACAATGGAA